>ENA-UEPW01000001-UEPW01000001.1-human-gut-metagenome-genome-assembly--contig:-NODE-1-length-464060-cov-21.025732_pt1 | contig 464060 bp, 405 predicted proteins | sample MGYA00242935_ERZ507936 | MGnify/ENA primary metagenome ERZ507936 (study PRJEB26167, sample SAMN06115469) | human gut metagenome | host: Homo sapiens | place: China:Chongqing | collected 2016-06-23... | reverse complement strand
ATTCCCGACTGCAATCTCGGACATTATGTAAGCGAGCAGATTCCCGAAAAGAACTTCAAGCTCCTGCACGGCGGCTGTCCCATTCACGCCTCCGTAAATGAAAGCGAAGCTGTTGCGGCTAAAGAAAAGCATCCGGGCGCTCCGCTGCTTGTTCACCCCGAATGCGTACCCGACGTTGTTAAGCACGCCGACTATGTGGGTTCAACCTCGGGCATTACGGAATACGCAAAAAACAGCGATAAAAAAGAATTTATCATCGGCACGGAAATAAGTATAGCAGAGCATCTTCAATACGCCTGCCCCGACAAAAAATTCTATTATCTCTCCAAAAAGCTCATTTGCCCGAATATGAAGAGCTCAACGCTTATGGACGTCTACAACGCCGTACGAGGCGTAGGCGGCGAAGAGATTGTTCTAGGCGATGACACAATCACGAAAGCGAGAGTCTGCATTGACGAAATGATAAGGCTCGGCGGCTGAAAATTTACGAAAAAATCTACGGGGTGGGAGGAAACTCCCACCTTAATTTATAAAGGAAAAACACAATGACTGACGAAAAGAAAAAAGTTATGGTTGCCATGAGCGGCGGAGTTGACAGCTCTGTTACGGCATACCTGTTGCAACAGGAGGGCTTCGACATAGTCGGAGTTACAATGAAACTTTACACAAACGACGACATCGACTTTGTAAAGGACAAGACCTGCTGTTCTCTCGACGACGTAGAGGACGCCAAAAGTGTGGCGGCAAGGCTCGGAGCTTTACACTATACTCTCAATATGACCGAGGATTTTCGTAAGGACGTAATGGACAAGTTCGTCAGAAGCTACCGCCTGGGCGCAACTCCCAACCCCTGTATAGACTGTAACCGATACATCAAATTTTCCAAGCTCTTAAAAAAAGCAATTGAGCTTAAAATGGACCTCATAGCGACCGGTCACTACGCAAGAATCGAAAAAAGCGCAGACAGATACCTTTTAAAAAAGGCGCTTGACGAAAGCAAGGATCAAAGCTACGTTTTGTATTCGCTGACTCAAGACGAGCTCAGCCGCACGCTGTTTCCGCTCGGAAAATACCGCAAATCCGAGGTTCGCGAAATAGCCGAGGAAAACGGCTTTATAAACGCAAAAAAGCATGACAGCCAAGATATATGCTTCGTCCCCGACGGAAATTACAGCGCCTTCATAGAAAAATACACCGGAGAAAAATTCCCGGAGGGCGATTTTGTTGACAAGTCCGGCAAGAAGCTCGGCACGCACAAGGGAATAATCAGATACACCGTGGGTCAGCGCCGCGGTCTCGGTCTTGCGTTGCCGCAGTCTATGTATGTGTGCGAAAAGGACGTTAAGAACAACAGGGTCGTTTTAGGATTTAACGAAGATCTGTTTTCAAAAGAGGTCTCCGTCGGAGACATAGTACTCAGTGCCTGTGATTCTCTCGAAAAGCCCGAACACCTCAGCGCGAAAATACGCTACAATCAAAAGGAACAGCCCGCAACGGTAATTCAAACCGATAAAGACAAGCTGAAAATCATTTTTGATGAGCCGCAGAGAGCCGTTACAAAGGGCCAGGCAGCGGTTGTATACGACGGAGACACGGTTATAGGCGGCGGAACTATTTTATAACCTCCGTACAAATCGGGAGCTTAAATATGATTAAAACAAGAAGTCTTGAAAAACATGATATTCCCTCCGCCGAATATATATGCTTAATAACGGCGGCAAAAGAAATTAAGGACACCCCCAAAAAAGCTCTTCGCACCCTTTTAATGTACAATCGCTGCTATACGAGAACCCAAAACAGCAGCTGCTTTGTTGCCGAAAACGAAAACGGCAGAGTTGTGGGGTACATTCTCTGTGCCGAGAGCTTGCCGAAATATCTCAAAGGCTTTTTCGGCACGGAGCTGCAAGAGATATTCAAAATAAGCTTTACATCGGGTATTGTATCATTTTTTGAGGCTGTCTCCCCTGCCGCATTTTCAGTCAAATACCCCGCTCATCTGCACATAGACATATTGCCGGAATATCAGGGGCAAAAGGTCGGAACCGCTCTTATGTCCGCCCTTAAAGAAAAGCTTGTAAGCGATAATATAAAGGGCGTTATGCTGTGCGTCGGAAAAGGCAACGTGCGAGCAATCGATTTTTACAAAAAGAACGGGTTTAAAGTGATATTCAAACTTTTCGGTACTGTATTTATGGGGCTTAATTTACCGCAGTCGTAATTGTCAAAAAAAGTGGTAACTTTTTTCAAAAACCGCTTGACACAAAAGGTAACCTTTGCTATAATATTCACCGTCGCAAGAAAAGCGACAACATAGTTTGCGAGCGTGGCGGAATCGGCAGACGCGCACGTTTGAGGGGCGTGTGGTAATCCCGTATGGGTTCAAGTCCCATCGCTCGCACCAGAAAAGGACAGATTTCGTTAGAAATCTGTCCTTTTCAACTAAATCCACCCTTGCGGGTGGGTGAAACATTGCTTCGCAATATGAAATACGCTTTCAGCGTATGAAATCGCTGCGGCGATGGGTGGATTTAATTTCATTTTCTGCGTAGCCGAAAATTTCATCAAAACCGTAGGTTTTGATTTCATCGTGAGCAACGCGAACGATTTCATTAAAAATTCCGAGAGTTCAACTCTATCCACAAAAAACATAAAAACATCTTTTCTGTACCCCACAGCCACAAGCAATGCCGAAAGCCTTTGTTTTCAAGGGTTTTCGGTTTTTATTTTTGTCAAAAACGAGAAAAACGAAAAAACCGCAGTTTTTCATTGGCTGTTTTTCCGTCTGCCAATGGAATTTATGACTGATGTCGTCCGCCTTTCGGGCGGATTTTTTTATGTTATCCGATGCGTATTTTTATGATTGAAAAATTTAAAACGTGCAAAAGTGCGCATTTACGGTTCAATAATATTGCATATTAGATAACAAAACGGGCACACTATAAGCACAAACGCCGAATTTTATTGCGTGATATTGACTGTATTTGAGCGTTTCTGTATAATTAAGGCACAACAGAGATATCGGAGGTGTGAATATGCTTACAACCGACAGAAGAGCGCAGATACTTGAAATTCTGCGTCAGAACGGCTCGGTTACCGTTTCAAAGCTTGCCGAAAAATTCGAAACAAGCGAATCTACGATAAGGCGTGACCTTTTGGCTCTTTCCCAGCTCGGGAAAATAAACAAGGTTCACGGCGGAGCGACTGTTCTCGGACAGGAATTTCTCCACAACGAGGAGGATTTCAACAAAAAATCGCTGATGAACATAAACGAAAAGGAAGCAATAGCAAAATATGCCGCTTCGCAGATAAATGATGACGATTTCGCCTTTATCGACGCAGGCACGACCACCTTTCTTATGACGAAATATATAACCTCTTCCAAAGCGACCTTTGTAACCAACGGAATCGCCCACGCAAAGGAGCTGACGGCCAATGGCTGCAAGGTTTTTGTTATCGGCGGTGAATTAAAAAGCTCAACCGAGGCAATCATAGGCTTAGTAGCCGCTTCAAATCTTCAGAAATATAACTTTTCAAAAGCGTTCATCGGAACAAACGGAGTCAGCGAAAAGCAGGGCTTTACAACCCCGGACACCGAGGAGGCAATGCTAAAAGCCGTTGCCATAGAGCGAAGCTTTGTAACCTATGTGCTTTGCGACCACACAAAGTTCGGAAAAGTTTCGGCGGTATCATTTTCACCGGTTGCGGCGGCGTGTATAGTCTGCGACAAATGCGATGACGAACAGCTTAAATCAAAAACGGTAGTGAAGGAGGTAACTGCTTAATGGTTTACACCGTTACTCTGAATCCGGCTCTTGACTATGTGATGAAGCTCAAAGCTCTCAGAACCGACGACATAAACCGTACGGACGGCGAAGAAATCTATTACGGCGGAAAAGGCATCAACGTGTCGGTCATACTCACACAGCTCGGAATTCCCAACACGGCACTCGGCTTTCTCGGAGGCTTTACCGGAAAAAAGCTTGAAGAAATGCTCAAAAACGACAATGTTAGCTGCGACTTTAATTATCTTAAAAACGGCGATACGAGAATAAACGTCAAAATCAAGGCCGACAAGGAAATTGATTTGAACGCCTGCGGCCCCGAAATCACAAAAGAGGATATGCAGAGCTTTTTAAAAAAGCTTGACGGCATAAAGAGCGGAGATTATCTTATCCTCGCAGGCTCTATCCCGAATACCCTCCCCGATGACATTTACGAGCAAATACTCGAGAGAGTCGGCGACAGAAATATAAACTGCGTGGTTGACGCAACGGGCGATTTGCTCAAAAACGTGCTCAAATACAAACCGTTTTTAATAAAGCCGAATCATCACGAGCTCGGCGACCTGTTCTCGGTCCAAATTAAAAGCGACGATGACATTGTAAAATATTCGAAAAAGCTTCAGGAAATGGGTGCTAGAAACGTGCTTGTTTCAATGGCAAAGGACGGCGCAATGCTTACGGACGAAAACGGAAGCGTCCACAAAATAGGCAACGCAAAGGGCAAGCTCATAAACTCCGTCGGTTGCGGAGACAGTATGGTAGCAGGCTTTACGGCAGGATATATCAAGACCGCCGACTATTCATACGCTTTAAGACTCGGCTCGGCGTGCGGAAACGCAACGGCCTTTTCCGAAAAGCTTGCAACCCGTGAAGAAATTGAACGCGTCTTTAACGCGGAGTATAAATAAGGAGGAATACTTATGAAAATCATCGACTTATTAAAAAAGGATGCGATTGCTCTTAATGTTTCTCTCACCGACAAGGAAGAGGCAATCGACAAGCTGATTTCCCTGCACGAAAAAGCAGGAAATCTTGCCGACAAGGCGGCGTACAAGGAGGCTATCCTTGCAAGAGAGGCTCAGGGCTCGACCGCAATCGGAGAAGGAATTGCCGTTCCGCACGCAAAATCGGGCAGCGTAAAGACTCCCGGTCTTTCGGCGATAACGGTTCCGAACGGCGTTGATTACGGTGCTCCCGACTCCAAGCCCTCGGACATTTTGTTTATGATTGCCGCTCCCGTTGACGGAGATTTACATCTCGAAATACTCTCCCGTCTTATGGTAATGCTTATGGAACCGGAATTTTGTGCGGCTCTACGGGGCGCAAAAACGACGGACGAATTTTTAGAAATAATCGACAAAAAGGAAGCGGAGAAATACCCCGAGGAAGCGGTAAAACCCGAAGTAAAGCCGAAGGGTTACAGAATACTCGCAGTTACAGCCTGTCCGACGGGCATAGCGCATACCTATATGGCGGCAGAGGCACTTGAAAAAGCGGGCGAAAAATTAGGCTTTCCGCTCAAAGCCGAAACCAACGGCTCCGGCGGTGCTAAAAACGTGCTCACAAAAAAGGAAATCGAAGAATGCGACGGAATAATCATTGCCGCAGATAAAAACGTCGAAATGGCACGTTTCGACGGCAAGCCCGTTGTAAAGACCTCGGTTTCAAACGGAATAAACAAGCCCGAAGAGCTTATCAAAAGAATCGTTGACGGAAAAGCCGCGATATATCACGCCGACGAAAGTGAAAAGCAAACTATTGATGACGACGAAAAGGAAAGCGGTTGGCACAAAATTTATAAGCATCTCATGAACGGTGTTTCGCATATGCTCCCGTTCGTTGTCGGCGGCGGAGTTCTCATAGCTCTCGGCTTCCTGTTCGATACGCTTGCAGGCAATGCCGATGTCGGCGGAACCTTCGGCTTCACAAGTCCCGTTGCGGCAATCGTGTTCTGGATAGGCAAAGCGGCATTTGCGCTTATGCTCCCCATCCTTTCGGCTTATATCGCATCGTCCGTTGCCGACAGACCGGGTCTTTTGCCCGGTATGATAGGCGGCGTATTTGCGGCAAACGGTTACACCTTCAGCTCGCTGATTGAAAACCAAAGCCTTGCCGGAGACGACAAAGCGGTGTCTGGCTTTCTCGGTGCTCTGCTCGCAGGCTTCCTTGCCGGTATTATTGTAAATCTCCTCAAAAAGGCATTTTCTTGGCTTCCGAAATCAATGGACGGAATAAAGCCCGTATTTATCTATCCTCTTTTCGGCACGCTTATCATGGGCCTTCTTATGTGTCTTGTAAACCCCGTTATAGGCGTTGTCAACTCCGCTCTTTCCTCGTTCCTCTCGTCGCTCGGCGATACAAGCAAAATACTCCTTTCCATAGTACTTGCGGCAATGATGGCAACGGATATGGGCGGTCCGTTCAACAAGGCGGCTTATGTTTTCGGCACGGCTGCAATAGCCGACGGCAACACATGGATTATGGCGGCTGTTATGATAGGCGGTATGGTTCCCCCGATTGCAATCGCACTTTCGACAACCTTCAACAAGAAGAAGTGGACATCGGAAGAAATCAAATCAGGCCCCGTAAACTATCTTATGGGTCTGTGCTTCATTACGGAGGGTGCTATCCCCTACGCCGCTTCCGACCCGGTCAGAGTTATCCCCTCATGCTTAGTAGGCTCTGCTGTCGCAGGTGCTCTTACATCACTGTTCAACGTTACATGCCCCGCACCTCACGGCGGAATCTTCACATTTATAGTATGCGACCATCCTCTTCTCTATATCGTAGCCCTTATTGCAGGCTCGGTTGTCGGAGCACTGATGCTCGGTCTTCTTAAAAAGAATCGTAAAGAATCCGTATAACAAACAATCAGAAACCGTGCCGAGGGGCATCATCCTCTCGGCAGGTATTAAACATAAGGAGAATTATTATGGTACAGAAAACTTTTACAATCACTAATAAAATGGGACTTCATATGCGTCCGGCAAACACCTTTGTAACGGAAATGTCTAAATTCTCTTCGGAAGTTGACATTGTTTTCGGAGGTAAAAGGATCAACGGCAAGAGCATTATGAATATAATGGCAGGCTGCATCAAATGCGGAAGTGAAATCACCGTAGAGTGCAGCGGCGCAGACGAAAACGAAATGCTCAAAAAAGCCGAAGAGCTTATCACATCGGGCTTCGGCGAAGAATAATATTGCCGCGGCTTAATGAAAGGGTGGGTTTAATGCTTAAAGGAATCGGCGCATCTCAAGGCTTCGGAATCGGCAAGGCCGTTGTTATAAGGGACACAAACCTTGACTATTCATCCGTAAAATTTACCGATTCGGATCATCAAAAAAAGCGTCTGCACTCGGCAGTCGCCGACTTTTCCGACGAAACAAAATCACTTGTGGCGGAGCTTAAAAAGAATGCCGGAAATAAAGAGGCGGAGATACTCGAGGGACATCTTGTTATGCTTGAGGACCCGTTTATGCTCGCACAGATGGAAGAAGCAATCGACAACGGCTCTGTTGCCGAAGCGGCGGTTGACAGCATATGCACGATGTTTATCAATATGTTCTCCGGCGTTGACGACGAGCTTACGCGCCAACGCGCCTCGGATGTAAAGGATATAAGAGACAGCCTTTTGCGCATTCTTCTGGGTGTAAAAAGTGTGGATATTTCATCCGTACCGAAGGGCTCTGTTCTCATCGCCAAGGATTTCACCCCGTCCATGACGTCACAAATAAACAGGGAAAATGTTTCCGCAATTATCACCGAGGTCGGCGGCGTTACGAGTCACAGCGCAATACTCGCCCGTGCCATGGGCATACCCGCCGTTTTGTCGGTCGTCAATGCGGTTGAAAAAATCTCGGACGGCGATATGATTATTGCAGACGGCTTCAAGGGAAAAGTATTTACCGACCCCACAGAGGAAGAGCTTGAAGAATACAAAACCAAGCAGGCGGCATATCTGAAGGAAAAAGAAAGCCTCAACGAATACTTCTCAAAAGAAACCGTTACAAAATCCGGCGTAAAAAAGCATGTGTACGGCAACATCGGCAAGGCTGAGGACGCACAGAACGTATTGCAAAACGGCGGCGAGGGCATAGGGCTCTTCAGAACGGAATTTCTGTTTATGGACAGAGCCTCTCTTCCCACGGAGCAGGAGCAGTACGAAGCATATTCAACCGTCGCAAAGATAACGGACGGCAAGGAGGTTATCATTCGCACACTCGATATAGGCGGAGATAAAGCGATAGATTACCTTAAAATCGAAAAAGAGGACAACCCGTTTCTCGGGCACCGCGCGATAAGATACTGCCTTGACAACCCTAAAATTTTCAAAATTCAGCTTCGTGCAATTCTCCGCGCAGCGGTTTTCGGAAACATAAAGGTTATGCTTCCGCTTGTAACGACACTTGACGAGGTTCGCAGAGCAAAAGCCCTTATCGAAGAATGCAAAGATGAGCTTAAAAATGAGGGTCTTAAATTCGCCGACATTCCCGTGGGCGTTATGATAGAAACTCCGTCGGCGGCAATAATTTCCGATTTGCTTGCAAAAGAGGTTGATTTCTTTTCCATCGGCACAAACGACCTGACGGGCTACACCATGGCTGTTGACAGAGGAAACGCCGCTGTTTCAAAGCTGTATGACCCGATTCAGCCTGCGGTTCTGCGCCTTATCGAAACGACAATCAAAAACGCCAAAAAGGCAGGCATCCCCGTCGGAATGTGCGGAGAAGCGGCAGCCGATACACGTCTTATTCCCTTGCTTTGCAAATGGGGGCTTGACGAATTTTCGGTAACGCCCTCTTCGATTTTGCACACAAGAAAAAGTATATGCGAATGCGAATAACGGCAAATCTCCCGCATCTTATTTTATATAATCAAGCAGCAAAGCCCTAGTGAAGCACCTCAAAACAATATATTTTGATACAGAAACGGCCAAAACCCCTCGAATATGCGTCTGCATTATCCGAGGGGTTAAGTGCATTATTATATGAAAAACCGTTTATTTTAAGCAAAACCTACTCATAACGGGCAAATAATCAACATTATCTTGCTTTTTTGTATGCTATATGATATTATTGGTATGCATACTAATAATATTATAAACAGGTGATATATTTGCGTAGAAACAGCAGTGAAACAAAAAGAAAAATCTTAACGGCGTGCGTTCGGTTGTTTTTGGAGGAGGGCTACAAAAGCACCTCCGTCAGTCGAATAGTCGAGGAAGCAGGCGTCGCAAGGGGCAGCTATTTAAATCTGTTTCCGACCAAGGACAAAATCTTGCTGGATTTGACCGAATCGATGTTCGGCGGTCAATTTGACGTGGCGAGGAGCATTGCGGACAAAAAGCTGCCGCCCGTATACGCCTATGCGGTGGAAACATCTCTTCAGCTCACGCTGACGGAGCTTAACGAAAACCTGCGAGAAATCTATATTGAAGCATATTCTCAGCCCGACACGGCGGAATTCATCTATCTGCACACCACGGCGGAATTAAAGCAGATTTTCGGAGCAAATTTCCCCGATTACAGCGAAAGTGACTTTTACGAAATGGAAATCGGCACGGCAGGACTTATGCGTAACTATATGGCTCGCAAATGTGATATTCATTTCCCGTTGGAGCGCAAGCTCAGCAGGTTTCTGGTGGCATCAATGAGAGTATATCGTGTACCGGAAGAAGAACAGGCAAAGGTGCTTGCTTTTATCGGCTCGATTGATATTCGGGAGCTTGCCGTTACGGTTATGCATAAGCTGTTTGCCATGCTTGAAATGAAATATGACTTTAAACTGTCTACGGACGGCGAAACGGAGGAAACAACATGAAGAAACGAATACTTAGTATCCTGCTCATGTGCTGCATGGTGTTGACGCTGCTGCCGGTGACGGCACTGGCGGAGGACTCGGCCTACACCGTGGGCGAGGACACCAGCGTATCAGCGCGGGCGCTTGCCGGAACCGCCGGAACAAAGTTGAAAGCGGACAACATCGACGCCTATGTCGCCAACGGTCTGGGCAGCGGCGTGTATACGCTGGCGGAGGACGTGACCATCTCCGGCACGCTGCGGGTCACGGGCGAGGCCACGGTAGATTTGAACGGCCACATCCTGCGCTATGCCGAGACGGCAGACCCGGGCAGCATCTTCCGCGTCACCGGCGGCAGCACCCTGACTCTGACCGACAGCGCCCCCACGGCGACCCACAGCGACGCATCCCTTCCCGCAGGCGGCCTCATCACCGGCGGCAAGGGGTTTAAGTATGACAATGGCGCGGGACAGTCCTACAATTACTATGGCGGCGGCGTGTATGTGGAGACGGGTGCATCCTTCGTGCTGGCGGGCGGCACCATCTATGCCTGCGGCGTCCAGAGCGGAGCGAATCAAGCGTTCGGCGGCGGCATCTATGCCGAGGGCGGCTCCGTCACCATGACCGGCGGCGCCATCCGGAACTGCGCTGTCTCAGCCGATTACAGTGCCAGCGGCGGCGCGATCTATGCCAAGGCCGGCTCCGTCACCATGACCAGCGGCATCATCAGCGGCTGCTCTGCCATGTACGGCGGCGGCATCTCGGCATCCGGGTGTACCGTCCGGATCACCGGCGGCCGCATCGAAAACTGCAAGGCAAGCGAACACAGCGGCGGCCTGTATATCGGCGGCCATGCAGACCAGATATCTGTTCTGGACGCTGCGATCTCCGGCTGCGAGGCGAAACGCGGCGGCGGCGTGGCCCTGATCGCCTTTGCTGAGCTGGAGCTGGGGGAGAATGCCCGCATCACGGGCTGCACGGCCACCGAAAAGGACGATACCGAGGCAGGCGCCATCGAATACGGCGCCGCGATCTATATGGATCTTGACTCGACCTATACCGTCAACTATCCCGGCTGCTTCCTCTATGCCAACGGCGGCCGGGTGGAGGGCACGGTGTATGTGGGAACGAACAAGATTGGCACAAAAAATAACTACTTAGACTCCGTAAAGGCCACCAACGCCATCGACCACACGGACGGGAAGCCCACCACAGTCTTTACCGGCGATGTCTCCTGCGAGGGCGACATAAGGGGCGGTATTTTCCATGGCAGCGTCACCGTGACGGACTCTAATGGGGACATGGGCACAGCGTGGGAGAAATTCTGCGGCAACATCTCCGGCGGCACGTTCTACGGCCCTGTCACCACGGAGTGCCATGTCTCCGGCGGCACATTCTATCGCGGGCTGACCATGAACAAGAACGCCAAGCTCAGCGGCCAGCCCATCGATACCGGCGATGTGATCAACGACACGACCAACACCCCTGAGCCCAACGTCACCCCCGCCGTCGTGACCTATGCTTACGGGGCTTTGGGCGGGACCTATGCCACGCAGATCGTCCAGGCGGGCGAGAAAGCTATTGAGCCGGATGTACCCAGCAGACAAGGTTATCAGTTCACGGACTGGTATCTGGACGACACGAAGTATGACTTCGACACCGCTGTGACGGGAGACATGACCCTGACAGCCAAGTGGACGGCGAATTCGTACACCATCGCCTTTGACACCAACGGCGGCAGCGACATCGACCCCATCACCCAGGACTACGGCACGGCAATTAACGCCCCTGCCGACCCGACAAGAGAGGGCTACACCTTTATCGGTTGGGATAAGGAAATTCCCAAAACCATGCCTGCCGAGAATATAACACTTAAAGCACGGTGGAAAGACATTGAAAAGCCGACGGGCGAAATTATCATAGGCACAAATAAATGGCGCGAATTCTTAAACAAGCTGACCTTCGGTCTGTTCTTTAAGGACACGCAGGAGGTAACGATAAACGCTTTCGATAACAGCGGCACCGTGTTTGTCTCTTATCTGGTGACCGATCGGGATCTTTCAGAGGCGGAGCTTCAATCTCTCGTATTTAGCGGATATGAGGAGCCGTTCCGCATAGACCCAAACGGGGAATATATTGTTTATGCAATGCTTGTTGACGAGAGCATGAACATAACATACCTTCGCTCCGACCGCATAACGCTTGACAACGTTCCGCCTGTAATCGGCGGCATTGAAAACGGCAAAACCTACTGCGAGGCACAGACAGTTACAATTGACGAGAAGTATATAGATACAGTTACCGTAAACGGCACAAAGGTCACGCTTGATGAAAACGGCGGCTTTACTCTCTCTCCTGCGGACGGCGAACAGAAAATCGTTGTTACCGATAAGGCAGGCAACACCGCCGAGATGACCGTGACGGCAAACGGCGGACACACCTTCGGCGAATGGGCATCGAACGGCGACGGCACGCATAGCCGTGAATGTACCGTGGACGGCTGCAAGGGTGTTGAAACAATGGCTTGCTCGGGCGGCAAGGCAACCTGCACCGAAAAAGCGGTATGCGAATACTGCGGCAAGGCTTACGGAAAGACTGATTCAAACAACCACACCGACTTAAAGCACATCGATGCAAAGGCGGCAACCGAGGATGCCGAGGGCAATATCGAGTATTGGTACTGCGGCGGCTGTGATAAGTATTACAGCGACAAAGACGGTATAAACGAAATTAAAAAAGCCGACACCGTAACGGCTAAGCTGCCGGGCGATCCGAAGTCTCCCCGAACCGGCAAGGCAAGCGACCTCGCTTTATGGATTTCCCTGCTGCTTGTCAGCGGCGGCGTAACAGGCGTCACGGCGGGCTTGCGCAAAAAGAAAAAACACAAAGTATAATTTTTCGTTTCCCTTTTCTGCTTTTACGGCAGTAAAAAGCCTCCGTTATTAAGACGGAGGCTTTCGTTTATTGCGGCTTATGCATATTCTCGATTTTTTTAATGTACTCGGTGCTGTTCTCAAGAAATTTCCGAGTATCGAAGGACTCGTTTTTAAGGCTGTTTTGAATAATAATACCATCGGAAACCATCAAAATAAGCCAAGTGAAATAGTCGGCCGAAACAACGTCTGTTCTCTCGGCGATTTTTGCCGAAATGAGCTTTTGGAATTCATCATAGCGATGAATCAGCTTAGCTCTGATTTCCTCGTCGCCGAGCAATGCCGCGTCAAAGAGGTGAAGCCTGAGCCCGGCATAGGCTATATTTCTCTCGATTACATAGTTTACAAGACGGTGCGGCGAGGTATCCTTTTCCTTGTTTTCCGTCCATTGTATCAGCTCGTCCCATTGGCGCGAAAGGTAGCGGTCGGTAACGGCAAAAAGTATTTCGTTTTTGCTTTTATAATAGTAATACAGCGTGCCCTTCGAAATATTCGCCTTTTCGGCTATTTTCGCGAGAGTCACCTCCGAAAAGGAATTTACCTTTAAAAGCTCCTCAGCAGTATCAAGTATGATTTCGTTTATATTTTCGGGTCTTTGAGCTGCCATAATACCCTCCTGCAAAATTTCTTAAAGTATAACACGAACAATCGGCAATGTCTACAAAACAATATTCACAAAAAAAACACATAAGAGTGATTTTTTTAGTCAAAAGTATTGACAAACGCTTTTTGCGGAATTATACTTGGCTTATGAGTCGGTCAGTTAACCGACATATTTTTTATGCACAGTCGGGCGTGTGACCGACTGCAAGGCTGATTAAAAGAGGCTTGAAGTTATGAACATATCATCAATTAACAAAAAATTGAAAAAGACTTTCGGCGGAAAATTCAGTGCTTCGGAGGAAAACGGCTCGATTTTTGTTCGAGGCAAAAGCTCCGATTGGGGCGAAATCGTCGCGGCTTGCCAAGCGGCGGCAAAAAAATTCAGCACAACGCATATTGTCAACGATATTGTTTACACGGGCGAGCAGCCCGCTCCGACGCGTCTGCCGTCTCTCAAGGATGATTTTCTCGAGGGCAGAACACCCGACGTGCTTGTTATCGGCGGCGGCATTTCAGGTGCTTCGATAGCAAGAGAGCTGACCAAGTGGAAGCTTGACGTTTTACTTGTAGACAAGGAGGCGGACCTTGCGCTTCAGGCGTCGGGACGCAACGACGGCGAGGTGCACCCCGGAATCGACCTCGGCAAAGGCTCGCTCAAGCACAAGTACATTCGCCGCGCAAACCATATGTATGCAGACGTTTGCCGCGAGCTTGACGTTCCGTTTAAGCAGGTAGGTCAATATGTGCTTTTCCGCAACGCCGCGCTGAAGCCGCTTATCGGTCTGTATGCTTTTTGGCGGAAGCATCACGACGGCATAGAGGACACCGAGATAATCTCTGGCAAGGAGCTTATGCGCCGCGAGCCGAACCTTACACCTGAAACAAAATTCGCAATGTATAATCCGAGCGCAGGCTGTGTTTGCCCGTACGGACTCACCATAGCCTATGCCGAAAACGCCGTTCAAAACGGCGCGCAGGTAAGCCTTAACACCGCCGTGCTTTCCATGGAGGTGTCGGAGCATAACATCATAAGCGTTACCACCAACAGAGGCGTTATTCATCCGAAAATCGTTATCAACGCCGCAGGCGTTTTTGCCGAGGATATTGCCGCCATGGCGGATGACAGATTTTTCTCGATTCATCCGCGTCGAGGAACCAACTCGATTCTTGACCAAAAAGCAGGCGCATATATGCACTCGGTAGCCTCCGTAAAGGACATAAGCGTTCACGGTAAAACCCATTCAAAGGGCGGCGGCATATTGCACACCGTCCACGATAATCTTCTCGTAGGACCCGACGCCGTAGAAACGGTTGAAAAGGAAAACACGGAAACACGTGCCGAGAGCATTAAAACCGTCTTCGACAAGCAGACTCAAACAATGCCGGAGCTGTCAAAACGTGATATAATCACTTATTTCACGGGCGTTCGCGCTCCTACATTTGAGGAGGATTTTATACTTGAACCCGGCAGAAGAACAAGGAATTTGATTCACGTAGCCGGTATTCAATCCCCCGGACTTACAACCGCTCCCGCGGTTGCCGTCGATATGGCGGAGCTTGCGGTCAATATGCTCGGCAAGACCGAGACGGTTGAAAAAAACAACAATTATAATCCCATTCGCAAGGGCGTTCCCGTGCTTCGCGAAATGGACGACGATACAAGAGAAAAAATGATAGCCGAAAATCCCGACTACGGCGAGATTATTTGCCGCTGCGAGCAAATCAGCAAGGGCGAAATTCTCGACGCTTTGAAATCCCCGATATGCGTTCCGACGGTTGACGGTATCAAAAAGCGCATAAGACCTGGAATGGGACGTTGTCAGGGCGGCTTCTGCTCGCCGCTTGTCACCAAAATAATTGCCGAATTCCTCGGCGTTCCGCTGTATGAGGTTAAAAAATCCTCGGCGGAAGCGGTGATAACATACGGCGAAACAAAGGTAAACGAAGGAGGCGAAGAGTGATGACGACAGGTAACTATGACGTACTCGTTGTCGGCGGCGGCCCTGCCGGACTTGCGGCGGCGATAAGCGCTCACGATAACGGTGCCAAGGTTCTCCTTCTTGAAAGAGAGGCAAGGCTCGGAGGAATACTCAAGCAGTGCATTCATGACGGTTTCGGTCTTCATCACTTCGGCGAGCAGCTCTCCGGTCCGGAATACGCCGAGCGATTTGAGGATGAGCTGTACAAACGCAATATCGAATACAGCACCCTGACGTTTGTCACGAAAATAGACAAAAACGGCGACGGAGGCTTTACGGTGCATACCGTCGGCAGAAGCGGCGTTTCGATATTTACGGCAAAAGCACTTGTGCTGGCTACGGGCTGTCGCGAGCGTACCGCCAAGCAGGTATTTATTCACGGTACGCGTCCTGCAGGCGTTTTCACGGCCGGAACCGCACAGCATTTTACAAATCTGCTCGGGCTTATGCCCGCCAAAAAATGCGTAATTCTCGGCTCGGGAGATATAGGACTTATCATGGCGCGCCGGCTTACGCTTGAGGGCGCAAAGGTTCTCGGCGTTTATGAGGCAAAGCCTACGCCGTCGGGACTTACGAGAAACCTGCATCAATGCCTGCACGATTATGACATTCCGCTGCACCTGTCGCACACCGTCACTCGCGTGTTCGGAGTTGACAGGCTCGAAGCAGTTGAGATTTCAAAGGTTGACGAAAATATGGTTCCGATACCCGGCACACAGAGCCGCGTTGAATGTGACACGCTGATTCTCTCGGTCGGATTGATTCCGGAAAACGAGCTCGCCGAGTCCGTCGGAGTAAAGCTTGACCCGCGCACAAAGGGTCCCGTATGCGACGGCCAGTGTATGACGAGCATCGACGGCGTATTCAGCTGCGGCAACGCTTTGCACGTCAACGATTTGGTTGACTTTGTTTCGCAGAACGCCGAGCAGGCGGGAAAATCAGCCGCTGCTTATTCGGGCAGAGAAAGACGGCTTATTGAGATAACCCCGGGTGACGGCTTATTGTACGCAGTACCGCAAAGGCTCAATCTCAACGAGGATAACAGTAAAACAGACCTGTATTTCCGCGTCCGCGAGGAGGAAAACAACTGTGTGCTTCATATTTACGCGGACGGTAAGGAAATACTTAAAAAGCGTTACGCATTTATGCGTCCGCCCGAAATGGAAAATCTCACGATTGATTTCAGCGCATGCGAATTAAACGAAAACAGCCGAGTGGAGCTTCGGCTGGAAAGACTCGGTAAAGGAGACGGTGTAAAATGACAAAAGAATTGGTTTGCATCGTTTGTCCCCGTTCGTGCAGAATGACGATTACATCAGACGGCGACGAGCTTGTTGTGACCGGCAACACCTGCAAAAGGGGCAAAGAATTCGCCGTAAGCGAAATGACCGACCCGCGTCGTACCGTTTGCACAACGGTGCGCACCGCCTTCCCTTCGGTACCGGTTCTGCCCGTTCGCGTATCGGGGCCGATTCCCAAAAACAGAATTTTCGACCTGATGCACGAGGTAAACCGTATCACCGTTTCAAAACGACTCGGACGAGAGGAAGTCGTTGTACCGAATATTCTCAATCTCGGCGTGGATTTGATTGCAACAAGCAATATCCTGAAGGACGTGAAGAAGCAACCTTAAAAAAGAAAGAGGGGAAAATCTTTAATGGAACAGTCACTTGTGCTGACCTTTGACGTCGGCACGCAGAGTGCAAGATGCTTGCTTGTCAATGAGAGTGGAGACTTTGAGGATAAGGAGCAGCAAAAATACAAGGTTCCTTATTTATCAAAACAGCCCGGATGGGCAGAACAGACCCCGGATTTTTATTTTAATATTATAGCCGAAATGTCAAAAAAGCTTATCGAGAGAAATGCCGATAAGCTTGACCGCATAACAGCCGTATGCCTTACCTGCATACGTGACACGGTGCTTTGCCTCGACAAAGACAAACGTCCGCTTCGCGACATAATATTATGGCTCGACGAGCGTGAGGCCGACGAGGACGGACAGATTCCGGCAGCAAAACGCGCATTGTTTTCGCTTGTGGGAATGGGAGAATCGGTAGATATGATTTACCGAGCCTCTACCGGCAACTGGATTATGCAAAACGAGCCCGAAATATGGGCCAAAACAGACAAATACGTTATGCTGCCGTCATATCTCAACTATCTTTTGACGGGCGAGCTTAAGGATTCCGTGGCAAATATGATAGGTCACGTACCGTTTGATTACAAAAACCGCCGTTGGATGAAACCCGGTGCTCTCACGCGCTGCGTGTGCAATGTTCCGTCCGAAAAGCTCTGTGAGCTTGTTCCGTCGGGCGAGGTCATAGGCAAAATCACAAAAGATGCGTCCGAAAAAACGGGCATCCCAATGGGACTTCCGCTTATAGCAACCGGCTCCGACAAGGGCTGTGAAACCATCGGTATGTCCGTTGTAAAATCAAACCGGGCGGCAATTTCCTTCGGCACGACCTCAACCTTACAGATGGCGGTTAAAAAATATTTTGAACCGCAGCCTTATATGCCGGCTTATCCGGCTGTTCCGAACGATATGTTCAATCCCGAATTCGAGGTCTATCGCGGATTTTGGATGATTTCGTGGTTTATAGAGCAGTTTGCCGCGAAGGATAAGGTTGACGCCGCCGAGGAGGGCGTTTGCATAGAGCGTTATCTTGACGATAAAATCAAGGATATTGAGGCCGGCTCCGGCGGACTTATTTTACAGCCGTTTTGGACTCCGGGCATCACGAACCCGAACGCAAGCGGCGCAATTATAGGCTTTTCGGATTTCCATACGCGTTATCATTTGTATCGTGCCATAATAGAGGGCATCTGCTTAGAGCTGTACCACGGGCTCGTTAAAATGCAAAAACGCTCAAGCGTCACGGTAGATGAGCTTTTTGCCGGCGGAGGCGGCTCCAGCAGCCCGGTCGTATGTCAAATTGCCGCAGATGTGTTCGGCTTGCCCGTGCACCGTATTCAGACTCACGAGGCGAGCGCAGTCGGCTGTGCCATGGTCGCGTTTATTTCACAGGGCGTTTACGGTAGCTATGAGGACGCCATAGAGCATATGGTACATAAAAAAGACGTATTTATTCCGAACGAGGAAAACCACCGAACTTATATGAAAATTTACGGCAAGGCGTATTCTCACCTTGCCTCAAGATTAAAGCCAATAGAAAAATACCTACATCATTTTCAAACAGGAGGACACTGATAATGAGTACAAAACCGTATAAGGGCTTTGAGCCTAAATGGATGCTTCAGAGAGCACCTGAGAACAGCTATCGTTCAATTTTCCGCTGGGGCGACCCCGACTTCTTCAAATATCCGAAGGAGAGCCTTTACAAATATGTTAAAAAACGCTGCAATCTCAAGGACGAGGAGTTTATGCAGTATAATGACGATTTGGGTCTTGACCCCGTAAAGCTCGGCGAAGAGCACGCTCCGAAGATTGACAAAAAGCACGTAAAGGCCATTGCCGCAATAGTCGGCGAAAAGAACGTCTCACAGAGCGACTACGACCGTCTCGCCGTTTCCTACGGACAGACAATGTACGATCTTCTCAGAATGCGTCACCGTCGCTTTGACTCTCTTCCCGACCTTGTTGTTTTTCCGGAGACAAGCGAGCAGATTGAGAAAATCGTAGCCTACGTCACAAAGAATAAAATACCGCTCTATGTTTACGGCGGCGGCTCGTCGGTTACAAGAGGCGTTGAGCCCATTAACGGCGGCGTTTCTCTTGATATGCGCCGCAACTTCAACAAGGTCATTAAATTCAATGAGACCGACCAGACCATTACCGTTCAGGCAGGTATGTCCGGACCGAAACTTGAGGAAACGCTTCAAAACGCTCAGAGCCTTTTCGGCGCAAAGCGTCCGTACACCTGCGGTCACTTCCCTCAGTCGTTTGAATATTCCTCCGTCGGCGGTTGGACCGTCACACGCGGTGCCGGTCAGAACAGCACCTATTACGGCACCATAGCCGATATAGTTGTTTCGCAGAAATACGCCACACCGATAGGTAAAATCGAGACAAGTCACTATCCGAGAGAGGCAACGGGACCGAATCTCAATCAGGTCATGATGGGCGGTGAGGGCACCTTCGGCGTTCTTACCGAGGTCACGCTCAAGTTTTTCCGCTGGATGCCCGAAAACAGAAAACGCTTTTCTTATATGTTCAAGGACTGGCCGACAGCTATGCGCGCCGCTCGTGAAATGATGCAGTGTGAGTGCGGCTTCTCCTCTGTTTTCCGTCTTTCAGACCCGGAGGAGACTTCATTAATGCTCCATCTTTACAACGTTGACGAAACGCCGCTTGAGCCTCTTCTTGATAAATTGGGCTACAAGGACTTTGAGCGCTGTCTCTTCCTCGGATTTACAGACGGCGAAAAGGGCTTCTCAAGAAATGTTGCTCATAACATAATGAAAATTGCCGTTAAGCACGGCGGTATCCCGATGACCGGCTACGTATGCAAGGGCTGGGAAAAGGGCCGCTTCAACGACCCGTATCTTCGCGATACACTCATGGATTTCGGCTTTATGATCGATACGCTTGAGTGCACGGTCAACTGGTCAAATATGGCTCGTGTTCACCGTGAGGTTCGTGAGGTTTGCCATAAGCTTCCGAACACAATCGTTACAACTCATATGTCGCATTGCTATCCGCAGGGCGCCAACCTCTACTTCATCTTTATGACCAAAATGCAGGACGAAGAGGAGTTCCGTGCTTATCACGCAACAATTCTCGACGCCATACAGAAGAGCGGAGCTGCCATCAGCCACCACCACGGTATCGGAAAGATGTTTGCTCCGTGGCTTGAGGGCTACCTCGGTGAAAAGGAATACGGTATAATCCGCACGCTTAAAAACTATTTTGACCCCGATTACCTTATGAATCCGGGCGGAACCATAGGCCTTGACCTTAAGCCCGAGGACAAAAAGTATCTGCGTGAGCATACCGAGTATGTTGACGAGCTCAAGGACTGAAAAGGCTGTTGAAGCGCGGCTCAAAGCCGTAACGTCAAGCATAAACACATAAAAACAAGGCTTTCGTTTCACCTGAGACGAAAGCCTTTTTATTGCCGTTCACAGAAAAGCTTACTTTTTGTATAATCTTTCGGATATCATTCTTTGCTTTTGTCGAATCAATCGGCAAACGTCCTTTTTATGGTACCTTAAACGCATTATAATTAAATTACGTATATGCACAAAAGCGGCACTCACTCGTTTTTATGTTTCGGCATTTGCGGCTGTTGACTGTTTGCCGTCGTAATTATATAATAATTTATAACATAATTTCGCCGCATATGTGATATGCCGCGCAAGCAAAGAGGTTCATCATGACAGATAAAAGCTATTCAATTATTTTCAGCAGTCCGACAGGCAACACAAGGCTGCTCGCCGACGCCATTCGCGACGCGCTGCCGGAGGAAAACTGCAATTATTTCGGAGTGAGCGAAAACGCCGATACACAATCCGACATTTTATTTATAGGCTTTTGGACGGATAAGGGAACCGCCGACAAGGCGACCTTGGATTTGCTCGAAAAACTGAAAAATAAAAAGATTTTTCTTTTCGGAACGGCGGGCTTCGGCGGAGACGAGGAGTACTTCAAAAAAATCCTCGCAAATACAAAAAAGAGCATTAGTGGCAGCAACATCACAGTCGGTGAGTATATGTGTCAGGGAAAAATGCCGCAAACGGTCAGGGAGCGCTATATCAAAATGAAAAGCCTGCCGAATCCCGTGCCGAATCTCGATATGCTGATTGAAAACTTTGACCGTGCTCTGTCTCATCCCGACGAAAACGATTTGAAAAAGCTGAGGCTCTCCGTGGAAAAGCTGTAATATGAAGCGACAGCGCGACCTACCCCGCTAAGCTGTGCCGCGTATCATATTACTATTGATTTATTGCAAAAATAATGATAAAATATTCAGCGTAGCACGTAAGCAGGTGTAGTTTAATGGCAGAACATCAGCTTCCCAAGCTGAATACGGGGGTTCGATTCCCCTCACCTGCTCCAAAAACGGCAAGCATCCTTTGATGCTTGTCGTTTTTTACTTTTTTACATTTTACTCTCGTCTCGCTTTTCTTTCGTCTACCCTCAGTCCGCTCACTTCATTATTCGCTGTTCACTTTTCTCTCTTCGCTCAACCTCTCCTCTCTTGCAGAGGAAGGTGAGCCTCGTCAAGGCAAGCCGGAGGGATTCTGCCTCCCTTGTAAAGGGAGGTGGGCCTCGTCAAGGCAAGCCGGAGGGATTTTGCGGAGTTATATGGAATTTAAATAGATTGTGCGCGACTTTTTAATCCGCTTTTTGCCTCCCTTGTAAAGGGAGGTGGGTTGCCGCAGGCAAGCCGGAGGGATTTCTTGGGAGCATATGGAATTTGAATAAAAAGCGCAATACCTTTTAATCCCTCAGTCCGCTCGCAAACTCGCGTCCAGCTCCTGACGGGAGCCCGTCCCCTTTGTCACTTCGTGACATTTCCCCACACCGTGGGGAATCACCCTTTTCAAGGGAGCCTAAACAATCCCTCAGTCTACTCACTTCATTCGTAGACAGCTCCTGACGGGAGCCCGTCCCCTTTGTCGCTCCGCGACATTTCCCCACACTGTGGGGAATCACCCTTTACAAGGGAGCCTATTACTATTAGGGTGCCGCGCCTTGTAAATAAAACCCATTAAAAAAGCTCCCCTTGGGGGAGCTTTTCGTTTTTATTCGCCGCCGGTACGTCTGAAAAGGTCGTTAATGTGTCTGAAATAATTTTTGTCTATACCGTCTATTGTTTCCTCGGTGGTTCTGAACTGCCAGTTGCCGAACGCTCTGCCGGGAACATTCATACGCGCGTCCGAGCCGAAGCCGCACATATCCTGATAAGAAATGACGGCAAGCTTTGCCGAAGAGCGCCACACGGTTTCGATAATCTTGCGGCAGGACGGGCTGTAATATCCGCCGTCGCCCCAGTTATCGCCCGTAAATCCGCAGTAATCAAGCGCAAAGGCTCGCTCTTCAGGCGTTGCCTCCCAAAGCCACGCAAGCAGCGTTGTATTGTCGTGCGTGCCGACATATGCTACGGTATTCAGCGGATAGTTATGCGGCAGATGTGTGCTGTTTCCGCACGGGTCAAAGCCGAACTGTATTACACGCATACCGGGGAACCGAGTTTTATCAAGCAGCTGTGTGACGTCCTCGCCGAACACGCCGAGATCCTCTGCAATAATAGGAACGTCTCCCATTTCTTCCTTTACGGCGTCAAAAAATTTCATTCCGGGCCCCTTGACCCATTCGCCGTTTTTCGCCGTTTTTTCGTCCGCAGGAACAGCCCAATATGACGCAAATGCGCGAAAATGGTCAATTCTGACCGTATCATAAAGTCGAAAAGCGTCCTTTATGCGGCTGAGCCACCAGGCATAGCCCGTTTTTTCAAGCACATCCCAATTATAAAGCGGATTGCCCCAAAGCTGACCGTCCTTTGAGAAGTAATCGGGCGGAACTCCCGAAACTCTGCGGCGCACAAAGCTGCGCTCGTCTATCTCAAAAAGCTCCGTATTGCTCCAAACATCGGCACTGTCGGTTGAGACGTATATCGGCATATCGCCGAGTATTTTTACGCCGTTTTCGTTGGCAAACTGCTTTATGCGGTGCCATTGAGAAAAGGCAATATACTGCTCGAATTTATAAAAATCGGCTTCGTCTTTCAACTCGTCTCTGTTTTTAAGCGCATTTTCGTACCGCGCGAATTTTTCATCCCACTCATACCATGGCTTGCCGCCGAATTTTTCCTTTGCGGCGCAAAACAGCGAATATGCTTCGCACCACGGGTTCTCCTCGCAGAATTTTTCAGTCTCCGCAGATACTTCGTTTTTCTTGTTTTGATACGCGATTTTTAAAAGCTCCCTGCGGCTTTTTGCGGCAAATTCGTAGTCCGCCGTGTAAGGCGAGCCGTAATATACGCTTCTTGCAAGGTCGTCTTCCGACACAAAGCCGTCATTTTTGAGCGTGTCCGGGTCAATCAGAAGCGGTGACAACGCAAATGCCGCCGGAGACGCATAAGGTGAGCCGTAAAAATCCGTAGGACAAAGCGGCAGCACCTGCCAATATGAAAACCCCATATCCTTGATACGGCGTATAAACCGTTTTGTCTCTTCGCCCATTACGCCGATTCCGTATTTTGACGGGAGCGACGTGATATGCATTAAAACTCCGCCGGCTCTTGTGTTAAGCATTATATAATTCCCCTTTTTTGAGCTTCGTCTTGATTTATGCCGCTTTGAGATACTCCTCAAGGCACAGGCCGCTCTTATTCATCGCCTTTGCAGCCTCTTTACCGACATAACGCCAATGCCACGGCTGATAATTCATCCCCGTTTTGTCGGTTTTATTTTCGGGATAGCGCAAAATAAAGCCGTAATCCTGCGCATTTTTTACAAGCCACGAAAACTCCTTTGTAGAGGCAAAATCGGAGCTTGCACTCACAATATCCATTGACAGACCGAGATTTTGCTCGGAATATCCGCCCGGCAAAATAAACGTGCGCGCCTTTGCGGCGGCGTCGTCATCGGACAAGCCCTGATTTTTATAATAACTCACCTTTCGGTTGTAATTATCGTTTTGACGTGAAACCGAGCAATACCCTGCATACGGAGTTAAAACGCAGCCGTCCTTCTTTGCGGCGTCGTACATCTCTTGATACGCTTTAACAACTCTCGAATCAAGCTGCACGCTGCTTCCGCTTATCGCGTTTGCAAGCGACGGCACATATCCGTCTGGCAGCTTATGCCCTGCGTTAACAAGCGTGAGCTCCCAATTGCCCGAGCTCGGGTCTACGGTTTGAGGATTGTTAAAATCGGCTGCCGAAGCCGTAACGGGCGGTGCCGATGCGGTCGTCTCCGGAACGGTTTCAGGGGCTGTCGTTTCCACGGTAGTCTCTTCTTCGGTCGTCTCCTCCTGCGGTTCTTCCTGTGTGGTTGTTTCGCTGATTTTTGCTTCGAGCCTCTCAACTGCAGGGTCCTTTACCTCTCTTTGCCCTATCGTAAGCTCACCGACTATAAGCCCCGTCATTATAACGGCTAAAATTACAAACAGCAAAAATTTTCTTTTTACCGTCTTTTTCAATCTGACTTTTTTCTTCATATTTCGCGTCCTTTTAAAATCTCTTCTTGATATTTTAAAATGTTTACGTCGGATTGTCAATCAAAAGGCGCATTTCGGCGACAAAATTCAGCCGACGGAGACTTTTTTCTCATCAAAGTAAGCGAAGCCGTCATTCCACACATTGATTTTTTATCTTTAAGGCACTCCGACAATGCGCAAAAAAGACCCTGCGGATTTTACTCTGCAAGGTCTTTTTCCTGTTATGGTTTAAAAATTGGGGTTGCCCAAAATCAAACTCTGATTATTTGTTCTTCTCTGCGATTGCAGCCTGAGCAGCAGCAAGACGAGCGATCGGAACACGGAACGGTGAGCAAGATACATAGTCGAGGCCGATCTTGTGGCAAAACTCAACGGAAGACGGGTCGCCGCCGTGCTCACCGCAGATACCGCAGTGAAGTGACGGACGGGTAGCTTTACCGTTCTTAACAGCCATTTCCATGAGCTGGCCTACGCCGACCTGGTCAAGCTTAGCAAACGGATCGCTCTCGAATATCTTCTTGTCATAGTAAGCACCGAGGAACTTACCTGCATCGTCACGGCTGAAGCCGTAAGTCATCTGAGTAAGGTCGTTGGTACCGAAGCAGAAGAACTCAGCTTCCTTAGCGATGTCGCCTGCGGTAAGAGCCGCACGCGGAATCTCTATCATGGTACCTACTTCATACTTCATATCGGAGCCGGCAGCTGCAATTTCTGCATCTGCAGTCTCAACAACGATGTCCTTAACATATTTAAGCTCTTTAGCGTCGCATGAAAGCGGAATCATAATTTCGGGAGCAACAGTCCAGTCCGGATGAGCCTTCTGAACATTGATAGCGGCGCGGATAACAGCCTTAGTCTGCATCTTTGCGATTTCCGGATAGGTTACTGCAAGACGAAGTCCGCGGTGACCCATCATCGGGTTAAACTCGTGAAGAGAAGCAATGATAGCCTTAATCTGCTCAACGGTCTTGCCCTGAGCGTCTGCAAGCTTCTTGATGTCAGCTTCTTCGGTGGGAACGAACTCGTGAAGAGGCGGATCGAGGAAACGGATTGTTACCGGGCAGCCCTCAAGTGCTTCATAGAGCTTTTCAAAGTCGCTCTGCTGATAAGGAAGAATCTTATCAAGAGCAGCTTCTCTCTCTTCAACGGTGTCGGAGCAAATCATCTCTCTGAATGCGGCAATTCTGTCCTCTTCAAAGAACATATGCTCTGTACGGCAAAGGCCGATGCCCTCAGCGCCGAGTTCTCTTGCCTTCTTAGCGTCAGCCGGAGTATCAGCATTGGTACGAACCTTGAGGGTTCTGTACTTATCAGCCCAGCCCATTATTCTGCCGAAGGTGCCAGCTATGGTAGCATCAACAGTCGGGATAATGCCCTCATAGATGTTGCCGGTAGAACCGTCTATTGAAATGTAGTCGCCCTCGTGGAATTCCTTGCCTGCGAGAGTGAACTTCTTATTTTCTTCGTCCATATCGATAGCTGTGCAGCCCGATACGCAGCAAGTACCCATACCGCGTGCAACAACGGCAGCGTGTGAAGTCATACCGCCGCGAACGGTGAGAATACCCTGAGAAGCCTTCATACCGGTGATGTCCTCGGGAGAGGTCTCAAGACGAACAAGAACAACCTTTTCGCCTCTCTCGTTCCACTCCTCTGCATCCTCTGCGGTGAATACTATCTTACCGCAAGCAGCACCGGGAGAAGCACCGAGGCCCTTGCCGAGCGGAGTAGCTGCTTTAAGAGCTGCTGCGTCAAACTGCGGGTGAAGAAGAGTATCAAGGTTACGCGGGTCAATCATAGCTACCGCTTCTTCCTCGGTTCTCATACCCTCGTCAACGAGGTCGCAGGCAATCTGAAGAGCTGCCTGAGCTGTTCTCTTACCGTTTCTGGTCTGAAGCATATAAAGCTTGCCGTGCTCAACGGTGAACTCCATATCCTGCATATCTCTGTAATGATCCTCAAGGGTCTTGCAAACATTTTTAAACTCTGCAAATGCCTCGGGGAACTTCTGCTCCATCTCTGTGATGTGCATGGGAGTACGAACGCCTGCAACAACGTCCTCGCCCTGAGCGTTTGTAAGGAACTCACCGAAGAGGCCCTTAGCGCCGGTAGCCGGGTCACGTGTGAATGCAACGCCTGTGCCGCAATCATCGCCCATGTTGCCGAATGCCATTGACTGTACGTTAACTGCGGTACCCCATGAATACGGGATGTCGTTATCACGGCGATAAACGTTTGCACGGGGGTTGTCCCATGAACGGAAAACAGCCTTGATAGCACCCATGAGCTGATCCTTGGGATCGCTCGGGAAATCCTCGCCTATTTTAGCCTTATACTCATCCTTGAACTGCATAGCGAGCTTTTTAAGGTCGTCGGCGTCAAGCTCTACGTCCTGAGTTACGCCCTTTTCCTTTTTCATCGCGTCTATAAGCTGCTCAAAATATTTCTTGCCGACTTCCATAACAACGTCGGAATACATCTGAATAAATCTTCTGTAACAGTCCCAAGCCCATCTCGGATTGCCTGACATTTCGGAAATTGTGTTAACAACCTCCTCATTAAGTCCGAGGTTGAGGATTGTGTCCATCATACCGGGCATTGAAGCGCGCGCACCGGAACGAACCGATACGAGAAGCGGATTTTTCTTATCGCCGAACTTTTTACCGGTGATGCCTTCCATCTTTACGATGTACTCGTTTATTTCAGCCATGATCTCGGGATTGATCTCGCGACCGTCCTCATAATACTGAGTACAAGCTTCTGTTGTGATAGTGAAGCCCTGCGGTACCGGAAGACCGATGTTGGTCATTTCGGCAAGGTTTGCGCCTTTACCGCCGAGGAGCTCACGCATGTTAGCATTACCCTCTGAAAAAAGGTAGCAATACTTTTTTGCCATTGAGAATACCTCCAATTATAAATTACAGTGTTAATGGCTGCCCTCGCTTTAAAGCTATGGGCATTATAAACCGCTTGATATTATAACAGAAAAAATACGGCATTTCCATAGTTTTTGCGAATTTTTTGTATTTCGGCGAAATAAATTAAGCACAAAATATAATTTTGAGCATTTTAGGGGAAAATATGCAAGTTTTACGCCGCTTTTTGCAACTAACAACTGTGCAAATCAAAAAGGAGCCGTAAAAATTACAGCTCCTTTCGGAAATGAAATTATACAAGACCCGCGTACATCTTTAAGATGTACTCCGCGTCAAAGGTAGAAATATCGCCGCTGCGGTTTGCATCCGCAACATATTTAGCCGTAGGGGACAGCTCCTCCATACCGTTTACGTATCTTAAAGCAAGCCTTGAGTCAACGGGTGTTATGCTGCCGTCAAGGTCCACGTCGCCGAACTTTGCCGTAAGCGGAGCCACGTAGTGAGTTCCCGCATTGTAAACGAGAAACTGCGGATACTCCGCCCAAGTGTCAACAGTCGGCTGCGTTTTCGCCGTCATCGCCCGAACATAAAGGTCACAGCCGTTTTTGCGGTAATCAAACATCGCATGCCCGTAATTCTTTATAAACCAGGTGTTTTCGGGGAGCATACAGGTTGAGGCGTCGATAATGCCGTCCTCGGAAAGACGGTTGTGCCCGACGTCCCTCGCCTGAACGTAATCGTCGCCGAGAGTCGTTTTAAGACGGGCGCAGGTGGCACCGCCGCTTGTACGGTTTGTCTCTATAACTCCGTCGCTCGTGTAATCGGCGGTAGGCGTAAACGGCGCTATATAAAGATTGTAGTTTGAGAATATGCAAACAGAAGTGCCGCTTGCCTTGGCTCTCTGTAAAATCGAAGAAATATTCGCCTGTATATTGTGTATCTCGTCGATTTTTCTCTCAAAGGTCGCCCAGTTGGCAGCTATCACGGAAGCCGAAACACCGCTTTGCTGCTGATTTTTCTCCATATACCCCTTCATTACGGCTTTTGCGTCATCATAGTATTCATCGGGTACAAACGCCCAAAGACTCGGCGTGTAGCCGAAGCCGGAAACAAGGCACTCGGCATAAATGCGGTCCTTATAGGTTCTGCCGCTGCCGTCGGGAAGCTCGGTTTCAAGGAATCCCTCAAGCTTCGGCACCACAAGCTGCAAAAGCTTTAAGGTGTCAAGGACCTTGCCGAGAGTGTCGGAATTCATACTTTGATTTATAAACGGGATAAGCTCATCTGTGCCGACGGCTATTTCGCCCTTAAAGAGACAGCCCACCATATCAAGCCCCGTAAATGCGGAATTTAGCATGGTTATGTTTGAGACGTCGTCACAGCCGTAAAGTCCCAAATACGAAGCCAAAACCGCTCCGCCCATACTGTGGCCGGCAATCGACACCTTGTCGACGTGCTTATCTGCCTTGATTTTTTGAACATACGTGTTTATGTCCGCTGCAAGCTCCTGCATGGATTTATGCCAAGCAAGACCGTAAACGTAAACATTGTCGGCACCGACTTCGTCGCAGCACGCGTCAACTATATCCTTATCGAAGGCGTCTGCCCTTGTGACCTCGTCAAGTCCGTATTGCGATACCGGCTCGGTATATTGGTCTATAACGGTGACGTCGGGGTGCTTTGCCGTGCCGTCGGGATTGCACGAAACCGGCTCGAAAAGATTGTTTGCTATTTCCACTATTCCCGTGCAAAACGTTTCATAATCTCCCTTTAAAAACGCGCCGAGCGGAGCTATGGCGTTTTTCGCCATTTCAACTATTGCGTCCTGCGACGGCCCCCAAACCTGATTTCCGTCACCGTCCACCAGCACATATTCGCCGAAGCCGGCTATTATCAGGATAGGCGTAACCTTATCCTTGGGCTCTGCGGCTGCCGCGGGAACAAAGCAAAGAACTGTCATGGTCAGTGCCAAAAGTACACTGACAAGCTTTTTCATCCTGTTTTTTGACATAATTATTCTCCCCCTGCTTTAAACAATTAAGTAGATATTACCATAATTATATCATTTTTGCAATATTTTTTATATAATCAGCTCATAAAATCCGTCTCAACCCTTTTAATTGACATTTCGGGTGAATATGTCCATTTATCTATGTGACCGTCACTTATAAAATAATCCGCCGCCGGACTTTTGCCGTCACCGGTAAAATAGTCCACGATAATAAGCTTTATTTTCATCCTTTCGGGATTTATGCTTTTTATGTAAACCGCGGCACTGTCGCCTGCGCGCGGCCCGGAGGCACATTCGGCAAGCCCTGCAAGATTGGGCGCAAGCTCCACGAATATACCGTAATCCTCCACAGAGCGTATTACTCCGGGCACGGTTTCTCCGGGCGCGAATTTTGAAGCATTTTCCTCCCAAGTGCCGAGCAGTTCCTTTTGCGACAAGGTGATTCTGCCGTTTTCGTCTATCGATTTCACAACTGCCTTTATATCCTGATTAACCGAAAAACGAACACACGGATGAGGTATGCGCGACACCGAGATACCGTCTATCGGCATAAGTGCCGAAATGCCTGCGCCTATATCGCAAAACGCGCCGAACGGCTCAAGGTGCGTCACGCGCGCGTCGATTATATCGCCCGGAATGAGTCTTGAAGTATAATTTGCCGCGCACTCCTCTTGGAGCTTGCGGCGGCTGAGCAGAGCGAATGTCTCGCCCCTTTCATTCTCGGAAAATCCCGTTATCACAAAGTCAACTGGCTTATTAACGCGCGATATTATGGCTATGTCGCGAACCGTGTTATCTTCAATCCCCATAGCGCATTCCTTGCGCGGCATAAATCCCTTCATACACCTTAAATCCACGTCGAGATTGTGTCCGCGGTCGCAGAGAACCGCGCGCGCCTCAAGCGATTCTCCCGACAAAAAAGCGTTTTTGAGCTCCGCCGGGCTTGAAAGTCTTTTTTCGACGGCTTCAATGTCTGGGCGTGCACCCTCGGGGTAATATTTTTTCATAATTCTCACCTGCTCCGTTTACACTATGCCTGCCGCTTTATAAACACCGTGTCCCTTATGGCAGGTACAACACTATATGTATATGCGGCAGCTCTTCGGTTGAGAATTAACGCGCAATTTTATTTTAGCCCGGCAAGCCTCCGGTTTTGCCGCGACGCAGAACGAAGCGAGCCGCTCAAAACCGTAATAAACAAAGTCCGCAAAATGCAAAAGTGCCGCAAACACGAGGTTTGCGACACTTTTTTACACCATATTCAAATATCACTTTTTAGCCTGCTTTGAGTACTTCTTGAGATATATAAATCTCATAAGTCTTGTCTCAATGGGGTTTATGGGCTTGCCTGCCTCAAACAGTCTTGCGCCGACTGCGGTCTTGCAGCCCTTATCCATTACCATTTCAACCGCTGTGGCATCATATTCGCTGCCCGATACGCAAAGCGCACCGTTGTTGTTAAGAAGAACGCCGTTTCTTCCCTTAAGAGCCTTTACGACCTTCTTAGCAGTCTTTTTTGTGCTGTTGGGATTAAATGTTACCGAGCGAACGGTTGCGCCGACAAGCTGTGCAAAATCGTCAAGAAGCGGCTTTATTGTTTTGCCAGACTTAGACATTGCGACTTCTGCCGGAGTCTTGGTGTGCATAATGAAGTTTACGTCCTTGCGCTTTTTATAGATGGCTCTGTGCATTTCAGCCGAAGCCGGATAATCATTGCCTGCTACAAGCTCACCCGTTTTAATGTCTATTCTGACTATCGAGCCGTCGCCGTCTACGGCACTTATATTAAACACGCTGCCGTCACGTTCGCTGTTGCACGGCTCAAATACCGGAGCCTCCTTGGCACTCGAGTCAAAGAGCGAGCCGATATACTCGGCTACGTCGCCGAAGGTCTCGGCTACCTTACCGGTGATGAGACGGTATCTGTTTTTAACGGTAGTTTCGCAGATCTTTTCGAGCTCTGCCGCCACCTTAAACGCCTCGTCGTAATCCTTGCCCATGCAAAGAGCGCCGTGGTGAGCCATAATTACGGCCTTGGAGTCCGAACGCTTTATAGCCTCAACAACGCCCTTGCGAAGCTTGCCGGTTCCGGGAAGTCCGTATGCCGCAATCGGGACATTATTGCCGACTATTTCGGCCGACGCGGGTTCAACCTCGTTTATATCCATACCGAGCGCACTTATGACGGACGCCTGCATCTGATGCGTGTGAATTACGAAATTAACCTCGGGGCGAAGACGATATGCCTCGGCATGAATGCCCTTTTCCGAGGACGGCTTAATGTCACCCTCATAGCTGCAATCGTCGATATTAACAACTACTATTTCGTCGGGAGTAAGAGTTTCATAGGGACGTCCGCTCGGAGTAATAACGAATCTCTTATCGTCTACTCTGCATGAAATATTACCCCATGTTCTCGCGATAAGGCCGTATTCAACAACCTCTATACCGGCTTTAATGACGAGCTGTTTTGCTTCCATTATATCCATTGTATTCACCTCTTCGTTATTTATAACAAAGCGGGACAGACGGAAAACCCGTCCGCCCCGTTTTCTTGGGATTAAATTCAGTCAGCCTTAACAGCGACGTTTTCAAATACTCTGTCGAAGCAAGCAAGAGCCTGGTCGATCATCTTAGGAGTATAAGCGGCTGAAGTATAAAGACGGCTGCCTGCGAGAGTTACAAGACCCTCTGCCATGTAAGCTGCGCCCATATGCTCCATTTCCTTCTGTCTTACGCCGGTCTCGCCGAGAATTGTCGGGATTTCCCACGGTTTCTTCCAGTTGATCTGATAGTGCATTGTGCCGACTGTCTCAAGGTGGCAGATAGAGCCGGTGTTCCAAACTACGAAGGGAAGACCGTGCTTCTTAACGAGCTCTTTAAGACCCGCACAAATTCTGTCGCCCATCTGACCTGCCTTCTGGCAAGCGTTTGTTCTTTCGATTTCTTCAAGAGTGAAGTAACCTGCACAGCATGAAAGCGGGTTAGCGGTCATTGTGCCGCCGACAAGAGCCTTGTGGATCTTCTTACCGCTCGAATCAAGGCCTGCACCGAGATACTTCATGTACTCTCTCTTACCGCCGATGCCGCCTGCACCCGGATAACCGCCTGCAATAACTTTACCGAATATGGTAAGGTCGGGCGATACGCCGAAGTAACCTTGAGCACCTGCCATACCGATACGGAAGCCTGTAACAACCTCATCGAATACGAGGAGTGCGCCGTATTTGCGGCAAAGACGCTCAACGCCCTTAACATATTCAACGGTGATGGGGGTAGTACCGCTCTCGGGGCCTACCGGCTCCATATAAACGGCTGCTGTGCCGCCGCGGAACTGGTTGAGTCTGAGCTTTCTCTCAAGCTCGTCAAGATCGTTCGGAGTAGTCTCCTGAATGAACATGAAGCAGTTGAGCGGAACACCGTGAGCCTGTGTGAACTTGGTGCCGTTTACGCGGATACCGTAAGCCATCTGATCTGACCAGCCGTGGTAAGCGCCGCCCATCTTTATGATGTTCTTATGCTTTGTAGCAAGTCTCGCGATACGAGCCGCACCCATGCAAGCCTCGGTGCCCGAGCCCATCATACGGAACATATCAACGGTTTCAACGCTGTCGGAAATCTTTTTGGCGAGCTTGTACTCAAACTCGTGGAAAAGTCCGGTTGAGGGACCGCAAGTATTAAGGAGGTCAATGACCTGCTCACGAACAGCTTTCGGGTTGGAGCCGAGAACAGTCGGGCCGCCTGCCTGAAGGAAGTCAAAATACTTGTTGCCGTCAACGTCATAGAGATATGCACCCTCAGCCTTTGTGAAAACAAGCGGGAAGGGATAGTTGAAAGCAAGGTTATGCTGAACGCCGCCGGGGATTATCTGGCGAGCTTCCTCAATCTGTGCTTTTGATTTGAGGCACTTTTTATTGTAATACTCATCCTCGTATTTTTTAAGAGCCTCCGGCTTGATGGTGTAAATCGGCTTTTTAATAAGCTCATCAAGCTCTTTGTTGACTGCAACAGCGTCATTGTATTCCGAAATTGCAAATCTTGTGTCCATATCGTGACCTCCGTTTAATAAAATTAACGAAACGGTGCTGCGCAAAAGCGGCGCACCATAGATAACCACGTGTAGTGAATTACCGTTCACTTGTAATTATAGCACAAAAAAGACTCTTGTCAACGCAAAAATACGACGCGGCAAACAAATCGAACTCAAAATTGCGGACGTTTAGATGTTTTTTAACTATTATTTGAATTTGTTAAACTAAACAGCCGCGAATTTGAAAAAATGACGAATACATCTGTGGGGTATAAATGAGCAACTACACAATATATTGATGATTACTCCGTCAAAATAAATAATCGATGTGTTAATTATTCGTCAATCTGCCGAAATTTCGAAATTGCGACAAAAAATCGCGGATTTTTTGCATAAATGTCTCTTTCGACTGCCGAATTTACATTGCAGCCGCTTTCAGGCTACATCAAATAGGGTGATTCCCCACAGTGTGGGGAAATGTCACGTAGTGACAAAGGGGGCGGGCTCCCGTCAGTAGCTGTCTGCGAACGTAGTGAGTAGACTGAGGGATTTAATAGGCTCCCTTGTAAAGGGTGATTCCCCACAGTGTGGGGAAATGTCACGTAGTGACAAAGGGGACGGGCTCCCGTCAGGAGCTGGACGCGAGTCCACGAGCGGACTGAGGGATTATTCAGTCTCCCTTTTCAAGGGAGACAAAAGCGAATTAAAAGGTCACGCACATTCTTTTTAAATTCCGTAAATTCCTATGAAATCCCTCCGAGTTGCCCTCGGCAACCCACCTCCCTTTTCAAGGAGGCAAAAAGCGGATTAAAGGTCACGCACATTCTTTTTAAATTCCGTAAATTCCTTTGAAATCCCTCCGGCTTGCCTTCGGCAACCCACCTCCCTTTACAAGGGAGGCAAAAGCGAATTAAAAGGTCACGCACATTCTTTTTAAATTCCGTAAATTCCTATGAAATCCCTCCGGCTTGCCTGCGGCAACCCACCTCCCTTTTCAAGGGAGGCAATGGCGCAGATGACTGAGGGATTATTCAGGCTCCCTTGTAAAGGGTGATTCCCCACGGTGTGGGGAAATGTCACGTAGTGACAAAGGGGACTCTCTCCCGTCAGGAGCTGGCTGTGAGCAACGCGAACAGACTGAGGGATTAAAAAACAAAATACTCCTATTTAAAACTCATACACCCCCACAGAATCCCTCCGGCTTGCCTTACGAGGCCCACCTCCCTTTTCAAGGGAGGCAAAAAGCTTCCAAACTGCTTTGGCGAGGCTTGCTCTCTGCAAGGGAGGCTGAAAAGTAAAAAGACGAAAACGGAAGTGTAAAACGAATAGTGAAAAGGGCGGGCAGGGGTGTGCGGAAAGCCCCTTATACGGCACACAAAAAAGAATTGACATACAACGCTTCTGTCATACTCTTCCTCTTTATCTCTCATATGACACACAAAAAAAGAATAGGCATACAACACCTAAATTAAGTACAAAAACAGAATAGGCACACGATATCAGAATGGGGTACAGAAACGGAATGGTGCACAAAATGCAAAACAGGGCACAAAAAAACAGAGCAAGGCGAACCTTGCTCTGCTTATGATTGTTAATAAATCGGATCGATTGCTACGTGAGCGTCAGATCTCAACCCAACCCGAGTCGCCGCCCTCTACGGGGCCGGTGCCTATGGAGATTGTGATGATATCATCAAGCTCGTATGCAGAAACATCGAAATCCGGTGTTTGATAAACCTGTTTCATTGAGATTTAATCTCCTTTCAAGATATAATAATAAAATTTAATGTCGGAACGGAATATTCAGTTTTGAACAGCCGAACCGATAGTAAAGTTTCGCTGTGGTTTCTTGGTAAAATTCAATTACTGAGCTTTCCAATTAGCAACAGCAGCATCATATCCTGAAGCAACTTTAGCAGTTACAGCTGCGGAATACCAAACATAATGATCGGCAGTACCGTCATTGTAGCATACATAAGCGATGCAGTCAATATCAGTTGCCTGAGAAGCATGAGAGATATTCTTGACGATTGCGCCGAAGTATGCATCGGAAGAAGCGTTTGCCTGACTTACATAGTCGGTAGAAGCAGTTTTCCAAGCCGACGGAAGTGCGGTGCCCTTTTCAACTGCTGCCTTAGCAGCATCAGCATCGGCAGCGCCTGTGTTGGCAGCAATGAAGCCAACGCTCTTAATTTTATTGCCGTTTGAGTTCATAGCAGCGAAGTCAGCAGCTGTGATAACCGAAGTAAGTCTGAACTGGAAGAGATCATCCGGAGCAGTTGTCTTATCGCCTGTGAACTTAACCTGAGTCTTATACTTAGCTACAGCATAAGACGGAGCTGACGGCATGTTAGCCATGATGTTAGCTCTTGAAGTATCAATTGCAGTAAGCAACGCTGGCGGGTCATTATCGGTAGTCTTTTTCTTAACTGTCTGCTGTTTAACAGCATCACAGAGTTTAATATTCTTATTACCGGTAGCAAGAGCTGCTTCATCACCTGTAACATTGAATACCATTGTCATCTGAGCAACCGAAACGCCATTTGCATCTTCAGTAACTTCAAATCCATACTGCGCTACTTGTTCCTTACCCGCATCGGCAAGAATCTGCTGCATTACTCCGCTATTGTACAAAGCTTTTTCGCTATTGCTCATTGAAGATTGAGCCATAACCGCCTTTGCATAATTTGCGTTGATATTCGGTTTCGTGCCATCTTTTGCATATTTTGCCAAATCGCCTACAAACTGTCTTGAGCTAAGATCAGGTGTGTAAACATTTTTGTCATAAAGAAGGCATATCTTCATGTCGCTCATGTACTGCGTATAATCAGCCATCTCGAAATAAAGAGTTACCGTTACTTTCGCACCGGGTATAATTTCATTCTCGGTCTTATCTGATTTCAAAATGAAACCAAATTCTTTACCATCTTCAAGTGCGAAAGCATTAAGTGCAAACACGCTAAAAAGCATTACAACAACAAGAGCAACACTTAAAATCTTTTTCATCTTAAGCATAAATTAATCTCCTATTTGTATTATGTGTAAAAATTACCAAGCTGAATTAAAAGTTGCTGCCATTTCAGCTTGTGATGAGAGTTCGAGAAGCCAAGCATCGTGTGCTTCAATTCTACCGGCGTCTGTGCCGTCTACATTTCCATCACCATTTACGTCTGATGCATAAAATGCAGCTGTACCTTCATCAATCATAAGAATCCAAGCATCATGTGCTTCAATTTTACCAGCATCTGTTCCGTCAACCAAACCGTCGCCGTTTACATCGCCGAAGTAAATGAATACATAGGTTGCAACTACTTTGCCGCTGTCATCTTTAAGAAGGATGGTAGCTCCGGTAGTCATATTACCTTGATCGTTGGCAACTACTTCAATAGAACCTGCTTTTGTGGTAACATAATCCTTAATGTTTTCGCCATTAAGGGTATCTATACCGAATACACAGCCGGCATAGTCGCCCGAGCCAGTGCAAAGGTCTTTTCTGATAACCGCACCGTTGCCTTCTTCGGTAAGGATAAGTTCCGGATCAGCTGCAGCTGCAGCCTTCATTACCGGGAATGTAAGTTTCTGACCTGTGGTATAAACCGTAGAGGTTACATCAGAGGTCTTGTAGGAACCTACATAAAGTTTACCGCCGAGATTGGTCATTGATTTCTGATCGTTAAGCACACCGAAAGCGGCCGCAGTATCGGAAATGGCCTTAGAAGCGGTAAAGGTGAGGGTCGAAAGTACGACGCCGTTTGCCTTCTGAGCAACAGCTCCGCCGGCAGCCTGCGGTAATACGCCGACATAGACATAAGTCTTGCCGCCCGCAGCAGCATCATTTACGACCGTCTTTGTTGCATCGCCTGCACCGAACAGCGTTGAAGCGGTTGTGCCGCTTACAAACTTAACAGCACTGCTGTCATACTGAACAGGAACAGAAACCGTTGCAGCATAATAATCTGTGGTTAATTTTACGGTAACCTTGACCGTCTCGCCTGCGCTATATGACGCCTTGTCAAACGATAAAGCGATAGTGCCGTTTTCTGCGACACCGGTATTATCATTTGCGAAAACGCCGACTGCAAGCACGCCAAGGAGCATAACTACAGATACAATAAGGCTAATAGCCTTTTTTGCCTTGGTCATTTTTTGCCTCCTTCTATTCTTAATCAATATTAAATATACACTTTTGAGAGCACAATGTCAATAATTTGTGAATAAAAATGGCACACCGAAAGAAAATATCCCTTACGCTATCACAAATAAAGTTATTTCCTCGCGGGCTTACAAGCTTTGTACCGTTTTTTCACAAAACTATTCCGCCGCACTTTTAAAGTATATGCTCTAATCTTTTTAAGAATATCCCATTACATACGCCCTTGTGGGGGAGAAAACTCCCCCACCGGGTTTTAACTTAAGTAATTAAAGGAAATTACTTCTGAGCGATTGCAGTTCCGCCGTAAGCAGCGTCAACTACAAGGCCGTAGTTAGCGAGGTCAACCTTACCGGTAGCAAGGCCGCCTGCAGTCTTATAAGCGCCTGTGAGAGCAGCTTTGTTGTTGATTGCGAGGTCCATGGAGGAAGCATCGAATCCGTCAACAACACCGTCGCCGTTTACATCGCCGTAGATAACGACTGTGTAGATAGCAACCGGAGCACCGCTCGACTTAAGGCTGAGTGTTGCGGTAGCGCCTGTACCATAAAGGCCAGCAGCGTTAGCGGCAACATTAAGAGTTGTAGCCGAAGAATCCTTAGCTGTTACTCTTGCGAGTACGTCGTCGGCAGTAGCGAGCGAGCCGGGTGTTACGCCGGTGATGAGAGAAGCGCTCTCTGTTACGGAAACGCCCTCACTTGAACCCGCCGTGGTGGGAACTGCTACGTACTTGCATACGAACGGAGCCATAGCATTCTTGAGGTTTGTGATAACAGCGTCAATCTGAGCTGCTACAACATTTGAATAGAAGCGGTCATTTGCAGCATAGTTTTCAGCGGAGCCGCTGTAAAGGTTTGCTGTGTTGCCCTTCTCATCGGTGTACTCATAGCCGAGTACGGAAACGAGCTTAGCATAAGCTTCGGTCACTGTAAGGCCGTCAGCCTTTGATGCGTCAAATGTATATGCACTGTTGTCAGTGAATATTGACTTAGCCTGAGCTATAACTGCCTCAAGCTCGGTGTAAGCACCTGCCTCGAGAGCAGAAGCCGATTTCGGCATAAGAGCGCGCTGAGCGATTTCAAGCTCATACTTAACATCGAATACCTCGGACTGAAGAGCATTTGCGTTGGCATTTAATGCCTCGGCAGCTGCAAGAGCCTTGGTGTATCTTGCATAAGAGCCTGCTGTGTAATCAGCCTCTTTGTAGCCCTGAGCCTTAGCCGCAGCAATTTCTTTAGCAAGGAACTGCTTTTCGGTTTTAACCGCAGCGCCCTTCAGGAAGCTTGCATACCAAGCAATGTTCTTAGCGCTGTTAAGGATTTCAAGCTCCGAATAACTGGGAGCCTTGTAAGCCTTTACGGCATCCATATAAGCGTTCTGAGCTTCGGTTGAAGGAGCCTTCATGGAAGCTACAATAGCACTCTTATATGTAGCGTTTGCCTTGTTGGCAATAGCAGTAATTTCAGCCTCTGAAAGTGAGCTGCCGTCAATGTACTTTTCGGGAGCTACGGGGCCCTTGTAAGCGTCAATGATAGCGTTGCCGGCTTTCATTGCCTTTTCGTAAGCCCAATAAGCATAGAGGTCGAAGTTCTGATAGTTGATGTCGCCGGCAGCCTTAAGAGCAGCCTCAATGGGAGCCGGTGTAACGGTTGCGGAACCGCTTGAAGGTGTTGTGCTTGCTGTATCAAGAGCCTTAGCGGCGGTTTCAAGAGCGGTTATGGCTGCAGTGAGATTAGCATCACTGTAATTGCCGAGGTTAGCCTTCTTGAACGGGCCGTAAACAAGCTTAGCGGCAGCGGTAAGAGCTGTCCAGTAAGTGTTCCAAGCCTCTTCCGGATACTTAGAAGAATCACGGTTAGCCTTGAACTCGCTGTCAACGGCCTTCTTAATATTGGTGCCGTTGTAATAATAGAGTGTGCCGAGAGGAGCAGACATGGAAAGTGAGCCTTTCTTCAAGCTGACCAGCGGGGGCTTATACTCACCGTAAACAGTTATGGAGTTGTTACCGAGAGCATATGTAGCACCCGAGGGAACCGTCTCTGCGTCAACATCGGATTTAAGTCTGATCGGGTTAACGGTAACAATATTATCGGACTTATTCTCCTCCATCTTAATAAAGGTCGTATTTACAAGGCCCTCTGCCTGACCCGATGACTCAAAGTAATTTGCGTCAAGACCGGATACCGAACCCGCTGTGAATTTACAATTCGTATCTCTCATGTTAGTCCAGGTTACGGCAATGTTTGAAATAGCAGAAGCAAGAGCCGATGCATTTGTTACAAGGTAATCTGTGGTGGTTTCACCTTTCATATGAACAAGAGTATAGGTTCCAGACTTCTTGCTGTCTTCCTTAGACCAAGGGGAGCCGACGGTATCGGCTGTATCGTTGGTTGCATACTCAAAGGTAGTGGAAGTAATGTCGCCGTCGTAAGCAGTACCGTCCTTGAAGGAGAAGCTGTAAACAGCGGTTACCTTTACAAGGCTGTCTGTGGGAACTGCCGCGTTAAGAGTAACATCTTTGCTCTCATACGGTGAAAGTGGTTTCTTGTCGGCGTCGGTGAGCATTTCGGTGCCGTTAACGGTAACAGACTTAAGAGTGAGCATATAAGGATGATCATATGTATCGCCGTGCTTTAAGAGCATACCTGCAGATGCGTTTGTTACCTTAAGAGTAGTGTTCATCTGGCCGTTTTTAAGCTGTACATAGTTAAGTGTACCCTTATCTATTGTAAGCTTAGGCTCAGCATAGGACTGAGCGTTAGTAGTCCAGCCGAGGAAGAAGTTTACGAACGGAAGAGCTACGTCAAGAAGACCGCCTGATTTAACGGCATAGGCAATACCTAAAATCAATTTCTCTGCGAGGTCTGCAATAGCGCCCTTCTGAAGAATAGCGTTAAGTGAATTGTAAGAATCGGCGATAAGAGCGGTGTTGCCGCATACCTTACCGAGAACCTTGTTAAGGAGTTCTCTTACGATTCTGAATACTGCGGGATACATAGCCTCGGTTCTGAGAGTGCTGTTAGCAGGAATATTGAGTATGCCCGTAACGCTGTTTGTACCGAGGAGCTTGCTTACGTCAAGGTTGAGAAGTCTGTCGATAATGTCTTCTTTGAGAACAGTCTCAAGGAAGGTCTTACCGTCAGCAGCGGTTTCGTTGATTATCTTCTCAACAGGAAGAACGTCGCGGATAATCTTGTCGAGCTTAACCCACGGATCCTGTGCGGTAGCAAGGTTGAGGTCAAGACCATCGGTGTTGATGAGCTTCTGTACCTTCCAGCACCACTCGTTGTCAGAGGTGAGAGCCCAGTCGATTATCCAGTCAATGGTGCCTTCCCAAGCGCGTGTGTTCTTTTCGAAGTCTGCAAGCTTATAAGTCTTGGAGGCTTTAAATTGGTAGCCGCCATCCTTATCGGAGCCGAGGTCGGCAAGCTTGGAGAGATACTTCATACCGATGTCGGTGCCCATGGTAAAGATAACATCGAGCCAATAGCCGCTGTCCTTACCCTTTACGAGGGTCTTCGAGTTGTAATCGGCATAAATAAGTGCGTCATAGTTGTAAGTCGGAACGAACTGAGTTGCAAGCTCACGAATTACGCAAGCGAGAAGAGCGGTTACGTTCTGTCCCTTGAGCTCGGCAGCCGACGGGAGAATTATCTGAGGCATAAGAGCCTTAACGCCGATTGCGCCGAGAGCGGTAACAACATCCTGATCGGAAGCGGACTTATCTACAACTGTGTCATAGTAGCCTGCATAAACAGTCTCATAGCCGGTACCGAAGAGATACTCGGGGTTATAAGCTGCTACATACTGAAGAGCCTTGCGAAGATTGGGAATGAGCTTTGTATTATCGCCCTTTGTCCAATTGATTGCAGCCTTTGCAGTATCCGAAAGAATTGTGTCGATTGCCTTGCCGACAAAATCGTTGAGCGCCGCAAGAACGGTGGTATAACCCGCTGCCGAAGCAGTAACGGAGCCGTCATTTGCAGCTGTGGGCATAAACTCGTCAACGAAATCACCGGAGATGGTGTAGTTCCAGTTAATGAGCTTAGCGAACGAATTAGCGGTGGACATATCAAACTTGAGCCAGGTCTCTGTGAGACCGTCTTTGCTGACAAGGCGATAATAGCCGTTGCCGTCGGAGCCTATTGTGAAGTCCGACCACTCCCAGTTGTATGTGCCGGCAGCCTTAGAATAGAATGCCTTTACATCTGACGGAAGCTTAGCGAGAACAGCGGTGGCCTCTGAAGCCTTGCCGCCGAAGAGCTCGGTCTTTTCAGCGCCGAACCACTGTGCAAGAAGCATCTTAACGGAGCCGTTGAGAACAACGGGAGCAAGATCCTTAAATACATAGGGAGCTATCTGATAGAGAGCCGAAACAAGAGTATTGCTGTCAAGGTTGAAGATTTCGGAAACCTTATCGCTTGTGGCAAGTGAGGGAAGGAAGTAGCTGTCCTTAACGTAATATTTTACGTTTTCGCCGGCAGCGTTAGTGTAAACATAAACGCCTGTGCCCTTGCCTTCCATATCGGTTTCTTCGGTCTTATAATACTTCTCTTCCTGAGATACATACAACTTCTTATCGGTATCATATTCAAATACCTCGATGTAAGCACCCTTAGAGTCTGAGCCCTTAACATAATAATCGCGAAGGTGTGCTTCAGCGCTTGTCGGAAGAGCAATGTGATTGCTTATGCAGTTGCCGGAAGCGTCTTCTTTATAAGAAGTATAGCTCTGCGGCTTAGACATAGCGTTGATGAGAACATTCTTGACAAGAGTGTCGGGATTTGCGGTTGTTGTTGAATAAGTGTTGATGAGCGTCATGTCATCGTCAACTCTTGCGAACATCGGATAAACGAGGCCTTTTAACATACCCGGAAGATCCGAGAGGTACTTATTAACGGCGGAAATATCAACAAAGTTGCCGATAATGCCGACGTCGAGTTTGCCGTCGTTGATAACCTTTTTAACAAGACCTGCGTTGTCTTTAAGAAGAGTTGCAATGCCGTTGACTATGTCGAGCTGAGCGTTCTTTTCTCTTGTCATGCCCGACTTCCAGTTTTTAAGGTTAGCATTTTTAACTATACCGAGCAAGCCGCTGAGAAGCTTAACAGCTCCGTTGTTAAGAAGAGCCTGTGCGCTGTCGATGGTTCCGCAAAGAGCATTAACCGAGCGAAGGTCGATAACAAGGCGCAAACCTGCAGTATTAATAACTTCGCCCATGTTTATGTTCGCGGCGGCAAGGGTAACATCGAGGAAGTCAAATACAACCGACATTCTCTCTTCGGTAGAGAGTCTTGTTACCGCGCCGTCCGGGCTGTATGCGTCAAGAGCGGTAAGGTTATCAGAGGTCTGATACTCCGTCTTTGCGGCAAACGCCATTACGGACATAGTTGAGAAAATCATGACAACTGCCAAGATGACACTTAACAATTTGGTAGATTTTTTCATACGTGTTTTTTCCTCCTAAAAAGATTTACATTAAAACCATGTATGCGTGCCCGATTTTTTCTGCGGGCGGCACTCCCCGCAACAATTCCTCGCACAAAATCCGCTGTACTTCTGACCGCTCTTTGATTTACAAGAAAGCAAACCGATTTCGGCACGTTAACTCGGTCGGTTTCCACCGTTTCCACTTCCGTAAAAATGAATCGGTGGAAAACTGATGATACACACCCGAGCATATTACCGTAGGATGTGTATCAAAACGGGATGGAAACTGCACGGTAAATCAGCCGTGCGGCAGCGCTCCCTCAAAAAAGGGGACACTTCGCCCTATTACACCATTCCTATGGTTAGTTAAAGTATAGAATTTTAAACGAAAAAAGTCAATAAATTGTTCACACAAATTTGTTGATTTTCTGTATTGAACAAATAGAATTGTTATTTTTGGGCAAAAGTGGCAAACAAAATTGGCAATGTTGTTGTAAAATTATGAACAAATTGTTAACGTTTTCGAGTTTTGAACTTTTTGACAAGTATTGAACACGGTTTTGAACATTTTTACGGTGATTTTCGGGTAAAAACAGAGGGCTTTTAGGCTCCCTCAAATAGGGTGATTCCCCACGGTGTGGGGAAACGACAAAAGGCTCCCTTGAAAAGGATGATTCCCCACAGTGTGGGGAAATGTCGCGGAGCGACAAAAAAGGCTCCCTTGAAAAGGGAGCTGGCTACGAACGAAGTGAGTAGACTGAGGGATTAAATTAGGCTCCCTTGTAAAGGGAGCTGGCTACGAACGAAGTGAGTAGACTGAGGGATTGTTCAGGCTCCCTTGAAAAGGGAGCTGTCATCGAAGATGACTGAGGGATTAAACAGCGAAGCACTTTCTTTTTAAAATCTATTTTTTTAAGAAAATCCCTCCGGCTTGCCTTAGAGGCCCACCTCCCTTTACAAGGGAGGCAAAAAGCGGATTAAAAGGTCACGCTCATTCTATTTAAATTCCATATAACCCTACAAAATCCCTCCGGCTTGCCTGCGGCAACCCACCTCCCTTTTCAAGGGAGGCAAAAAGCGGATAAAAAAGTAACGCACGTTCTTTTTAAATTCCATATAACCCTATGAAATCCCTCCGAGTTGCCTTACGGCAACCCCCCTCCCTTTTCAAGGGAGGCAAAAAACGGCTCCCGAGGCAAATACCCCGTGAACCGCTTTGCAAATGCAATGTTCTTTATTTGAACTCTTATTTTATTGTGAGATTTGCGCCGTACATTGCCGCCAAATCAAGGCTTCCGTCAAAGGTGTTGCCGTCCTCGGTAAAACACTGCACGTGGTAAAGCCCGCCGTTGCAGACAAAATCCATGGTGAGCTGATATGCGGAATATGTTTTCGGGTTTTTGTCGTCCGCCTTTTTGACCTCGACTACGTATGCGGTGGCTCCGCATTTTTCGAGAGTTACGGTACGCTGCTCAACGGTTACGCCCGTTACCGCGTCGCCTGCCTGCGACAAAATCTGATTCCACTGCGAAACGGTGTTATTTGCCTCATTTTCCGCTGCGCTGTCATCAGTCGCCGCGCCGGAATACATAACCTGCGCGTCGAGCCCCTTGTATTTCTTTGAGGTGGCTATACCTGAATTGCCCACGGTCCAGCCGTTGGGATAAACCATTTTAAAATACTTTGTCTCGTGAAATACGCCGTCGGTTATCTGAGCGGGGAACGGAACGGCACCTGTTTTAATTTCACCGTTTTCGTCCGTGACCTTTTTGCCGTCCTCGTCGGTGACATATATTTCAATCTCGCCGTTCTCATTGAGAACAGTGTTGCCCTCTTCGTCGGTAACAACCTCGTATGTGGCGTCCTTGGCGTTTATAGTCGGCTTCTTTTTTCCGCATGAGGCAAAAACCACCGATATTACGATTAAGGAAGCGCAGATAACTGCGATTATTTTTTTATCCATTTGAAATCCTCCGTTTTATACATAAACAGATTATAAATTCTTTGCCTCGGAATGTCAACCGGGGATGTTAAAAATGTCCGGAACGCAAAAAAAACAAAAGACAAATCTTTGTATAAACAGGTGTTTTTATTCGTCAGAGCTTACCATTTGCTCCGAATCAACCTCACCCTCGGAGTACATTCGTACGCCTTCGGGCAAGCCTTAACCGCCGCAGCCGCGCCGCTTAAGGTTCGGTTAATCCGCTCCGAGCATTTTTTCCTATCCCCCGAAAAAAGAGGGTAAAAATGTCCGGAACGCAAAAAAACAAAAGACAAATCGAAACAAATCTTTGTATAAACAGTTGTTTTTATTCGTCAGAGCTTACCATTTCTCTTGGGCGGAGAGATTTATCCGGCCGTTTCTTGGTACACATTTGTGTATTTTATTCTTCATATTCATCTCATTTTGCATTTTTGTGCACCTCGTCTAAATTTTTTAGAGCCAAAATGGAGCCGGATATACTCTTAAAAATATACGTTATAACAATGAACTCACATATCAAAAATACTTAGTTGTGTTTCTTTTAATGACTCAACTTTTCTAATCGTTATTTTGTCATCTTCTTGAACTTGCCCACATAGAAGAGGTGACGAAGGATCATATTTGGCAGCGTTTGTTTCTACACTTTTTGAACTATAATTTGCATAGCAATATACACATCCGTTTTTGCATGTATTATAAGTACCTATTTCAACACTTTCAACACATCCACATTCTTTACGCTGATTTTTGTCTTTGCCAACATTGAGTTTACATCCGATAATTTTTTCAATTAGTTCTCTATCTATGCAACAATTATGAATTATACCACATTCATCCAAATCAATTTTTTCTGCACAACTTCCAATCTTAATATTATAATCCGCAGCTATCTTACTTAATTTCTCAGCAAAATCTCGTAGTTCGTCATCATTTAATTCATTACTTGACAATCCATCCATATTTTTTTTATTTTTAGGATAAATATCAACAAAACTAATCACGCATTTTTCCGTGTATCCACTTAAAGCCTCAGCAATGCTTTTAAATGCCTTCAAATGATATTCTTTCGTATATCTATCAGAAAAGAATATAGGATCATATCTCCAAATCACTTTTTGCTTGCCAATTTTTTCGGACAGTTCTTGAAATACCGGAATCATTTCTGTTTTTTTATTTGGTAAATTAACCTCAACATCATTTCCGTATCCAGTCAATGTGAATTGAAAATAGTAATTATAATCTTTTATCTCGTTTAACCTTTTCATCATTGGCAACGGATTCTTTGTCCAAAACACTATGCAATCTACAACATCCGGAGTAACTTTTATTTCACTTATCTGATGAGCATTCATCGGATTACGAACATATAAAAATCCTTCTTTTATTCTATTATAAAACCATTCCGAATAATAATTGGGAATATCAGTTCTTCTACTTACACTTAATATCATCTAATTCACCCTTTCAAACATGATTACCTGATATCTAATTTGGGGCAAAATCCTCTTTTTCTTGCTTCTTCTATCAGTTTTGGTTGAATTTCCGGGTAAGTCCAATTAATCGGTAGTTCATCCATAATTGCTATTTTTTCAATTTCACTGTGAAGCTCTTTTTCAAATGTATGTATATCTGAGAAGAATAATTTTCCAAAAGTCTCCGTTCCATCAAAATTATCCGGTGCAGTCACAGAATATATACAAATTGGAGTAATATCAAAAGTTATTGCTCCTGTTTCTTCATATAGTTCTCGTTTGGCTGTTTCAAGAATATCCTCACCATCTTCTCTATGTCCCCCCGGTGCCTCCCATGTATTTCTTTCCTTGTGCTTGCAAAATACCCATTTACCATTATGTCTGGCAATAATAACTGCAGACTTCAGCATTGAATCATTAATACTATCATAAAAATTCACTTTTGTCATATAATGCTCCTTATTAGATTACATCTATTTTCTTGCCATTATTGCTCTCACAAACAGAGCCAAACCAGAGCCGTTTGATAAAAAATGCCGGAAGCCCGCATAAATACAGGCTTTCGGCATTTTAGTCCGTTACTCTTCCTCTATGAATGCTACTACGTCTCCCACCGTTTTCATCTTTTCAAGCGCCTCGTCCGGCACCTCTTTTCTGAATTCGTCCTCCAAAGTCATAGCGAGGTCGATAAGGTCAAGGCTGTCTGCCGATAAATCATCGCGCAGCTTTGACTCGGCGGTTATTTCGTCGAGCGGTATTTCAAGCTGCTCGCTCAAAATTTCACATATAGTATCGTATACCGTAAACAAGCACCTCCGTACATATTTAACGCGGTTATAAAATCTGTTTGAGCGGAGAAATGTCCACCCCGTCGAAATCTTTTATAAATTCATAGAGCGAGTTTGCGGCTTTTTTCACTCCGCCGTTTTGGGCACTCTCGAAATTTATCGGTATTACCGGGTCGTGGACGCTCTGCCTTAAAATAAAGAAGCTCTCGGTCTTTGGGAAAATTATTTTGATTCCCTCGTGGCTGTCGGGTGCAATTTGCCAGTCCTCGCGCTTTGCGGCAAAATCTGCGAGCTCCTCTAAAAGCCTGTCGCCGACGGCTCTGAAGTCCTCCTCGGTTATTTTAAGGCGGATTTCCTTTTCTTCCGCCGGATATTTAAGCTCTGATATGAGGTCGTAAAGCTTTTTACCCTGCTTTTTCATATCGGCGGCCTTTATAATTATTTTCGTTATGAGATATGCGCCGTCGTCAAGATAATAATTCTCCCTGAACGCCGCGTGACCCGAAGTCTCTATGGCAAGCGGAGCGTTTATACCGTTTTTCTCAAGTCTTATCGCCTCGTCAATGACGTTCTTATAGCCGCGCTTAAAGCGCAGATGATGTCCGCCTAACGTTTTTTCTATAAACTCGGTAAGCCCCGCAGACGTTACGGAATCGGTGACAACGGTGCCGCCCGGATTGCTTTCGAGCGCAATGACCGCCGCCAGGGCGACAAGAGCGTTTCTGTTTATCTCTCTGCCGTCGGAGCTTACGCAGCCGCCGCGGTCAACGTCCGTGTCAAATATTACGCCGAGGTCGGCTTTCGCGCCGAGAGTTGCCTCTCGCACGGAGTTCATCGCCGTCTCATTTTCGGGATTCGGGATATGATTCGGGAACATACCGTCCGGCTCCAAATAGCGGCTGCCGGTTGTGTCCGCTCCGAGGGGGGAGAGTACCTTTTCGGCGTAAAATCCGCCTACTCCGTTACCTGCGTCAACAACAATTTTCAGTCCCTTTAACGGTCTTTCGTAATCGTCTGACTTAACACCCTTTCTTATCATATTGCAAAGGTGCTCGCAGTAGACCGACATAAAATCGACCTCCTGCAAATTTAACCTTTCGGGGCAGCTGCCGCTTTCGTGCTCCTCGGCATATTCGAGTATACTCTTTATTTCATCACCGGAAAGTCCTCCGTCGGGAGTAAAGAATTTAAGCCCGTTTCTGTCCCACGGATGGTGACTCGCGGTTATCTGAACTGCTCCGTCGCAGCCGAGCATTTTAGTTGTCATAAACATAGCCGGGGTTGATGCGAGCGCACAGTCCTTGATTTCAAGGCCGAAGAAAGACAGCGCATCGATTACGTCGGATTTTATCCGCTCCGCCGAAATTCTCGAATCATGCCCGACCGAAATCACAAGCTCTTCCTCTTTCTTACCGAGCTTTTCGGCGAGAAATACGACAAACGCTGCGGAAATTCTCTTTACCGCCTCATCGGTCAAATCGATTTTTTTCGGATCGTCGGGATTTACCGCCGTGCCTCTGACGTCGGTTCCGCTTTTAAGATGTCTGAGTTCCATAAAATCAACCTTTCCGTAAGTTATTCCGTAAATTATTCCAAAAGACCTCTTTTAATTATCTCATCTGCCGCCAGCATAACGCCGAGCTTTCCGCTGTGAAAATTGATTCCGCCCTGCATCCAAACCGCATACGGCTCTCGAAGCGGTGCGTCCGATGACAGCTCTATGGACGAGCCGGACGTGAACGCCCCTGCGGACATTATAACCTGGCTGTCGTAGCCCGGCATATCCCACGGCACGGGTGAAACGTATGAATCCACCGGCGCGCCCTTCTGCATTCCCTGACAAAAGGCTATCAGTCTGTCGGCATTCTCAAGGCAAATCGCCTCTATAATATCGTGTCTCGTCTCATCGGGACGCGGAGTCACCCTAAAGCCGAGCAAATCGAAAAGCGCCGCCGCAAATACCGCGGTCTTGAGTGCCTCGCCGGTTACGTGCGGCGAAGAAAAAAGGCCCATATAAAGGCTGCGCGTTGTTCCGAGCGTTGCGCCGACCTCTCTGCCGAGTCCGGGAGTGGTCATTCTGTATGCGCAATCCTCAACAAGGTCATGCCTGCCTACTATATAGCCGCCGCAGGGAGCTATTGCGCCGCCCGGATTTTTGATAAGCGAGCCTGCCGCCAAATCCGCTCCGACATCGCACGGCTCTTTTTTCTCCGTAAATTCGCCGTAGCAGTTGTCTGTCATAACAACCGTATCGGGGCTTACACGGTGTGTAAGAGTCGCGATTTTCTCTATTTCGTCTACCGAAATCGAATGGCGGAGCGAATACCCGCGCGAGCGCTGGATATAAACCATCTTAATGTCTCCGCAGCCGACTCTTTTTTCTATTGCGTCATAATCTATCTCGTCATTTTCGGTAAGCTCGATATATTCGAATTTCACGCCGAAGTCGGCGAGTGAGCCGTGACCCTTACTGCTTTTGTCAATACCGATAACGGAATGTATGGTGTCGTAGGGGACTCCCGTTACGCTGAGCATTATATCGCCGGGCCTTAGTACGCCGTAAAGCGCGGTCGCTATTGTGTGGGTTCCGCAGGTTAAGGTGGTGGCTCTTATTAAGCCGTCCTCCGCTCCGAAAATCTCGGCGGTGAGCTTGTCGAGCTTTTCTCTGCCCTTATCATTGTAGCCGTAGCCGGTGGTGGAGTTGAAATCCGTCTCGTCAACGCGATTATTTATAAACGCCGCGAGCACCTTGCGCTGGTTGTATTCGGTTATTTCGTCTATTTCCGAAAACTTCTTTTCGGCGAGAGTCAGCGCCTTTTTTGACGCCTCCTCGGTTCTTTTTGTAAATTCAAAAAAATCTTTCATTTCAAGTCTTTCTTATTATGTATTCTTTTTTTATGAAGCCGCACTTTTCATACAGCTTTGCATTGTCCGGCTTACACATTAAAAATATGCAATCGGCACTCTTTTTAAGCTCTCTCGAAAGAGAAATAACACAGTCCGCGGCAAAGCCTCTGCCTCGATATTTTTCGCTTGTCGCAACGTCGCGTATATACGCGTCTTTCCCGATTATATCGCCTACGGCAAGAGAAGCCGTTTTGCCGTTTTGCCTTATGCACATAACCCTTGTGCTTCCGCCGAACACGCCTCTGCCCGTCCTCGAAAGCCATTCGAGATACGCCCTGTCGTCCGAATCGGGCGTTTTACCTGTCAGCACCTTGTATTCGTCCGCGGTTATGTCGCAAAGCGGCTGTGCGCAAGTTTCTTTTTGCGGTAATTCGGAGAGTTCCATAAGAACGGCTTTTGCGTCCGCACAATCGTTCCCGGAGCAAAAATATATATTTTCACCGAAAAAAGAGGCAAACTCCGAAAGCTCCCGTAAATCGGCGGAGCTTGACGGGCAAATTATCGTTCCGTCGTTTTTATTTAAAAGCACAGCAGTTACTCTGCCGCCGCAGTCCGTTTGAAGCCACGCCTCTCCGAGTGACAGCCGAAAAGCGGCAAATAAAATATACTTTACCGCAAGACAGTCTTTAAATTCACCGTCCGTAACAATGGCTGCCTCTGTCGGTCCGTCAATTGATTTCAGCACTGCGACAGCTCCGCAAAAAGTGCTTTTACAAGCTCAAACGTGCTCTCTATATCCTCTTTTTTCGCAACCGAGCTGCCCGAGTGAATATATCTGCACGGAACAGATACGGCAAGAGTTTTTATGCCGCCTGCCGCCTTGTGTATTGCGGAAGCGTTGTTGCCGCCTGCCACAACGGTTTTGGTCTGACACCCGATGCCGTTCTTTTCGGCAATTTCAAACGCCTTTTTATAGAGCTCGCTGTCATAGACGGTTCCCCTGTCCATAAAGCTGACAACGGCACCGCCGCCCAAACGGCAGACTTTTTTTTCGTCGGGAACGCCCGAAATGTCCGCCGCCGTAGTGCCCTCAACGACTATTGCGAAATCGGGAGCAACCGAATAAGCCGCAGCAGCCGCTCCGCGAGTGCCTATTTCCTCTTGAACCGAGAAACAGAAGGTCGCCGAATACGGCAAATCGGAATTTATAAGTCTTAATAAAATTTCACAGCCGACGCGATCGTCAATGGCCTTCGCCTTGATAAAGCCGTCACCGAATTCGCGGTAGCACGAGTCAAAATACACTGCGTCGCCGAGTGAAACGTGAGACAAGGCCTCTTTTTTTGAACTCGCGCCGATATCAATATACATATCCTCAACGGACGGCAATTTACCTCTCTCCTCGGAGGTCGTCTGATGTATAGCCTTGCCGCCTATAACGCCGGGAATAAGCTCCTTGCCCACCTTTACCGCTCTGCCGAAAATAACGCGCTCGTCAATTCCGCCGACCGTGGTGAACTTCAGGTACCCGTCATCCGTTATATAAGTTATTATGAAGCCGACCTCGTCCATATGCGCGTCGAGCATAACTTTATTTTTCGGTTCGGCTTTGCCCTTTTTATAAACTATGAGACTGCCGAGCGGATCTATGCGATATTCCGCGTCCGACGGCAAATGCGAAATTATATAATCTCTTACGGCGTGCTCCCTGCCGGAAATGCCGTTTAAATTACAAAGCTCGTTAAGCATTTAAATCACCTCCGAGAATGTATGCGGCAATGAGCCTTGCGCAAAGCTCAATATCCGTAACGGACACAACCTCTATTCCGGTGTGCATATATTTTTGGGGTATTGATATAAGCGCGCTCTTAATTCCGCCGCGCTCCGTGGTCATACCGTCCAAATTAGTGCCGGTTCTGCCGCCCATAACCTCAAGCTGATACGGAATGTCGTTTTTCTCGGCAACGCGCACAAGCTCCTCGCCGAATTCGTATGAAAGCGACGGTGAAATACCTATCATGGGTCCCTTGCCGAGTATTCCGCATTCCTCCGCCTTGCTGTCCGGAGTCTTTGCAAAGCTGACATCAACCGCAATTATCTCGTCGGCATCTGAATTAAATGCCGCGGCTTTTGCTCCGCCGCCGCTCGTCTCCTCGCGAGAGGAACACACAACGGTAACTTTTTTGTGCGGCTTACCCTTAATAAGCTCAAGTGCGCGAAGAAGCACGGCAATTCCCGAACGGTCGTCAAGTGCCCCGCAGGACACGCTGTCGCCGCAGAGCGAGAGGAAAGAGGAATTTACAACCGCTCTGTCTCCCGGGGAAACGAGCTTTTCCGCCGACTGCTTATTTTTTGCGCCTATATCAATAAGGATGTCATCGATTTCCGTCGCCTTCCGCTCGTTGTCACCGCTTGCAAGGTGCGGCGGAGTGCTTGCTATAACACCGAATACCGGCTCACTGCCGTAAACGGTCACCTCTTGACCGTTCAATGTGCGACGGTCAACGCCGCCGCAGGCGGCAACGTGCAAAAACCCCTCGTCGGTGACGGAGGTTACGATAAGACCTATACGGTCTATATGAGCGTCAAGCAGGATATGCCCTGCCCTGTCTCCCTCGATTTCGCATATTGCGGAATGAAGAACGTCCTCGCGCGTTTTGCCGAATTCGGACAAAAGCCTTTGCGCCGTTAAAACCGCGTCGGTTTCCTTTCCGGATACACCGACAGCCGAAGTCAGCTCTTTTAATATGTTTTTTATATCCATTTTTCTCTGCCTTTCGGACAATTTGTCAACGTGTAAAACGCTAAATGCAAATGCTGTAATCTTATCGAAATTTTGAATTATAATCGTCGCTCTTGAGCCTTTTAGGGGAGGCGGCGAAAATCAGATTTCGGTGCCGCCTACCGGGCGAATATAGAGCACATAGCAGGTTCCCTCGCCGAAAATGCTCTCCATTATGCTCTTGTAATCCTTTAAAAGGTCGTTCGGGACGAAAGCCTGAATTGTGCCGGCAAATCCGCCGCCGTGAACGCGCCATGCGCCGCGTCCCTTTAAGATGCTCTCGGAAACAGCGAGGGCGAGAGATACGGGCTGAACGGACGGCTGTTTTACGGAAAATACGTTTTGATTATATTTGTATGATGATGCGCCGCTCTCGAGAATATACTTCTTGAAGGTCTCGAAATCTCCGCCGCGAAGAGCGTCAACCTCCTTTAACACTCTTGCGTTGTCGGCATAGAAATGCATAGCGCGAAGTATGGCTCTGTCGCCTACTGCCGGGCGCAATTCTCTTATTTTTGATTTAAATTCCTCTTCGCTTACCTCGCGAAGAACCTTTTTGCCGAAAAATTCGGCTACGCTCTCCATTTCGGTTCTGATAGCAGCGTATTCGTCGGTGAGGTCGGAGTGGCTGCCCTTTGTATCGACAATGCAAAGCGAGTGGCCGCACTTGGCAAAGTCAAAGTCAACCTCTTCTATCACGGGATTTTTCGGGTCGTTGAAATCTATTGTTACGAAGCCGCCGACGGAGCACGCCATCTGGTCCATAAGTCCGCACGGCTTGCCGAAATATTCGTTCTCGGCATACTGCGCTATTTTGGCTATTGTGACCGCGTCAACCTTGCCGTCGTTGTAAAGATAGTTTACCATAGTGCCGACAAGAACTTCATATGCGGCAGATGACGAGAGTCCCGAGCCCGCAATAACCCTTGATGCGGTAGTGGCGTCAAAGCCGCCTATCTTATAGCCGTATTTCTTAAAGCCCGCAAGAACACCGCGCACGAGAGCGGGTGAATGTCCCATTTCGTTGGGGTTTACCGAGAGGTCCGCAGCATCAACGACGTCCATGGAATAGCCCTCGGATTTAACTCTTACAATGTTTTCGTCATTTTTTGAAGCCGCGGCTATTGCGTCAAGGTTGATTCCCGCCGCAAGCACTCTGCCGTGGTTGTGGTCGGTGTGGTTTCCGCCGACTTCGGTTCTGCCGGGAGCGGAGAAAAGACGAACATCTCTGTCCTTTCCGAAAAGAGCTTCAAATTCGTTTAAAAGATTTATGTACCTGTCATACTGCTCTTTAACATTTTCCTCGGTGACATAGGCTTTTTTAAGCCTTTCATCGAGAGATGCGGAGAGAATTTCTTTTTTAAGGGTTTCGGGAGTTGCCATTTTCATTTTTCATCCTTTCCTGCCGAAAAAGTTTCGGCAGTCTTTTTGTTTTTATTATTAACTACTATATCTATAAACTTATTGACCGCGAGTATGGAAACACCGGAGATGGTGAAGATAATCACAATCGGCAGCATAAACGCGAGTGAAAACGGGTTATAAACGTGACGACCTATCATGCTGTAAGAAATAATTTTAGGCGTGAATCCCAAAAGTGACAGCAAAATAAACTTCCAATAGTCGTATTCAAGTGCCCCGTAGAGCTGACTTATGGAATTTATCGGGAAGTACGGCACTAACCTAAAAAGCACCAAAATCCAATCGGTGCTTTTTTTACCCGATTCCATCATACGGCGAACATTATCGTATCTTGTGAGAATCTTGTGTATTGTTCCGCCGCCGAGGTGCTTGCCCCAATAAAACTTTATCGTCATAAGCAATGTCATACCGGCAAAATTCACAGCCACGGCTATCGGCGTGGGGAATACCATACCGGCTATAACACAGACCGCGGTTATCGGCAGGGGAATAAGCACTTTGCCTATGTATATAAGGAAAATCACGAGAATCACGAGCCACTTGCTCGGAATTGACGCAACGGCCGCCTCAAACTCCGCAAGACGCTCGAGCACTTCGTCATATGCCGACGAAACATCGTTTATCTGCATAAGAAAAGTCAACACTAAAAGTGCGACTGCCAAAATCAGCAGCACACATGCTAAAATATTCAGGAGCTTTCTTCGCGTAAGTTCTCTGTCGGTCAAATCGGTACCACCCAAAAATTATTATTGCAGGGCATAGTAATAGATTATATATAATTTTATATCATATTATTGGTAAGGTCAAACAAAATATGAAAATATGAAGTAATTTTTGCCTTTTAGGTGTAAATTCCTTTGAGGTTGTGTTACAATTAGCTCAAAAGCAAAGCTTTACCGAAAGGCGGTTTTTTTATATGAAGACAGTTATTCTTGACGGCAAGACGACAAATCCGGGCGATTTGAGCTGGGATTTTCTGAAAAAATACGGCGAGGTCGAGATTTTCGACCGCACACCGCGCGAAAAAATCGTTGAACGAACACACGACGCAGACATAGTCGTAACAAATAAAACTCCGCTCACAAGAGCCGAGATAGACAAAATGCAAAACGTGAAATTCGTCGCGCTTTTGTCGACGGGCTACAACGTGGTGGACTGCGCGTATCTCAAGGAAAAGGGCATACCGGTTTCAAATATACCGGCTTATTCCACCATGGGCGTGGCACAGCTCGTATTTGCATTTATTTCGGAGCTTGCCGTAGGCGTTGCCCTGCATTCGGACGCGGTAAAAAACGGCGAATGGTCAAATTGCCCCGACTTTTGCTTTTGGAAAAAGCCGCTTACCGAGCTTTCCGGCAAAACGATAGGCATAGTCGGCTTCGGAAAAATCGGCGGAGCCGTAGCCGACATAGCCGAGGCTTATAAAATGAACATCATAGCACTGTCGGGTCACGTTACCGATCAGAGCGCGCGCAAGAATTTCAGATGGGCAAAGAACCTCGATGATCTTGCGGAAAACGCCGACATTATTACGTTCCATTGTCCTCTCACAAAAGAGACGGAAAAAACCGTAAACGCCGAATTTCTGAGCAAGTGCAAAAAAACAGCGTTTATCATAAACACCTCACGCGGACCGGTTGTTGATGAAAACGCTCTTGCCGACGCGCTGAATTCGGGAAAAATCGCAGGCGCGGGAGTAGACGTGCTGTCAACCGAGCCGCCGGCAAAAGACAATCCGTTGCTCACGGCGAAAAACTGCTTTATCACGCCGCACATAGCGTGGGCGGCATTTGAAACGCGCGAGAGACTTATGGGAATATTCAAAAGCAACATCGAGGCGTTTGTTTCGGGCAAGCCGATAAACGTTGTAAATCCGTAAAAGCAAAATGTGTTTGCCGTTTGAAAATTCGGCCGATGCCATACAAAAAGAGCTGTAAATTAAATTTACAGCTCTTTGTTTTTTATTCGGTTAAGGGAGTGCGTTTATCAATAAGCGAAATTGGTGTAAGCACCATCAACGTGCATTGCGCCCTTACCGTTAACGCTGACTATTGCAATCTTGATGTTAAGCTCGGTTACCTTGCCGTCATAGGAATATTTGAATTCCTTGAGAGTGCCGTCCTCGATAACAACGGTAGCCTTAATGTTTGAATACTCAATTGCAGCGGAGTTTACGTTTGCAGCGCTTACAAAGTTCTTAATCTCGGTAGAAACCTGATCCTGAGTAAGAATGTCGTTTGTAAGTCTTGACATAGCTGTTGACTTATCAGTCTGCGGAGAGCTTGCGTTCTCCACCTCAAAGGTGTAGGTGTTGCCGTCAACCTTAAGGTTTTTAAGGTCGCTTGCCTGAAGAGAAGTAGCCTGAAGAGCATAATTCTCGCCGTGATATTCAATCTGCTCGGCTGCGTTGCCGCCCTTTGCAATATCCATTTCCTTGTCGCCGATGCCGATGAATCCGCCGACAACGGAGTTAAGGTCAGACTCGGAATCGATGCCCTGAATAATCTTGTTAAGAGCGCTGGTAGCATTACCAACGTCAACGGGCTCGGTATACTCAGCTGTTCTTGTCCAATGATAGCCTGCTGCAACTGCCTTAGCGGTAGCTGCGTTTATAGCCTCGGCTGCCGCTGCTGCGTCTACGCCTGATGAAGCTGCCGCTGCCGCACCGCTGGTGTCACCGGCAGAAGCCGACGCGCCGCTCGAAGAAGAAGAAGCGGAAGCGCCCGATGAAGAGCTCGACGAAGAACCCGATGATGAGCCCGACGAAGAGCTTGATGAGCCTGTTGATGAGCCCGAAGCAGCTGTCGTACCCGTTGCTGCCGACTCCTTGCCTGCGGTTACGCTTGCAAGTCCGTAAATGCCTGCCGTAAGAGCAAGAGCCACTACTATTGCCCAGAAACGTACCCAACCGTTTGAATGTCTGAGCTTTTTAGCTGCCTTTTCTTCGGGGGTAAGTTCAACCTTTTGTTTTTTAGCCATTGATTTCTCTCCCTTTCATTTATAAAGAAGTGATTTTATTTTTCATCATTCGGTAAATGCCGAATTCTTATCAATAAGCGAAGCCTGTGTAAGCTGCATCTACGTGCATTGCACCCTTGCCGTTAACGCTTACTATGGCAACCTTTATGTTGAGCTCGGTTACGTTGCCGTCATAGGAATATTTGAATTCCTTGAGAGTGCCGTCCTCGATAACAACGGTGGCCTTTATGTTTGTATACTCTATTGCAGCGGAGTTTACGCTTGCCGCGCTTATAAAGCCCTTGATCTCACTGGAGATTTCATCCTGAGTGAGGAAGTCGTTTATAAGCCTTGACATAGCCGTGCTCTTGTCATGCTGCGGAGAAGCCGCATTTTCAACCTCAAAGGTGTAGGTGTTGCCGTCAACCTTAAGATTCTTGAGGTCGCCTGCCTGAAGAGAGGTTGCCTGAAGAGCATAGTTCTCGCCGTGATATTCAATCTGCTCGGCTGCGCTGCCGCCCTTTTCAATATCCATTTCCTTATCGCCTATACCGAGGAAGCCGCCTACAACGGAGTCAAGAGTTGCCTCGGAGTCGATACCCTGAATGATCTTGTTGAGAGCGCCTGTTGCATTTCCGACGTCAACAGGCTGAGTGTACTGAGCGGATCTCGTCCAGTGATAGCCTGCCGCAACCGCCTTAGCGGTAGCTGCGTTTATAGCCTCGGCTGCTGCCGCTGCGTCCACGCCTGCCTCGGCTGCCGCCGCATTTCCTCCGGAGGCATTGTTGCCCGATGTGCTGCTCTGAGAACCCGACTGCGAAGAACCGCTGCCGTTTGCGCTTGTATCCCAATCGGATTTGGACGCGCTGCCGCCGGCATTCTGCGAGCCGCTCTGTGCGGGACCTGCCGAAACCGCTGCGACGCCCTTATTGTTAAGCGAAATATAGGTTACGCTGTAAACAAGCACCACTGCAAGCAGCCAAACTATCGCTCTTTCAAAGGTTTTTCCGAATATAATTCTCTTTTCCTTTTTGCGAGCTTTTTTAGCTTCGATTTCTTCGGGAGTTAACGTGACTTTTTCTTTTTTAGCCATTAATTCTAATCCCCTTTCTGACTGTTACGAGACTATCTTTATCCGGATAGTCAAATACACCTAATAATTTACCGTAAAAATACTTAAATGTCAATGAATTATTTGATTTTTTACTTACAATTTCACAAAAAAGTTACAGAAGTCGCACTTTGCGGCGTATGTTTTGCCGTAAACGGGATTTCGCCGCGCTTTAAAATTCGGCGTGAATACAAAAAAAGAGACGAGGGTCGAGTGTTTATAAGGGAAACACAGAAAAAGGCGAACCCCTCGGATAATGCCGACGCATGTCCGAGGGATTAACGCATTATTGTGCAAAAAGATGTTCTTTTGAAGCAAAACCGCCTTATGGAACTCAGTCAATTCGACATTTAAATTTTTTGCTCTCTTCTCGCTCGTCCGCTTATGTTGAGAGCAATCACGGTTATATCGTCGCAGCGAGCCTTGCCCTTTGCCTTTTTTGCGCGCAGGCTTATATTTTTCGCCTTGGTACTCGCTCTTTTTGCGCCACCGCTTTGCAGTTCCTCCTTTACCGCGTTGTGCGCGTATTCGTACGCACCGTCGGACGCTATAATCACCGTATCGCCGTTTTCAAGCTGTCCCTCGCATGAGGAAAACGTCGCATCGCGAAGTATTCCGGCAGGCAGAGCCGCCTTTTTTATTTCGAGCAGCTTGCCGTTTTGACGGCGAATCACGGACGGTGCCGCTCCCGCCTTATAAAAGACCGCCTTGCCGGTATACAGGTCTATTTTTACTATATCGAGCGTTGCGAGAGACTCGTCGCGAGACTTTAAAAGTAGTGAGGAATTCACAAGCCTTAAGGCACTCTGAAACCCGAAGCCCGCCTTGACAAGCCTTGCCATAAGACCCGACGCCATAGCCGAATCGAGTGCCGCACGCGGACCCGTGCCCATACCGTCCGAGAGAATCACAACGTAATTTCCCCTGCCGTCGTAAAAGCTCTCAAACGTGTCGCCGCAGAGCTTTTCATTGTCGGCCGGTATCTGTGAGCACGCGCTCTCTACCGAATACGCCGTCTTTTCGCACAGTCTTACGCTTCTGTCGCCCTTTATCACGGGCAGCTCAAATTCTCTGTCGCACGTTTCGCCGACTGCGTCACGCAGCTCGCCTATATTAAGGGAGGACGGCACCTTTGAAAAGGTGATTTCGCAAAACATTCTGCCGTTTTTGTCTCTTAAACACGATACGAAGTCGGTATCGCAGCAAAATCTGTCCCTGACCTTTTTCCTTATCCGCTCCGCCGTTTTCGTATCAAAGCTTACATCGCCGTTAAACTCGTTTTCGAGATCGCGCAGCATATCGCTTATGCCGCCGAACTGGTCGGCCGTGACAAGCCGCACCTCGTCTGTTTTTTTATCTGCCGCCTCCGAAAAGACGACGCCGAAAAACAGCCTTGAATATGTTTCGGCAAAAGAGGTCTGCCGTATACATCTGCTCGAAAACGGCGACGGGAGCTTATCGCGCGACATAACTCCGCCTTTTTTCAGCGTTTCATACATCTCGTCAAGTGCGTTCCTTGTTTCTTTGAAATTTTGCTCCCAACAAAAATCATATCTGCCGCATCCGCAGCAAACCGAGCTTTGAACCTCAAGCATCAGCTTTTCGCCGGCGCAGCTCTCCATTTCGGAAAGTCTTTTCGAAACCGCGCTCACGGAGCGTTCAATATCGTCTACGGCAGTTCTCGCCGCATGTATTCTGCGCCTTACCTCACCGTTTTCCGCCGACGCGTTCGCCGCCGAGTCCTTCGGCAAAAGAAGGCCCTCCGCCTTTATAAACAGGCTGTTCGGCAAAAACATAAACACCGCGCACGGCAAAGCGGCCTCTATAATCAAAAAATACTTTTCGCTGCCGCCGCCCGAAAACATATATGCGGTGAGGAACGACGCGAAAAACGCAGGCGGTACAGCTCTTCTGCCGAGGCGCGAAAATGCGCCCGCAAGCATTCCGCCTACGGCAAACGAAGCCGAAACGGCTCCCGTATCGGAGCTTATCGCAATAAGTAAAAACGCAAGCATTCCGCCTACCGCACCGCCGGCCTCCTTATAAATCGCGGCGAAAAAAAGCACGCCGAATACCATTATCATTCTCGCAGGGGAGACCTCAAGCACGGTAAGACCCGACAGCGAGCACATAATAAGAAATCCGGAGCCCAAAACCGCCGACGCCTCCTCAAGAGTTACGCCGCGCACGGGCTTGCCGTTTTCAAGAACATATTGCGCAGTCGAAAAGAAATACGCCGCGGCAAATGCCGTTACACCCTCTCCGAGGTACAAAAGAAACGTCTCACCCGTCAGCCCGTTTGCAAAAAGCACCGCCATTCCCGACAAAAAGCAAGAGAGAAACGCAATGCACGACGGCAGCAGCCTGCCGTTTCGCACCTTTTCAAATTCTCTCATAACGCGTGCGAGAACTCCGGCACACACGCTCGCCGCTATCAGTCGAAGCGACGATATGCTGTCCTGGGTCAGGATATAACCTGCCGCCGCGCCGAGACCTGCCGAGAGTATGTACTTATTTTCGGCCGCCGCGCAAAAAGCCACGCCGAACGGCGATACCGCCGACAAATTGCTCGCCGAAGCAAACAGCATACCGCATATGAAATATGCCACGTGCCGAAGCACCGCCCGCACGGGCTCGGGGAGGTCGTGTACCCTTTGCAAAACAGCCTGTCCGGTAAAATCGGAATTTTTCAAAAAAAATCACCACGCCTTGTTATAATCTGCATAAAATACGCACTTTAAGAGATTATATCCGAGGCGCGGTGAAATAACCGTCGCTAAATGGGAGCGAAAATATTTTTTTATTCGGTTTAAATGCGGGTTTCTGTAACAGTCGCTCGAATTACGGCTCGACATCAAACGGCTTCTGCGGAATTACAATGGCGCAGATGATGTAAAACAGTATTCCGGGGAAGCCTGCGGTGAATAAGGTCAGTGCCGTATAAACAAGGCGGACTATTGTCGGGTCTACATCTATATACTCGGCAAAGCCGGCTAAAACTCCGCAAATCATTTTGTCTGTACTGCTTCTGTAAAGCTTCTTTTTCATAATAAACACTCCTTATTTATTATACATTATATTTATATTATCATTTTGTGCGTTTTAAATCAATCGTCGGAATTTTTTACCGATAATTCGCCGTTCTTTACGTTTACGGAGTATTCCGCCTTGCCGTCGGTGCTTCGCGCAAGCGACAAAAGGTAGCTGTCGCACGTTGATTTTTCATCAAGCGGCGTTTCTGAGGAAATTATAAATTTGATTTTATCGGGATCCCTCGGAACATCGATCTCTATATCGCCGAAGCTTTGATTCACCTCGAGCATTTTCGTAAAAACGGCGGTTTCCGATATTTCCGTCTCGCCTGCCGAGCTTTTGATTTTTCCACTCTCGGCTGTGATGTCGGACAAATCTATATCTCCCGAAACAGAATTTATCGTAAGCGTATTGAGATTTACTCCGTCTATATCGATATCGCCGTTGTTATTTGAAACCGTTAAGAGCGTAACGCTTTTCGGCAGGTAAACCGTAAGCTCGGCTATTCCGTAAGTACTGTCGCCGCCGTCCAATATGATTTTATCGTCGGACAAATCGAGCTTCGCGCCGCTGTCTTTTGCTTGCTTCAGGACGCATCTTACCTCAGTGCTGTCGGAAGCCTTAATTTTAATATCGCCGTACGTGGCGGAAATTTCAAGCGCAGACCCCGACGGAAGCATTGACTTTTCTGTTTGCGACTCGTTTACCGTTTGCCCATCGTCAAAACCTATATTCGGGAAGCGCTCTTCGACAAACTCTTCAAACGTCTCGCCCGATGCTATGTGCCTTACCGCGTCCGCGCCGAGATAAACACCGAAGCAGACTGTGAGTATAAATCCGACGACAAATATTATCGCCGCGGCTATCATGCCCTTTATAAGCCCGTCTTTCTTTTTCTTCATATTTTTCTCCCCCTTACAAATCGGCCTTGCGCCATGACAGCTTTAAAAACCACGTCATAAAAAGGAATAGGAAAAGCCCTGCCGCAAAGAGCATAATCCCTATGGAAAATACAAATCCGAATGCCGCCGGCGAAGCCGCTATTGCGCCCGTTACTCCGGCGAAGAAGAGACAAGCAAAAAAGCTTGCCATCATACCTATGCTTGACGGATACACTCCTATTGCCGCGAATACCCCGAGGAAAAACAGAATTGACCACAGCATATGATTTCGCTGCGGATTACCCTTTTCCGTGCCGTAATAACCACCGCCGCGCGCATTTTGAGGACGGGGCGAGGCACCGATTACATCGGACGCCTTGGTTTCATATCTCGGATTGCCGTTTTTTTCTGCGCCGTATACGGCGTCGGCTTTTTTCGGCTCGTCATTAAGATATTGCGCGGCGCAGCTTTTGGGGTCACCGAGCTCCGAGCAAATCTGCTCCTCGCTTTTACCCTCGCTCGTGCCGACGGAGAAGTGTTCTTCAAAGTCGGCTATTATATCGTCGCGCTCATCGGCCGGTAAAACGCCGAGCAGGTTGTAAAGCTGTTGTAAAAATTCGATCTTAGTCACCGTTTTCACCTCCTAATAAAGTAGACACGCTCTTTGTAAAGTCCTTCCACTCGTTTTCCAAAAGGCGTTGTGTGTCATAACCCTTTTGAGTCAAACGGTAATATTTCCGCGCAGGTCCCGATGTGGATTCGCGCAGGTACACTTCAAAATACCCCTCGGCTCTGAGCCTTTTAAGAAGCGGGTATATAGTGCCCTCCGAAACGTCTATCTGTTTGCCGACGGTGTCCGCAAGCTCGTAGCCGTATTTGTCGCCACGCTTTAAAAGCGACAGCACGCAAAGCTCCAGAACACCTTTTTTAAATTGCGTATTCATCAAACTCTCCTTTCCGGCAAAGCTGAAAACGCCTGTATTGCAGCCGTGAGCCTTGCGGCACAAAGACGCGCTTTATGTGCAGCTGCTCCGTCCTTTTAATTGCATTATAACACCCACTACCTTGTAATGCAATATACTTTGCGATATTTAATAATTTCTTAACATTTGTGCAAAGTTTGTCAATGATTTTATACCGTTACCGTATAAAATCTGTCGCAGGATAAATCAGCCTCAGGGCAAAGCCATCACAGAACGAAACACCGAGAGACAAAAAAAGAGACGTAAAACAAAGGTCTGAAAATAATCAACCGACGTTTTACGTCTCTTTTGAAATTTATTGCGTTGTTAAATCAGCTTCGCGTTATCAGCGGCGATCCGAACGGTGCGGTCTTCTGCCGAAGTCGCGTCTGCCGCCTCTGTGCTGATTTTCTTCGGAGAGGTCGTTTTCGGGAGTAAGACCCTCAACCTCTATAAGTGCCTCGCGGCGAGAGAGATTGAGTCTGCCCTGCTCGTCCTTCGGGAGAACCTTGACGATTATCTCATCGCCGACATTTACAACGTCCTCAACCTTTTCGGTGCGCTTAACGTCGAGCTGGCTGATGTGAACCATACCCTCTACTCCGGGTACTATCTCAACAAACGCGCCGAAGCTCATAAGGCGTGTAACGATTCCCTTGTAAACAGCGCCTACCTCGGGGCCGTTAGCTATTGTATCGACAATGAAGATTGCCTTCTTTGCATTGTCAAGGTCAATCGAGGAAACAAATACCTGACCGTCCTCGCTCACGTCAACCTTGCAGTCGCACTCGGCGCAAATCTTCTGAATTACCTTGCCCTGCTTGCCTATTACGTCGCCTATCTTATCGGGGTCAATCTTGGTGGTGAGCATCTTGGGTGCCCACTTTGAAAGCTCCTTGCGCGGCTCGCTTATAACGGGAAGCATTATTTCGTCAAGTATATAATTTCTTGCCTTGTGAGTCTTTGCAAACGCCTCTTTGATGATTGCGGGAGTAAGACCGTGAACCTTAAGGTCCATCTGAATTGCGGTTATACCCTTTTTGGTACCTGCAACCTTGAAGTCCATATCACCGTAGAAGTCCTCAAGACCCTGAATATCAACCATGGTCATAAAGTCGCCGTAAACGCCCTCGTCACCTGTGATAAGTCCGCAGGAAATGCCTGCCACGGGAGCCTTTATCGGAACGCCTGCCGCCATAAGTGCAAGTGTGCTGCCGCAGACAGAGCCCTGTGAAGTAGAGCCGTTTGATGAGAGAACCTCGGATACTACGCGGATTGCATAGGGGAACTCATCAACCGACGGGATAACGGGAAGAAGAGCCTTCTCGGCAAGTGCACCGTGACCTATCTCACGTCTGCCGGGGCCTCTTGAAGGCTTTGTCTCGCCTACCGAGTAGGACGGGAAGTTGTAGTGATGAATATATCTCTTTTCCTTCTGCTCGTCAAGGCCGTCAAGCTGCTGGCAATCGCTCATGGAGCCGAGTGTGGCAACCGAGAGAACCTGAGTCTGACCTCTTGTGAACATACCCGAGCCGTGCGCTCTTGCAAGGAGGTCGATTTCGGCGTTGAGCGGACGAATTTCGTCTATGCCTCTGCCGTCGACTCTCTTGTGTTCGTCCTTGAGCCAGGAGCGAACAACGTGCTTCTGAACAAGATACATAATCTCCTCGATCTTGCCCTCATTGCCCTCGAATCTCTCATCAAATTTCTCGTGAACAGCCTCGTATATCGGCAAAAGAGCCTCGTCGCGTACAAGCTTGTCGTCTGTATCAAGAGCCTTTTTGACATCCTCTATGCAGAAGTCCTCAATCTCCTTCATAATGTCGGGATCGGGGTCGGAGGATTCGTAAGCGAACTTCGGCTTGCCGATTTCGTCTACAATGCCCTGAATGAACTTTACGATTTTTTTGTTTTCCTCGTGACCTGCCATAATGCAGTCGAACATAAGGTCATCGGAAATTTCGTTGCCGCCTGCCTCAATCATGGCAACAAGGTCTGCCGTTGAAGCAACGGTAAGGTTAAGGTCGGTCTTTGCTCTCTGCTCAAGAGTCGGGTTCAATACGATTTCGCCGTCAACAAGTCCTACGTTAACGCCGGAAATCGGGCCGTCCCACGGAATATCGGAAATTGCGATAGCGGTTGAAACGCCTATCATCGCGGCAATTTCGGGGCTGCAATCGGGGTCAACCGACATAACGGTTGCAACCACGGAGCAGTCATTGCGGAGATCCTTCGGGAAAAGCGGACGAATGGGGCGGTCTATACATCTTGATGTGAGAATCGCCTTTTCGCTTGCTCTGCCCTCGCGACGCTGGAATGAGCCGGGGATTCTGCCGACGGAATACATCTTCTCCTCGTAATCAACGGAGAGCGGGAAGAAATCAACGCCCTCTCTCGGCTTTGCCGAAGCCGTAACGGTGCAAAGCACGTTTGTGTCGCCGTAGCGAACCATTACAGACGCATTTGCAAGTCCTGCCATTTTGCCGGTCTCAACCGAGAGCTTTCTGCCGGCAAATTCGGTTTCCCAAACCTTGAAGTTTTTGAAAAACATCTTTTTTACCTCTTTTTCTTAAATTTCCGAGAGGCACTTCCGGTTTTAGCAATAAATGCGACCTTTAAGAGGAAAATTTAAAGATTCCATTTACCGCTAAAGCATCGGATAAACGCCCCGTCGGATTTTATTTTATATGCCCTTTACGCCTGCCGTAAAAAGCAATTCAAGGCAAGCGGTAAAAAACCGCTTGCCTTAAGTGCGAAATTATTTACGAAGACCGAGCTTCTGAACGATTGCACGGTATCTTTCGATATCGGTTTTCTGAAGGTATGCGAGGAGGTTACGTCTGTGACCTACCATTTTAAGAAGACCTCTTCTTGAGTGATGGTCCTTGTGATGCTCCTTGAGATGCTCGGTGAGGTCGTTGATTCTCTTGGTGAGAACAGCGATTTGAACCTCCGGCGAACCGGTGTCGCCCTCGTGAGTAGCATACTCTTTCATAATAGCCTGTTTTTCTGCCTGTGTCATTTTTTTCACCTCATTAAAATATTCGCCTCGAACGTCACAGTTAAAGGACAGGTGAATACCGGAAAAACTCGGTTTACGCCAAAAACCGTGCCGTCGGAACAGCCTTTGTATTATATACCGTAAGCGGCAATTTGTCAATACCGCTTTTGTGCGCGCATTTTACATCGAAAAAGGTCGATGCCCGTTAAGACACCGACCCGAGCTTTAATTGACCGTTGTGCCGGCAATGCGGCGTTTATCAGTCGGAAAGCGGTCTGCCGTCTGCATCCGGCAGCTTACCCTGGAAGGCGTTTATGCCCTCTACGAGCGTCCATATCCAAATGGCGACGGGGGCGACGTATGTCCAGCTTAAAAGCAAGGATACGCAAAGCTGAATGATGCCTTTTTTGGTATATCCCAAATAGAAATTATGTATGCCGAGCTGCCCGAGGAAAATGGCAAGAAGCAATGCGACGATTTTTTTCTTGTCGCTCACCTGCGGTGCCGCCGAGGGTGCTGCTCCGGGCATCGGTCCGTATGCTCCCGTGGGTGCTGTCGTAGGTGCTCCCGTTGCAGCTGCCGGTGCTCCGCAACCGGCGCACACAGCCGAACCCGGCGCAATCGGCTGTCCGCAATTGGCACAGAAGCCGGTTCCTTCTCCTTTTTGTGCCCCGCAGGCAGCGCAAAAAGCGTGGTCGTCATTTAACTGTGCTCCACATTTTTTACAAAACATACATACACTTCCTTTTATTTTTTATCGATTTTATACAGTAAGGTTAACATAACACCACCTTTTTGTCAACAAATTTGCAATAAATCGTTGAAAATTGTCAAAATCCGACGTTTTCATAGATTTTAAATAACAAATAAAACCCCCGTTTCCTCTTTAAACAGGGGAACGGGGGATGAAAAACGTGTTGTTTTCGGGTGAGACGCTTATTTTATAACGTCCTTACCGCCCATATACATTCTGAGCGGCTCGGGGATGCGCACGGAGCCGTCCTCATTGAGATTGTTCTCAAGGAAGGCTATGAGCATTCTCGGAGGAGCAACGACGGTGTTATTAAGAGTGTGTGCAAAATAGTTGCCGTTTTCGCCCTTAACCCTTATGCCGAGTCTTCTTGCCTGAGCGTCGCCGAGGTTTGAGCATGAGCCAACCTCAAAATATTTTTTCTGACGCGGAGACCAAGCTTCAACGTCAAGGCTTCTGACCTTCAAATCGGCAAGGTCGCCGGAGCAGCACTCAAGGGTGCGCACCGGTATATCGAGCGAGCGGAAGAAATCGACGGTGTTGTTCCAGAGCTTTTCGTACCACATATCGCTGTCCTCGGGCTTGCAGACAACAACCATTTCCTGCTTTTCAAACTGATGTATGCGGTATACGCCTCGCTCCTCTATGCCGTGCGCGCCGACCTCCTTGCGGAAGCAGGGCGAATAGCTTGTGAGAGTTTTGGGAAGCTCCGCTTCGGGAGTTATGGTGTCTATAAACTTGCCTATCATCGAATGCTCCGACGTACCTATAAGGTAGAGGTCCTCGCCCTCGATTTTATACATCATATTTTCCATTTCGGAGAAGCTCATAACGCCGTTAACAACATTTCCTCTTATCATAAACGGCGGAACGTAATATGTGAAGCCTCTGTCTATCATAAAATCGCGCGCATATGAGAGCACCGCAGAGTGGAGTCTTGCAATATCTCCGCAGAGATAGTAAAAGCCGTTGCCGCTCGTTTTTCTTGCGGAATCAAGGTCGATTCCGTGGAGCTTTTCCATAATGTCTACGTGATAGGGGATCTCAAACGGCGGAACATACGGCTCACCGAAGCGTTGAAGCTCTACGTTTTCGCTGTCGTCCTTGCCTATCGGAACATCGTCGCCTATGATGTTAGGTATAACCATCATTCTCTTTTTGATTTCTGCGGAGAGTGTTTCCTCGCTGCCCTCAAGCTCTTCAAGCTCCTTTGCGAGATGCGCAACCTTTTGTTTTGTCTTTTCCGCTTCCTCGCGCAGACCCTTTGCCATAAGGCCGCCTATTTCCTTGCTTATCTTGTTCCTTGAGGCGCGGAGCTCATCGGCTCTCTGCTTTGACTCACGGAACTTTTTGTCAAGCTCTATTACCTCGTCTACAAGCGCAAGCTTTTCCTCCTGGAATTTCTTTTTGATGTTCTCTTTTACGAGATCCGGATTTTCTCTTACAAGCTTAATATCAAGCATTTTTCTTCCTCCGAAAAATTAAAATTCAAATTATTCAAGTGCTTCAAGCTGCTCTGCAAGCTTTTTTAAATCGTCCTTGCCGAAGAACTCTATTTCTATGCTGCCGCCCGAACCCTTGCCGTTATATACCTTAACCCTGCGTGCCAAAACTCCGGCCAGCGCAAGCTCGACCTCGTCGTAAAAGGTGTCGCGTTTTTTCTTTCTCTTTACCGCCGCCGTGCCGCCGTTTCCGGCTTTTTTGGCAAGTCGCTCCGTCTCGCGGACGGATATGCCGTTTTTGACTATCGTATCGGCTATACTTTTCATCTCGGCCTCGTCCTCAACAGCCAAAAGCGCCCTCGCGTGACCCATTGAGATTTTACCGTCCTTCAAAAGGGAACCGACGCTGTCGGGAAGATTTAAAAGCCTGAGTGAATTTGTAACCGCCGTGCGCGATTTTCCGAGCTTTTGAGCCGCCTGTTCCTGAGTGAATCCGAAGGTGTCGATAAGGGTTTTTATACCCTCCGCCTCCTCTACGGCATTGAGGTCCTCACGCTGCAAATTCTCGATAAGAGCAAACACACTCTCCTCTTCGTCGGTCATCTCGCGAACGGTAACGGGAACTTCATAAAGCCCCGCAAGCCTTGCCGCGCGGAAGCGACGCTCGCCTGCGACAAGACGGTAGCTGCCGTCGGGCATTGGTCTTACCAAAAGCGGCTGCAAAACCCCATGCTCTCTTATGCTGTCGGCGAGCTCCGAAAGAGACTCTTCGCTGAAGGTCTTTCTCGGCTGACCGCGGTTCGGCTCAATATCGTTTATCGAAAGCGTCGCCTTTTCTCCGAGCTCGTCATCCATGGTGTTTGACTGCATAAGTGCCTCAAAACCCTTGCCGAGCCCGCCTTTTCTGGCTGCCATCTTATTTCCTCCCCTGCTTTGTTTCGTTGTATTTTTCAACGTCCTTTTGATTCTCGGTCTCAAAGAGACTTTTCTGCATATATGAAATTACGACGTCCTTTTCGTCGTTTCTCGCGACTATAACGTAAACGTCCATATATTCCCAAATTGTTTCGCGCTTGCCTATTTCGCTCTGTATCTCTATTCCGTCGGGACCGTAGATGCCGCGGAAGAGAGTGACGGCGTTCTTATATGAAACTCCGTCGGACGATGATACCACATACTGCACCTCGACAAGCTGATTGTTTGTATTGAAGATATAATAAACAACTCTGTCGAGTCCGTTTTTAAATTCGTTTACCTTTACGTCCTCGGTCAAAAACATCTTATCGTTTCTTGCGTAAACCTGTGCCGCCTTGCCTACGGAAATCTGAACCTGGTCGGTTGTCATTCCCATCTGTACGCCGTAAAAAGTGAATTTATCGGGTTCAAGCTTGATTTCGCCTCTTTGAGAATTGGTGGTCTCTGCCTTTTCGCCCGTCACGCCCGACGGCTCAAAGGTGCGTTTTTTCCCGCACGAGGTCAGCAAAAGTGATACGACAAGTATAAAAACAAATACGGATGCGATAGTTTTCCTCATTAGTTTTCCCTCGCTTGCTTTTTAATGAATTCCTCTGCAAAATCCGCATAAGCCGCTGCTCCCTTTGAATTGCGGTCATAATACATTACCGGTTCGCCGAAGCTCGGAGCCTCGGAAAGCCTGACGTTACGCGGTATGGTTGATTTATACACCTTTTGCGGAAAGAACTTCTTTACCTCCGCAACTACCTGCGACGTCAAATTCAGTCTGCCGTCGTACATCGTCAGAAGCACGCCCTCAAGCTCTATCGACGGATTGTAAAGTCTCTTAATCTGACGGACGGTTGACATAAGCTGCGCGAGCCCCTCAAGTGCGTAGTATTCGCATTGTATCGGCACCAAAAAGGTGTCGCTCGCACATAGCGCGTTTATTGTTATTATCCCGAGTGACGGCGGACAGTCAAGGAAAATGTAGTCGTAATCCTCCCAGACATCGGTGAGAGCTTTTTTGAGAAGACTCTCGCGCGAGTCCATACCTATCATCTCGACCTCGGCACCGGCGAGGTTCATATCCGACGGCAGCAAATCGACATTTCGGAATTTCGTTTTCATAACGACTTCAGAAGCCTTCACGCCGTTTATGAGCATATCATATGTTGAATTTTCAATGTTTCTCTTGCTGATACCGTAGCCGCTTGTGGAATTGCCCTGCGGATCTATATCGGCGAGCAGAACGCGCTTGCCAAGAGCGCCGACTGCGGCGGAGAGATTGACAGCCGTGGTCGTTTTGCCTACGCCGCCCTTTTGGTTTATCACGGAAACGGTCTTTGCCATACCTTATTTATCACTCCTGTTTCAGAGGCTTATACCCCGTTTGAATACACTATTTAAAGTATAACACAAACATCGCCCAATTCAAAGAGGTATTTTATTATTGTGTCAGATTTTCGGTGATATTTTCCGAAAGTCATCGGAGGTTTCACGTGGAACATTGCATTTTCGTTGTTTTTGCCGTATTGGTTCACGTGAAACAATATGCTTTTTCCGTACGGTAAAAGCCGCAAAGCAAAACGGCGACCGAAAAGGCCGCCGTTCTGCTTGTGGATGTGGGGTGTGAAAGAGAAGGATATGGGTATTTAAAATGCGGAACGGCAGGGGTAGTACCGTTCGGCGCATTTTACAAGGTTGTCAGACGGCTTCGCCGTCTCCGGGCAGAGAAATTCTTATCTGCTCGATTTTCGGAATACGCACCGTGTATTCAACGTACTCCTCCGTCTCGCTCTTGGCTGCGTCCGCGTCGATACCTGCCCTGCGTATCGCCTCTACCGCGTGATTGAGAGTATTTATAAAAACTCTTATGTCGCGTATGCCTTTAATGGGATTTTTCTTTTTCCTGCGATTGAGCATTTGCTCGATAAGGCGCTCGCTCTCCTGAACATTTAAGTGTCGGTCGGTGATAATTTCGAGCGCCCTCTCGCGCTGAACGTCGTTTTCGAGAGTAAGCAATGCCCTCGCGTGACGTTCGGTAAGCCCGGCTTTTTCGATTGTGTACCGCATTTCCTCGGGGAGCCGCAAAAGTCTCAGCTTATTTGAAAGCGTGGACTGCGCCCTGCCGAGCTTGTCGGCCGCCTCCTCGCGGCTCATTGAATACTTCTCAACAAGCCTTTGGACAGCTTCGGCCTCCTCAAAGAAGTTGAGGTCCTGCCGCTGCAGATTTTCAATCAGAGATAAAACGGCAGAGCTTTTTTCGTCTGCGTCCGTCTCGATTGCCGGAATTTTTGTAAGTCCGACGAGCCTTGCCGCACGGAGCCTGCGCTCACCGGCAACCAGTTCAAACTTCACGTTTTTACCGTCGGTTCTTCTGCGGACCGTTACGGGTTGAAGTATTCCGTTTTGCCGTATGCTTTGCGCAAGACCCTCAAGCTCGTCGTAATCAAACCGTTTCCTCGGTTGATCGGGGTTCGGCAAAATACTGTCCTGCGGCAGCAGTAGCACCTGTGCCGCAGTTTTGATTTTGTCTTTTGACTTCAAAAAAATCACCTCCGCAGTGCTTGTCCTTGCTTAAAGAATAGCACCGTGAAGGTGTACTTGTAAAGAAAATTCGTTCGTCTAAAATCGCGTATCGGTGCGGTTAAAACCCATTATCCCAAAGGATTTTTAGAAATTTTTGCCGAAGCGCGAGGATATTTTGACGGAGTTTGCGATATCTTTTTTATGATCAATATTCTTCTCCTTGTGTTTTCAACCAAATCAAACACATTGTCCGACTCTATTTTGCCGCCGAGAATACGAAGAGAAGCCGACGCAGATAAAATTTCGTCGTCGGAAAAAGCCGATTTCATAGAGATGAAAGAGCCTCCCTTTTTAATAAAAGGTATGCAATATTCGCAAAGGACGGGCAGAGACGCCACAGCCCTTGCCGTTGCAAAGTCGAATTTTTCGCGGTACAGAGGGTCTTTTCCCGCTTCCTCGGCGCGGCTGTGAAGAATATTGCCGTTTAAGCCGACATTCGAGAGGACGCTTTCTATAAAGGCAAGCTTTTTGCCCGTTCCGTCAAGGAAGGTTACGTCAAGGTCTGGTCTTGCAAGAAGCAGCACAAGTCCCGGAAAGCCCGCCCCCGTGCCGACGTCAATAAGCCTTGCTCCCTCTTTGAAATCGACATATTTAAATACGGAAAGGCAGTCGGCAAAATGCTTCACCGTCATATCGTCCGGCTCGGTTATCGCCGTCAGATTAAATTTTTTGTTGGTTTCAAAAAGCAGTTCGGCGTAAATATCAAAACGATTAAAGGCGTCGTCGTCGATTTTAACACCCATATTTTCTGCTGTTTTGTAAAGCAAATCTCTGTTTAACATTATTTGCCCTCCTTGGCAAGGTAAATGAGCAAAACCGATATGTCGGCAGGTGAGACGCCGCTTATTCTTGAGGCTTGACCCACATTCATAGGCCGTATTTTAGAGAGCTTTTCTCTCGCCTCAAGCCGCAGTCCGTCTATATTATTATAATCGGTTTCGGGCGGAATAGCTTTCACCTCGAGTCGGCGCATTTCGTTTATCTGTGCCGTCTGCCGCACAATATAACCCTCATATTTAAGCTCAATTTCAACCTGTTCGAATATCTCACGCGGAATATCGGGTCGATTTACGTCGAACGGGGTCAAATCGTCATATGTTATCTGCGGACGCTTTAAAAGCTCAACCTCTTTAACACCGCGCGGCAAGGGAGATGTTCCACGTGAAACAAGCAACTGCTGCAGCTCGTCCGTCAGTGGAATTGAAGTATCTTCAATCCTTTTGCGTTCCGCTCTTATCATCTCCTGCTTTTTAAGAAGCCGTTGATATTTTTCTTCGGAGACAAGTCCGATTTCGTAGCCGAGAGGTGTCAGGCGCATATCGGCGTTATCCTGCCTCAGCAAAAGTCTGTATTCCGAACGCGAGGTCATCATTCTGTACGGGTCGGAGCAGCCCTTTGTCACAAGGTCATCTATCAGCGTCCCTATATAAGACGATGCGCGGTCAAGTATAAAGGGTTCCTTACCCTGAGCCTTCCGCGCGGCATTTATGCCGGCTATAAGGCCCTGCGCCGCGGCCTCCTCATATCCGGAGGAACCGTTGAATTGCCCTGCGCCGAAAAGTCCGTCGAGATCGAGAAATTCGAGTGACGGCTTGAGTGCGAGCGGATCCACGCAGTCATATTCAATAGCATACGCGGTTCTCATAACCTCAACGTGCTCAAGTCCCTTTATCGTTCTCAAAAATTTCAGCTGTACCGCCTCGGGGAGCGACGAGGACATTCCCTGCAAATATAATTCCTCCGTGTCGAGTCCGCACGGCTCAACAAAAAGCTGATGGCGTTTTTTATCGGGGAAGTGCATAATTTTGTCTTCAAAGCTCGGACAGTAGCGCGGCCCCACGCCGTGAATTTTTCCGCTGTAAAGCGGCGAATACTGTATGTTATCGAGGATAACCTTTTTTGTTTCGTCATTTGTATACGCTATATAGCAAGCCGCCTTGTTTACGGGCGGAGTGTCGGTGTCAAACGAAAACGGAGTTGTTGTTTCGTCGCCCTCCTGCTTTTCAAGCACCGAAAAATCCACGCTGCGTCGATTTACACGCGACGGAGTGCCCGTTTTAAACCGTCTGAGCGGAATTTTCATATTATAAAGTGCCTTTGAAAGCTCATTTGCCGGGAACATTCCGTCGGGGCCGCTCTCGTAGGAGACGTCGCCTATGTAAACTCTGCCGCCCAAAAATGTTCCTGTCGCAAGAACAACACACTTTGCGCTGTAAATTGCCTCAAGTCGCGTCTTTAATCTCCAAAGACCGTCCTTGCCGCGTGACAAATCGACTATTTCCGCCTGCTTAACGTCAAGGTTTTCCTGAAGCTCCAATACGTGCTTCATATATTTTGAATACTCCCTGCGGTCAATCTGCGCGCGCAGCGAATGAACAGCCGGTCCTTTTCCGCGGTTGAGCATACGCGACTGTATCTCGTTTTTGTCGGCAGCTTTGCCCATTTCGCCGCCGAGAGCGTCAATTTCTCTTACAAGATGGCCCTTTGAAGTGCCGCCTATCGACGGATTGCACGGCATATTGCCTATCCAATCAAGGTTAATGGTAAAAACTATTGTTTTTGAGCCGAGCCGAGCCGAGGCAAGACCTGCCTCGATACCGGCGTGACCGGCGCCTATAACGGCAACATCATATTCTTTTGCAAAATATTCCATAATTTATCTCCGTCACTTGCCTACACAGAATTGCGAAAAAATCTCGTTTACCACGCTTTCGGTGGCTTTTTCGCCTGTCAAAACCATAAGATTTTCTATTGCGGAGTCTATGCAGACTTGAATTGCGTCTCTTGTAACTCCTGTTTTCTCGGCATTTTCCGCCTCACAGAGTGCCGAATAAGCCTTTTCGCAGCAGGACAGCTGTCTTTCGTTCATCAAAAGAGCCGCGGTCGTGTCGAAATTTGCCGTTCCGAGTATTTTTTCGATTGTCTCACGAAGTAAATCGAGTCCCGAATTATCCTTTGCGGATATATAAACTACATTTTCGAAGTTGCGTTTTATTTCATCTTCGTCGATTTTAGGCTCCAAATCCGTCTTGTTTATAACGGCGAGACAGCTTTTGCCGGAGCACAAATCGAAAATTTTCCTGTCTTCGTCTGAGAGCGCGCAGGACGAGTCAAACACGGCAATGATAAGCTTTGCAGCGGCGATTTTTCTTTTGGCTCTCTCAACGCCTATGCTCTCAACGGTGTCATCTGTTTCGCGTAGACCTGCCGTATCCGCGAGACGAAGCGTGACGTTGCCTATCGTAACGGTTTCCTCAACTATGTCGCGCGTTGTGCCGGCAACCGACGTTACTATGGATTTTTCGGTTCCCGTAAGCATATTCATAAGGGTTGATTTGCCGACGTTCGGTCTGCCGACTATCGCCGTTTCGGTTCCCTCGGTTATCGCCTGACCTGCGTCAAAACGGTTTAAAAGCTCTTTAAGAGCTGCTTTTGACGAGGTAACTGCGTCTAAAATGCTCTCGTCTGTGAGGTCCTCGATTTCGTCGTCGGGGTAATCCACCCACGCCGCAAGGGCCGCATTTATCTTTAAAAGGACATCGGTAATCTTGTGTATTTCTTTGTAAAGGGCGCCCTCAAGTGCCGAAAAAGCGGCTTCGCCCGCCTCCTTGCCGTGAGCCGAAATAATACCCATAACGGCCTCTGCTTTTGTGAGGTCGGTCTTTCCGTTTAAGAACGCACGCTTTGTAAATTCTCCCGGCTCCGCAGGAACCGCGCCGTTTTTAAGTGCCGCTCTTAAAACCTGCTTTGTTATGTAAAGGCCGCCGTGGCAGGAAATCTCCACAACGTCCTCGCCCGTATAGCTTTTCGGTGCTCTGAATACGAGCGCAACGGCCTCGTCAATGGGTTTTCCGTCAAAAAATACCCTTCCGAACGCCGCTTTGTAGCCGCTCAGTTTTTTTAATTCGATACCTTGTACGGTTTTGAAGATGCTATCGGCTACATTCAGGGCGTTTTCGCCCGAAATTCTGACTATTCCTATGCCTCCTGCGGCAAGACCTGTTGAAATAGCCGCGATTGTACTCATAAAATCACCACTTTTATCTGTTTGGCTTTGTATTTCCTGCGAACAGACGAAAAACTCTGCCCGCCGCGCCGCCTTTAAAATCAATAAATTCTCAGAGCTCGGCTTTGATATTTTAAAAAGCAAAAGCACCGAAACATGCTGTCCGCATATCCGGTGCTCTTAAAATCTGATTATTTGTTTCGTTAACGAAGTTTTCGACAAAAATGCGGTTCAAATGTCTAAAACTCTTTCGATAATGAAGAAAACTCAGAATTATTCCTCTGTATTTTTCTTAATTTCGATTTTTCCGTAAACCGAAACGCCTGCAGCGTCGTTCTTCTGTTCGCGGTCCGGAGCAACCTGCGGAACATAGGGCTCGCGCTTGGGTCTGCGGTCATTTCTTCCGCCGCGGCCTCTGCGATAATTTCTGTCGCCGTAGCTGCCCTTGCCGCCGTTTTCGGGAGCAATTACAACTCTGCGGTCAAGGTCCTGCCCTACCGAGAACGAGGTTGCACCCTCAACCTCCTGAACGGCAGTATGAATAATTCTGCGCTCATAGGGGTTCATCGGCTCAAGGGTTATATTTCTGCCTGTACGAACGGCTCTTGCAGCGTCCTTTTTGGCAAGAGAAACAAGAGCACCCTTGCGCTTTTCACGGTAATTGCCGATGTTTATGGAAACGCGCTTATAGCCCGAAACACCGCGGTTTGCAACCATTCTTGCAAGGTACTGTATAGCGTCGAGAGTCTCGCCGCGTCTGCCTATTACTATACCGTAATCATCGCCGCAGTCAAGCTCAAAAACAATTTCCTCGTCGTCTGCAAAGGTTTTAACGCTGCATTCGGGAAGTCCGAGACCCTTGACGATTTCCGCTATATAAGAAGCGGTTTTTTCATACTCGTTTGTCTCTTTCAAAGAAGCCTTTTTCTCCTCTTCGGTCTTTTCTTCTTTTTCGACCTTACGGGTGTTTTCCTTTTTGGCTTCCTTTTTTCTGTCTTCAACCTTTTTGGGAGCCGAAGCGGGTTTTTTGTACGTATTCTTTTCGGAAACGGGTTTTTCCTTTTTCTCGGGAACGTCAACCCAAACCTTTACCTCGGCAGGCTTTCCGCCGAAAATACCGAAGGTCTTTTTCTGCGGCATCTGTAAAACTTCTATATTATATACGTCGTCCTCTGTAAGACCGAGCTCCAAAAGGGCGGCGGCTTTAGCGTCCTCTATGGTGGACGCGGATTTTACCGATTCTTTAATCATTTATATACACCATTCTTTTTTAAGATTTCATCTCGGCTATTTTTTTGATATTAGCCTCTTTTGAGCGTCGCTCAACGGTTTCCTCAACCATTATCTTTGCGAGAACCTTCTGCGGACTGTGGGTTATATTGAGAACCACCATCTGCGCAAAGGAAACAACGGTAGACATAATTACATATATGCCGACAACAGTCGGGAAGAGGAATGCAAAGTAAATCTGCATGGCAGGTGTGAAAAGCATCATGCAACCCATTGTCGGATTTTTTGACATTTCCGGGTTTAATTTTTTCTGACGCATAAGGGAATAAACGCTCATGGCAAGCGACAAAACGCCGGTTATAATCGGTATTGCCCAATAAACGTCAAATACCCTGAAATTCGGAGTGTGCGAAAGGTCAAGTCCGAAAACGGTAAATCTCTGTAAGAATAAATCAACCTTTGATATCATCTCGGGAGTAAGACCGGCAACGGAATTACGAATTTCGCTCCAATGCTGAAGAGCATAAAGCTCTATTCTGAACGAAGCACCCTTTGCCTCCGTCTCGGTGAGCAAGGGCATAACGGCTTCCTTAATTGCCGAGAGCACATCGCCTCTGATATTCAGAACCATTGAGAAGGGGTGATAGTTGACCTGGAAAAGACCGGTCATAACTATAAGCTGTATAATCATCGGCATACAGCCGCCGCCCATGGCGCTAAAGCCCTCGCGGCTGTACAGGTTTTGTGTTTCCTCCTGAATTTTCTGCTGATTGCCCTCGTATTTTTTCTGAATACGTCTGAGCTTCGGCTGAAGCCTTGCCTGCTTAGCCTGAGCCTTTTGCTGCTTTACGGAAGAGGGAAGAAGGCACAGCTTTACTATGATCATAAGGCAAACTATCGAGAGAAGATAGTTGTCCGTCATGGCATAGAACAGGGAAATCACAAAGCCGAAAGGAATTCCGAGAATTTCATATATTTTACTTGTGTTCATTAAATTCCTCCGAAGGGAGTAAAAGCTTAATCAAACTTAGCCCTTTTTCTTATTTCGTTTTTCGGGAACAGGGTCAAGTCCTCCCGGAAACAGAGGATTGCACCTTAAAAGACGCCATACTGCGAGTAAACCGCCGCGAATGATACCGAATCTCTCAATAGCCGTAACGGCATATTGCGAGCAGGTCGGGTAATATCTGCATCTCGGCGGAAAAAGCGGGGAGATCTTACGCTGATAAAATCTTATCATTTTAATTGCAAGTTCTTTCATTTCTTTATGGCTCCCGCTTTTAGGAGTTGTTCTGTCAAGACTTTTTGAATATCGGTACTTTTCAGGTATTTTGTTTTGCCTCGCGCAACAAAAACAAAATCCCAATTTCCGCAAATACTTTCTTCAACAGCCGAATACGCCGCTCTGATTATCCTCTTTGAGCGATTTCTCTGTACGGCGTTGCCGGTCTTTTTGCTTACGGTTATACCTATACGACAAATTCCCGCACGGTTTTTTAATAAATAAATAACCAGTGCAGGATCCGTATAAACCTTTCCTCTGCCGTAGAGGCGTCGGAAATCACAGTTACGATTTAGTGTTACCGTATTTTTCAAAATGCTTACCTTTTAATAAGATAACTGCTTTCTGCCCTTAGCGCGGCGTCTTGCAAGCACTTTTCTGCCGTTTTTGGTGGCCATTCTTTTTCTGAAACCGTGTTCCATCTTGCGATGGCGTTTCTTAGGCTGATAAGTTCTAAGCATTATTTTTTCGCTCCTTTACTCTGAAATAATCTGCGAGAAGTTATTATATACTAAAATCCGGCTTGTTGTCAACTTTTTTTTAATATTTACGCTTCTTCAAAAGCCTTATATATATATACATTTATAATTACTCCATTTATTTTAAGAAAATATTGAAAAAATATTAAAAATGTGCTAATATACATATTGTGCAAATTATTGCCTGTAAGCACCGTAATTTAATTTTGCGGTTTTTATGTGTTAATACTTTAAAAGCACCTAAAATGTTAAAATAATCCGATTGTACCGCTGTAACGGTAAATTTGATATTTTTTTATTTTGTTTTCGGAGTGTGAAAATATGGACTCGTTTTCCGAGATATGGTCCGCAGCGTGCGATTATATGAAAGAAGCACTTAATGTCAGCGACGTTGCCTTTAATTTGTGGATATCTCCGCTTGTTCCGGAGAGCTTTGACGGGCAAACCGCAAAATTTACCTGCCCCACATCATATAAAATACAGATAATCACAACGAGATACGACGGCGTTATAAAAGAAGCCTTGACGGCTGTTATGGGATTTGACGACATAGAGGTTATTTACCTTTTTAAGCCGCAGGAAACCGATGACGAAAAGGAGCAGAGTGAAGAAAAAAATCACCTGTCCTCGCGTGACAGCACAAGCACGTTTGAAAATTTCATAGTCGGCTCAACAAACAAATTTGCATATGCAACCGCCTTAAATGCCGCAGAGCATCCGGGCGAGGAATACAATCCCCTTTTTATTTACGGCAAGAGCGGACTCGGCAAAACCCATCTTTTAAAGGCAATTAAAAACCGTATGCTCGAAAAAAATCCGTCGGCAAACGTTTTATATACCACGAGTGAAAATTTTACAAATGACCTTATTTATTATCTCGGAAAAAAGAATATGGGCGAATTTCACGACAAATACAGAAATGTCGATGCGCTTTTAATAGACGATATTCAGTTCATAGCAAATAAAAAGAGTACCGAGGAGGAATTTTTCCATACCTTTAATGCTCTTACCGAGGTCAATAAGCAAATTGTTTTGACGTCCGATAATCCTCCGGACGAAATACCCACTCTTCAGGACAGACTCAAAACGCGTTTTAACTGGGGCATGATGGCGGATATAACTCCGCCGGATCTCGAAACGAGAATGGCTATCGTAAAAAGCAAGGCAGACAGCCGCGGTCTTGAGCTTCCGAATAACATAGTGGAATTTATAGCCGAGCAGGTAAAATATAATGTTCGTCAGCTTGAGGGTGCGGTAAATAAAATCAACGCTCTAACAAGGCTTGCCGGAAAAGAACCCTCCATAGAGATAGCCCGTGACGCCATAAAAGAGGTGCTTAACTTCAATCAGCCCATTTCCGTCACCATAAACAATATCATAAACAATGTCGGAAACACCTTCGGAATATCGCCCGAAAACATAATGTCCGACAAGCGCGATAAAAATATCAAAGACGCAAGGCAGGTTTCAATGTACATAATCCGCGAAATCACCGGAATGAAGCTTGTGGATATAGGAAACGTATTTAACGGCAAAACGCACTCAACCGTAAACCACTCAATTGAGGTTATCGAAGACAGAATGAACGAAAATCCCGTGTTTAAAAAAACGGTTGAAGATATCATTAAAAATATGCAGGAGTTTTAAACAAGTTTTGATTTTAAACATACGGGTTTTGAACAGTTAATTTTTGTCTGTTGATTGAACATTTTTTCAACACGAAAATAACAACCGAGAAAATGTGATTTTTTCTTGTGTATAAACAGCTTCGAGAGTTTTAAACATTTCGTCGCGCACTAATAATGATACTATTTATATATTTTATTTATTTTATTTTGAAAGGAAATCCTTTATGAAATTTGAATGCAACACACATATCCTCTCCGATATATGTTCAAATGTTCAGAGAGCAGTTTCTCAAAAAACATCTATACCGTCTCTTGAGGGAATTATGATAAAAGCCGAGGGAAACACGGTTACTCTCACGGGATATGACCTTGAGGTAGGAATGATAACGTCGACCGACGCCGAGGTAAAAGAAAACGGCAGCATTATATTAAACGCAAAAATTCTCTGCGACATTTTGAGAAACCTTCCCGAGGACAGAGTTTCGTTTGAAGCCGACGAGAGACTTTCATGTAAAATAAAGAGCGGTGAGGCCGAATTTACTCTTGTGGGAACAAGCTCAGCCGAATATCCGGAGCTTCCATCGGTCAACGGAGGCTTCCCCGTTGTTATCGACAGCGAGATATTAAAGGATATGATAAGAAAAACAATTTTTGCGACAGCCGAAAACGACGCAAAAATAGTACATACGGGCGTCAGATTCGAGATAAGCGAAAACAATATAAGACTTGTTGCGGTTGACGGATTCCGTCTTGCGATAAGAAACGAAAAAATAGACTATTCCGGCGAAGAAAAGATATTTGTTGTTCCGAAAAAAACGCTTAACGAGGTTTTAAAGCTCTCCGCGGGCGAGGACGGAAAAATATCAATGAGCATAGGCAAAAGGCACATAACATTTAAGATAGGCGATTATGATATTGTTTCACGTCTTTTGGACGGAGAATTTTTAAATTACAAGGCTGCCATTTCCGGAAATTCCACGGGAACGGTAAAGGTAAGCGTCAGAAATCTTATAAACAGTATCGAGAGAACGTCTCTCATTATAACGGACAGAGCAAAAAGCCCCATCAGATGCATTTTTGATAAGGATATGATTAAAATTTCGAGCGTTACCGTTCTCGGTTCGGCAAACGACAGAGTTCCTGCCGAAATGACCGGCGAAAAGCTTGAGATGGGCTTTAATAACAAATTTTTACTTGACGCGCTCAGAGTTTGCGATACCGATGAAGTAATAATAAAGCTTTCAAGCCCGGTTCATCCCATAATTATAGTTCCGACGGACGGCGACAGCTTCCTCTTCTTAATTTTACCGGTAAGGCTTAAAACAGAATGAAAAAAGTAATTAAATTAAAGGCAAGAATTGCCGAAAAAGAAGTAAAACAGATATTTATAGATACCGACTTTATCCGCCTTGACGCGGCACTTAAGCTTTGTGACGCGGTGGGCTCGGGAGGTATCGCAAAAATGATAATTCAGGACGGCGAAGTCAGAGTCAACGGCGAGGTCTGCGTTCAGAGAGGCAAAAAGCTTCACGGCGGAGACGAATTCAGCTTTGACGGAAAATATTATGAGGTCGTAAAAAAATGACGGTAAAAGAGCTTTCGGTCGCGGATTACAGAAATATTGAAAAAATAAATATTACCCCCTCCGAGAGCGTAAATGTCATTTACGGAGAAAACGCTCAGGGAAAAACCAATTTGCTTGAGAGTATATGGCTCTTTACGGGCTGCAAGAGCTTCCGTTCAAAAAGAGACAGGGAGCTTGTAAGGTTTGATGCGTCATACGCAAAAAACGAGATGACCTTTTTCGCAAAGGGACGCGAGCAGTCTGCGGTTATTTTTATAGACAAAAAGCGTACCGCCATGAAAAACGGCGTAACGCTGCGTTCCCCTGCGGAGCTTATAGGCGAGTTTTACGCGGTTATATTTTCTCCGTCTCATCTGTCGCTTGTAAAGGACGGGCCGGTTTTCAGAAGAAAATTTCTTGATACGGCTCTGTGTGAGATAAAGCCGTATTATGCCAAGGCACTCGCAAAATACACGCACACACTTTTTCAGAGAAATGCGCTTTTAAAGGACATTCAGTTTCACAGCGAGCTTTACGATACACTTGACGCCTGGGACGATAAGCTTTCGTCTTACGGTGCGGCGGTAATATCGGAGCGAATTAAATACACGGCTCTCTTGAGTGAATTTTCCGCAAAAATATACGACGGACTGTCGGGCGGCAAGGAAAAAATGAGCGTTGAATATACCGACAACGCAAAGGTATATTCGGACGACCCGTATGAAATAAAGGATTTTCTCTTAAACAGACTCAGAGAGACGCGGCGCGACGATATTTACAACAAGATAACGTCGATAGGTCCTCACAGAGATGACCTTGACATTAAAATAGACGGCCTGTCGGCACGCAGCTTCGGCTCACAGGGGCAGCAGCGCTCCTCAGCACTTTCTTTAAAGCTCAGCGAATCGGAAATTATAAAGGAAATAACGGGCGATGAGCCGGTAATACTTCTTGACGACGTAATGAGCGAGCTTGATTTAACAAGGCAGGATTATATTTTGAACAACATAAGCGGAAGGCAGGTTTTTATAACCTGCTGTGACCCGAATACCGTTTTGCGGCTGTGCGAGGGCAAGACCTTCCACATAAAAAACGGCGGAGTAATATAATGTATATTTTGATAAGTCAGGACAAGGCAATTACAACGGACGGAATACTCGGCATATTTGACCTTGACAATACTACCGTGAGCAAAGCTTCGCGCGAATATATAAATTACGCGGAAAAAAGCGGAGAGTGCGAAACGGTGTCGTTCGATTTGCCGAAGTCCTTTATAGTAAAGGTAATGGGCGGCAAAAGAAAAGTATATATATCACCGTTTTCAACAAGTACTGTTTTCAAAAGATTAAAGCAAGATTAAAATTTGGTAAATTTTATTCGGATTATGTATAACTGACGGAGGTTTTGTATGTTCAGCGAAAACAACGAAAACATAAACGAGGAAAAGAACGACGAGGTAATGGATACCGTCGTTACCGAGGAATACGGCGCGGAACAGATTCAGGTATTAAAGGGTCTTGAGGCCGTAAGAAAAAGACCCGGTATGTACATAGGCTCGACGGGACCGAGAGGTCTTCACCACCTTGTATATGAGATTGTCGATAACTCAATAGACGAGGCTCTTGCGGGCTACTGCACTCATATCGAGGTTGAAATACTCCCCGGAAACATAATTACCGTCAGAGATAACGGACGAGGAATCCCTGTTGACATCAACGAGGAGGAGGGTCTGCCTGCCGTAACGGTGGTTTTAACGGTTCTCCACGCCGGCGGTAAATTCGGCGGCAGCGGCTACAAGGTTTCGGGCGGTCTGCACGGCGTCGGTTCATCGGTAGTTAACGCGCTTTCCGAGTGGTTTGAAATCGAGGTAAGCAGGCAGGGTCATATATATCATCAGCGTTTTGAGCGCGGCGACGTAAAGAGCGACCTTGAAATAATCGGCGATACAAACGAGACGGGTACATTTATTAAATTCAAAGCCGACCCCGAAATATTCACCGAAACTACGGAATATGATTTTGAGACACTTCAAAAGAGACTCAGAGAGCAGGCGTTTTTAAATGCCGGACTTTCAATCTCGCTCACGGACAAGCGTGATGAGGACAACATATTAAGCGAGGTATACTGCTATGAGGGCGGTATTCGCAGCTTTGTGGATTACATCAACAAAAGCCGCGGGCTTACCCCTCTTCACGAAGATATAATGCATTTCTCGGTTGTTGACGGCGACCGCAGCGCGGAAGTCGCAATGTCTTACAACGACGGCTACAACGAGATAATATTAAGCTTTGCAAACGACGTCCGCACAATAGACGGCGGTACTCACGAAATGGGCTTTAAAACGGCTCTTACGAGAGTGTTCAACGACTACGGCAAAAAGTTTAATCTCATTAAGGACAGCGACAAAAAGCTCTCCGGCGACGACGTAAGAGAGGGCCTTACCGCGGTCATAAGCGTAAAGCTTACCGAGGCACAGTTTGAGGGTCAGACCAAGGGCAAGCTCGGAAACACCGAGATAACCGGTCTTGTTTCAAAAATGCTCTATGATAAGCTTATGACCTATCTCGAAGAAAATCCCTCCACGGCAAGAACCATACTTAATAAGTCTCTCGACGCTTCAAGGGCGCGCGAGGCGGCAAGAAAGGCGAGGGACAATGCGCGCAGAAAATCTGCGCTTGAGAGCAACTCTCTCCCCGGCAAGCTTGCCGACTGCACCGATAAAAATCCCGAAAATACCGAGCTTTACATCGTCGAGGGTGATTCCGCAGGCGGCTCCGCAAAGGGCGGCAGAGACAGAAACACCCAGGCAATTCTCCCTCTTTGGGGCAAGATGCTCAATGTTGAAAAGGCGAGAGTTGACAAGGTAATAGGCAATGAAAAATTAACGCCCGTAATTTTGGCTCTCGGCACCGGCATAGGCGATGACTTCGACATCACAAAGCTGCGTTATCACAAGATAGTTTTAATGGCGGATGCCGATGTTGACGGCGCGCACATCAGAACTCTTCTTTTGACCTTCTTTTTCAGATATATGCGTCCGCTTATAGAGCACGGCTATGTCTATATAGCTCAGCCGCCGCTCTTTAAGGTGTCAAAGGGCAAAAAGCACTTCTACGCTTTCTCCGACGAGGAGCGCGACGAAAAAATAGCGGAGCTCGGCGGCAGCTGCGACGTTCAGAGATATAAGGGTCTCGGTGAGATGGATTCGCAGCAGCTTTGGGAAACCACAATGGACCCGAAATACAGGACTATGCTCAGGGTAAATCTTGAGGACGCCATGGAGGCGGACGAGACCTTCTCCGTTTTAATGGGCGACAAGGTTGAGCCGAGACGTGAATTCATTGAGAAAAACGCGAAATTCGTTCAGAATCTTGATATATAAAAGAGGTAGAATATGAGCACAAACAAAGATACCGGGCATCATTCGGAATACGTGCCGCTTGAGGACCAGAAAATCATAAATGTCGAGATAAACAAGGAAATGAGAAAATCCTTCCTCGACTACTCAATGTCGGTAATAGTGTCACGTGCGCTCCCCGATGTACGCGACGGCTTAAAGCCCGTTCACAGAAGAATTTTATATACTATGTATGAAAACGGTCTGTATCCCGAAAAGGCATACAGAAAGTGCGCCGACACGGTAGGCTCCGTGCTCGGTCGCTATCATCCGCACGGCGACGCGTCGGTATACGACGCCATGGTTCGTCTCGCACAGGATTTCTCAATGAGGTATCCTCTTGTTGACGGTCACGGAAACTTCGGTTCGGTGGACGGCGACCCGCCTGCCGCTTACCGTTATACGGAGTCGAGAATGAGCAAAATTTCCATGGAAATGCTCACAAATCTCGACAAGGACACCGTGGATATGATGCGAAACTACGACGATCGCTTGAATGAGCCGGTGGTTTTGCCGTCACGCTTCCCGAACCTTCTTGTAAACGGCTCTACGGGTATCGCCGTAGGTATGGCAACAAATATTCCGCCGCACAATATGCGCGAGGTAATAGACGGCATTTGCTGTCTTATAGACAATCCCGACGCCACGCTTGAGGATATTATGGAGCACATAAAGGGTCCCGATTTTCCGACGGCCGGTATCATAATGGGCAGAGCAGGCATACGCGCCGCTTATGCAACGGGCAGAGGCAAGGTAACGCTCAGAGCGCGCGCAGAAATTGTCGAAAACGAAAAGAACGGCAGATTTAAAATTGTCGTTACGGAGCTGCCGTATCAGGTAAACAAGGCAAGACTTATCGAGAGCATCGCGGAGCTTGTCAAGGATAAGAGAATAGAGGGCATTTCCGACATCAACGACTATTCCTCCGACCGCGCGGGCATGAGAATGGAAATAGACCTTAAAAGGGACGCAAATCCGCAGGTCATTTTAAATCAGCTCTATTCGTATACTCAGCTTCAGATTTCCTACGGTATAATTCAGCTTGCCATAGTTGACGGCGAGCCGAAAATCCTCACGTTAAAGCAGATTCTCGAAAAATATATAGATTTCCAGAAGGAAGTCATCATAAGAAGAACCAAATTCGACCTCAAAAAAGCACTCGAAAGAGAGCATATTTTGGAGGGTCTTGCGCGCGCAATCGATATAGTTGACGAGATTATAGCAACCATTCGCGCTTGTAAGGGCGGTCAGGCAGAAGCAAAGGCCGCGATTATGGAGAAGTTCGATTTCGACGACGTTCAGGCAGCCGCCATTGTCGCTTTCAGACTCGGACAGCTCGCAGGACTCGAAATTCAGAAGATCCACAACGAGATGGAGGAGCTTCAGTCAAAAATTAACTATTTCAATGAGATACTCTCCTCCGATGAAAAGGTACTCTCGATTGTAAAGGACGAATTGTCGGCAATCGGCAACAAATTCGGCGATGACAGAAGAACCGAAATCGTAAATGTCAGCGGCGAGGTTGATATAGAGGACCTTATCCCCAATGAAAATTGTGTGTTTACTCTTACCACTCTCGGCTATATCAAGCGTCAGAGCGTCGATACATATCAGACGCAGCACCGCGGCGGCAGAGGCGTAAAGGGTATGACAAGGCGCGAGGAGGACGTTGCCGAGACTATGTTCACCTGCTCCACGCACGACTATATAATGTTCTTTACGTCTGAGGGCAAGGTTTACAGGCTGAAGGGCTACGAAATCCCCGAGGGAAGCCGTAATTCAAAGGGAATGAACATTGTCAATATTCTTCCTCTCGGCGCGGATGAAAAGGTCACCGCCATGATAAGAGTTCCCGAATTCGGTACGGAAAAGCTCTATCTCTGTATGCTCACCAAAAACGGCGTTATCAAGCGTACCGAGCTTGACGCATATAAGAACGTCCGCAAAAACGGTATATTCGCGATAAATCTCGACGAGGGCGACGAATTGAGATATGTAAAGCTCACCGACGGCGAAAAGCAGATACTCATAGCTACAAGAAAGGGTATGTGCATAAGCTTTAACGAAAATGACGCGCGCTGCATAGGCAGAACCGCAAGAGGCGTTAAGGCTATAACTCTCTCCGAGGGAGACGAGATTGCCGGTATGTGCGTTCCCGAGGAAAACAAAAAGGTACTCACCGTTTCCGAAACCGGCTTCGGCAGACGCTCCGAATTTGACAATTACCGTGTTCAGTCGCGCGGCGGCAAGGGCCTTATCAACTATCACACCGAGACCTACGGTGATGTTGCGGCGGTTGCAATGGTCGGCGAGGACGAGGATGTAATTATGATTTCGTCCGACGGTATCATAATAAGAATCCCGGCTAAGGATATCAGCGTTTTTGCACGTCCGTCAAAGGGCGTCCGCGTTATGAAGACAAACGAGGGTGAAAAGGTTGCCACGCTTTCAATAACCGAGCATGAAACCGAGGATGAAAGCTCCGAGTCCGACGCGGAGAACGACGGCGAAGTCCCCGTGACAGAGGGAAATGCCGAGGGCGAAAAGACGGCAGAAGCAGACGAAAGCAAAGAAAATCCGACGGAAATCGGGTAATTCCGCAAAAAGTTATAATTTTATTAACATTTCATTTACTTTTACAATATATAATTACAGAGTAATTCGGCAGGTGCTTTATATCTGCCGAAAACCTCTGTTATGAAAAAAGGAAAGTGCTATGAACTATAACAACAACGGATATTACGGCGGCAATTATCCTCCGCCCGGCGGAAATTATCCGCCTCCACCGCCGTATAATTGGCAGTATGACCCACTCGCACAGGAAAAAAAGAGGGAAAAGAAAAATATTTCCCGCATAAGCATTACCGTGGGACTTGCGGTTATCGGCTTTACGCTTTTAAGTATGGTTTTAGGCGTGCTTTTGCGCGCAATACCGGGCTTTTTGTCGGAATATAAGGGCAACGCGTCCTTCAGCATATATTTTGATATGGTATATTCCGTTTTTATAATAGGAGTGCCGTTTTTCGCGGCAATGTCATATTTAAAATCCAAGGGCGCTTTGCCCGCGGTTTTGCCGCTCGGAACAGCCAAAAACACACCCGTGTTTTTCCTGCTTGTTTTATCGGGCCTTATGGCGTGCATAGCCGGCAGCTATGCGTCGAGCATTTTCGGAAGTATCTTTCAAAACCTCTTCGGCATAGAATTTACCATGGCGGAGGACGGCATAAAGCTGACAACGGCGTCCGTTATATTGCCGTATATCGTAAAAACCGCTGTTTTGCCGGCTCTCATAGAGGAGTTCGCAATGCGCGGCGTAGTTATGCAGTCGCTTCGCAAATACGGCGATTGGTTTGCGATTATTATGTCGTCGCTTGTCTTTGCGCTTTTGCACGGCAATATGGTTCAAATTCCGTTCGCCTTTATCGCAGGTATTGCCATAGGCTATGCCGTTACGGTAACGGGCAGTATGTGGACGGGCATTTTGATACATTTTCTCAACAATCTTGCGTCGATAATTATGCAGATAGGCATTGATAACTGCTCCGAAACCGTGTCGGCTGTAATTACGATGTCCGTTGTCTTTGTGATAATGATAAGCGGCATCATATGCGCCGCGATATATTTCAAAAATTATTCGCACGCTTATCCGCTGAAAAACGGCGAGAGTCTCGTACTCTCATGGAATGAAAAAACGAGAGCCTTTGTTGTGACGGCGCCCATGATAATAGCGATTTGTCTGCTCTTGTGGGAAACTGCCATGTATATTGAGTTCTGATATGGATAAAAATGATTTTATGCGTCTTGCCCTGCTCGAAGCCGAAAAGGCGTTTCTTGACGGCGAGGTGCCCGTCGGCGCGGTCATAGTAAGAGACGGCGAGGTTGTTTCAACGGGCAGAAACCGCCGCGAAAAGGGAAAAAACGCCCTGTGCCACGCAGAAATCGAGGCGATTGACGGTGCCTGCCGTGCGCTTTCGGGCTGGAGACTTCCGAGATGTGAAATGTATGTCACACTTGAGCCGTGCCCCATGTGCGCCGGTGCGATTATAAATTCAAGAATCGAAAAAGTGACCTTCGGTGCATACGATGAAAAAAACGGCGCCGCAGGGTCAAAAATAAATTTGTTTGAGGTTCCGTTCACGTCCCGTACCGAATATGAGGGCGGTGTGATGGAGGAAGCTTGCAGGAGAATACTCTCGGACTTCTTTTTGAAGCTTCGGGAAAAAAGAAAAGAGGAAAAACAATGAGCGAAGGTTGCACACATGACTGTTCTACCTGCGGTGAGAGCTGCAGCGAGAGAAAAGCAGAGGATATGAAGCTTCGTCAAAACGATTACAGCAATATAAAAAAGGTTATAGCGGTAGTCAGCGGCAAGGGCGGCGTAGGCAAGAGCCTTGTGACATCGCTTCTTGCCTCGGCTTCACAGGCGAGGGGCTTTGAGACGGCGGTTATGGACGCCGACGTCACAGGTCCGTCAATCCCCAAGGCATTCGGTATACACGAGCGCGCCATGGGCAGCGACGAGGGAATGTTCCCGGTCGAGAGCAAGACGGGAATAAAGATAATGAGCATAAATCTGCTGCTCGAAAAGGAGGACGCTCCCGTAGTATGGCGCGGACCCGTCATTTCGGGCGTTATAAATCAGTTCTGGCAGGAGGTTCTCTGGGGCGACGTTGACTATATGTTCGTCGATATGCCACCCGGCACGGGCGACGTTCCGTTGACGGTATTCCAAAGTCTTCCGGTTGACGGTATTATAATTGTCACAACTCCGCAGGACCTTGTTACGATGATAGTAAAAAAGGCATACAATATGGCAAAGATGATGAATGTTCCGATAATCGGACTTGTCGAAAATATGAGCTATTTTGAGTGCCCCGACTGCAAAAAGAAATACAATATATTCGGCGAGAGCAAAATAGACGAGGTGGCAAAGGAACTCGGCGTTCCGGTGCTTGCCCGTCTGCCGATAGACCCCAAAACCGCTTCGCTTGTGGATAAGGGCGCGGTGGAGCTCTGCGATGACAAGGCGATAGCTCCCATAATCGACAAGCTTCCGAAATAAACGGCAAAATACTGTATTCTTTGCCGAAATGCGACGCTTTGTCCGGACATAAGACAACATCTACAAAAACACCCGTACTCTTTGCGGGTGTTTTTTCAATATTAAGTATTGAACTATGATTGTATTAGATGTTATAATAACACTAACTATAATGGGAGGTAATATCAGTATGGCAACAGATGAGAAATTTGCAAAAGAGGGCCTGACCTTTGACGACGTTTTGCTTATCCCGGCCGAGAGCGACGTGCTCCCCAAGGATATTGACGTTTCAACCCGCCTTTCAAAGAACATAACGCTCAACACGCCGGTATTGACGGCGGCCATGGACACCGTAACCGAAACGAGAATGGCAATAGCCATAGCGCGTGAGGGCGGCGTAGGCATAATTCACAAGAATATGTCCATTGAGGCTCAAAAGAGTGAGGTGGACAAGGTTAAGAGAAGTGAGAACGGAGTTATAGTAAATCCGTTTTTCCTGCATCCGCAGAACACGGTAAAGGAAGCGGACGAGCTTATGCACCGTTACAGAATTTCGGGTGTTCCCATCTGTGACGACAGCGGCAAGCTTGTAGGCATACTCACAAACCGCGATATGCGTTTTATGTCCGACTATAATGTGGAGATTGCAGGCGTTATGACGAAAGATCATCTCGTCACCTCTCACATCGGAACAACGCTTGACGAGGCAAAGCAGATTTTGATGCGCCACAAGATAGAAAAGCTCCCGCTTGTAGATGAAAACGGCTACTTAAAGGGACTTATCACCATTAAGGATATTGAAAAGAGCGTTCAGTACCCGAATTCCGCAAGGGATTCTCGCGGCAGACTTCTCTGCGGTGCGGCTCTCGGTGCCACAAGCGACGTTCTTGACCGCGCTGCGGCTCTCGCCGAAGCCGGCGTTGACGTTCTCACGCTTGACTCGGCTCACGGCCACAGCCATAACATATTGAAATCCGTCGCCAAGGTAAAGGCGGCTTTCCCGAATATCACGCTTATTGCCGGTAACGTAGCTACGGCAGAGGGCACAAAGGCACTTATCGACGCCGGCGCAGACTGCGTAAAAGTAGGTATAGGCCCCGGCTCAATATGCACAACGCGCGTAGTCGCCGGTATCGGCGTTCCGCAGATAACGGCAATCTATGACAGCGCAAACGAGGCTTCAAAGCACGGCGTTTCAATAATTGCCGACGGCGGTATCAAGTATTCGGGCGAAATAGTCAAGGCTATCGCCGCAGGCGCTTCGGCGGTTATGGTAGGTTCGCTTGTCGCAGGCTGTGAGGAGTCCCCCGGAGACAGCGAAATTTATCAGGGCAGACGATTCAAGGTTTACCGCGGAATGGGCAGTATAGCCGCCATGAACAACGGCTCTAAGGACAGATATTTCCAGGAGGACAACAAGAAGCTTGTTCCCGAGGGAATTGAGGGCAGAGTTCCTTATAAGGGAACACTCTCCGACACTATCTTCCAGATGATGGGCGGTCTTAAATCAGGTATGGGCTACTGCGGCTGCAAAAATATAACCGAGCTTCAGACTAAGACGAAGTTCATAAGAATAACCAACGCAGGTCTTAAAGAGAGCCATCCGCACGATGTATTCATAACAAAAGAGGCTCCCAACTATTCCGTTAATTTATAATTCGCAAGTAGTGTGAAATAAAAAAACAAGGAGAAAAAAATGTACGCAGATATGATGGATACGATAGGATTTGTATCAAAGTATGATGAAGAAGTGGGCAAGGCTATGAATTTGGAGCTTGCCCGTCAGCAGAGGAACATAGAGCTTATAGCGAGCGAAAACATCGTTTCGCCGGCAGTTATGGCGGCTATGGGCAGCGTTCTTACAAACAAGTACGCCGAGGGCTACCCCGGCAAGCGCTACTACGGTGGCTGCGAGGATGTTGATATAGTGGAAAACATCGCGCGCGACAGAGCAGAGAAGCTTTTCGGTGCCAAATTCGCAAATGTTCAGCCTCATTCGGGTGCTCAGGCGAATATAGCTGTATACTTTGCTCTTCTTAATCCCGGCGATACCGTAATGGGTATGAATCTTGCCGAGGGCGGACATCTCACACACGGCTCACCCGTAAATCTGTCCGGTAAATATTTCAACTTCGTCCCCTACGGAATTAACGAAGAGGGCTATATAGATTACGACGAGCTTGAGCAGAAGGCTCTTTCCTGCAAGCCGAAGATGATCGTTGCCGGAGCTTCCGCTTATCCGCGCATCATCGACTTCAAGAGAATTTCCGAAATAGCCAAAAAGGTCGGCGCATATCTTATGGTGGATATGGCTCACATAGCGGGACTTGTTGCCGCCGGACTTCATCCGTCACCCGTCCCGTATGCTGATGTTGTTACGACTACAACCCACAAAACTCTCCGCGGCCCGCGCGGCGGTATGATTCTCTGCAACGACGAGGAGATAGCAAAGGCCGTAAACAAGGCAATATTCCCCGGCACGCAGGGCGGCCCGCTCATGCACATAATCGCAGGCAAGGCTGTTTGCTTCGGCGAGGCCTTAAAGCCGGAATTCAAGGAGTATCAGCAAAAAGTTCTCGACAACTGCAAGGCTCTCGCAAACGGTTTTACAAAATACGGTGTAGATTTGGTTTCGGGCGGCAGCGACAATCACCTTTTACTTCTTGACCTTCGCTCGCTTCACATAACGGGTAAGGAACTTGAGCACAGACTTGACGAGGTATACATCACCGCCAACAAGAATGCCATCCCCAACGACCCCGAAAAGCCGTTTGTAACAAGCGGTATCAGAGTCGGAACTCCGGCAGTTACCACACGCGGTCTTGACGAAGCGGATATGGAAAAAATTGCCGAGTATGTTTATCTTTGCGCCACCGATTTTGAGGGTAAAGCAGACTTCATCAGAGAGGGCGTAAACGATATTTGTGCGCGCCATCCCCTTTACAGATAATTTTTAACTAAACGAAGAACGGGGGAAGGCTTAACGCCGTCTGAGGATGAGAGACGTCATAATCGCAAGCGCAAACCGCAAATCCGCGGAGCATATAAAGAGCATTCTCCAGCGGGATTTGCTCTTTGTTTCGGAAATATATCAGTCCGGCGCGGAGGTGCTCTCTTACGCGAGCATCAGACCGGACGCGGTAGTTGTGTGCGGACGTCTGTCCGACGGCTTACCGGCAGTCTCTCTTGCGGAAACGCTTCCCCCCGGCTTCGACGTTGTACATTTGGTGTCGTCCTCGGACGCATATCAGGGCTTCGTGAGCAATATGGTGGAGCTTACCATGCCGCTTGACAGGGTTGAGTTTGTATCTGTCGTGCGGACGCTTACTCAGCTTTCGAGTGATATTACATCACGCAAAAAAACACGCTCCGTCGAGGAAAACGACCTTTTGACGTTGGCAAAACGACGCCTTTGCGAAAATTACGGTATCTCGGAGCGCGAGGCTCACAGGAAAATTCAGAAAATGAGTATGGAGCAGGGCGTCCGCCTTATGGACGTCGCAAGAAAAATTCTCGAAGAAGATTAGTTAGGACGAGGTGGTTTCTTTGAAATTCACAAAGATGCAGGGCGCAGGAAACGATTATATATACGTAAACTGCTTTGAGGAAAAGGTTTCCGACCCCGAGAGCACGGCTGTAAAGGTCAGCGACAGGCATTTCGGAATAGGCTCGGACGGGCTTGTTTTGATAGAGCCGAGCGACAAAGCCGATTTTAAAATGGATATATACAATGCCGACGGTTCAAGGGCGAAAATGTGCGGCAACGCGACAAGATGCGTTGCAAAATACGTGTGTGACCGCGGCCTTACAGATAAGGATGAAATTTCGCTTGAAACGCTCAGCGGAATTAAATATATAAAAGTTTTCAAGGGCGACGACGGCAAGGTGAAAAGTGCCAGAGTCGATATGGGAGCACCCGTTCTTTCCGGAAAAAAAATCCCCACGCTGTTTGACGGCGACAAGGTTGTGGGTGAGACGCTGCACCTCGGCGGCGAATTGGGCGATAAAATCGTTACGTGCGTTTCAATGGGCAATCCGCATTGCATTACCTATGTGGACGACGTAAAAACGCTTGACCTCGCAAAAATAGGTCCTGTTTTTGAAAATAACGAGATGTTCCCCGACAGGGTGAACACCGAATTTATACATATAATAAGCGAAACCGAATTTGATATGCGTGTATGGGAGCGCGGCTCGGGCGAAACACTCGCCTGCGGAACCGGAGCGTGCGCCTCCGCCGTGGCAAGCGTGCTGAACGGCTACTGCCTCAGAAATACCGACATCAAGGTAAATCTCATAGGCGGCACGCTCTATATAAATTGGACAAATGACGGCAATGTGCTGATGACCGGCCCGGCTGCCGAAGTCTGCACGGGCGAAATAGACGTGTAATTTAATTTGTTACGGAGGACAAAATGAATATTAACGAAAACTTCCTTAAAATCGAAAGCAGCTATCTTTTTTCAAATATCGCAAAAAAGGTAAAGGCTTACACAAAGGCAAATCCCGATAAAGAGATAATAAGACTCGGCATCGGCGACGTAACAAGACCGCTTGCACCTGCCTGCATCGAGGCTATGCACAAGGCTGTTGACGAAATGGCCGACGAAAAGACGTTCCGCGGCTATCCGCCGGAGTACGGCTATGATTTCCTTTTGAACGCGATAAACGAAAACGACTACCGTTCTCGCGGCATTGAGCTTGACAATTCCGAAATATTCGTGTCGGACGGCGCAAAGAGCGACACGGGCAACATAGGCGACATCTTTTCGCTTGACAACAAGGTTGCGATTTGCGACCCCGTTTACCCCGTATATGTCGATACAAACGTAATGTCGGGCCGTTCGGGCGAAAAGGACGAAAACGGCAAGTGGTCAAATATTTACTATATGCCCTGCACCGCCGAAAACAACTTCCTGCCGCACATTCCGACGCAGCACGTAGATATTATATATCTCTGCTTCCCCAACAATCCCACGGGTATGCCCATTAAAAAGGAAGAACTTAAAAAGTGGGTTGATTACGCAAACCGCGAGGGTGCAGTTATTCTCTATGACGCGGCATACGAAGCGTTTATAACCGAGGACGATGTTCCCCATTCAATTTATGAAATAGAGGGTGCAAAGACCTGCGCCATTGAATTCAAGAGCTTTTCAAAAACCGCAGGCTTTACGGGCGTGCGCTGCGGCTACACCGTAGTTCCCCACGACCTCAAATTTGGCGGAACGGAGCTCAACGGTATGTGGGCGCGCCGTCAGGCAACAAAGTTCAACGGCGTTTCGTACATCACCCAAAGAGCCGCAGAGGCCGTTTATTCGGACGAGGGCAAAAAGCAGATTAAAGAAATAATCGAATATTACCGCAAAAATGCAAAGATTATATATAACGGACTTAGCGACTGCGGCTTTACCGTTTACGGTGCGGTGGATTCACCGTATGTATGGCTCAAAACTCCCGACAATATGAAGAGCTGGGATTTCTTTGACCTTCTTCTCGAAAAGCTCCAGGTAGTCGGCACTCCCGGTGAGGGCTTCGGCCCCGCAGGCGAGGGTTACTTCCGTCTTACCGCGTTCGGAACAACCGAGAACACCGAAAAGGCGGTTGCCAGAATTAAAAATTATTTTGCGAAGTAATTAACTTCGCTCTGTTCCTTAAAACTCCGAAAATGCCATACGCCGTATTATGTCGGCAACAGGGCTTTTCGGGAACCCGTCAAAATATATGCATATCGAAAGGCTATGGGAATAACTATGAAGGATGTTTACGAAAGTCCCCTTAATTCGCGCTATGCGAGCAAAGAGATGAAATACCTTTTCTCTCCTGATTACAAGTTCAAAACGTGGAGGAGGCTCTGGATAGCTCTCGCCGAGAGCGAAAAGGAACTCGGGCTCAACATTACTGACGAGCAGATCGCAGAGCTTAAGGCACACGCGGACGATATAAATTACGACGTTGCCGAGGCGCGCGAAAAAGAAGTTCGCCACGACGTTATGTCGCACGTTTACGCTTACGGCGTTCAGTGCCCCAAGGCGGCGGGAATAATTCACCTCGGCGCAACCTCCTGCTATGTAGGTGACAATACGGACGTAATAACCATGACCGAGGGCTTAAAGCTGATCAGAAAAAAGCTTGTCAATTTGATAGCAAAGCTTTCGTCCTTTGCCGACGAATACAAGAGTATGCCGTGCCTTGCGTTTACGCATTTCCAGCCGGCACAGCCCACCACGGTGGGTAAACGCGCTACTCTTTGGGCGCAGGACGTTTTAATGGATTTGACGGCACTTGAATTTCAGCTTTCGCAGATGAAGCTTCTCGGCTCCAAGGGTACTACGGGAACTCAGGCAAGCTTTGTTGACCTGTTTGACGGCGACGATGAAAAAATCAAGGCTCTTGACAAAAAGATAGCCGAGAAAATGGGCTTTTCCTCCTGCTTCAGCGTTTCGGGTCAGACCTATTCGAGAAAGCTTGATTCGCAGGTTCTCTTTGTGCTCAGCGGAATAGCTCAGTCCGCGTCTAAATTCTCAAACGATTTGAGACTTTTACAGCATATGAAGGAAATAGAAGAGCCGTTTGAAAAAAAACAGATAGGCTCGTCGGCAATGGCGTATAAGCGCAATCCCATGAGAAGCGAGAGAATCACGTCTCTTTCGCGCTACGTTATGGCAGATGTCATAAACCCGTCGGTTACGGCCGGCACGCAGTGGCTTGAGAGATCTCTTGACGACTCGGCAAACAAGCGAATAAGCATCGCCGAGGGCTTCCTTGCGACAGACGCTATTTTGGAGCTTTACATCAACATTGTCAGCGGACTCGTCGTATATCCCAAGATGATAGAAAAGCATTTAAACGATGAGCTTCCGTTTATGGCTACGGAAAATATCCTTATGGAAGCGGTCAAAAAGGGCGGCAACCGCCAGACTCTCCATGAGGAAATTCGCCGTCACTCCATGGCGGCAGGCGCGGTGGTAAAGGTTGAAGGCAAGCCCAACGACTTGGTTGAAAGAATTGCTGCCGACCCGATGTTCTCGCTCACGCTTGATGAAATCAAGGCACAGTTAAAGCCCGAAAACTTCATCGGCAGAGCACCGCAGCAGGTAACGGAATTTATCGAGGGCGACGTAAAGCCGGTTCTCGAAAAATACAAGGACCTTTTGGGACTTGAGGTTGAAATCAAGGTCTGACACAAGTTGTAAGCGGGAGAAAGTAAAATACTTTCACAAGGGTGATTTAAGATGGATTACAGAGGACAGCATTGTCCCATATGCGGTAAGGAGTTTTGCGACGGCGACGATATAGTCGTCTGTCCGGAGTGCGGAACGCCGTACCACAGAGAATGCTATAAGACCGCAGGGCACTGCGTAAACGAAGAGCGGCACGGCGAGAACTTCGAGTGGAAACCGGAGAGTGCGCCCTATAAAGAAGAGAAGACCCCGAATGCCGGTCAAAATACAAACGATGACGGTCACAAGGTGGTTTTTTGCCCGGTGTGCGGCAGAGAGAATCCGGCGGAGGAGCCGAACTGCCTTAATTGCGGAGCAAGGCTCTATAACAATCAAAACGGCGGCAAGGCGTTTATTCCGCCCGTTGAGCTTCCGAATATGGATAAACAGCCGTTCGGCAAGGTAGTTAATATTTCGCCCATGGATATGCTCGGCAGAAATACCGTAGGCGACACAGCCGAATTTATAGGTGTGAACGCACAAACCTATATCCCAAAGTTCTATAAAATGCAGCAGGAAAAAAAGAAGCTGTCGTGGAACTGGGCGGCGTTCTTCTTTGCGCCGTATTGGTTTTTCTACCGCAAAATGCAAAATATCGGCTGTATATTTATTGCGGTTTTGCTCGTCATATCGGGTGCGTGCACCACAAAGTCGGTTATGGCGGCAAGCAGCAATGTTATGCAGGTCTATGAAAATTACACAAACGGCAAGGCCTCTGCCGAGGATATGATGGAAGCGTATGAGGAGTACGAAAAGCTCCCCGCAAACATTATTGCGAATGTCCTTGTGCTGCTCGTTCATGCGGCGGCGGGACTTTGCGCCAATTATCTTTACGCCAAAAAGGCAGAAAAAGGCGTCTATGAAATACGAAAGCTCAGTCAAAATCCCGAGCAGTACCGCATTTCGCTCTTCAGGAGCGGCGGAGTATCGTTCTTTTGGCTTATGGCGTCCGTGCTTCTTTATTTTGCCTGTACAAATGCGCTGTCAATAGTTCTTGCACGGTTTTTAATGTAAAAACAATCGCATATCCAATAAAAACAGGAGATGAGATATTATGAAAAAGATAACAAAAGCCGTAATTCCCGCGGCAGGTCTCGGCACAAGGGTTTTGCCGGCGTCAAAGTCGGTACCGAAGGAAATGCTCAACATTGTTGACAAGCCCGCGATACAGTATATCGTTGAAGAGGCAGCTGCGGCAGGAATCACCGATATTCTTATAATTACAAACCGCGGCAAGGGTGCTATCGAGGACCATTTCGACCACTCATTTGAGCTTGAAAAAAACCTTGAGGGCAACGCGGCAAAGCGTGACCTCTACGAGAGCGTGCTTGCGTGCTCGGACATCGCCGATATTTATTTTAAACGTCAGAAGGAGACTAAGGGCCTTGCGGACGCTATATATCGCGCCAAGAGCTTTGTCGGCGACGAGCCGTTTGCGATTCTCTACGGTGATGATGTTATCGACGCAGAGTATCCCGTTACAAAACAGCTTACCGACGTTTACGAAAAGTTCGGTAACGGCGTTGTAGGTGTGCAGGAGGTTCCGCGTGAGGACGTTCCGAAATACTGCACACTCGACGTAACTCCGCTTGAAAAGAACGTCATGCAGGTTCACGATATGCTTGAAAAGCCGTCGCTCTCCGAGATTATGTCCTGCTATTCGATTCTCGGCAGAGTCGTGATGCCGCCCGAAATATTCGGAATAATCGAAAACACGCCGCCCGTAAACGGCGAGGTCGGCTTTACGGCGGCTATGAATACGCTTGCAAAGCAGGGCAGACTCAACGCCGTTGATTTTATCGGCAATCGTTTTGATATGGGCAACAAGCTCGGCATACTCAAGGCGAATTGCGAAATGGGCTTGCGTCACCCCGAGCTCAAGGACGATTTCAAGGCGTATTTAAAGGAACTCGTTTCAAAGCTTTGATTAAATCCCGATAGGCTTTGAAAAGTGCCGATGAAGCATTGAGGAAAAATCGGCGTGAAAGCGAATCGGTAAAAAGCAGCTCGGTGATAAGTGAATTATCGGGAGAATGATTCGTTGAAAAGCAAATCGGTATAAAAAACGACAGGACACCAAAAAGGCTGAGCGTTTATAAGGAAGTTTTGCTGCAAAGCAACATCTTTTTGCACAATAATACGTTAAACCCCTCGGATAAACTAAAGCTTATCCGAGGGGTTCGCTTTTTCTGATATTATTTTGAAATGCTACGCAGTTTCGTAGCTATAAAAAATTTTTATGCCGAAGTCAAGAAATGAAGCAAGGCTGTCGCCTTGCGAGGCTTTTTGACAAAGGCATAAGGGATTTTTATGCGAGAAACCAAAGCTGCCTTATGAACACTCAGCCAAGGTGTCCTGTTTTTATATTTCTCTCAATTAAGCTTCCCTATACGATTTCCCCTGAACAAAAAAGACTTCCTTGTTCAAGGGTGATTCCTTACGGCATTTACTGTGGGAGAATGTTTAGAAGTCTGTTTTTTCGGACAAAATCATTCCGTTACCACACGCACGTATTCAGTGCCGTAATACTTCATAATTTCAACCGTACTCTCATTTATAATCTCGCCGCTTATAACCACGGGGATAGCCGGCGGACAGGCGACGGCAGGCGATGCGGCAACTCTTCCGACGCTGTTTTCGACAGGTATTGATTCGCTGCTGCAAAAAACCGCTTGCCGCACGGAAAGCCTCTTTTCGGGGAGCACAAACACGGGTAAAGCCGTTTTCGGCGCAACCGATTTGCCGTCCGGATTTTCGTGAGAGACAAAGGCTCTTTTGACAGCTTCAAGATCTCCGTCGGAATTTTCCGGTGTTACCATCATAACGACGAAGTCTCTGTCGCAGAACTCACATTCGGCGTTGTTTTTTCTGAGATTTTCGGCAAGCTCAAATCCGCTTTTTCCAAAAGCCGATGTATTGACGGTTATTTTGAGCGGCTCATCTCCGCAAAGACGATAACCGTTTTCCTCCAAGAAATTTTTTACATCGCGCACCTTTTTTACTGTATCAAAGAGCCTTTCGCGGTAACCGTTTTCAAAGTATCGGTTCGCAAGGTCAAGCGACTGCAATATGAGATATGACGGACTTGTTGAGCCGAAAACGGCCATTGCCGTCTTGGCGTCCGACGAAAAATCCTTAATTTCGTTCTTTGAAAAGTGCAGATATCCGCCTCCCGTTAAAACGGGCAGCGTCTTGTGCGCGGAATCACAGCAAATATCCGCTCCGAGCTCCATAGGGTGGCATTTCTCACGTAAAAAGTGAAGATACGCGCCGTGTGCATTGTCGCACAAAAGCGGCACACCGAAAGAATGTGCAATTTGTGAGAGCGCGGCAATATCCGCCGTGTTGCCGAGATAATCGGGACTTGTAATGTATACTGCGGCAGGCTTAACTTTTTGCTTTGACAGCGTTTCTTTCAAATCCTCCGCCGAAATCTTGCAGCTGCAAAGCGATAAATTGTCTTTTGATGTGAGCCAAACAACATCGGCGTCAAGCTCCGCCGAAGCATAAACAAACGCTCTGTGAACGTTGCGTGCGGCTACAAAAACAGGTCTTTCGCTTTTATTTTCACGGTTTATCGCGGCGAGATACAGCATAGCCTTAATCGAGAGCGTCGAGCCCTCACACGAATAAACAGTCCTTTTTGTGTCAAACAGGTTTGATGCGTTTTTTTCGCTCTCCGCTATGATACCGTCCGCCTCAAAAAGCGAATCCGCACCGCATATTTCCGTTATATCGCGCGGCTCCGCACCTAAAAATATACGGCCCTTATGCCCCGGCATATGAAGCCGCGCACCGTTTTTTGCAATATAATCCGAAACAAAATCGTAAATCGGCGTTTTCACAGCATCACCTGCTTATTTAAGGTTTTCGGCGTCCTCTGCCACCTTGAGCATGATTGCGCACTCTATTCTTTTGCGGAAGAGGTCACAGCCGTAGTCATATACGCCCTCGATTTTACCCGTGGCATGATATGCGTTTGCCGCACATCCGCCGGAGCACCAGAGCTTAGCCCAGCAATCGGTACACTCTTTTCGCGCATATACATTGCAGCTTCTGAACTCGTCCTGGATTTTTGTGTTGGTAACGCCGTCCCAAATATTACCGAGCAGGAATTTTTCCTCGCCGACAAACTGATGACACGGATATAAGTCGCCCCACGGAGTTACAGCCATATATTCCGTTCCCGAACCGCAACCCGAGATGCGCTTATATATACACGGGCCGCCCGTCAAATCTATCATATAGTGATAAAACGTAAAGGGCTTACCGTTTCTTTTTCTCTCAAGCATTTCTTCTGCGAGAAGCTCGTACTGCTTCATAACAATCGGCTTGTCCTCTTCCGTCAGAGCCGACGGGTCGGATGGGGCGCAGACGACGGGCTCCATACTGAGCTCCGTGAAGCCGAGCTCGAGCATTGCGTCAATATCCTTCAGGAAATCGGGATTTGAATGTGTAAACGTGCCGCGCATATAGTAATTCTTGTTTCCGCGGCGGCGTACAAGCTCTTGAAATTTCGGCACAACTCTGTCGAAGCTGCCGTTGCCTGCATAGTCAACGCGCCATTTATCGTGAATTTCTTTTCTGCCGTCGAGGCTCAAAACTACATTATGCATCTCACGGTTTGCAAAATCTATAACGTCGTCGTCTATCAGCATACCGTTTGTCGTAAGAGTAAAGCGGAAATTTTTGCCGTGCTCCTTTTCTATGCTGCGAGCGTATTCAACGAGCTTTTTAACCGTGTCCCAATTCATAAGCGGCTCTCCGCCGAAGAAATCGACCTCAAGATTGCGTCGCGAACCCGAGTTTTCAATAAGGAAGTCGAGCGCGCGCTTACCCGTTTCAAAACTCATTACGGCTCTGTCACCGTGATACTTACCCTGGCTCGCAAAGCAATATGAGCAGTTGAGGTTGCAGGTGTGAGCAACGTGCAGACACAGCGCCTTAATAACATTACCGGAACGCTCCTTAAAGGTCGTGACAAGATTTTTAAAGCTGTCCTCTGTGAAGAGCTTGCCGCTTTTTTCAAGAGATTCAACGTCGTCGATACAAAGAAGCACGTCGTCTCTTGTGACGTCGGGTCTGTCGCCGTATTTTTTCATCACGGCATTGACAATCTCCTCACGCGACGCGGTTTTATACATTGCGATTATGTCGTAAGCGACATCGTCCACCGAATGAACCGAGCTGGAGCAGGTGTCTAAAACTATATTATATCCGTTTAATTTATACTGATGTACCATTTTTACCTCCGTTAGGTCAGAACACAAAAAATGCCGCCCGAACACGGACGGCACCCGAAATACCGACAGAATTACTTGTCAGCCTTTTCGCACTGCTGATTTGCAATACCGCAGCTTGTTTTGCATGCAGACTGACAAGAGGTCTGGCATTCGCCGCAGCCGCCGTTCTTAGCACTCTCGCAAAGGTCGCGAGTCTCAAGAGTCTTAATTCTTTCCATAACGACATCTCCAATTCTGAATTATTCTTTTAAGTGCAGGGCACTTCTATACATTAAAAGTATATTACAAATTCCCCGGATTGTCAACCGCACAAACCCGTGTGAGTAAAAACATCCGCTGTCTTTTTGCGTTTTTGCTCTCCGGCTCTTATTTCCCGCTGCCGCGTATCAGTTTTACTGCATACAAAACATCTACGGCAGCCATAGCCACAAGGAACAGCACTGTAATTATGCCGTCCGACGTCGAAAAATCAATCACCTTTCCGCCGCGTGATTTATAGACAAGCGTGCCTATAACCATCATATTTAAAATCAGCATTAAAACTATGTTTGCCGCTTTGTCTCTCATAAAAACCTCCCGGCGCATAAATTGCAGCTTTCGCCGCATACACGCTTAATTCGATATTATATTCTATCACACTTTCGGATTTTTTCAACAGCTTCCCACCGCGCAATAAAATATAGGAGAGAGAAAAACGCCTCCTTACGAACCGGTCAAGCCGAGAGAGCGAACAAGTTGAGGGATTATTCAGGCTCCCTTGTAAAGGGTGATTCCCCACGGTGTGGGGAAATGTCACGTAGTGACAAAGGGGACGGGCTCCCGTCAGGAGCTGGACGCGAGTTTGCGAGCGGACTGAGGGATTATTCAGGCTCCCTTGTAAAGGGAGCTGTCATCGAAGATGACTGAGGGATTAAAAAGTATTGCACTTTTTTGTAATCTTTTTTGAGAAAATCCCTCCGGCTTGCGGCAAGTTCGCCGCACAACCCCTGCGGTGTGACTGCGCGGAATTTAAATAAAAACGAGTGTGCGTAGCTGTTCCGAAATAGGTAAAAAAAATCCCCGATCTGTCGTTAATACAGACTGGGGATTTTTGTGATTTTAACTTTTTATCAGCCTATAACGGTTGAGCCTGCATTGTCGCTTCTGACAAAGCCTATCCAGGATTTACCTGTGTTGAGCTGAAGGTCGCTGCCGTCCTCTGCCTGAAGCTTGAGAGGAGAAGATGCGTCGCCCTTTGTCCATTTTATGTTTTCATATGTTCCGTTGGAAACATAGACGCCGCTGCCGCCCTTGAGGTCCCAGTCAACGTGCTTGGACGCGTCAATGGGTCCTGTGACTCCTGTGTAGAGGATAATTACATTTGTAACGGCCATGGTGTTGCCGTCGGCGTCCTTCATCGGGTCTGAATTCATATTGTTGTAATAGAGACCGTCGTTCGCATTGTACTTAAAGGTGTGCTTGTAGTTGCCGGAGAATACCGCAAGAACAGAGTTGCAGGCGCCGCCCGAGAGCGTTCTCTTTGATGAAGCAAAGGTAAACGGTGAGCCGTAGCCCGATTTAACGTCGGTGCGGAAGCCCTTATCCGCGATTGCCTTTGAAAGATTTTCGCCCGAGGTGTAAGCTGTGTGCTCCCTGGCTACCTTTCTTGCCTTGTCGCGCGCAAAGTAACTGCCGGCTTTCATTCCGTCGATGTCGTCAACCTTATCCGCGGAGATTTTTTCGTATGCGAGATTGCTGCCGCCGAAATGCACATAAATGGCGTCAAATCCCTCGGCGAGCTCAACATAGTCGTGACGTGCGCTTCTTGTGGGGCCGATTTTCGGCGCCGAGGAAATGTCGGCATACATCCACATCATTCTTGTGATGCCGCCCTCAACCTCGCCCTCGACTACGATGTCGGGAGAGCAAAGGCCCCATTGCGGGCGCGCTTCGGGTGAGTTTTCGACCATTACGCAAACGGGACGCTTGCCTATGCTGCTTTCGGGGAGACCCGTAAGACCGGTAAGCGGATTTACATCTGTCGCGGCGGCAGGCTTCGGTGTGGTGGCCGGAGCTGACGTGTCTGTTTCAAAATCCTTTTGTTTTTTACCGCAGGCAAAAAGCATGCAGGCCGAAAGCAAAACACAAATCGCAGCCGCAGAAAGTTTAAACACGGTTTTTTTGTTCATTTCCAAAACCCCTTGAACTAAAAGTATTTATATTATTCTACCATATTTGACGATTTTTTCAATACCAAACGGCAAAAAGAGGGGAACAATCCTCGCCGCAGCTCGGCAAAAACCGTTCCCCGATTGCTGTTTATTCTTCGTTTTCAGCCGCGCGGTCGGCAATTACCTTGTCGGCAACCGGCTGCGGAGCCTGCTCATAACGGGCAAATGAGAGAGTGTAATGTCCCCTGCCTGCCGTAACGGAGCGAAGCACCGTTGTGAAATCGCCCATCTCGGCTATCGGGACCTCGGCGGTAAGCTCCTGCATACCCTTTTCCTCCGAAGCACCCATTCCGAGGACTCTGCCGCGACGCTTTGTAACGTCGCCCATGATGTCGCCGAGGTTTTCGTCGGGCATATAGGCTGTGAGAGTACCTATCGGCTCAAGTATTGCAACGCCTGCCTTCGGCATCGCATTTTTATATGCGAGCGAAGCGGCTGTTTTAAACGCCATTTCCGAGGAATCAACGGGGTGGTAAGAGCCGTCATAGAGCGTGGCTTTAAGCCCTACCATCGGATAGCCTGCCGCGAATCCCTTTGCAACGCAGTCACGAAGTCCCTTTTCGACTGCCGGGAAGTAGTTTTTCGGAACGGCTCCGCCGACTACCGCGGTTTCGAATACGAGATCGTCGCTGTCGCACGGCTCGAATTTTATCCAAACATCGCCGAATTGGCCATGACCGCCGGACTGCTTCTTGTGCTTGCCCTGTGCCTCTACCGGCTTTCTGATAGTCTCGCGGTATGCAACCTTCGGGAGCTCAAGCGTTACGTCTACGCCGAATTTATTTTTAAGCTTTGAAACGATTACGTCAAGGTGCTGTTCGCCGAGACCCGAGAGCACCTGTTCCCTTGTCTCCTTGTTAAGCGCAAAGGTGATTGTCGGGTCCTCCTCCATAAGTCTTGTAAGACCTGCGGCAACCTTTTCTTCCTCACCCTTTTTCGACACCTTAACAGCCATCGAAAGGCACGGCTTCGGGAAATCGACTCCGGCGAGCTTGAGTATGTTTTTCGGGTCACAGAGCGTGTCGCCCGTTTTAACGCCTGCCATTTTTGTGACAACGCCTATATCGCCTGCGATGATTGCGGGGGCGTCCTCCTGCTTTGCGCCTTTTACAAATACGATTTTACCCATTTTCTCGATTTCGCCCGTGCGGAAATTATATGCCGCGGTGTCGGGTGCGAGCTTGCCGGAAACAACCTTGAAGAATGACATCTTGCCTACAAACGGGTCTGCTATCGTCTTGAAGCAGACGGCTGCGAGCGGACCGTTTTCGTCGCAGGGTAAAATACCCTCCTCGCCGTTTTCGTAGGTGCATTTTTCGCCTGCATAACCGAATGCACCGGGTGCGGACCATGCAAGGCCGTAAAGGAGCTGATCAACGCCTGCGCAGGTAAGACCGGATACCGCGTATACGGGGTAAATCGAGCCGTCGAAAATACCTATGCAAAGACCCTTTAATATTTCCTCCTTGGTGAATTTTTCACCCTCGAAGAATTTTTCCATAAGAGCGTCGTCGGTGGTTGCGACAGCCTCCATAAATGCCGAGGTCATCTCTTCAATAACGCTGTCCTCGGGTACGGGAACCTTGGTCGCTTTGCCGTTTTCGTCGTATGAAAACGCCATACCGGTCATAAGATTAACATAGCACTTTGTAATATTGCCCTCCATATACGGGATTATTGTAGGGCAGAGCTTGTTGCCGTAAACCTCTTTTAAGGCGTCAAAGGTCTTGTAAAAGTTTCTGTGGTCGGAATCGGTTTTGGTGACGGCAAAGAATTTCGCCGCACCCTTTTTTTCTGCGGCACGGAATGCTTTTTCCGTACCCACGTCAACGCCTGAGCCTGCCGAAGTTACTATAAGCACCGCCTCGGCGGCTCTGACTGCCTCGGCTGCACCGCCCTCAAAGTCGAAAAGACCGGGAGCATCTATAATATTGAGCTTTGTGTTATCCCATTCAAGTGCCGCTATGGCGGAAGAGACGGACGATTTGCGGCGTTTTTCCTCGGAATCAAAGTCGAGAACGGTGTTACCGTCGGCAACTCTGCCGAGTCTGTCCGAAGCGCCGGCTATGTAAAGCATAGCTTCGCACAGCGTTGTTTTGCCCTTTCCGCCGTGGCCGAGCACGGCAATATTACGTATGTTGTTTGAAGTGTATGCTTTCACAGGAAATTCCTCCTAAAATAGATGTTACTGTCCTTTTATGTATTGTTCATAATAGTTAGAGCCAGTATGGTGAAATTATAGCATAATTGCCCAATAATAGCAATTACTATTTTATAAAATTATAAGAAATGTTAATTTCCTCGTTTTCTTGCTTTTTTTGTATTAAATAAGTATAATAATATGAATGAAATTTTGGAGGTAAAAAATGTCTGACGATAAGTTTTCGCGCTTTAGAGAGCAATATAAGACCTTTACCTATGAGGATTATCACATTACAAAAGATGATAAATATATAACCGTTTCGTTTGATTTCAAAATAGACGGGCTTTGCGAATTTCACCCAAAAACCGAAATTGAGCTGACAGGGCTTGATATTTTGAACGATTTTTCGTCTCCCACGGCTCGAAACATCGTGTTTTCACTCGGCATGGTGGAGCTTGTCAGCTATTGGAAAATCGCTTGTCCCGAAAGAGTGGAAATTAAGTGCGGTTTTTTGAACGACAGGCAAAAGGAGTTTTGGAAGCAGCTCTATTTCGGCGGTTTATCCGAATTTTTCTATATAAACGGCATAGAGACTGATAAGGACTCGTTTATGACAATAGAATGTGACGAAGCGGAGAATGATATTGCTCCGATTTGCTATAAAACCGCCGGTATCAACCTTATTCCCGTCGGCGGCGGAAAGGACAGCGCCGTTACGGCAGAGCTTTTAAAGCCGTTCGGTAAAAGAAATAAGTTTTTCACGGTCAATGACCAGGCGGCGCGCACCGAAACCGTCATTGCCGCAGGCTACGGCGAGGACGATATTATAAAGACATATCGCACGATAGATAAAAACTTACTGGAACTTAACAAAAAGGGATTTTTAAACGGTCACACGCCGTTTTCGGCAATCGTTGCTTTCCTCTCGCTGTATTGCGCCTATCTCATAGGCGGCGAATATATTGTTCTCTCGAATGAATCAAGCGCAAATTCCGGAAACATCGAGGGCAGAGAGGTCAATCACCAGTATTCAAAGTCATATAGATTTGAAAACGATTTCACCGAATATGTCGGCGAAAATCTGCTTTCGGGCATACGCTATTTCAGCCTTTTACGGCCGTTTTCGGAATTGCAGATTGCAAAACAGTTTGCACTTTTGCCGCAGTATCACAAGGTTTTCCGCAGCTGCAACCGCGGCAGTAAGAAAAATATATGGTGCTGTAAGTGTGCCAAGTGCCTTTTTGTTTATTCGATATTATCGCCGTTTTTGCCTCTTTCTACTCTCTCGGATGTTTTCGGCAGCGAGATGCTGTCCGACGAGAGCTTAAAGGATATTTTCGACGGACTTGTGGGCTTCACCCCGGTAAAGCCGTTTGAGTGCGTCGGTACGGTAAGCGAGATAAATTATGCCCTCATGCTCACGGCTCAGCGGTTCATAAAGGAAAATAAAAAGATGCCTTATTTACTCGATTATTTTTATAAAAGAGCGGACAAGAGCGTCTTAGATAAAAATTTACTAAACGAATATAACCCCGTAAACAATGTTCCCGACGACTTTTTGTTTGCTGTTAAGGAGATGTATGAAAATGTATCAGAGTGCGGCTTCGATGTTCAAAAATAAAAAGGTGCTTATTCTCGGCTTCGGCAGAGAGGGTATGTCAACATATCGGTTTTTAAGGAATATGTACCCGGATATGCACCTGACAATTGCCGATAAAAACGAGATAAAGCTCGACGACAAAAACGTCACGCTCATTTGCGGCGACAGCTATATGGACAGCTTAAATGACTTCGACATAGTTATAAAATCCCCAGGCATAGCCTTTTTGGATGTCGATATAAAAGACGGCACTCTTGTTACCTGTCAAACCGATTTGTTCTTAAAATTTGCGCCGTGCCGCAAGGTAGGCATAACAGGCTCCAAGGGAAAAACCACAACCTCCACGCTTATTTACGATATGCTTAAGGAGGGCGGATTTGACGCACGCCTCATAGGAAATATCGGCGTTCCGGTGCTTGAGGATATTAACACGGTCACGCCCGAGACGATAGCGGTTATCGAGATGTCGTCGCATCAGCTCGAATTTACCACGTCCTCGCCCGAGGTTGCGGTTCTCACCAATATTTATGAGGAGCATCTTGACCATTACCGCGACGGGTTCCGCGGCTATGTCAACGCGAAGCTCAACATTGTCCGCCGGCAAAAAGAGGGAGACACCTTCATTTATAATGCAACACAGGGGCTTGACGGCCTTTGTGACCTCGGCAAAATCAAATCACACAAGGTCGGCGTAAAAAAGGACGCGCCGTTGCCGTTTGCGGTGAATAACGAGCATCTTCTCGGCGAACACAACAGGCAGGATATTCTCTTTGCCTTTGAGGCGGCAAAGCATTTCGGCGTGGATACGGCGGCTGCCGAAAGAGCGGTAGAAAAATTCAGCGGCATAGAGCACCGTATGGAAAAGGTCGGCACATTTTGCGGAATAACCTTTTACAACGATTGCATTGCGACTATACCGCACGCCGTAGAGTGTGCCGTCGAGGCACTTAAAAATGTTGATACGCTGATTTTCGGCGGTATGGACAGAGGTCTTGATTACAGCGAATTTGAAAATTATTTAAAGAAAAGCAATATCAAAAACCTGATAGGCACACCAGAGACAGGTCATAAGATCTGCGATAAAATCGAGGGTGCACCCCAAAAAAACGTATATAAAGCGGCAAATCTCGACGAGGCGGTAAAAAAAGCGTATGAAGTGACCGAAAAGGGCAAAATATGCCTGCTCTCGCCTGCCGCTTCAAGCTATAACTGCTACAAAAACTTTGAGGAAAAAGGCAAGCATTACAAAAAGCTTGTCCGTGAATACGGAAAAGAAGATTAAGCACCGTAAACGCAAAGGGCTTCGGCGAAGTCGGCTGTTGACTCTGCAAGGCTTTAAAAGCCGTAAAATGATGTGTCATTTTGTGTTCACCGGCTCCTTACGGTGTGCAGTATAAGACTAAAAAACCGATAGTTAAAAAATAACTACATTATCGCGCCAAGCGTCAGCATTTCTTCAAATCTGTTGTAGAGAAAGTTGAAATCCTCCAAGGGGGCAGACTCGTGACCTCCGAGAGAGACTTCAAATGCAGGTCTGCGATGCTGTGCGCCGAACCATTCGCAAAAGCTTCCGAGCCTCTCTTTTTCCTCTTTGCGGCAAAGCGGATATCCGCTGACCGACGAGAGCACCTTTGCCATCATGGCTGTCTCCGAGAGATTGCCCTTCTGTTCGCTCCAATATATTTTTTCTCCGCCTACGGTGAGGCAAAACGCATATCTGAAAAGCTCGGCTTCGCAGAGATTTGCTACCGCCTTTGTCTCGGGTTCGCTCTCGGGCGCGGGTCCTGCGTAAAGCTGCGGTGCCGGAACGGAAAAAGACAGGTCATCGTACACGATTTCGTCGTGGCGAAAGTTAAAATTGCGCGAAATATCAACGCCGCGTGCGTTGGCATTCCACTTTGAGTAATCTCCCTTTGCCGCACGGGCAACAAGTCCGGCGTAAACTCCAGCTCCGTCGGCTCTTTTTGCCGCTATATCCAAGGCGTCGGGCGAAACAAGGGGAACTATCGTTATTTTGCGGTTTTGAAGTGACTTGCGTATTTTTACGGCACTTATTTTTTTGTCGTTCTTTACGGCGTCACACATTCTTTCAAAAAATCGGAGCAGCAGTAATGTTGTGATTTGCTCTTTTCCGCGCATACCGCCGAGAAAAAGCACTTTTTCGTTTCCGTCACCTATGCTGAGCGAAAACACGGCTTTTCCCGTCCAGCTGCGTCCTATAACCTCGTATCCGGCGAAATCATATTCTTTTCTAAGCAGGGACAGTATGTTTTTTACGGAGTCGTATGTAAGCGGTTCGGGGTTAACAATCATTTTTATCAACTGCTTTCTTTTTATTCTCGGCACTCTGCCCGAAATCATATCGGGTATAACACTATCAATATATATTCCGAACGGAGTGGAAATATTATGGATATGACCGAAAAAACCTTAAAACAGGATTACAAATTTCGCGGACGCATTGTAAATATGCGTGTTGACGAGGCGTTGATGCCCGACGGAACAACGGCTTCACGTGAGGTTGTGGAACACAACGGCGGAGTTTGCGTTGCGCCGCTTACAGATGACGGGGAGCTGATCTTCGTAAGACAGTTTCGCTACCCGTATTCCGAAGTGCTTTTGGAGCTGCCGGCAGGTAAGCTTGAAAAAGGCGAGGACCCGTTCCTCGCAGGCAAGCGCGAATTAAAAGAAGAGACCGGCGCTACCGCACGCAGCTATATTTCGCTCGGAAATTTGTATCCGTCACCCGGCTATTGCGGAGAAATAATACATATGTACCTTGCAAAAGGACTCACCTTCGGCGAGCAGCATCTTGATAAGGATGAGTTCCTTGAGGTTGTGAAAATTCCTCTGCAAAAGGCGTTTGAAATGGTTATGAATAACCAAATAACCGACAGCAAGACGCAGGTCGGAATAGTAAAAGCCTATTATCTCGAAAACGGAAAGTATTGACGAAGAAACGGGCAATCAAAGATAAAATGCTTAAAAAGCGCGGTAGTTATTTTTTAACTAATGCACATTAAACAGGCTCCCTTGTAGGCTCACTCAAATAGGGTGATTCCCCACGGTGTGGGAAAATGTCGCGAAGCAACAAAAAGGCTCCCTTGTAAAGGGAGCTGGCTGTGAGCAACGCGAACAGACTGAGGGATTAAAAAAGCGAAGCACTTTCTTTTTGAAATCTATTTTTTAAGGAAATCCCTCCGGCTTGCCTTGACGAGGCCCACCTCCCTTTACAAGGGAGGCAATGGCGAAGATGACTGAGGGATTATTCAGGCTCCCTTGAAAAGGGAGCTGGCTGTGAGCAACGCGAACAGACTGAGGGATTAAAAAGCGAAGCACTTTCTTTTTGAAGTCTATTTTTTAAGGAAATCCCTCCGGCTTGCCTTGACGAGGCCCACCTCCCTTTACAAGGGAGGCAGAATCCCTCCGACTTGCCTTGACGAGGCCCACTTTTCTTTACAAGGGAGGCAAAAAGCGGATTTTAAAAGTCACGCGCTTTCTGTAAACAACAATAAAATTCCGGAGGATAAAAAATGAAGCTGATACTTGCGTCGGGCTCTCCGAGACGCTCCGAAATACTTAAAAACGCAGGATATGAATTTGTCGTAAAGCCGACGTCTGCGGACGAGTCTCTGCCCGGCGGTATATTACCTGAGGACGCGGTAAAGCTCTTATCGGAAAGAAAGGCCGACGCCGCGAAAATCGAGTGTAGCGATGTGGTACTTTCCGCCGATACCGTGGTGGCTCTCGGAGACAGGATTCTCGGAAAGCCGAGCGATAAGGCCGAGGCATTCGTGATGCTGCGAAGCTTGTCTGGAAAAACGCACAGCGTGTATACGGGCGTAACGATAAAGAGTGCCGAGAAAAAACGTGTGTTCGCGGTAAAAACCGACGTTTTGTTTTATCCCCTTACCGATGATGAGATAAATGCTTATATAGCTACGGGTGATCCGTTTGACAAGGCCGGTGCATACGGAATACAGGGGCGCGCCGCCGTCTTTGTCGAAAAAATCGACGGTGATTATTACAGCGTGGTGGGCTTGCCGCTTTCAAGATGCGCAAGAGTCCTGCGCGACTTCGGCATTGTGCCGAGCCTGTGATTTTAAATAAACTACAACAACAGCCGTTCGCAAAATCGGAAACCCGAAGTGCGAGACGGCTGTTTTTATTGCAAAAAGCTCCCGTGCGATGTTTTTTCACCGTACGGGAGCTTTGCTTTTATATTGTTTTATTCGGCACTGTGTGATTGAAACTGCGGCAGAGTGCTGTTTTCGTCTTGAAGAACGGAAATGGCCCTCTCTATCTCGGCGGTCAATTCTTCGGTCGTGAGCCCGTCGGGAGAAATGGGCTTTCCGAAGGTTACGCTGAGGCGGAACTTTTTGTGGTGCTTCCAGTCATAGAACTTGGGCATTTTTCCGCTCTTCGGGAAAATGTTGTATGCTCCGTCTACGTATGCCGGTATAATAGGCGCACCGGTTTCGATTGCAAGGGTGCTGGCGCCGTTTTTAATCTTTCTGAAAACGCCGTCTTCGCTTCTGGTGCCCTCCGGGTGAATGATAACGCCCCAATTTTCCTTGAGTCTCTTTTTGATATTTTCCATGGAGCTTGAGTTCATTCCGCCGCGGTCAACGGGAACCATACCAGCGCTCTTTATAAGCTTGCGTGAGAACGGGTCGTTTCTGAACAGCTCTTTTTTTGCCATACAGCAGAGCTTCATATATCGTTCTTTGCTGAGTGCGAGCGAAATAAACAGGAAGTCGATTTTTGAAACATGGTTTGCACAGATTATAAATCCGCCGTTTTCCGGAATGTTCTCGGCGCCTCTTATTTCGGTCTTATATAGCCCCTTTGCAATACCCTTAAATAATTTGTATGCGGCATAGTCGCCTGCGTTTTTATCCTGTGGGTATGAAACGCCGCTTTTGCCTATGGAATTCACCTGCTTGCCGTTGCCCTCGACAGCTTCAACGATGTCGGCCACGGTCATATCATCATGGTAATACGGCTCGATATTGACCTTGAATTCGTCCTCAAGCTCCATAGCGAGCGTTATTGAGCTTAGCGAGTCAATAGCGAGGTCGGAAAATACCTTTGTCGAAAGTGAAATGTCGTTTACGTCGGCATTTGCGATTTTTGCGACGGTCGCTGTTACCTTCGATTCTATATCGGCACCCTTTTGCTCAATAATTTTTTCATCTGCGGCGTCGTTGCCCTCAAGAGCCTTTTTCTTGAGAAGATACCTTTTGGGCTTCTGAAGGGAGGTACGCGGAATTTTCTCGACGAAATGAGTTTTTGCGATGCGCATATTTTGTATGAGCGTAGCGCCGCGCTCGGTGATTTCCCTGCGTATTTTTTCAAGACTCTCGGCTGACAGCCTCTCGGGGACCACAAAGGCCTGAACCTCGTCGTAATCGGCGTTGTTAACCGGAATGCCGCATATTACAAGCTCCTTTACACCCGGCAAATCGGAGTATTTCTCCTCAATGTCGTCGGGAGCTATTTTTTTGCCGGTCGCAAGAACTATATTTTCCTTGAGCCTGCCCGTAACGTGAACATGACCCTTCTCGTCTATGCTTCCGAGGTCGCCCGTCTTAAACCAGCCGTCCTTATCGAAGGCCTCTTTTGTAGCCTCCTCGTCGCGGAAGTAGCCTACCATCATATACGGAGATTTTATGAGCATTTCGCCTTCGTCGCTTATCTTGAGCGATATGGCGGGGTACGGAACGCCGCAGGTATCGGTGGTTATGTCCTCGGGGGTATTGCCTATTGTGGGAATATTGGTCTCTGACGCGCCATAGGTTATCATAATGTTAAACCCGGCGGCGTAGTAGAAATCGGCAACCTCTTTTTTTATGGGAGCGCCTGCGGAGCAGAGTACGCGCAGACTGCCTCCGAAGCCGTTGTGAATACTTTTGAATATCTTTTTGCCGAGCAGTTTACCGTTTTTGCGGCGAGCCTTTTCGCATATCGGGTAAAAAGTCTTAAACATAAGCGCGGTCACGGGGTTTTCGTTTATCTTGCGAAGTATCTGTGCCATAAACAGCTCGTAGACCTTGGGTACGGCGGAGAGAACCGTCGGCTTATATTCCTTGAATGCCTTTAAAATGGCCTCCGCGCCGAGAGTTTCTATATAATGTACGTCCGCTCCTATTATGTGCGGCCCGAGCACAAGGCATATAACGCCGTAGATATGGCTGTTCGGAATGATGGCGAGATAACGGTCCGTCTCGACAAGCTCCTGAACGTTCAGTGTCATCTGAGTTGTCTTTATAAGCGAATCGTGAGTGTGCATAATTCCGGCGGCACGGCGCGTTGTGCCGGACGAATAAATTATAGTGGCGATTTCGGGCGCGGGATCGACCGTCGGTTCCTCCTCAACCGAATTTTTGCAGCCGTCAAATACGGTGCAGTCATATACATTAAATACGGGGAACCTATAATCGGGGAAATTTGTGAATTTTCCGAAGGTTTTGGGTGACAGAAACGCCGCTCTGACATCGGAACGGTCAATAAAGCTTTTAAGCTCCTCGGCGCCGAGAGAGGCGTCGATTAAGGCCGCGGTGCATTTTATCTTGCAAACGGCGAGAAACGCTATCGTCCATTCGGGCGAGCCCTCGCACGCTATCGCAATGCGGTCGCCCTCTCTAACTCCCGATGACAGGAGCCTGTCGGCGTATTCCGCAACCTTCGAAAATACGTCGCCGTAGGTATATGCGCGCGTCGAGCCGTCGTCCATGGTTACGGAAAGAGCGAGCTTTGACGGGTGATTTATGTTGCACTCGTAAATAGTTTCGAATATATTCATTTCTGCCTCCGACACAAATGTGATAAATTTACGCTTTAGTGAGCTGAAATTATGTAATATTCTAACATCTCCGCGGTGATATGTCAATGAGCTAAGATTCACCGCGCTTCGGCGAGGCGTGCCGGCTTGTCGCATTAACTATTCCGCCCTTGTAAAATTCCTCCTTGAACCACACGTCGTCGGCCTCAAATGTTCTTTTGTCGAGATAAGAGAGTGTTCCGGCATCGGTGGTGAAATCAAAGGTCAATTTGTAGGAATACAGAAATTGCCTCTTGTAAGAGCCGTATTTGCGGTTTTGCTCGTTACTGCCGTATTTTCCGTCGCCGAGCAGCGGAGTGCCGTAAAAGGCGAAATGCGCGCGTATTTGGTGTGTTCTGCCCGTTAAAAGCTCTACCTCGGTAAGCGAAAGACCGTCTATTGTGTCTATAACTCGATATTTTGTGCGTATTTCCTTTGAGGACGGCACCTGCTTTTTGTATATGCGCACGGTGTTTTTCTTTTCGTCCTTTATGAGATAATCCTTTAAAATTCCGCTTTGCAGCTTGGGTCTGCCGATTAAAACGCAGAGATAAAACTTGTGCAGCTCCCTGTCCTTCATCTTTTGATTCAGTATGCGCAGCGACTCGGCGTTTTTTGCCGCAATTACTATTCCGCCCGTGTTGCGGTCTATGCGGTTCACAAGAGACGGGACAAATGAGTTTTCTCTGTCGGGGGAATATTCACCTTTTTCGTACAGATAACGCTTTATGCGGCCTATGAGCGTGTCAACATATTCCTCGTTGTCCGGATGACACAGAACACCGACCTTTTTATCAAGGAGCATTATGTTTTCATCCTCGTAAATTATGTCGAGGTGCTTCGACGCCTTTAAAAAGTCGTAAGTTGACTCTTTTTTTTCAAAGAACTCGTCGTTTATATACATATCCACCTTGTCGCCGAGGCGAAGCCGCGTTGAGATTTCGGCTCTTTTTCCGTTAACTTTTATGCGCTTTGTTCTTATATACTTATATAAGAGCGATTGCGGCAAAAGCGGGGCTGCCTTGTGTATGAATTTGTCAAGTCTTTGCGACTCGTCGTTTTTTCCGATTTCAAAGCTTTTCATTGTGTGCTTCTCCGTGATTTTCGTATACTATTATATATAGGCGTTTTTTTACGCCGGATTTCGACGGATGTTTTTCGGGTTTTGAGCTTGCATTTTTTGCCGTTTTGTGCCGTTTTTCGGTACAAGCGCGAAAAATTCTCCGCCGCCTTCGTTCTCTGCCGTAAAATGATACGCCATCCCGTCTGCCGAGATGAAAATTCGCACCGCTTTTGTGCGGAAAACGCTATATATTCATTATACCATAACACAGCGAAAATTACCATAAAAACACCTCGGCTTGACGACGGTTGCCGTCCGAACCGCCCGCCGCCGCCGGATTTTTTTCTCTTTGTAAACTGTCAATTTCGAGCCCGAAAATAAGTTGTGCCGAAAATTGCCGTAAGTGTCCTCAAAATGGGACCTTATCCCATAAAACAGCCTGTTTTTAATCGGAAAATCGGTGCCGAAGTGGGGAAATTTTGTATGTTTACGGGTGATTTTTAATATAAGAAACGGTGAAAAAAGCGGTAAAAAACATAGTTTGGAATTTTTAGAATATTACGGAATATAATAATAGCGGAAGCCTTGATAAATAAGGTCGCGCAGTACCATAAGCAATGTAATTGTTACAAAGTTGTAATAAATTGTTACGATTTTTAACTTTTACACAAATATTTTAATAAATTTGTCAGTAATTATTCTCGATAAGAGGTGTATTCGCGATTATTTGACATAATCTGACAAACAACATTGTGCAAAATAGATAAAAATCGAGAATGAAAATATTTGACAATTATGTGACCTGGAAATATAATGGCTTTCGTCACAAGCGAAATAACAGCGACGCCGCCGTATGCACTTACGGCAACAAAGCTTTCGCGAACGCAACGCGGGGCAAAATCACAGGCGTCCGGCAGCCGCGTTTCCGAATTTCAGGGAACGGCAGGTATGAGTTAAAGGAGCAGAATGATGATAACAGAAATTAAGGGCTATGTAAAAGCGAGCCGCAAGGCTTTTACAAAGGTCACGGCACTTATAGTAGCGCTCGCGATTATGTGCGCCGTAACCGCTTTTGCAGCCTCGCCGTCGTTTTATGTTGACATATATGACGGCAACGAAATAACGAGAGTCCTCACGTCGAAGAGCGACCCCAAGACCATAGTGTCGCAGGCGGGCGTTAAGCTTGACGACAGAGATAAGCTCGATTCCACCGGCTTCACGGCAGGCGAGGACAGCGCTCTGAGGATTTACCGCTCGGCAACAGTCAGCTTCACCGATATTGAAGGCAATACGATATACACCGTATTTGCAGGTACTGTGCAGGACCTTTTGGAGGAGCTTGACGTAACACTTTCGGACGGTCAGCTTATAACCTATCCTCTCGACACCGTACTCAAGGACGGTATGGACGTCAGAGTGACAAATTCCTACGACGTGTCGGTCACCGCGGACGGCACCACAAACTCGTTCACCATGGGTGAGGGTACCGTGCGTGACGCTCTCAACAGAATAGGTGTTACACTCGGCGATGACGACGAGGTGTCGCCCGAGCTTGACAGCGAGGTCTGCGAGGGCACGGCTATAACCGTTTACAGGGTTTCGTATTCTTACAGAACTGTCACCGAAACGGTTGAATTTACAAAGAAAACAGAAAAGAGCGCGGAGCTTTACACCGACCAGCAGGTTATTTCCCAAAAGGGTGTGAACGGCTCCAAAAAGGTAACGTACTGCGACAAGACCGTGGACGGCAAATATGCGTCGAGCGAGGCGGTTACAACCGTGGTTCTTGAGCAGGCGGTTCCGCAGATAACGACCGTGGGCACAAAGCAGCGCCCGATTATTGTAAGAAATCTTAAAAATAACGGCTCGCCCATTTCCGAGCTTACCGTTCCGTCAAGCATAAACATTGAGAACGGTGCTCCGACGAGCTATTCGAAAATAATTACCGGTAAGGCGTCCGCCTATACCGCGTCCCCTACGGCAAAAACCTCAACGGGCAGAACCGTTAAGGCGGGTTACGTTGCCGTAAATCCCAAACAGATACCCTACGGCAGCGAGCTTTGGATAGTCTCCACCGACGGTATTGTTTACGGATACGCCATAGCTGCCGATACGGGCGGATTTATCCACAAGGGTAAATTTACCGTGGACCTGTTTATGAATACAGAATCCGAATGCAGGCAGTGGGGCGCAAGAGATGTAATAATTTACGTTTTATAATCCCCGAATACTTGTGACTGAGAGCCGTAAAGCTGATTTTACGGCTCTGTTTTTTTGTTTATACGGGCGGCATAAAAATACGCGGCACGGAAAGCCCGTCGTCCAAAAAATCGCAGACAAGGCGTTTCGTCTCCGCGGGAAAAAGCGCCTCGCTTTCATGTTTAATTTCGTTTGCGCCAACGCCGAGCGTCACTTTGCGGCAGAAATCGGCACTTCCCGAGCCGCACTCAAAAAGCAGTGTGCCCTTTAGGAGCCTTGCGACTCCGAGACAAAAGGACAGACCGCCGTCATTTTTTGTTTCGCGGCAGAAATCATATGCGGTAAAATCGCCGAAGCTCTCGACGGAGATAAACAGCATATCCCCGGAAACGCCGCCGCTGACGAGCGTGTGGCACCGTTTTGAGTAAAGCAGGGAATTCCCTATAATTTCCGCTGCCGCCGCGGAAAACAGAACGTCGTCCGTCTCGGCGGAAACGTCCGTCGGAAGCGAAACCGCAAACGCCTTTTTATCGTTGTCGCCGAACAAAAACGAGCAGCTTACCGTAAGAGCGTTTATAAACGCTCCGACATTTATGCGCGTTCGCCTTTTGGGCCTGTCGGGCGAGAGATAGGCTTTTCTCAGAAAATTGCGGAGCGAAAAAAGCGCGAAAATATATCTGTCGTCGTTTTCGGCGACCGATTCCCTTTGGAGCAGGGAAAAGACCGTGTGAAATCCCTCGCGTGTGAGCGCGATGTCCGCTTTGCCGGCGCAGCTTTTGTTTAAACGCCTTATCTCATCATAAAAATCAGCTTTCATCCTATCCCCCGAAGACAATAAATACTGCTTTATAAGTATTGCTTTACCGCGAAAAAATATACCCGAATTTCGCGGTCGAGGACACTTCTCAACTAACAGGAAACTTCTTGCGACACACTTTTTATGCAGTTTGACAAAACATTCACAGAACAGGCCTTTTTCGCATAAAAAATCTTGCATAATTGCGTATTTCGGTATAGAATAATAGAGCAATAATTTAAAAACAATTTATTGGAGGTAATACCAATGTCAGTTAAAGTTGCTATTAACGGTTTCGGTCGTATCGGCCGTCTTGCGTTCAGACAGATGTTCGGCGCAGAGGGCTATGAGGTAGTTGCCATCAACGATCTTACCGATCCCAAGATGCTCGCTCACCTTCTCAAGTACGATACCGCTCAGGGCGGTTACTGCGGCAAGATCGGTGAAAAAGCTCACACCGTTGAGGCCGGCGAAGACTCCATCACCGTAGACGGCAAAAAGATTACTATCTATGCTATGAAAGACGCTAAGGATCTTCCTTGGGGCGAGATCGGCGTTGACGTAGTTCTTGAGTGCACGGGCTTCTATACTTCTAAGGATAAGGCTCAGGCTCATATCGACGCAGGCGCTAAGAAGGTCGTTATTTCCGCTCCGGCAGGCAATGACCTCAAGACAATCGTTTACAGCGTTAACGAAAAGACTCTTGACAAAGAGGACAAAATCATTTCCGCTGCTTCCTGCACCACAAACTGCCTTGCTCCCATGGCTAAGGCTCTTAACGACTATGCTCCCATTCAGAGCGGTATCATGTCGACAATCCATGCTTACACCGGCGACCAGATGATCCTCGACGGTCCTCATCGCAAGGGCGACCTTCGCCGTGCTCGTGCAGGTGCCGCAAACATCGTTCCGAACTCAACGGGTGCTGCTAAGGCTATCGGCCTTGTTATCCCCGAGCTCAACGGCAAGCTTATCGGCTCCGCTCAGCGTGTTCCGGTTCCGACCGGTTCTACCACCATCCTTACAGCTGTTGTTAAGGGTGCCGACGTTACCAAAGAGGGCATCAATGCCGCTATGAAGGCTGCTGCTTCCGAGAGCTTCGGCTACAATGAGGATCCGATCGTTTCCTCCGATGTTATCGGTATGAGATACGGCTCACTCTTTGATTCGACTCAGACCATGGTTTCTCACATCGCTGACGACCTTTATGAGGTACAGGTTGTTTCTTGGTATGATAACGAGAACAGCTACACAAGCCAGATGGTAAGAACCATTAAGTATTTCGCTGAGCTGTAATCAAGCGATATTGCAGTATTTAAAGAGCTCGACGGCTGAGGCCGGCGGGCTCTTTTTTTAAAAAGGTGTTTACAAAAGACTTTTTGTGTGCTACAATAACTATAATTCTTTACTGGATATTATAGCTATCACTGTCCGGTAATGAAAAATTTTTTCAAAGGGAGAGTTCCTACATGAAGAAAATGGCTAGCCTCTTGGTTGTAGCGGCCCTTCTCATTTGCATGGCAGTTCCGGCATTTGCCGCAACCGGCATCAACACTTATGAGGAAAAACTCATCACGTATGTTAAAACCGCATACGTTGTTGACGGCACTACAATCAGTGTTCCCGATGAGTATGTAACTGCTCTTGAGAACATTTTCTCTACCGTTGATCTCACTGAAGATCAGTACAACCAGATCAAGGGCATTCTCGACGAAGCTCTTGAATACTGCAAAGCCAACAACCTTGTTAAGCTTTCAGACATCACCGAGAAGAAAGCAACAAACACCCTTCTCGCTTATGCTAACAAAGCTCTCGGCGTTGTAGGTTACAGCGTAACCGCTTCGGGTTCGCTTGCAGATGCTGATCACGGCCTTCTCACTATCCTCGATTCAGAGGGTAAGGTAGTTGCTAAGCTCCATCCGGCTGTTACTTACAGCAAGGGCGGTCAGGGCGGCACTATCGCTAAGACCGGCGCCGACTTCACTTCAGCTGCATTCTGCGGTCTTGCTGCAGTAGCTGTTCTTTCGGCTGCAGGCGTAGCAGTTAAGAAGTTCCGCAAGGATTCAGATGACTGATTCCGGTACTAATCGGAGTAAGAAGAGCTATCGGAAGAGTTTTATAATTCTTCCGATAGTTTTTTTACTTATAGGCTATTTGCTGTTTTTTATATGCCTCACTCCAATACTCAGCCCCCTTGTCTCGATTTACGAGCTCGCATTTTCCAATGCGAACGTCAACACCATTGTCGAGCCCGGGGAAAACAGTGCTTTTAATGGTGGCAGCGGTGTGGATAACGGTTATCTTACATCGGGTGATATAACATTTCCGTCTTACGGTGACCATTTCGGTCATATAACTGTTGAGGGGACGGATATTGACACGGATGTTATTTTCGGCGACGATACCTCGCTGCTTAAAAAAGGTGCGTGTATGTCGTATTACAGCCATATTCCGGGCTGCGGCAGAGGCGTGCTTATAGGTGCCCACAACAATACTTATTTTCACTCGCTTCAAGATGTGCAGACGGGTGCGCTTGTAAATTTGAGTACCACCTACGGTAACTTTGTTTACCGCGTATACCTCACAAACGTAATAAACGTAGACACAGACAGCTCTTACCGCGCCGCGCTTAACGGCGACAAGGAGACGCTGATACTATATACCTGTTACCCCAACAACACTTTATCGCTCACTCCGTACCGCTTTATAGCGTACTGCGAAAAGGTGTCGGGGCCGCACGTGAATATGTACGAATGAGGAGGCGCGTGATATGACTAAAAATTCAAAAGCCATGCGGCGCGTGCTCTGCGGAGTGGTTTCGTTTCTGCTCTCGTTCTTTTCGTGCCTTTTTGTGATGTGCCTTGTGTTTAAATTCACGGTGCTCAATCCCTCATTCCTTGTCGGGGTCGAGAAGCGTTCAGACTATGCGGAGGCTCTGCATTCCGAGCTTAAGGAGCAGTTCGTCTCATACGGCAGCGCAGGTAATGTTGACGAGAGCTTTTTTGACTCCGTGTTTGAAAACATCATCACTCCCGACCGTATCGACGAGGACACAAAAGCCGTAATTACCGATTTTTATAACGGCGAGGTCAAGGACTCGATTGATACCTCCGATATACAAAGCGAGCTTGAAACGAGACTCTTGGAATACGCCGCCGAAAAGGGCTTTGCGGTGGACGGCGAGCTCAAAAACAATATAAAGGATATGGCGGTGCAATTCGGAGACCTCTATAATTCCTATGTATCGCTGTTTTCAAATTCGTATTTCAAATCCGCCGGCAATATGCTCAAACGCTACAATCCTTATGCCGACTATGCCGCGATTATAGCGGTTACGCTTTCGCTGATTGCGGGGCTCGTGCTTCGTATGTCGTATAAAAAGCGCAAAAACGTGTACAGATATTATATTTATGCGTTTTCGGGTACCGCGCTTATGCTTCTTGCGGCACCGCTTGCCGCGATTATAGGGGGAGTAGGCGCAAGAATAAACATCGGTACAAAATCGCTTTACAGCTTTGCGAGCGGATTTATGACGGACACTCTTTGGGCGTTTGTTTTTGCCGCTGCGGCCGTTGCGGTCGTTACCGCTGCATTCTATGCGCTCAGACGCATATTTGTAAAAAAGAATATTTGACAAAGTGCCAAAAAAACAACCCGTGAGCGGTATGATTACCGCCCGCGGGTTTTCGGTTTTATGCCCGAATTTTCAGATTTTTGAGCATATTTACCGATTCTAAAACGGAAAAGGCTATTGTCGCAACAGTCAATACCGTTTTCATTATACAGAAAAAATTAAGAAGCTTTTGCGCCGCGCACATAAGGCCTATATCGCGTTTAATTATATTCATATCCATATTGGTTTTATTCCTTTCACGTCGGTTTAGATAAAAGAACGGCATGGGCTATTGACGGTATACTCTCGCCCTGCAGCGAGGAAGTAGGAGACATCAGCGCGCCAGTGGCGACAAAGAGAACGCGCGACAACTCGCCGCTTTCGAGCCGCCGCATAATATACGAATTTAAAACCGAGGCACCGCAGCCGCAGCCGGAGCCGCCTGCGTGAACATCCTGCTTTTCGATGTCGTACAGGAGCAATCCGCAGTCCGCGTGAACGCTCTCTATGTCGATTCCGCGATCCTTTTGCAGAAGCTCGCACAAAAGCCTTGACCCGACCTTGCCGAGGTCGCCCGTCAATATCATATCAAAGTCGGACGGCGAAGAAGAGGTATCTTTAAGAAAATCGGCTATTGTATTTGCCGCGGCGGGCGCCATGGCGGCTCCCATATTGTTTGCGTCCTTTATGCCGAGATCGGTTATCCTGCCGATGGTAACGGCGTCAACCGCCGGCTTGCCGCCTTGCTTTTTCTCGACTACGCTTGCCCCTGCCGCCGTGGCGGTGCGCTGCGAGGTGGGTGTGCGCTGTCCGCCGTATTCGAGCGGAAGCCTGAACTGACGTTCCGCCGAGCAGAAGTGGCTCGATGTTGACGCAACTGTGACCCTTGCCGCGCCGCAGTCAACAAGCATCGAGGCAAGACCGAGAGACAGAGCCATGGTGGAGCACGCTCCGTAAAGCCCTATAAAAGGCATATTGAGCGATCGCAGACCGAATGACGAGCCTATGCATTGGTTCAAAAGGTCGCCGGCAAGAGAAAAATCCACTTCGTCAGGCGTTTTACCGGCTTTTGATAATGCACGCGTCACGGCCTCTTTTTGGAGTGCACTCTCCGCTTTTTCAAACGAAGCCTCGCCGAGCGTATCATCCTCAAAAACAAAGTCGAACTCGTCCTTGAGCGGCCCCTCGCCCTCGGTTTTGCCGACTACGGCCGCAAAGCCCGTTACCGAGGGGTGCGAATTGAGAACAATAGTGTATTTTCCGAGTCTTTCAGCCATAAACTCACCTCAATAAAGCTTAAAGCAGTAGCAGATTATTCCGTAAACAAAAGCCGCAAGCGTGCCGTAGGCTATAACCGGACCGGCGAGTGAAAACAACTTTGCACCCGTGCCGAGTATTTTGCCCTCGGCGCTGAATTCCATGGCCGGTGATACTATCGAATTTGCGAAGCCCGTTATAGGCACTATTGTACCCGCACCGGCAACCTTTGCTATTTTGTCATAAACGCCGAGTCCCGTAAGACAGGCAGCTATAACTATAAGCGTCACCGAAACTCCGGCGTTCACTTCGTCCTCGGAAAATCCCACTTTGGTATAAAGGGTGTTAAGAGCCTGACCGATGGTGCAAATAAGTCCGCCCGTCCAAAAGGCGTTAATTATATTTTTGATTTTCGGAGACGGCGGAGATGCACTTTTTGTCATTTTGCCGTATTCCTTGCCCGTAGTCATATATTTCAGTCCTTTCAAAGCTATTTTTGCCGTCAAACGGGTAAAAATTCATAATTTATACATTGATTTATATTTTTTTATGTTTTAAAATTTAAACATCAAATAAAGGCGGTGCTTTTAATGGCGCTTATAGAAGTCAAAGACTTATACAAGATATACAATCCGGGCGAAAACGAGGTTCGCGCGCTTGACGGTGTGTCGCTGACGATTGACCGCGGCGAATTTGTCGCCATTATCGGCCATTCGGGTTCGGGCAAATCGACGTTTATGAATATGCTCGGGCTTTTGGACGTTCCCACAAGCGGCGAATATAAGCTTGACGGGCACAATACGTCAAAGCTCTCAGACGACGAGATGAGCGAGATACGAAACAAAGAGATAGGCTTTATTTTTCAGGGCTTCAATCTTATATCGAGCCTTACCGCGCAGGAAAATGTGGAGCTGCCGCTTGCGTACCGCGGTATGCCGAAGGCACAGCGTCACGTTCTGTCGGAGGAGGCGCTCAAGCGTGTCGGGCTTGAAAAGCGAATGAACCATCTTCCGAAGCAAATGTCGGGCGGTCAACAGCAGAGAGTTGCCATAGCCCGTGCCGTAGCCGCAAAACCGCCCATAATTTTGGCGGATGAGCCGACCGGCAACCTCGACAGCCACTCCGGAGCGGAGGTTATGCGAATACTTCATGAGCTGCACCGCGAGGGCAGAACGGTTATACTGATTACCCACGACAACGAAATAGCCGCAAATGCTCACCGAGTGATACGTATACAGGACGGTCAGGTTATAGAAGACTATATAAACGCGGACAAATAAACCGAAAAGACGAAAAGACACGGTACTGTAAGCCGCGTCGCAAGGCGTTTTTTGTCAAAACAGCTTTTTACGGCTGTTTTTAAGCATAATGTATTGTATTTTTACTCGCATTAGTGTATAATAATTTTGATTATCAAGGGAGGCGGCAAAAGTGCTTGATCCGAACAAAACCATTCAGTTTTCAATAAAAGACGAGCGTGAAGAGGAGATGCGTCAGACGATGCTCACCGTCTACAATGCTCTCAAGGAAAAAGGCTATAACCCGATAAGTCAGATAGTCGGATATATTTTGTCCGAGGATCCGACATACATCACCACGCATAACAATGCGCGCAGCCTTATTCGCCGCCTTGACAGAGACGAGCTGCTTCAGGCGCTTGTCAAAAACTATCTTAAATCAAGCGAAAATAAATGAGGTGAAAGTTTTGGCTGAGAAAAAAGAGTTTCTCACATACAAGGGCAAACCCCTTGTTCGTCAGGGTAACACCATTTACTATGGCGATATGGCGGACGACTACGTTATAATGATGCAAATCCTTGCAAAGAAAGAGGTCGGCGATAAGGATAAGGCAGAGGTTGCCTCCAAGGTATCCGTTCAGCTTTTGAGCACGGACCCCAACGCGTCAATGAAGGAGCGTATCATTAAAACGAGCGAGAAAAAAGGTTTATATGCGGCAATGGACATTGCTGAAATTTGGCTGCAAAGAGCACTCGCACACGAATAAGAAAAAGCGCCGTACCGAGAAATCGGTACAGCGTTTTATTTTTTCCTTTTAAGGTTCTGCTCGCTTAAGCCATGAGCTTTGTGAATATTTCGATTATAACGCCCGAGAACGCTGAGATTCCGTAGAGCAGTCCGAGAATTTTCAGATTTTCACGGGGTTTTTTATTTGTTCTGAACAGCACCATAAGACCTATGCCCGCTCCGGAGCAAAGCCCCGCTATTACCGAGGCAAAGCTCAAGGCTCCGCCGAGATACATTTCCGTTAAAAGCACGGAGGCGGCGCAGTTCGGAATAAGCCCTATCAGCGCGGCTATAAGCGGCTGGAAGAAGGTGTTGCCAAGAAGTATTTCGGAAAGTCTGTCGGCGCCCAAAAGCTCTATGGCGAAATTCAGCGCAAGCGTGAAAACAAGCAAAAAGCCGAAGACCTTCAGCGTATGTGTGAGAGCCGGTACAAAAATTCCCTTGTGCTCGTCACAGTGACAGTGCTCCCCCTTACATATGTCGCCGATATCGTGCTTTTCCTTTTCGGGGTGCTTTTTTACAAACAGGTCAACAATGTAACCAGCAGTAATGCCGATGATTATTTTAAACAGCAGAAGAAGCAGTATGTCCTTGCCTCGTGACGGCTCGGAAATGAGTATTATAAGCGCCTCGTCCGATGTCGCAAGAAATACCGCGAGAAGCGTGCCGAGCGTTATAACACCGCCCGAATATAAATTTGCGGCGAAAACCGAAAAGCCGCATTGCGGAATACAGCCGAGAAGCGAGCCGAAAAGCGGCCCCGCCTTGCCCGCGGAGCGAAGAGTATTGTTTATCTTTTCGCCGGCGTGGTGCTCAAGAGCCTCCAAAAGTAAAAATGCGAGAAACAAAAACGGAAGCGTCTTGAGGCTGTCGATAAGAGTGTCCTTGATTACGTCTAAAGCTATTGTCATCTATGAAGCTGCCTTTCCTTTTTCAGACAGTCGCCGCACACTCCGTATAAAACTGTGCGCGAACCGTCAACCTTAAATCCGTGCTCGTTGTAAATGTGGGCGGAAAGCTCGCTCAAAAATTTGCATTCGGCGTGTATGAGCTTGCCGCATTCGGTGCATTTGAGGTGGTAGTGCTCGCGGCATTCGACGTTTTTGCCGGCGTATTGATAGCACGCGCTGTCGCCGTCGCCGCCCGTGAATTTTCGTACCTCGCCCGAGGCGCACAGCTTTTCAAGATGGCGGTAAATCGTTGTTTTACCGACGCTCTCCCCGCTTTTTCTGAGCTTCTCAAAAATCTCATCCGCCGTCAGATGGCGGTCTTTGTTTTCGAGCAGTATGTCGAATACCATTTTGCTCTGCTTTGTGTTGTAGCTCAAATTTTCCGCCTCCGAACAATCAGTCTTTCGCGTTGTATCTTGCGCGTTGTGTCTTGCGCGTGATGTCTTACACGCTATGTTTTGCACGTTTTGCCGAACAAAGCGAAACTGAATTTCAATTTCAATTTCGTTTCGTATTTTAAATCGGTTTTTTGCGTTTGTCAAGTGCTTTTTATAAGAAAAAATTTGGAATTACAACGGCGGTAAAAGCCGCGAATTAAACGCACACACGCTTCTTTAGCAAAATTCGGAATTTTTGTAATATCGTCGGCACAATATTGTCGGAATAATCATAATATTGTATGTGCGGCGTCGGCGCCTGTCTGTCCGCTCGTCCGCACAAAATCGGCTGCCGCTTGCCCGAAATGCGGCAACGGAGCGGATTTAATCGGTAAAACGGTATATATATTATTGTCAAATTGACGAAAACACAAAAGCAAAAAAGCGAATACAAATTCACCTAAAACGAACTAAAAAGGCTGCATAAGGGCTAAAATGTCAAAAAAGCACACTCGAAATTGACTATATGCACAAATAACCCGTAAACCACATCTTAATGTTGCACAAAAATAATTTAAAAACTTGTGCAAAAAGTCTTGACAAAAATTACAAACGGTGGTACTATACAGTCAAGATGAAACGAAAGGAGCTGTTAAGAATGATCGTTAAGGATTATGAATGCGAAATGCAGCTTATCAACGAGCTTAAGGACGCTAAGTTGTCGTGGAAAACGATCGGTAAAATGCTTCGCCTCTATGCGATGGAAGTAAGATAAGGCAAACGCCTTATTAAACCGTCAAATCCCCGCGTCAGCGGGTTTACATATACCAATTCCAATCCCTTTTTATACAACTTAATGACACTTAGCAAGCAAAAAGGACCGCGTAAAAACGGTCCTTTTTACTTGTTTATTTTTATTTCGGTCTGCGGTTTTTCGGCTTTAGCATAAACCTCAAATAAATCCGACAGAAATACAGCATGGCGAGAGCGGCAAAAAAGCGCGTCCGCTCTCAATAAGGCGCGAAGCCGAGAGTGTGAGCGATGAAATAATGTAGGCCGAGAAGAAACAGACAAAAAAAGACCCGACGCTCTGCGCCGGGCAACTTTAATGTAATGGGTTTTGGCTTTTATGACCTGCACGAGTTCTTAAAACATCCACCACAATGTTCTTCTCTCGTTTGGTACAGCCTTATAATATCAAGCGATTATTGCAAACCGCATACAAAAATGTGAACAAATTATTAACATTTTCAACTTTTTGAGGAAAATTGACAATTTTTTTGTTTGCCCTCCTTTTTTTAGGGGCTGTTCGTGCAAACAAATAGACATTATACATTACAAATGTTGATATACGTAAAATCGCTCTTGACAGTTAATTCTCAATGGGCTATAATTACACAGTATCCCAGAATAAAGGGAGGGAATCAGAATGAGTCAGGTAAAAGTTAAAGAAAATGAGTCTTTGGAAAGCGCTCTTCGCCGCTTTAAAAGACAGACCTCTCGTGACGGCGTAATTCAGGAAGTTCGTAAAAGAGAGCATTACGAAAAGCCTTCTGTTAAAAGAAAAAAGAAGTCAGAAGCAGCTCGTAAAAGAAAGTATAAGTAATTGAGAGGCGGACAAGGTTTTGTCCGCCCTTTCTTTTGAAAAAACAGGGAGATCCCATTTAAGGAGCATTATGGAAAACGAACTTATGCCGAAATACCGCTTTCACAGCGTGCTTGACGTGACGCCCGAGGATATACGCAAAATGGGCGCACGCGCAATAGGCCTTGATATTGACAATACCATAGCTCCGGACGGAACCTTTAAATTTTTAAAGGGTGTGGAGCATTGGCTTGACACAATGAGAAAAGCTGGGATACCGGTTATCATAATTTCAAACGGTACGGTTTTCAGAGTCGGGCCGATAGCTAAAAAATTCGGCTTGCCGTATGTTTGCGTTGCTGCAAAGCCGAAGCCCAAGGGGCTCTTAAGAGCTGCCGCAAAGCTCGGCGTGCCGATAGAGAAGCTCGCTATGCTCGGCGATCAGATTTTTTCCGACATCAAGGCGGCAAACCGCTGCGGCGCGATTGCCGTCAGAATAGACCCTATGCCTGCAAAGAGTCTTTATCCGCATTATTATGCGTGGAAGGCAAAGCGCGAGGAGCCTATAATAAAAGAATTTGAAAAATTACATGGGTATGGTGTTTACGATGATTAAAGAATTGCAGTTTTTGCTGAAAAATTCAGAAAATATTGATTCGGCGCTTATAGTGTCGCCCGAAAACAGGCGTTATTTCACCGAATTTCCGTCGTCCGACGGGTTTTTGCTCGTAACGCGCGACGACGCCGTTTTTATAACCGACAGCAGATACATAGAGGCTGCCGAAAACAAGGTTACGGAATGTAAAACCGCTCTTCAGAAGAGAGAAATTTCACAGGTCTATGATTTCTTTAAGTCAAACGGTGCCGAAAAGGTCGGCATTGAGGCGTCGCGTATGACTGTGTCCGAGCTTGCGAAATTCGATAATGCGCTTAAAGAGATAAGCATAGATTTTTCGGGCGAGCTTGACAATATGATTGACGCTCTCCGTATGGTAAAATCCGAGTCCGAAATCGAAAAGATAAAGAAAGCACAAAAAATCGCCGAGGGAGCATTCGACGACATATGCGGCTTTATAAAGCCAGGCGTTACCGAAAAGGAGATTGCGCTCAGACTCGAATACTATATGCTGACGCACGGCGCCGAGGGTCTTTCGTTCGAGACTATCGCCATAAGCGGTAAAAATACGTCTATGCCGCACGGCGTTCCGACGGATAAGAAAATCGAAGTCGGCGACTTTGTCACCATGGACTACGGCGCACTTTACGACGGCTACCACAGCGATATGACAAGAACCGTGGCCGTAGGCAAGGTGAGCGACGAGCAGAAAAAGGTTTACAATACCGTTCTTGAAGCGCAAAAGGCAGGTCTTGACTTCATAAGACCCGGCGTTTCGGGCAAGGATGCCGACAGGGTTTCGCGCGATATTATAGAAAACGCGGGCTACGGCGAATATTTCGGGCATTCGCTCGGCCACGGCGTGGGAGTGGAAATTCACGAAAAGCCAAATCTTTCGCCTTCGAGTGAATTTATCCTGAAAAAAGGCAATGTGGTAACCGTTGAGCCGGGAATTTACGTTCCGGGCAAATTCGGCGTGAGAATAGAGGATTTTGCGGTAATAACCGAAAACGGAGCGGAAAATATGACACACTGCCCCAAAGAGCTTATAATCCTTTAAAAAACACTTGAAAAACAACCGGATATATTATAAAATAAGTATGATTAAAATTGCGCTTCGGCAAAAGTGCGCCGAGGCTTAAAACGGAGGATTTAAAAATGGTATCAGCAGGCGATTTCAGAAACGGCGTTACTTTTGAAATGGACGGCGGCGTTTATCAGATAATCGAATTCCAGCACGTAAAACCCGGCAAGGGTGCTGCTTTTGTCCGCACCAAAATCAGAAATGTTATTACCGGCAGCGTTGTAGAAAAGACCTTCAACCCGACCGATAAATTCCCGACCGCGTTTATTGAGAGAAAAGATATGGAATACTCTTACAACGACGGCGATCTCTATTACTTTATGGACCCCGAGTCATACGAGCTTGTTCCGATAAGCAAGAGCGAGCTCTCAGACAACTTCAAGTTCGTAAAGGAAAATATGGTTTGCAAAATACTTTCCTACAAGGGCAAGGTATTCGGCGTTGAGCCGCCCACATTCGTAACTCTTGAGGTTACAAAGACCGATCCCGGCTTCAAGGGCAACACGGCTACAAACGCAACAAAGCCGGCTACTCTTGAAACAGGCGCCGAGATAAAGGTTCCGCTCTTTATCGACGAGGGCGAAATGATTAACGTCGATACCCGCACAGGCGAGTATATGTCAAGAGCCAACTCATAACGGAGATAAAAACGGGGGAAATAATTTTGCCCCATTTTTATAGTTTCGGATTTTGTGCATTGCACTCCGAAAAAAACACGGCGTTCTATGTCAGCTACGATAGGGCGTCCGCGCATACAATAATATTGTAGCTGTGAAAGGCTATGGTGATTACTATGACAGTTACCGAAAAAGCGGCTTATCTCAAAGGCGTAGTTTCAATGCTTAAGCTCGAGGAGAATTCCGACGAGGCTAAGGTTTTGAACGTACTTGTTGACACAATAGACGAAATGGCTCAGTCCATTGCCGAGCTTGAGGAACAGCTTGACCTCACAAACGAGCAGCTTGATGCCGTTGACGAGGACCTTGACGATCTTGAGGAATATGTTTACGGCGATGACGATGACGACTGCTGCTGCGACGACGATGATATGTACGAGGTAGAGTGCCCGTCATGCGGCGAGACTGTATATTTCGACGGCGCTGCCATTGAGGATGGCTCTGCCGAGTGCCCGAATTGCGGCGCAAAGCTTGACTTTGACCTTGACGGCTGCGACTGCGACGACTGCGGTCATGACCACGACGAAGAATAATCTCGTCGAAATAATATAACTGTAACGGGGCAGTAAGAGCGTGATGCTTTTACTGCCCTGCTTTTTTATACCGCAAAAAAAGTCGGAGCGAATCATTTTGGCCGCAAGTGTGACCACTGAAATCGAATGCAGATGAATTTTGTAACAAAATGCACAAACGGCTGTAATGAAGTTCGTCGGAAATTTGATTAAAATAGTCAAAAACTACTTGAAAAATAGATTTTGTTTTGATAAAATAAAAATTAACTAAAAGGATAAGTGGCAAATTGCACATTTCCCATGTTTCCCGAAGGGAGTTAAAGAGCAGGATGAGCACTAAAACAACCAAAAAGCACAGCGAGAACGATGTTCCGCTTTACCTTTTCCATGAGGGCAGCAATTCAAATGCGTATGAGTATTTCGGCTCCCACAGAAAAAATAAGAATACCGTGGTTTTCAGAGTTTGGGCGCCTGACGCAAAAAATGTCAGCGTTACGGGAGATTTTAACGATTGGTCGGAGACTGAAAATCCGATGAAGCCGCTCAAAAACAGCGGCGGCGTTTGGGAGGCTGAAATCAAGAATATCAAGCCCTACGATATGTATAAATATTGTATAACCGCTGCCGACGGAAGAACGCTTATGAAGTGCGACCCATACGGTTTTCATATGGAAACGCGCCCCGGCACGGCTACAAAATACTATGAAATCGACGATTGCTACGAGTGGCACGACGAAAAGTGGGTTGAGGGCAGAAACGGCAAAAACATCTATGAGTCGCCCGTAAATATCTACGAGATACACGCGGGCTCCTGGAAGCAGTATGACGACGGTAATTTCTACTCGTACCGCGCGCTTGCCGACTCTCTTGTGCCGTATGTTAAAAAGATGGGCTATACCCATATTGAGTTTATGCCGCTCACTGAATATCCGTTTGACGGCTCGTGGGGCTATCAGGTAACGGGTTATTTTGCCGCGACGTCACGTTACGGCGAGCCTAAGGACCTTATGTATCTTGTAGATAAATGCCACGAAAACGGAATAGGCGTGATTTTGGACTGGGTTCCGGCACACTTCCCTAAGGACGCAAACGGTCTTTACGAATTTGACGGCGGACCGCTCTATGAATACAGCGACCCGAGAAAGGGTGAGCATTACGGATGGGGAACAAGAGTCTTTGACTTCGGAAAAAATGAGGTTCGCTCGTTTTTGATGTCCTCCGCTTCGTTCTGGCTTAAAAAATATCACCTTGACGGCATAAGGATAGACGCCGTTGCATCGATGCTGTATCTCGATTACGACCGCAAGGACGGCGAGTGGGTGCCGAATAAAAACGGCGGCAACGAAAATCTTGAGGCTGTCGAATTTTTGCAGAAGCTCAACGAAAACATTTTCCGCGACTTCCCGTATGCCATGATGATAGCCGAGGAGAGCACCTCTTGGCCAATGGTCACAAAGCCCGTATTTTCGGGCGGACTCGGCTTCAACTTCAAGTGGAATATGGGTTGGATGAACGATATTCTCCGCTATTTTTCGCTTGACGGATTTTTCCGCAAATATAATCACGACTGCATCACCTTCTCCATGTTCTACGCATTTTCCGAGAATTTCGTGCTTCCCATTTCTCACGACGAGGTGGTGCACGGTAAGAAGTCGCTTATAGACAAAATGCCCGGCTCATATGACGAAAAGTTTGCCGGAGTTCGCGCGTTTCTCGGCTATATGATGGCGCATCCCGGCAAAAAGCTTATGTTTATGGGTCAGGAGTTCGGCCAGTTTATCGAGTGGAATTACGAAAAGGGCCTAGATTGGCTGCTGCTCGATTATCCCAAGCACCGCGCGCTGCAAAACTATTTTAAAAAGATAAACGAATTTTACAAGGCAAATCCGGCATTTTGGCAGATAGATTATTCGTGGGAGGGCTTCTCGTGGATATCCTCCGACGATAAGGATAATTCCGTTATCGCATTCCGGCGTATTGATGAAAAGGGCAAGGAGATAATCGTTGTCTGCAACTTCACGAATGTCGAGAGATGCGACTACCGCATAGGAATACCGAAAAAAGGAGCCTATAAGATAGTATTCAATTCCGACGACGTCGAATTCGGCGGCGAAGGAAAGGGAAACAAGGGTAAATTAAAAACCGAATCGATAAATATGCACGGCTTCGAGCAAAGCATTTCTCTTGATTTGCCGCCGATGTCTGCAATATACATAAAAAAAACAAGGTAGTCTTGTACCCGTCAGGTGCAAGGCAGAGGCTAAGGCCTTTAAAAGGAGGATAAATCTATGGCACGCAAAATGGAATGTATTGCGATGCTGCTGGCAGGAGGTCAGGGTTCAAGACTCGGAATTTTGACCAAGAAGATTGCAAAGCCCGCAGTTCCCTACGGCGGTAAGTACAGAATTATCGACTTTCCGCTTTCAAACTGTGTGAATTCCGGCATTTCGACCGTCGGTGTTCTGACCCAGTACCAGCCGCTTGAGCTTAACGACTATATCGGCAACGGTCAACCGTGGGATCTCGACCGTGCACAGGGCGGAGTTCATATTCTCTCGCCTTATCAGCAGATAAAGGGCTCGGAGTGGTACAAGGGCACCGCAAACGCTATTTATCAAAACATAAACTTTATCGACAGATATAATCCCGAATATGTGGCGGTTCTCTCGGGCGACCATATTTATAAGATGGATTACTCAAAGATGCTCGACTATCATAAGGAAAAGGGAGCGGCCTGCACCATTGCAATGCTTGAGGTTCCGTGGGAGGAGGCTTCGCGCTTCGGCCTTATGATTACCGATGAGGACAACGCCATAAAGGAATTTGAGGAAAAGCCGAAAAATCCCAGAAGCAACAAGGCTTCCATGGGCGTTTACATATTCACGTGGTCAAAGCTTCGCAAATACCTTATAGACGACGAGAATAATCCGGAGTCGTCAAACGACTTCGGTCACGACGTAATACCGGCAATGCACGCCGCCGGCGAAAAGCTCTACGCTTACCTCTTTGACGGCTACTGGAAGGACGTCGGAACAATCGATTCCCTTTGGGAAGCAAACCTTGACCTTTTAAATCCCAAGGTTGACCTTGACCTTTCGGATCCCACCTGGAAAATCTATTCAAAAACTCCCGAAGCGCCTCCGCACTATGTTTCGCCCGAGGCTACGGTGCAGAATTCAATGGTTGCCGAGGGCTCTCAGGTTTACGGTGAGCTTGATTTCTCGATTTTGTTCTCAAATGTCACCGTTGAGCGCGGTGCCGTGGTAAGAGATTCCATAGTGATGCCCGGAACGGTCATAAAAGCGGGTGCTGTGGTACAGTATGCAATAGTTGCCGAAAACGCGGTCATTGAAGAGAATGCCGTTGTCGGAGCGAGACCCGAGGATGTTGAAAATCTTGACGACTGGGGCGTAGCCGTAGTCGGAAGCGGTGTTACCGTAGGCAAAAACGGAGTTGTGGCACCCAAGGCAATGGTTGACGAAGACGTAAAGGGGGCTTAAAAATGACCGGAAATAACATAGTCGGAATCATTTATTCAAACATATATGACGAGTGTCTCAGCGAGATGACGGGGCTTCGCACCATGGGCAGCGTGCCGTTTGCCGGCAGATACCGCCTTATCGACTTTCCGCTTTCCAATATGGTAAACAGCGGCATAGAAAAGGTCGGAGTTATCACAAAGAGCAACTATCAGTCGCTTATGGACCATCTCGGAACCGGCAAGCCGTGGGACCTCTCCCGCAAGACTGAGGGAATGTTTATTCTTCCGCCGTTCGCCTCCGCGGGCAACAAGAGCTTTTACAGCGGCAGAGTCGAGGCTCTCAAGGCGAATATGGGCTTTATAGCACGCTCCACCGAGGAGTACATACTTTTTGCCGATTGCAATAATATAGTAAACATCGACATTGACGAGCTTATGGATTACCATACCGACAAGGCGGCAGATATAACGATTGTTTATAAGCACGGTAAATGTCCGCGTCTGCAAAACAATATGGCGTTTTCCTTTGATGACGACAGCAGAGTGAAAATGGTCGCAATGTCGCCCGCAAGCGATACCATAGTTGATTATTCGATGAACATAATACTTATGAAGAAATCTCTTCTTCAAAGGCTTGTAAACGATGCCGTAAGTATGAATCACGAGTCGTTTGAGCGCGACATCATACAAAGCAATGTCGAAAAGCTTCGCATTTACGGCTTTGAGGCAAAGGGCTTCTCACTTACCGTTGACTCCATGCAGAGCTATTTTGACGCGAATATGCAGCTTCTCGACCCCGACAACTGCAAGCAGTTGTTTAACAGAGAGCGCCCCATATACACAAAGGTTCGCGATGATATGCCGGCTATTTACGGTCTCGGCTCAAGCGTTACAAATTCGCTCGTCGCAAACGGCTGCATAATAGACGGTGAGGTTGAAAACTGCATACTTTTCCGCGGCGTAAGAGTGGAAAAGGGCGCGGTGGTCAAAAATTCGATTCTCTGTCAGGGCAGCTTTGTGGCCTCCGGCTCTTCTCTCAACTACACCGTTACCGACAAGAGCGTTGCGATAACGCCTAATAAAAACCTCTCCGGCGCGGAGGATTATCCGGTTTATGTCGGCAAGGGCATAGTTATTTAACGCGGCGAACAGAGTTTACCGTTTATAAATTTTTGATTGAGGCGATTTTAAATGAAAGTATTATATGTAGCGAGCGAGGCACTCCCGTTTATGGCTTCGGGCGGCCTCGGCGATGTGGCAGGCAGTCTGCCGCAGGCTCTCAGGAAACGTCTTATAGGGTGCCGCGTTGTTATGCCGCTCTATGACGGCATTAAGCAGGAGCTTAAAGATACCATGACGTTTATCACGAGCATATCCGTGCCCGTGGCATGGCGCAGGCAGTATTGCGGAATTTTTGAGGCTAAGTACAAGGGCGTTATCTATTATCTTTTGGATAATCAGTATTATTTTAAGCGAGACGGAATTTACGGCTATTATGATGATGCCGAGAGATTTGCATTCTTCTCGCGCGCGGTGCTTGAGATGATACCGTATATCGACTTTAAGCCCGATATAATTCACTGCAACGATTGGCAGACGGCTCTTACGCCGCTCTATTACAGCTCAATGTATGCGAGCAGCCCCGGCTATGAAAACATCAAGACCGTGTTTACAATACACAACATCCAGTACCAGGGCACATACGGCAAGGAGCTTATAAACGAGGTTCTCGGTATACCGCAGAGCGCAACGTCGCTTATTGAGTACGACGGCGACGTAAACTTTATGAAGGGTGCCATAGAGACTGCAAACAGGGTAACTACCGTAAGTCCATCTTATGCGAGTGAGATTTTGGACCCGTGGTATTCCTACGGACTTGACACAATTCTCAACGAGCGTTCGTGGAAGCTCTCGGGCATACTCAACGGTATAGACACCGAGCTTTATAATCCCGAAACCGATAAGGACATCTTTGTAAATTATTCGGCGAACGATTTCCGCAAAAAGGCGGACAACAAGAGGGCTCTTCAGGAGCTTATGAATTTGCCGCAGAGAGCGGACGTACCGCTTATCGGTATGGTATCAAGGCTTGTTTCGCACAAGGGACTTGACCTTGTAAGAGCCGTTCTTGACGAGTTCTTGGGCGGTACCGATGTGCAGATGGTTGTTCTCGGCTCGGGCGAGTGGCAGTATGAACAGTTCTTTAAGGATATGGCGGCGAAATATCCCGATAAATTCGCCCTGAAGCTCGGATTTGTTCCGTCGCTTTCAAAGAAGATTTATGCAGGCACCGATATGTTCCTTATGCCGTCAAAGAGCGAGCCGTGCGGACTTTCGCAGATGATAGCTCTGCGCTACGGCTCTGTGCCGATAGTCCGTGAGACGGGCGGTCTGCGCGACACGATAAGGGACAGCGGCGACGGTGAGGGCAACGGCTTCACGTTTGCGAGCTACAACGCTCACGATATGCTTTACACAATACGCCGTGCGATTGAGGGCTATCAGAACCGTGAGGGCTGGAGCATACTCGTAAAGCGCGCCATGGAGTGCGACAACAGCTGGGGCAAGTCCGCTAACGAATACATAAGACTTTACAAGGATTTGCTCAAGGAGTAATCCGTATAAAATAAAAACCCGACTCACACAGCCTAATGTGAGTCGGGTAATTTTTTGCTTTTTATTCGCCCTCTGTGTGCGTAACGCCGATGCCGAGCTCATTTAATTGCTCGTCATCAACCGGAGCGGGACATTCCGTCATAGGCTCCGACGCGTTTTGAAGCTTGGGATACGCGATAACGTCTCTGAGGCTGTCGCAGCCTATCATCTGCATGCAAAGTCTGTCAAGACCTATGCCCATTCCGCCGTGCGGCGGTGCGCCGTAACGGAAAGCGTCAAGCAGATAGCCGAATTTGCTGTAAGCCTCTTCTTTGGAAAGACCGAGCAAATCAAAAATTCTGCTCTGCAATTTGGGGTCGGTAATTCTTATGGAGCCGCTCGAAAGCTCAATTCCGTTGAGCACAAGGTCGTAGCACTTAGCCCTCACCTTGGCCTTGTCGGTTTCGAGGTAATCGAGGCACTCGTCCATCGGTGCGGTGAAGGGATGGTGCATTGCGACAAACTGCTTGAGCTCCTCGTCATATTCAAAGAACGGGAACTCGGTAATCCACAGGAAATTGTATTTTCCCTCGGGGATAATATCGAGCTTTTTGGCAACCTTTTGCCTTAATGCGCCGAGCACCGTGAGAACGTGATTTTTGATTTTATCGGCTACAATCAGTATAACATCGCCCTTTTCGGCGCCTGTCTTTTTAAGTATGGCGTTCATTTCGTCCTCTGTCATAAACTTTGCAAAGGATGAGGAAACGCCGTCGTCTGTCATACGAATCCAAGCAAGGCCCTTTGCGCCTATGCCCTTTACGTAATCCGTGAGCTTGTCAATTTCTTTTCTCGAGAGAGCCGATACCGCATTTTTTGCGTTGATGGCTCTGACTGTGCCGCCCTCGGCTGTTGCGCTTTTGAATACGACGAATTCGGACGAGGAAACCTCGTCTGTTATATCGATAAGCTCCATACCGTATCTTGTGTCGGGCTTGTCCGAGCCGTAACGGTTCATAGCCTCATTGTAGGTGATTCTCGGCAGAGGGGTCGGCACATCAACGCCTATGGCGTCCTTGAAAACGCGCTTGATGTAGCCCTCGCCTATTGAAAGCACGTCCTCCATATCGACAAAGGACATTTCAAGGTCTATCTGCGTGAATTCGGGCTGACGGTCTGCACGCAGATCCTCGTCGCGGAAGCAGCGCGCTATCTGCATATATCTGTCAAAGCCGGCAACCATGGAGAGCTGCTTGTAAAGCTGCGGCGACTGCGGCAAGGCATAGAAGCTGCCGTTGTGAATTCTTGACGGTACAAGAAAGTCGCGTGCGCCCTCGGGTGTGGAACGGATAAGCATCGGCGTTTCAATTTCGATAAAGCCGTTCTCGTCAAAATAGTCACGCGTTATTTTAGTTATTTTATGTCTAAGCAGTATGTTTTTCTGTAAATCGGGTCTGCGAAGGTCAAGATAGCGGTATTTAAGCCTTGTAGTCTCGGCGGTCTGGCAGTTCGGAACTATCTCAAACGGAGGAGTTTCGCTCTTGCCGAGAATCCGAAGCTCCGTTACCTCAACCTCGATTTCGCCTGTGGCAATCTCGGTGTTTTTTGCGGAACGCTCTCTTACCTTGCCGACGGCTGCGAGAACATACTCGCTTCTCGCGGAAAAGGCCTTATCAAACACGGCCTTGTCGGTGTTTTCGTCAAATGCGAGCTGAACTATGCCCGTTCTGTCGCGCAAATCTATAAATATGAGTGAGCCGAGGTCACGCTGACGCTGAACCCAGCCGCAGAGCGTAACGGTTCTTCCGACGTCCTTTGCGGTAAGTGTGCCGCAGTAGTCGGTGCGTTTAAGTCCCTCAAGAGTTTCCATTATGCGTTTCCCCCTAAAATATCTTTAATATCAATGCCTTCGGTGTCGAAGCCCGCCACTGCCTGGCGAATTACTATCGATTGGAAATTATCGGTGAAGTCCTTGAGCGTGGTCTCCTCCTCCGTGCCGTCAGCCATATTTTTAAGCTTGACATTTCCCGAGGACAGCTCGTTTTCGCCGAGAACCACGGTGTAGAGAGCACCGATTTTGTTTGCGTATTTCATCTGCGCCTTAAAGCCTCTGCCGACTGTGTCAAACTGAGCGGAAAGCCCCTCGTTGCGAAGGTCGGTTGCAAGCTCGGCAGCCTTGATATTTGCTTCGTCGCCCATGGATACTATAAATATGTCGCACTTTTTGCGCTCGGGGAACGGAGTTTTTTGCGCCTCCATCAAAAGGAGCAGCCTCTCTATGCCCATAGCGAAGCCGCACGCCGGAAGCGGATTTCCGCCGACCTCCTCTATTAAGCCGTCATATCTTCCTCCGCCGCATACGGTGCCCTGCGCGCCTATTTCGTTTGAGACAAACTCAAACACGGTGCGCGTGTAGTAGTCAAGTCCGCGGACGATGCGCGGATTTACCGTATAGGCTATATTCATGGCGTCGAGATATTTTTTTACCGAGTCAAAGTGCTCGCGGCAATCGTCGCAGAGATAATCTGTTATGACGGGCGCGCCCTTTGCGATTTCGGAGCATATGGGACTTTTGCAGTCAAGTATTCTCATCGGATTTTTTTCGAGTCTGCCGCGGCACGTGTCGCAAAGCTCGTCTATGTGAGAGGCGAAGTATTCCTTCAATGCCTTGTGATACTCCGCGCGGCATTTCTTGCAGCCGATGGAGTTTATTTCGAGTGAAAGATTTGATACGCCGAGGTAGTTGAACACCTCGTTTGCGAGCGCTATAATTTCCGCGTCCTGCGAGGGAGCGCCTGCGCCGAAGCATTCCACGCCGAACTGGTGGAATTCGCGGAGCCTGCCTGCCTGCGGTTTTTCGTAGCGGTAGCACGAGATGAGGTAGTAGATTTTTTGCGGCATCGGCTCGTTGAAAAGCCCGTTTTCGAGGAATGCTCTTACCGCGCCTGCCGTGCCCTCGGGACGGAGCGTTATCGAACGGCCGCCTTTATCGGAAAAGGTGTACATCTCTTTTTGAACTACGTCTGTGGTGTCGCCCACGCCGCGCTCAAAAAGCTCGGTATGCTCAAAAACCGGTGTGCGCATTTCGTAAAAGCCGTAGTTTTCGGCTATCTCGCGCATTGCCGCTTCAACATACTGGGTTTTGTAGCTGTCCTTGGGCAGCAAATCGAGAGTACCCTTTATGGAGCTTGTTATAAGTGACATCTCAAATATCCTTTCGGTTGTGGATTATATCAGTGACGCACAGGGTGCGTAACACTATAATGCCCCCTCTGTTCGGAGGGGGCGAAAAAATACTGCTTATTTCGGATTTACAATATCACGCCAGTCAAGATCGCCTCTTTCAAGGCTGTGTATAAGCGCCTCTGCCGTTGCAATATTTGTTGCAACCGGAATATTGTGTACGTCGCAAAGCCTTAAAAGGTTATTCTCCTTAGGCTCATGCGGCTTCGGATTGAGCGGATCTCGGAACATCAAGAGAAGGTCTATCTCGTTGCAGGCTATACGTGCGCCTATCTGCTGGTCGCCGCCCTGCGATCCGCTTAAAAACTGCTGTATTTTAAGACCGGTAGCTTCGGAAACAAGTTTTCCCGTAGTGCCGGTTGCGCAAAGATTATGCTTAGACAAAATTCCGCAATATGCTATGCAAAACTGAACCATAAGTTCCTTTTTTTCATCGTGAGCCATCAAAGCTATATTCATAAAAGTTCCTCCGATCTTTTATTCGTTTGTGTTTTATACAACTTAAAATATTCTCCGATAGATATAATAACAAAAAAAAGTCAACTTTTCAAGATTTTTTTCATTTTGCACAAAAATAGTGTGGATTACATACGGTGCAGCACCCCAAAATACCCTAAATTAAAAATATTTCGGCGAAAACGGCACATTTTTGCCGAGAAGACGCTTGGCGATTCGAGAAAAAGCACTTCCTATAAAGCCGGAAAGCCTGCCGCCATCGCTCAAATGCATCGCGGACGAATCATACGGGACAACTCCGAGCAGCTTTACAGAGGATATATCCACGCAGTCGTTGAGCTTTGTCTGCCTGCCCTCCTCCATTTCGGAGCGTATTACCTTATTCACTATAAGCCGCGCCTCGTCGGAAAGAGGTCTAATTTTTTCGGCCTTGTCAAAGGCACTTCGCAGAGATACGGCGTCAGGCGTTGTCACGATTATCGCCTTGTCGCAGATTTTTGCTGCGAAATCAAAGGCTGTGCCGCAATTCTCGGCGTCAAACAATATATAATCATAGCTGCTCTCAAAAGAGAGTATAAGCTCATAAAATTCGTCGTATGTAAGCTCTTCCGTGCTTTTTGGGGCCGGCAAAAGCGAAACGCCCTTATATAATGTATCGTAAACGGCGTCATTTTTTTTGCAGTTGCCCCTGGCGGCGTCATACCAATTAAAAAGTATGTCCTCGCCCGTTTCGAGGAGCAGGTCGAGACTTCGGACGGAGGTGTCGGCGTCCGCGCACAGCACCCTTTTGCCCGCAGAGGCGAGTGCGGCCGCCAAGCCTACGGTTACCGTCGATTTCCCGGAGCCGCCCTTGCCGGAGCACACTATATACTTTTCAGCCATCGGAAATACCCCTTTCTTCAGCCGAGCAGCGAGCCGTAGCCTTGCGCGGTATTGACGCTGCCGCCGTCGGTCTCAAAGTAAGCCTTGTATATTTCTGCGACGAGCGAAGCTGTGGCGGAACCGCTGTTGAGGTTTTCGATTGCCACGCAGACCGCTATCTGAGGGTCGTCGGCAGGCGCAAAGGAAATCATAAAGCCGTTAAGACCGGTTACGATTTTGCCGCTCACCTTTGCCTTGCTCTCTGCGGTACCGGTTTTCGCCGCCACCTTTACGGGGAGGCTTTTAAATGCCGGAAGCCTTGCACCGAGCATTCCCATACCCTCTTTGACTATGCGTATGCTGTTTTGCGAAACACCGGTTTCGTTTAAAACAACGCCGTCGTTTGAGAGCAGAGTTTCGGAATAGTCGCTTGATTTCACGCTTTTTACAAAGTGCGCGCGGTATCTCGTTCCGCCGTTTGCAATGGTCGAAACATAGCTGCAAAGCTGTATGGGCGTAAAGAGGTTGTCCGACTGACCTATTGCAGCCTGAACGGTGTCGCCCGGGTACCATGTGCCGCCGTGAGCCTCTCTGTAAGCAATGCCGGCAAGTACGCCCGAGGATTCGTTTATTTCAACGCCCGTCTTTTGGCCGAGTCCGAATCTTGTGCAGTAATCGTTCATACGGTTTATGCCCAAAAGCCTGCCCGTTTCGTAGAAATAGATGTTGCAGGATTGGTTAAGCGCGTTTTTAACGTCTATCCAACCGTGCGAGCCGAGACATTTGAAGGTCGTGTCGGTAAACTGACGGTAAATGTGGCTGCAATAAAATTTTGACGTTTCGGTTATAACGCCCTCCTCGAGCCCCGCTGCCGCTATTGCCGGCTTCATTGTGGAACCGGGCTCATAGGTGCTCATAAGAGCTCTGTTCCAAAGCGGAGAGCTTTTATCCTTTGAGAGAGCCTCGTAATTTTGATAGTATGTGTTCAGGTCATAGCTCGGATATGTCGCGCAGGCGAGCACGGCACCGGTGTTTACATCCATTACAACGGCCGAACCGACCGCCGGAATTGCGTCCTTGTCGCGGTACCTTTCGACAAATGCCGCAAGCGAATCCTGAACCTTTTTTTGAAGCACGGAGTCAAGCGTGAGTATTACCGTGTCGCCGTCAACGGGCTCACGGGTGATTTCGCTCGTTTTTGTGCCGTCGGACGCCGTGGTTGTTGTCATTATGCCGTTCGTTCCGCGCAGGTAATCCTCCATGGCGCTTTCAAGGCCGAATTTGCCTATTGTGTCATCCATGGCATATGCGCGCAGGCTGAGCGTGGTTTTTTGCTCCGTGGTCAAATTCTGATCCGCGCTCTCCGCCTTGTAAGCGTCCGTTCTGTCCTTGTATTCGCTCTCGTTGAGCTTGCCGGTGATTCCTATTATATGCGGTGCTATCGTGCCGTCGGTGTAGTGGCGCGCGGTAGTCACGTTTATATCAACACCCCTGTAAAAGCTGCTGTTCTCTTTGATTTTGGCGGCGAGCGTCGGTGAAACGGAGTCGGCCACCGTGAACGGATTTGCCGCCGAAAACGAAATTTTCTTTAAAGAATAACAGACGGACGCGATTTTGAGTGCGTCTGCCGCCGAGTAGTCACCGAGAGAAAACTTTTCGACAAGCTCGTCGAAGCAGTTTTGCGCCGTGGCGTAGGAATTAAGATACAGAACGTCCTTGGATTTTAAATATGTTATGTCCTTGTCGGCATTTTCCTTAAAAGAAACAGAGCCGTCCGAATTTAATACGAGCGGCAGATTGTCGTTCCAAGCGGCACCCTCGCTCTCAAGCAGGTTTATAAGCGACAGGATTATTTCGTTTCGCTTGTCCTGCTCCTTTGTGGACGGGAAATAGGACGCGTTCAGCACGACGGAATTTATCTGCTCGTTTGTGACAAGCGGCGTTCCGTTGCAGTCGAGTATTTCGCCGCGCGATGCGGCTATTGTGGATTTTGTCTCGGACAGAGCGACACGCTGCGTCGAATAGTCCGCCGCATTGACAATTTGAATGCGGAACAAATCTACCGCGAAAAGCGAAAATAAAAACAGGACGGATACGGTAAAAATAAGTATTCTTCGCCTTATTTGCTTTTTGTTATCCAAATTTGCCGCTCCTTTCTCATCAGTTTTCAAGAACGTTGATTTTTGTCCGCCGCATAACGGCACGAACTATAATGTACCACAGCGGCGTGAAAAAGAATGAATACACCGCCGCAGGTATATAGTAGCGTATAAACAGGTAGCCTGTGCTGTCAACTCCGTTTGCGAGCAGGAAAAACACAACATAGAATACCGAGTATATAAGGCATGCAAAGCCCGACAGCAGCAGCGCCGTCATAAGATTGTTTCTCATAAGGTAGTCTATGAGCAGACCTGCTGCCGCACCCGCAAGCATAAGCAAAAGTGCGTTGTAGCCGTCGCCCATGGGCGAAACGCTGTCCCAAAGTATACCGGCGAGCATACCCAAAACAGCTCCGGCTATTTCACGCTCAAACATACCTATGCAAATGACAAGCGGAATTAAAAGATTGGCTTTAACGCCGAATATTTCGGGGAAAAGACCCCTTGTGTTTTGCAAAATGTGAACCGCAAGTATCAAAAGCACAAATACGGTTCTTCTGACAAACAGTATTTTTGTTGACCTACGCATCAGTTTTTACCCTCGAATTCGGTTATGACAAAAGCGTCCTGAACATCTCCGGGATCAACCTCGGGCTTTACCTCGGCATAATATGAGATGTTGCCCTCCTCCTTGCTTACGGCGGTCACCGTGCCGATAATGAGGCCGCGCGGATAAATTCCGCCGACGCCCGATGTGCAAACTATTCCGCCTACCGCAACGGAGGTGTCCTTTGTAAGCCCGGTGAGCTTCAAAAGGCCGTTCAGAGCGAGCTTTGACGTGGTTTCGGTGTAGCCCATTTCACCCGTGCGTATTTCGTATGCCGCCGCGTTGACCTTGGGGTCCGTTACGGAGAGAACAACGCACGAGGTCGGCGTTACTTCGTTTACTATGCCTATTAAGTACTCGCCGCTTATTACGGGGTCGTTGACTTTAACTCCGTCGTTTGAACCGCAGTTCAAAACAAACGAGCCGAAGGTGTCGGCGGAGTCTCTGCCGATAACGGTTCCGGCAACAAATTTAAAATCGGGATTTTTTTCTTTGACCTCAAGGAATTTTTCGTATGCCTCGACTTGCTTTTTCAGCTTTTCGTAATCGACAAGCTTGCTCTGATAATCGGCAACCTCCGATTCAAGCTCGCTGATACGGTCGCGATAGGTGCTCGACGAGACAAAGCTTCCCTTAAAGCCGTCGAGCTTGTCTACAAGATACGACGAGGCCTTCTGGAGCGGAGAAAATACAAACGACGTCACCTTTGAAACGGGTGTTGTGCCGTCTGCGGCAGAAGCCGCGGCAGCAATGGCAGCAAGCAATACAAGCGCGATCGCAAGCAGTATTTTAAAAGCCGTACTCTTAAAAAATTTCTTCATATCGTACTCCGGTCACAGTTAAAATTTGCGGGCGAAAAACAATTCCGCCCGCCTTTTTATCAGTCGTAATTCTTTTTGGCGGTAATGCCCAGAGTGTTGCTCTCAAGGCAGACGCCGCAGCCGTCAACAACGCAGTCAAGCGGATTTTCCGCAACGTGGACGGGGATTTTTGTTTCAATGGAAATGAGCTTGTCAAGTCCTCTTAATAATGCGCCGCCGCCTGTGAGCATAATGCCGCGGTCGATAATATCCGCCGAAAGCTCCGGGGGAGTTTTCTCAAGAGTGGAGCGAACTGCGTCGAGGATCTGATTTACGGGGTCCGAAAGAGCCTCGCGGACTTCTTCGGAAGTAATTTCGATGTTTTTGGGGAGACCGTCAAGCAGGTTTCTGCCCTTGACGTCCATGGCGCCCTCGCCGTCGTAGGGGTAGGCGGAGCCGATTTTTATTTTTATATCCTCTGCGGTGCGCTCGCCTATGAGGAGGTTGTGCTTCTTTCTGATGTAAGCGATAATAGACTCGTCGAAATTATCGCCGGCAACCCTTGCGGACTGAGCGGTAACTATGTCGCCGAAGGAAATGACGGCAACCTCGCTTGTACCGCCGCCTATATCGACTACCATATTACCTATGGCCTCCGAAACGGGAAGACCCGCGCCTATTGCGGCTGCCATGGGCTCTTCTATAAGACTTACATATTTTGCGCCTGCCGAGCGTGCCGCGTCATGAACGGCCTTTCTCTCTACCTCTGTAACTCCGGACGGGATACAGATAAGAACTCTCGCCTTTGAAAACGGCGATGAGCTTATGGCCATTTTTATGAATTCCTTAAGCATATCCGAGGTTATCTCAAAGTCGGCGATAACACCGTCTTTAAGAGGTCTGACCGCGGTTATTGAGCCGGGTGTACGGCCTATCATTTGCTTAGCCTTGTTGCCGACTGCGACAACCTTTTGCGGATAAGCGCTGACATCGACCGCAACAACGGATGGTTCACGGATTACTATTCCCTTACCTTTAACGAAAACGAGGGTATTTGCGGTACCAAGATCGATTCCGATGTCCTGTGAAAATAACATTTTTATCTCCCTTTCGGTTTTATGAAAAATAACTTCTCTGATACAATTAAATATTATAACCTCAAACCGGATTTTTCTCAACTAAAAAAATTCTAAATCTTTAAAAAATTACGGTAAAATTTGTGTGTATTTCGACACACGGTATGTTTTGGCGCATTATAAGCCGAAAAAAAGACCTTTTCGTTATTCGACGGAAGTTCAAAATCGTTTAAATCCTTGCAAAGCGCGGTAAAATACTATATACTTTTTTCAGAAAGTGAAAAGGGAGTGACATTTTGGATCCTATAAATGTTGATTTTACGGGAAGAGGCAGAGACGACGGCAAAAAGGGTGTCGCGGATGTGCTCATACCGCCCGAGAATTCGGGTAAAAAAATAGCGATAAATATCATATTGACGCTTATACTCGGTGCCGTGCTGTATTATTTTATGATACCGGCGCTCAATTTTAAGTCGATAGAGCTTTACCTCTTCGTTGTTTTTGTGTGTCTTATATATCTGCTTCTGACGATTATTTCGTCAAGGGCGTTTATAAAGCCCGAATATCTGCCCTACGTCAAAAGGCGGTCGAGGGTTCCGGGTATCTTGATTCTCGCTCTTGCCGCAGTGGCTCTTGTGGGCTGGCTTACCGGCGTTACGCTGTTCAGGGCGAAGTCTTACAGCAAGCTTATAAGCGTTCAGGACGGCGATTTTGCTGAGGACGTTGCCGAGATAGATTTCTCAAGCGTTCCCGTGCTTGACAGCTCCTCGGCAAACAAAATAGCCGAGAGGACGCTCGGCGATCTGTCGGACAAGGTCTCGCAGTTTGTCGTATCGCCGTATTCCACGCAGATAAACTATAAAAACACGCCCGTCAGAGTTACCGCGCTTGCTTACGGCGACATCTTCAAATGGATAAAAAACACCAAGGAGGGTCTGCCGGCATATATCATAGTTGATATGACCACGCAGGAGGGGCAGCTTGTCCGCCTGCCGGAGGGTATGAAGTATTCGCCCACCGAGCACTTTAACAAGTATCTTCTCAGATATTTGAGGTTTAAATACCCCACCTATCTCTTTGATGAGCCGTCGTTCGAGATAGACGAGAGCGGCTCTCCGTATTGGATAGTTCCGATAGTCGATAAGACCATAGGTCTTTTCGGCGGCACCGACATAGATGGTGCGATTATAGTAAACGCCGTCACGGGTGAATGCCATATGATATCCACAAGCAATGACGGCACGACAAAGCTGCCGACCTCGAGCTTCGCTTCGGACCCCGAGTGGATGTGGATAGACCGCATTTATTCTCCGACGATTCTCACTCAGCAGTATAATTACTACGGAAAGCTCAACAACGGCTTTATAAACTCCGTAATCGGCCAGGAGGGCGTTAAGGTTATGAGCTCGGGCTACAATTACCTTGCGCTCAACGACGATGTGTATATGTACACGGGTGTAACGTCCATAAGCTCCGACCAGTCCATTATAGGCTTTGTGCTCTCGGACCTTCGCACCAAGGAGACAAAGTATTATCAGGTGTCAGGTGCGCTTGAAATGACCGCTCAGACCTCCGCCGAGGGCGCGGTTCAGCAGTATTCGTATTCGGCTACCTTCCCGCTTCTGCTCAACATCAGCGGCGAGCCGACATACTTTATGGCTCTCAAGGATTCAAGCGAGCTTGTAAAGATGTACGCCATGGTTAACGTGAAGCAGTCCACGATAGTCGGTACGGGATACAATCTCACCGAATGTACCGAAAACTACGCGGCAGAGCTTAAACGCAACGGCGTAAACGTGGATATTGACGTTGACGAAATGGGCGCAAAGGACGACCCGACCGCGACCGCCCCCGAAACAGAGGAAATAAGCGGCAAGATAACCGAGATAAGAAGCGTCGTAACGGGCGGCGAAACGTACTTCTATTTGAAGCTTGACGCAGGCAGTACGTTCTATAAAGTCCCCGTGGCACTCGCCGAAAAGGTTGTAATCTTGAACGTCGGCGACAGCGTTACCGTCTTAGTACCCAAGGAGTCCTCCGGTGACATAGTTGAGGTATCCTCACTCAAATAACACCTTTAAAACCGCCGCGCGGAAATTTCGGCAGCTCCGAAAAAACGCGCGGCTTTAATTTTTACCGAACGGAGTAAAATTATGTTTGATATGCACGGCGAAACCGTATGCTATAACGAAAAAGACGAGACCGCGGTGATTATAGACCAGACTCTTTTGCCCGGTGAAATTGTTACGCTTGAGCTTTGGGAAAAAGAGGAGATGTATGACGCAATAAAGCGTCTTGCCGTTCGCGGCGCACCGGCAATAGGTGTTTTCGCGGCAATAGGGCTGTCGGTTCTGGCCGCACGCGACAAAACGGCAGACGAAAAAACGCTTATTGAGCATTTTCTCGAAAATCTTGAATATCTCACCTCCTCGCGCCCTACCGCGGTAAATCTTTTTGCGGCGGCGGACGAGATGAAAAGGACGGCTCTTTTACATAAGGGCGAGGGCGCGGACGCCGTAAGGGCGGCACTCAAGGAAAAGGCTTTGGAATTACATGACAAAGATATTGAGGTGTGCCGTAAAATCGGTGAATACGGAGCTCGGCTTCTCGAGAACTGCGACAGTGTTTTGACCCACTGCAATGCGGGCAGGCTTGCGACGGTAAAGTACGGAACCGCTCTGGCACCCGTATATGTGGCGGCGGAAAACGGGCATAAAATGCGCGTGTTCTCTGATGAGACAAGACCTCTTTTGCAGGGCGCGCGCCTTACGAGCTTTGAGCTTGCAAATGCAGGTATAGATACTACGCTGATATGCGATAACGCCGCATCGTACGTTATGAAAAACGGGCTTGTTTCCGCGGTGCTTGTCGGATGCGACAGAGTGGCGGCAAACGGCGATACAGCCAACAAAATAGGCACCTCCGGAGTTGCCGTCCTCGCAAAATATTACGGCATTCCGTTTTATGTGTGCGCCCCGTTTTCAACAATAGATAAAAACTGTCTAAGCGGCAGGGATATAAAAATCGAAATGCGTCCGGGCGACGAAATAACCGATATGTGGTACGAAAAAAGAATGGCTCCGAAGAATATAGGAACGCTGAATCCGGCATTTGACGTTACCGATAACAGTCTCATTACCGCGTTTATTACCGAAAAGGGTGTTCTCTCTCCGAATGAATTTTGATACGCCGAAGCCGGTATAAAGGCTCTAATCGGGGCTTTTTTTCACGGCGGCGTTGTGTTATAATATTTTGAAACGAGATTTAAGAAAGGCGTGAGAAATTTGGACGTACAGGTAGGCGACAGGCTGATAATGAAGAAAAAGCACCCATGCGGCTCAAACGAGTTTGCGGTGCTGCGTTCCGGAATGGATTTTCGCCTTAAATGCTGCGGCTGCGGACGCGAGGTTATGGTGCCGCGCATCAAAATCGAAAAAAATATCAAAAAGGTCATAAGGGACGAAAACGGCGATGTTTGATAAATTACAGGGAATCGAGGATAAACTCGAAAAAATAAATTCCTCCCTGTGCGACCCCGAGGTCGTGTCTAATCAGGAGGAATACAAAAAGCTGATGCGCGAAGCGAAAACGCTGACGCCGATAGTTGAAAAATTCCGCGAATACAAAAAGGCAAATTCCGATTTAACCGAGGCAAAAGAGATGCTTGCGGACAGCTCTCTCGATAAGGAATTCCGAGATATGGCAAGCGAAGAAGCGGCGGAGGCACAGAAAAAGACCGAAGAGCTAAAAGAAGAATTAAAGGTGCTGCTGCTGCCTAAAGACCCGAACGACTATAAAAACGTAATAGTCGAAATTCGCGGCGGTGCAGGCGGCGAGGAGGCAGCTCTTTTTGCCGGCTCGCTTTTCCGTATGTACAGTATGTATGCCGAGCGCAAGGGCTGGAAAACCGAAATAATGAATGAAAATCCGACCGAGCTCGGCGGATATAAGGAAATAAGCTTTATGATAGAGGGCGAGGGCGCTTATTCGCGGCTCAAATTCGAGAGCGGCGTCCACCGCGTTCAGCGCGTGCCCGAAACCGAGAGCCAGGGCAGAGTTCACACGTCCACCGTAACCGTAGCGGTACTTCCCGAGGCGGAGGAGGTCGAATTTACGCTTGACCCCGCCGACCTTCAGATAGATGTTTTCCGCTCAAGCGGTGCGGGCGGGCAAAAGGTAAACAAGACCTCGTCCGCAATTCGCGTTACGTATCTGCCCACGGGTATGGTCGTTGAGTGCCAGGATGAGCGCAGTCAGTATAAAAATAAGGATAAGGCACTCAAGGTTTTGCGTTCAAGGCTCCTTGAGGAAAAGACCGCAAAGCAAAATGCCGAAATCGCAGGTGAGAGGCGCTCACAGGTCGGCACCGGCGACAGGAGCGAGCGAATACGCACGTACAATTTCCCTCAGGGTCGTGTGTCCGACCACAGAATAGGGCTGACGCTTTACAAGATAGAGGCGATAATGAACGGCGACCTTGATGAAATCATAGACGCACTTGTTACTGCGGACACAGCCGAAAAGCTGAAGGCAGAGGATTAATCTCGGGCGATACAGTAAAAAGAAAGGCAATAATTTATGTATACCTCATTTGAAGAACTTAAAAAAGACTGTTTAAAGTGTAATAAATGCCCGCTTGCCGCGACGAGAACGAATGTTGTTTTCGGCGTGGGACCCGAGGACGCCGAGGTTCTTTTCATCGGCGAGGGACCAGGCGAAAACGAGGACCTTACGGGTCAGCCGTTTGTTGGCAGAGGCGGAAAGCTGCTCGACCAATATCTGTATGATGTGGATTTGGACAGAAATAAAAATATCTACATCGCAAATATCGTAAAATGCCGTCCGCCGAAAAACCGCGATCCGCAGCCGCTGGAGCAGGAATCGTGCGAGATGTGGCTGAGGGAGCAGGTTAGGCTTATGAGACCGAAAATCATAGTTTGCCTCGGCAGAATAGCGGCACAGAAGATAATTTCCCCCGATTTTAAAGTGACAAAGCAGCACGGCGAATTTTTTGAGCGCAAAGGTACCCTTTTGATGGGAACTTTTCATCCGGCGGCGCTTTTGCGCAACCCGAACAACAAGCCGGCAGCACTCTCGGACTTTTTGGCACTTCGGGACAAGATCAACGAAATTTGCGAAAGAACGTATTGATATATGGATTTTATACCCTTTAACTCGCGAGACACGTTTTACAAAAGTAAATTCGGTGCGGTAAAAACCGGAGAAAAATTTCGTCTCAGGCTTATTTTGCCGCGCTCTTTTTCCGCCACGGCGGCTTATTTTATGCTGCGGCGCGACGACGGTGATTTTTGCGATCATAAGATGTGCTGGGCGGGCATGAACGGTGACGACAAGGAGATATGGGATATAGAGCTGTCGGTTTCCGAATGCGGACTTTACTGGTATCATTTTGACTATGATTCGTCCTGGGGCAGAGGCTCCGTGTATAACATCGGCGACGGCAAGGGCGATGTTTGGAACGGCAGGAACAGCCGTCTTCAATGGCAGCTTACCGTATACGATAAAAACTACAAAACGCCGTCATGGCTCAAGGGCGGAATTATGTATCAGATATTCCCCGACCGATTTTTCCGTTCGGGCGAGAAGAAAGAAAACGTACCGTCCGACAGAATTTTGCGCGACGATTTCGACGGCGAACCGAATTGGCGACCGAACGAAAAGGGCGAGGTGCTCAATAACGACTATTTCGGCGGCGACCTTCGCGGAATTACCGAAAAGCTCTCATATCTTTTTGAGCTCGGAGTCACCTGCATATATTTAAACCCGATATTTGAGGCACATTCGAATCACCGCTACAATACGGCGGATTATATGAAAACAGACCCGCTTCTCGGCACGGAGGAGGATTTTAAAAAGCTGTGCGAAAGTGCCGGCAGAGTGGGAATAAAAATAATTCTCGACGGTGTTTTTTCGCATACCGGCGATGACAGCCGTTATTTTAACCGCTATTCGCGATATGATACCGTAGGCGCGTATAATTCAAAATCGTCGCCGTATTTCAAGTGGTATAAATTTGACCGCTACCCCGATGAATATAAGAGCTGGTGGGGCTTTAAAACGCTTCCGGAGGTTACCGAGGAGTGCCCCGACTACGACGAATTTATCTGCGGCAAAAACGGAGTTATACGGAAATGGCTGCGGCTCGGCGCGTCCGGCTGGCGGCTTGACGTTGCCGACGAGCTGCCCGACTGCTTTATAGACGATTTGCGCGTGGCGGTAAAGACGGAAAAACCCGACGGCATATTGCTCGGCGAGGTTTGGGAGGACGCCACCACAAAGTTTTCATACGGCACACGGCGCAGATACCTTTTGGGGGTTCAGCTCGACAGCGTTATGAATTATCCGTTTGCGGAAGCCGTTACGGACTTTGCGAGAAACGGCGTTGCAGAGAGCTTTGAATCGTCGGTTATGACGATTATTGAAAACTATCCTAAGGAAGCACTCGACGTTTTGATGAACCACATAGGTACTCACGACACGGAGAGAGCGATAACAAAGATAGCCGGCGAAAAGAGCGATTATCGCGACAGGCAGTGGCAGTCGGAGCATTCCCTGTCCGAGGAGGAATATAAGCGCGGAGTAAAGCTTTTGAAGCTCTGCGCGGCGATTCAGTATACCCTCCCCGGAGTGCCGTGCGTCTACTACGGCGACGAAGCCGGCATGCAGGGTTACAAGGACCCGTTTAACCGCGCTTTCTTCCCGTGGGGCAGAGAAAACCGCGAGCTTCAAAATTACTATATAAGGCTCGGCAAGGTGAGAAGAAGCACCGACTGCTTAAAGGAAGGCGAGTTTATACCTGTTTCCTCGGTGCTCTCCTGCGTCTGCTTCGAGCGTCGCGGTAAAAATGACTCGTGTCTGCTGATAGCCAACAGAAATGAGCAGGATATAACATATTATCTTCCGCCGCGCTGGCAAAACACAAGCGAAGTGCTTTTGGGCGAGAGTGTCGGCAGCTCGGTTCTTGTGCCGGGGCTATCGGCGGTCATACTGAAAAAAGAAGCTACTTGATAAAAGCGCATATTGCGGCGCCGGCGCCTGCCGCTGCCGCGATATTTGTTATTTTAAGGATTATTTTGAGCGCTTTTTGCTTTTTGCTTACGGGCACTCCCGGCGGGTCCTTGAGGGACGCCTCGGCTTTTTCGCGCAGGGTCTTTTCGGGTAATGTGCTGAATTTCGGGTCAACGAAAAAAAGTGCCTGAGTAAAATATTCGCAGCCCGTATCTTTTATTTCAAGCACCTGTCTGTTTACGCCTTTTATCATAATTTTTCCTCCGGTAATTTATGTATTTATTATTGTTTTAAAGAGCGTTTTTTATGCGGAAAAGGCGGAGAAAAAATCGGGGAGATTTTTGTCAATATGGGATTTTACACAAATTTAAAAAGCACGAAATTATACAGAGAGTATTATTTTTTGATGTCTAAAAGTGTTCAAAACTATGTTCAAAATGTTAAAAAGTCACCTAAAAACAGGTAAAAACATACCGATTTTCGAGTTTTGAACATCAATGTGCAAAAGTTCAAGGGTTTCCGCGTAAATACGCTGTGTTATAAAATCTTTACAAATTATACAGTTAGGAAACTCTCTTAGACAGTTTTTAAGAAATGTTTTTGTGCAATTTTACGCTGTTCAAATTAGATATAATTTAATGTGGTATTTTGTGAAAAACGGGAGAACGGAAAATGGTTAACAATGAAAATATAATCCGACTTAAAAAGCCCGATATGTTTTCTCTCGGAAGAACACTTGACTGCGGTCAGGCTTTTCGATGGGAAAGTGACGAGAGCGGAATTTTTTCGGGCGTTGCTTACGGCAAGGTTATGCGTGTAAAGGAAGAGGGCGACAGCCTGCTTTTTTACGGTATGAAAAAAGATGACGTTTATGGCGCTTTTTACAGATACCTTGACCTCGGCCGCGATTACCGTGAAATTACCGATCGCTACAATGGCGACAAATATCTGTCGGAGGCCGTAAGGGCTTGCCCCGGTATCAGAATTTTGCGTCAGGAGTCGTGGGAGGCACTCTGCTCGTTTATAATTTCGCAAAACAACAATATTCCGCGTATAAAGGGAATAATAAAAAGGCTCTGTGAGAGCTTCGGCGAAGAGCTTGAGAGCGGAATGTACACATTTCCCTCCCCCGAAGTGCTGTCCGGCAAGGCACCCGAGGACTTGGCTTCGCTTCGCGCCGGTTTCAGGGCAAAATACATAATTGACGCCGCAAATAAGGTTTCGTCGGGTGAAATCGACTTTGACAAGATTGCCGATTCGCCCATAGAATTCGGCAGGCAGGAGCTGCAAAAAATAAAGGGCGTGGGCAAAAAGGTTGCCGAATGTACGCTTCTGTACGGATTCGGAAAATATGAGGCGTTCCCCGAGGACGTGTGGGTAAAGCGCATAATGGCGGAGATGTACCCGGACGGTCTTCCTGCCTGTACAAAGGGCAGCGAGGGCATAGCTCAACAGTATTTGTTTCATTGGAGGCGCACAGTGTACCGCGAAAACCTATAACGGCGGAGGAGTTTTTTATGATAACAGACAAGCCCGATATTTTTGACAGAATAATGTCGCTCAAAATATTTAAATGGGCAAACCCGTTTTACACTAAATACAAGGAAGTGCTGATGTATCTGCTGTTCGGCGGACTTACAACGCTTGTAAGCGTAGGCGTATTTGCACTGTTTGAGAGTCGCTTCGGACTAAACGAGCATATTTCAAACGTCATATCTTGGCTGACTGCGGTACTGTTTGCGTTTGTGACAAACCGCATATGGGTTTTCCCGACAAAGACTAAAGGTTTTGCGGCTTTTATTTTTCAGATGGCAAAGTTTTACGGCGGCAGGCTGTTTACCTTGGGCGTTGAGGAGCTTATGCTCTTTGTATTTGTAACAAAGCTTCAAATCAATGCCGTTTTGATTAAGCTCATAGCGCAGGTCGTAGTCGTGATACTGAATTTTGTTATAAGTAAGCTGTTTGTTTTCAAAAAAAATAAAAATTCTTAATAAGGCTTTTTGCTTAAAAAAATAACCTCCGCATTTCATATGCAGAGGTTACTTTTTATAGTTATAGGGAATTTAGTTTAATTCGGGATAAAATGCCTTGTGAACTGCCGCAACGGCTCTATCGGCGTCCTGTGCGTCTATAAGAACGGAGATTTTGATTTCGCTTGTTGAAATCATATCAATATTTATGTCGTGCTCATAGAGTGCCTCGAACATCTTTGAAGCGGTTCCGGGGTGAGACTCCATACCGGCACCGACAACGGAAATCTTTGCAACGTTTGTGGCACAAGTGATGTTTTTATCATCGATATCAAAGGTCTCGTGAACGGCTGCTATTGCGTCAACCGCATTATCCTTGGCAACGGTAAAGGTGATGTCCTTTGTGCCGTCGCGACCTACGGACTGAAGAATTATATCGACGTTTATGCCTTTCTGTGCAAGCTTTGAGAAAAGCTTGAATGCAATACCGGGGGTATTGTCTATATTTGTAACCGAAATTCTTGCGACGTCGGTATCCTTTGTGACGCCTCTTACGAGCATTTTTTCCATTTTAGCGACCTCCTTGACTATTGTGCCGGGTACACGTTTAAGGCTTGAGAGTACCTCTATTTCAACATTGTATTTTTTTGCCATTTCCACGGAACGGTTATTGAGAACCTGCGCGCCGAGCGTTGCAAGCTCAAGCATTTCGTCGTAAGTAATTTCCTTGAGCTTTCTCGCCTCGGGTATCTTTCTCGGGTCGGCGGTGAATACGCCCTCAACATCGGTGAATATCTGACAACGATCCGCGTGCATGGCGGCTGCTATGGCAACGGCACTCGTATCCGAGCCGCCTCTGCCGAGCGTTGTGAGGTCGTCGTATTTGTTTATGCCCTGGAAGCCTGCGACAACAACTATGTTGTGGCGGTCAATCTCGGCACGTAAGCGATCGGTTTTAATTGATTTGATTCTTGCCGAGCCGTAAGCCGAGCTTGTTCTGAAGCCTGCCTGCCAGCCGAGAAGCGAAACCGAGGGGCAGCCGAGCTTTTCAATAGCCATTGAAAGAAGCGCGATTGAAATCTGCTCGCCGGAAGTTAGGAGCATATCCATCTCTCTTTTAGAGGGATGCTCGTTTATTTCGTGAGCCTTGTCGATAAGATCGTCGGTGGTGTCGCCCTGAGCGGAAACCACAACTACTACGTCGTTGCCCTCACGGTACGTATCGGTGACTATTTTCGCCACGTTCATAACTCTTTCGGCGTTGGCTACCGATGAGCCGCCGAACTTCTGAACTATGAGTCCCATATTTTTCCTCCGTTAAAAAAATCAATAATCTGTAACTCTTATTGTTGAGAGGACGTCTATGCCCTCTGTCTTAGCGAGCTTGTCGGTGAGTACCTTTTCGATGCCCTTATCGGTAACGAATGCGATTTCGTCCTCGGGGGCGCCGTTTCGAGTAAGATATTTTACTTTGCCGAAGTTTTCGCCTATCTTTTTAAGAATATCGTCCTTATTTCCGGTGACCTTTGCGCGTATGTAAAGAGCCGTTTCGAGGGTTCTGTAATCAATTACGTAATTTTCCTCGGGAGCGCCCCAGCCGAACAGCTTTTTGCGTTTTTCATGCTTTGCGCAGTCTATTACGTCGGCAACAACGGCGCTGGCTGTGGGCAATTTACCTGCGCCTCTGCCGTAAAATACAACGTCGCCTATCGCGTCGCCGCGAACGAGAATGGCGTTGAATACATCGCTTACCGAGGCGAGCTGGCTGTGATTTTTAACTATGCAAGGGCAAACCATGGCGGAAATTTTGCCGCCGTTTTCGCGTCTTGCTTTGCCGAGGAGCTTAATAACGCCGCCGAAATCGTTGACATAGGCGACATCCTCCAAGGTTATTTTTGAGATGCCCTCGGTGTGAACGCTGTCGGGGTAAACGTGCTTGCCGAAGCAGAGAGATGCGAGAATGCAAATTTTGCGGCACGCGTCTATGCCCTCAACGTCGGCCGTCGGGTCCTTTTCGGCGTAGCCGTTGTCTTGGGCGAGCTTCAGAGCTTCTTCAAAGCTCATATTCTGCTCTATCATCATAGTGAGTATAAAGTTTGTAGTGCCGTTTAAGATGCCGGCTATTTCGTCTATCTCGTTTGCCGCGAGGCACTGCGAAATGGGGCGAATAATCGGAATACCGCCGCCTACCGACGCCTCAAACAGGAAGTTTACGTTGTTTTCGTCGGCGAGGGTCAAAAGCTCGTAGCCCTTTTGCGCGACAAGCTCCTTGTTTGACGTTACAACGCTCTTGCCCGCCTTTAAAAGCGAAGAGACAAATTCAAATGCCGGATGAAGTCCGCCCATAGTCTCGACAACTATTTTGACGGAGTCGTCGTTTAAAATAATATTGAAGTCCTTAATAAATTTATCTTCGTTCGGGTCTCCGGGAAAATCTCGGAGATCGAGGATATATTTGAGCTCAAGGTCTTTCTGGGTGCTTTTGCTTACGATACTGTCGTGGTTTTTGTGAAGCACTTCCACAACGCCCGAACCGACGGTTCCGTAGCCCATAACGGCTATATACATTTTTTCTCACATCCTAAATAATATGAATATACATTTAGCATAATACCATAAATTCCCGACGTTATAAAGGAAAAAGCTCAAAAATTTTTGCGTTTGTTTAAATTTCTATAAAAGTTTGAGATTATTGATTGTAAGTTTTTGAAAAATAGTATAATATGTATATATGTTATCGGCCGGCAAAGCGTCGGCTTTTATGCTAAAGGATGTGAAGCTGTGGACAATATTGCAAAACGCCGTAATTTTATAATCAACGTAGTTTATATAATAATAATCGCAGGGCTTTTTTATTTGTTTATGAAGTATGCCTTCGGGGTTCTGTCCCCGTTCATAATAGCCATGTTTATAGCCATGCTGCTTCAAAGGCCCGTAAATTACGTGATTGAAAAGACGAAAATACCTCGCGGTATAGTTTCGACCGTGGCGGTTTTGCTCGTCGTGTTTGTTTTCGGAACAATAATAGGACTTATACTTTCCAAAATATTTTCCGAGCTGAAGTCCTTTTTTAATTATATTATGCTGCAGCTTGACAATGCGCCGCTGTTTGCGTCGCAGCTCAAGGATTGGGTCAACACTCACTTTACGTTGCTGCCGGACTCTATAAGGCAGAATATCATCTCGACCGTGGCGAATCTTATAGATAAAATACAGGGCGTGGATACGGGCAGCTCTTCTTCCGCGGCGGCAGCCGTAGCGTCAAGCGAGACGGCGGCAAAGGGCTTCGATTTTTCGTCATTCTCATCACCGATGAGCGCTCTTTGGGGAACGGCTAAGCAAATACCGTCTATACTCGTCGGCACCATAGTCGGCATAGTTTGCTGCTGCTTTATGACTTCCGATTATCACACTCTTCGCTCGCTGATTATGACTCAGGCGGGCAAGCGCGCAGACGCCTTTATAAGAACAAAGCAAATAATATTTTCAACGCTCGGAAAGATGATAAGGGCATACGGCCTTATCATGTGCGTAACCTTCCTTGAAATGGTGCTCGGCCTTTCGATATTAAAGCTGTTCGGAATATATGAAAACGGCTATATTTTTGCGATTGCGCTTATAACCGCCGTGATAGATATTGTTCCCGTTCTCGGAACCGGCACGGTGCTGATACCGTGGGCAATTTGGATGTTCTTCTCCGGCGATGTTGCCATGGGCATAGGGCTTCTTGTGATTTACGGCGTTATAACCGTTGTACGCCAGATAATCGAGCCGAAGCTTGTGGCGTCGCAGCTCGGGCTTCCCGCATTTGTCACTCTTATGGCGATGTATATAGGTTCGCGGCTGTTCGGATTTGTCGGACTGTTCCTGCTTCCGATGACGGTTATGCTCCTTAAGGTGCTCAATGACGACGGCGTAATTCACATATTCAAGGTTCCGCCCGAGGAGGCGGCGGAATTTAAGGCTGCCAAGGACAAGGATGAGAAAACGGACGCCGAGAGGAAGGCTAAAAAGCGCGAAAGCATCAGGAAAATCAAAACAGGAAAGAAGAAGTAACCGAGAACCCGATATGAAGATGATTGATTTGCACTGTCATATCCTATATGACATCGACGACGGCGCAAAAACAAAAGAGGATTCCGCCGCGCTGCTTCACACGGCGGTACAAAACGAAATAAAAGCGATAATAGCAACGCCGCATTTTAACGATTATTCGGCGGTGGACGAGTTTGTCGCAAAACGAGACGAAAGAGTAAAATTTCTGCGTGAATTTATAGGCGAAAAAGGGCTTGATATAGGCCTCGGAGCGGGCGCGGAGGTCTTTTTGCAAAACGATGTTTTTTCGGACTGCGATTTGTCGCCGCTCTGCATAAACGGCAGTCGCTATTTGTTGTGCGAATATACGCTGCGTCCCTTTGACCCAAAATACGCCGTCATATACGCCGAGCGTGTTTTATCCATGGGACTTGTACCGATAATAGCGCATCCGGAAAGGTACATATGTTTCCACACGGAGAAGTGGGTTGCAAAGGAGCTTTGCGATATGGGCGCTCTTTTACAGGTCAACGCTTCGAGCCTTGCGGGCAGAGGCGGCGATGAAATAAAGGATTATGCGACAGAGCTCGTGCTTTCAAGGCTTGCCGATTTTGTTGCCACGGATGCGCATTCGGCGGTATCAAGACCCAATGATATTATAAAATGCGCGGAGCGTTTTGATGAGAGAATAACTTCGGAGGACATAAAGAGATTGGTTTACAAAAACCCGTTGAAGGTTCTGAAGGATGAAATATTGTAGTCGAAGCACAAATGTGTATTTTAATGAGGGCGATTATGGAAAAAATAAAACGGCGCGGTGAAAATTACACCATACCGCAGATAGATTTAAGCGTTGAACCGAAAAACACAAAAGAGGAATTTAAATATCTTTACGAAAATGTCACCGTTGAGAAAAAGGGCGGTTATCTCGGGCACCCCGATTCCGTGCTTTTAAAGGACGGTGGTATACTCGTCTTTTTCCCCGAGGGTCACGGCAAGGGAAAAACTCTTTCAAAAATCAGCCGCGACGGCGGCAGAAGCTATACCGAGGAAATCAAAAATCCGCCGAAAAGCTGGGAAAATTCGCGCGAGACTCCGACGGTTTATCGTCTTGAGTTCTCCGAGAGCGACACACCCGACAAGCTGATAATGATAAGCGGAAACCCCATATGGGGGCGCGAAAAGTCGCGCGGCGGCTTCGACTGTTCGCTCTCCTCGGACGAGGGCAAAACGTGGAGCGAATATGAGAGCTTCTTTACGGAAAAGGACGAGGTTACGCACTATCCGATAGTGGCACTCAGCTCGCTGACAAGACTTCGAGAAAACGGAAAATTCGTCGATAAATGGATGGGCCTTTTCCATGAGCGCGATTTTGTAAATTATAAAACCGTACTGTCTTTTTCAAAGGACGGAAAAATGATGTGGACAAAGCCCGAACCGTATTTTTCCGCGTATAGGGACATTGAGAAAAAGTCGCAGATGTGCGAGGTCGAGTGTGTCCGCAGCGATATGGGCAGGGGCGACGAGCTTATGCTCATAACGCGCAGCAATTCAAAAAGAATAAATTCGCTTTTGAGCTTTTCCCGTGACGAGGGAAAAACGTGGTCAAGACCCGTGGCGGCTCCCGCGTCATTAAACGGCGAAAGACACAAGGCGGAGTATCTGCCGGACGGCAGACTGTTTATAACCTTCCGCTCGATAGAGCGTGATTTGCGTAAAAATTTGAAACACAGCGAAAATAAGCTCCGCGGATGGTATTCCGAGGGCTGGGTTGCGCTCGTGGCGGATTACAACGACCTGAAAAACGGCGGCGAGGGAGATTACCGCATCAAGGTCGCGCATACATATCTTGACTCGCAGTCTGAGCCTTGCGTTGCGGCAAATGCCGACACGGGCTACTGCGGAAACGTCATTTTGCCCGACGGTACTGCGGTTATCTGTTCTTACGGTATCTTTTCTGTTGAGGAAAAAAAGGACGGTGTTTACTCTACCGATAAGGGCAGAAAAAAGCGCAGAACGTATATTATTTCAAAAAGAATAAACGTGAAGGATGTCGAAAAATTACTCGGCAGATAAAAACAGCCGAATGTTAAATCGGAGCTTGCAAATCACGAATTTTGATTTCCGACGGAATTGAAAATACGTATAAAAAACCGGAAAGCGAGAGCTTATGAACGCTCAGCTTTCCGGCTTTATTATGCTTTTGAGTTTTTGATTACATACTTTCGGGAACCGTGATTTTAAATTCCGTAAGTATTATGCCCATAACATCCTTGACCCTGCAGCACAGATAAAGTCTTGCCGCACGGAGCTTCTCGTCGTCAACGCCCACTCTGCAGGCGTTGTAGAACTTGTGGAAGAGCGTGGCAAGCGTTACGGCATAGCGTGTTATTCTCGCCGGATCATAGTCCTTGGCGGCGGTGATTATCTCGTCCGTCAGAGCCGAGAGGTGGCGTATAAGCTCGCGCTCCTCGGGCGCATTTAAGAGCATAAGCTCCTCTTCGGTGCAGTCGCGCGGTTCAATGCCCTCCTCTTTCATCTTACGGAGTATGCTGCATATTCTCGCGTTTGCGTACTGGCAGTAATAAACGGGGTTTTGCGAATCCTCTTTTACGGCAAGTCCCAAATCGAAGTCTATTGTTGAGCCGGGCTCGCGCATATTGAAGAAAAATCTTGCGGCGTCAATCGGTACTTCGTCAAGCAAATCGACAAGCGTTACGGCGTTTCCCGTGCGCTTTGACATTCTTACGGGTTCGCCGTCCTTCATAAGGTTTACAAGCTGCATTAAAACAACGTCGAGCCTTGACGAATCAATGCCTATGGCTTCAAGTGCGCCCTTGAGTCTTGCCACGTGGCCGTGGTGGTCGGCGCCCCAGACGTCTATCGCTTTGTCAAAGCCGCGGTCAACAAGCTTGTTGCGGTGATAGGCTATGTCGGCGGCAAAGTATGTGGGATTGCCGTTTTGACGAATGAGCACGTCGTCCTTTAATTCAAGGCGGTCTATCTGCTCCTTCGTTTTGCCCGCCTTTTTAAGCAGCTTTGTCTGCATTTCGATGTTTTTATACCAGAGAGCACCGTCTTTTTCATATGTCATACCGTTGTCGGTGAGGATTTTTATCACGTCGTCGACAGCACCTTTGTGAAGCACGCTCTCGTGGAACCAAGTGTCGTATTTAATGCGGTATTTGGCGAGATTGTCCTTCATATTCTGTATGTTTTTAGGCAAAGCGAAGTCTACGAGTGCTTTTCTCCTCTGTTCCTCGCTCTTTTCCATATAACTGTCGCCGTACTGCTTTGCAAATTCCTCAGCACGCTCCTTTATGTCCGCGCCGTGATAGCTGTCCTCCGGAAGAGAGGGCGCTTTATCGCCCAAAAACAGCTGCTGATAACGAATATCCAAGGAGAGTGCAAATTTATCTATCTGATTGCCTGCATCGTTGATATAGAATTCACGCGAGACGTCGTATCCTGCCATTGACAGTACCGAGGCGAGACAGTCGCCGAGAGCACCGCCGCGCGCGTTGCCCATATGCATGGGACCCGTGGGATTTGCCGAGACGAATTCGACGTTCACTTTTTTATTCTTGCCGAAGTTGCTGCTGCCGTATTTTTCGCCGCGCTCCTTGATGTCGAGCAGTATATCGGCGTAATATCTGTCGCCGAGCGTGAAGTTTATAAATCCGGGACCAGCAACGCTGCATGACTCGAAATATGAGTCGCCGAGGTCTATGTATTTCGAAACGGCGTCGGCGATTTTTTTAGGAGCGGTGCGAAAAGCTCTCGCGCAGGCAAACGCCGCGTTTACCGAGTAGTCGCCGTTGGCTCTGTCGGCCGGGACCTCTACCTTGAAGCCAGGTATAGGCTCGGCAGGTAAAACTCCGTCGGCAATCGCTTTTCCGAGAGCCTCGGTTACGAGAGAGTGAAGCCGGTTTTCGGTATCTTTAACTATTTTAGACATCTTCTATTTTCCCTTCAGAAACAGTTATTTTCATTGAGTTGAGAGCCCTTGAATCGGGGGCAAATTCTATTGTGTACTCGGTTTCGAGCGTGCCGCCGTTTTCCGACATATCCGTGAAAACACGGTTCGTAAAAAGTCCGAGCGAAAATTCGCCGTAGGGCGTTGAATATACGCTTGTGCGGCGCTCGCCGTTTTTAAGCTTCAGCTCCGTGCTGTATCCGCCCTCTCGCGCTACGCTGACGCTGTCGCCGCCCTCAACGGTAACAAGGGTCTTGCAGCCCTTCAACTCTCCGTCGTATTCGGTGTAGGCGAGAGTGTATCGTCCGTCACCGTATTCGAGCGTGCCGTTTACGCTGACGGTGTATTTTTCGTCGCGGCCGCCGAGCGTCTGGGTGTTTTCCACCTCTATCAGAACATCTTTTTTCATATTATCACTTATCTTCTTTTATCTCCGCGGCAAGCTTAAAGAGCTTATCCAAAAGCTTCGGGTAGGGGACGCCGCTTTGCTCCATAAGCTTCGGATACATACTGATTGAGGTAAAGCCGGGAATTGTATTTATCTCGTTGAACATCACCCTGCCGTCGGATTTTCTCACAAAGAAATCGACTCTTGACAGCCCCGTACAGCCGAGAGTTTTAAATGCCCTTACGGCTTCCTTGCGAACCTCGTTTTGCTTATCCTCGGGAAGCTCTGCGGGAATGAGCAAGCGGCTGTCGCTCACATATTTCGCGGTGTAGTCGTAGAATTCGTTGCAGGAGATTATCTGGCCTACGCAGGACGCCATCGGCTTGTAATTTCCTATTACGGCACACTCAACCTCAAAGCCGTCCACAAATTCTTCGAGAACTGCTTTTCTGTCGCACGAGAACGCCTTTTCGAGAGCCTCACGCAGCTCGCTTTCGTCGTGAGCCTTTGTGATGCCTACTGAGGAGCCTGCGTTGGCCGGTTTTACGAATATCGGATAGCCGAGTGTTGCTTCGGCTTTTTTTATGAATTCGGTGCGGTTTTCGCGGTATTCGTTTACGTCGGTCGCGAGCCATTTTGCCTGAGCTATTCCGGCTTGGTCGGCAAGCGTGTTTGTGACCGCCTTATCCATGCACACAGACGACGCAAGAACGCCGCAGCCGACATACGGTATCCCGGACAGCTCCAAAATCCCTTGTATTGTGCCGTCCTCGCCGTTTTTGCCGTGCATTACGGGAAAGCAGACGTCAATATGTATCTTTTCGGGACCGGACTCCCTGAAAACCGTGATGCCGTGGTCTTTTCTGTCGGGCGAGAGCAAAGCCTTTGTGCATTTGCCGCTTTTTATCCATTTATCCTCCGGCAAAAGAGAAACGTCGCCCTCAAAGAGAAACCATTCGCCCTCCTTGGTTATACCGAGCGGGCAAACCTCGTATTTATCGCGCGGAATGTTGCTTACAACGTATGAAGCCGACACGCACGAAACGTCGTGCTCGCTTGATACTCCGCCGAAAAGAACGAGAACCTTCTTCATAATTTATCACCCCGTGAAAATTTCAGAAAATAAATTGAGCTGAGATATAATTATACATATACTAATAAATGATAACATATTACGGCGGCATAATCAATCTTTGTTTAAATTTAATTTCAAAGGCCGCAAAAAGTCCTTGACAAAGCGCAAAAGAAGTCATATAATACCGTTACAACAAAGTAGAGCAGTTCGTTCTCACCCGTGATTTTAAGATGAAACGGGTCAATACATCGGGGTTATCCCTTATTAAGTGTGTTGAGTGCGAGCGGTTATCTGTTCGCACTTTTGTTATTTTATTTTAAGAACGGAGTGATTACCTATCGGTACCAAAGAAATGCAGATCAATGAAGACATCCGTGACAGGGAAGTACGCGTAGTAACCGACGGCGGAGAGCAGCTCGGTATAATGTCGGCTAAGGAGGCTCTTAGAAAGGCAGAGGAGAGAAACCTCGACCTTGTTAAAATATCCCCCAACGCAAAGCCGCCCGTTTGTAAAATCATGGATTACGGCAAATACCGTTTTGAGCAGTCAAAGCGCGAAAAGGAAAACAGAAAAAACCAGCGCGTTATTGAAATCAAGGAGATTCGTCTTTCGCTCAACATTGATACTCACGACTTTGAGACGAAGGTCAATCACGCTCACAAATTCTTAAAGGCCGGAAATAAGGTCAAGGTTTCCATCCGTTTCAGAGGCCGTGAAATGGCTCATCCGCAGATAGGTGAGGTTTCTATGAAACGCTTTGCCGAAGCTTGCGAAGAGTTTGCAACAGTCGAAAAACCGGCGAAGCTCGAGGGGCGTCAGATGCTGATGTTCCTTGCGCCCAAGGCGTGACCGTAAAAAATATCAGGAGGAATTTTGCAATGCCTAAGATCAAAACACACAGCGGAGCTAAAAAACGCTTCAAATTATCAAAGAACGGCAAGCCGATAAGAGCACATGCCAACAAGTCTCATATCCTTACCAAAAAGAACACAAAGAGAAAGAGAAATCTTCGCAAGACATCCGTTGCCGATACAACTAATGTTAAGCAGATTAAACGTCTCATTCCTTATAAATAATCGGAGCGGTTTATATACCGCCATACTTAAACATTCGGAGGTAACTAACTAATGGCACGTGTTAAAGGTGCGATGATGACTCGCAAAAGAAGAAATAAAACATTAAAGCTTGCTAAGGGCTACTACGGCTCAAAGAGCAGACTTTTCAAGACCGCAAAGGAAGCGGTTATGAAGTCCGGCCAGTATGCTTATATCGGCAGAAAGCAGAAGAAGAGAGATTTCAGACAGCTTTGGATAACAAGAATCTCGGCTGCCTGCAAGATGAACGGTATGAATTATTCAACCTTCATAAACGGCCTTAAAAAAGCCGGTATCGACTTAAACCGCAAGATGCTTTCGGAGATTGCGATTTCGGATCCTGCGGCGTTTACCACGCTTACCGAAAAAGCTAAAGAAGCGCTTAAATAAGTTATTGCCACGCCTGAGAGTTTCCCTCAGGCGTGTTTTTCCTTTTAATTACGGCACTTCGGTTTTGCTTTAAATCACGTGCATTCGGGACTTTTTTTGCACAAGGTTTCAAAGGCGCGCGATCTAAGGAAAAACCGATGCTCGCATCACAGGAGAATTTTATGCGGATAACGAGCAGAAATAACGAAAAAATCAAAGCCTTCGTAAAGCTGCGCGACAGTGCGAGAGCGCGAAATACAGAGGGGCTTTTTGTCCTTGAGGGAGCAAGGCTTTGCTTTGACGCTCTTGAGAGCGGATACAATGTGCAGGAGCTTTTTTATACCGAGACGGCACTTTCGCGTTACGCTGAAAGGGTGACTGCACTTATAGAAAACAGCGTTGCGGCTTTTGAAGCTGCGGACGAGGTGGCGCAAAAGCTTGCGGATACCGTGAATTCACAGGGCGTGTTTTGTACGGTAAAAATGAAAGAAACGGCGGAGATATGCCCGTCTTCACCGAAAAAATACGTTGCGCTTGACGGTATTCAGAATCCCGACAATCTCGGCGCGATATCACGTACCGCAGAGGCACTCGGGGTTGATGCGCTGATAGTCGGCGGCGGCTGCGATATATATAATCCCAAAGCCCTCAGAGCGTCAATGGGCGCACTTTTGAGACTTCCCGTCATAAGCGTGCCGTCGATTTTACCGGTGCTGCAAAAGGCGAGGGAAAACGGCTTACCCGTGTTGTCAACGGTGCCGGATTCCGCGGCAGAGGATATAACGACTGTCGATTTTTCGCGCGGAGTGGTCACCGTTATAGGGAACGAGGGAAACGGCGTGTCAAAGGAAGTAAAGGCTTTTTCCGACAGGTTCATAACAATACCGATGGGCGGCAAGGCGGAGTCGCTTAATGCTTCCGCTGCCGCTACGATAACAATGTGGGAAATGATGAAATGAACAATGAGAGTGTTTACTGGCTCTGGCTCGCAAAAACTCTCGGAGCGGGGGCCAAAACTGCGGATATTATAAATTACTTCGGAAGCGCGCGAATGCTATATGAAAAGGGCAGTCGCGAATGGCGGCTTTCGGGTATACTTACGGCGTCACAGATAAGCAAGCTGTCGCTTTTCAGCCCGTCGCAGTTCGCCGAGACGCTTCGTGTTTGCGTCGATAACGGCTGGCGCATAATAACGCCCGACAGCGAATATTATCCGAAAAGGCTCAGAGAAATCGCAGACCCTCCGTCGGTGCTCTTTGTTTGGGGCGATGAAACGATTTTAAACAGCGAGGTTATGCTTTCGGTAGTCGGCACGAGAAAGGCGTCGAATTACAGCATGCGCGTCACAAGGCTGCTGTCGTCAAAGCTTGCAAAGGCGGGCGCTGTCATAGTTTCCGGCGGTGCGCTCGGCGTTGACAGCGCGGCGCATACCGGCGCTATGGAGGGCGGAAGAACGATAGCCGTTCTGGGCTGCGGGCTCGGAACCGACTATTTGCGCGACAATGCCGCTCTAAGGCGTGAAATATCAAAAAACGGTGCGGTTATAACGGAGTATTTTCCGTTTACTCCTGCGTCGAGAACAACATTCCCGATGAGAAACAGGATAATTTCGGGGATGAGCCTCGGCACGATAGTGGTTGAGGCCGGCGAGAGGAGCGGCTCGCTTATTACGGCAAGGCTTGCTCTCTCGGAGGGCAGAGACGTGTTTGCCGTCCCGGGCGAAGTCATAACCTCTGCGTTCACCGGAACCAACCGTCTGATACACGACGGAGCAAAGCCCGTGTTTACGGCACTTGACGTTTTGGAAGAATATTATTATACTTACCCGGATAAGATTGATTTAAGCGGAGCGGATAAGCCGCTCGGTGAGGCTCTTAAAAATATGCCGATTGAGGAAGTCTCCGTTCCGGAAGCCGTTCATCGTGCCGTAAGGCAAAAATCAAAGACGGCACAGAAAAAAGCGGCGGAGAATAAGACTCCGCAGAAGAGCGCGCCGAGGGAGCTTACCGACTCGCTTACGGAAAACGCGAAAAAGCTGTATTCGGTCTTAACAACCGAGCCGCGGCATATTGATGATTTGAGCGAGGAAGCGAAGCTCTCCTCCGCCGATACACTTGCCGCTCTTACCGAACTCGAGCTGTATTCGCTCGTCGCCCTCTCTGAGGGAAAGCATTATTATAAGGTCTGATACGGCAAAAGCCGTTATTATCGAGAAACAGGAGTTTGTTTATGTCAAAGCTTGTTATAGTGGAGTCGCCGCACAAGGCGACAATGATTAAAAAATATCTCGGAAAAAGTTACGATGTAACCGCGTCCGTCGGACATATAAGGGATTTGCCGGCGGCAAAGCTCTCGGTTGACATCAAAAACGACTTTGCACCGAAATACGCAATAGTTAAGGGCAAGGAGAAGCTTGTCAAGGAATTAAAGGAAAAAGCAGCAAATGCAGATGAGGTTCTGCTCGCAACCGACCCCGACCGAGAGGGAGAGGCTATTTCCTGGCATCTTGCCACGGTTCTCGGGCTGCCGCTTGACGAAAAGAACAGAGTTAAATTTAACGAGATAAACGAAAACGCGGTCAAAAAGGGCATAGCAAGCCCCGAAAAAATCGATATGGACCTTGTTGACGCTCAGCAGGCGAGAAGAATTCTCGACAGACTCGTCGGCTATAAGCTCAGCCCGTTCGTATCGCAAAAGATACACAGAGGACTTTCGGCAGGCAGAGTTCAGTCCGTTGCCGTAAGGCTCGTCGTTGACCGCGAAGAGGAAATTCGCAAATTCGTTCCCGAAGAATATTGGTCACTTGACGCAAAATTCACCGCGCCGTCCTCAAAAAAGGCGTTTAAGGCAGCGTTTACGGGCGACGAAACCGGCAAGATAAAACTCAAGACAAAAGAGGAGACCGATGCGATTTTGGCAAGACTTCAGGATGCGGAATACTCCGTGTCGTCGGTCAAAAAAGGAACGCGCAGACGTTCTCCGGCGCCGCCGTTTACAACCTCCACCATGCAGCAGGACGCCTCCAGAAAACTCGGATTTCAGGCTAAGCGCACTATGAAAATAGCGCAGGAGCTTTATGAAGGTATGGAGGTAGAGGGTTTCGGCGCAACAGGTCTTATAACATATATGAGAACCGACTCGCTCCGTATATCGGAAGAGGCAAGGCAGGAGGGCAACGCCTTTATCGAGGAGAATTACGGCAAGCAGTATTTGCCCGAAAAGCCGCGTTATTTTAAGACTAAGGCGAGCGCACAGGACGGCCACGAGGCAATTCGCCCCACCGTTCCGGCAATCACACCCGAAATCGCCAAAAAGAGTCTTACTCCGGAGCAGTTCAAGCTTTACAGCCTTATTTGGAAGCGCTTTATGGCAAGTCTTATGTCAAATTGCATACAGGATACGGTAAAGATAGAAATAAAGGCAGTCGGCGAGAGTGACAAAAACACCGACAGATATTGCACGTTTAATGCGAGCGGTTATACGGTTCGTTTTGACGGTTATACACGCCTTTACGAAGCCGCAACAGATGAGGACGAGGACGAGGGCAAGCTCCCCGAAATCAAGGCGGGCGATGCATTAAAGCTCAAGGAAATGCTCGGAAATCAGCACTTCACACAGCCGCCTGCGCGCTATACCGAGGGCTCGCTCATTAAGATGCTTGAGGAAACGGGCGTCGGCAGACCGAGTACGTACGCCTCAATAGTGTCAACCATTACCTCGCGCGAATATGTTGTCCGCGAGCAGAAGCAGCTTAAGCCCACGGAGCTCGGAGAAGCGGTCGTCAAGCTCTTAAAGGAGCATTTCCCGAATATAGTTAACGTAAAATTTACGGCCTCCATGGAGAGCGATCTCGATAAGGTAGAGCATCACGAAATAGATTATATAGCAATGCTTCATACGTTTTATGACGGCTTTGACAAAACGCTTGAAAAGGCAAAAGCCGATATGGAGGGCGTTAAGATAAAGCTTAAAGAGGACGAGACGAATATTCCGTGCGAAAAGTGCGGAAGAATGATGGTTATAAAAACCGGCAGATTCGGTAAATTCCTCGCGTGCCCGGGTTATCCGGAGTGCAAAAACACAAAGCCGTACGTAATAGAGACAACCGCCACCTGCCCGGTGTGCGGAGGCAAGGTGATTCAGAAAAAGAGCAAAAAAGGATATACGTTCTTCGGCTGCGAAAATTATCCCGAATGCAACTTTATGACGTGGGATAAGCCGACGGACGAAAAATGTCCCAAGTGCGGCAAGTCGCTCTTCAAGAAAAAAGGCGGAATCTTAGCTTGCCTTGACGAAAACTGCGGCTTTGAGAAAAAAGCGGAGCGCAAAAAGAAAAGCGCAAAGACTCAAGAGGAAGACTGATGAAAGCAGCGGTAATCGGTGCGGGTCTCGCCGGATGTGAGGCGGCAAAGCAGCTGTCGAGGGCGGGAATACCCACATATCTCTATGAAATGAAGCCGAAGAAATTTTCTCCGGCGCATAAAAACGAAAATTTTGCGGAGCTTGTATGCTCCAATTCACTGAAGGCGGAGCGGCTCAATTCCGCGGCAGGGCTTTTAAAGGCGGAGATGGAGATGCTTTCTTCCGTGTGCGTCGAGGCTGCCAAAAGGACAAGAGTTCCGGCAGGAGGCGCACTTTCGGTTGACAGAGACAGATTTTCGGCTCTTATAACGGAAAATATAAAAAGCGATAAGAACATAACGGTCATAAACGAGGAGGTTTCCGTCTTACCCGATGCCGATGTTGTTATAGTGGCGGCAGGGCCGCTCGCGAGCGACGCGCTGACAGGTACAATACACGCTCTTTGCGGCGACGGATTATCATTCTACGATGCGGCGGCACCGATAGTTTCGGCGGACAGCGTCGATATGGAATATGCCTTTACACAGTCGAGATATGACCGCGGCGGCAGCGACGATTACATTAACTGCCCAATGAATAAAGAGCAGTATGAAGCGTTTTACGAAGCAATTATAAATGCCGAGAGTGCCGAAACGCACTCCTTTGACAAGCGGCACGATGTGTATGAGGGCTGTATGCCTATTGAGGTTTTGGCGTCGCGCGGAAAAGACACCATGCGCTTCGGACCGTTAAAGCCCGTAGGGCTTCGCGACCCGAGAACGGGACACAGACCGTGGGCAAATCTTCAGCTTCGCCGTGAAAACAGCGGCGGTACGATGTATAATCTTGTCGGATTTCAAACAAATCTCAAATTCGGCGAGCAAAAAAGAGTGTTTTCCATGTTTCCGGCACTTCACGATGCGGAATTTCTCCGCTACGGAGTTATGCACAGAAACACGTTTATAAATTCACCGCGGCTTTTAAACTCCTCATATTCTCTGCGCTCGGACAAAAGAATATTTTTTGCCGGTCAGATAACCGGAGTAGAGGGCTATATGGAATCGGCCTCCTCCGGGATTATGGCGGGGCTGAACGCCGCAAGGTACCTTTTGGGAAAAGAGCCGCTTGTGCTTCCGAATACCACCGTCACAGGAGCTCTCGCGAGATATATAAGCGATGAAACCGTGACGAATTTTCAGCCTATGGGTGCCAATTTCGGTATGCTTCCGCCGCTTCCCGAAAAGATAAGGGACAAGAGCGAGCGTTATACTGCAATCGCCGAAAGAGGCATGAGAGATCTCGAGGAATATCTTAAAAGTCTCGGGCTGTGAGAGTGAAAGGACTTTAAAATGGATAACGGACTTAACGAATTACAGGAAAAAATACAATATAGATTTAAAAATATATCACTTTTGGAAAGAGCGGTCACACATTCGTCGTATGCAAACGAAAAGCATCTTACTACGGGCGACAATGAGCGACTTGAGTTTCTGGGCGACTCGGTTCTCGGCTTTATAACGGCGGAATATCTTTTTTCGCACCACAGAAATTTTCCCGAGGGCGAGCTGACGCGCCTGCGCTCATACGCCGTGTGCGAAAAATCGCTTTTTGAGTATGCCAAGGAAATAGACCTCGGCGACAGGCTCTTGCTCGGTAAGGGTGAGGAGATGACGGGCGGCAGAACAAGACCGTCGGTTGTGTCGGACGCATTTGAGGCTGTAATTGCCGCAATTTATATCGACGGCGGCATAGGCGAGGCAAAAAAATTCGTTTTGCGCTTCGTCGAGCCGTATGTTGAGGCAAAGCCGTCCTTTAAGGATTACAAGACCATACTTCAGGAGGTCGTTCAAAAAAATCAAGGCGAGAGCTTAAAGTATGTTCTTGTCAGCGAGAGCGGCCCCGACCACGATAAGCACTTTAAGGTTGAGGTGCATTTAAACAGCAATGTTATAGGAGCCGGCGTCGGCAGCAGCAAGAAAAAGGCCGAGCAGGCGGCGGCAAAAGAAGCGTTGGAGCTGATGGGAATTTGAAACACGTAAACGTGGCGCTTTTTGTGCCTCACGCGGGCTGCCCTCATCAGTGCAGCTTCTGCAATCAAAAGACAATATCGGGCAGTATAAAGCCGCTGACACCGGAGGATGTGACAGCGGCTTGTGATATTGCCAAAAACGGCGGTGTAACAAGGGAAACCTCGGAAATAGCGTTTTTCGGCGGCTCGTTTACCGCGGTTGACAGAGATTATATGGTGTCTCTTTTAGAGGCGGCAAAGCCGTATATCGACGGAGGATATTTCGGCGGAATAAGAATTTCCACGCGTCCCGACGCAATTGACGACGAAAGACTTGAGATATTAAAGAAATATCACGTGACGTCAATCGAGCTCGGCGCGCAGAGTATGGACGATAGCGTGCTTAAAATAAACCGACGCGGCCACACGGCAAAGGACGTCGAAAACGCCTCGCGCCTTATAAAAAGCTACGGCTTTTCGCTCGGACTTCAGATGATGACAGGGCTTATGGGCGACACCGATGAGAAATGTATTAAAACCGCCGAAAGGCTGATAGCCCTCTCGCCCGACACGGTCAGAATCTACCCGACGATAGTTCTTGAAAACACACCTTTGGCGGATTATCTTCGCGACGGCAGCTACAAAGCCGAAACCCTGGATGAGGCTGTGAGTCTCTGCGCAAGGCTGCTTTTAATGTTCCGAGAAAACAACATAAAGGTAATCCGTCTCGGTCTGCACAGCGGCGGAAACGTAGATGAGGGGTACCTTGCCGGCGCATACCATCCGGCATTCCGCGAGCTTTGCGAGGGCAAGATTTACCTTGAAAAAATGCTCTCCGAGCTGTCAAAGCTGCCTAAGGATATGCCGTATGTTATAGAAGTCCCCGAAAAATCAATCGGGAAAGCAAAGGGACAGAACAAAAGAAATGAAAAAGCATTGCTAAACAACGGATTTCAGTGTAAAATAAAGGGTAACGAATTTTTAAACGATTACGATATAAAGATAACAGAAGATATTTAAAGGAATTTAAAGAATGATTTTAAAAGCGCTGGAAATGCAGGGGTTTAAATCCTTCCCCGACAAAACGGTACTTGAATTTAATAAGGGCATTACAGCCGTAGTAGGACCCAACGGAAGCGGAAAGAGCAACATCTCCGACGCCGTGCGCTGGGTTCTCGGTGAGCAGTCCACAAAAACGCTTCGCGGCTCAAAAATGGAGGACGTTATTTTTTCGGGCACGGACGTCCGCAAGGCAAAGGGCTTTGCGGAGGTAACGCTGCGCCTTGACAACACCGACCGTTCGCTTAATAAAGACAGCGACGAGGTGTCGGTCACAAGGCGTTATTACCGTTCGGGCGACAGCGAATATCTCGTGAACGGCGAATCCGCGCGTCTTCGCGACGTAAACGAGCTGTTTATGGATACAGGCCTCGGCAGGGACGGTTACTCCATTGTCGGGCAGGGCAAAATCGCCGATATGGTGTCGCCCAAGGCGAGCGAGCGCCGCGATATGCTGGAGGAAGCGGCGGGAATTTCGCATTTTCGTTACAGACGCGGTGACGCGATTAAAAGACTCGCGCAGGCGGAGGAAAATCTCGTAAGGCTTCGCGACATACTCTCGGAGCTTGAGAGCAGAGTAGGTCCTTTAAAGGCGCAGAGCGAAAAGGCACAGAAATTCATAGTGCTTGCCGGTGAGCGAAAAAATCTCGAAATAGGTATTTGGCTCAACACGATAGACAAGACCGGCGAAAAAATGCGCGATCAGGAGCATAAAATAGAAATTGCCGAGGCGTCGCACAAGGAGGCTCAGGATGAGCTTTCAAAAATCGGCGAGATGATTGACAAGGCGGCGGACGGCACAAGAGACATAAATATTAAATTGGAGGAAATCAGAAATTCGGCTTCGGGCTTTGAGGAAAAGCTTTCGGATATAGATTCGCAGATAAAGGTTGCCGAAAACTCGATTTTACATAACAACGAGACAATAGAGCGTATAAACCGTGACAAGGCTGCGGAGAATGAGACGGAGCAAAATATTGACGCCGCCGTTTCCGCTGCACGGGAATGCATACAAAAGGCAGAGGAGCAAATAGCCGACGCAACAAGGCAGATGGACGAGCTCTCAAAGCAGGAGGAGACTTATCGCCTGAGCAGCTCCGAGTTTTCCGATAGGGCGGCAGCTCTTTCGGGTGAAATATCGGCACTTTCCGTAAGGCTTGCGGATTGCCGAGTTACGGCGGAAACCGCAAATTCCTCCATAGAGGAGATAAGGTCGAGAATTTCCGCGATAGACGAGTCCATGGGAACGCGCAAGGACGATTATGACGCGCTTTTAAAACGCAAAGCCGACGCGGAAGCGGAACTTGAGGAAATACAGGACGAGATAGTTTCCGTCAAAAACGCGATAGACGGCTATACTCTGCGATTTGAAAACCGCGGCAAAAAGGCAGACAGCGTAAAGCTTGCCATAGACGAAAAACAGCGCGAGCTTCACAAGGGGCAGGACAGGGTCCGCCTTCTTGAGGATCTCGAAAAAAATATGGAGGGCTACTTCGGCGCGGTAAAAGCCGTTATGAAGGAGTCGGGCAGAGGTGCGCTCAGGGGCATATACGGTCCCGTATCTCAGCTCATAACGGTTAAGGATAAGTATTCGGCTGCTATTGAGACGGCTCTCGGAGCGGCTGTGCAGAACATTGTTGTAGATAATGAAACCGACGCAAAGCGCGCCATGGGCTTCTTAAAGGAGCACCGCGCAGGCAGAGCCACATTTTTGCCGATAACCGCAATTAAGGGCAGAGTTCTCTCAGAGCAGGGGCTCGACGACCAATACGGCTTTGTAAGCATTGCCTCCGACCTTGTGTCGTATGACAACAAATATTCGGAGATAATCCGCTGGCTTTTGGGTCGCACGGCAGTTGCCGAGGACATAGATTCCGCCATAGCGATTGCAAAAAAATATTCGTATCGCTTCCGCATAGTTACGCTTGACGGTCAGGTTATAAATGCCGGCGGCTCCATGACGGGCGGCTCTCGCGTTCAAAATGCAGGCATACTCAGCCGAGGCAATGAGATTGAAAGACTTAAAGGTTCTCTTGCTTCAATGCAAAAAGAGCTTGACGGGATGCTCTCGGATTACAAGCTTTTGTCGGAGGACGCCTCTGCCGCAAAGGCGGAGCTTGAGGGCGCCGAGGGCGACCTTTTAAGAGCTAAAGAAGAAAATATCCGCCGCGAGGGCGAATTGAAGCTTGCAAGCGACAAGCTCACATCCGTTTCCTCGGGCGTTAAAGAGCTTTTGGAAGAAAAGGAGATTCTCGAAAAGAGAATCGAGTCCGTAAGCTCGGGTGCCGAGACGGCTCGTTCGCAAATCGACGAGCTTAAAGAAACGCTGGAAAACAAGGAAAAAGAGCTTGAGAGCATAACCGGCGACAGCAAAACTCTTCAAAAGAATCGCGAGGAGGTCGCGTCAAAAGCGGCTGAAATAAGACTTCGCATAGTTTCGCTCCAAAAGGATGTTGAGGCGAACACGGACGAGATTACAAGGCTTAAAAATCGTAAGACCGGTCACCTCGACCGTCTCTCGGAGCTTGACGGAGAAATACGCGAAATCGAAGAGAAAAACGACGAGCTCAGAGCCTTGACCGAGCAGCTTTCGGCTGATGAAAAGGCTCTTAAAGCAAATCACGGCGACGCGCAAAATCAGATAAACGAGCTGATTTCACAGCGTGACGAGCTTGAAAAGCAGGCGAATGACTTAAGGCTTCACGAGCGCGCAAAATCCGAGGAGCGCGAACGTCTCAGCGGTGACATAGCGCGTCTTGAAGAGCGCAAAATAGCAATGCGCAACGAATATGACAATCTGACGAGCAAGCTTTACGACGAGTATCAGCTCACCCGTCGCGAGGCTGCGGCTCTCGAAATAGAAATTGACGATTACTCCCTTGCGGCAAAGCGTCTCGCAGAGCTTAAATCGCAAATCCGCGCTCTCGGCTCCGTAAACGTCTCCGCAATAGAGGAATACAAAGAGGTATCCGAGCGTTACGAATTCTTATCGGGGCAGATAAATGATGTCGAAACCTCGCGCGCGGAGCTTAATAAGATGATAGATGATTTGACCGGTAAAATGGCAGAGCAGTTCCGCGAGCAGTTTAATCGTATCAACTCCTGCTTCGGGCAGACCTTTATTGAGCTGTTTGGCGGAGGTAAGGCGGAGCTTCGACTCGAGGACGAGCGCGACGTGCTTGGCAGCGACATTGAAATCAAGGTTCAGCCGCCCGGCAAAAACGTTCAGAACATCAACTTGCTCTCCGGCGGTGAAAAGGGACTTTCCGCCATTGCGCTTCTTTTTGCGATACTCAAGGTAACCCCCGCGCCGTTCTGTATTTTCGACGAGGTTGAAGCGGCACTTGACGACGTCAACGTTTCGCGTTACGCTCAGTATGTTCGCCGTATGACTAAAAACACCCAGTTCATCTTAATTACCCATCGTCGCGGCACCATGGAAGAAGCCGACGTACTGTACGGTGTGACCATGCAGGAAAAGGGTGTATCCAAATTACTTGAGTTAAAGACAGCCGAAATGGCGAAAAAACTCGGTTTAGCATAAATCTTGCGCACAATGCGGCTTTTGTTCGCCCGAACTCGCGTATATACATACGCGTCGGGGTTCACAAAAACCACCTTGTACACAATCTTTACGCTAAACGGGTATGATATATAAAACAACAAATTACGGCGTAAATCTTCGGCGCCATACGAATTTTCCTCACCCAAACTCGCGTATATACATACGCGTCGGGGTTCACAAAAACCACCTTGCACACAATCTTTAAGCTAAACGGGTTTGATATATAATTTAAACAGAACACAGCGTAAATCTTGCACACAATGCGGCTTTTCCTCACCCGAACTTGCGTATCGTAGTACGCGTCGGGGTTTACGAAAACCACCTTGTACTAAGTCTAAGCTAAACGGGTTTGATATATAATTTAAACAGAATACAGCGTAAATCTTCGGCACGATGCGGCTTTTCCTCACCCGAACTCGCGTACCGTAGTACGCGTCGGGGCTTACGAAAAACCACCTTGTACTAAGTCTACGCTAAACGGGTTTGATATATACTTCAAATAAAATGCAGCGTAAATCTTGCGCACCATGCGGCTTTTCCTCACCCAAACTTGCATATAGACAAAAATTAACTACACGCCGCTTTGAGTTTTATTTGCGGCGAAAAACGCGGCGATACTGTGGCTGTGCTTAAAATATTCGCATAATCTATTTGATTGAAATCAAAAATTTCTTATCCGAAAGGAATAAACAAATGGGAATTTTCAGCAAAATAAATTTCGGACTTACAAAGACCCGAAATAAAATGGCGGGAGCGATTGATGATTTGCTCGACAGCGTCGGCGAGATAAACGACGACCTTTACACCGAGCTTGAAGAGCTGCTCGTTATGCACGATGTCGGAGTGCAGACCTCGCTTGAGATAATCGAGGAGCTTCGCAAGCGTGTACCGGAGAAAAAAATCAAAAATCCGACAATGGTTAAGGATGAAATCAAGGAGATTGTCGCCGAAAAGCTATACGGCGGCGAGGATATGGGGCTTATAACCATACCGTCCATCATATTTGTAATAGGCGTCAACGGCGTAGGTAAAACCACGACCATAGGAAAATTGGCGGCGATGTACAAGTCCGAGGGCAAAAAGGTCATTTTGGGAGCGGCCGACACATTCCGTGCCGCGGCAATCGACCAGCTTCAGATTTGGGCGGACAGAGCCGGTGTTGATATAGTAAAGCACACCGAGGGAGCAGACCCGGCGGCTGTTGTTTTTGACACGATAAATGCCGCAAAGGCAAGAAACTGCGACATTGTCATAATTGACACCGCGGGAAGACTTCACAATAAAAAGAATCTTATGGATGAGCTCGCCAAAATGTACCGCATTATAGACCGCGAGCTTCCGTATTCGGACCGCGAGGTGCTGTTGGTGCTTGACGCCACAACTGGACAGAACGCCGTAAATCAGGCGCGCGAATTTATGAACGCCGCCGAAATCACCGGCATAGTTTTAACAAAGCTTGACGGTACGGCTCGAGGCGGAGTTGTTCTCACTATTAAAAACGAGCTTGGGATTCCCGTTAAATTTATAGGCGTGGGCGAGCAGATTGATGATTTGCAGCCGTTTAACCCCAGGGCTTTTGCCGATGGTCTGTTTGAAAAAATAGATTACAACGAGGAGGACGAAAAAGATGGAATTTCGCAAGAAGATGTGGCGCCTGACGGGCAAATTATTCAAGCTGCTGGATCACAACAGATCGGACATACTGATAAGGATGAACAAAGCGGCAAAGACGAAGATAAAAAAGAAGAGGGCAAAGTCAAAGCTGACGACGACGCAGCAGATGAAAGCGGAGCTTATGGACTGGAACAGAGTGAGAAAGATATAGAAGACGCTCCGTCCGACGCAGAGAAGCCCAAAAAGAAAAAGGAGAAAAAGCGCTTTGGATTTTTTAATCGCCACTCATAATATGAAAAAACGCGCCGAGCTTCAGAGAATACTCTCGCCGCTCGGAGTTAACGTACTGACCGCCGATGAAGCGGGTATAGTTCTTACCGATGTTGAAGAGACGGGAACAACATTTGAGGAGAACGCATTTTTAAAGGCGGATTCGGGCTGCCGTGAGAGCGGTATGCCGTGTATAGCCGACGATTCGGGACTGTCCGTGGACGCGCTCGGCGGCGAACCGGGCGTATATTCGGCAAGGTATGCCGGAGAGCACGGCAATGACGATAAAAACAACCGAAAGCTTCTTGAAAAGCTTCGGGACGTTCCGCCCGAAAAGCGTACTGCATCGTTCGTTTCGGCGGTGTGCTGTGTTTTTCCGGACGGCAGGCATTTTACCGTTCGCGGCGAATGTCACGGAGTAATAGGCTATGAAAAGCGCGGTGACGGCGGTTTCGGGTATGACCCTCTTTTCTATGTGGGCGACCGCTCGTTTGCGGAATTTTCACCCGAAGAAAAGGACGCCGTGAGCCACCGAGGAAATGCTCTGCGCAAGCTCGCAAAGGAGCTTCCCGAATATTTAAAATAACCGAAAGGCATTGATATACAATATGACAAGTAAAGAAAGAGCCGAAAAAAGAGCTCAGGCAAACAATATGGAGCCGTTATTCCAGCTCGGTAAGGGCGGTATGTCCGACGCGCTGATAAAGCAGGTTGACGACGCGCTGACCGCAAGAGAGCTTATAAAGGTCAAGGTGCTTCGCGACACTTCTCCGCTTACTCCGCGCGAGGCGGCGGACAGGATAGCCGAGGCAACGGGCAGCGAGGTTGTGGCGGTTATCGGCGGAAGTATGATATTTTACCGTTACAGCAAAAAGCTTCACGAAAATAAAAAGAAGAAGAAATGAAAATCGGAATTTTCGGCGGTACATTCAATCCGCCGCACAAGGGGCATCTGAGATTAATCGAGACCTTTGCCGCTAAATTGGAGCTTGACAAGGTGCTCGTAATTCCCGATAAGCGGCCGGTTCACAAGATTTGTGAGGACCTGGCACTTGACTCCGACAGGGCAGAGCTTTGCCGCCGCACGTTTACGGGCAAAAATTACGAGGTCAGCACCATGGAGATCGACCGTGACACCGACAGCTATATGATATTCACGGTGAACGAGATTTTGAGCAAATACAAGGACGCGCAGCTGTTTTTGATAATAGGCTCGGATATGTTTTTGTCGTTTCATAAGTGGTATAAATACCGTGAAATAATGAAAAAGTGTACCCTGTGCGTTATGTCGCGCGAGGACGAAGACACCGTAAAGGCACTGCGCTCATATGCTTTTTCGACCTTGCACATATATATGCCGTCGAACGAGGCGAACGGTATTATAATTTCTCCGAGCAGCCCTCTCGAAATTTCGTCTACCGAAATAAGGCAAAAAATATCCGCGGGCGAGGATGTGTCCGATGTTCTGACGAAAGAGGCGTATGAATTCATAAAGGAAAGAGGTATGTATGGATACGCAAAGAAATAAAGAGTTCTTTTATGAAATCAAAAAGCATCTTACGCCCTCGCGTTTTTACCATTCGCTGAATGTTGCGTATGAGGCGTATCGTCTTGCCGGAATTTACAAAGCCGACAGGGAAAAGGCGTTTACGGCGGGGCTTTTGCATGATATTATGAAGGACACTCCGAAGCAGGAGCAGTTGAAAATAATCACCGATGATGGTATAATTCTAACGCCTACGGAGAAAAGCAGCACAAAGACGTGGCATCAGTTATCGGGCGCCGTATACATAAAAAAATATCTCGGCGTAAAAGATGAGGATATAATTTCGGCGGTGCGGTATCACACCACGGGCAGAGAAAATATGACTCTTCTCGAAAAGGTGGTCTACATAGCGGACTATATCTCGGCGGACAGAAAGTATCCGGGTGTTGAGCGTATGCGTGAAAAAGCATACCGAAGTCTTGACGAGGCAATGCTTGAGGGGCTTCAGTTCACCGTTATCGAAAATGTAAAAAAAGGCTTCCCCATTCATGAGGACAGCGTTAAAGCATATAATTTTATCGCAATTTCTTACGAAAGGAAAAAGTTATGACGACAGAGGAATTACTCAAATTGACAGTCGAAACTCTCGACAGAAAAAAGGGTATGGATATAAAGGCTCTCAAGGTAACGGACCTTACCGTTATTGCCGACTATTTCGTGATAGTCACCGGCACATCGCCGACTCATATAAAGGCTCTCTCGGACGATCTTGAGGACAAGCTCGCCGAAAAGGGCAAAAACGCAAAGAGCGTTGAGGGTAAGGCTACGGGCTGGATACTTCTTGATTACGGCACGGTTATAGTTCACGTATTTACAAAGGAAAGCCGTGAAAACTTCAATCTCGAAAAGCTCTGGGGCGACGCCGAGGAGGTTGACGTTTCCGAGTGGATAAGCGAATAATGCTTTTAGATAAAAATTGACTATACTGCAAAAGGGTGAAATAAATGGAATACGATTTTAAGCATATTGAAAGCAAGTGGCAGGAAAAATGGGAAGAGGAGGGCGTTTTCCACGCCGTTGACAATTCCGATAAGCCTAAATTTTACGGACTTGTCGAATTTCCCTATCCGAGCGGAGCAGGTATGCACGTAGGTCACATCAAGGCGTATTCGGGTCTTGAGGTGGTATCTCGTAAGAGAAGGCTTCAGGGCTACAACGTGCTTTTCCCGATAGGCTTTGACGCATACGGTCTGCCGACGGAAAACTATGCCATTAAAACGGGCATACATCCGCGCAAGGTCACCGATATGAATATAAAGAAGTTTACAAGTCAGTTAAAGCGCGTGGGATTTTCGTTCGACTGGACAAGAGTTATAGACACAACCGAAGAGGGCTACTACAAGTGGACCCAGTGGATATTCCTCAAGATGTTTGAAAACGGTCTTGCGTTCCGCGACAAGACTCTCGTAAACTATTGCCCCTCCTGCAAGGTCGTTTTGTCAAATGAGGATTCTCAGGGCGGCAAGTGCGACATCTGCCACAGCGAAGTCGTACAAAAGTCAAAGGATGTTTGGTATCTTCGCATTACCGAGTATGCCGATAAGCTCTTAGAGGGCCTCAAGCACGTTGACTATCTCCCCAACATCAAGGCTCAGCAGGAGCATTGGATAGGCAAGAGCCGCGGCGCGTTCGTCAATTTTTCTCTTAAAGATATTCCCGAAAAGCTTAGGATATACACAACTAGGCCTGACACTCTCTTCGGCGTTACATTTATGGTAATTGCTCCGGAGCACCCGATAATCGACAAGTATAAGGATAAAATCCGCAATATGGATGCGATAGTCGATTACCGCACAGAATGCAGTAAAAAGACAGAGTTTGAGCGCACTCAGCTCGTCAAGGATAAGACGGGCGTCAAAATTGACGGCCTTACCGCGATAAACCCCGTAAACGGCAGGGAAATACCGGTTTATATTTCCGACTACGTAATGATGGGCTACGGCACGGGCGCAATAATGGCTGTGCCGGCTCACGATGACCGCGACTATGATTTCGCCAAGAAATTCGGTATAGACATTATCGAAGTCATAAAGGGCGGAAATATCGAAGAGGCGGCATATACCGGCGACGGTGAAATGGTGAATTCCGGCTTCCTTAACGGTATGGACAATAAAAAGGATTCCATCAAAAAGATGATAGATTATCTCACCGAAAAAGGCATCGGTGAGGGCGGAGTTCAGTATAAGATGAAGGATTGGGCGTTTAACCGTCAGCGCTACTGGGGCGAGCCTATTCCGATCATCCACTGTCCGAAGTGCGGAATGGTTCCCGTTCCGTATGACGAGCTTCCGCTGAAGCTTCCGAATGTCGAAAACTTTGAACCCGGTCAGGACGGCGAGAGTCCGCTTGCAAAGATTGACTCGTTTGTAAACTGCAAGTGCCCCGTCTGCGGCGGCGACGCAAAGCGCGAGACGGACACCATGCCTCAGTGGGCAGGCTCCTCGTGGTACTTCTTAAGATATGTTGACCCGCACAACGATAAGACCTTTGCCGACTATGACAAGCTTAAATATTGGATGCCGGTAGACTGGTACAACGGCGGTATGGAGCACGTTACACGCCACCTGATATATTCAAGATTCTGGTATAAATTCCTCTATGACCTCGGCGTAGTGCCGTATGAGGAGCCGTATCAAAAGCGCACCGCTCAGGGTCTTATCTTAGGACCGGACGGAGTTAAAATGAGTAAATCGCGCGGCAACGTAATAGACCCCAACGAGGTAGTTGATGTATACGGCGCCGATGTACTGCGCACCTACGTTCTGTTTATGGGCGACTATGAGCAGGCCGCTCCGTGGAGCGAATCGAGCGTTAAGGGGTGCAAGAGATTTATCGACAGAGTATTTAATCTTCAGGAAATCCTGACGGACGGCGACGAGTATTCAAAAGAGCTTATGAGTGCTATGCACAAGACCGTCAAAAAGGTTTCCGAGGACATAGAGCAGATGAAGTATAACACGGCAATAGCCGCTCTTATGACGCTGCTCAACAAAATTTACGAAAACGGCAAAATCAACCGTGCCGAGCTCAAAACGCTTATTATTCTCGTGAACCCGTTTGCACCGCACGTCACCGAGGAGATGTGGGCGAATTGTGGTTACGGCGAAATGCTTGCAAAGGATGCAAAGTGGCCGAGCTTTGATGAGGCTAAATGTATTGACAGCACCGTTGAAATAGTAGTCCAAATAAACGGTAAGATAAGAGCGAGACTCTCTGTTCCCACCGACATTGAAAGCGATAAGGCAATAGCTCTCGCAAAGAAGGACGAAGGCATAGCTGCCGCTCTTGAGGGTAAAAATATCATCAAGGAAATCTATGTAAAGGGCAAGCTTGTCAATATTGTTGCTAAATAATGATATATCGTTTTTCGATTTTTGCGGATAAGCTGTCACAAAAATACAAAAGCGCGCGTGTTGCGGACTTCTTTATGTTTATAGGCTCGCTGTTTTCGGCGCTCGGTAAATGACAAACGCTTATATGAAGGACAGTTTAAAAAGAATTACGGCCGTTATACTGCTGGCGGCGGCAACCTTGCTTGTCGCTTTGCAGTGCGGCTCAATAGCAAAAAAAGAGGAAGCGGCAGCACTTTTACGTGCCGACGCTTCCTCTTCGTGCAATAAAATGCCTCCCGACGGCTTCTTTCGTGAAAGCGTGGAGTCGCCGAAGGCTGCCGTTGACAATAAAATCAACGCTTCCGAAAACGCCGGTATAGACGTCAAAAATGAACTTACCGTGCTGTTTACCGACCTTTACGGCCTTGTGGGGGACGTTTTGTCGGGAAGCGATGTTGACACGGGCGAGCTTGAAGTCAGATTTAAAAATATATTTGACGGGCTGTTTAAATTGGACGCGGATACCGTAAAAACCGACCCAACCGCCGACGGTGTGCTTAAAAACGACGGCTTTGTGGCGTCTGCCGCCGAGGTGCTGTGGAATTATATGGATTATTACGACACAAACAGGCTGAAAAAACAGACGGAATCCGCAGGCGTGACGGTGAAAAAAGATATACCCTATATTTCGGACGGCAACAAATATCATCTTCTTGATATTTATTATCCCGAAAATGCCGCAGAAAAGCTGCCGGTGATAATCGACATACACGGCGGCGGACTTATGTATGCGGAAAAAGAGGTTAATCGCGTCTATGCGTCGCGTCTTGCGAAAAGAGGATATATAGTTGTGTGTATAAATTATTCTCTGTGTCCCGACGTAACATATCCGACGCAGGTGAGCGATGTTATGGCGTCGTACCGCTGGGTGGCGGAAAACGGCGAGGCTTACGGCTTTGACCTTGACAGAGTCTTTGTTGCAGGTGATTCTGCCGGCGGTCAGCTTGCATTTTACACCGCGGCGGTAAATACGAGCGACGAATTAAAATCGCTTTACGGCGTTTCGGATACCGGACTCAACATAAAAGCGATAGGGTTGATTTCCGGAATGTTTGATATGAAAAACGGCGTTAACAGCGCGCTTTTATCATGCTATCTCGGCTACGATTATAAAAATTCGCCGTATTATCCGTATTTGCAACCCGAGGAGATAATTGATAAATCCGACATTCCGCCGGCATATATTGTGACGAGCGTCAAGGACTTTTTGCACTCTGCTTCGGATGACCTCGATAAGCTTTTGACGGAAAAGGGCAAGGAGCATATGTATCACGATTGGCAGCTTACCGTGAACCGTTCGTCGGGGCACATAACGAGCGTCGCCTATCCCGATCTTCCCGAAAGCGCGGAAACGATTGATGAAATGCTCGCGTTTTTTGAAGCACATTCATAAATAAACGGAACCGCAAGGGGCTTTTACCCGAAACGGTTCCTTTTTTCGCCTTAAAAGCTGACAAATTAGCCTAACATCTCTGCTTTATATTGATTTTTTTTGGATATCATATATAATAGTGCTATACAAAATAAGGACAAAATCGCTTTGCACCGAAGGACGGTAATTCATAAAAGACTCGGCGCAAGTCACATTGTCCGAAAGACACAGAGAATTCGGAGGTGTCCCTTATGGACAACGGCAAAATCCTGCGCCCGTTCGGCATGCGCGACAAAATCGGCTATGCTTTCGGTGACTTCGGCTGTAATATGAGCTTTGCGTTCATAAACAGCTATCTTATGCTGTTCTATGTTACTTGTATGAAGATAAACCCGAAGCATTTTGCGATTCTCATTTTGCTCGGAAAAATTTTCGACGCGATAAATGACCCCATTATAGGCGGCCTTTGCGACGCGACAAAGCCGGGAAAAGACGGTAAATTTAAGCCGTGGATAAAATGGGCAAGCCCCGTACTGCTTCTTTCAAGCATAGCTTTGTTTATCTATGCGCCGAATGCCCCGTACGGAGTGAAAATTGCTATGTGCCTCGGTATATACTGCCTTTGGAGCGTTGCCTACACAAGTGTAAATGTGCCTTACGGCTCTATGCAGAGCTGCATCACAAACGACCCCGACGGTCGTTCCGCGCTGTCAACGTGGCGCAGTATCGGCGCTATGTGTGCTCAGATTCCGATTATGATATTACTGCCCCTTTTGGTTTATGATAAAAACGATAACCCCAGAGGTGAGCTGTTTATCGTTTTTGTAGGCGTTATGGGCGCCATAGGGCTTGTTTCGTTCTGGCTGCTCAGACGTATGACAACCGAGCGCGTGGCACCTGCCGTCGCTTCGGAAAAGCAGAAATTCAACTATTTTGCCACTTTGAAGTCATTCTTTAAGAATAAGCCGATGATGGGCGCCACCATAAGCACAGTCGCTTACTTAGCACTTATGATGACCGTAACCACATCAATGCCGTACGTGTTTATGTGCTATTTTAAAAACACGAAGCTTATAACGATTGCCTCCATGCTTGCGGGCTGCCCCATAGCACTCGGAATAGTCCTTGCAAAGCCCATGCTTAAAAAATTCAGCAAAAAGCAGCTTTGCACATACCCGTTTTTACTGTCGGCTCTTTCGGCAGGGATTGCGGCGTTTGTAAGAATAAAAAATCCCTATGTCTGGATAGCTCTCGTAGCCGTTTCAATGTTCGGCGCGGCGTTTTACCTCACACTTATGTGGGCGCTCGTTGCGGATTGCATTGACTATCAGGAGCAAAAAACGGGGCGTCGTGAGGAAAGCTCCATATATGCAACCTATTCTCTTTTCCGTAAAATCGCACAGGGCGTAGGAGCCGCGGTAGTAAGCTACGCAATAGGCGCAACCGGCTACAATCAGAACCTCGGCGCGCTTGAGCAGGCACCGGGCGTTCCCGAAAAAATATATTTCGTAACCGCATTTCTTCCTTTTATCGGTGCGATCATCAGCTTTTTAAGTATGCTGTTTTTGTATACTCTTGACGATAACGCACAGGAAAACGGCAAAGACGGTAAAGATAAAAAAGAAAAAACACAAGAGTGATTTTATAATTTCCACGGAGGAAAGCTATGCGAGAAGTAATAAATATAAACAAAAATTGGCTTTTTTCAAAAAAAGAGCAGCCTGTTCCTAAAACTCTGCCGGAGGATTGGGAAAGCGTCAACCTGCCGCACACCTGGAACGGCACCGACGGTCAGGACGGCGGAAACGATTATTACAGGGGCAAATGCTGCTATGTAAAGCTGCTTAAAAAAGCGGATTTGGGCGAAAAGCCCGTGCACTACATTCAGTTTGACGGTGTAAACAGCAGTGCCGAGGTCTGGTGGAACGGCGAAAAAATAGGTTCACACGACGGCGGATATTCTGCATTCCGTGTAAGGCTTCCGGAAATTTCGGACGAAAACATACTCACGGTTTACGCCGATAACAGCCCGAACGACACGGTGTATCCGCAGGTTGCCGACTTTACGTTTTACGGCGGAATTTACCGCGACGTAACGGTTATCGGAGTCGATGAAAGCCACTTTGACCTTGAGTTTTACGGCTCGTCGGGAATTATGATAACCCCGAGGGTAAGCGGCTTGTCCGCAACTGTCAATATAACCGCGAGGGTCACAAATCCGCAGGACTGCTCCGTTCGTTTTGTCGTGACGGACGCGGATAAAAAGCCCGCGGGCGAAAAGAGCGTCGATGCGTCTGACGGAAAGACGGTTATAGAAATCGAAAACGCGCATCTGTGGAACGGCACTCAGGACCCGTATCTTTACTCTCTTACAGCGGAGCTTTTGAAGGACGGAGAAAAAACAGACGAAATTTCGGTAAAGTTCGGCTGCCGCAGCTTTTCCATAGACCCGCAAAAGGGATTTATCCTCAACGGTAAGCCTTGCCCTCTGCGCGGTGTTTCGAGGCATCAGGACAGACCAGGTATCGGCAACGCGCTCACCGAAAAGGAGCACCGTGAGGATATGGATTTGATATGCGAATTGGGTGCTAATACCATACGGCTTGCACATTATCAGCACAGTAGAGTCTTTTATGACCTATGCGATGAGCGCGGTATGGCGGTTTGGGCCGAGATACCGTACATTTCGCGGCATATGCCGGGAGGCAGAGAAAATACCGTAAGCCAGATGAAAGAGCTGATTTATCAGAATATAAATCATCCGAGCATAATAGTTTGGGGCTTGTCAAATGAAATTACCATGAACGGTGCGTCTGATTCGTCGCTTATCGAAAATCACCGTATGCTCAATGATTTGGTGCATAAAATCGACCCGACGCGCCCCACCACAATAGCGGTGCTCAGTATGTGCGACCCGGGCGAGGAGTATGTCAGGATTCCCGACGTTTTGTCTTACAATCACTATTTCGGCTGGTACGGCGGCAAGACCGATATGTACGGGCCGTGGTTCGATAAGTTCCATAAAAAATATCCCGACCGCGCCGTCGGTATGAGCGAATACGGCTGCGAGGCTCTTAATTGGCATACCTCCGATCCGCAGCAGGGCGATTACACCGAGGAATATCAGGCAAAATATCACGAGGATGTAATTCGTCAGATTGCCGTTCGCCCGTGGCTTTGGTCAACTCACGTCTGGAATATGTTTGACTTTGCCGCAGACGCACGCAGCGAGGGCGGCGAGAACGGAATGAATCACAAGGGCCTTGTTACGTTCGACAGGAAATATAAAAAGGACTCTTTTTATGCATATAAGGCGTGGTTGTCGGATGAACCGTTTGTGCACATCTGCGGTAAACGCTATATTGACCGCCCCGAAAGCGTGACGAGCGTCACGGTTTATACAAACGAGCCGTCCGTTGAGCTTTTTGCAAACGGCAAGAGCCTCGGCGTGCAAAAGCGCGGGGAATTTCCGTTCTTTTACTTCTCGGTGCCGAACGAGGGCGAAACCGTGCTTACGGCAAAGGCAGGCGACTGCACCGACGAGAGCCGCATACGCAAGGTCGATAAGGCGAATCCCGACTATGTATTGCAGGAGGAGGGCGCGGTTATCAACTGGTTTGAAATCGAGACTCCGCCGGGATATATGAGCGTAAACGACACCATAGGCGATATTTTGGCTACCGCAAAGGGCAAATTGCTCGCTTTGAAAATTATCAAAATGGTTCGTGCCAATATGAAAAAGAACAAGGGCAAGTCCACAGGCGGTATGGCGGATATGGCAAAGGGTATGAAAATCAACAAGAGCATAATAGAAATGGGCAAGGGCTTCAGCGTCAAGCGCGTATGTATGATGGCAGGCGGCTTGTTTACAAAGGAACAAATCCTTGAAATCAACGCAAGCCTTAACAAGATTAAGAAAAAGCAGAAATAAAAAAGCTGTCCCGTGCAAAATCACTTTGCACGGGACTTTGTCGGCTTGTCAAACTGTCGATAAAGGAGTCTGATTTGCGGCGTAAAATTTAAAACAGCATTTTTAATGCGAGAAATTTCAAAAAGCTCTTGCTCTACTACACGCCGCGTGTTATAATAAATGGGTTCACGGGCCTGTAGCTCAGCTGGGAGAGTGCTACATTCGCATTGTAGAAGTCGAGAGTTCGAATCTCTTCAGGTCCACCAGAAAAGGACAGATTTCGTTAGAAATCTGTCCTTTTCAACTAAATCCACCCTTGCGGGTGGGTGAAATATTGCTTCGCAATATGAAATACGCTTTCAGCGTATGAAATCGCTGCGGCGATGGGTGGATTTAATTTCATTTTCTGCGTAGCCGAAAATTTCATCAAAACCGTAGGTTTTGATTTCATCGTGAGCAACGCGAACGATTTCATTAAAAATTCCGAGAGTTCAACTCTATCCACAAAAAACATAAAAACATCTTTTCTGTACCCCACAGACAACAAAGGTATCGGGTTTTTCCCGGTACCTTTTTTCTGTATATTGAAAAGGCAGAGAGACTCGAATTCTTCGTCATTGCCTCCCTTGTAAAGTGAGGTGGGCCTCGTTAAGGCAACTCGGAGGGATTCCATAGGAATTTATGAAATTTAAATAGAAAGCAAATTACTTTTTAATCCCTCAGTCTGTTTTCGTTGCTCACGGTATTGCGGGGACTTTTTTTGACATACGGATTTGCACAGAAAGGTGCTTAATTGAAAGACCGGCTGTAACAAAATGTTACAGCCGGTCTTTTATGCTTTATTAAAGCTCTTGTTTTCAGTCCGTCTTCTTTTCCGAGTCGGAAGCTTCTGCGGCGTGCGAAGCACAGAGGGCACAGTTGCCGGAGCAGCCGAATTCGCGTTTGCCCTCTTCGGTGTCGCGGTAGTACTGTGTGTGCGTATCGCGGTGCTTTGTGGAATTCCAAAGCTTTTCGGCGCGCGGCGCCCATTCCTTTGCAAAGTCTACGCATTTATCGCAAAGCTCATCAACATCCTCTTTATTTAAAAGATCCGAGGAATGTGCTCCGCTCTCCTTTACCATTTTGCGTAAAAGCTCGGGATTTTCAAGCATCGGACAGGGCCTTAAATGATTGTCGTTAAACGGCTGACCCTTGTAATATGCGGTAAAGAGCGGACTCTTGAGTGCCTCGAGGAGCGTGTGAGTGCGTATATTTGTATCGGAATAGTGTATAAATACGCACGGCTCTATGTCACCTGCGGAATTTATGTGGAAATAGTTTCTGCCTGCCGCTATGCAGCCGCCGACATATTCGCCGTCGTCCTGGAAATCCATAACGAACATCGGCTTGCCCGTTTTGCCGTTACGCATTTTGCGAAGCCAGCGGTACATATATTCCCTCTGGTCGGGAGTCGGGATAAGCTCCTTGTCGGCACCGTGACCCACGGGCATATAGTTGAAATAAAATGCGAATTTCGAGCCGTTTTCTATCATCTTGTCGATGAAATCGTCGCTCGTTACGTATTCGTCGTTTTTGCGCGTGTAGCAGACCGAAATGCCGAAGAGGCATTTGTTCTTTTTAAGAAGCTCCATAGCCTTGAGCGTAGCATTGTAAGCTCCGTCGCCGCGGCGCCAGTCGTTTGACTCCTCCGTGCCCTCAATGCTCATGGCAAGGGCGACGTTGCCGACTCTTTTAAGGTCATCGCAGAATTTTTGGTCTACAAGCGTTGCGTTTGTATAGATTAAAAATACGCAATCCTGATTGTTTGCGGCAAGCTCTATTATGTCGTTTTTGCGTATAAGCGGCTCGCCGCCGGTAAGCATATATACATGAGTGCCGAGTGCCTTGCCCTGAGAGACAATGCTCTGCATTTCTTCGTTCGTAAGGCTTTGCTTGTGGCCGTATTCCGCAGCCCAACAGCCCTTGCAGTGGAGGTTGCACGCGCTCGTGGGGTCAAAAAGGATTATGAACGGCACGTTGCAGTGAAGCTTTTCGCGATTTCTACGAACGGTCTTTGTGCCGTAGTATCCTGCGTCAAAGCCGAACGCCATAATCATTTTTTTGATTACATCGCGGTCAATGTCGTTTAAAATGCCGAGGGCGTACTTGGTCCATACATTATCATCATCCCGGACGACTTCCTTCATCTTTTTAAGATTGCCTGCGGGGAATATGTTTTTGGTGAGCTTTTCCGCCACCGACAGCATTTTGCAGATGTTTTCCTGCGGATTCTTGTCAATGTATTTCATTACCTTGTCAAGCGTTACTTTAACCGCCGCTCTTTGCAGCTTGTGTGAATCTGACATAATTCGTAAGTCCTCCGTGGAATGCGGTATAGTTAATATTATTTTGCCGCATTTTGTGCCGTAATTATAGCATAAATATATTTTTTTGTAAACCGAACTAAGCCTGTTTTGCCGATTTAATACACTTTATCACGCGTTTGTTTATTTTTTAACAATGTCTGCTTGAACATCATAAGCCGTCCGTGTTTAATGTGATTATTAACTTCAAAAAGCTGATTTTGTTTGCCGTCGCGAAAAAAATAAAAATACTGCGGATTTTTGGGATTACGGTAATTAAATTTTTTATAAAGCTGTGGAATTTTCGACGCTTATATGATACAATAATAAATAATTATAGGCTTTAAAAGCCGTGCCTTGCCGCGAGAAAAACAGCACTCGGGGCGAGGTGCTTTCAAAAAACTATTTCGGAGGCGTTCTCGCAATATGGAAATTACTCCAAAGCTTTCTGTTACCGAAGATAAAATAAGGCTTTTGACCGTAAAAACCGATATGTTCAAAACGGCGTGCCTTACGCTTAACGTGTTGGTGCCGATGGGTGAATATGCGGCCGAATATGCCGTGCTGTCATCGTATTTGGTGCATTCGTCGAAAAAATACGATTCGCTTATAAAGCTGAACTCACGCTTGGAGGAGCTTTACGGTGCACTTTTGTCGGGCAGCATTTCAAGACACGGCGAGAATTATCGTATACAGCTTTCGATAACCTGCATAGATGACAGTCTCACCTTTGACGGCAAGAGCGTCACGGGCGCGTCGCTGGAGTTGCTTTTGTCGCTTCTTACAAAACCGTCGGCGGACGAAAACGGATTTTCACCGGAGCAGCTGTCAACGGAAATACGTCTTACCGCAGAGGATATTGAGAGTGAAATCAACGATAAGCGTTCATATGCGATGACTCGTATGCTCGAGACGATGTGTGCCGACGAAATCTACGGACTTACCAAAAATGAAATTCTCGAAAACGTGAAAAAGGTCACTCCGCAATCGCTGCTTGCCGCGTGGAAATTTATGCTGAAAAACGGCATAATTCAGCTGAACGCCATAGGCAATATTTCGGAGGACGATTGTAAAAAGAAATTACGCGAGGCTTTTTCGGACGTCGGCGAGAGAACGCCGTATGAGCCGGAGACCGTTTTTGTCGAAGAGGCGGAGGATTTAACCGAGCTTACCGAGGAGCTTACCATGAATCAGAGCAAGCTTGTTCTCGGCTTCAGAGGCGGTATGACCGATGAAAACGACGACTTTTATTCGCGCCGGATTATGACGGACGTTTTCGGCGGCGGCCCGTATTCGAGACTTTTTATGAATGTACGCGAAAAGCTCAGCCTTTGCTATTATTGCTCGGCAAGGCTTATAAGAGGCAAGGGCATAATCGTTATACAGAGCGGAATCGAAAAAGAAAACAGGCAAAAGGTGCTTGATGAAATAAACAGGCAGCTTGACATTATGAAGAACGGCGAATTTTCGGACGAGGATTTTGAAGCCTCCAAAAAAGCCATATGCGACGCATACCGCAGCTTCAACGATACTCCCGATGCGCTTGACATATATTACGGCACGCAGCTGACGGGCGATATAGTAACGCCGGATGAGGCAATAGAAAACTTCCTTGCGGTCACAAGGGACGACGTCAAGAAAACGGCTTGCGCGCTCTCGCTCGATACCGTTTATATGCTTGCGGGAACGGATAAGGAGGACGGCGCAGATGAATAACGTCACAGAAATCAAAAACGAAAAGCTCGGTGAGAGCTATTACGAAATAAAGCATCAGTCGGGGCTTAAAATTCTTGTGTATCCCAAAAAGAACTATGCGTCGTCATACGCCATGTTCGGTACGCGCTACGGCTCCATAGATACGCAGTTTAAGCTTTCGGGCGAAAAAGAGTTTACCGAAGTACCTGAGGGTATAGCGCATTTTCTTGAGCACAAGCTTTTTGAGAGCGAGGATCTCGACGCATTTCAGCGTTACGCCGCAACGGGTGCAAGCGCAAACGCATATACGAGCTTTGATAAGACCTGTTATCTGTTTTCATGCTCGGGCGACTTTAAGGGCTCTCTCGAAATTTTACTCGACTTTGTAACCCATCCGTATTTTACGCCCGAAACAGTTAAAAAAGAACAGGGCATAATCGGTCAGGAAATTAAAATGTGTCAGGACGAGCCATCATGGGAGGTGCTCTTCGGTATGCTCCGCGGAATGTACAAAAAGCATCCCGTGAGAATAGACATTGCCGGAACCGTGGAGTCTATATCTCACATAACGGCGGAGCTTCTCTACAAATGCTACGGCACCTTTTACAATCTTTCGAATATGGTGCTCTGCGTCGCGGGCAATGTGGATGTTGACACGGTTTTGTCCGTAGCTGACAAGGTGCTTAAAAAGCAGCCCGAAAAAAAGATTGAGAGAAAATTCCACGAGGAGCCGAAAGAGGTCTGCGAAAGCTACGTGGAGGAGTATTTACCCGTAGCCACGCCGGTTTTTGCACTCGGCTACAAGGAGGATGTTAAAACCCCGGAGCGCAGTCTTAAAGACGTTATATGCAGTAATATAATTCTTGAGCTTGTTGCCGGCAAGACATCAAAGCTTTATTCCGATATGCTCTCCGACGGGCTTATAAATACCGCATTCGGCTTTGAATTTTTTGAGGGCTACGGCTATGCCTGCCAGATATATTCCGGCGAGAGCCGCGACCCCGAAAAGGTCAGAGAGCTGATCTCCGGTAAGATAAACGAGCTTAAAAGGGACGGCGTGGACGAAAAGGATTTCGAGCGCATACGCCGCAAGCTGTATGGCAGAGCGGTGTTCGATTTTAACGATATAGAGTCTATTGCCAACGAGATGGTATCGGCAACCTTTAACGGAGAGACCGTTTTCTCGGGAATGGAGGTGCTTGAAAATCTCACCAAGGAAGATGTTGAAAAGAGACTTTTAAGCTCCGTTGACACCGAAAACTGCGTGCTCTCGGTTATAAAGAGCAATTAAAGGAGAAAAGAAGATATGACTTTTTTGACCGACGGCACAGCGGTAAAATTTACCGGAATAGACCACACGTTCAACGTGTATTCGACCTTTGTAGAGTTCAATATCGGTTCTTCCGTGTTCAGCGTTAAATTCTACGGGCTTATTATAGCGATCGGCTTTTTGCTCGCGGTGCTTTTCGGCGGCAGAATGGCTTACAAGTGGAAGATGGATTTAAACAAAATGCTTGACGTGCTGCTGTACGGAACGATAGGCGGAATTATAGGCGCAAGGCTTTACTATGTAGCCTTTGAGTGGGATTATTACAGCCAAAATCTTTCGGAAATTCCGAAAATTTGGAACGGCGGTCTTGCAATCTACGGCGGACTTATCGGCGGAATAATCGCCGCAGCCATAACCTGTAAGGTCGATAAAATGGACTTTTTAAAGCTGCTTGACCTTGCCGGAATGAGCTTTTTGATAGGCCAGGGCATCGGCAGATGGGGCAATTATGCAAATCAAGAGGCGTTCGGTACAAATACGACAATGCCGTGGGGCATGACAAGCTCCAAGGTTGTCGATTACATAGTGTCAAATCAGGCTCTGTTCAGGGCAAAGGGCATAGAGATGTCCCCGAATGTTCCCGTTCACCCGACGTTCCTGTATGAATCCGTATGGTGCCTTTTGGGCTTTTTGGTAATATATATCATTTGTCGCAAATTCTACAAATTCAGCGGGCAGCTCATACTTTGCTACGGCGTTATATACGGAGCGGAGAGAGCGGTAGTCGAGGGACTTCGCACGGACAGCCTTTATATAGGCTCGTCAAATCTTCGTGTTTCACAGCTTTTGTCAATGATTATAGCCGTTGTTTGCTTTGCGATACTTACGGCAAAGCTTGTTTCGCTGAAAAAACATCCCAAGCCGTTTTCACCCGTAGAGGTGCGCGATGACGCCGAAAAAGCGGACGCGTTAAAGGACGGCAAGGAGGATAAAAAGAAAAATAAAATCAGCGCGGAAAAACGCCGCGAGATGATGAGACAAAAGGAGCGCAAAAACGATGGCGACGATAATTGACGGTAAAGCCGTTTCTGCCTTTTTGAAGGACGGTATAAAAAAGGAGTGCCTTGAATTAAAGGAAAAAGGCGTTTCCGTTTGCCTTGCTGTTATAATAGTGGGCGACGATCCCGCCTCAAGGACATACGTAAACAATAAGAAAAAGGCGTGCGAGGCCGTCGGTATAATCTCGCGCGAATATGCTTTGCCGGCAGATACGTCTATGGCGGAGCTGCTCGCACTTATAGACGAGCTTAATAATGACAGAGCGGTAAACGGCATACTTTGTCAGCTGCCGCTGCCGAAGGGACTTTCCGACGAGCTTGTGATAAAGGCAATCTCGCCGAAAAAGGACGTTGACGCCTTTAGCGCGGAAAACGTCGGGCATATTATGATAGGCGACCACACGTTTTTGCCGTGTACGCCTGCCGGAATTATGGAAATGCTGAAATATTACAATATCGACGTCTGCGGCAAGGAATGTGTCGTTGTAGGCAGAAGCAATATTGTGGGTAAGCCGATGGCTATGCTGCTGCTTCAGCAGAACGGCACCGTTACGATTTGCCACTCTAAGACGAAAAATCTCAAAGAGGTTACACGTCGCGCCGACATTCTTGTTGCCGCCGTCGGTAAGCCGTACTTTGTAACCGCCGATATGGTAAAGGACGGTGCGGTGGTTATAGACGTAGGTATGGACAGAAACAGCGAGGGCAAGCTCTGCGGCGACGTGGATTTTGCCGAGGTAAGCAAAAAGGCGTCTTACATAACTCCCGTTCCGGGCGGCGTAGGTCCAATGACAATAGCGACACTTCTTAAAAACACCGTTACCGCCGCAAAGCAGCAAAACGGTCTTATATAAATATTATTTGAAAGGGGTTTGTATTTTGAGCGAAAAACCTAGATTCTATATAACTACGGCTATTGCGTACACTTCGCGTAAGCCGCATATCGGCAACAGCTATGAAATAGTTTTGACCGATGCAATAGCGAGATACAAAAGACTTCAGGGCTACGATGTGTTTTTCCTTACGGGAACGGACGAGCACGGGCAGAAGATTGAAGAATATGCAAAAGAGGCCGGTGTGTCTCCTAAGGAGTATGTCGATAAGGTGTCGGGCGAAATACGCGCCATTTGCGACGTACTTAACACCACATATGATAAGTTCATAAGAACTACTGACCCGTACCACGAAAAAATAGTTGCAAAGATTTTCAAAAAGCTCTATGAACAGGGCGATATATACAAGAGCGAGTACGAGGGAATGTACTGCACCCCGTGCGAGAGCTTTTGGACCGAGAGCCAGCTTGTAGACGGCAAGTGTCCCGACTGCGGCAGAGAGGTTAAAAAGGCAAAAGAGGAGGCGTATTTCCTGCGCCTTTCAAAATATCAGAAGCAGCTTGAGGACTACATCGAGAGCCACGACGATTTCATTTATCCCGAAGCTCGCAAAAAAGAGATGCTCAACAACTTTATTAAACCCGGACTTCAGGATTTGTGCGTTTCGAGAACGTCATTTAAATGGGGCATTCCCGTAACGTTTGACCCGAATCACGTCATCTATGTTTGGATAGACGCACTTTCAAACTATATCACGGCGCTCGGCTACGATCCCGACGGCTCAAGCGATATGTATAAAAAGTATTGGCCTGCCGATGTTCATATCATAGGCAAGGATATTGTGAGATTCCACACCATTTACTGGCCGATTATGCTTATGGCTCTCGGCGAGCCTCTTCCGAAACAGGTATACGGTCACCCGTGGCTGCTTTTCGGCGAGGATAAAATGTCAAAATCCCGCGGAAACGTCATTTATGCCGACGACCTTGTAAAGGATTTCGGCGTTGACGCGGTGCGTTACTATCTTCTCTCCGAGATGCCACATGCGCAGGACGGCTCCATAACATACGAATCGCTTATCGAGAGATACAATTCCGACCTTGCCAACACCATAGGCAACCTTGTTAACAGAACCGTTGCCATGCAGAATAAATATTTTGACGGCGTAATTGCCGCTCCCGCCGACAAAGAGCCGCTTGACGACGAAATATCGTCGCTCGCTTTAAAGACCGTGGCTGAGGTTGACAGGTGCTTTGACGAATACAAGATAAGCGACGCTACGGAGAACATTCTCACTCTTGCACGCCGCCTTAATAAGTATATCGACGAGACTACGCCCTGGGCACTCGCAAAGGACGAGAGCAAAAAGGGCAGACTCGGCACGGTGCTTTACAATTTGCTTGAGGGTATTCGTTTTCTTGCGGTGCTCTTAACTCCGTTTATGCCCGATACGGCAGAAAAAATATTTGAGCAGATAGGCACAAACGAACGCTCGTACGAGAGCCTCAAAGCCTTCGGCGCGTTAAAGTCGGGTGAAAAAGTGGGAACTCCCACGCCGCTGTTTAACCGTATAGACGGTGAAAAGCTTATAGAGGAGCTGACCGCCAAGCAGAAGGAGCAGCAGAAGGCCGAAAAGAAAATGATAAATTCGCTTGAGGGCGTTGCCGAGATAGGCATTGACGATTTTGCAAAGGTTGAGCTTCGCGTGGCCGAGGTCAAGGCGTGCGAAAAGGTTCCGAAAGCGAAAAAGCTGTTAAAGCTCACGCTCGATGACGGCACGGGCAAGGACAGAACCGTGGCGAGCGGTATCGCAAAATGGTATGCGCCCGAGGACCTTGTAGGCAAAAAGGTGGTTGTTGTCGCAAACTTAAAGCCTGCGGTGCTGTGCGGAGTGGAATCAAACGGTATGATACTTGCCGCGGACTGCTCCGAGGACGATGTTAAAGTTGTGTTCGTTGACAAGAGTATGCCGAACGGCTCAAAAATAAGATAATGTATAAAAATATATTTGATACGCACGCGCACTATGAGGACGAGCAGTTTGACTGCGACCGCGATGAGCTGCTGTCTTCGTTTCCCGAAAACGGTATATCGGGCGTCGTCACCTGCGGTACGGACATAATAACGAGCGAGAAGTCGATAGCTCTTGCGGAAAAATATCCGTTTATCTATGCTGCCGTCGGTTTCCACGCGCTGAATCTCGATTCGCTGACCGCCGACTGGTGCGGCGATATAAAAAAGCTTGCCGCGCAAAAAAAAGTGGTGGCAATCGGTGAAATCGGGCTCGATTATCACTACGAAAGAGACAGCCGCGAAAAACAGCTCGAGGTATTCGAAAAACAGCTTGTGCTTGCAAATGAGCTGTCGCTGCCCGTTATAGTTCACGACCGCGAAGCGCATGAGGACACGCTGAATTTGCTTAAAAAGCACCGTCCGCGCGGAGTTGTGCACTGCTTTTCGGGGAGCGTTGAGACGGCAAAGGAGATTATAAAGCTCGGTATGTATATAGGTCTCGGCGGAGCGGTCACATTTAAAAATGCGGTAAAGCCGGCAGAGGTCGCGGCTTTTGTGCCGAAGGACAGGCTTTTGCTTGAAACCGACGCGCCGTATATGTCGCCCGTTCCTTACAGGGGTAAACGATGCACATCGCTCTTGATCCCTTATACCGCGGAAAAAATAGCCGCGGTGAGGGGCGAAGCGGTAGAAGAGCTGCTTTTTGAGACCGATAAAAATGCGCGCTCTCTCTTTCGCATAGGTTCGTTGGTTTAACCGACGGCAAAACACTTTATGTGTAAATTCAACAAAAAAGTTATTGACAACTAACATTTTATATGATACATTACAGACAGATGACACGCCTTTAAGCGGAAGAGCGTGTCGGGGCAAATGCGGTCTGTGCGGTGTAATGTAAACAAGGATTTAGAGCTGTGGACCCTTTGCCCACAGCTCTTTTTGTGTTTTTCGGGAGGTGATAGGAAAGCGAATCATAAAAAGTGTTACTCCCTTTCAATATAAAATAAGGAGTTGGTATTTATGTTAAATACGAGAGATAAAATTTTAATTTCTCTGACTGCGGTTATTCAGGCGGTGTACGGCGCGGTTTTTATTTACCGTATGTTTGCGTGGAAAACTCTTATCGCGGGTGGCGAAAGCGACCTGCTTGAGCTTGAAATAAGCCTTGCGGCACTGTTTGCCGTAACCGTTATTTTCTCTGTTATAATGCGTAATTTGCCGGCCAAAATATACAGCCTGCCGGCTCTTTGCTGTCCTCTGCTGTTTCAGCTGGCGGCGGTATGCGGTTTCGCGGGTTCCGCATACGATTCCGATTGGAACGCGCGTTTTACGGCGGCAGGCGTAATTGCAATTATCGCTTTTGCGGTCACTACCGTATGCACGATAGTAATTGAGCTTCGTCACGTGCTTAAAAAAGCCGATAAATGAGGCATTGCAATATAACAACAGGAGATGATAACAATGTTAAAGACAAGAGATAAGGCTCTTATTTCTCTGACTGCGCTTTTTCAGGCGGCACTCGGCATTTTCGGCTTTTTGCGTATGCTTGTGAGGAAAGAGATATTTTGTAATGAAAATGATTTACCGGCGGCAGTATCGACGCTCGTCTTGCTGTTTGTCGTTACATTTGCATTTGCGGTCATAATGCGTGACTTGCCGTCAAAGACGTATGTTATACCCGCCTTTTCAATGCCGATGATTTTTTTGATCGCCGGTTTTCTCGGTGTAGGCGCCGATTTTGACGCGGCAGGGGTCGCGCACATAACGGCCGGCGGCACAGCTTCCGTGATTATTTTTGCGGTCGGCACGGCAGGTATTGTAATATACGAGCTATGCACGGCATTTAAAAAGAACAACAATTAAAATTCGATTTAATTTATGCCGAATGTAAATTCGGGCAGAAAAAAGGAGCCACAGTTCAAGGCTGAGCGTTCATAAGGAAGTTCGGTTTCTCGCATAAAAATCCCTTATGCTTTTGTCAAAAAGCCTCGCAAGGCGACAGCCTTGCTTCGTTTCCTGACTTCGGCATAAAAAATTTTTACGGCTACGAAACTGCGGAGCACTTCAAAATGATGTATTGATATATTTTTGATACAAAAAAATAGCTAACCCCTCAGATGAGACCGACTCATCTGAGGGGTTAATTTGTTATTGTGCGAAAGATGTTATTTTGAAGCAAAACTGCCTCATAAACACTCAGCCAAAACTGCGGCTCCAGTTGGTTTTTGCGTATAAATTATACTATACCCTGTGCCATCATCGCGTCGGCTACCTTTAAGAAACCTGCAATGTTTGCGCCGGCAACAAAGTCGTCGGGGGTGCTGTATTCCTTTGCGGCATTTGCCATGTGGCCGTAAATGCTCTCCATAATATCCTTGAGTTTTTCATCAACCTCATCAAAGGTCCAAATCATACGTGCGCTGTTCTGGCTCATTTCAAGCGCAGAGGTTGCAACGCCGCCTGCGTTTGCCGCTTTCGCCGGAGCAAAGAGTACTTTACTCTGTAAAAATGCGTTTGTCGCGTCGATGGTGGACGGCATATTTGCGCCCTCACCTACTGCTATGCAGCCGTTTTTAATAAGCTCTTTTGCGTCATCAAGTGACAGCTCGTTCTGAGTGGCGCACGGCAGAGCTACGTCACAGGGAACCTCCCATACTCTCTTGCCGGGAACGAATTTTGCGGTGGGCTTTAATTCGGTGTACCTTACTATTCTCGCTCTTTCCTGCTCCTTGACCTGCTTTAAGAGCGCGACGTCTATGCCGTCCTTATCGTAGACATATCCGCTTGAGTCGCTTGCGGTAACTACCTTTGCGCCAAACGTTTGAGCTTTTTCTATGGCATAAATTGCAACGTTGCCCGAGCCCGAAACGGCAACTGTTTTGCCCTCGATGGAATTGCCGTGATTCTTTAACATCTCCTCAACGAGATAGATAAGGCCGTAACCGGTAGCCTCTGTTCTTGCGAGTGAGCCGCCGTAGGAGAGGCCCTTACCGGTGAGCACGCCCTCGTGGCGGCCGGTAATTTTTTTGTACTGACCGAAGAGGTAGCCTATCTCTCTGCCGCCTACGCCTATATCGCCTGCAGGCACGTCGGAGTTGGGACCTATAACCTTGTAAAGCTCTGTCATAAAGCACTGGCAAAATCTCATTATTTCGTAGTCGCTCTTACCCTTGGGGTCAAAATCCGAACCGCCCTTGCCGCCGCCTATGGGAAGACCGGTAAGCGAGTTTTTGAAAGTCTGCTCAAAGCCGAGGAATTTAATTATACTCATATTGACCGACGGGTGGAAGCGAAGGCCGCCCTTGTAAGGACCTATCGCGCTGTTAAACTGAACACGGTAGCCGCGGTTTACGTGAACCGTGCCGTTGTCGTCAACCCACGGAACTCTGAATACGGTTGCCTTTTCCGGTGCCACAAGCCTCTCAAGAAGAGCCGCCTTCTGATACTTCGGATTTCTCTCTACGGCAGGCTCTATGGATTTAAGAACCTCGGTGACAGCTTGGCAAAATTCGGGTTGATAGTCGTACCTTGTCGTTGTGCGGTTAAGCACTTCGTCAATATAGCTCATTTTTAGTCTCCTTTTCGGCACCGAGCGAATAAAGCCCCGCACCGTTTTTATTACGGTATATATTTTATATTATGTGCTTTATATTTGCAAGAAACACGGCGTAAAATTTCATTTTGCCTCCGTTGATACTTTTGTGTATTATAACGATAAAGTGAATTTGCATTCGCCGAGACACGTGAAAACAAACAAAAATGCGTAAAAAGACATTTAAAAAAATAATTACCGTGACAAAAAAGATGAATAACCGCACTTATAAACTTTCAAATAATTTCGGTGTTCGGATAGTAGTGCGCGAGAATTTCCTCGTAAGTGCTGCCCTGTTTTGCCATATAATCCGCCCCGTACTGCGACATACCGACGCTGTGACCGTAGCCGTATGTCTTAAAGAAAAACGCACCGTCCTTTTGCTCGAGCGTAAACGCCGGACTTCTCAGCGAAAAAAGTGCTCTGAAGGAGTTTCCGGTAAAGCTCTTGCCGCCGACCTTCAGGCTTTTCACCACGCCCGAGCCGCTGTCAGTGTAGGCTATATCGGTTATCCAGCCGCTTTGGTCGTCTCCCAAGACTATTTCGGGGTCGTTTTTTGTGTATTCTCTGACCTCGTCCGCGGAGAGAGATATTTCCTTTATGCAGTCCGGCGAGAGCTTGTCGCCGGGACTTGTGACCGAGACGAGATATTCGATTTTTCCGCCCCATATATTTTCGGCACTCTCGGTTCTGCCGGGTGAAATTGCACAGTATGCCGCCACAATCGGCTCGCCGTTAAACACTATTGTTTTGCCGAGAACGTCGTTTACCGCCTCCTCCGTTTTGGCTCGGTATTCGTCGTATTTATCGCCCCATTTTTCCTTTTGTGTTTCGGTGTCGTAATAGCCCTGATGACGTCCGGGGTCGTCCGATATGTCGGCACCCGAAAGCGAGGAATCGGGATTTTTCTTAAGCCTTACAAGGTTTGTGTAGGCGCATACCGCCTGTGCTTTTAAGGCCTCCGTGCTGTATGTTGCGGGCATTTCGGCGGCGACGCAGCCTATTATGTATTCCTTTGTTGAGGCGGTTGCCACGTTGCCGCTTGCGGCTGATTTTATTTTTACGCTGTCGGATTTTTCGTCAAGCAGCTTTTCCTCGTCCTTGCCGTCGTTCTCCTTTTGAAAGGTGCTTTTGACGTTGGAGAGAGAAAAGGAGGAGTAGTCGAGCGACAACAGCGGCGTAAGTATCATAAAAAGTGCCAAAACAAAGCATAAAATACCGTATGTTTTCATAATTGACCTCCCTAATTTTATTGACTTATTGCGATTTTTAATATAAAATATTATATCTATAATTATATGCTTAGAATGAGTTAATATGTCCGCTTAAATGTAAGTCAGGAGGTTTTAAATTTGTCTTACAACCATTCTCCTAAACTTGACGATTCGCTCTCGTCCCTGAAGGAAGAGCTTATACGCAATAACCAGATAAAGCTTGATGATTATCATCGTTACGACGTGAAGCGCGGCTTGCGTAATTCCGACGGTACCGGCGTTATGGCAGGGCTTTCGAGAATATGCTCTGTTGAGGGTTATTACATAGACGACGGTGAAAGAGTGCCGAAGGAGGGCAAGCTTATTTACCGCGGTATAAATATGACTGATATAGTGAGAAACTGCCAAAAGGAAAACCGCTTCGGTTACGAAGAGGTGGTTTGGCTGCTTCTTCTCGGTGATTTGCCGACGCAGGGACAGCTTGATAAATTCAGAGCGGTTCTCGCCGAGGCAAGAGAGCTCCCCGACGAATTCATAGAGGATATGATAATGAAGGCTCCGTCGCCGAATATTATGAATAAGGTCGCAAGGAGCGTTCTCGCACTGTATTCATATGACAACAATCCCGACGATCTTTCAATAGAAAATGTGCTGCGTCAGTCCATTAAGCTCATAGCGCAGATACCCACCATTATGTCATATGCATATCAGGTAAAGCGCAGAGCATACGACCACAAGAGTATGTATATCCACCAGAACGATAAAGCGCTCTCCACGGCGGAGTCCATACTCCATACAATAAGGAGCGACCGCAAGTTTACCGATGAAGAGGCCAAAATACTTGACCTGTGTATGATTATTCACGCCGATCACGGCGGCGGAAACAACTCCACGTTTACAACACGCTGCATAACCTCAACGGGAACGGATACCTATTCCGCAATCGCCGCAGGTATAGGCTCGCTCAAGGGGCCGAAGCACGGCGGCGCGAATATTCAGGTTCACAATATGATAGCCGACCTCAAAAAAACCGTCAGCAACCCAACAGACGAGGGCCAGGTGGCGGACTATCTCACCAAGGTCATTCATAAAGAGGCGGGCGACAGAACAGGTCTTATCTACGGTATGGGTCACGCGGTATACACTCTTTCCGACCCGCGCGCCGTACTCTTAAAGGAATTTGCCTCGCAAAAGGCGGAAAAATACGGATTTGCCGATGACTACAAGATAATTTCTCTTGTCGAAGAGCTCACTCCCGAGCTTTTCTATAAATATAAGGGCGAAAAGAAAAAAATGTGCGCAAACGTGGATCTTTATTCGGGGCTTATATACGATATGCTCAGAATTCCGCCGGAGCTTTTCACTCCGATGTTTATGGCGGCAAGAATTTCCGGCTGGTGCGCTCACCGTCTTGAGGAGCTGTGCTCCGGCAGCCGCATAATGCGACCCGCATACAAGAGCGTCGCTCTTCCGAGAGCGTTTGTTCCGATTGCCGAACGCAATATTGACCACATAGTGCCGGATTACGTTCCGTCCGAGGAAAGATAAAAACGGAAGGACTCTTATAAATGAAAAAAACGGGCTTCGAAAAAAGCTTTAATTTTAAACAGATTCTCATAACGCTTGCCGCAGGAGCGGCCGTGCTGTTGCCGGTGCGTATATATCAGCTGTTTGCGATAATAGATACGGGCAGTACGGGATTTTACAAAAAAATCAATTTCAGCGTTTACTTTATGTATGTCGCAGTTGTTGTGTTTACGGCACTGCTTATCGTATTTTCGAGGCTTTCCGATGATACGAGAGCTTCAAGACCCGCTATGTGCAAAAACAAGCTTCTCGGAGCGGCGGCCGTTGTTATGGCTGTCGGCACGGCATATGATTCTGCGGATTCGATGCTGTCGTTCTCCGCGTCCTGCAGCGATTTTTCGAGTAACCTCGACGTGTCGTTTATGAGATATTTTTTCTCAAACGGGATGTTTGCGTCGCTTTTTGAGAGCATATTCGGAATAATCGCCTGTGTTTATTTTATAGTTTTTGCACTTTCGTATTTTAATGACAAGGCCGATTTTACATCTTATAAGGTGCTCGCTCTGGCTCCGCTTTTCTGGGCTATGTGCAAAATGATAACAAGGTTTATGACCAAGATCAGCTTTATAAACGTTTCGGAGCTTATGCTCGAAATGCTTGAGCTTGCGCTTGTGATGCTGTTCTTTATGTCGTTTGCGAAGATTTCCTCCGACGTTGCCGACAAGGGCGAGTTTAAAAAGCTTGTCTCATACGGTATGCCGGCTGCGATGCTGGCGGCGGTGATAGGCGTTTCACGTCTTGTAATTACGCTGTGCGGAAAAAGAGACCGCCTGCCGTCCGAGCTCGGATTTTCCGTAACCGATCCGGCATTTGCGTTTTTTGCGATTGTATATATACGCCATCAGATGAAGCACGGCAGACCGGAGTCCGAGGACAATGCGCCGAGTGAGGACGAAACGGCAGCCAAGGCTGACAAAATCAACTGACATATCGGCGGTGTAAATAATTATGTTTCTTTCCGACGTGGCAACAGCCGCGAAGCAGGTATTTATTCTCTATGTACTGGTTCTTCTCGGCTTTATATGCGACAGGACTAAAATCTATACGGAAAAAGCGGCAAGGCTCACAAACGACCTGCTTTTTTATATAGTTACGCCTGCCATAATAATTCAGTCATTTTCGTCCGTCGAAATGTCCGGTGAAAATATTCGCGGTATGCTGATGTCGTTTCTGGGAGGAACGATTTTGCACGTCGTTGCAATAGTGATTTGTATTCCGTTTTGGCGCAGGACCGACAAAAATCTGTCGTGCATATATAAGTATGCGGCGATATACGGAAATGTCGGCTATATGGCATTGCCGCTCGCCGAGGCAGAGCTCGGAGCCGAGGGCGTGTTCTTTTGCTCGGGCGTGCTGATTCCGTTTAATATATTCGCATTTACGCACGGCATCTATCTTATGTCGGGCGAAAGCGCGAAAAAAACCGGCTTCAATCCGAAATGGCTGATACTCAATCCCGGAGTAGTGTCGGTGCTTTTGGGACTGCCGCTGTTTTTCTTTAATATCAGGCTTCCGTCTCTTATTTCGGTTCCCGTGAATTACGTTGCCGGTCTTAATACGCCGCTTGCCATGATAATGTTCGGCACATATCTTTCAAAAACAAATCTGAAAACGATGTTTTTAAAAAAGGACACTTATCTCGTATCGTTTTTAAAGCTCATAGCTTTGCCGGCCGTGATTTTGGCGGTGCTGAAGCTTATGGGCGTAAAGGGAACACTTTTGACGGCGCTTATAATTTCCGCGTCGGCATCGAGTGCAAACAATACCGTTATGTTTGCGGCAAAGTACGGCAAGGACAGTGCCGCGGCCTCACAGGTCGTCGCCGTGGCAAGCCTTCTGTCGATAATAACAATGCCGCTGTTTATAGCACTTTCGCAAATATAAATTCATATGTCGTTTTAAATTGAAAGGAGGACATTATGAAACTTTTAATAGCTATTGTCAACAACGAGGATGCATCCTTGGTCATCTCAGAGCTTAACAAGGCGGGCTTTATGGTAACAAAGCTTGCCACCTCCGGCGGATTTCTCCGTGCGGGTAACGTCACCATGCTCACGGGTGTGGAGGACGAAAAGGTCGGTGACGCGCTTGCCGTAATAGAGGAGTTTTCAAGTCAGCGCAAGCAGATTACTCCCGTTAATTCAACATATATAGGCGATTCCATGCTGACCGTTCCCGTTGAGGTTTCGGTTGGCGGAGCCACGGTCTTTGTGGTGGATGTCGAGCAGTTCTATAAGATATGACAGCAGACATTTCTTCATTCGGCGAGAGCTTTAAAAAAGAGGTTTTGCCGTATATAAACACCTTATCGTTCCCTAATACAATGCTTATTGAGGGCGGCTCTGCCGAGCTGCGGCTTTCGGCGGCGCGTTTTATAGCGCAGAGCCTGCTTTGCGTGAGCAGCGGCGCACATCCGTGCGGTGTTTGCCCGTCCTGCGTGAAATGTGAGGCTTTGTCGCACCCGGATATGCGTGAATACGGAGACATAAGCTCCGACGCGGCTTTTAAGGTTGAAGCCTGCCGCGCCGTGCGCTCCGATTGCTTTGTCCTGCCGAATGACGGTGACAAAAAGGTGTACATTTTAAAAGAAGTTCAAAATATGAACGACAGCGGTGAGAACGCACTTCTCAAAATATTTGAGGAGCCGCCCTCATACGTGTATTTTATTATGACGTGTCCGAGCCGCTCGGCTATGCTTGACACGGTGCTGTCGCGTGCGACGGTATTTTCGCTCGGGTCTGAAAATTACTCGGCTCTTTTTGACGAGGATACCGCCGATTTGGCGCAAAAAATAGCTAAGGCGCTGTTAAGCCCTGCGGAAACGTCTCTTTTGGCTGCGGTGAGCCCTCTTGAAAAGGACAGGACGGGATTTAAAAATACGGTTCTCTGTCTCAAAAGCATTTTCCTCGACGCCGTTAAAATCAAGCTGCATGCGGCGGCGACTCCGGAATTTTCCGAAACGGCAGGAGAGCTGTCCTTAGTGCTCACGGCCGATAAATTATACCGATGCTGCGGCGTGCTCGATGAGCTTTTTGACGGCGCGGCAATGAATCAGAATCAAAATCTGCTGCTTACCTCGCTTTGCTATAAGCTGCGAGAGGCTGTGGGTAAATAATATAAAATAGCTCCGAAAGGAAGACATACAAATGGCAGAAGTTGTCGGAATACGATTTAAAGAGGTGGGTAAGGTATACTACTTCGACCCTGACGGCAAGACGTTTGAGAAGGGCGACAGGGCAATAGTTGAAACCGCGCGCGGCGTGGAGTGCGGCGAGGTCACAATGGGTAACTCCGTTGTCGATGACAGCGAAATAGTAAAGCCGCTCAAATCGGTTATAAGAGCCGCTACAAAGGCCGACCTCGAAAGAGTCAAGGAAAACGCCGAAAAAGAGAAGAAGGCATTTTCCGTCTGCGAAGAAAAAATACTCAAGCACAAGCTCGATATGAAGCTTGTAAACGTTGAATACACCTTTGACGGCGGCAAGATACTGTTCTATTTCACCGCCGACGGCAGGGTGGACTTCAGAGAGCTTGTAAAGGACCTTGCGTCCGTGTTCAGGACGAGAATAGAACTAAGGCAGATAGGCGTGAGAGACGAAGCAAAAATGCTCGGCGGCTTCGGCATCTGCGGCAGACCGTTTTGCTGTAAGACTTTTCTCGGCGACTTTCAGCCTGTTTCTATAAAGATGGCAAAGGAGCAGGGCTTGTCGCTGAATCCCGTAAAAATAAGCGGTACCTGCGGCAGACTTATGTGCTGTCTTAAATACGAGCAGGACGCCTACGAGCATCTTTTAAGGCATACCCCCAAGGTCGGAGCATTTGTGGAAACGCGAGAGGGCAGAGGAACCGTTATAGAGAACAACCTTATAACGGGAATCCTGAAGGTAAGGCTCGACCGCCGTCCCGACGCCGCTCCGCTTGTGGTTGACCGCCACGAGGTGAAGCTTTTAAAGGACGCGAAAATTCAGGTGGACAAGTCCGAAATAGAAGCTCTCAAGGGCATAGAATAATTAAGTTACAGACAAGGAAAAGAGGATTTGAAATATGGCATTTATTGAGGTCAGAGACGTAACCAAGACCTATAAAATGGGCGAGGTTGAGATAAAAGCCGTCGATGAAATAGGCTTCGGCATAGACAAGGGCGAATTTGTTGTAATAGTAGGTCCGAGCGGAGCCGGAAAAACGACGATACTTAACATTCTCGGCGGAATGGACACCGCTACGTCCGGTACGATTTACGTTGACAATGTAGATATAACCAAATTCAACGAAAACGAGCTTACCAAATACCGCCGCGACGACGTCGGATTTGTATTTCAGTTCTATAACCTTGTCGGTAACCTCACAGCGATTGAAAACGTGGAGCTTGCGCTTCAAATATCAAAAAATCCGCTCAGCGCGAAGGATGTTTTGAAGGATGTCGGACTCGGCAACAGGCTTGATAATTTTCCGGCTCAGCTCTCCGGCGGCGAGCAGCAGAGAGTCTCAATAGCGCGAGCACTTGCAAAAAACCCAAAACTGCTTTTATGTGACGAGCCTACGGGTGCGCTCGACTATATAACCGGTAAATCAATACTGAAGCTCTTGCAGGACACTTGCCGTGAAAAAGGAGTTACAGTTATTGTAATCACCCACAACTCCGCACTAGCTCCCATGGCAGACAAGGTAATTAAGGTCAAAAACGGCAGAGTTGACAAGCTTCTTCTCAACGAGCACCCGACTCCCGTCGAGTATATCGAGTGGTAAAATACCGAATATTATATTTGACAGAGAGAGGTACACGTTAAATGACAAAAGGAATGAGAAAAGATTTTCAGCGGGAAATAAAGCTGAATTTCAGCAGGTTCCTGTCTATAACTCTTATCGTTGTTTTGGGCGTAGCGTTCTTTTCGGGACTGCGCGCCGCAAAGCCGGCCATGCAGGCCTCGGCGGATAAGCAATACGACAGTGAAAACCTTATGGATATAAGAGTCGCGGGGACTCTCGGTATGACCGATAAGGATGTTGATGCGCTTAAAAAGGTTGACGGCGTGCAGGACGCTGAGGGCACATACGAGCAGGATTTCCTCTGCGATACCGGCAACTCCGAGGCCGTTACAAAGGTAATGTCACTAAACGACAGCATAAGCCTTGTAAGAGTCAGCGAGGGGCGTTTTCCCCAGGGCTATAACGAGTGTATAGCAGACCGCAGCTTTCTTGACGCTACGGGATATAAAATAGGCGACACGGTAAAGCTCACCACAGGCACCGATGAAAAGGTGAGCAAATATCTTGCCACCGATGAATTTACGATTGTCGGCGTCGGTACGACGTCAATGTATATGGACAGCGACAGAGGCTCCGCGGCGATAGGCACGGGCAGAATAAACGGATTTTTGATAGTCCCGAAGCAGGCCTTTACGATGTCCTGCTATACAAGCGTTCATATAACCGTTAAGGATGCCATGGCACTCGGCTGCTATTCAAGCGATTACACCGAGCTTATTTCAAAGGTAAAAGACAGAATAAACGGCATAGCCGACAGACGCTGTGACATAAGATACAGCGAATATAAAAACGAAACGGCGACATATATAAACGATGCAAAGCTGAAGTTCGAAGAGGAAAAGGACACCGCAATGGGTCAGCTCGGCGACGCGTATCAGCAGCTTTTGGACGCTCAGGCGGCAATAGAAACCGGTAAGGCGGAGCTTGCAAGCAAAAAACTTGAAATACAGAATGCGCAGGACCTTATCAATTCAAACGCCAATACTCTCGTTGTAAGTCAAAGCCAGATAGACAGCGCAAAGGCCTCGCTTGTCGATGCGGAAAAAAAGTATAAGGAGCTTGAATCGCAGGTTTCGGATTCCGCGGCGGAGATTGAGAGAATGCAAAAGGAACTTGATGACGGCAAGGGCTCCATGTCCTCTGATGAGTATCTCCAAAAGAGCTATAATCTCATAGCCGCAAAGGCGACGCTTCAGTTCTACAAAACTCAGCTTGCCAATACGCGAAAAACAATAGATAATGCCAAGCAGCAGGTAGCTGCCGCTCAAACCGCCGTAAATAATGGCGGAACGGCACTTCAGGATGCGCAGAAAAAGGTCAACGAGGCTCCGGCGGCTCTTGAAGAGGCCGAAAAGCAAATTCAGGACGCTCAAATAGAGCTTGACCGCAAAAATGAGGAGTACGAGCAGGCAAAGCAGGACCTTGCCGACGAGCTTGAAGCGGCACAGCAAAAGCTTGAGGACTCCGAGGATAAGATATTAAACGTGGAAAAGCCCACATGGTATGTGCTTGACCGCGAAACCATTCCGTCTTACACGGCATATAAGAGTGATACGGACGGTATGGGCTCAATAGGCTCGGTGTTCCCCGTGATATTCTTCCTTGTTGCCGCTTTGGTATCTCTCACAACCATGACGCGAATGGTCGAGGAGCAGAGAACGCAGATAGGTACATTAAAGGCTCTCGGCTACACGAAGGGCGCGATAGCGGCAAAATATGTGCTTTATGCTCTGCTTGCTACCGCAATCGGCAGCGTGCTCGGCGTGCTTCTCGGCGAGAGCACAATACCTCTGCTCACGGTTAACACGTATAAGCTTGTGTATATAGGGCTTCATAATACCGTGGTGAAGCCGGACGTATTTGACGCATTGCTCGCTTCGCTTCTTGCGATTATTTGTACGACCGGAGCGACGCTGGCTGCGTGCTATCGCGTGCTGAGCTCATCGCCGGCACTGCTGATGCGCCCCGAGGCACCGAAGGCGGGCAAACGCATACTTCTCGAAAAAGTCGGATTTATTTGGAAGCACCTCAACTTCGCACAGAAGGCGGCTTGCAGAAACCTGTTCAGATATAAAAAACGCCTGTTTATGACAATAGCCGGCGTTGCGGGTTGTATGGCTCTGCTGCTTGTCGGCTTCGGACTCAACGATTCCATAAAATCAATGACGGGCAACCAGTTTGAAAAGGTGTGGCATTTTGCCGGTACCGCAGGTATAAATTCCGAGGCTACACGAGCGGAAAAACGTCAGTCGCTTGCCGAGGTCAACACCATGAACGGTGTTACGGAGTATTTGCAGACATATCGCTCAATGCTATATACCGACGCAAACGGTGAAGAAAAAACCGCGTATGTCATAGTTCCGCAGGATACCTCACGAATGGCGGATTACGTTAACCTTTCGTCGCGCGACGGCAAAAACACCTATGTTATGGATGATTCCGGTGTTATCATAACCGAAAAGCTCGCCAAGACTCTAGGTGTTTCCGTGGGTGACACCGTGACCTTCAAGACGAGCGAGACAGGCACTGCAACCGAACCCGTAAAGGTCGCAGGAATAGTCGAAAACTATATGTACCACTACATTTATATGACGCCGAATGTGTATAAGCAGCTTTTCAATGAGACGGCTTCGCTCAATACCATCTTCATTAAAACGGACGGTACCGTGGACGACGAGACTCTGTCAAAGCAGCTTATGGATTTGAGCGCGATAAATTCGGTTACCATGAACAGCACCACCGAGAAACAGATAAGCTCAGTTATGAACAGCCTACTGTTTATAGTTGTAATACTGATAGTTGCTGCGGGGCTTTTGGCGTTTGTGGTTCTCTATAACCTCAATAACATCAACATCACCGAGCGCAGGCGTGAGCTTGCAACGCTCAAGGTTCTCGGTTTCTACAACAAGGAGCTTGCCTTTTACGTGTACCGCGAAAATATTGTACTGACGATTTTCGGTGTGATATTCGGTATAGTTCTGGGTATAATTCTTCACGCGTATGTTATGAGCACCATTGAGACGGACTATATTATGTTCGGTAAGGAAATGACGGTTATCAGCTATCTCGCAAGTATTTTGCTTACTGTGTTGTTTACGGCGATAGTCAACTTCGTTATGTATTTCAGGCTTAAAAAGATAGATATGGTTGAATCGCTGAAGAGCGCAGAATAAACATTTTTAATTTATATGTTGACATATATATTGTGTGGTGATATAATAGCACCACAATATATAGGCGCCGTGTAACTGACGGAAAGCCCATTTGGGCAGGCAGGCTAAACTGCCGGGGAACGCGGCGTATAAAAAGCCGACCGTCTGGGCAGCCTCTTTTTCGGGGGCTGCCCTTTTATATTGTAATTTATTTATGTATATATGCTGTGAGGCATCTGTGAAAGGAAGATGGCAAATGGAGTTTTCAAGAGCGTGGGAAGGCTTTAATCCCGGCGAATGGAACGAAAAAGTAAACGTCAGTGATTTCATCAAAAGGAATTACACGGAATATACGGGCGACAGCTCATTTTTGAGCGGAGCCACCGAGCGTACAAAGGAGCTTATGGGAAAGTTTTCAAAGCTTCTTGACAAGGAACGTGAAAACGGCGGAGTGCTCTCTGTCGATACCGAAACCGTTTCATCTCTCGTCACCTATGCGCCCGGTTATCTTGACAAGGAAAAGGAGCTTATCGTGGGTCTTCAGACCGACAGCCCCCTGCGCCGAGGCGTAAATCCCTTCGGCGGTATGCGTATGGCGCGTGAGGCGGCAAAGGCTTACGGCTATGAGCTGTCCGATAAAATCGAGGACGAGTTCAGATATAAGACAACTCACAACGACGGAGTATTCAGAGCCTATACAAGTGAGATGAGAAAGGCACGCCATATTGCGCTGCTCACCGGTTTGCCCGACGCCTACGGAAGAGGCAGAATAATAGGAGACTATCGCAGAGTTGCCCTCTACGGTATGGATACGCTTATCGAATTTAAAAAGGCAGATAAAATCGCGCTTGAAAATAAGGATATGACAGAGGAGGTCATAAGGCTGCGCGAGGAGCTGCAAAAGCAGCTTAACTTTATGGAAATGCTCAAGCAAATGGCGCAGATGTACGGCTATGACATATCTTCGCCGGCAAGCAACGCGCGCGAGGCGATTCAGTGGCTTTACTTTGCATATCTTGCCGCAATCAAGGAGCAGAACGGAGCGGCTATGTCGCTCGGCAGGACAAGCACGTTCATTGACATCTATATTGAACGCGACATCAATAGGGGCGTACTCACAGAGAGCGGTGCTCAGGAGCTGATAGACGATTTTGTTATGAAGCTGCGCATGGCGCGTCATCTTCGCACTCCCGAATACAATGAGCTGTTCGGCGGCGACCCTATGTGGATAACCGAGAGCATCGGTGGTATGACAAACGAGGGTAAAACTCTCGTTACGAAAAATTCTTACAGAATGCTAAATACGCTTTACACTCTCGGCTCGGCTCCGGAGCCCAATATGACTGTTCTTTGGTCGCAGGGCTTGCCCGAAAACTTTAAACGTTTTTGCGCCGAGGTTTCGGAGGACACCGACTCCATACAATATGAAAACGACGACGTTATGCGCCCGATTTACGGCGACGATTACGCCATAGCCTGCTGCGTTTCCGCTATGCAGGTAGGCAAGCAGATGCAGTTTTTCGGTGCGCGCTGCAACCTTGCAAAGCTTTTGCTTCTCGCATTAAACGGCGGATATGACAATGTTTACTGCGAAAAAATAGGACCGCAGACTAACCCGATTGAGGGCGACAGGCTCGATTACGACGAGGTGGTTGAGAGATACAAGACTTACCTTAAATGGCTTTGCAGGCTTTATGTCAATACTATGAATGTAATCCATTTTATGCACGATAAGTATGCGTATGAGAAAATCCAAATGGCACTTCACGATACCGATGTGCACCGCTTTATGGCGTTCGGCGTAGCGGGACTCTCGGTTGCCGCAGACTCTCTTTCGGCTATTAAGTACGCAAATGTTAAGCCCATACGTGACGAGAACGGATATATAGTCGATTTTGAGACGACAGGTGATTTCCCGAAGTACGGAAACGATGACGACCGTGTTGACAATATCGCAAAAGCATTGCTTGAGGACACAATAGCCGAGCTTCGCAAGACTCCGGCTTACAGAAACGCAGAGCATACGCTTTCGGCACTCACAATAACCTCCAATGTCGTGTACGGCAAAAAGACAGGCTCCACGCCCGACGGGAGAAAGAAGGGCGAGCCGTTTGCTCCCGGTGCCAACCCCATGCATAATCGCGAAAAGAACGGCGCGCTCGCATCGCTCAACTCGGTTGCCAAGATGCCCTATTCACAGTGCCGCGACGGAATTTCAAATACGTTTTCAATCGTTCCCGCAGCACTCGGCAAAACGAGAGATGAGAGAACGGCAAATCTTGTGTCGATTCTTGACGGCTATTTTAAAAACGGTGCGCATCACCTGAACGTCAATGTTATGAACCGTGAAATGCTCGTTGAGGCTTATAACGACCCGACTAAATATCCCAATCTCACCATTCGTGTTTCGGGCTATGCGGTCAATTTTCATAAGCTCTCAAGGGAACAGCAGAGTGAGGTCATAAAGAGAACCTTCCACGAAACGATATAACAATCAAAAAAAAAGAACGACCATTGAAAGCCGGCTTAAAACCGACGGCCAATGGTCGTTTTTTGATATCGGAAAATTTCGGCGACTCTATTTTTCCCTTTTGACATATTTTATTATTGCCATACCTGCCGCCGCGCCGTCGCCGACGGCTTTTGATACCTGCAAAAGACCGCCTGTGCAGTCGCCTGCCGCAAAAAGGCCGTTTACGTTCGTCATCATAGAATCGTTGACCCTGATTTTGCCGCCGATTGTCACCGCTCCTGCTTTTTGGGCGAGAGCTGCCGATGATGCCACTCCGTAGGCTACGAAAAGGCCGTCGATTTTGACCTCGGTGCCGTCGCACAAAACGGCTTTTTCGATTTTTGCGTCACCTGTGAGAGTCGACAACGGTTCTTTAACAATTGTAAATTCTGAGGGAAATACTGCCGTCGGCTCTTCGCCGTTTGTGAACACGGTAACGCTTTTTGATGTTTTTGCGAGAATTTTGGCCTCGTGCAGAGCGTATTCGCCGGAGCCGAGAACGCCGACGTTTTTGTTTCTGTAAAAAAATGCGTCACAGACCGCGCAGTAGCTGACCCCTTTGCCTTCGAATTTGGTCAAGCCCTCTATATTAGGTGCGAGCCGTTTGCTGCCGGTCGCCAAAAGTACCGCCTTGCACCCGTGCTTTTTGTCGTCCGAGGTGACGACGGAGAATCCGCCGTCCTCATAATCAATCGACACCGCCTGCTTGTTCGTGAATTTCACTCCGAGCCTTTCGGCACCGTCAATTCCGCGTGTCAAAAGCTCTTTTCCGCTAATCGGTTCGGCAAAGCCGTAATAGTTTTCGATTTTTTCGGCTTTTGCGAGCGCACTGTCTCCCGCGGTTATCACTGTGGTTTCAAGACCGCTGCGAATTGTATACAACGCCGCCGAAATGCCGGCAGGGCCTGCTCCGATTATGATTACATCCGACATACAAAAGCTCTCCTTGCAAAATAAAATTAAACAAATTTTTAAACCTTATTATAGTTATATAATATCCGTTTTGTGCTGATTTTTCAAGAAAAACGGGTATTTTTCGGATATATGTGAGTTTTGTGTGTTATTGTGAATTTTTTTATAGTTTTTTTGACAATACAGATATAAAAGCTTATTGAAAAGCCTATCGTTTTGTGTTAGAATAACAATGTTGTATAAAAATATGGGAGGAAATCGAATGAAGTTAAAGGAACAGCTCAGTACTTTGGCTGACAACATTAAGACCTACTGGAGAAGGCCGCCCGAGGGCAAATATATGCCCTTTAAAGAGGTAGCGGCTTATTCTGTCGGCGGCATCGGTGCATATTTCATCATAACTCTCGGTACCGCTTGTCTTCTTGCGACGGGTAATACTCTTATTTCGAGTACACTCGGCGTAAATCCGACGGATATGTATGTTCTTTATGTTATTGCAGTTCTTGCCAATATCCCGCTTACGGGAATCAGGGCAAATATTATTGATAACACAAGAAATAAAGCGGGTAAGTACAGACCCTACATAGTATCAATGGGTATTCCGACCACAATAATCTGTGTGCTGATGGTGTGGTTCCCGTACGACAAGTTCGGTGCTTTGTTCGGTGAGGGAATGCTTTTCGGCGTAACAAGGGCATATTTTGTAAAGTGCACTTTGATACTTATTTTCAACCTGCTCTTGCATTTCTTCTATTATTTCTTCTATGACAGCTATGAGAATCTTATACACGTTCTCTCGCCGAATTCACAGGAGAGAGCCGATGTTGCGGCTATAAAGAGTGTTGTATATTCACTCGCTCCGACCATAGTAAACCTTATTACACCGATTATAGCTCAGAATGTTTTCCACACGAATTCGACCGACATCCGTGTTTACAGACTTCTTTATCCGCTAATCGGTATCGGCGGTATACTTCTTTGCATACTCGTTTATAAGAACACTCAGGAAAAGATAGTTCAGGCGAGAACGCACGTAATTCAAATCAAGTTCTCCGACGCTCTCAGAGAGGTTGCCGGCAACAAGTATTTCTGGATAATCTCCTTTGCCGGCTGGATAGGCTTCCTTGAGGCATCGTATGCAAATGTTCTCTATTGGCTTTATAACTACGGCGGCGTTTGCTCCGGTAACGTATACGGACTTGTTGTTACCATTTACGGCAACGCTTCGCTTTGGGGTATGATCTTAGCTCCCATGTGCATCAGAAAATGGGGTAAAAAATTCGTGCTTGTTGTTACGAATATTATGAATATCATATTCATTCTTATGATGCTTCCGTTTACCTCTCAGATGAACGGCTCCACCATTTGGGCTATTATGGGTTGCCTTTACCTCAATGCGTTTATGGGTTCGTTTGCGCTTATTTTAAACCCCGCAATTCAGGCAGATATTCGTGATTACCAGCAGTATAAGAGCGGTGAGAGAATTGACGGTATGTTCTCGGCAGTTGCTACAATCGGTACCGTTATCGCACTTCTTACGAGTGCCGTTCTTCCCGTAGTATACAAGAAAGGCGGTATTACAACCGATAACGCTCTCGCCGTCACATCAAATCCCGACATTCTCGGCAGAATGCTCGGCGACGGCAAAACCGTAGGTGAAATACTCTCCGAACAGATGGCAAACGGCCAGAACAATTACAGCAACGCATATTCCGCACTTTACGACCCGAATATTCTCGAAAACTTATTGAAGGTGCTCATACTCTTCTCGGCTCTCGGTGCTCTTTTCAACGTTATACCTTATTTCTGGTATGACTTCAACGAGAGAAAACAGAAGTCCGTGGTTAAGGTGCTCAAGGTACGCGCTATGTTTGAGGACTACAACAACGGCGCCATTGAGGACAAAGAGCTTGTAGAGGCTGTCGATATAATCAGGGAGTCAAGAGCTCTCGCCGCCGAAAAGCCCGTTGATGTCAGCAAAAAGTGGTACAAGGGCATCAGCGATAAGGCCGAAAAGAAGGCACAGAAAAAGGCATACAAGGCAGCTGTTCAGAAGAATGAGGACATTGAGATTGCCAAATTCGTATGCGAGGAGCTTGATAAGTTCTCGTCTAATCTTGTTAAGTATCAGCTCAAGACATATAAAAAGGTTTACGACGGCGGACTTGAAGGCCTTCGCAAAATCACTCTTGACGATATAAACAAGGAGCTTGCCGAGGCTAAGGCTCTTCCCAAGACCGACAGCGAAGAAAAGCAGATACGCAAGTTTGCGATTTCGGTTGCCAAGAAGAAAAAGTCAGCTTATAAGGCCATACAGAAGTATTACGGCGACCCGTCAGTTAAGTTCGAGCGCCTTGACTTCTCCGTGCTTGAGAAGTACTTTGACCAAGAGGACGCTTGCGACGACAGACTCAAGACGCTTTATACCGAGCTTAGCGACGCCAAAAAGGCTGGCAACAGCGAAAAGGTTCAGATGCTTCGTGCAGATATCAAAAAGACTGCAAGCGAGCGCAAGCAGGCGCGCGATATGTCTAAGAAGGAAATGGACAGGCACGCATACTTTAACCGTGCCGCAAAGCCGTATCTTGACGCCGAACGCCTTATAAATCAGGAGAAGTACTATCAGCATTTCGGTGAGATAGAGGCTCTCTATGACGAGGCAAAAGAGCGTGAGGCAGAGGCTAAAAAGGCAAGAGACGCCGAGGTTGAAAGACTTAAGGCTGAGGACGCCGCATACAAGGCACAGAAAAAAGCCGAAAAGCTCGCTAAAAAAGGCAAGAAATAATAATCGGCAAACAAAATAAAACCGAATAAGCATATAGCTGCCCTCCTTATCGCACGAAGCGACCGGGGAGGGCAGCTTATTTTATTGATTTTAAGGTTTTACAAAGCCGAGATATACGCATTTCCGGTTTGACTTTAAGCAGGGTAAAGAAGAGGCAAAGGTTACGCGCTCGTTTTTATTTAAATGACAGTCGGCTGTGCACCGATGGAGAGTAAAGCAAATCGCAAAAAAGCTCCCGAACGAAATCGGGAGCTTAAAATATAAATGTGCGGTATACGGTGCGTCAAGCTTTTTTCCATGCGCCCCTTGAAATAAGAGCCAAAATCGGGAATATCTCAAGTCTGCCGGCGAGCATATCAAATATCAGCACAAGCTTTGAAAACGCGCTGTAAGAGCTGAAGTTTCCGGTGGGTCCGACTATCTCAAGACCGGGGCCGATGTTGTTGAAGCAGGACAGCACAGCGGACAAATTTGTTACAAGCGGCTTGTTGTCAACCGATATAAGCAGTATACTCAGAACAACCAAAATAAAATATGCGGCGAGATAAACGCTTGTGCCGTTGATTATTTTTTCGTCAACGGGTGTGCCGTCTACGTGTACAACCTGAACTCTTCTCGGGTGAAGTATCTTGTGAATGTTTCTGCGTAAATTTTTGAAAAGCAACAGAACTCTTGCGCACTTGAGACCGCCGCCGGTAGAGCCGGCGCACGCGCCTATGACCATAAGTGTAAGCAAAATGGTTTTTGAGAAGCTCGGCCATGTGTCAAAATCCGTAGTCGCAAAGCCCGTAGTCGTCATGATACTTGCTACCTGGAAGCAGGCGTGGCGAATCGTTTCGTGAATTGTCGGGTATATTTTGCGGATGTCAATGGCTATCAGCGCAGCACTCATAATTGAAATTCCGAAGTAACAGCGAACCTCCTCATTTTTAAAGAGTGCCTTGAATTGGCGCATAATGAGCAAGTAATAGCAGTTGAAGTTTACGCCGAAGAGCATCATAAACACGGTGCAAACCCACTGTATATAAATGCTGTAACCCGCTATGCTGTCATTTTTGATTCCGAAGCCGCCGGTTCCTGCGGTGCCGAATGCCGTGCACAGCGCGTCAAAAAGAGGCATTTTTCCGGCGAGCAAAAACAATATATTAAAAAGAGTAAGCACTATATACAGTACATACAGTATCATGGCGGTATCGCGCATTTTGGGTACGAGCTTACCGACATCGGGTCCCGGGCTTTCCGCCTTTAAAAGGTGCAGCCTCGAGCCGCCTGATTTTGAATTTGACGGGACAATGGCAAGCAAAAATACAAGCACACCCATTCCGCCGAGCCAGTGGCTGAAGCTTCGCCAATATAAAATTCCGCGTGATAAGTCCTCAACAACGGGCACTATTGACGCACCGGTCGTTGTAAAACCCGAAACCATCTCAAAAAACGCGTCGATGTAAAACGGTATTTCGCCCGATATAAAAAAGGGCAATGCACCGAAAAGACTTAAAAAAATCCAACCGAGGCCAACGCAAACTATGCCCTCCTGAGCGTAAAAGCCGCGCTTTGCTTTGCGGCAGATAAGCCACAAAAATGCGGATACCGCTATCAGTATGCCTATTGTATATAAAAAGGCCTTTGCCGCAACATCGACTCCGTCATAAATGCTTATAAACAGCGGCGGAAGCATAAAAAACGCTTCGAGCGCCAATATTTCCGCAAAAATACGACCCATCATTTTATAGTTCATAAAGCACTTTTACCCCATTAAATAAATATGTCGTTAAGCTGTCGCACCACATCTCCGCTGCTTGTGACAATAATGATGCCGTCACCTTTTTTAAACGAAGAATTACCGTTGGGTATTTCGATTTTACCGTTATGCGTTATGCAGACAACAAGGACATTTTTGCGAATTTTTATATCCTTAAGAGCCTCTCCGCAATGCTTTGTCTGCTCGTCAACTCGGAATTCTATGGCCTGCGCCTGACCGTCTGCGATAAAGTGAACGGCGATTGCCGCACCGCTTTGATTCTGTATAGCTCTGACATAGCGTACTATTGAGTTGCAGCACAGCTCCTTGGGACAGATGATGCTGCCGAGCGGAATGTTTGAAGGAATACTGCCGCTGTCTATTCGACTGAGCTTTGTTATTGTCTGCGGAACACCCACATTGTTGGCATAGAGCGAAATTATCATATTCATTTCGTCAAGCCCGGTGGCGGTAACAACCGCCTCGCAGTCGGCCAGCCCCTCGCTGTTGAGAAGATTTTGGTCGCTCGCGTCGCCGTGGATTATATTCGTTGTCGGCAGAAGCGAGGCAAGCTCAACACAGCGTTTTTCGTCTTTCTCTACAAGAGTTACCGAAACGCTGCTTTTTTCAAGACGCTTTGCAAGGTAATAGCTGATTTTTCCGCCGCCGCAGATAAGTATGTTTTTGGTTTTTTTCGGCGTCATACCGAGACTCTTCAAAAGCATTGAGAGGTTGTCCACAGACGCCGTGACAAATATTCTGTCGCCGTCCTGTAAGACGAAATCGCCGTTTGGTGCGAGTGCTTCACCGTTTCTGATTACCGCACAAACAAGTACGTTACACTTTGTCTGCGCGGGAAGTGCGCTCAGAGGAATGTTGCAGAGCTTGCTGTCGCTTTTGACGCGCAGTTCAACTATATCGACGCGCCCCTTAGCAAAGGTGTCATGCTTTAAAAATCCCGGGTATCTGAGAAGCTTTTCTATGGCACTTGACGCCTGCTTTTCGGGGTTTACGGTCATGGACAGCGCATACATATCGCGCATATCATAGATTTGACTGCTGTATTCGGGATTGCGGATTCGCGCTATTGTGTGCAGGTTCTTGTTAAGTCCGTGAGCGGTAATGCAGCACAAAAGATTTACCTCGTCCGCGCTTGTGGCGGCTATTATGAGGTCGGTGTCTGTAATTCCCGCCTTCAGCAGCGTGTCTTTGGTGGCACAGTTGCCGTGTACGGTCATTATGTCGAATTGCTCCATGCTTGAGCTCAAAACATCCTTGTTTGAGTCGATAAGAGTAATGTCATACCCCTCTGCGGTCAGCTGACGTGTAAGCGTGGCACCGACCTTACCGTCACCTGCAACAATAATCTTCAATTACAATTCCCCCAAAAAATCATATATAACCACATATAATATAGCATAAAAAAAGTAAAAGTCAATGAATAAAAAGGCACAGTAAGAGCGGCATAAATGCCGACGGCAGCAGGTTTGCAACCTTTATTTTTGTGACCTTCATTGTGTTGAGAGCTATGGCTATTATAAGTACGGAGCCGACGCACGACATCTCGTTTATCATACTGTCGGAGAGAAATGACGAGAGAAAGCCGGCGCCGAGCGTCAAAATCGCTTCGTAGACAAAAACTATAATTCCGGAGAAGAAACAGCCTATTCCGAATGTGGTAGTCATTATCATCACAAAAAAGCAGTCGAGCAGAGCTTTTGCATAGTATGTTGAAAAGCTGCCCTGCATACCGGCTTCAATCGCGCCGACTATTGCCATAGCTCCGACGCAGGTGAAAAGCGTGGCATTTACAAAGCCCTCGCCGAACGATGAATTTTCGGTATTGCGGCTCAGCTTCTTTTGCAAAAAGTCGCCGAATTTGTTTAAATGCCTGTCAATGTCAATGAGCTCGCCTATTATTGTTCCTATCGCGAGCGACAGGGCGGCAATCAATGTATTTTCTCCTTTAAGCGAACCCTTGATTCCTATGTAGAGTACGCACAGCGACAGCGCATAGTTAAGACTTTTTTGCACGCGTTCCGGAATACCCTTTTTAAACAGCAGACCTAAAAGAGAGCCTAAAAAAACAGCTCCGCAGTTTACTGCCGCGCCTATGAGTTTCATTTTTTCACCTTATTTGTTACCGTGCCGCGCCGAAACCGACGAAATGCCGCAGAGACGGGCACTCTTTACCTTGATTTTAATTACGGCGACTATAATAACACAAAAACCGCCGTGTATCAATAATAAGGTAGAGCGTTCATAAGGAAGTATCGGTTTCGCATAAAAAATGTACGGCTGTGAAGCTGCGAAGCAAAACTGCCTTATAAACGCTCGGCCGAGGCGTGTGGATTTTTAGCTTTTTTACGCTGTGTTTCGTAATTTGAAAATCGGCAGGGTAATTACGGCGACAACGCCGCAACTGTTCCGTCCGCCGCCGCAGTCGTAAGCTGACGAAATGCCTTTGTGCGGCAGTCGCCTGCGGCGTAAATTCCGTCCGTGCTTGTTTTACAGCTCTCGTCCGCCTTGATGTATCCGTTTTCATCAAGCTCTGTGACCTCGGCAAATATTTCGTTTTGCGGCTCCTTGCCTATTGCTACAAAGAGCCCGTCAAGCGGAAGAACCGTTTCTTCACCGTTTAGATTATTTTTAACTAAAACGCTTTCGAGCTTCATTTTGCCGTTTATCTTTTTTATTTCGCTGTTTAACAAAAACTCGATGTTATGAAAGGACTTTAACTCTTCACAGAGCCTTTGCTCGCCGCGAAATTCATTCCGTCTGTGAATCACATACACCTTTTTGCAAAGCTCTGCCAGCAGCCTTGCGCTTTGCAGAGCCGAGCTGCCGCCGCCGACCGTGGCAACCGTTTTACTTTTGAAAAATGCACCGTCGCAAACCGCGCAGTATGAAATGCCTCTGCCCAAAAGCTCACGTTCGTTTTCAAGATAAAGCGGACGCGGTCTTGTACCGACCGCAATTATAATTTTATCGCATTGAGTTTTTTCGCCGTCAGCAGAAATAACATATTTGTCCTTACCCTCAAGCTTAATTGCGGCTGCTCTTTTTTTAATAAGCTCTGCGCCGAGCTTTAACGCCTGCTTTAACAGCCTGTCAGAAAATTCGTCGCCGCTGATTTCGCAAAAGCCCGGGTAGTTTTCTATTCTCGGCGAATCGACTATCTGACCGCCGAATATTCCGCTTTCAAAAACCGCGACACTCTTATTTTGGCGAGCGGTGTAAATTGCCGCGGTAAGACCTGCCGTTCCGCCGCCGATTATAATTGTATTGTATTTTTTCGGCATAAAAATCCCCCCGTTTTCGTCTGCCATAATGAGTTTGCCGCGAAATTGCGGTTTTATCCGAAACCGGGAGGGGAAAGTGCTATTTAATTGTACCGTATATAAGCTTTTTCTTTTCGGGCGGATTGTCGGCTATTTTAATTGCATTTAAATACAGCTTTTCGGCACTGTCTGCCCTTGCTTCGCAGGAGGTGTAAAGCGTTGCCAGAGCGTCGCCCTTATTAACTCTTTCGCCGGTTTTTTTACGGAGTACAATTCCCGCAGCCATATCGATTTTGTCGTCCTTTTTCTCTCTGCCTGCGCCGAGTATCACGGCGGCTTCGCCTATCTTTCCGGTGTCCGCCGAAAAGATGTATCCGTCGCACGGCGATAATATGTCGCGAACGCATTTGTCTTTTTTGAAGAGGCTTGTATCATTTATATAATCGACGTCTCCGCCCTGAGCCTCAACAAGCTCACGGAATTTATCAAAGGCTCTGCCGCTGTCGAGCGCATTTGTCGCTTCTATAATACACTCGTCTATGTCCCTTTGGAATGAGAGTGACAGCATATTTGCGGCGAGATAAACAGATAATTCGCGAAGGTTTTTGTCACCGTTACCGTGTAAAACGTCGACTGCCTCGATAACCTCAAGCGCATTTCCGACATTTCTGCCGAGCGGCTCGTCCATATTTGTTATAACGGCTATGATGTTTCTGCCGCAGCTTTTGCCTATGCCGACCATTGTTTTTGCGAGAGCCGCGGCGTCATTTTCGTTTTTCATAAATGCGCCGCTTCCGCATTTCACATCGAGAACTATATTTTTGTCGCCTGCCGCAAGCTTTTTGCTCATAATGCTCGCAGAGATAAGAGCCCTGTCATCCACGGTGGCTGTTACATCTCTAAGTGCGTAAAGCTTTTTGTCGGCAGGTGCGAGATTTCCGGTCTGACCTATCAGAGAAATTCCGATTTTGTTTACCTGTTTAAAAAAGCTGTCGCTTGCCATTGCTGTGTTGTAGCCGGGAATAGACTCCAGCTTATCAACCGTACCGCCCGTGTGGCCGAGACCTCTGCCGCTCATTTTGGCAACCTTCAGACCGCAGCTTGCGGCAATGGGAGCGACTATAAGTGAGGTTTTATCACCGACACCGCCGGTTGAGTGCTTATCGCAGGACACACCGTCTATTTTGCTCATATCGTTCATATCGCCCGACTGCGCCATACATAATGTGAGATTTGATATTTCGCTGTCGCTCATACCTTTAAGGCATATGGCCATAAGCAGCGCCGAAGCTTGATAGTCCGGTACCGAGCCGTCCGTAAATCCGTCGACAAAGAACTTGATTTCGTCAAAGGACAGCTCTTTCCCGTGCTTCTTGTTATCGATGATGTCATACATTCTCATTTCGCCACGACCTTTCTTTTAATTTGATTGCTTTGTTGCCTTGCGGCAATGCAGAAAAGCAAAAGCAGGGGAAAATAAAAGCTGCCGAAAAGGATTAGGCCCTGCTCCGACAGCTTTATGTGTGAAATATTAGAATCCGCGTGAGCTTCCTCCGCCGGAGAAGCCGCCGCCTCCGCCAGAAAATCCTCCCGAGGACGAGCCTCCCGAGAACCCTCCGGATGAATGCCCGCCGAAGCCGCCTCCGTAAAAGCCGCCGCCGTGATGATCGCCGCCGCCGTGATAAATTGCTTTGCGAATTATGCGGCCGGGTAAAATCAAGGTAATCAGTACCAGAACCGTTATTATAATTATAACGGCGAGGTCGATTTTTTCGTTCCCGGAATCTGCTGAGGAGTAATCGCCGATGTCCGTGTCGTCAATGCTCGTATAGCCCTCGACTCCGTATTCGGAATAAACCTCCTCGACGAGCTTTTTGTAGCACTCGCGAAGACCCGTGGAATAGTCGCTGTTTTTGAGGTACGGAACTGCATATGAATCGAGAATTCGTCCCGATTTACCGTCGGTGAGAGAGCCCTCAAGACCCTTACCGACTTCAATTCGCACCTGTCTGTCGCCCGTGGACAACAGCAGCAATACGCCGGAATCATCGTCCTTATCGCCTATGCCCCATTCTCGCGCAAGTCCTATCGAATAGCTTTCAATGTCTCTGCCGCCGAGGCTTTGAACCGTGACAACTACTACCTGCGCATTTGTCTTTTTGTACAGCTCCTCGCCGAGAGCTTGTATGGTGCTTTTGTCCTCATCGGTGAGACACGAGGCAAAATCGTTGACAAAAAAGTCACTCGCGGGAGACGGGTAATCGTCTCGAGCTTGTGTGGTCATTTTGTTGTCATCGGTAAAGCTTGGGGCGAAAAAACTGCTTGCCGGCAACGGATGCTCGCTTATTGCGGCTGCCGGCAGAGCCGTCAGCAAAACAATCAAAAGTGAAACAAGCAGTGCGCCTGCACCTATCGTCTTTTTCATGGCTTATTTACCGAAATCCACAGCGGGAACAGTTGCAGCTTCGGCTGTTGCGGTGAAATAATCCGCCTTTTCAAAATGGAAGAGTCCCGCAATTATCGATGCGGGGAACGATTGAATTTTTGTATTGTATTCCTTTGCGGCGTCGTTATAGTCCTGACGCGCAACGGAAATACGGTTTTCGGTGCCTGCAAGCTCATCCTGAAGATTTATAAAATTCTCATTTGCCTTGAGATCGGGATAGCTTTCGGCTATCGCCAAAAGTCGTGATACGGCGCTGTCAAGCTGACTCTGAGCACTGTTCAGCTCGTCAACCGTCTTGGCACCCGAAAGTGCCGCGCGAGCGTCCGCAACTGCCGTAAAAACGTCCTCCTCATGAGAAGCGTAGCCCTTTACGGTGTTTACAAGGTTCGGTATAAGGTCCGCGCGGCGCTGAAGCTGTGTTTCAACCACGGACTGCGCGCTCGTCACGTTTTCACGCAGCTTTACGAGATTGTTGTAGCTGCCGGCAATGCTGCCGATAAGTGCAATGACTATAACGGCAACAATGATTCCTACTGTAAGACTCTTTTTGTTTTTCATGGTGTTACCTCCTTTTTCGGGGGAGAAATATCAGTCGTCAAAACCGTTCGGATTGTTTTTTTGCCAACGCCATGAATCCTCGCACATTTCCTCGAGGTCGCGTTTTGCCTCCCAACCGAGCTCTTTTTTAGCCTTTGACGGGTCGGAGTAGCAGGTAGCTATATCACCGTCACGGCGAGGAGCGATTTTATAATTGATTTTAACGCCTGTGGCTTTTTCAAATGCTTTAACTATATCTAAAACGCTGTAACCCTTGCCTGTGCCGAGATTATAAATCCTTACGCCGCCGTTTGAGGATTTCAGCTGCTCTACGGCTTTTACGTGACCGAGAGCCAGGTCAACCACGTGGATGTAATCGCGAACACCCGTTCCGTCGCGGGTGGGGTAGTCGTTGCCGTAAATCGAGAGGCAGTCAAGCTTGCCTATTGCAACCTGGGTTATATACGGCATAAGATTGTTCGGGATTCCGTTGGGGTTTTCACCTATGAGGCCGCTCTTGTGAGCACCTATCGGGTTAAAGTAGCGAAGCAGCGTAACATCCCAGCTGTTGTCTGCTTTATAGAGATCCTCGAGGATTATCTCTATCATATACTTTGTGGTACCGTAGGGATTTGTTGTACCGCCGGTTTTCATATCCTCTGTGAGCGGCGAAACATTGTTCATACCGTAGACGGTAGCGGAGGAGGAAAATACAATCTTTTTGCAACCGTTGTCTCTCATAACCTCGCAGAGCGCAAGAGTTCCGCCGATGTTGTTATCGTAGTACTCAAGCGGCTTGTGGCAGGATTCGCCTACCGCCTTGAGGCCTGCAAAATGTATGACGGCGTCTATTTTATTTTCCTTAAAGACGGAGTCAAGCTTCTTTTTGTCGCGAACGTCGCACTCATAAAACTTAACCTTTTTTCCGACTATTTCCTCAACGCGCTCAAGTGCCTTGGGGCTTGCGTTGTAGTAGTTATCAACCACTATCGGTTCATATCCTGCGTTAATAAGCTCTATGCAGGTATGGGTGCCTATAAATCCGGCACCGCCGGTTACTAATATTGCCATTTAAAATGTCCCCCTTGATAATATATGCAAAATATGACGGCTTAAAAAGTGTTATGAAAGATTTGTTCCGGGATAGTATTTTGCGAGTATCTGCGCGTAGGTCGAGCCGTCGGCAGCCATTTTGTTTGCACCGGCAAGGCTCATACCGACACCGAAACCGCTGCCGTATGAGGTTATCTTAAAGGTGTCGCCGGAAGAGGTGTAGGATACGGCAAAGCAGTATGACGGAATCTTGTTTTCGAGAAGCTCACAGGCGAATTTATATCCGCTTATTTCCTTACCGCCTACGTTTACGGTTTCGACGTATCCTACTCCCGTGCTTATGGCGCCGTCGTGCTTTGTAACCTTTACCCAGTCCTTGGCGGAGCCGGAGAGATTTATCGAGCTGTCAAATTTATTTGCAAGCTCCTTTAATTCACCGGATGTCAGAGTAATCTCCGTTTTGTAGCCGTCTGCGTTTTTATCGGATGCGCTGTCTACCGTTTTAAGGTAGGGGAAGGAATTCCCGAAAACAACGTCTGCCGAGGTGGTTTTGCCTGCCGACAGCTTAAATGTGGGAGTGAATGCCGGTTGACCGTTATATACGACATATTCGCCGAATACCTCCGAAACGGCATTCAGTATGTTGTCGCTCACCGTTTCTGCGGCATTAAGACCGCTTACGTTAAAGTTTGTGTTGCGGTATTTCAAATATGTATAAACGGCAACTGCATCGGCCTTAATGGCTTCGGAATTGTAGCTGTCGTCCACATCCGCGGCCACAATTTTTGCGAGTGCCTTTTTTGCCTCCGTTTTTACGCCGTTGAGCACGATGTATTCGGGAAGAGCGTTTTCGTTTGCCGCGTTGTCACCCTGAGAAGCGGCGCTTGCGGCGTCCTCGGCCGCTCTCGCAAGGTCGTCCTTGTCAATTCCGTTAACCGCTTCATTGCGCATAAAAACAGAGAGCGGAACCGTGTCCTTGGATATTTCCGGGGGAACGGTCGTTTCCTCGGAAGTCGTTTCGGGCGCGGTGTTTGCGAGTGCCTCGGCGGCTTTTTTGTCTCTTTGATATTTCACAAGGAAAAATGTGCCTGCCGCAACGGCAAGAGCGAGAATTATTACAAGTATTGAAACAAGGACTTTTTTCCCTTTGCCGGGAGTTTTTTCGGCTTCGGGCTCTGCTGCGGCTTCGCCGGAAATCTCTATGCCGACGGAGCTTTCCCCGGAGGCCTTTTCGCCGATAAGCTCTATAAGCTCCTCTGCGGCGTCTCTTATGAAGCTTTCATCCTTTTCATCGGGCTCGCGGTAGAGCTTTCTGACTATTGCGGAGCTCTCGCCTGCGACGGCAATGCATATGTAAGAACAGCCGTCCGTATTGCAAATATCCGAAATGCACGCGCCGAAATCCGCAGAGGCAAGCTCCTTTGCCGATTTTGCCATCTGTGCGGTGTAATCGGTGACATTGAAGTCGCCCTTGTCCTCGACATGCGGTGTAAATGTGAAGAACTCGAAAAAGTCGGGTGAAACAGAGCCGAAGGATTTTACATATTCGGAATTTTGATTGCCGTTCACCGCAACACGGCTGCCGCTCTCACGAAGAATATTTACAGTTTTGGAAGTGATTTCCCCTACACTCTCGGGAAGCGCGGGAGGTGTCTGCGCGGCTTTTTCGGGAGCCGGTGCCTCTTGCCTTTTCGGCGGAACAGACGGCTTTACCGTTGCGTTTTTCGGGGCGTAAGCCTCCTCGCGGACAGCTATGGTCTCGCCGCTCGTGAGATACGGAATAACGCCGTTGCGAAGCACCGTGTCAAGGCGTGCGTCGTCAAGAGGCAGATACATTATCTGTTGATGTCCCTTAGAAATGACAAAGCCGGAATTTACTCCGTCGCGGGTTAAAAACGGGACGGCACCCTTCGGCATCTGCGATTGAAGCAGCTTTTGCGACTCGGGAATTTCCGCGGCGCGTCCGAGTGCTTTTTTGACCGTCGGATTTTCCTCAATGTCAAGAGAGAGTGCCTTTGTAAGCAGCGTCTTTGTTCTGACATATATCTTCGGGTCAACGGCAATAACTATAAGCTCGGAGTCCGCGAGTGCTTTGCCGAGCGACGGGAACATCTCCTTGAGAGAAGAAAATCTCTTGAAGGACACGTCATCGTCGGTAAAGGCGTTAAGACTGCCGGAAATTTTGATTTGAAGCTTAGTAGCCGGAATGTCGTCACTCGAAATAAGTGAAAACAATTTCAAATTCATATCCTTGTCCATCCTTGTTTATAAATGTGTATTAAAAACCGATTATTCGGCGGGCTGCCATTTTTCCGCCGAAGCAAAGGGGTTCTTTTGACCTTTTTTATCATACCATACCTGCGGATAGCGCGGATTTTCGTTGACCGTGACGAGCGAAGTGTCTACATTTTCGCTTTCGCCGTCGCGCAGAAGTCTGCCGACAACCACAAGTCTTGCGTTTGAAAATTCGTAGCTGCAGGTGGATAGTGTAATAAGCTTATCCGTATAGTCTACGCTGACGCCTGTTGAATAAAGCTTTCTCTCGTCTATTGCCGCTATAAATGCGTCAAAGTTTTCCTTTGTCGGGAATTTGGGCGTGTTGTAGTAAAAGAGGTAGCCGTTATCCTGCTCGGGCGCGCTGCCTGCTATAAAGGCGGCATAGATTTTAAATTTATAGGTCTTAAACAGAGTGTCGTATTCTATAATCGGCGACTCCTTAAAGCCGTCGGGCTTCTTGTATTTGTCAAGCTCGGCAAATACAAGGCCGTCGCTCATGTGATGACCGTAAATTACAGTGTTCTGGCTGAGATATTTCGGGTCGCAGCGGAAATCGAGGAACGGGCAGCCGTAACGGCTGTAATTGCCGTAGAAATCCTGCTTGAGGTACTCGTCGTTATCCTCGGCCTGCACAACCTGGACGTCGATTGCCGTATTCGGAACGCGAATCCAACCGACAAGGTCGTTGTTTATGGCATAGAGATAAGCGTATTTCGGCATCATACCCTGAGGCAGAGTGACGTTTGGATATTTGGCAAAAAATTCCGCCCACGCCTCTTCGTCGGTAAGGTTTGAATCTGCGTCGATAACCTGACCTTTAATGTTAGCGTTTTGCTTGTTGGCGCTGTTTTTCTGACCCATCAGCACGCCGAACCAAACAGCGCAGCCGATAAGCGTGAAAACAGAGACGTCCATTATTACCTTTCTGATTATCTCGGAAACCTTGTCATGCTTATTCGGGAAGAACGCCGCAAGACCGCTCTTGAACATCTCACCGAAGGTCTTGACGGGTTTCTCATCTTCTTCCGGTTTTTCTTCCTTTTGCTCTTCCTCGGGCTTTTCTTCCGGCTTTTTATCCTTGGAGGGGCGAACTATTGCGATGTTTTCTGCGGGAGCTTTTTCCTCCTCGCGAGGCTTCTGATATTGATTTGTAATATCAATGAAGTGGTTATCGTCGCCGGAATATTTGTTTCTTCTCGACGTCTGCTCGGTTTCATTTTGAGAGTTGTCGTTTATGGCAGACAAAATATCATTGTAGATTCTGTCGGTGTTTTTATCGATAACCTCGTTTTTCTTTTCGCTTTCGTCCGTCGACTTCGCATTTAAGTTTTGCGGCTCCGCTTTTTCGATGCGAGATTGCTCTGTTTCGGCCGGCTGAGCGTTATTTGGCTCAGGCTGTGACTTATCCTTCGACTCGTCACCGAGGGCAGAGAGTAAATCGTTTATCTCACTGTCTGGCTTTTCGTCCTTTGCGGTTTCGTGGTTTACCTTATTTTTAAGCTCTTCAAATGATAAAAGCTCGTTGTCGTTGTTTTTCTTGTCCTTGCTTTTGCTCATTTAAGCTCTCACTCCTTTCGGATACCATCTTTCGGCGTTTTTATATGGATTTGCTTTTTTATATTTGTCATACCATATCTGAGGATAGCGCGGATTTTCGTTTACCGTCGCAAGCGAGGTGTCAACCTCTTCGCTTTCACCGTCTCGTATGAGCCTTGCAACCAGAACACAACGGGCGTTTGTCTCGCCGCGGCGCGTTGAAATATCCATATCGCGCGTGCAGGTCGAGAGGGTGAGTATTTTGTCGTCGGTATTTACGTCTATTCCCGTCGAATAGAGCGAGCGTGACGCAATCTCGTCAAAGTACTCCGCGTAGTTTTCGCCGCTCATAAACGGGTATATGTAATTGAAAACATAGCCGTTGTCGTCCTTTTCATCCGCGTTTGTCAAAAAGACGGCTATGACCTTCCATTTATAATCGTGATAGATAGTGTTAAATTCAATTACGGGATTTTCTTTCCAAAATTCGATGTCCTTGTATTTTTCAACGTCCGAGAACATGGTGGAATCGAGGTAATTGTGACCGTAAATAATGGTGTTTGTGTCAAATTCGCCGTCGGTTATCGTGTTGCGGTAATCGACAAACGGAGTTCCGCGGCGCTCGTAGCTGCCGTAGAAGCTGCGCCTTAAATAGTAATTGTTGTCGGAGCCGTGCACAACGGGATGATTTACAGTTGTACCGGGAATTTTTATCCAGCCGACAAGATCGGGATTTACGGAATACGCCTTTTTGTATTTTTCCTGAATGCCATCCGGAAAAACCGTGTCTCCGTAATCGTACTCGGGCACGTCAAACTGCGGATTTGCAAGGCTTGCTATTTCCGCCGCCTCTTTTTTGCTCTTTATTATATCAACACCGTATTTCACACAGAAGGTTCCGGAGACTATCAAAACAATTATTGATATAAAGAGTATAAATTTGCTGCCCTTGCCCATCGGCTTCTTTTTTTGTTTCTTTTTGCCGCCTTTTTTCTGCGGAACGGTGTTTTCGGTGATGACATTATCGTCGTTCATCGTATTGCCTCCATAATCATTTCGAGAGCGGTATCCGCGCTGATGTTGCGGTTTTGCTCCCTGACGTCGCCGGTAAAATTGTTTAGAAGCTTTTTAACTATTGTGCTTTTACCGTCGGAAACGGCTATATAAACAAGGCCCACGGGCTTATTTGTATCGTCCGAAGACGGTCCCGCTATACCCGTAACGGCAACTGCTATATCGGCCTTTGTAAGAGACAAAACGCCCTTTACCATTTCACGCGCGGTTTCGCGGCTTACGGCGCCGTATTTTTTTAGGGTTTCCGGGGAAACGCCGAGCACATTTTCTTTAAAACGGTTTGAATAACAGACAACGCCGCCCTCGAACACCTCGGAGGAGCCGGATACGTCGGTAATGCGTTTTGAAATGAGTCCGCCGGTACAGCTCTCTGCCGTGGCAAGCTTAAGTTTTTTACTTTTGAGAAGTTCTACCGTCTGCTTTTCAATACTCATAATTTTTTCCTTTAAAATGTGATAAGCTCCTGCTTTACGCCCTCGACCGCACGGCTTATAAGCGCGTCGCTGTCAAGCGATAATTCGACTTTTTCGATTTCTTCGGGCTTCGGGTGAAGACGCGGATGCTTCGGTGTAAATACCGTACAGCAATCCTCAAACGGTCTTATCGAAATATCAAATGTGTCTATCTTTCTTGAAATAACGACTATTTCGTTCTTATCCATACCTACAAGCGGGCGAAGCACCGGTAAGCGCGAAACGCTGTCGGTAGACATCATCGCCGTAAGAGTTTGGCTTGCCACCTGACCTACGCTCTCTCCCGTGACAATAGCCTCGCAGCCCTCTTTTTCGGCAAGGATATTTGATATGCGCATCATATAACGTCTCATAATGAGGGTGAAAAGCTCCTCGGGACATTTATCGCGTATGTTTTCCTGTATCTCGGTGAACGGCACGGTTATAAGCTTGATTGTGCCGCTGTACTTTGCTACTTTAGCGAGAAGGTCGTGAACCTTCATTTCGGACATGGGCGATGTGAACGGGGGCGAGGCGAAATGTACGGCGTTTAAAACAACTCCGCGTTTTGCCATCATCCAGCCTGCAACGGGGCTGTCGATTCCTCCCGAGATAAGAAGCGCCGCTTTGCCGCCTGTGCCGACGGGCATACCGCCTGCGCCCTTTTTCTGGTCGCCGTGAATGTAAGCCGCGTTTTCGCGGATTTCTATTACTATGGTTAAATCGGGATTTTTAACATCGACTCTGATGTGCGGAAAAGCGTTTAAAACCGCCTCGCCGACATCACAGCATATTTCCGGTGATTTTAAGGGGAAGGTCTTGTCTGCGCGTTTTGCCTCCACCTTAAAGGTTGAAGCGTTTTTAAGAGCCTCGCTTAAATACACGGGAGTCGTTTTGAGGATTACATCCATATTCTTTTCGACTGCGGCGGCGCGCTCATAGCCTGCAATGCCGAATATGCGTGAAATTTGATCCTCTGCCTCTTCCATATCAAAGCTTTCGTCAAAAGGCTCTACGGTTATTGTTGACTGTGAGCGGATTACCTTGAATTTTCCGAGCGACTGAAGACGCCTTTTGATATTTTTTGCGAGCGTTGACTCAAATGACGAGCGGTTAAGGCCCTTAAGCGCAAGCTCTCCGTTTTTTATAAGTATTATTTCTTTCATATTGATGTTTTCTTATCCTTTGTGTTTTCTGAGTTTTTCGACAGCGATTTTTATGACATCGGCACAACGGTCAATTTCATCAATCGAGGTGTCGTTTGAAAGGCTTATCCGTATGGCGGAATCTATTCTGTCGGGCGGAAGCCCCATGCTTTGCAGCACATTGCTCCTGTGCCCCTTGGAGCAAGCCGAGCCTGCCGAAATGTATACGCCGTTCATCGAAAAGAAGTTTACCGATACCTGAGACGGTATTTCGTCTATGGAAATATTGATAATGTACGGCAGGGCGTTTTCGGGGGAATTTATATGTACTCCGGGAATTTCTTTTATCCGCTCTCTCAGACGGAGATTGAGCTTTATTACATACTTAAGATTTTTTTCGACGCTTCCGCCGTTTTCAACAGCGGCGGAAAAGCCTGCTATCGCCGGCATACCCTGAGTTCCCGAGCACATATTGTTTTCCTGACCGCCGCCGAGAATATACGGGTTTATGCGCACGTTTTTATTTATATAAAGCGCTCCCACGCCCTTGGGACCGTGAACCTTGTGTGCGCTGACGCTCATAAGGTCTATTCCGCAGCTTTTGGGACAGAGCGGAATTTTCATATAGCCCTGCACATCGTCAACGTGCAGAAGAGCGGGAGAATTTTTGCTCTTTATGATTTTTTTGAGATTTTCTGCGGGCATCACAGAGCCGACTTCGTTGTTGACGGCCATTACAGATACCAAAATCGTATTTTCGTCTATGGCGTTTTCGAAGTCCTTTAAGCTTATATTGCCGTCGTTTTGCGGCTGTACTCTCACTACCTCAAAACCGCTTTCCTCGAGGCGTTCCATACATTTTTCAACGCTCGGATGCTCTAAAGCCGTAGTGACTATTTTCTTGCCGAGCCGCTTTTTTGCGCCGACTGCACCGAATATCGCGGTGTTGTTTGACACGGTGCCGCAGGGGGTGAAATATATTTCATCGGGGCTCGCTTTTAAGCTTGCGGCAATCGTACCGCGGCTTTTTTCGAGAAGCATATATGCGTCAACGCCTTTTTGATGAAGCGAAGACGGATTTCCGTAAAGCTCGGTCAGTGCGGAAATTTCTGCGTCCACAGCGGCCTTACAGGGTTTTGTGGTTGCGCTGTTGTCAAGATAACATTCCATTTTGACCGCTCCTTTAATTCAAACTTAATCAGTATATTATTATACACTATAAGGTGCGGTTTGGCAAATAAATAAGCTGCTTTTTTCAAGTATATTTATGTTTTTTTTGCGAAAAATATCGCAGAGGTGAAAATTATGGAAAAGAAGATGAAAAGACGCTCCTATGTGCGCGTCGTATCCTTTGTCGCAGCGCTTGCGGCGGTGCTTGTCACAGCGTCGATATGCGGCAATGTGCGCGCGTCAAAATACAAAAGACAGATTACTTTGTCGCAGCAGCGAGCTCTTACAGAGCTTGACGGAAGACTGCGTGAAATAGGTACAAGCCTCAAAAAAGGGGTGTATTCAAGCACTCCGCCGATGCTGAGCGGTATGGCGTCGGAGCTGTCAAGAGAGACTCTTGCGGCAAAAAGCTCGCTTTCCGTGCTTCCGCTTGAAAATACAAATCTCGAAAACACATATAAATTTTTATCGCAGGTCGGCGATTTCACCGAGACCTTAAACCGCAAGGTTGCCTCAGGCGAAAGCATCTCCGACGAGGAACGTGAAAATCTCCGCTCCCTTATCACGTTTTGCGATGCGCTGTCGGGAGAGGTTTCAAATATACGCGCCGATATGTTCGACGGAAGCTTCAGCTTTTCACAAAAAAGCGGTGAGCTTGCTTTAACGGGCGAAAAGACGGAGAATCTTGCAGGCGATATGGAGGACGCACAGCAGTCCCTTAGCGATTATCCCACGCTTATTTATGACGGCCCGTTTTCCGACCATATTATGTCGGCTCAGCCGAAAATGACGAGCGGAGCAAAAGAAATATCAAAGGAAAACGCCCTCGATATTGCATCGTCGTTTCTCGGCTGCGATAAAAAGGAAGTATCGTTTTTAAGCGAAGAGTCGGGAAATGTGCCTGCGTATTGTTTTTCTCATAATAATAAGACGGTTGCCGTAACCAAAAACGGCGGATATGTTATATATATGCTCGACTCGTCCTTTGCGGGCGAAGCGAAGCTGAAAACAGCCGATGCGCTGAAAAAGGCTTCCGAATTTTTGGCGTCTCACGGCTATGCCGATATGAAGGAGAGCTATTACAGCACGTCGGACGGGGTCTGCACCGTAAATTATGCCTACAAAAAGGACGGTGTTATTTATTATCCCGATCTCATAAAGGTAGGCGTAAATCTCGAAACGGGTGATATTGCGTCATTTGACGCAAAGGGTTATATTATGAATCATACCGAGCGCAATTTAAGCTCCGATATTTTGTCACGGGCGGACGCTCAAAAATCCGTCAGCGGTCTTTTAACGGTGCTTGATTCAAAAAGAGCCGTAATTCCGACAAAGAGCAAGGGCGAAAAGGATTGCTGGGAATTTCATTGCACCGATAAGGACGGTAATGAGGTGCTCGTCTATATTGATACAAAAACGGGCTATGAGGACGATATACTTCTGCTTTTGTATTCCGACGGCGGAATCCTGACAAAATAATAAAAAGAAAAAATACGGAAATAATAATTTTGTCCGAAATGAGACAAAAGAAAGATTGTGGTGATAGATATGAAAAAGGCTGTTGCAGCTGTTTTGCTCGCCGTGCTTCTTGTTTGCGCTGTGTTCTCATCCTGCGGTAAAAAGGAGGACGGAGCCGTTACCGGAAACGGAAATACTACTCGCTCCGCCGCGCAAAATGCGGTTACAAACGCAGGCGACGCCGTAGGTGACGCAGTCACCGGCGCCGGAGATGTTGTCGGAGATGTTGTTACCGGAGCCGCCGATATAGCAGGCGACGTTGTCACGGGTGCGGGCGACATAGTAAACGACGCGGTGACAGGTGCGGGCGAAGCCGCAAGCAAGGCTGTGTCGGACGCGGCAAGATAAAATTGACGAAGCCACGGTTAGCGCTAACCGTGGCTTCACTTTTTTATTTAAACCGGAGCGTTTGTGCTGCGGCAGCTTATCAGTTGCCGTAACCGTATGCGCTGAACGGATTGTACGAGTTGCTGCGTGTTGTGGACTCCGTCTTTACGGAAGAGGAATCGCCCTTATCCTCAACGAGGGTTGCCTTTACTTCAAATTCATTGATGTTGTAATTGCTGTCTATTCTGCAAATCGTAAGCGTAAGCGTATCACCCACGGCAGATTTATCGATAAGGTCCGGAAGATCGTCTGCGCTGTCAAGGTCCTTGCCGTTGACCTTGGTAATTAAGTCGCCCTGCTTTACGTCCTGAGACGCAAGGCTTGAATCGGACTGAACACTCTGAACTATCAAGGAACCTGCCGGGAGCTCCTTAAGGCTTACAATCATACTGTACATCTGACTTGAAGACGCCGGCGAATAGGTTATTCCGAGTTTAGGTCTGTTAGTAACATAGCCGTTTGCAACTATTTCGTCGTAAACTTCCTTTGCTGTAACGCTCGGAACGGAGAATGCCATTCCCTCGTAATCGGTGCTTGCTATTTTAGATGAGTTTATGCCTATTACCTGACCGTATTCATTGACGAGCGCGCCGCCGGAGTTGCCGGGGTTTATGGCTGCCGTGTGCTGAATACAAATCATCTCATAGCCTATCTGGCTGTTTACGGGGCGAGAAATCGCGGATACTATACCGTTTGTGAACGAGCCTGCAAACGCCGTTCCGCCGGGGTTGCCTATCGCGTAGACCGTCTCGCCTACGGAGAGCTTGTCGCTGTCGCCGAATTCCGCGGCTTTAAGACCGGTAGCCTTGATTTTTAAAACTCCGATGTCGGTTTTAGAGTCATATCCCACTACGGTAGCGTCGTACTGTGTTTCGTCGGATAGCTGAACTCTGACGGAGCCGCCGCCCGAAATTACGTGAGCGCAGGTCATAATATATGTGTACTGCTTACTGCTGTCCTCGCCGACTATTACGCCCGAGCCCTGACCCGATGCGGAGGAGGAACGGCTGTCGGAGTATACGAGTATGCCGACGGAGCTGTCCTTTATTTTATCGTAAACGCCTGCCGCGGTAAGACTGCCGCTCTTATCGGTAGAGGAAGCGGTGGGAGTTTCGTTTATCGTAACGGTTGAGCTGTCTGCGGAAGTCTTTTCGCTTGTCTGCTTTTTGGCACCGTCCTTATTGCTGAGAGAAACCGCAATGCCCGTAACACCGAGTGCCACACAAACCACAACCGCGATTATGAGGGCTATAACGCCGCCTTTTTTATGCTTTGACGGCTTATTGTCAACCGGCTTTTTCGGCGATTGGCCTGAATTTCCGTAATAGACATAGCTGTTATTTCCGCTGTATGTTGAGCTCGGACGGTATGCGCCGTTTGAGCCGTAGTAGCCGTTGTTTCCGCTTGAATAGCCATTATTGCTGCCGTTTGCATTTGAACTGCCGTTATTTGTGTTTCCGCCGCCGTTTGAGTAAGGGTAGCCGTTATTCGGCTGATAGCCGCCGTTATAAGGACTGCCGCTGTTCGCTCTTTGAGCGTCATTGCCGGCTTCGGGAGCACTTTGGAAATTACCCGTGCTTTCCGGGGTGTTTTGCTGCTCGTTTCCCGAAGGGGTGTTGTTATTGAAATCGTCCATAAAAAGATCTCCTTGATTTATCTGATGAAGACAAGAGCTTTTCTCTTATCGTTGTCATAATCATAACCGACGGTTATTACAGAACTGTTAACTCGATTTAAATAATCTGAATACTTTTACAGCTGCTTAGGCGGAAGATATTTCGGAATCGTAAACCAAAATTCGGTGTATTTACCCTCTTCACTGTTGCAGCCTATCGAACCGCCGTGCATTTCGACTATCGTTTTGCATATATAAAGCCCGAGTCCCGCACCCTTGACGTCATAGCTGCGCGATTTATCCACCTTGTAGAAGCGCTCGAATATTTTTTCGCGCTCCTCCGAGGAAATACCCGCGCCCGTGTTTACGACCTTTATAAGCGTTGCGTTTTCGTCATCGTCTACAAATACGCTTATGGTGCCGTTTTCCGTGAATTTGACCGCGTTGTCCACAAGATTGTATATGACCTGATGTATCATATCCTCGTCGGCGGTGACCGTTACGGAATGAAGCCTGTCAAGCCCGGATATTTCAATGTGCTTGCGCTCTATTATCTGCTCGAACGACAGCAGCACGTTGAATATTTCCGCACTTATGTCAAACGCCTTCGGGTTCAGCTTTAATTCACCCGCTTCGATTTTGGACATATTCAGCATTGCCGTAACAAGCCTTGAAAGTCGCTTGGTCTCATCGGAAACAATGCTCAAATAGTGCTTTTGCTGGCTTTCGGGAATGGTGCCGTCAAGGATTCCGTCTATGAAGCCTCCTATGGTTGTCATAGGGGTTTTAAGCTCGTGCGAGACGTTTGCCACAAAGCTTCGCCGCGAGCTTTCAAGAAGCGACAGATCCGATGCCATCTTATTGAATGCGCGCACAAGCTCGGCGAGCTCGTCGTCACCCTTTACCTTGACTCTCGGGCCGAAATCGCCCTCTGCGTAAGCTTTTGTCGCCTCCGACATATCGTGGAGCGGTTTTATAAGAGAAGCGGTGAGAAAATATACCGCGATAAAGCCTACCGAGAAAGCCATAAGACAGGCAAAAACAAACATTTTAAGGATATTCATCGCATAGTTTGTGAAGCCCGCCGTCATAGGCGCCACGGCAAAAACAACTGCTGCGGTTTCTTCGCCGACCTTTACCGGCTCCGCCGCGACAAGCTGCTTTTTCATATAGACGCCGTTTAAGGTGGTCTTTGCAAAATAGTCGCCCTTTTTCGCCTCGTCGATTACCTCCTGAGGTATTGTGTAGCCGCCGTGCAGACTGCATCTGCCGTTGTTTGAGATGCTGTAATTCTGTGTTATGACGTCCTTGCACAATATTATGTTGCCCGAGGTATCGGTTATGTAAATATCAGCCGAGATAGCGTCCGAAATCATCGAGAGGTTACTGCATATCATTGCTATCGAGCCGGAGGCATCGGTTTGAATTCTTGATGAGAGAACAGATGAGGTAGTGCTTGCTATGTTTTTTGCGTTAGAGGAGAGAAGCTGCTCTTTTTGACTTGACCAGTAATTCGAGAGGAACACGCCGAGCGTTACTCCCAAAAGCAAAAAGCATATGAGTACCATTGCCACAAATACCGACAGAAATTTAGTGAACAGTGACTGATGACTGAATTTGCGGTAGGTGCGGTGCAATACCGTTTTAAAACGCGCCTTTACGCTCTGCTGCATTCTTATCAGTCCTTAGTTTCAAATTTATAGCCTACGCTCCAAACGGTTTTCAATTCCCATTTATCGGAAACACCCTCAAGCTTTTCACGCAGACGCTTTATGTGAACGTCTACCGTTCTTGAGTCGCCGTAGTAGTCAAACCCCCATACCTCATCAAGAAGCTGGTCGCGCGTAAATACACGGTTGGGATTTGAGGCGAGATGATATATAAGCTCGAGCTCTTTCGGAGGAGTGTCTACGGATACTCCGTTGACCTTCATCTCGTAATTTGTAAGGTTTATCGAGAGCTTGTCGTAATTTACCTCTTTGACGTCGCTTGTGTCGGAAGCGGGAGCGGTGCGGCGAAGTACGGCTTTTATTCTTGCCACAACCTCTTTTGTGTCAAAGGGCTTTGTAACATAGTCGTCCGCGCCGAGCTCAAGACCCAGAACCTTGTCAAAGGTCTCGCCCTTGGCGGTGAGCATAATTATCGGCTTGTCCGAGAATTTTCTGATTTCACGGCATACCTGCCAGCCGTCAAGCTTCGGTATCATTATGTCGAGCAGCGTGAGATCGGGATTTTCCTGCTTGAATGCATTTATTGCCGACACACCGTCGTTAACTATTTTTACGACGTAGCCCTCTTTTTCGAGATAGAGCCTTAAAAGCTCGCAGATATTGGTGTCGTCATCGACGACGAGTATTTTTTCGTTTGGCATAAAATACCACCCTTTCAAACCTCTTATAATCAGAAATTATAAAGTACATTTAAAAATAATATGTGAACAAATTCGTAAGAAATTTAAAATAAAAGGGACTATAAAAAACAAATTTCTTTATAGCCCGATTTTATGATTATTTAAGCGACGACAGAAGTCCGCCTTTTTTGATTATATCCTGTATGAACGGCGGAAACGGCTCTGCCCGGTAGCTTTTGCCCGTGGTGTTGTCGGTTATTACGCCGCTGTCAAAATCCACCGAAACCTCGTCGCCCTGCTCGATTTCGTCGCCTGCCTCCGGACATTCGAGAATCGGCAGACCTATGTTGAGCGCATTTCTGTAAAAAATTCTTGCGAAGTTTTTGGCGATTACGCAAGAAACGCCCGCCGCCTTTATGGCAAGCGGAGCATGCTCTCTTGAGGAGCCGCAGCCGAAGTTTACGCCGGCAACCATTATGTCGCCCTCTTTCACGTTATTTACAAATTCCTTGTCTATATCCTCCATACAATGAGCCGCAAGGTCCTTAGGGTCGGAGGAGTTGAGGTATCTTGCCGGAATTATGACGTCCGTATCCACATGGTCGCCGTATTTATGAACTTTGCCCTGTATCTTCATATAAATCGTTCCTTTCTTACCTGAGCTGCGAGGGTGAGCATATGTAGCCCGTAACGGCACTTGCCGCCGCTACGAAGGGGCTCGCGAGATAAACCTCGCTCTCCGGGTGTCCCATTCGGCCTACGAAGTTGCGGTTCGTGGTGGAAACGGCTCTTTCACCCTTTGCGAGTATGCCCATATGACCGCCGAGACACGGTCCGCATGTCGGGGTTGATACAACCGCGCCCGCTTCTACAAATATTTCGGTAAGGCCCTCTTTAATGCACTGCAGGTAAACCTTTTGTGTTGCCGGAATTACTATAACGCGAACGCCGTCCTTTACCTTTCTGCCCTTTAAGACGGAGGCGGCAGCGCGCATATCCTCTATTCTTCCGTTTGTGCAGGAGCCTATAACTACCTGATCTATGTCGATTTTTTCAATTTCGTCAACGGTGTGAGTGTTTTCGGGAAGATGCGGAAAAGCAACCGTGGGTTTCAGATTATTTAAGTCTATCTCTATTGTCTCGTCATACTCGGCGTCCTCGTCTGCCTCGAATATACGGGGCTGTCTGTCGGTCCTGCCGCTTATGTATTCGAGCGTCTTGTCGTCTACCGGGAAAATTCCGTTTTTGGCGCCGCATTCTATTGCCATATTCGCTATGCAGAAGCGGTCGTCCATTGAGAGTGCGCCTACACCGTCGCCCGTGAATTCAAGCGAACGGTATCTCGCTCCGTCAACGCCTATTTTACCGATAAGGTGAAGTATTACGTCCTTGCCGCTGACAAATTCGGGCAAGGTGCCTTTTAGTACAACTTTAATTGCGGACGGAACCTTAAACCAAGCCTTGCCGGAGATCATACCGGCAGCCATATCGGTTGAGCCCACACCCGTAGAGAACGCGCCGAGTGCGCCGTATGTGCAGGTGTGTGAGTCGGCGCCTATAACGGCGTCGCCGGAAATAACGAGACCGCTCTCGGGAAGAAGCGCGTGCTCTATACCCATTTTTCCCACGTCAAAGAAATTTTTGATTCCCTTTTCCTTTGCGAAAAGACGAACCTGTTTGACATTTTCGGCGGATTTAATATCCTTGTTGGGGGTAAAATGGTCCATAACAAGTGCTATTTTGTCAGTTGAAAATACGTCCTTAAAGCCCCTTTTTGCCATCTCGTTTATGGCAACGGGCGAGGTTACGTCGTTGCCGAGCACGAGGTCGAGCTTTGCCTCTATGAGCTGACCTGCCGTAACCGACTGAAGGCCGGCGTGCGCCGCGAGTATTTTTTGGGTCATTGTCATTGACATTATGTTATTCCTCGATTCCTTTTATGTTTGTATCGCCGCTCTCAAGCGCGGTAAGACCGGAGCGTGAAAGCTCGATTATTCCGTGCTTTGTCATTTTGCCTATGAATTTGTCGATAAGCGACGGCAGACCCGTAAGCTCGGCAGTTATTGTTGTGTGGCCTATATCCTTTACCTTTGCGCCGAAGCCGTTGATTGTTTTAAGCACGGCTGTGCGCTGGCTGTTTGTGGCGTGGACCTTTATGAGCAAGAGCTCGGAGGATACAAGGCGCGATTCATTGAGCTTTACCACCTTTATTACGTCCTCAAGCTTTGAGAGCTGACGCTCAACCTGCAAAAATTTGTGCGGCTCAACGTCTGATACTATTGTTATTCTTGAATATACGGGATTTTCCGTTTCGGCTACGGTAAGGCTTATTACGTTGTAGCCGCGTCTCGCAAAAAGACTTGCGACGCGCAAAAGCACGCCCGTGCGGTTATATACGAGAGCCGAGAGGAATATTCTCTCAAGACTGTTTGCATTATTTCCTTCTGCCATTTTTGTTTTCCTTTCCTTTGCGGCTTATTCGGCTGAAAAACGATACACCGTGTCAGATACGAACGGATGGTTTTCGTCAAACAGATTTTGTATGAAATCGGGGTTGTTTAAAGCGTTCGGGTAGTACTGCGTTTCAAGGCAGAAACCGGAGCGGTGAGTGAGGGGCAGCTTACCTTTACCGATTTGCGAGCCGTCCATATAGTTGCCTATGTAAAACTGGACTCCGGGAAGGTCGGTATAGCACGTCATTTTCCTGCCGCTTTCGGGGTCGTAAACCATTGCGAATTCGCGCAGAGCACCCGTGTAATTTTCGAGGCAGAAGTTGTGGTCGTAGCCCCTGCCTATTATAAGCTGCTCGTCGGGAGACGATACGTCTCTGCCTATCTTTTTCGGTATTCTGAAGTCAAACGGTGTGTTTTCAACGCTTCTGATTTCGCCTGTCGGGATGCTGTCTTCGTTCATCGGCGTAAAGTATTTTGCAAAAATCTGCATTTCGTGAGAGAGAATGTTGCCGGAAGCGTATCCGCCGAGGTTAAAGTATGAGTGGTTTGTGACGTTTATCGGAGTCTTGCCGTCGGGTCTGCAGTCATAGTGTATTTTGACCTCGTTTTTGTCGGTAAACGTGAAGGTGATTTCATTTTGAAGGTTTGACGGGAAGCCCTCGTTGCCGTCGGCGCTGAAATATGAGAATTTAACGCTGTCGTCGCCGAGTATTTCATAATTCCAAACGGCGTTTTCGTATTCGTGATTACCGTGAAGGGTGAATTTACCGTCGATGTTTTTTGTTATCAGGTAATTTTTGCCGTCTATGGTAATACCGTTTCCGGAAATTCGGTTTGCGACTCTTCCGACGGTGCGACCCTGCGAATCCGTGCAGCTCAGCTGACCCTCCATGGTGTCAAAGCCGACAAGCACATCGGCAAAGTCTCCGTTTCTGTCGGGAACCGATATTTTATTGAGCGTAGCGCCGTAATTCAGCAGTTCGATTTCGGCTCCGCTTTCGTTTTTTATTGTGAATGAAAAGACTTCTTTTCCGTCGGCGGTTTTGCCGTAGAGAGATTTGGTCATTTTCAAAGCTACCACCCCATTTTTAGCATTTTAATAAGTATAATATCCGTGCGCGCCGTTGTCAAGAAAGACGAAAAAACTTGCAAGAGCGAAAATAATGCTAACCGGAAAACAAAAGTATTTTTATTGACTTTTCGGCGTTTTAAATGTATTCTTAACATATATTATGTATTTGAAGGGAGTGTGCCGATTGGAGCAATTTTTAACTCAGTTTGAATTCCTGTCGCGATATGCTTTGGCTTTTCTTGCGCTTATAATACTTCTCCGGTGCATTTTTTCCCTTTTCAGGCTCAGACCGCGCCGCGAGATTATGGCAACGCTGATAAATCTTGCCGACGACAGCGAAATCGAGATACGAAATTGGGAAACCTCGATAGGCCGTTCGCGCTCGTGCGATATATCGCTCAGAAAGTATGGCACGGTATCGCGTTTTCACGCCGTTCTGGCTCTCAGAAAAGACGGCTGGTATGTCTTTGATACCGAGTCGAAAACCGGAGTTTACGTAAACGGCGAGCAGATAAAAAAATCAGCCAAGATAATCGACGGCGACACCGTCTCGTTCGGAAACGCGGTTATGAAGTTCACCTCAAACGGCTACGGCGTTGAGAGTGAGGAGGCTGAGGACGGTAAAAAGGTTGACTTCACAAACGCCACAAGGCTTGTAAATCTTGCCGACAACAGCGCGTTCTATTTAAATGGCACGTGCCTTATAGGGCGTGACAGAACCTGTAATATATGCCTGCCGATGCAAAGCGTCTCGGGCGAGCACGCCGAGGTCTATCCCGCAAAGGACGGCTGGTATGTTGCGGACCTCAATTCCAAAAACGGCACGCTTTTAAACGGCGAAGAGGTTTTCGGTGCATTCCCGCTGTATGACGGCGACATTATTTCGATAGGCGATTACAGCTTCCTTTTCCGCGAATAAAGCGGAGAAGAGGCCATATTCAAAGAAACGGAGGACGCATCTTTGGCTCAGGAAAATGCTCGTAAAAAGCAAAAAAAGACGAGAACCAAAAAATACAGAAAGCCTGTAAACTGGCTGATTCTGCTTATAATTATGACTGTTTTTCAGCTCGTTTGCGCCGCTCAGATAAATATGAACAGCCCCGACATACCGCTGACTACATTATATATTGTATTCGGTGCATATATAGCTATCGAATGGGCGTATTTTATATTTTTCGGCGGATTTCTACACCGCAAGAGCTTTGAAATAGAGCTTATAGCGTTTTTTCTTACCGGAATAGGCCTTACACTCACCACAAGCGTGTATCCCGACAAAGCGTTTGTTCAGCTTGCGGCGGTGATTATGGGTATTGCGGTATTTATAGTTATGCTTTGGGTGCTCAGCGATATAGAAAGAGTTGTAAAGCTGCGTATGCCGGTGGCGATAGCTTCCGTTATCGTACTTGTTGCCACAAGGCTTTTGGCGCACAATATAAACGGTGCATACAACTGGATAAGAATAGGCGGCGTTTCGATACAGCCGTCGGAAATAGTGAAGATAGGCTTTGTCTTTGTAGGTGCGGCTACGCTCGAATACCTGCAATCAACGAGAAGCCTTACAAAATATCTTGTGTTTGCGCTTTCCTGTATAGGCTGTCTGTTCCTTATGAAGGATTTCGGTACGGCACTTATATTCTTCTTTACATTCTTAATAATGGCATTCCTGCGCTCGGGAGATATAAAGACCATATTTCTTGTATGCGCGGCAGCTCTCGGCGGCGGCGGTCTTGTGCTTACGTTTAAGCCGTATGTCGCAAAACGCTTTGAAACATATCGCCATGTTTGGGAGTATGCAAACGACCGCGGCTATCAGCAGGCGAGACTTCTCATATATTCCGTCAGCGGCGGACTTTTCGGACTCGGAATAGGAAACGGCAAGCTGAGAGATGTGTACGCAGCCACAGAGGACTTGGCGTTCGGAATGGTATGTGAGGAATTCGGAATTATTGTCGCATTTGCTGTGCTTTTGACCTTTGTCGCCCTCGTGGTTTACAGTATACGCTATGCTGTGGCGGCTCGATCGTCTTTTTACGCTATTGCTGCGTGCGCGGCGTCTGGCCTTCTTCTTTTCCAAGCGGCTCTGCACGTGTTCGGTGTTACCGATCTTCTTCCGTGGACGGGCGTTACGCTGCCGTTTATCAGCCGAGGCGGCTCGAGTATGATGTGTTGCTGGGGACTTGTGGCATTTATAAAGGCCATTGATGTCAAGACGTACAAACGGTACGATAAGGTAGCGGTGGCAAAGTCTTAAATTAAATCTGCCGAAAGGGAGTGTGAAACAATGAAAACCATGTCAAAAAGAGCCTGGGTGCTCTATGTGTTTATAGCAGCATTTTTAGCAGGGCTCATTGTGTTGTTTTACACATTTTACACGAACGCCGATTCGTGGGCTATGAAAAAGGCAAACAGGCACCTGTATTCATCAGGTACGCTGTCGGTTGCGGGCAGCATTAAGGATGAAACCGGAGCGGTGCTTGCGGAAACAAAGGACGGTAAGCGCGTTTATAACAGCGACAAAACCGTAAGAACCGCAACCATGCACACGGTAGGCGACTCTGAGGGCTATATAGCGACGGGTGTTCAGACATCGTATAAGGACGTCATAACCGGCTATAATTTCGTTGACGGTATATACAACCTGAAAAAATACGGTAAGGGCAACGACGTAAATCTCACCATAAACGCACAGCTCTGTGCGGCGGCATACAGCGCCCTCGGAAGCAACAAAGGCACGGTCGGCGTTTATAATTACAAAACGGGTCAGCTTTTATGCGTTGTCTCAAGCCCGTCTTACGATATTGCAAATAAGCCCGTCTCAAGCATAAATAACGATAAGACAGGTGCCTACGAGGGTGTTTATTTAAACAGGTTTTTCTCCGGCGTTTATACTCCCGGCTCGACATTTAAAATGATAACTTCGATTTGTGCCATTGAAAATTTGCCTGATATCGATTCGCAAAAATTCAAATGCACGGGCGAATACAAGGTCGGCGGCAGCTCGGTTAAGTGCCTCGGGGTTCACGGAACCGTGAATTTCGAAAAGGCTCTCAATGTGTCCTGTAACAGCGCATTTGCGCAGATTGCGATAGAGCTCGGACCCGATAAGCTTATGGCCACGGCAAAGGAGCTGGGGCTCGGCAATCAGATGTATGTAGGCAATATAAGGCTCGCAAAAAGTTCGTTCGATGTGACCGGCGCGTCGGACCTCGACGTGGGCTGGGCAGGTATAGGTCAGTACACCACTCGCATAAATCCGTGCCAGATGTTAACTATTGCAGGCGCGGTGGCTAACGGCGGCTCCTCAGTGCCGCCATATCTTGTCGGCAAAATAACTTCGCAGACCGGAAAAACGATTTATGAAGCAAAGCCCGGTGCGGCAACTCAGCTTATTTCCTCGGATACCGCATCAAAGATGAACGATATGCTTCGCTCAAATGTCAAGAATTATTACAGCGACGGTAAGTTCCCCAACCTTAAAATGTGCGGTAAGACCGGAACGGCGGAAGTAAGCTCGGAAGCCGGCGGTGCAAAGCCTCACGCTTGGTTTGTCGGATATTCACAGCGCGAGGATCTCCCGCTTGCGATAGTGGTTGTTGTCGAAAACGGCGGCGGAGGTTCATCTGTGGCAATTCCCGTTGCCAATAAGACTATGCAAAAGGCTCTTTCCTTATATGCAAAATAAAAATTTTTCCGCATACGACAGCAAAGTTCGTGTGCGGAATTTTTAAAGGTGATAAAATGAAATTTTACTTTCCGGAAAACTACGGCGCTCTCGGCGACGGAAAAAACGACGATTCACGCGCTTTACAGTCCGCTATTGATGAGGCCGAAAAAAACGGCGGCGGAACGGTTGTGCTTGAGAGCGGAAAAACGTATTATTCAAGCTCGGTAATAATGAAGAAAAACGTTGAGTTGCATTTGCAAAAAGGCTCGGTTTTAAAGGCAACCTCAGACATAAACGGATACTTTCGTCCCTGCGATTTTATAAACGATGAGACAAATACCCTTATAGGCAATCCCGTTACGGGTAAGCCGTCGTTTGCCTTTATATATGCGTATAAGGCGGACAATGCCGCAATAACCGGAGGCGGAAAAATCGACGCAAACGGTCACAGCTTTGTAAAGAGAAAAGACAAATACTATGTCACCGGCGACTTTTATCCGCGTCCCACGGTTATGTATTTTGAGGCTTGCAACCATATTGTGTTTGAGGATTTCACTGTGGTCGATGCACCGTTTTGGACGCTTCATCCGGCAGGCTGCGACGATGTTTTAATATCAAAAATTCACATATTAAACGACCTCGATGTTGCAAATTCGGACGGCATAGATCCCGACCACTGCAGCAACGTGCGTATTTGCGACTGCCACGTAGAGTGCGCCGACGACTGTATCTGCCTTAAAACTTCAAAAGGCAATTCAGAATACGGACCGTGCGAAAACATACTGATAACGGGCTGCACGCTGATTTCAACCTCGGCGGCGATAAAAATAGGCACGGAGGGCGTCGGCGATTTCAGAAACATAATAGTTTCAAACTGTGTCATTTCGCGCAGCAACCGCGGTCTTTCAATTCAGATACGCGACGGCGGCAATGTCGAAAATGTCAAATATTCCGACATTATAATAGGTACGCGCCGCTTTTGCCCCGATTGGTGGGGGACTGCCGAGCCGATAGTCATAACCGCGTTTGACCGCGACGAAAACACAAGGGCAGGCCATATCAAAAACATATCTTACCGCAACATAACCTGCGTCGGCGAAAACGGAGTTATGATATGCGGCACGGCGGAAAACAAAATTGAAAACGTAGTTTTCTCGGATGTTGACGTAACCCTCTCAAAAACGTCAAAGTGGGACTGCGGTCTTTACGATATGCGCCCGGGGCTTAATAAAGAGGTCGAAAAGCATAAAAATGCCGGTTTTTATCTTCGCTTTGCCGATAACGTTACGCTTCGCAACACAAGCGTGAAGTGGGGAAATGTCTGCCCCGAATATTCGGCTGCTCTCGAAGAGGAAAGCTGTGTCGGCACCGTACTTGAAAATTTCACGGGTGATAACGCCTGAAGGCTTTGAGAATGCGGCTGCTCGTTCGAGCGTGAAATTTCCTTTCATACGGCTTCTTGTATGTACGTTTATACGCATTTTGCTTAAAAATATTTGACATAGCGCGTATAAAATGGTATAATTCAACAATGGAGTTAAGCTATCGCCTGCTTCGGCAAGCGAGAATCGAAAGGGAGTATACTGTAATGAAAAAGGCGTTAAATAAAAAATTGCTTTCTGTACTGATTGCGGCTGTTATTTTACTTGTTGCCGCATTTCCCGTGCTTGCGGCGGATCCGTTTAAGCTCACTTCTTCGGCTGAAGCAAAGGATTCGGTCGTCACCGTAAAAATTTACCTTCCGCAAAATACGGAACTCGGGACGCTTTCGTTTACACTTAAATACGATGCAAAATTGCTCACGTATGTTTCCGCCGAGTATTCGAGCGGAGACGTCAGTGCCACAAATTCAAGCACGGCAGGCGAGGTTAAAATAAACGCCGTTTGGAAAAACACCGCACCGCTCGGCGGCGAGGTTGCCGCCATAACCTTTAAGGTGAACGACGGAGCGACCGGCAAAACCGACTTCCCGATAAATGTCGATTTCTCAACCGATGCCAATAATCAGCACATTGATTTGTCGGCCGTAAGCTCTTCGGTTGACTTATCCGAAGCAGCTCCGATGCCGGCGGCAACCGATGAAACCGTCTCATCGGAGGTCAAAACGGTAAAGGCCGGAAAAATTCCTAAGACCTCGGGTAAGTATGCTGCGATAGGTTCGGCGGCTGCTGTTTTGTGCGTTGCCGCGGCGGCTGTTGCGATTACGGTAAAACGCAAAAGAAAATAAAAAACAATGCTGAAAGCGGAGCTGTGGCAATGTGCTTACAGCTCCTTTTTGTGTGACTTGATATGTGCCCGAAAATACACTTAAAATTCCGCTTTTCGTTGACATAATGCACTGTGTAATATATAATATCTAATGTATGTTTAATAAGTTGCCCGTTTAGCGTTTTTTATATTCGGGTACGTAATTTTTAAGGAGGAAACTCTAATGGTAAAAGCAATTGTCGGCGCCAACTGGGGCGACGAGGGCAAAGGTAAAATTACGGATATGTTTGCGAGTGAAGCAGACATAGTTGTTCGTTTTCAGGGTGGTGCAAATGCAGGGCACACCATTATAAACGAACACGGCAGATTTGCATTGCATCTTATGCCCAGCGGTGTTTGCTACGACAATGTTACCTGTGTCATCGGAAACGGCGTCGCTCTTGATATAGACAAGTTCTGCTCGGAACTTGAGGATGTGAAAAAGGCGGGTGTAAATCCGAAGCTTCTCGTGTCAGACCGTGCTCAGATACTTATGCCGTATCATATTCTTCTCGATACCTATGAAGAGGAGAGACTCGGCAAAAACGCGTTCGGCTCCACAAAGAGCGGTATCGCTCCGTTCTTCAGCGACAAGTACGCCAAAATAGGCATCCAGTGCAACGAGCTGTTTGACGACGAAGTGTTAAAGGCAAAGCTTCACAACATAGTGACTCTCAAAAATCTCATTCTTGAGCACGTTTATCATAAACCGCTTCTCGATGAAGATGAGCTTTACAACACCTGTATGGAATACAAGAAAAAGATAGCTCCGTACATCTGCGATACGCACGCATTTATACGCGACGCCTTAAAGCAGGGCAAAAACATCCTCCTCGAGGGTCAGCTCGGCACGCTTAAGGATCCCGATTTCGGTATATATCCTATGGTTACGTCGTCCTCGACTTTGGCAGGCTACGGTTCTGTCGGCGCGGGAATTCCCCCGTATCTCATAAGTGAGGTTGTAGCCGTAACAAAGGCATATTCTTCAGCGGTAGGTGCAGGTGAATTTGTTTCGGAGATTCTTGATGAGGACGAGGCACAGGCTCTCAGAATTCACGGCGGCGATAAAGGCGAATTCGGTGCTACCACCGGTAGACCGAGAAGAGTCGGTTGGTTTGATTGCGTTGCGACACGTTACGGCGTTGAGTGCCAGGGCGCCACAAAGATTGCCATGACCGCTCTTGACTGTCTTTCGTATCTTGACGAAATCAAGGTTTGCACAGCTTATAAAATAGGTGATGACATCACAAAGGATTTCCCGAACACCTCGCTTCTTAAAAAGGCAAAGCCGGTATTTACCACATTAAAGGGTTGGCATTGCAATATAAAGGGCATTCGCAATTTCTCGGAGCTTCCGCGTGAGGCACAGGAATACGTTGAGTTTATCGAAAAGGAACTCGGCCACAAGATAAATATGGTATCTAACGGACCTGAGAGAGAAGCTATAATTTACAGATAATTAAGAGGATATTTATGGAGAAAATACTTGTACTCGATTTCGGCGGTCAGTATAATCAGCTGATTGCGCGGCGTGTACGTGACAACAATGTCTATGCGGAAATACTGCCGTATACCGTACCGCTCAGCGAAATCAAAGAGGGCAATTACAAAGGTATTATTTTTACCGGCGGACCTAACTCCGTGTTTGATATGAGTTCGCCGCACTACACAAAAGAGATTTTGGAGCTCGGAATACCCGTACTCGGCATATGCTACGGCTGCCAGCTTATTTCGTGGATGGTCGGCGGCAATGTTGAGACTGCGGAACAGTCCGAATACGGCAAAATCGACCTTACGGTTACAAAAAAACAGTCTGAAATTTTTGCCGACGTCGATGAAACGAGCGTAGTTTGGATGAGCCATACGGACAGAGTTAAAGTGATGCCGTCAGGTTTTGAAATAACCGCAAAAACGGAAGCCTGCCCGATAGCAGCTTATGAAAACGAAGAAAAGAAAATATACGGCGTGCAGTTCCACCCCGAGGTAACTCACACGCAGTTCGGATTTAAAATTCTTCACAATTTTCTGTATAATGTTTGCGGCTGTCACGGCGACTGGAAGATGGACAGCTTTATTGACGATACCGTAAAGAGCCTTCGCGAAAAAATCGGAGACAAAAAGGTTATTCTCGGCCTTTCGGGCGGTGTCGATTCCTCGGTCGCGGCGGGACTTCTCTCTCGCGCCGTCGGCAAACAGCTCACCTGCGTTTTTGTTGACCAGGGACTTATGCGTAAGAACGAGGGCGATTTCGTCGAAAAGACATTCACTTCGCTGTTCGATATGAATTTCGTGCGCGTAAACTGTCAGGATCATTTTATAAATGCTCTTAAAGGAGTATCCGACCCGGAGCAGAAGAGAAAAATCATAGGCACTGAATTTTATAAGGTGTTCTGGGATGAGATAAGAAAACAGGCCGAGAAGGGATTTTTTGCACAGGGCACCATATACCCCGACTGCATAGAGTCCGGCAAGGGCGATGCCGATAAAATCAAGACGCATCACAATAAGGTCAAAATGCCCGACGACGTTGAATTCATCGACGTTATTGAGCCTCTTTCAAGCCTGTTTAAGGATGAGGTCAGAGCGGTAGGTGAAAAGCTCGGAATTCCGCACGAGCTTGTCTGGCGTCAGCCGTTCCCGGGACCCGGTCTCGGTGTCAGAATTATCGGCGAGATAACAAAGGAAAAGATTGAAGTTCTCCAAAATGCCGATTGGGTGCTGCGCGATGAAATGGCGAAGAACGGTTATGAAAAGAACCTCGCACAGTTCTTCTGTGTGCTTCCGGGAGTCAATACGGTAGGAGTTATGGGCGATCACCGCACATACGATAACCTTGTGGCAATACGCGCTGTAACAACCGATGACTTTATGACAGCCGATTGGGCGAAGATACCGTATGATATTCTCGCCAAGGTTTCAAATCGTATCACAAACGAGGTAAAACACGTAAACCGCGTAGTTTACGATATAACCTCCAAACCCCCCGGCACCGTCGAGTGGGAGTAGTTCCCAGAGTTGCGTAAACCCGCATAAACACTGGGTTTTAGGCTCTCGAATTCCAAATTTGATAGCAAAATGATAGCAAACTGTAAAACGGCTTTATTCTAAATGTCCTATCGGTTTGCAGGTACAAATTGTCTTAATACTATAAAAGGCATTACTGACTTTTGCAGTCGGTAATGCCTTTTGTTTTTAATAACATTTAAATAAATCTAACAATGCTTGTTCTAATGATTTTGATAAAACATCAAGATTTACTGATTTATTTATTGATAGTCTTTTTTCTCTGTTTAAACATATTTTTTCACATAAATATTTTGTTTCAGGAAGAGAAACTAAACTATACCTATACTTTACTATAGCTTCATCATTATACATAAAGATCCTCTCTATAGGATTTACTGAAATCATATCGATCAATGCTTTATCACCCGATGCAATTGATTGTAATTGAATTATATCGTCATTGGAACATATTGCCATTTCAGTCGGAATATTCCAGATATGAAATAAATCCCACGACATTCCCTCGATTTTTTTTAATATGTCTTTTGCCGACGGAGTTACTTTTTGAAAAAAGTTTTTGACAGCGTTATTTTTCCCTTCAAAATAAAGAAATGCAATATACAAACCAGATTCCAAATATATTCCGAGTTCATTATTAGAAAAATCCAATAATTGTTCCACTTTATATGATGCTTTTTTCTTACTGTTGAATTTCAATATGTACATTTTCAATAAAAAGCAATACAGTGCCTTGGCTCTTTTTTCAAAATTAACATCGTTCCTTCTAGTTGATTTCATCAATCCAAATATTTCGTCAGCATCTACATAATCGTTGCTTATAGGACATCTATCAATCGTTGATATACCACTAGATAATCTGCGTAAAACGCAATAATATAAAGTGCTTTCGTAAACTCTTTCATCATTTTTCATTCCAGAAGAATTTAAACTGTCTTCTAAAAAATACGGAATGGATGAAATGCTGAGTTTTCCATTTATTATATGTTCGATCAAAGCAGCTAAATCTTGATTGCCTTTCTTTTCGAAATACTTAGGAAGTATTGAAACAATATTTGAATCTAAGTTAACAAAATTTGCGATTTTTAACTCCTGAAAAATAGATGTGGGTAAAAGCGAGAATATATGCTGATTTAAAACATTTAAATTTTTATAATTTGCAATTGGCTTAATTTGATATGTGTCATTTTTATATTCTTCAAAGAATGTATTATTCGTTTTTTCAATTTGCTTTCCATCGAATAATAACACTATTGGTTTGTATTTAATTACAATATCCCTGTTAGATAGAAAAGTATCGACTGGATTTATTGAGCTAATAACCGCTGCTGCAAAATTGTATATTTGTTTATCCCAGTTGTTCATATTTGTCACCTTTAATCTGAAAGAACATTACTTTTCCTTATGATAATTGAAAGCTACGCTTTCGGGGTAGTTATATCTCCAATTATCATATTCTTCTTTTGTGATTTTCCCGTTCTTAAGCTTTTCGGCTTGTTCCTGCCAAGCGGAAAACATATCAAACATTGTAAGATAGTTTGTGCCCATACCTTTATCAAGTCGTATGCAAAGCTCGTCATCAAGTTTATCAATACGAAAGCCATATAAATCTTCAAGTGTAAACAGCGTGTGCATTAAGCCGTTGTAACTGTCAATATCCGGCACAGTTAAAGCACTTGTTGATATGTCAAACACATTTGCAAGATTGTTTGTTAAATCAGCCTTAGGAGTTCTGCTGCCGGATTCATACTGTGCCATACGGATGTCAGCGGTTTTTTCCGGAAAGCCCACCTGCATACCAAGGTACTTCTGCGTCATACCTTTTAAATTTCTGAAAAATCTTATTCTTTCGCCGATAGCCATACTATAGCTCCTCTCACTTTACTGTTAAATATCATAGCATAACAAGTTAAGTAATGTCAAGTAACATAAAACAAAAAAGTTTAATATTTTTGCGAAAACCACTTGACATAACGAAATATGTTTAGTATAATCATTAAGCAAATAGCGTTAAGTCTATTTGCAAACAACTGAATAGCCGTCATACATCACGGTAATGGTGTATCCGCTCGGGCAAATCGGAATGCGGTCAGAAAGGTTTCCGACACTAAATAAACAAACTAACAAGAATTGAAAGGAGGTTTCAGTATGAGTACAACATTTATGAAAGTACAAGATGTTGCCGACGAATTAGGTATTTCAAAATCTTATGCCTATAAAATCGTGCAGCAGCTTAACGAAGAGTTAAAAGCTCAAGGCTTTATAACAATTTCAGGACGAGTAAACAAACAGTATTTTTTAGAAAGAGTTTGTTATGGTACAGCCGAAAAAGAAAGGATGTGATATCAATGGCTGTTTATAAGGAAGAAAAAACAAATACTTGGCGTGTTATCTATCGCTATACCGATTGGAATGGCGAACGAAAGCAATCACAAAAACCAGGATTCAAAACAAAACGTGAGGCTCAGGCGTGGGAAAGAGAACAACTTAATAAGCTTGGCGGAGATTTGGATATGAATTTCAAGAGTTTTGTTGAACATTACTCCGAAGATATGCAGACTCGACTTAAAGAAAACACTTGGGAAACCAAGAAACATATTATTGATAAAAAGCTTATTCCATATTTCGGTAAGCTGAAAATGTGCAACATAACCGCACAACAAATAATTACTTGGCAAAATGAGCTTATCAATTATAAGGACGATAACGGCAAACCGTATTCTCCCGTATATTTGAAAACAATACACAATCAGCTGTCTGCGATATTCAACCATGCTGTCAGGTACTACAACCTGAAAGAAAACCCTTGTCAAAAGGCGGGCAGTATGGGTAAAAAGAAAAATCGTGAAATGCTTTTCTGGACTAAAGAGGAATATTTGAAGTTTGCTGATGCAATGATGGATAAGCCGATGTCATACTATGCGTTTGAAATGCTCTATTGGACGGGTATTCGTGAGGGCGAGCTGTTAGCTCTTACTTCTGCTGATTTCGATTTTGAAAAGCGAACGGTAACAATTAATAAATCGTTTCAGCACTTAAACGGCAGAGATATAATCACTTCACCGAAAACAGAGAAAAGTAACCGCACAATTCAGTTGCCAAAGTTCCTTTGTGATGAAATGCAAGATTATATCGGTATGCTTTACGGTGCAGAAAAAGATACAAGGCTGTTTCCGATTTCAAAAACTGCATTGTATCGGGCAATGAAAACAGGCTGTGAAAAGGCAGAAGTTAAGAAAATTCGTATCCATGATTTGCGTCATTCGCATGTTTCATTGCTCATTGATTTAGGCTTTTCTGCTGTTGAAATTGCAGACAGGATGGGACACGAAAGCGTCGATATGACATATCATTATGCTCATATGTTTCCGTCAAGGCAAGACGAAATGGCAAGCAAACTTGAAAACGAAAGGGGTGAATTTGAAAATGTCGGCTAAAAATCGTGACGAACATAACCGTTGGAGAAACAAAACTGTTGCTTTCAGAATGTCGCCCGAAGAAAGCAATGAACTTGATATGAGAGTTAAATTATCAGGTTTGACAAAGCAAAATTACTTAATCAATCGAGCACTTCAAAGGGATATTGTTGTTGTCAGTAATCCAAAAGTTTATGTTGCTTTGAAGAAAAAACTTGAAGAAGTTTTGAATGAATTGAAGTCCTTAAATAGCTTTCAACCGTCAGCGGAACTTCTCGAAACTATTAAACTTATCAGCAAAACGCTTTATGAAATGAAGGGTGATAAGGATGCATAAACAAATAAAAAAGACCGCTTGGGATTCATCTGCGGCAACAGATGACAAGCGATCTGCTAATAAAAGCACTAATATTATAACCGAAAATAAAAGGTTTTGCAACTGACAAACTCAAAGGGTATATTTGCAGTCGCAGACTGTAGCGAGCATAGGCAATGTATTGACGGATAGATAGGGAGTTCCCTATAACCCCTAAAGAAAGGAGAACAAATGAGAGAAAGAAATTTATCAATAAACATCAGAGTAACCGAAAATGAAAAATCAAATATTTGCAGAAAGGCAAAGCGTGCTGGCTTATCGTTATCCGAGTATATTCGCAAGTGTGCATTAGGTCAAAGTGTAAGGTCGGCACCCAATAAATATTTGAAACAGGCTTATCAATTAGTTTGTCAAATGAATGACAGCAGGCTTGATAAAATAAAAGAACTATTACTCAACGCATGTTGCGGCGATGACGGATAATGGCTGTAACAAAAATTTGGGCAATCAAGGACAGTCTGTCTCGTGTTGTTGATTATGCCGCCAATCCAAACAAAACAATTTACTCTGATTTGAAAAATGCAATTCATTATGCCGAGAACGGAGAAAAAACAATCAGTGAAGAAGCGTGCTTTGTCACAGGCGTAAATTGCAATACCGATACAGCCTATGAAGAAATGAAAAAAGTTCAAGTTCATTTTGGGAAGACATCAGGCAATGTTGCCTACCATGCATATCAAAGTTTTAAGACAGGCGAAGTCACACCCGAACAATGCCATAGGCTTGGTGTTGAACTTGCAAAGCGAATGTGGGGCACAGATTATCAAGTGCTTGTAGCAACGCATTTTAATACAGGCACTTATCATAATCATTTTGTAATCAACTCTGTCAATATGTGGAACGGTAAAAAATTTAATTGCAATAAGAAAGCGTATTACAAGTTCAGAGATTTATCTGATTCTCTTTGTGAGCGTGAACACTTAACTGTATTAGCAAATCCACAAAATAAAATTTCAAGAACTTTGTATTATGCAGAGAAAAACGGTGAACCTACAAAATACAATTTAATGCGAGAAGCGATAGACAAAGCATTAAGTATTAGTTGTTCGCTAAAAGAATTTACCTATGTACTCAAAAGGCAAGGCTATATTGTTAATCTCAATCTTGATTTGAAATATGCAACAATTCGTTCTGTTAATGACACTCGAAACACACGCCTTTATCGGTTGGGTGAGAAGTATGATAAAGAGCATATTTTTCAAAAGCTGAAAGAAAATGACTTTTGGAAAACTGCTCCCGAATTTAACACATTCCAAAAATCAATAAAGCCCAAATATGTTGCTTTAAAAAAGTTAGGTTCAACGGTCGCTTTGCAACAACAAGAAAAATAACCGGTCTTAAAGCAATGTATTTGCATTATTGCTATTTGTTAGGCTATTTGCCAAAAGCAAAACAGCACAAACCATTGTCACCTGAAATGAGGGCAGCTTGGAGAAAAATTGACAGGTATTCAAAGGAAATACGATTGATAGATTCTAAAGAATTGACCACGATTTCGGCTGTTAATGAATTTATCTCTACAACAAAGGAACAAATTGCTTCTCTTGAAAAGCAACGGCAACATTACTACAACAAAATGAGGCGTTGTAAAGAGCCAAGTGTTATGGCAGAACTAAAATCAAAGCGTGATGATTTTACAAAAACTTTGACTTTGCTACGAAAAGAAGTTAAGGTTGTAACAAATATTTTGGAGGACAACGATGAAATCAAACGCAATATGAAAGCTGAAAAAGCAATGCAACAAAAACGCTTTATTACAAAGTAAAAGACAAGACATAGATACGATGACCTATGCAGATAAGGAGAATTTTATGAAAAATTATATTACAGACGAAAACACAGGTATTAGCTACACGCTTGTAGGTGATGTATATATTCCAAATCTTGTATCAACCGATACGAATTATGAAATCGGTTGTTGGGGCAGAAAACATAAGGAATATATTAAACAATATAAACCGGCGTTTTATACAACCCTGCTTACTCAATGTAAACTAAATTCATACCTGCACGATGTAGATGTCCGAGCAACCGAAATGTATGATACACTCGTTAAGCAATTATCCGAATAAGAAAATATAACCGAACACCTCAAGGCGAATGATATGCTCACCTGGGTTCAGGCTATGAATAATATCTCAAATAAAGCAAGGGAGATTGTGGATAACGAGGTTATTTATACAAGCTAAAAAGGACGGCAGGATTTTATCCTGTCGCACTTTAATAATAACGATTTTTTGGACCATAAAATATATACTGTTGACATAACTAGAAATATCGCCTAATATAAAATAAGAACAAATGTTCGTACATGGTCGACACAAATAAACAAATGGTGCGAACACACAATGTTATAATAACGAAACAGAATATAACAAAATATTGCAAATAATGTAAATTATTGCAAATAAACTATAAAAGTTCGCAAATATTTATTGCAATATGTTTTAAAAGGTGGTATTATAAATATGAAATTGAATTTGGTTGAATTATTCAGTTTTAAAGGAGTGAAGAATATGGATATATTAAGTATTACGGTTGGTGGATTTAGAAATGTTAGTAATGTAACATTAGATCTAGATTCAATAACTGCTCTTGTTGGATTAAATGGGTATGGAAAATCTAATATAATGGATGCTATTGATTATGGGTTTGATTTTATTCATTTGCCTTCTAAAGCACATCAACATATGATGGCGAACAAAAAAAGCATACCTATTCTAAAATGTAATGCTGGAAATAATTATCATTTTGACATAATTGTTCATTTAAAGTCAAAAAATAAAAAATACTTTGTTAATTACGGTTTTGAATTTGCTTGGAAAACAGATAAACATCCGGCTAAGATTATTAATGAACATTTGAAAATAAAGCTAGATGAAAAAGGTCAACAATACAATTCGTTTATTGCTCGAGAAGGTGAGGTGGCTCGTTACCGACCCTCAGAAACGAGTAGATGTAATAAAAATATTAAGATAGACAACGATAGTTTAGTACTTACGAAATTATTAGCAATTGATGATTTATACTATTTAGACATTATCAATCAAATTAATTCAATTGAGTATTTCATTGAAAAACATTTAGATGCAAGTTCATCGTATATTCCAGATCCGTTTGTTATTAAAGGATTTCAAGAATTAGAATTGCAAGGAATACAAAGTATACCGCGAGCTATTTTTTATCTTAAAAAAGACTATAATGAAAAGTTTGAATTACTAAAGAATGCATTTATTCAATTGTTTCCCGAAATCAAAGATATTCATGTACAAGAAATAAAACTAAATCAAGAAGCTAAAATGTCTATATCCGAAGATGCACCATTTGTTTTTACTGACAGTATTTATTCTATGAGTATTGTTGATGACAGAATGATTCAACCTGTTAATTTCGAGAATCTATCAGATGGTGCAAAAAGAATTTTTCTTATGTTAACATTTGCAATCATTGCTGATGTTAAAGGTTTATCTTTGATTGCTATAGAAGAACCTGAGAATTCTATAAACCCGGGATTGTTACAGAACTATTTAGATGTTTTAAGTCAGTTAATCAACAATTGTAAAATTGTTATTACAAGCCATTCACCGTATATACTTCAGTATTTAGACCCTCACAGCATTTATGTTGGAGTATGTAACGAAATAGGCGAGTCTACTTTCAGTAGGATTGCATCTAAAAGAATCAACAAACTTTATAAAGATGCATCTGTGTATGATAAGTCTGTTGGAGATTATATTTTCAATATTCTTTCATCATCAGATCCCTGTGAATATTTAAAGGATTACCTTGAAACCAATGGCTAAAAGGGTTGTTGTTTTATTTGTTGAAGGGTCAACTGAAATTGAGTTCTATAAAGCTGTGATAAAAAGAGCTCATGATTTGATGCCAACTCAATTTACTTGTTCGGTTGAATATTTAGATATGTACGGCATTGGAAATTATAGAAAAGATGCTATAAGAAAGTTTAATAAACTGAAAGATAAATATGAAGAAGATACTGAATATTTAGCTTTTTTATGTTATGATTCTGATGTTTTTCAACTTTCAAAAAAGCCACCTATAAATAGAAATGAAGTTCGTGACGCTATAAAAGATGCTGGTGCTTTAAAGGTTGCTGATATCGTAGCCAAAAGTTCTATTGAAGAGTGGTTTTTGATGGATCTTCCAGGAGTGCTTTCATATTTGAGATTGTCTAAAAAAACAAAACGACCGCAAGGTAACGGACAGGAAGCACTAAAAAAGCTGTTTAAAAATGCAAACAAAGTGTATGTTAAAGGTGGAAAAACAGAAGGATTTATCAAGAAATTAGATATTTCTATAATAATGGCTTCATGCTGTAAATCATTATTACCGCTATGTAAAGCGATAGGTTTTGACTGTGCTTTGACTTGCAATAAATAGAATTGTTTTATGTGTTTTTATAAAAGGCAAAAATGATAATATATCCAACACGTTTTCAGAAATAGTATGAAGAATGCTTAATGCTACTATTTTTTATAGAAACTATTAAAACACTAATATGATTTATGGGGCGAAATATTAATATGGGTTTAAGAAAGAGTATGAATTGATCTTGTGGGGTTACAGACAATTCGTATCAATCTATTAGTCAAAATTTAAACATTGATTTGATATATATTAAGGATAACAACATTTTTAGAGTCGAGTTTAATGACTGAGATTCTTAATCAACAAGTCTTAATTTGTATTTTGAGAGAATATATGAACATTGAATAAACCTGAAGTCCCTTTATGATTGATTTTTTGTGTGGAGAACAATATTGATAATTTTTTAACAATAAATTATTTCGCATTAGGAGCAATTTCTCAATCTGTATAAAAGAAATTGTTTATAATGTGTTTGTAATTGAGAATCATAATAATCTATGTTAGGGTTTGCAAAACCCGAAACCGAGTGGGAGTAACTCTACCACTTTGATAAACACCCTATTTATAGGATTTTTGAGAGTTTCGCAACTCAAAATTGCAACAATATAATATTAACAAAAGTTTAAGAGCTATCAGTCATCAATTCTGATAGCCCTTTTACTATTTTTTTCTAATATTTTTATCATTTGTTCAACAACTGCTATTTCTTCCGATGACAAATTTGAAACATCAATCGTGTGCTGGTGTTCTATTCCGAGAAGATAATCGGTAGTTACATGAAATATTCTCGAAAGCTTAATTAAAATTTCGGGCGACGGTGTGCGCTCTTGAAGCTCATAATATGAAACCACAGATTTAGTTACGCCGATTTTATCCGCAAGTTCTTTTTGCGTCATTTTATATTTTAATCTCAATTCCTTTAAATTACTGCCAAAATCAACCATATTGCTACCTCCGTTTCAAATATAGTTTACCGAATAATTGTATTGCAATGGTTGATTATAAGTACTAACATAGTTGACTTTATGATGGATATATATTAAAATAAATTTGTTATAGTGTGTTTATAAAATATAAAGTTATGAATCGGGGGAACCTTTTATGCCTAAAATAGCAGAAGTAATAAAATACGAGGGTGACAACAGTACATTCATTTGGAAACACCCGCTTGAAGATTTCAACTCGCTTACTCAACTCATTGTTCATGAGTCGCAGGAAGCAATATTTATGATGAACGGACAGGCTCTTGATTTGTTCGGTCCGGGTAGATACACGCTTGAAACGCAGAATATTCCGCTTATTTCAAAGTACATAAATAAGACTACCGGCGACAAAACGCCGTTCCACTGTGAGGTATATTTCATCAACAAAACCGAGCAAATGGCAATTAAATGGGGCACGGACAGCAAGGTTCAGTTTATGGAGCCTACATATAATTTCCCTATTTATATCGGTGCAAGTGGCGAAATGAGTTTGCGTGCAGAGGATTCAAGAAAGTTGCTTGTTAAACTTGTCGGCACTGAAAACTTTTTAGGTCAGGATAATCTTGTCAGGTATTTCCGTGCATTTCTCATGACTAGGGTTAAGTCGTATATCGCACAGGTTATTCGTGAGCAAAAAATCAGTATTTTTGAAATTGACGAGCATATAAACGATATGTCAGCTGCTCTTTTGAAAATGTTAAAACCCGATTTTGAGGACTATGGCATTTCGCTTGAAAGATTTTTTGTAACTACTATTGTTAAACCTGACGGCGATTCAACTTATGAAAATTTCAAATCGCTTCATTTCAGACAGTATGCAGACATTGCCGAGGCTAAAATTCGTCAACAAACAGCGGTTATTGATGCCGAAACACAGGCACAGCGTACCGTGATTGAATCACAGGCTATGGCTACAAAGCGTCAGCAGGAAGGCTATACCTATCAGCAAGAGCGTGGCTTTGATGTTGCACAGGATGTGGCAAAAAATGAGGCAGTCGGTCAGTTTACAAATATGGGCGTAGGCTTCGGTACTATGGCAGGTGTAGGCGGTGCAGTAGGCGGAGTTGTAGGCAATGCCGTAAGTAATGCTCTTGACAGTGCAAATCAACCGCAACAGTCGGCACAGCCACAAGATGATATGGCACAGTTCCAGGCAAAAATACAAAAGCTTCAAATGATGAAAGAGTCGGGTATGCTGACTGATGAAGAATTTGCAAATATGAAGCAACAACTTCTTTCATCTATTATGTAGGAGGAGAAAAAAATGAAAAAGGGTATCAAATTTTATTTGCCTTGTTGGGCAATTGCACTTGCAGTATTTAATGTAATCACATTCGCCGTGCCGATTACGGTTAATGTTAATAAATTCACACCGTCTTTTTGGATAGGTTACGCATTTATTACGCTGATGTTTATCGCTCAACTTGCTTGCAGTATTTTGCTTTTCAAGCAGGACAGTAAAGAAAAGAGATTTCTCAATATTCCTGTTATCAGCCTGAGCTATACGGCACTTATTGTATCAATAATTGTTGGCGCCGTTGCAATGGCTGTACCGTTTGTGCCTTATTGGGTAGGCATTATTCTTGATGTGTTGATAGTTGCTTTTTATGCCATCGCAATTATTTCATCAAAAGCGGTAGCAGATACAATAGAAAATATTGATAAAAAAGTCAAAACACAAACATTTTTTATTAAGTCGCTCACAGTAGATGCCGAAAGTCTTTTGCCTCGTGCGAAATGTGACGAAACAAAGGCAATAGCCAAAAAGGTTTATGAGATAATTCGTTACAGCGACCCTATGTCAAACGAGGCACTCTCACCTGTTGAATCTCAAATTACAATTAAATTCAACGAATTTTCAAATGCAGTGATTGAGGATAATAAACCAACTGCAAAAGCTATTGGCAACGAGCTTATTATACTTGTTAATGACAGAAATAAGAAATGCAAATTATCGAAATAAGGGGAGAAGAAAAATGAAGCAATTAACATGCGAAATGTGCGGCAGCACAGATCTTATCAAACAAGATGGTGTATTTGTTTGCCAATCCTGTGGCTGTAAATATTCAGTTGAAGAAGCAAAGCGCATGATTAAAGATATTTCTAAAGAAGTTAAATCTGCCACGAAAGCGGTCAGCGAAGTAACAGATGCTTTTAAAGATCTTACTGACAACTTAGTAGAAGCAAATAATGAAATATTTAAATTTTTGCCCCAAAAAGGGATAGACGAAGCTCGGTATTATGTATTAGAGCATTTGCGAGATGCTGATTATGTAGCTGACGATATATTCGACACTCTACATTTCTATGAATCACGCAATGCATATGCTCTTATTGCCGTCTTCGGAGGTCCAATCACTTATCATTGGACTGCTTCAAGTGGATATGACAGAGAAGAAACTTATACTGAATACGTAGAAAAAAGCAAAACGATTAACGGACAAACCAGATACTATAAAGAACCAGTAACTAAAACAAGGATTGTTACAGACTGGCGTCCTGCCAGCGGAACAGTAAGCAAATACTATTTTACTCATTTCGTTGTTGATACAAACCATTTTTCAAAAGAAGACAGAGATTTCAGAAGTCATATTGGTTCAAACGCCGTCAGCAAAAAAGAAAATGCATTATCATTATGGCAAGTATACAAAGATCAAGAAAACAGAAAACAACTATATGTAGATTTTAAAAACAGTATACCTAAAATCAAAGATACAGCTATTTATTTAGCTGAATCATCACACGGTTTATATAATATACCCGGAGATCATGTTAAGGATATTCGTGATGCGGCAGATTTTAAATTAGAATCATTTAAAATGTTCTTATACCCTATTGTTACGGGTCAGTATAAGTATAACGAGCAAGACTACAATTTTGCGTTTGATGCTTTAGACGGCGATAGTACCAATGTAGCCGTAGATTTTCCTGTTCAGACTGATGACAAAGAAAAACATGATTTGATTTTAGAAGATACTAAAAAACAAAAGCAACTGAAAATAGAAAAAAAGGCAAACATGAGAAAAATCGTTGTAGGAATAGGCTGGATAATAGTTCTTGTTCCTATGATTCCTTTGTTGATTAAATGGTTGAATTACGGTGAAACGTCAATAATATTTCCTTTGATGTTACTATTGGCGGGAGTAATTTAGCAACGTTCTTTTAATTTCAAATTTAAAAAGAATGTTGAAAATATAAATTTCGAATACAGTCGAAAATTTGAACAAATCAAGCAATATATGAAAGATGAAAAGACCTATAAGAAATATTTACGACAAGAAGGATTTCGCAAATTTATCGACAATTCAGATAATGAAAAATTTATATCTATGGCAGAAGGTTTTACGCCCGAAAAAATCAATGATGACGAAACGAACGATGAAATATTGTTGGATATAAAAAATACGAAAAGCAAGGGGGTTGTTGAATCAAACAAAAGTAAATCGTCAAAAAACAAACTTGGTGTTATTTGCTTGTCAGTAATGGCGGTTATTATTGCACTCATAGTGAGTATCAGCGTTTTTAATAATAGAATTGACAGTGACCTAGTCGGCACTTGGAGAGCAGAACGCGATTCGTCAATATCTATAACATTTAAAAACAATGGAGATATGATTGTACGATCTTCAAGTGCTGTGGATGATAAATTGTCCTATAAAATTGATAATAACACCGTTACAGTAACATTTGCTGATACTAGCAAAAAAACATATGGATACACAGTCGAAGGAGATACTTTAATATTTGGAGAATATTATTACACAAGAGTAAAGTAACAGAATCAGGAGAACAAATGATGGCAATATATAAAGAAAATGCAAAAAATGAGCAGTATGTTTTTCAGTACAGGCGCGGACACCTTAGCGAAGTAATAACCTATAGGAAACACTTAATAAATATGATTAAGGACGATCCGAACGCAAAAGATAACACAGCAATTCAATCTTTTTTCTTCTGAAAGTGTGACAAGCGAGAAATTTGAAGTGTTTATCAGAACCGCAAATAACGCAGGTTATGCAATTTATAAAGTGGAAAAATTATGAATAATCTTTTGCGCTATTAAAACAATTTTGCTTATCCTGTTAGCTTATTAATTAGATTACCATAGAGAAATATCATTATCGTCATAATAATTATAGAAACATAAGGGGACAGTTCCTTTGTGTTTATTAATTTAAGCGATTTCCTGAAAAGGAAGCCGTTTTTTATATAAATATGCAATATGAATTATATCCACATTCTTTATTCAACAATTTTTTTGAGGGTAATATAAAATTAATCGTTATTTTTTATTGCCTAAACGAGTAAATGTTTTTGAGATATATTTATATTGGGGTTAAACATAACAAAAGCAGTAGCTAAAAAAGATTAAGAGGCAATCTGCTATAGTGACCTTATGTCAAACAAAGTGCTCTCACCTGTTGAATCCCGAATCACAGCTGAATTTAACGAATTTTCTAACGCTGTGATTGAGGATAATAAATCCCTCGGTAATGAATTGATTATTCTGTGACAGAAATAGGATAAAACAATATTGATATTTGTTGGCACAGCGTTTAAGATACTTAGAAGAGCATTGCAAGTTGACATATAAATAAGTACAGAAACGATTTGAATTGCTTGCAACTCAGATGAAAAATACACAGAGCATTTTGAGATAACTAAAGGCTGAAATTTTTAAAGAGTTGAGATAAAATAATGAATTATATCCGACAGAAAGCAAAAGAAATTTTAATAGCTGAATTATTGATTTCATAATATAAGATAATCATGGGATTGGTACGATCTACAGTTTTAATTCCATAATTTTAAGTGATGATGATACTTATTGTCTGTTGACTAATTGTATTCAATTAATTATACTAAGATATAATAGAGGTGAAAATATGGATATAATTCGCGTCTTTTCAATGAACTTAAAAAAATATAGAACTGCAATTGGATTGTCACAAGAAGCTTTTGCAGAAAGAGCCGGACTTCACAGAACATATATAAGTGCTATTGAACGTGGAAAGAGAAGTATCGCTTTAGACAATGTCCAGAAAATAGCAGATGCTCTTGAAATAGACACATATTTACTATTTGTAGATAATGATTCAAAGAATATTAAGGAGATGTATTGAATGAAAACATTTCAATTACCAATTGATAAAATAATTATTCAATTAGGCTATAAGTCTTCTGATAATTTTTTCGTGTCTAAACAATTTCAAAATGCGCCTTTATCTCCGCAATATAAAAGAGTATTAAAAGTGATAAACCCATATGCGGTATATATTGTTGATAATGCTCCATTTGTGTTGTTTTTCGACAAAACGACAAATGATGATACTTCATTTAAAAAAGTTAGTAAACAAGTTTGGAATGCTCAAATTCCAGTTGCAATTTTTTGCGATGAGAGCACAGTAAAAATATTTAATGGACTATTGTTAGATGACTCAAACTATATGCTAAAACAAATTAAAGCATATTCAACGGAGGATTGCAATGAAAACTCAGATTTTTCCTACTGGAAAATTTCTAATCCAATCTTCTGGAATAAATATAACCAAATTTATTCAGGAACTAAGTTAAACCAAAGTTTATTGGATAACATTTCGTTTTTAACAAATGAATTAAAAAACACCTATCATATACAGTTTGCGACGAAATTTGTTCTTCGGCTAATTTTTATCCGTTATCTTATTGATAGAGGTGTAGATTTAGACTATGGAAACTTTTCGACAGATATTTTACAGTCTCAAAAAGAATTTTTAAAAATAGTCGGTAACAAAAACGATGTTTACAAATTATTTGCTCACTTGAAAGAAAAGTTTAATGGGAATCTGTTTGAGTTAGATGATGAAATGGATTGTACTGAACTTAATGCGGAGATATTTGCTCTGCTATCTGACTTCTTTTCGGGCAAAGAAATATTAAATACTAAACAGTTATCTTTGTTTGCGTTATATGATTTTAATATTATACCAGTTGAATTGATTAGCAATATTTATGAAATACTTCTTGGTAAAGAAACACGCGAAAAAGATAATGCGTTTTACACACCAAACTATTTAGTTGAATATATTTTAGACAGAACAGTTACGAAAACATTAAAAGAGAAATCTTCATTCACAATTTTAGACCCTTCTTGCGGATCTGGTGTATTTCTTGTAGATAGTTATCGACGTATAATCCAAGAAAATTTGGGCGAAAAACTTTATTGTGATGATGACGCTGTCCTAAAGCGACTCTTGACAAATCATATCTACGGTATTGATATTAACGAAGAGGCTATTGATGTAACAATTTTTTCCCTTTATTTAACCATATTAGACTATAAAGATCCTAAAACTCTTTCTGAGTTTATCTTGCCTAATTTAAAAGGAGAGAATTTATTTGTTGGCGATTTTTTTGATGAAGAGAAATTAAAATCGTTGACAGAAAAAAATATCACTTTTGATTACATCATCGGAAATCCTCCATGGGGTAATGTGAAAACTGGCTTACATATGTCTTATTGCAAATCAAAAGGATTTGCCGATAAGCAACAGAATAATGAAATAAGTAGAAGTTTTGTGTTTCGCGCAAAGGATTTTTGTACAGTTAATACAACTTGCTGTTTTATTCTACACTCGAAGTTACTTTATAATCAAAAAAAACCAGCGGTTAAATTTCGTAAGTTAATGTTAAAAGAAACGGAAATCTGCGATATAGTAGAACTGTCTTCAGTAAGAAAATTTGTATTTGAGAATGCTGATGCCCCTGCTGCTATTATTGCATTCAAATATAATTGTCAGAATAACTTAAATCATAACTTTACTTATACATCAGTTAAGCCAAATGTTTTTTTTAGACTATTTCATGTGATTTGTATTGAAAAAAACGATGTTAAAAGTATTTCTCAAGCACTACTATTCACTTACGATTGGGCATGGAAAACAATTGTTTATGGTAGTAGTTATGATTTAGAGATTATTATAAAGCTCAAAAGTAAATACTCAACAATAGAACAGACATTAGATGAGCAAACCCCTTCAATTATTAAAGGTGCCGGCGTAGAGTATCAAGATGGAGATAAGAAAGATGCAACACATTTACTGGGACGTAAACTTTTGAATTCTCAAAATGGAGTGGAACACTTTATTGTAAATAGTTCTTGCACTTCAATTTTTAGTAAATCTAAAGTACATCGTCCTAGAGATAGTGAACTCTTTGAACCTCCATATGTTTTAACTCCGACGGGTATAGATTGTAATACCTATAAACTTAAAGCAGCATATAGTGACGATTCCTTTGTTTCGAAAAAGACGATGTATATTATTAAAGGTGTTAATGAGCAAAAGAGTTTATTGCTAAATTTAGTAGGATTGCTAAATTCATCATTGTATGCTTATTTGAATCTTATGCTTGGCACATCTATTGGAATAGAGCGAGAACAAAGATTTATGGATGAGGTATTATCGTATCCTTACTTATTTTCTGAGAAAGTTGTTGATAAAGTTGACCATATCCAAACTATGCTGAACAACCAAAAACAACATGTATTATGTGATTATGATAAGGATATCGACATAAAGCAACTTGATGATATGATTTTAAAAGAATTCGGGTTGGAACATAATAACTTTGTGGACTATGCTATTAACATACAAATTCCAGAACTAACGAATTCTATTAAAAGTCAAGCATATAAAGCAGTATCTGTCGATGATTTAAAAAATATAGTGAATGTTTTATTAAGCAGTTTTCACTGGTATATAATCCGGCCAACAAATATGTATCCATTACATTATATCCTAATATCGGTAATGACTATACTGTATTTGAATTGCATATTAATGACAGTAAGCCTGTTGCCGAAATATCAATTGCAAATAGAGCAGATGATGAAAAAAACTGCTTGCCAAATTTTCGGTGTATGAGCACAATGACAAATTTTATCAAATACGTAATGTGATACACTTTAGCACAAATTCATTATTTATCATTAAGCCTAATTTCTATAAAAATTGGCATCCTGCTATTGCGGAAATTGATCTTTCTGATGTAATAGATCAAATCATGTCTACTTCGGGAGGCGATGAATAATGGGAGGTTTTCAAAATCAATTACTAAACCAAAATTTTAAGCAAAATTTTTACCATATAATTATCACTGCATTGATCAGAAGTTGTAAGATTATGATAGAAAACTGTTGTTCAAATAAATTAAATATTCCAAACCACGAAGAAAAAATTCGGACGCACTTGTTAGAAAACTATCTGGAAAATGAAAAAATTCGTTGTGCCATTGGATTATCTGATGTAAAGATTAGATTTCTCCCAGAAGTTCTTGAAAACTACGATGCTGACACCAATACATATATTGGACGAACTGATATACGAGTTCTTTCTAGCAACTGGTTGAGTAACCCAAACGATTATTATATTGTGGAATGTAAACGCCTTGATGGAACGAAATCACTAAACCAAAAATACGTTGATGAAGGTATATGTAGATTTGTTGGCGACACTCCCAAATATTCCTCGTATAATAATAAGAACATTATGCTTGGCTTTGTTGTAAAAGATATTGATTGTTCTGTTGTTATTAGTGAAATAACCGATATCCATAACGAAAGGATAGGTGACATTATCGATAAAGATATAACTCCTATTGTAAAATCTAAAGACTATTATCTTTGTGAAAGCGTTTATACTAACCAACTATCTTTGAGTCATATTTTTTATAATGTTTCAAGCGTGATAATATTTTCATAATATAACAAACTATATAGTATGGTCTTTTAGATTGACCATATTTATATTCTTAAGAAAAGAAATTGCTTAAAGAAGAGGTTATATCGCTCTGTTTCATAATGTATTTTTGTGTTTTGAAAACCAGTGCCACATCAAAACGGTACAACATATTTTAGAAAATAAATTGTTAATGTTTTCTATAGATTTTATTAAGTTTATGTGTTATAATAATCACACTAAATTGAAAGGACAATTGAGATGTGCGTTTATATTGGAATTGAAGATTTGGCTGCCAATGCACTTATCGAAGTGATGTCAAAGGATGAATCAAAAAGATTTGTTTCTTATGAAGAATTAGAAAGCTATGGTGCCGAAGTAGTAAACTTTTTGAACACAAAAGGTGAAAAAGCGGTTTTAATTCTTTCAAGAGAAAGTACAAATGCAATGTTCAGAAATTATTCTGATATTTTTGAGGAAACAGTTTCTGACGATCAACTTGGAATTCAACTCAAAACTAATATTACAATTGAAGAACTAATAATAAAGTTTAGAGGGTATTTAGCTTGGAATGTTCTTCTTGCTTTTATAAGTAAACAAACCGTATCAAAATTAGGTGTAAGATAATGATTCCGATTAAGCAGTTTAAAGATCCAATTTATGGGTATATAAAATTACCTACTGAATATGTGAAAAATATTATTGATACTGCGGAATTTCAAAGATTGAGGAGAATAGTTCAAACAAGCTACTCTCCTCTTTATTCTGCTTCCGTTCATAATAGATTTATTCACTCAATTGGTGTATATCATTTAGGAACAATTGCATGTAAAGGGGTTTTTAATGATTTAAAAAATAATGATCAGACTAAAGACCTTCAAAAATGGGATGAAATTAAAAAAATATTCTTGTTGGCTTGTTTATTACATGATGTTGGACATGCACCTTTTTCTCATACCGGAGAAAAATATTATTTGGATGAAAAAGGTAGTTATGCTAACTTACACAAAAAATTAGCCGATTGCGTAGGTACGGACGAATTTCAAAATGATATTCCAAAAGACAGCAAATCTGCAGCGCCACACGAAATAATGAGTGCTATTGTTGCACTTGAAAACTATAAAATATATTTTACTGATAGCTTGTCAAGAGAATTATTTGCTCGTTGTATTACTGGTTATAAATACCAAAATAAAACTTTAAATAATTCTGTTTTAAATTGTATCATCTCTTTACTTAATTCAAAGGTGATTGACGTTGACCGATTAGACTATTTGATAAGAGATGCATACTTTACTGGATTTGAAACAGTGAACATTGATTATAAAAGATTGTTAACATCATTAACAATAACAATAGAGCACGAGAATGCTAAACTCGGATTTAACAAAAATGCAATAAGCATAATAGAAAATGTTGTTTATGCTCATGATTCTGAAAGAAAATGGATTCAAACACATCCAATAGTTCTATATGACATGTATATCATTCAACATGTTATAGATAAATTGGAGAGAAAGTATTCTACTGATAAAGAAAATTTATTTTCACAGGAGTCTTTAAGTTCCAAAGGGCATAAATTGAGTGATGGAACAGAAATATCTTTGTTATGTGATGATGATATTGTACATTTATTGAAAACAAAAAAAGACGATGCATTATGTATTGAATATTTTTCAAGAAATAAAAGACGACATCCTATTTGGAAGTCGGAAGCGGAGTATAAGGCGTATATGACTCTTCGCTTTGGCAAAAATGGTAAAATATTTGAAAATCTTTCGTCTGCTTTATCGGAAACTGAAAAATATATGCGCAAAAATTCTGAAAGTTGGATAATCAACGAAAGTATTATTGAAAAACTTGAGAATGATTTAAAAAATGTGGATGAATCAACAGAAATTGGTGAAACAACTAAAAAGGCACAAAAGGAAATAAAAGAAAAAATTCTTAAAGTCATCAAAGCACTTAACAACTTTGCAAGCAAAAATGAAATCGATTGCGACTTTGTTTTACTAGAAGCCAGTCAATTTTACAGTGGCTTTAACAAAAAAGATTTATTAAATATTCCTATTACATTCCCTCAAAAAGCAGATCCGAATACATATCCATTAAAAGATGTTGTAACATTATTAGAGAGCAACGAATTAGATGTAAAAGAATTCTTCTATCTTTACTATAAGGAAGGAAATAAACCTATAGACAAAGATGCTCTTTGCGCCGAATTATATAAAGCGTTTATCTAAATATATGTTGGTATACTTATGCAACATTTTATAGAGCCTTTGTGGACTATATAGGATTATTATTCTATAAATAAAAATATATGAATTACTGGCAACAATATGGCAACAGAAAATTTTATAGGCAATAGGTATTAGATAATACTGATAGCCGGGACAATGTGAACAACATTACCTGTGCTAAAATGTTACGGTTGCAAAATCTTGAATCGAGTGGGAATAAATCGAAAAAGTCTGAAGCCCCAGTAATATCAAGTAATTCAGGGCTTTCAAAGAGCCCGTAGATAAGATTTTGATAAGATTCTGCTCGGTACCCTTTATCGCGTGTATCGAGTGGTTTGTGAGTAAAAAGTAATATCTTGTGGCTCGCAAAAATACCATATTAACATTAAACCCCGTACTGACGGATTAAAGTCAGTACGGGGTTTTGTCGTTGGCAGGGTTATTGCAGCTTACACTTGAACTAAAAAGCTTGAAACACCGATACGATATTTTGGGTGCAGAAGATAAACAATATCCGTAATCGTGCGACAGAAATTGTAAATGTAGATATAATTTACAAGGTATAAACACAACGACGGAGGGAACAATCCCTGCCGAGTTTTTTATTACATTAAATCCATGTATCATCTGTGACTTTGATTTTCCCAGATACTATTTCTGGCGAATTCTTAGATGTAATCGTATATGGTATAGATTTAAAAGACTCATTAATAAAGATAATAGAAGGAAAAGCGATTGTTGTATTATGCTTAATGTAATCAAACTTGAGCTTCACTATATATTCTTCTCCTTCATCAAAGCAAGAATAACAGAATACATCACTAAGTTCACTTTCAAAATCGTCACTATAATCTGAGGTATATCCCGGGAAAATAGAAGGCGTAGAAACATGAGGAGAGAACCGTCGGCTTGTTACAATAGATGAGTCGTAATCCGAATACGTTGATGTACTACAGATGCCAAAAAGTTCGCTCATATTGCAATCATTCAGTAGATAACCCATCTCATCATTATTGAATTTCGGAAACTCATTTATTGGTAACAAACTATTCTTTGGAATTCTGAGAGAAATTTCTATATCCTCGTCAATGTCTGTACCACAGTTTTGGAGGGCAAGCTTCAAACATTTCTTGTCCGAAAAAGCGTTTTCTACAGGCGCCCATTCTAATGCTTTTGAGATCGTTTTCAAGAGCTTTTTAATGGTGTCGTATTTTTCTTCTTCTGCATCTGTTCCATTAAGCGAATAGCCGCCCATTATACCTGTTGGTATACTTCTCTGCGATAGGTTCCCAAGGATGAAAAAATCTTCTGTAATGTTGATATTTAATTTTTCAGCAACAGAATATATTATTTTTCGCTCGTCTTCGCTAATCTCAACAGGCTTATTAAAAGCTAATGTGTATTTTGCAATTTTTTCCGGCAATTCAACACGTTTCTCTAATTTTAGTGCAGAAATATCATCAAAAAGAGTACGGATTTGCTCCAAGTACTTACTTATGGTCATTTCAGTATTTGGAACAAAACTAATTATAGGGGCTTCATCACTGATGTGTTGGGTTTGGTCAATGCCGACAATCTTCAATTCAGAATGACGCTCCCCCTTAACTTCTGCCACTATTTCTTTGCTTAAAAAATACTGAGATAAATGAGCAAAAAACATCGTTTTGAATTCTTCGTCCGATGAATATGTAAAGTAGATACCTCTATCTTTGTATTTATCACGAAATGCCTGAACCTTCTTATAGCTTTCCTCATTCATTTGAGACGGAGAAAGAGGCTTGTCCGAGAAATACATAAATACCTGTTTTCCGGAGGAAAGCATAATTTCTACTTCTTCCTCTGTGCCAGATCCGTATTCATCGGTGGGTGTACCGAAGCGTGTCCACAAAATGGCAACTGCGGCATCACAGCCATTTACAAATTGCTCATTCAGCAATGCTTGAGGTTTTCCCCCAGACTGAGCATAAGAGTTTTTATGCCAGTGTTTTGCGCGAACACTAATTCCCAAAGTATCCGAAAACTGAGTATTAAACTGTGATATGGCGTCCTCAATTATACTGATCTCAGTTGTAATATCTCCTGGGCACGAAATAAGAAGATCATATTGGACTACATTTTTAGGCATATATCCACCACCTTTTGCCGTTTTTAGTGCTTTGTAATAGTTTTTGCTTTTTCAATCTTCCTATCTGCATAGAGGACAACATCTTTGATGACCAACTTCTGAACAGCGGAAATCAATGCTGTCATTGTGTCGTAGTCTGGCTTGCCGTCTTTTGTCGGAAGCTGAATATCAAGAGCATCGGCATCTTTGGCATAGAAGTTATGTCCGTAATCAAATTTACCGGTGTGAGCCGCTTTGTGGATGGCAGCGGTCAGAAAGATTGATGCTTTCATTGGAACAGTTTCGGTATGTACAACCGCCACATGATCGTCTGCTCCGTACTTGTAATTACGATACTTAGCAGAACCGAACATATCAATCGTTGTAGTGTTCTTCTCGAACACCTCGACCTCGTTGCTGATATATGCGGAAATGCCTTCCGATGCTTCACCTGCAGTGACGAACGGAAGAGTGCCCGCAATGCGGTCATCGCCTTTCAAACGCTTTCCCCGTGTCGATTTGCCAAAGAGCTTTTCAAGATTATAGGTATCCCATTTAAGAAACTGGTAGTTTTTGAGTGCGTTTTCTTCCTCGCTGGATAATTCGTAATTATCCAGTCCGCTTACTGTTAAGTAAGCGGACAGCTCCGCTACACGCTCCGCTTCCAGCTCCGCTATAAAGGACTCCATAAAATCAAAGTCGATTTTGCCATCAGCGGTTTCGGGAAGCTTTATGGAAATATTTTTAAATGCTTCATCAACGCTACGAACAAGAACTGACAAAAGTATTGGCTTTTGCTTGTTTAGGATCGTTGAAAAAAATGGCACTGCCTTTTCAGGAATAGAAATATTAGGAATAATTTTTCTTACAAACTGACCGGCATACCACGGCTTGCGACGATAGAAAAAGTCCATTGATAGCAAACCGAGGCTCCAAGTTCCGGAAGCATTGATATTGCTTTCATTTACAAAGCCGGTTGTTTGTAAAATCCCTTGATTCATAGATGTCCTTGTCACATAGTCGTATTCCGTGCCATCTACAAGTTTTTCGGCATTAAAACTTAAGGTGTTCTCTATATCAAATAGTGTACCAAGCTTATATTCGCCCCACTTAACAGCCCTCAACTTCTCGTTAAGTGAGGCATTCATTTTCCCAGGCGGTCATCCTCCGAGGATTGATTTTTCAGCAAATTTGATACTTCCCACGCCAGATAATCGCTGACGGTTTTCTTGAAATCATCCAGTGTCGGCTTTGTGTCGATTGGAGCCGTCTGATTCCAGTCTGCGCCGTTGTTGGGATCAATTTTGCCTTCGTAGTATTCCTTTTCGGTAAAGATGTTCAGCTTTGATTTACCGAAGCGCACTAAGTCCACAAGCTCGGCGTATCGCTCTTTTGCATGGTCGGTATCCCGCAGATTACAACTTGCCTTTTTCCGATTTGTTCGCGTATATCCGTCAACGGAGAAGTCAATAAACTTTACGGTGTCATCCTTCTGATGCGCTTCTCCGACACGGAAAACATAGATATTCGTCTGAACGCTGGATTTGCCGATAAAAAGGTCTATCGGCATTTTAATGCTGGCAAGCAGAGTACTGTGCTTTAATATCTTTTTGTTATACTCTGTTGCCTTTCCGCTGCCTGCGGAGTTCTGAATAATTATAGCTGCATAGCCTTTACTCATCATCGAGAGGGCTTTTTCAACGAAAATCATACCATTGCCCGGTGCAGAATACGGTGGATTCAGAACAAAAGCATCTGCCGGGAACTTTTCATCCGTTTTGCCAAAGCCGTAATGACCGTTAAATTCTTTCAAAGAGTCTTTGTTCAGAATATTAGAGCTGCCGTCTCCCATCAAAATCATATTGAGTATAGCAAGCATATAAACCTCCGAAAGAATTTCAAGTCCGAGCAGTTGATTAGCCTTGATTTCGGCAGACTTAATTGCGAATTTGTCCGGTGATTTTATTTTATCCTTCGCATCATTGAGCATTTCATTCATTGAGGCAACAAGCAAACCTGCAGACCCGGTAGCGAAGTCCCAAACATAGGAATCCATATTTACTCTTGCAAGGCGAGCCAGTAGGGTAGCGACGTATGCCGGCGTTAGAACAACATCATTCAGCTTGTCCTGCGAAAAACCGAGCCAGCTGTACATTTCATTGAACAGCTTGCCTGTGAAATCTGTAGTTAATCCTATTTTGTAATAAATTCCCAAATCATCAACTATTTTTGTAAAGACACGCTTTAATTGGCTTTCGCCGTTTTCAACCTTATTGATATTGTCGGTTGTAAGCGTGTTTTGCAGGGTGCGGACGATCAGCTCTCTTTTTTCCTGCGGCAGATTTTTTTCATTTAAAAACGCCTTGATTTTGCGCAGAATAATATCGCCGTCTCGGTTTTCTTCTTCCGTAGACGATTTCAGCTCTTGCTTTTCAAGAGCAGCAACCTTACCTGGTACTCCGAGAGTGGCTATAATGGACGCTGCCACAAGATAAACGCGGTCGCGCTCGCTAAGCCCTTTTTCATTCTGGTAAATATCATTATTGAGTTTTACAAGGCTTGTGTTGATTTCCTGCTCGCGCTGCTCCTTCAGCCTTTCAATCTCGTCCTGCGTCAGCTTGAGCTTTTTTACCTTATCGATAAATTTATCAAAGTTTGTTTTCTTGAGAAACGAAAAATCTGTATAATCATCGACCTTTTGTCCTATGCCGAAGTTGCTCTTTGAAACATAATATACTCCGATTTCGTATTCGAGATTGCCGCTGTCATCTTTGAATCCGGTCATACCGATGGCAATTATATCGGTATAGCTTGTGTAATGCAAAAGTGCGTTTGCATAATGAACAGCGCCGTTTACGGCATAAGAATTAATGTTTTTAAAATCTGGTTGATTCTTTGCGGTTTTGTTTGCGACTTTGCCCTCAAAATCAAGCTTGACAAGCTTGTCTTTGTAGCCTTTATACTCAATCAAAATCGGGTAATTGACTAAATTTTTATCCTGCAAAAGTAGTTTTGTATCAGGGCGATTCCCGCCAACGCCGCCATTTTTGGAATAGTAATCATTTAATGCCTGATCAATTTCTGTGTTAAGTGATTCCTGTTCCAGTTTATAATCAAGTTTATACGATTTCAGCCAACCGTTTGCAAGATCCGCAACATTCGGCTCGACAGATTGAATTTTAGCCATTGTTAATTCCTCCCCGTATTCAGCTATTGTTATTAGCTAACCAAATTTTAGTGTATTTTATATCAGCAACTGCAGCTTTGTACGGCTCTATCAAAAACTCTTTGATGGTTTTCAGCACTGTGTTAAAATCATCGATTACTCCACTTGCCTGCGCCTTATTCTTTAATCGTGTAAGCACAGACGCTGCAATATCAGCCATTCAGCAACACCTCCATCAGCTCGGTAACTTTTTTATACACACGCAATTTTTGGGAATAAGCAGAAAGATTATTCAGATTCTTTTTGTCGTCTTTTACATAAGCGTTAATAGCCTTGTTGAAAATTTCGTTATCTAATCTTGAACGATATTTGAAACAATCACATATTGTTCGCTCACGGTCATATACAGGCAGCTCAACTCCGTTGAAGTTGTCGGTGATTTTCCCAAGTTCATACAACTCAGGCTGCATATAATAAGGTTGAATAGCAAGCGAATCGACTTTTAGTTTTGTTCTTGACATTGAACGAGGCACAGCTATTGACCATTTTCGTGGTGCAAAGTCGCTGTAACCATAGTGAAACAACGCAGATTCAACACAAACTATTCCTTTTGGGATGAGTGTTGCAAGCAATTGCTCTTCTGAAGAAACACATTGTTCGGCAAGCTGATAGTATCCGTGTCGTACACGGGTAAGAAAGCCTGCGTTACACAGGTTTACGACATCAACAGCTCTGATTCCGGCAGCAACAAAGTCGGCAGATTTTGCAATGCCATTATTGTCTACAACCACTTCTTTTGCTCGCTTTTGAAGATTCACTCATTCACCCTCTTCCTTAAATAAAATTCACGCACAGCGAACATATAATTGTGTGCTGATTTTATTATACCTGAGACAACTAAAAAAAACAATTAAAATTTACGCACATTTTTTTGGAATGTGTGCGTAAAATTAAAATACATCTTGCAAGGCAAAAAGATATCAAGTATAATATAAATGTAAAACCAATCCGGTTGCGATTATTCTTTTCTTGCAACCATCGGTTTTATCGCACTTGATAAGAAAATGATAAATTCTCGTCATACAGGTATGATAATATGGATTATCAAAATACTGCGAAGACTACACGATACATTTTATAAACAAAATGCGTTAAGTTTAGCCTTTCGGGAGCGAGTGGGAGTAGTTTCCTTTGGTTTGGATGTGCCGAAAAACCCGGTATTTATGCGGGTTTCGGGACTTGGCACTTTTTGAACAACCGTTTTTTGCAACACTTTTGCAACACTTTTTTTCAAAAACGTGTTTTCGGGCAGATGAAATAGTCCCCCTTGGCTTGCAACTAAACCTAAAAATCGGATAAAATTAAGGCTTTTGCCCTGTTTTGGGCAAAAGCCTTTTTTGTATTTAACAGATGTTTTGTTTTGAAATGGTATTGCTATTATTCGAGATTTAGAATATAATATTGTACAAGTAAAAGCGCGAAATACATGGGAGATTTTTATGGAATATATGTCTGCAAGAGAAGCCGCCGATAAATGGGGTATTTCACAAAGAAGAGTGGCAGTTTTGTGCTCTGAACAAAGAATTAAAGATGCGACTATGGTCGGTAATATGTGGATTATTCCTTCTTCCGCAGAAAAGCCCATAGATGCAAGAAGCACTCGATATAATCGAACCGAAGAAAAAGCAGTCAAACCCTTTTTGAAATGGGCAGGCGGTAAGGGTCAGCTTATTAAAGAAATTGAACAATATTATCCTTTTGAAAACGGCAAAATAACCAAGTATGCTGAGCCGTTTGTTGGCGGTGGTGCAGTTTTGTTTGATATTCTCAGCAGATATAATTTGAAAGAGGTTTATATCAGTGATATCAATGCAGAACTTATCAATACTTACCGAATTATTCGTGATGATGTAGATGATTTGATTAAAATGCTTCACGCTATGCAAAACGACTTTATTCCGTTAGATACAGACAATCGTAAGGCATATTATATGCAAAAACGTGAGCGTTTTAACGACTTGAAAGTAAATGACAATGAAAATATCAATATCGAAAAAGCGGCATTAATGATTTTCCTTAACAAGACTTGTTTCAACGGTCTGTTCCGTGTAAATAAAAAGGGGTTATTCAATGTTCCTATGGGTTCTTACAAAAAACCTATGATTTGTGATGAAAAAAATCTCAGAGCAGTATCGAATAAGTTGCAGAGAGTTACTATTATATGTGGAGATTACAGAGAGTCGGCTGCTTTTATTGACGAAAATACTTTTGTTTATTTTGATCCTCCATACAGACCTATTACAGATACAGCGAGTTTTACCGCATATACAGAGAATTTGTTTAATGATGACGCACAGATTGAGCTTGCACAATTTGTTGATGAAATGGATAAAAATGGTGCAAAAATTGTAATTAGTAATTCCGATCCGAAGAATTCAAACACCGAAGATGATTTTTTTGATAACATTTATTCAGCTCATAAAATCAAGCGTGTTGAAGCAACTCGTATGATTAACTGTAATAGCGAAGCAAGAGGAAAGATCAAAGAATTGCTGATATCGAATTTTTAAGGGGAATGACTATGGACATCAGAGAAGGTACTCAGCGTATCGAAAACGGAACCAAACAGGCAATTATAGAATTTGTATTTACCGATTACATCATTTTTGTTTTTCAAGGAACTCTGTCTCAATTCGACATTGTAATCAAATACAAGAAAGATGGAAAGCGGATTCGCACACCGAAGCATATTCATTGGGTTGTTGATATTCTGATGAAAATGCAGGGGAACGAAGCACTTACTAAGCAGTATTTGAAAGCTATTCAAAACTGTTGGAACATCTGTGTTCCTCTCACTAACAACGACTATGACACTTTGAAATCGTTAATTGAGGACGGCGAAGAAGAAATTGTCATTGAACAGTATTTTGACCTCAACGCCTTCGGTGAATACGATGTAGAATTCTTGTATGTTTTGATGGAATTGTTAGCGGTACAGGAAAAGACAAACAGAGCTGATGCTTATATGTTCGGAAAAATTATCGAAGAACTGCTTGAAGCTGACCGAGATATTTTCAAAATCATTTCAACGGCAGGCTTTGGCGGAAGAAGGGGTTAATATGGCAAATAGGAATTTTAGCACTTGGCTGTCCGGTTTCCGTGACAGTATTGCAGATTACGGCTATTACATAGATTTTGAAAAGGTTCACAGAAATGTAGATAGTATAAAAATTGAACTTAATATTTTGAACTCACTTATCGGCTCTAATAACATAGAAACAGATTTTGAAAACCTGATAAACAAATATCCGGAAACTTTGAAATGCATACCTTTGCTTTTGGCGGTTAGGTCAAATGAAATATATGCGATTGACGGTGACGGAGACTATACATATAATTTTAAGAATCCTAATCTTTCGGTCGAGCAATATAAGGTATTTATGCGTAAAACGGGTCTTTTTGATTTGATTGAAAATCATATAGTCAACAACCTTGTCGATTACGCAACAGGTGTTGAAACGGGACTTGATTCAAACGGAAGAAAAAATCGTGGCGGTCACTTGATGGAAAATTTGGTGGAAAGTTTTATTAAAAAATCTGGATTTGTTAAAGATGAAACTTACTTCAAAGAAATGTATATTCATCAAATTACAGAAAAATGGAATATAGACTTATCTGCCATCTCAAATCAAGGAAAAACAGAAAAGCGTTTTGATTTTGTTGTTAAGACTCCTAATATGATTTATGGTATCGAAACTAATTTTTACGGTGGCGGCGGAAGTAAATTAAACGAAACAGCACGCAGTTACAAAACACTTGCTCTCGAAACCGATACAATTGACGGTTTTACTTTTGTATGGTTTACCGACGGAAAAGGTTGGACGAGTGCTCGCCATAATCTTGAAGAAACATTTGATGTTATGGAACACGTTTACAATATCAACGATATGGAAAATGGAATTATAGACGCCATTATGAAATGAGGATATATATGCAAATTAGTTCAAATATTTCCAATGAGGAAATAAAAGGCTTACAGAAAAGTTTTTATGAATATTTTGAAACTGGATATGCGTTTGAAGATTTTTTGAAAGAATATCTTCTTAAAATGGGCCTTGATGAAGTAGAGGTAACACAGCGTTCAAGAGACGGCGGAATCGATTTAACAGCTATTCGCAAAGGTGTTGGGGATTTCAGTGAAATCGATATTACACACTACTACATACAAGCGAAAAGATATGCTTTAAAAAATAAAATCGCTGTAAAATCAGTAAGGGAATTAAAAGGAACAATACCTTTCGGCTATAAAGGAATGCTTATTACAACATCAGATTTTACAGGAGACGCTGTAAAAGAATCTTCAAATGATCCCTCTAAACCAGTGGTCTTAATAAATGGAGAGTCTTTGATTACAAGCTGCATTGATAATCAAATTGGTTTTATTTTCAAGCCTATTTTTAGCAGTGAGCAAATGGATCTTTTTGTTAAGAAACGCAAGTCTGATGCGTCAGCACAAATAAATGTAAAAAACAATATTGTTAATGATTATATAGAAAAAACAATTACAGCTAATGATATACGTGCAAGAATTGTTTCTGTACCTTCTTCTGTGATGAAACAATTTGATATTGCTTTGAAAAGTGTTAGTGTGATAGTTAATGATAAGGATAAATACTTTTTCAACATAAATAAAGGGAGAAATTATTTTGGCGGTGTAACTGCATTTTTGAGAGATTATAATATGATTTCTGATGAGGGGGTTATAACGCCTAAACAGAGTAAGTGGAAATATGATGCAGATAATAAAATAGTCAAAATATACATTGAGGAACAGCAATGAAAAAAAAGAAAATAACAAAATGGGAACCTGATGATTTTGAGCTGGAAATGACTACACATTGGTCTTTTCCGAAGCGTGGAGATTGGGCAACTCACGATGCAAAATGGCGTGGTAATTGGTCGCCGTACATACCGAGAAATATTATTTTAAGATATTCCAAAGATGGAGATTTGGTTCTCGACCAATTTGCAGGCGGCGGAACTACCCTCGTTGAAGCAAAGCTTTTGAACCGTGATATTATCGGTGTTGATGTCAATGATGTTGCACTCGACAGATGTAAAGAAAAAGTGAATTTTGAACACGAAGGTGCAAACGGAAAAGTTTATATCCGTAAGGGCGATGCAAGAAATTTAGATTTTCTTTCGGATGAAAGTATTGACATGATTTGCACACATCCGCCATATGCCGATATTATTAAATACAGCGATGGCATTGACGGAGATTTGTCGCAACTCAAAGTGAAAGATTTTCTTGAAGAAATGAAAAAGGTAGCTGCAGAGAGCTACCGTGTTCTGAAAAAAGATAAATTTTGTGCCGTACTTATGGGAGATACAAGACAAAAAGGTTGTATGATACCAATGTCTTTTGATGTTATGAAAATTTTCCAAAATGCCGGATTTACTCTTAAAGAATTGATTATCAAAGAACAGCACAACTGTAAGGCAACAGGATATTGGAAAACAAATAGTGTAAAATATAATTTTTTACTTATAGCACACGAGTATTTGTTTGTGTTTAGGAAATGAATTATTGATAAGGAGGTATACATTTGAAAAACAATGAGGTTTCATTTGCTGAGAAACATCCAAAGTTGAGTATGTTTTTAGGACTGGTATTAATTGTTGCGATAGGTGCTTTTTTGATATGGATACTAAAACTGTTATATAATCTAATTATAAACGGAATTATAAAGTTAACAGACGTTGCTTCAAAATTAGACGCAGTAATAATAGTAGCCATGATAACCGGTGTGGTTTCTATAATAGGCGTAATTATAAGTTCTGTTGTTGCTAAAATAGTTGACTACCGAAAAAGCAGGCAAGAATATTTAACTCAAAAAAGAGAAAAACCTTATGGTGAATTTGTAGAAATGATTTATCGAGTTCAAAAGAATACAAAAGATCCTGGTACATATTCCGATGAGCAAATGGTAGAAGATTTATCCAAATTTTCAAAACAAATTACTTTATGGGGTTCTTCTCGAGTAATTAATAAATGGATTGAATTTCGTGAAAATGGTTCAGATCCCACAAAGGCAAAAGATAATCTGTTCTTAATGGAAGAAATTATGAATGATATGCGAAAAGACTTGGGATTAAAAAAGGTAAAAAAGGGAATTTATTAGGGTTTTTTGTAAATGATATAAAGAGCGAATTAAAAAAATAGTTCGTTAATTTTTGATAATCTGTGCCAAATTAAATTTGAATTTTAAGTACGGGACAGTTAAAGTTTAAAAACAACTTTGTTATCTCAATCAATATCATATTTATAAGTTCTTTAGGTTTTTGTGAAATTAAACAGCAATGCAATAAGTACAAAAGATTAAGAGCTATCAGACTTTCAAAAAATCTGATAGCTCTTTAATTATATAGTGCAATATTCTTATATCGTACCGATTTAACCGCTTAAAATAATGATATAAATTTCGGAGTACTTTCAGCAGATTTTATCTTTGTGATTTTATTGATGCTAGTTATTCCTTCACACAACCGCTTTCGTTCCCAGACGATAGCATTTAGGGTATCACCCGAAGAAGATAAGCAGATAAACATTGCTGTTTCTTTATCCGGAATGACAAAGCAGGATTATATTACATACAAGCTGCTTGACAGAACAATAAATGTCAAAGCAAGTTGTAAAGTTCATAGAGCTGTGTATGACCGGCTAACCGAAGTCCTTGAACAATTAAAAAGGCTCAATGACGGCAGAGAAATAGACGATGAGTTAATGGATAATATTTCGCTTATCACTCGACTGGTTGATGGCTGTATATAACAGCCTAAATTTTAAAAGCTCGGCTTAATTGCCGAGCTTTTTTCTGGGATAAAACAAGGTACAAACCACCGGAATTATTCCTTTACAATATTACAGCCGATTTCCGATAAATAACGGCAGGAAATGGAAATAAAATTACGGTTCATACAGTTCGTGTAATATTTAAGGATTTTATAGTGTGTTCTTCATCGGGCTTGTCGAGAGCAGAGCCGCCGCAAAGCGTGAGAGAAAGTTACACGCCGCCTCATAATCCCGATGTTGATATTTCCTGCAGGGCGTAGTATAATATTCGAAACCGCCTAATTGCAGAGTGCAGCTGTGAGAGAACAGCAGACGCCTATAAGACGGGCGATGTATATTTAATATTTTGAGGAATATGGGGCATATTATGTTTGATAAATTTATAGCGAATCAAGCGGCTAAGATAGAAAAAGTCCGCTCACGTCAATCAAACACAAAAATGAATTTAATAAAAACATATTCCATAATAGCCGTTGTCGCAGGGCATTGCAGAGGCGGCGGAATCGGTTTCCCTATGGAGAATTGGATTCTTCCGTATTTCTACGACATGGCTATTTTTGTGTTTGTATCGGGGTATTTTTATAAAAAAGAATATGACGACGCAAAATTCTTCGCTTTTATTAAATCAAGGGTAATGCGGCTTGTTGTCCCGTATTTTATTTGGAATGTTGTCTACGGACTTCTGAACACGTTTTTCAGGGGCATAGGCGTTATAGATTACGGTGATCCCATCAGCCTTTATTCGCTCTTTGTAAGGCCGTGGGTGGACGGGCACCAGTTTCACTTTAACATACCCGCATGGTTTTTGCTGTCGCTGTTCATTGTGTCCGTTATAACTTATATTATGCGAAGACTTATGAAGCTTCTTCATATATTGAATGAAGAAGTTTTGCTGGCAATAACATTTATAATTTCGGTGATTTCCATATATTTCGCGCAAAATGGTTATAACAGCGGAGTATATCTGTGTTTGGTAAGAGCGGGATTTTTGCTGCCGTATTTTCAAATGGGCTTTGTGTATAAAAAATATGAAAGCCTTTTGGGCAAGCACAAGGCGGTACTTATAGGAGTTATAACCTGCTGCGTTTATGCGCTGCTGGTGTTGAGCAAGGGCAACCTTGATGTTACCGCGGTTTTTGCGGAATTTATCGGCAATCCGCTCATTTTGACGGTGCTTACAATTCTCGAAATATTATTGACGGCGACAATATGCGAAATTCTTGCACCTGCCTTCTGCAAAAGCTTGATTGTGAAAAAAATCGGGGATAACACATTTTCCATAATGATGCATCATGGTATAATTTTGTTTTCCGTAAATCTTGTGATTTATATAATGTCAAAATTCGTCGATATATCGGGATTTGACGTCGCCGCGTTTAAGAGCACATTGTGGTACGCATACCCGTGGAGAGATTCCAGAATTTATCTTTTCTATGTGATTTTGGCGGTAGCGGTTCCGATTGTAATCAAGTATATTTCAAATAAAGTGATTTTGCGTGCAAACAGTCGCAAAAATATGTCCGCCGAGGAAAAATGAACGTAAAATCACACGGCTTCGATTTTTCGCTTGATATGAACACACTTGCTCAAGGGCTTCGTAAAACGGAGCCCTTATTGTTTATTTTGCGATACCGCATTTTGCGGACTCCGATAAATTTTTAAATAATGCGGACAGTTTCCTCTTCAATTTCGTCTTAATAAGTGAAACGCGCTTCAATAACTTTTAAGAGGAAATTTGAATTATGGATAAAATTGTTTTAATTCAGTTCGCCGACGGAGTTGTGCGGATAATAGCGTTACTTTGCATGTCATTTGGGTGTGTAATCGCAAGTAAAAACAAATTGAAATAATACGGACGGGTTTAAATCCGTCTTAATAGACAAAGTGTGCTTTAAAGCTTTTAAAGGGGAATGTTTATGCTTAGAAAAACCATAAAAAACATAGCGCTTCTTGATTTGCAAAATTTTACTGCCGAGGCGTTAAGGGGAATCAAGAAAATCGAGAGCTGTGCGATGCTTCTTGTTCCGAAAAATGCGAGTGATGAATGGAAAAATGCCTATGCCAAGATAACAATCCGAAATGTTGCAAGCATTATAGAGGTCAGCTACAGCAAATACAGCGTTTTAAACGGAATGGTTACATTAAACGATAAAAATGTTTCCGATGATTGCCTCTATATTGTCAACGGCATTGTTATTCTTGAGACCGTTGAAAAAATTCCGGATTTATGCGTGAACGGGCTTCTGCTTAAAAGAAAAAAATCACGCTATGAGATGACGCGTATGAACGGCAGAAGTGTTGAGGTTGATGATAACGTCGTAATAAAGCCTTACCCTAACACCATCGAAATCGACGGCGATACGGTGAGGAGCTTCGATTACAATACATTGGTGGCTGCGGGCAACAATGTCGATATTGTTGATGACGTGACCGAGCAAATGCTCTCCGATAAAAAGATAACATTTGCGGCAGGCAACGAGGTAAAATGCGGCAAAAGTATTTTGGGCTATGTTAAAGTTAATTCAACCGTAGGCAACAAAATCACGGAAAAAAATGAATAACATTGAACTGTTTAACCAAATTTATGAAAAGTATTATAAAAGCATAGTTTCATATTTTTCAAGGCGATTTGACAGCGACGAGGCTGAGGATTTGGCTCAAATCACCTTTATGAAGCTGTGGGGTTATCTGCCGACGCTCGGTTACATCAAAAAAGAAAAGTCTTTGATTTTTAAAATTGCTAAAAACGTGCTTACCGACAGAATTCGTAAAAACAATTTTGCCGACTCGCTTGATGAGCTTGAAAGCATTAAATGTCTTGAGGTGTTTGATGATATCACATCTGTTGAAATTCAGCAGATACTTTTGAAAATGAGCGAGATCGACCGAGAAATAGTAACTCTTAAAAGCTACGGCTGGTCGAGCAGAGAGATCGGCAAGATAAAAAATATGCCGTCGTCAACGGTCAGAAACAGGCTGGCTGCGCTTAAAAAGCAAATTGAAAAGGAGCTAGGCGAGCCTTGCGGACGTCGAAAGCACCATAATACATATAAGACCTAAGAGCTGTCGGGCTATATGTCCGACGGCTCTTTTGTACAGAGATGTTTATTGATATTTGTTGTTTTTTTTGATAGAATATTTTTAAAACATAAATGTGTAAATCGGTATGTAGAAAACAAACGGGTATTAACAAAATTGAAAAACAGTGTGAAAAAGGGGAGGTACCTGTGCAGCAAAAAACAGTCAGCAAATACACAAAAGAACAGACATGCGAATTTGCAAAGGAAGTGCTTTTCAGACATTACGGGAGCCGAGTAACGCAGATTAAATACATAGGCGGCGGCTCCTTCGGCTATGTTTACAAGGCTGAATTGCCCGTGATGCCGTACACTCTTACGGTAAAGGCCTGCCGCGTCGCCGGTATGCAGCATAATGAGAGCGCCGCGCTGAAAAAGCTTGCCGAAAGATCGCTGGTTCATATTCCCAAGGTCTATTTTACCTTTGACGCAACCGACGAAATCCCCATGGATTTTATAATTGAGGAATTTGTGAACGGAACAGACTGCTTCACCGACTTTTCAAAATTGTTTTTAAGCAAAAAAAGAAAAGCGAAATTTGCAGATGCAATAGCGGATTGTCTTGCAAATTGGCACAGCGTTACCTGCAACAAATTCGGCAGCCTCGATTTCCCCGAGTACGATAATTGGCTTGATTTTTACCGACCGTTTGCACAGGATATTTTACAGACCGCCGCAGAGCTTAACAGAAAAAAACGGCTGAAGGACAGCACGCTTAATGTTATGCAAACAGCGTGGAAAAATTTTGATTACATTTTCAGCGAGCCCGTAAAAGAGGCGTCTCTTATCCATGGCGATTTGAATGTTATGAATGTAATGTCCGATAAAAGACTTAATATCACCGCGATAATCGACCCTCTTGAGTGCAAGTGGGCTGACAAAGAATTTGATTTGTTCCAGCTGAGAAACCTGACCGGGGAGTGCTTCGGGCTTTACGAAGCATATAAAAGGAAATATCACGTTTCGGAAAAGTGTGATTTGAAGTGTGCGTTTTATGCGGTTTATCACGAGGTGTATTGCCTTATTTCAACCGGAACAAACACCGAAATCATACTTGCAGCGGCAGTCAAGAGACTGAAGAGGGAGCTTAAAAAAGCCGGTATTACATCTTGAAAATCCGACTCAAACGGTGATGCGAGCACGCCTGAATGTGCCGAAAATGAGCATATAGTTAAAAACCATCTAAACAGCTTGTGCTGTAATTTACAATCGGAGGATGACATTGAATATCAAAGCCACGGATTTCTGCGACGCCTCAAATTCTGCCGAGGGCGTTATCAAAGCGATAAATGAATTACAGAGCGGAGACACTCTTATTTTCCCGAAGAATGAGTATCATTTTTACAAGGAGCACTGTATTCACAAGGTTTGCCATATGACAAATACGGACTCCTTTAAGGCACCCGACAAGTATTTTGCGGTGCTTATAGAGAATAAGGAGAATATTACCGTGGACGGCTGCGGTTCAACCCTTGTAATTCACGGCGATATGTGTGCGTTTTCTCTGCGCGGCTGTAAAAATGTAAGGCTTGTAAATTTCACCGTAAGATATGCCTCCCCGACGAATTTTGAAATGGAGGTCGTAGAGCGTTCGCTCAATAAAATTAGATATAAAATCCCGACGGGAAGCGACTTTGAGGTCAAAAATAACAAGCTTACGTTCTTCGAAAAAAGTCCGTTCAGCGGAGAGAATTACTACACCTATACAGCCAACGGCGAGTGCTGCTGCAACGTAATTCACAGAGGCGACGAGGTTTTCAGAACGTTGCTCTCACCTACGAAAACCGCCTTAAAAATCAAAAAAACGGGGGCTCATACCGTCGAATGCAGATATTTTGTGCCGCCTAAATTCAAGGTCGGAGACGTCGTTGCGATGTCACGAAATAAGCTGCGCGACAACTGCGGATTGTTTTTCGAGAACTGCTCAGATATCTTCTGCGAGAGGATAACCGTCAACTATATGCACGGCTTCGGGTGGCTGTCCCAAATGTGTGAAAACCTGAGCTTTGATAAGCTGACATTTAAGCCGGCGAGTGGTTACAGAGTTTCTTCGTTTGCCGATTTGATTCACGTATGCGGCTGCAAGGGCTATGTGAAAATAACCGACTCGCACTTTGAACATCCGCACGATGACGCAATCAATGTGCACGGCGCATTTTTAAGGTTCAGAAAGGCTTGCGACGAGCGAACCGCCGAGCTTGAATTTGTACATCATCAGCAGGGAGGTTACAAGGCGTTTTACCCCGGCGATAAAGTGAAAATATACAGCAGAACCGATTTGTCGGAGCTTGACGGCGTTTATACCGTAGACAGCACGGACGACAACATTGATAAAAAGACGGTCATTGTGAAATTCAAAGAAAAGCTGCCGCCGATGAAGCCGGAAATGTATGTCTTTGAGAACATCACGTATAACCCGAATCTCACCGTGAGCGGATGTACCTTTAATGCGATTCCGACGCGAGGCATTCTCTGTACTACCGATAAGGAGTCGGAGATTTTCGGTAACACGTTCAGAAACGTCGGTATGCCCGATATTTACATCTCGTGCGATTGCAGGGATTGGTACGAGAGCGGACCGTGCAGAAATATGAAAATTCACGACAACACGTTTTCTAAAAAAGACCCGATTAAGTTTGAGCCTATTTGTCTTTTGAAGCCCGTCAATGATGTTCACAGAAATGTTCTGATATATGACAACATTATAGCCGAATGAGCATCGGCTCCGTTTGCAGACACGGCAAAGGCACGTTAGTTATTTTCTAACTAACGTGCCTTTTTTATATTAAGATATAATTTTACGCGGCCGGATTATTCGGCGGATACGGCGCCTTTAAACCTGCGCGACGGGTGATAGGCGAGCAGAGCTATAAATATCAGTACCGCCGTAAGCGACAGGCTTATCGGGTACGCATACATAATGGTTTTGAAGGTAGGCGACGACGGGAAAACGACGTATATCCAAAATACTCTTGTGCCGCAAACGCCTATTGTTGTGAGGAGAGCCGGTACCAAGGATATGCCGAAGCCGCGAAGATACCCCGACATAATTTCGTAAAGCATTGAAAACGTGTATGCCGAGAAAATCAGTAAAAGTCTGGTGTAGCCGAGCTCTATTACCTGTGGGTCGCTTGTGAATATCGAGAGCAGGAATCGTCCCGAGAAAAGAACAAGCCCTATTGTGACGGCTGTTGCGATTGTGTCCTCCGCAATCGACAGAAGCAGGGTTTTCTTGCAGCGGTCGAGCTTGCCGGCGCCGTAGTTTTGACCTACAAAGGTCGTGCACGCCTGACTGAACGAGTTAAAGACATCGTAAGCTATTACCTCTATATTAAATGCCGCGCTCGACGCCGCTATAACTATTGTTCCGAGGCTGTTGATAGCCGCCTGAATTATTATGTTTGAAATGGCAAAAACAGCACTCTGTATGCCTGCCGGCAGACCGATTTCCAAAATCTGACCGAGTACTCTTTTGTCTATGCGCAGCTCCCTGAACGACAGCTTTATGTACTTGTCGGACTTCATTAAAACAATAAACAGCACAATCGAGCTGATTGCGTTGGATATAACGGTGGCAATGGCAACTCCGTTTACGGTCATTTTAAGGACTATTACAAAGAATAAATTCAAAAGCACGTTGAGGCAGCCGGAGAGCGCAAGCACTATAAGCGGAGTTTTTGTATCGCCCACGCTTCTGAAAACGGCCGACAGGAAGTTGTACAACAGTATTACGGGCAAGCCGAGCAGATATATGCGAAGATACAGAACGGCATACGGCAGTACATCCTCCGGAATGCTCATAACCGATAAAATTTGCACGGCAAAAATTTCACAGGGTATCATTACAAGAAAACCGCCGATTATTGCGGTGAGCACCGAGGTGTGAACCGCACGCTGTACGGTTTCTCTGTCGTCCCTGCCTATTGCGTTCGCTATTATTACATTTGTACCGAGGGCTATACCTATAAACAGGTTGAGTATCAGCCCGATTACCGGGCTGTTCGCTCCGACGGCGGCAACCGAGGCTGTTTTGGCTGCGCCCGTGAAGTTTCCGACTACGGCTAGATCCGAGGCGTTGAAAAGCTGCTCAAGTATTGCTGTTGCGGCCACGGGCAGCGCAAATCGCGGAAGCTTGTTCCATATAGGGCCGTTTATCATATCCATTTTGTTACTGTTTTTTAACTTCGTCTTTTTCGGCATAATTATCCTTTTTGCATTTACGTATTTTTTATTTCGGTATTGTTTTTTTAGCTGTATCGCCTTGTAGGACGCAAAACAATTATATCACCAAAAAAATTAACATCAATATACAGATATGATAAATTTGAGCGCCGCATCGCGAAAAGTAGTGTAAAAACCGCAAAGCACCGCTACATTATGCGTTGAGGTAACCGAACTTACTCTTGGTCGGTTAAACCTATAAAATAATCGGCAGAAACATTATAAAATTGACAGAGCTTGATTAAATCCTCGATTTTCAATTCCGCTCTTCCGGTTTCGATATGGTTGTAGCCCTGTTGGGATTTGTTGATGATTTCACCTACTTGCTTTTGTGTTAAATCTCTGTCTTCCCTGATGTTTCTCATCCTTGTTCTGTAATCCATTTCCACAAAACCTCCATTGTAATTTGTGAAAATGTTAGCATACTCAAAAGCTGAGTATTGACATATACTCAATAATTGAGTATTATCATAAATGAAGTATTTTATTATTGAGAAGGAGTTGTAAATAAATGGAAAAACAGAAAACGTCATCAAAACGTAAAGCGGCAATCAAAGTGATTGTGGCGGTATTGCTGATAGCTATAATGACCGGCATATCGTTCGCAGTCGCAAATTTTGTGCACAACAGAAAAAGCGTGCAGGCATCAAGCGTTAAAAACGGCTTGTCCGCATACGAGCTTGCGGTGCAGCAGGGATATGCGGGAAGCCTTGATGATTGGCTTGTTTCTCTCCAGGGTAAATCGGCATATCAGATTGCCGTCGATAACGGATATTCGGGCAGTGAAAAGGATTGGAGCAAAACCCTTACCGCAATGTCGAAAAAAGATAAATCCGATATCAGCTCCGCAGCATTTTCGGAAAAAGGCGACCTTGTAATTACGCTTTCCGACGGAACAAAAATCAACGTCGGTAAGGCGGTCGGCGCAAGCGGCAAAGACGGAAAAGACGGTAAGGACGGCATAGGAATAAAATCTGCAAAAATCAATGATAAGGGCGAGCTTGTCATTTCCTATTCCGACGGCAACAGCGTAAATCTTGACAAGGTTGTCGGTGAAACAGTAAACAACGAAGTCGGTATTGCTTCTTCGATTATAAATGAAAAAGGCGAACTGGTGTTGACTTATACAAACGGCAAAACTGCCAACCTCGGCGGAGTAGTCGGCAAAGACGGTCGTGACGGCAAAAACGGTGCTGACGGAAAAGATGGCAGAGACGGTACCGACGGTACGAGTGGAACGGACGGTATAAGCATTTCCGCAGCGGTTATAAATGAGTCGGGTGAGCTTATTATTTCATATTCGGACGGGACGACGGCCAACCTCGGTAAAGTAGTAGGTTCCGACGGTATAAACGGTGTGAACGGCACAAACGGTAAAGACGGCATAAGCGTTTCTTCCGCCGAAATCAATTCGGAGGGTGAGCTTGTGCTCTCGTTCTCTAACGGTCAGCGTGCCAATGTCGGAGCGGTTGTCGGCGCAAAAGGCGACAAAGGCGATAAAGGCGATAAAGGCGATAAAGGCGAGCAAGGCTTGCAGGGAGCAAAAGGCGAAAAGGGTGACAAAGGTGAAAACGGTCTTAACGGTTCGGACGGTATAGGAGTTAAAAAGTCCGAAATCAACAGCGCAGGTGAGCTTGTAATCACATACACAAACGACCTCACCGAAAACCTCGGCCCCGTTGTCGGTGCAAAAGGTGACAAGGGAGACAAAGGCGACCAAGGCGTACAGGGTGAAAAAGGCGAAAAAGGTGACCAAGGCGTTCAAGGTGAAAAGGGTGACGCGGGTCTCAACGGAACCGACGGCAAAGACGGAAAAGACGGCACCGGTATAAATAATATTGAAATTTCAAATGACGGAAATCTTTTAATTACTCTTACGAACGGAACTTCGCTTAATCTCGGAAACATAAAGGGCGCAAAGGGCGACCAAGGCATTCAAGGCGAAAAGGGTGACAAGGGCGACGCAGGCCTCAACGGAGCAGACGGCACGAACGGCACTGACGGCATAGGCGTTGCAAGCAGCGAAATAAATGCTCTCGGTGAGCTTGTTATAACATACAGCGACGGTAACACGGTAAATCTCGGCAGAGTGGTAGGCAATGACGGCGCACAGGGAGTTCAAGGCGAAAAAGGCGAAAAAGGTGACAAGGGCGACCAAGGCATACAGGGTGAAAAAGGCGATAAGGGCGACGCAGGCCTTGGCGGTGCAGACGGTAAAGACGGTACGAACGGCACCGACGGCGTAGGCGTTGCAAGCAGCGAAATAAATGCTCTCGGCGAACTTGTTATAACATACAGCGACGGTAACACGGTAAATCTCGGCAAGGTAGTCGGCAATGACGGCGCACAGGGAGTTCAAGGCGAAAAAGGTGACAAGGGCGACCGAGGCATTCAGGGCGAAAAAGGCGAAAAGGGCGACCAAGGCATTCAAGGCGAAAAAGGCGACAAGGGCGACCAAGGCATACATGGCGAAAAAGGCGAAAAAGGCGACGCAGGTATCAACGGTACAAACGGAGCTGACGGTGTAGGCATTACAGCTGTTACAATAAATGCCGATAACGAGCTTGTGCTTTCGTTCTCAAACGGCAACGTTATAAACCTCGGCAATATCAAAGGTTCAAAGGGCGACAAGGGAGATAAAGGCGACAGCGGACTTAACGGAAAAGACGGCGTCGGTATACAAAATGTCGATGTGTCGGCTGACGGCGCATTGACCGTAACGCTTACAAACGGCACGGTTCTTAACCTCGGCAACATCAAGGGTGCCGACGGCTTAGGCATAACCAAGGCGGAAATCAATACCTCCGGCGAGCTTGTTTTGACCTATTCAAACGGCGACGTCAAAAATCTCGGCAAGGTAACGGGCGAAAACGGTACGAATGGTGCAAACGGCGCCGACGGAATCGGTATTAAGTCGCTCACACTCTCCCCGGACGGCGAGCTTGTGGTTACAATGTCCGATAATTCCATATCCAACCTCGGCAATATCAAGGGCGAAAAAGGCGACAGAGGCGAGCAGGGTCAGCAGGGACTTCAGGGCACCAAAGGCGCCGACGGACGCGGAATCGCAAAAACCGAGCTTATAAACGGTGAATTGGTAATAACATATACCGACGGGACAAGTGATAATTTGGGAAGCGTAAGCGGAACGGTGGTATCCGACAGTATACTTATGTTGAAATTTGACACCTTAGAAGACGGAACTCTTCAAGTATCCTTAAAAGATGATTATAAAAGTCTAGCTCGGTATATTGTAATTCCTTCAACATTTGAAGGGAAAACGGTCACAACAATAGCCGAAAAAGGATTTGATGGTGCAAGCTTAGTTGAAATATATTTACCTGAAACGATAGATACTATTGGGGAAGCAGCATTTGCAAGTTCTATAAAATTAGCGAAAGTAAACATTCCGAATGGCGTAGACGAGATAAAACCTCACACGTTTTATAATTGCCCAAATTTAAATAGCATAACCATTCCCAATACTGTAACAAAAATTGGTGAGCAGGCTTTTTATGATTGCTCAAACTTAAATAGCATAACCATTCCCAATACTGTAACAAAAATTGGTTCGCAGGCTTTTGCGGGAACGGGTTTAACGGAAGCCGTGTTCGAAAATCCGTCAAATTGGCAGTATTACTATTTGGATGATAATTGGAGTGGAGCAACAAACAAAAAGTATGTAGTAACAGATTTAACCAACGACCAAATGTCAAATAAAAAAACTGCAGCCGAGTTGTTAACAAGTGAAGAAAAGTATCAAGTTGGTAGTTGGAAAGCAGATAAATACAGTAAACCTAATCCCGTCTATCGTTATCGCACCTATGAGCGTGTCGGTTGAGACAGTTTGTTTTATAATTTGAACAAGGAGACATTATATAGAATTAAAAGCAAAGATATTTCAGAAAATGATAGATAAACAAAAAGGTGTAAACAGCTATTTTTGTTAAAATAATTTTATTAAGGGGATATTACTATGTGCTCAACAAACGAAGAAAAAACACTCAACGATGCTTATTTGATTGTTAAAGGCGAGGGAGAAGAGATGAAAAAGATTTCATACCGCACCAATCTTATAGACGCATTTAAGGACGATAATGCTGTATATTCTGAAATACAGCACATTAACACAGATGCAAAAGGATTAAGGGAAATAGCCGGCATTGCAGAAAAACACGGCTATAGGATTTATCATCTTACACAGTTGTAATTTGTAAATTTATTTTATACATAACAACCCCGCTGCGCAGCATCTACGGAGCGGGGTCGTTTTTTATCTATATAGTGTGAGATTTTTTGCCGTGAAATTCGGTTTTGCACATTAAACCGTTAAAATTTATCGGCGGTTTTATGTATTAAATCGTTGAAATATTTTAATTTGTGTGATAAAATAGCTTTTATCGGAATCGCACACGGCGATACGGGAATGAGAGCTGCCGAAGCATCTCGGCGGCTCGTTTTATTTTTGCTTTTAAGAGGAGTGCTGAAATGACGTCATCAACTGTATGCATTTTGGCGACGATATTTATTTATCTCGTCGGAATGCTCGTAATCGGATTTCACTATGCCAAAAAGAACGAGTCCTCAACCGACTTTTATCTCGGCGGCAGAAAACTCGGCCCTCTCGTCACGGCAATGAGCGCCGAGGCGAGCGATATGTCAAGCTATTTGCTTATGGGCTTGCCGGGCCTTGCGTATCTGTCGGGTGTTGCCGACGTCGGCTGGACCGCCATAGGACTTGCCGTAGGTACATATCTCAACTGGCTTTTAACTGCCGGCAGACTTCGCAGATATACCCATAAAACCGACTCTTTCACCTTGCCGCAGTTCTTTTCGCACCGTTTCCGCGATAAGAAAAACATATTATCGTGTATGGCGGCTTTGATTATAATAATATTTTTCATTCCCTATACGGCGTCGGGCTTTGCCGCCTGCGGAAAGCTGTTTTCGTCGCTGTTCGGTATGAATTATATGACCGCAATGCTGATTTCGGCAATAGTAATAGTTGCCTACACGGCTGCGGGCGGATTTTTTGCCGCCTCTACCACCGACTTTGTTCAGAGCATTATTATGACCGTGGCTATTGTGTTTGTACTGATATATGCCACCGTGTCGGCAGGCGGCGTCTCGGCTGTTGCGGAAAACGCAAAACAGCTTCCCGGTTATCTTTCGTTCGTTTCGTCATATTCCGAAACTACGGGCGAGAGCGAGCCGTACAACCTTTTGCACATAATCACAACTCTTTCGTGGGGACTCGGTTATTTCGGTATGCCGCATATCCTTCTTCGCTTTATGGCGATTGAGGACGAGAAAAAGCTTAAACTCTCAAGAAGAGTTGCGTCTGTTTGGGTCGTTATAGCAATGGCTATGGCCGTGCTTATAGGTATAGTCGGCAGAGGCCTTTCAAGTACGGGACTTATCGACAGCCTCCACGGAAATGATACGGAAACGGTTATAGTTCGCGTAGCCGGTCTTCTTTCAACCCACGGTGTTTTCCCGGCACTTATGGCAGGTCTTATTTTGGCGGGAATTCTTGCAAGCACAATGTCCACGGCAGACTCACAGCTTTTGGCTGCCGCATCGAGCGTATCCGAGAATATATTGCGCGAGACCTTGGGACTTAAAATTTCGGAGAAGAAGAGTATGCTTGCCGCAAGAATTACGGTAGTTATAATAGCGATACTCGGCGTTGTTATAGCCAGAAATCCCGACAGTTCGGTATTCGGCATAGTTTCGTTCGCTTGGGCAGGCTTCGGCGCGGCGTTCGGACCGCTCGTTATATGCGCGCTCTTCTGGAAGCGCACAAATCTCCCGGGCGCAATCTCGGGTATGGCTGTCGGCGGAATAATGGTATTTGTTTGGAAATATCTTATAAAGCCGCTCGGCGGAGTTTTCGGAATATATGAGCTTTTGCCGGCGTTCCTTATTGGACTTATCACAATAATTGTTGTGAGCCTTTGCACCAAAGCTCCGAGCAAGGAAATAACCGATGAATTTGACGAGGTCAAAGCTATGGGTAAGGCAAAATAAGCGGTAGCTTTGTCAGGTTTTAATTTTGTCTTTTCGGGGTGCCGGATTTTGTTCGGCACCCTGTTTTTATGATGCTGTTAATAATTTGTTTGCAATTTCAACAAGAAATAACATTCAAAATATACCGTTGTTTATTCTGTTCTACAAAAATAAATTTTGTCCTATAAGATTATTGACAAATTATTCTAAAAAGACTATTGTATTAGCAATGTATCAGTCAAATGCAATGAGCAGGACATGACTATTCGTATCACCGCTTTCAGAAAGCCGTCGGCAGTGCGAGACGGCAGCAAGGCACGTTTGGCTCTCACCTGTTAGCAGCTTCGGTGAAAGATTTTCCAGTAGTCGAAGCCGGAAACCCACCGTTAACGGGGCGCGCCATCCATTATGGGCGGCGGTCGAGAGGCCGACAGTAAAATATCGGCAAGCAAAGTGGTATCGCGGAAGTAAATTTGCAACGGCGCAAATATACGTTTTGTAAGTTTAGCCTTCGTCTTTGCACGGGCTACCCGAAAGCGGGTATGCTGTGTGAGGACGAGGGCTTTTTGTTTTGCGAAAATGCATTCGGCTGAGAATCTTTTTTAAGAGAAGGGTTAGAAAAATGAACACACTTGTAATTGTGCTTATCGCGGCGGTTGTCCTTGTGGCAGCGTATCTGCTTTACGGACGCTGGCTTGCGAAAAAATGGGGAATAGATCCCAAGGCGCAGACTCCTGCCGTAAAATACAACGACGGCAAGGACTATGTACCGACAAACGGCTGGACCGTTTTCAGCCATCAGTTTTCTTCGATAGCCGGTGCAGGCCCCGTAACCGGCGCTATACAGGCGGCGGCTTTCGGCTGGCTTCCGGTACTCCTTTGGGTGTTGCTCGGCGGCGTATTTTTCGGAGCGGTCACGGACTTCGGCGCTCTTTATGCCTCGGTTAAAAATGACGGTAAATCCATGGGCGTGCTTATTGAAAAATACATAGGCAAAACAGGGCGTAAGCTTTTCCTTTTGTTCTGCTGGCTGTTTACTTTGCTTGTAATAGCGGCATTTGCCGATATGGTTGCAGGAACATTTAATGCATATACCGTAAAGGACGGCGTTTCGGTACTTTCCGATGCCGCAAATACAAACGGCTGTGCAGGCACCATTTCAATAATGTTTATGGTATTCGCCGTAATATTCGGACTTATCCAAAAGAAATTCAATCTCTCCGGCTGGAAGGAAGCCGTTGTCGGTCTTCTTTGTGTGGTGGCTTCCTTTGCTATCGGTATGCATTTCCCGCTCATCCTCTCAAAGGACGCATGGAGCTATATTACATTTGTTTATATCTTCTTTGCGGCGGTGCTTCCCATGTGGCTCTTAAAGCAGCCGCGTGATTATATGACCACGTTTATGTTTATCGGTATGATAGCCGGTGCGGTTATAGGACTGCTTGTAGCTCACCCAACAATGAATCTTCCCGTATTTACAGGCTTTACAAACGAAAAGCTCGGCACACTGTTCCCGATACTCTTCGTAACGGTTGCGTGCGGTGCTGTTTCGGGCTTCCACAGCCTTGTATCCTCCGGAACCTCATCAAAGACCATTGAAAACGAAAAAGATATGACAAAGGTCGGCTACGGCGCAATGGTACTTGAGAGCCTGCTCGCAGTGCTTGCTCTTTGCGTAGCTGGCGCGGCGGCTTCTCAGGACGGCACACCTGCATCGGGCACGCCTTTCCAGATATTCAGCCGCGGCGTTGCCGGCTTCTTTGAAATGTTTGGCATTCCCGTACACTTCGCTACGGTATTTATGACAATGTGTGTTTCGGCACTTGCGCTTACAAGCCTTGACGCCGTTGCGCGTATAGGCAGAATGAGCTTCCAGGAGTTGTTTGCGGTTGACGATATGAAAAACGCGAAGCCTTGGCGCAAGGTTCTCTGCAATCCGTATTTCTCAACAATTATTACGCTTCTTTTCGGCTTTGTACTTACAAAAATCGGATATGCAAACATCTGGCCGCTGTTCGGTTCGGCAAACCAGCTTTTGAGCGCTCTCGTACTTATAACCCTCTGCGTATTTATGAAGGTTACGGGCAGAAGCAACAAGATGCTCTTCCCGCCGATGATAATAATGCTTTGCGTTACGTTTACGGCACTCGTTCAGCGCCTTATAGCTATGGTAAAGGCTATAAGCACAGCCGCAGCGGTTACGATTCCCGCAGGCGAGACCACTTGGGGCAAGGTGTTCTTAAACAACGGACTTCAGCTTGTCATAGCTGTTTTGCTTATAGTGCTCGGCCTTACAATAGTTATTAACTCTATGAAGAGCTATGTTAAGAGCAAAAAGAACAGCGAGAAAAAAGAAGAAAAAGTAAACGGCTGATCAATACCGTTAAAACGGACAGGGGACTGTAAAAACGATGTTTTACAGCCCCTTGTTTTTTGCTTTTTATTATTTGATTTTAACGAGAGCTTTTATGCTCCTATAACACCCGAAGAGGGACAGCTGAAAATACCGACCGTTTTGCCGTTAAGCTTATATGAAGAGGTTGCGAGATTTTCCTTTGACCACAGCTTTTCGTACAGCTCATAGAGCTCCTGCGGCGAAAGATTTTCGAGCGACGGTATTTTTTGTCCGCTTTCGGCGAGTATTTTATTCTTTGCTTCTTCCGAAGAAGCCATGGCGGCTATGTCATTTATCGCAAGAGATTTGTTGTAAAGTCCCCAATCGGAGTCTTTGTAAGAGGTAGTTTTGTAATTCCACAGCGTGTAGCTTATAAGAGCGCTGTCCATAAGCGAAACGGCGTCACCGCAGAATACTGTCGGGTTAAATTCACCCATATAGACCGCAACTTTGTATTGGCGTCTTGCCTTTTTCATAGAACGGATAAGCTGTTTTGTCGTCTTTTTCTCCTTATCGTAGGAGTGAAGCTGATACATCATATTCGACCAGCCCATCTCGGAGGGGCCGGGTAGTTTATCCATTCGCCAAAGCGCCTCTACGGTTATTATGTGGTCACGGTCTGCGGAGCGTATGGCTTTTATCATTCTGTCGTATACCGCTTTTCTGAGCGTCACGTCCTGCCACGGGTCAGCGGCGTTTTCGGGCAGAACACCGTGTTCGGTGTCCGCGTTGTTGAGCGGCTCGTTCATAACGTCGTATGCTGCAACGCAGGTGCGGTCTTTATACCGTGTCGCTATTTTTATCCAGAGATTTTCCATTATGACCTGATAATTCTTATCACTATACAAAAGATTTCTCCCGGTCTTACCCGACGAATGGTCGCCGTTTTGACCGCCGGGGCAGCCGTGCATGTCAAATATCAGATACAGGTTGTATTTTTCCGCCATTTCACAGGCAAAATCAAGCTTTACAAATCCCGGATTTTCGTCATCGTTCTCGGTTATGTATGTGCCGTTTTCGTCCGACATAAAGTTTCTGTACCAGAAGGGTATTCTGATGCAGTTAAATCCGAGAGCTTTAACATTTTCAAAGTCCTCTTCGGTGATGTAATTGTCACGGTAGCTTTTAAAAAGCTCTGCGGTTTTTTCTTCCCCGAAAAGAAGCGTGAATTTATTTAAGGTGTCAAGTTCCGCCCAGCCGTCGTCCGTTCCGCCCTTTACGGTAAGACTCCTGTCGAGGCTCATAACGGGGCACATCCAGGTCTCCTGCAAGAGCCAACCTCCGAAGTTGACGCCGCGAAGCTGTATGCCGCTGTCGCTGCCGTCTGTGAGGTAGCCGTCCTCGCTGACTCGCAAGAGCTTGGAGTTGTCGGTTTCACGCCGCATTTTCGGCTTCTGCCCGCAGGACGAAAGACAAAACAGCAAAGCCGCAGACAGTATAACGCAAACTAACCTTTTCATAACACCGCTCCTATTGTTAATTGTTTTTTTATTCGATTGACGAGTAATCTATTTTTCTGTTTTTGAAATAGTATTCCCTGTCGTGCTCGCCGACATCACGCATTACGCGGCACGGATTTCCGACGGCGACCACAGATGACGGAATATCCTTTGTAACAACGCTGCCCGCGCCTATGACGGTGTTATCGCCTATCGTAACGCCGGGCAGAATAAGCGCGCCTGCGCCTATCCAGCAGTTCTTGCCTATATGAATCGGCATATTGTATTGGTATTCCTTTGCTCTGAGCGTGGGATCTATCGGGTGACCGGCGGTTGCCACGGTAACGTGAGGGCCGAACATTGTGTTGTCGCCGACGTATATGTGAGTATCGTCAACAAGCGTCAAGCCGAAATTGGCATAGATATGATTGCCGAAGTGTACATGCTCTCCGCCGAAGTTTGAGTGAAAAGGAGGTTCTATGTAGCAGTCATCGCCTATTTCCGCAAACATCTCCCTGAGCATTTCCTCGCGCTTTTTAAGCTCGGTCGGCCGAGTCATATTAAAGTTGTAAAGCCTGTCGAGACGCTTTAATTGATGCCGCATTATCTCTTCATCGCCGGGTAAATACAATTCACCGGTGTGCATTTTGTCTTTCATGGAGCTCATTTAAATTCCTCTTTCTCTCTTTTATTGACATAAATTATAATTGATATTATCATAAGTATATCATTTTTGTATACAGCTTTCCACTATAAAGTTTAACGGAGGAATTACAATGGAATACAGAAAATTCGGAGATACCGTGGTTGCGAGATTTGACCGCGGAGAGGAATTTACAAGCTCGCTGCAAGAGCTCTGTGAAAAGGAAAATATTAAGCTGGCGTCCGTTTCGGCGATAGGCGCATTAAATGCGTTTACCGCAGGAGTATATATGGTGGACGAGAAAAGATATGTGAAAAACGAATTTAAAGGCTGCTTCGAGATCGTTTCGCTCACGGGAACCGTAAACACCAAAGACGGCAAGTATTACAGCCATCTGCACATAAGCGCCGGAGACGAGAGCGGCCGTGTTTTCGGCGGACATCTTAATGAGGCACATATCAGCGCGACCGCCGAGGTCGTAATAAGGATAATAAACGGTGAGGTCGACAGGTTTTATGACGATGCTACGGGCCTTAATCTGTTTAAATTTTAAGCCGACTCAAATTAGAATATGCGTCGTGCGCTCTTTGGGGCGTTCGGCGCTTTTTTTAATTCCTGTTGACAAATGGATAATGTGTGTTATACTAAATTAGTTCAATTTAGAACTAATTGAGGTGATGTGATGACCCCGATAGAATTTCTGTCGGACTCGGCAAAACTGTATCAGGATACGGTCTTGCCCGTCTGCAAAAAGTACGGGCTTACGTATATGGAATTCGGTGTATTGATGTTTCTTTACAACAATCCGCAATATAATACTGCGGCACAGATAGTTTCGATGCGGCACATACCTAAGTCGCACGTTTCAATCTCTGTAAAATCGCTTATGGAAAAGGGGCTGCTGCGCGGCGAAAAGTGCAAGGACAAGCGTGCTGTGAGACTGTCGGTGACGGAATTTGCCGAGGAGATAGCAAGAAGCGGAAAATCGGCTCAAAAAAACTTTGTTGATACGCTTTACGGCGGGTTTTCCGAGGCGGAGCGCAGTGCATTTTCTGCGTTGCTTGATAAAATGGAAACAAATGTTGCGGAACATTTTGATTTGAAACGGAGTTGACACAATGGATAAGGACAAAGAATTTCTCGGAACGGAAAAAATAGGCAAGCTGCTGTTTCGCCTTGCCGTGCCTACCGTAATTGCGCAAATTGTAAATATGCTTTACAATATTGTTGATCGCATATATATAGGGCATATCCCCGGTGAGGGCAGCGCGGCTCTGACGGGAGTGGGCGTATGTATGCCTATAATTATGATAATTTCGGCATTTGCGGCGCTTGTAAGCGCCGGCGGCGCACCGAGAGCCTCGATAAGTCTCGGCAAGGGCGATAAGGACGGCGCAGAAAAAATACTCGGAAGCTGTTTCTTACTTCAGCTTATATTATCGGTCATGCTGACTGCCGTTTTGCTTATATGGGACAGAAAGCTTCTGCTGATGTTCGGAGCGAGCGAAAATACAATAGATTACGCTGCGGCTTATATGGATATTTATGCCGTCGGAACGATTTTTGTTCAGCTTACATTGGGCTTAAACGCGTTTATAACGGCTCAGGGCTTTGCAAAAACAGGTATGCTCACCGTTATAATAGGCGCGGCGGCAAATATAGTGCTTGACCCGCTGTTTATATTTGTTTTCAATATGGGAGTGCGCGGAGCAGCTGTTGCCACGGTAATTTCTCAGGGCGTATCGTGCGTTTGGGCGGTGTGCTTTTTGCTGTCGAAAAAGACCGGACTTAAAATTCGGCTCAAAAATATGCGCCTGTCGCTTAAAATCATAATGCCGTGTATTGCCTTGGGACTTGCGACATTTATTATGCAGGCGAGCGAGAGCGTAATTTCCGTGTGCTTCAATTCTTCTCTTTTAAAATACGGCGGCGATATAGCGGTCGGCGCTATGACAATACTAACAAGCGTAATGCAGTTTGCATTGCTTCCCTTACAGGGAATAGGGCAGGGTGCCCAGCCTATAATGAGCTACAATTACGGCGCACGAAATCCGGACCGTGTAAAAAAGACCTACCGTCTTTTGCTTATTGTCAATATGATTTACGCCGTGATTTTGTGGGCGGCGATAATGCTGTTCCCAAAGGTGTTTGCCGGAATTTTCAGTTCCGATTCGGAGCTTGTCGGGTTTGCCGCAAAGGCACTCAGAATTTACTTAGGAGGGATGTTCCTTATGGGCGCGCAGATAGCCTGCCAGATGGCGTTTGTGTCAATAGGCAATGCTCCGTGCTCTATAATAGTAGCCGTTGTGCGCAAATTCGTTTTGCTGATACCGCTTATCTATATAATGCCGCATATAATATCCGATAAGGCCATTGGTGTTTATACCGCAGAGCCGATAGCCGATGTTTTGGCCGTAACCTTCACGCTCATACTGTTTGCGTTCAGATTCAGAAGCGCAATGAAAAAGCTTGAAAAGCCCGAAGCAGCCGAAAAATGACATTGAAAAAAGACACGATGAAAATCGTGTCTTTTTGTTTAACGCATTTGTTTTACAGGGACGTTAAACCGGAATTGTGCCGACTGAAATATCCGTCCGGTTACTCCGAAACATCATTCTCCGGTCAGCAGCATTCTGTCATTGTCAAGCTCTTTCCCCGACTTTTGACGGTAGAGTCCCAAAAGGTCCTGAACGGTCATATTGTTTCTTTCGTCACCCTTTAGGTCAAGCACCGATTTGCCGCATTCAAGCATAATTGTGCGTGTGCCGAGATTGAGCGCGGATTTTATATTATGCGTAATCATCATGGTTGTGATGCTGTTTTCCGCCACAATCCGCTGCGTGATGTCAAGCACCTTTTCGGCTGTGAGAGGGTCGAGCGCCGCGGTATGCTCGTCAAGCAAGAGAAGCTTCGGCGTTACAAGCGTGCTCATCATAAGCGTTACAGCCTGCCTCTGACCACCCGAAAGCTGACCCATTTTTGTCTTTAGTCTGTCCTCAAGACCCATATTGAGTTTTAGGAGCTTTTCTCTGAAGAATTCAATGTCTCTTTTTTTGAGCGCAGGCGAAAAGAGGTGCCTTGTCGCTTTTGAATAGACAAGCGCGAGATTTTCTTCAATCGTAAGGTCGGGAGCCGTGCCGCGCATCGGGTCCTGAAAAAGCCTCCCTATGTTTTTGGCTCTGATGTGCTCTTTTTGGTAAGTTATGTTTTTTCCGTCGAGGACTATTTTACCGCCGTCACACAAAAACTCGCCCGCAATCGCGTTAAACAGCGTGGATTTGCCTGCACCGTTAGAGCCTATTACGGTGATGAATTCGCCCTTATCAAGCGATAATGAAATCCCGTCAAGAGCCTTATGCTCGTTTGGCGTTCCCTTTAAAAATGTTTTGGAGAGATTTTTAATTTCAAGCATTTTTCATACCCTCCCTTTTCATTTTTCTGTCGGAGATTGCGTTTCTTATGGCCGGCACCGACAGCGTTACGGCAACTATAACCGCCGACAGCAGCTTTAGCGCGTTTGCCGAAAATACATTTGTCTCAAGCGCAAAGGCGACTATCATTCTGTAAATTACGGAACCGACGACTGCCGAAACAAGCCCTACTGAAAGCGAGCGTTTGCCGAATATGACTTCGCCTATTATTACCGAGGCGAGACCTATAACTATCATACCGCTGCCGGAGTTTACGTCGGCAAAGCCCTGTGTTTGAGCTATCACGGCACCCGAAAGTGCAACGAGCGCGTTTGATATTGCAAGTGCGGTTACGGTGGTTATGTCGGTATTTATCGAGGAGGCTCTTACCATATCCTTATTGTTGCCCGTGGCTCTTATACATAAGCCGAGAACGGTTTTAAAGAACATAATCAGCAGTGCTACGCATATCGCGCAGATTACCGCCGCCAAAATCATTTTAGGCAGATCCCCCGAGCTGTTTTCGCCGAACAGTGACGCGAAACCGTCATAAAATCTCTTTTTGCCTATCAAAGATACATTGGGAGCACCCATAATAGTTATATTGACTGTGTAAAGACCGCTCATGGTGAGTATTCCGGCAAGTATCGGGTGAATTTTTGCTTTTGTTTGTAAAAATCCCGTGACAATTCCTGCGGCAAAGCCGGCGAATACGGCCGCCATAAGACCCAAAAACGGATGACCCGAAGCGCACAGGACTGCGGAGACGGCAATGCCGAAGGCGAAGCTTACGTCAACGGTGAGGTCGGGAATGTTCAGTATGCGGAATGAAATATAGACGCCGAGTGCCAAAAGAGCGTATTGAAAGCCGAGCAGCACCGCGCCCGAAACAACAGAAAGCATAAGCTTTCCTCCTAACAAAAATTTAAAGGGGCTGCAAAATACTCGGAAAGCGACAACCAAAGCGGCGTGTTAAAGCTCTGCCGCCGAGATGCTTTTCGAAAATTTTCCTAACCCCTGAAAGACTCAAATTATGCGCCGATGAACTGATAGTTGCCACCGGTAGGTGTTTTAATGCCGAGTGTGCTTGCGGTCTTGCTGTTTATGACATACTGATAATCCGTGAGCGCAACTGCGGGAACCTCCGATACGGGAGTACCTTTTAAGATTTTATCAGCCATATCGGCAGCTTTTTCGCCGAGCTGTGTGTTGCTTACGCTGACGCTTGCAAGCGCGCCTTTCTGAACCATTACGGGGTCGCTGCCGTATACGGGAATCTTTTTGGCTGTTGCCGCCTCTACTACCTGCTCCATGGCAGCCTGTACGGTGGAATCTATGGGAATGTAAAGAGCATCACACTTTGCGGCGAGCGAGGTTGCGGCCGACTGTACCTCTGAGGAATTTGTAACGGTTACCTCTTCGTAGGCATAGCCGCTCTGTGAGAGGTAATCTTTAGCCTTAGCGGCGGTTTTTACGGCGTTATCTTCGCCCGAGCAGTAGAGTATGCCTATTTTTTTGACATCGGGAGTAAGCTCCTTTGCAAGGCCGAATATCTGGTCAACCGGAACTATGTTTGAGGTACCGGTTGCGTTTTTATCGGGCTTTTCCATGCTTGTCATAATGCCGGAGCCGACGGGATTTGTAACGGAAATAAATACGACGGGAGTTTTAAGGCCTTGATTTACAACTGACATTGTGGCGGGCGTAACTATCGGAACTATAATGTCGTAGTCGCCGTTTTTAAGCCCCTGGCTTATGGTGTTGAGCGCGGACTGATCGCCCTGTGCATTTTTGATGTCAAATATCATCTGCGCTTCATCGTAGCCGAGTGTTCTCATCTCCTGAATAAATGACTCTCGCATCTCTGCGAAGGCGCCGTTGTCTGCGAGCTGAACTATTGCGACCTTGTACTTCTTACCGGTGTTGTTTGTGCCGGGGTCGGAGTTCGTGGTGCTGTTTGTTTTGCCTGTGCTTTGGCAGGATGCAAATGTGAGCACCGTGAGCATAAGTGACAGCATAACTGCAAAAAACTTTTTCATTTTAAAATCCTCCTGAAATCTTCTGTATAATAAAAAAGCTGCCCTTGTAAAAATACAAGGACAGGAAATTACCTGCGGTACCACCTTGATTAGCGTAAAACGCTCACTCTGACGGAATACTGACATATTCCTCTTTCTGTAACGTGAAAGCTCCGTCGCAACTTTTCATTGCGCCCTCAGCGGACCATTTGTCTGCACCGTAACAGCCGGACTCACACCGCCTCCGGCTCGCTAAATGTTCGTTTTGCAGTTTTACTTCCGTTTCATCGGTTTAGGTCATTAAAACACACTTTAAATTTTTTGTCAAGGGTTTATTTTTGATTTTTTTGTGATACAATAACATCGGTATAGTTGCTTTGCGCGGTACCGATATTTTCCCAAGGGGCGTGTTACACAATGGTAAGGCATATTATTTTTTGGACATTTTCCGACAATGTCAATGATTCAAACCGTAAAGAGGTACTGAAAATGATGTCTGACTCGGCTAAGAATCTCGTCGGAAAGATTCCGGGACTCATAAAAGCGGAAATCGGTGAAAACTTCGCCGACAGCGACTGCGATTTTGTATTTTATGCGGAATTTGAGCGTATGGAGAATATTCCGGCATTTCAGGTGCATCCGCTGCATGTTGCCCATAAGGAGCGTTCGGCGCCGTATGTAAAAACACGCTTTGTCGCAGACTATGTTTCGGAGTAATCAAAACATTAAACATTATTTAATATCGTTGAGCGTCTCGTAAGCTAAGTCCGGCAGGTCTGTAAAGACTGCGTCCGCACCGTTTTTTTCGAGGCGCTTCATTATTTTCGGGTCGTTTATGGTCCAGTACTGAACGGCTATACCGTAGCTGTGGGCGTAATTTATAAGCCTTGTAGTACCGAGGTTGAAGAAGTAATCCTTATACGGAATGTGCAGATATTTAAACTTGAAATGACCCTGCTTATACGGAATGTGAAAGAAACTCTGAAAATAGAATCTGACCACCTCGTGTATTGTGGCCGAACGTGTTATGTCGGGATATTTTTCGTCAAGATACCGAATATTGCTCTTGTGAAATGAGGCTACGGCCGTGCGTGAGAGCATATTATACTTTACCAAAAGGCGGTGAAGCTCATCTGCGGTGCGGTAACCGATGTCACCGTCGTTTTTAATATCAACGGTAAAGGTGTAATCCCCGTACGGAGCAAGAAAATCAAATACGTCGCTGAGCCTTATAATGCGGAGTGAGTCCGGAATTTTGTCGCCTCGCAGACCCTCGTAAGGTATAGAACCGTCGGGAAGAACAAACTTTTCGCCCATATTAAGCTTTCGCAGCTCCTCAAAGCTCAGGTCACACGGCAACACGCCGGACTTGCCGAAATATTCCTCCGAATCGCTTGTGCGGTCAAGCGTGTCGTCATGCAGGACTATTATTTGGCCGTCCTTTGTGAGGTGCAGGTCAAATTCAAAGCCTTCAAGTTCGAATTTATCCCTGTTCTTAATCATATTCTGAAAGGCGAGCAGAGTATTTTCCGGAGCGAGCCCTGCCCCGGAGCGATGAGCCAAAACTCCCGTCTTGCCATATGGCAGTATAGCCGGATTGTCGCTCTTAATGTTCTTCTTGGGCTTGTCGGGCGTTTCCCCTCTGAATATGATACATACTAAAAATACAACCGCTGCCGTAATAAACAGCACCGTAAAAAATGTTTTCATTTTGCCCTCCCGCTTACCACGCATATAATGTGCATAATTAACAATATATATTGTATTATAAGTCGATTTATATAATAAGTCAATAAACAAAGACGAAAAGAAAGACGGACATAAAACACAAGCTTTATATCCGTCTTTTAAATTTATTTATGAGTCACCGTTATATCAGTCGTCCTTGCCGCAGCAGTATTTGTACTTTTTACCGCTTCCGCATGGGCACGGGTCGTTTCTGCCGGGCTTTTTGGCTTTTCTGACCGGCTGCTTCTTTTCACTGCCGTCGGTAGCTCCGCTTGTGGAGGTAATCTTGCCCTGCTGCTCACGTTTTGTGTCCGCTTCGGTGCGGATTACAACCGTAAGAATGCCGGTGACCGTACCCTCGCGAATGGCATCGGTCATTTCCTCAAACATATCGTAGCTCTCCATACGGAATGCTACTATCGGGTTTTGCTGACCGTAGGAGCGAAGGTAAATACCGCGCTTTAATTCCTCCATTGCGTCGAGGTGATCCATCCAGTGGCGGTCTACGTTCTGAAGAAGTATTTTTCTCTCGAGCAGGCTCATAATCTCCGCTCCGTACTTCTGCTTGCGGTCGTTGTAAAGCTTTTCGGCTTTTGAGAGGAAGTATTTAAGGTAATCGTCGGGGGTCTTGAGCTCGTCGAGCGAATCGGAACCTATAATCCAGCCGAGCTTTGTCTTCATACCGGCGAGGTTCCACTCGTTTTCGGGAAGTGACGACGGGCAGTAGAACTGAACCATACTGTCAAAGTAGTCGTTTATCATCTTCTGAATCGTTTCGTGAAGATCGGCTCCGTCGAGCACCTGATTGCGTTCGCTGTAAATCTTTTTACGCTGCTCGTTCATAACGTCGTCGAATTCGAGGACGTTGCGGCGCGTTGCAAAGTTGTTGGCCTCTACCTTTTTCTGAGCACTCTCAATTGATTTTGAAAGAATGCCGGCCTCTATCGGCATATCTCCGACTGCCTTGAAGTTGTTAAGGATATTATAGAATCTGTCACCTGCAAAGAGTCTTAAAAGGTCGTCCTCGGCAGAGAGGAAGAACTGGCTGTGACCGGGGTCTCCCTGACGTCCCGAACGGCCGCGCAGCTGATTGTCGATTCGTCTCGACTCGTGGCGTTCCGTGCCTATGATGTAAAGACCGCCTGCATTTCTAACCTTTGCGGCTTCGTCCTTGAGCTCTTCCTTGTGCTTGTTTTCAAGCTCACGGAATGTCTTTCTCGCTTCGAGAATCTCTTCGTCGGAAGTCTCTGCATAACCTGTTGCCTCGGCAATAAGCTCATCCGAATAGCCCTTTTTACGCATCTCGGCCTTTGCCATGTATTCGGGGTTTCCTCCGAGAATAATATCGGTACCGCGGCCTGCCATATTGGTGGCTATCGTCACGGCTCCGAATTTACCTGCCTGAGCTATGATTTCGGCTTCTTTTTCGTGGTACTTGGCGTTGAGTACCTCGTGCTTTATACCGCGTTTTTTGAGTGCCTTTGACAAAGCCTCGCTCTTTTCGATGCTTATCGTACCCACGAGTACGGGCTGACCGTTTTCGTGACATTCTATAATGCGGTCGATTATCGCATTGAATTTAGCCTGTTCCGTTTTGTAGAGAACGTCCGGGTCGTCGATTCTTATCATCGGCTTGTTAGTCGGAATCGAAATGACATCGAGAGAGTAAATCTCCTGGAACTCAGTGCTCTCTGTCATGGCGGTACCGGTCATACCCGAAAGCTTGTCGTAAAGTCTGAAGTAATTTTGGAAGGTGATGGTGGCGAGCGTCTTAGACTCTCTCTCTACCTTAACACCCTCCTTTGCCTCGATAGCCTGGTGCAGACCCTCGCTGTAACGACGGCCGAGCATTATACGTCCGGTGAATTCGTCAACTATGAGAACTTCTCCGTCCTTTACAACGTAGTCAACGTCGCGTTTCATAACGCCTATGGCCTTTATTGCCTGCTCTATGTGGTGGAGAACGGTTATGTTCTCGCTGTCCATAAGGTTTTCGAGGTTAAAATATGCCTCCGCCTTTGCAATACCGGATTTTGTGAGCGTTGCGGTTTTCGCCTTTTCGTCAACTATGAAGTCGCCGTCCTCGGAAAGCTCCTCCTCGGCGTTCTGCTTTGAGTCGAGCTCCTTGACGGTAACCTTTTTAAGGGTTTTTGCGAAGCTGTCGGCAATTTTATAAAGGTCTGTCGACTTGTCGCCGACGCCTGATATGATAAGGGGTGTTCTCGCTTCATCGATAAGGATCGAGTCGACCTCGTCCACGATGGCGAACGAGTGACCGCGCTGAACTCTCTGCTCCGCATAGGCTATCATATTGTCTCGAAGATAGTCAAAGCCCATCTCGTTGTTTGTGCCGTAGGTTATGTCGGCGGAGTATGCCGCCCTTCTCTCGTCGTTGTTGAGCTCGTGGACTATAAGTCCTACGGAAAGACCGAGGAATCGGTAGAGCTTGCCCATCCACTCCGAGTCGCGGCGGGCAAGATAATCGTTGACGGTTACTATGTGAACGCCTTTTCCGGAAAGAGCGTTGAGGTAAGCGGGCAATGTTGCGACGAGGGTTTTGCCCTCGCCCGTTTTCATCTCGGCAATACGACCCTGGTGAAGTATGATACCGCCGATTATCTGAACCGGGAAGTGCTTCATATTGAGAACTCTTGATGAAGCCTCGCGGCATACCGCAAATGCTTCGGGGAGAATATCGTCGAGCGTTTCGCCGTTTTTAAGTCTTTCTTTGAACTCCGGAGTCTTCGCCTTCAGCTCCTCGTCGGAAAGGCGCGAATATTCGTCCTCATAGCTTAATACCTTTTTTTGAATGGGCATTACGCGTTTTACTTCTTTCGACGAATAATCTCCGAAAATTTTGGTTAACAGTGACATTTATCGTGTTTCCTTTCGTAAAAAGAATGGAGTTTGCCGTATACGGGTTACATTATACCATACATATTTAAAAAAATCATTAAAAATTTTTATAAAATTGCAAATGCTTTTTAAATAAAATTTATTGGAAAAGTGTTCGGTTTTCGTTGACTTTAGATAAAGATTTTGTTATTATTAAATGCATAGTTATATGCTATTTCGGTTTATTTATTAAAAGAAGCGAAGGAGGAATTAAATTGACCGACACAAAAACACTTGCATACATCAATATGTATGCCGTCCTCGGAACTCTCGAAAATCTCTGTGAGCTTGACGACAAGGCCAAGGAGATATTATCCGGACTTAAAAAGCCGGTATCCGTTTGTTTCGATGTTAAGCACGGACCGTCTGCAACAATTAAATTTACAAAGAGCGGCTGCCGTATGGAAGACGGAGTGAGAGATTGCGATATTTACATACCGCTTTCTTCCTGCGAAAAATTCAACGGCGTAATTGACGGAACCGTTACTCCTGTACCGCTTAAGGGTCTTACCAAGATAGGTTTCCTTCTCAAGACCTTTACGGCCCTTACCGACCGACTTTCCGAAGTAATGCAGCCGAGCGAAGAGGCTCTTAAGGACAGGGCGTTTTTTGAGCTTTCGACTAAGCTTACATTCTACACCATTTCCGTTGCTCTGTCTCAGATAGGCAATCAGGATAAAATCGGCCAGGCAAGCGCTTCTTATATGCTTGACGGTGATATAGCATTTTGCATTAAAGACGGCCCTGCCGCAACAATTCGCGTTAAGGATCATCATCTTGTAACAATCAAGGAATATCCGAAAAAACCGAGAGCTATTATGCAGTTTGACACCATTGACCTTGCTTACGATCTCTTCAACGGCAAAGTTAATTCTCTTGAATGTATAGGTAAGGGTACCGTTGAGATTCGCGGCATGCTTTCCATGGTAGACAATATGAACAGAATACTCGACAGAGTAGCTCTGTATTTAGCATAAGGAGGGTGATAAATATGAGTAAATTCCCGGAATACAAACACACTAAGAGCCATGAATACTTTGACAGAGCCATTAAGGTAATACCCTCCGGTATTTACGGTCACCTCGGTCCCGCAGAGGGCCTTTGGGTTCCCGTTTCAAAATGGCCTTTCTATTCCGAAAAAGCAAAGGGTACATATTTTTGGGACGTTGACGGCAACAAGTACATAGATTATATGTGCGCTTACGGCCCCAATGTGCTCGGCTATAACGACCCCGACGTTGATGCTGCCGCCATGAAGCAGATGAAGCTCGGCAACTGCACAACCTCTCCGTCAAAGGTTATGGTTGAGTGTGCCGAAAATCTTGTAAATACCGTAGCTTCCGCAGACTGGGCATTCTTTGCAAAGAACGGCTCCGACGTTACAACGCTTGCGGTTATGACCGCTCGTGCACACACCCACAAGAAAAAAATGTTCTTCTTAAAGGGCTATTATCACGGCGACTTCCAGTGGGGTCAGAAGATAGACTACCCCGGCATACTTCCCGAAGAGGTTGCAAACAACGTTGTTGTTCCGTGGTTTGATCTTCAGGCTCTTGAGGACGCTTACAACGCTTGCGACGGCGACGTTGCAGGCCTCATAGCTCAGCCGTACGATCACGGCAACTTCTACGACAACCGCTGCGCCTCCAAGGAGTATTGGCAGGCTGTTCGCAAGTTCTGCGACGATCACGGTATGGTTCTTATCTTCGACGACGTAAGAACGGGCTTCCGTCTTGATATAGCCGGCTCCGACCATTATTACGGAATCAAAGCCGACCTTATCTGCTTCTGCAAGGCTCTTGCAAACGGATACAATATGTCTGCTCTCTGCGGCGGCGAGCATATGAAAGCCACCGTTTCGGGCGTTACATACACAGGCTCTTACTGGATGAGCGCAATCCCCTTCGCCGCTTCCATAGCCTGCATCGACAAGATGAAAAAGCTTAACACACCCAAGATGTTCCGCGAAATGGGCACAAAGCTTACCGATGGCTTTAAGGCTGCCGGTAAAGAGCACGGCTTTGACCTTGTGGTTACCGGTGAACCGGCACTCTTCTATCTTCGTATCGCAAACGATGACAGCCTTATGCTTCATCAGGAGTGGGTATCCGAGTGCGTAAGCCGCGGCCTGTTCCTCGCGTCACACCACAACCACTTTATGAATGCCGCCGTTACAGACGAGGACATCAAAAAGTCCATAGAGATAGCTGAGGACGCATTCTCGGTAGTTGAGAAAAATCACCCCGAGCTCAAGGGCTGATTTCAAACACGGATTTAAGGCGGCTGTGTGTGGAGCGCGGCCGCCCGTAATACAAAACTTTACATTCAGGGAGGAAAATTATGGAAAGAGCACCTTTGACCAAGGAGGAATGGCTCGCGCTTGAGAAAAAAGCCAATGATTTAAGGCATCTCTGTCTTCAGACCACGGTTTGGGCGGGAAGCGGTCATATTGGCGGCGGAATGAGCGTTATGGACATTCTTACCGTTATGTATCACAGATACCTTAACATTAAAAAGGAAGATCCGAAGTGGGAGGATCGCGACAGATTCATACTCAGTAAGGGTCACGCCGGCATAGCTTATGCACCCGTGCTTTGCGATTTCGGCTACAATGATCCCGAGCAGCTCAAGACCTTTAACCTTACAAATTCCAAGATGGGTATCCATCTTGACTCAAATAAGGTTGCAGGCGTTGACGCTTCCACCGGCTCTCTCGGCCACGGCATTCCGATAGCGGCCGGCACTGCAATTGCCGCAAGAGTTCTCGGCAAGGACTACTACACCTACGTTGTAACAGGCGACGGTGAGCTTGACGAGGGTTCAAACTGGGAAGGCCTTATGACCATCCGTCATTACAATCTTACAAACTGCATCACGATTGTTGACCGTAACCACTGCATGATAGACGGCAACACCGAGGATGTTATGAAGCTCGAACCGCTTGCGGATAAATTCGTTGCATTCGGCTTCCATACAATCGTTTGCGAGGGCAACAACATCGTTTCTCTCTGCAAGGCTATTGATGAGGCACACAAGACCAAGGATAAGCCTACCGTTATAGTTGCCGATACCATTAAGGGTGTCGGAATTAAGCTTACAAGCGGTAACTATAAGTGGCATTACGGCGCCATTGATGAAGAGATGGCAAAGGTTGCCGCAAAAGACCTTGATGAATACAGTGCTGAGCGTATAGCTCGCTGCGGAAAGGAGTTTGAATAATGGCAGGCGGATTTGTATATAACGTAATTGAGACTCCCGAGCTTTCCACCTCGGAGATTTACGGAAAAACCTTGGCGGACCTTGCCAAGGAGCATAAAGAAATAGTTGCGGTCACAGCTGACCTTGCAACCTCCACAAAGCTTCAGGACTTCACAAATGCGTGCCCCGACAGAGTTTTCAATGTCGGTATTGCAGAGCAGAATATGATCGGCGTAGCGGCAGGTATGGCAAGAGCGGGGCTCGTTCCCTTTGCCTCGACCTTCTCCGTGTTTGCTTCTCTTCGTGCGGCAGATCAGCTGCACACCGATATCTGCTATCAGAATGTCAACGCTAAAATTATAGCTACGCATTCCGGCACCTCTTTCGGTCAGGCGGGTTCTACTCACCACGCTATTGTTGACCTTGCGGTTACAAGAGCTATGCCCAATCTCACCGTTATCTGCCCGGCAGACGGTTATGAGACGGCAAATGCGGTTCGCGCCGCTTATGAAAACTTCGGCCCGTATTACATCAGAATTAACCGCGGCTTTGACCGTGTTCTTTATGATAATGAGGATTACGGCTTTGAAGTAGGTAAGGCTGTTGAGGTTCATCCCGGCACCGACATTACCGTAATAGCCTGCGGCTCCTGTGTATTCCAGGCTCGTGAGGCTGCCAAATTCCTTGAGAGTGCAGACGGACTTAAGGTTCGCGTGCTCAATATGCACACCATTAAGCCCATCGATAAAGAGGCTATCTTAAAGGCTGTTCAGGATACTCGCCGTATAATCACGGTTGAGGACCACAACATAATCGGCGGTCTCGGCTCTGCCGTTGCCGAGGTTGTTGTTGAATCCGGTAAGGGCTGCGCCTTCAAGAAGCTCGGTCACCCCGACAAGTTCGCTCCCATCGGTCTCCACGAGGACATTATGTCCATGGTCGGCATCGACGCCAACGGCATAATCGAGGCGGTTCGTGAGCTTATGCATAAGGACTTTGAGTTAGACGACAACTGGGACGATGAGGTCTGATTTTGTCTGATATCCTTTGATAAAACGAATTAATTTTTCCCTTGCGTACCACAGTACGCGGCGGTCAAACTTTAATCCGTTTTCTCTAAAGCCTATCAAACAAAATAAATTTTGCAAGGTATTCTTTGATAAAACGAATTATTTTTTCCCTTGCGTATCATAGTACGCGGCGGTCAAACTTTAATCCGTTTTCTCTAAAGCCTATCAAACAAAATGAATTTTGCAAGGTATTCTTTGATAAAACGAATTAATCAATCTCTGTCGTACCGCAAGTACGCGGCAGCGGAACTTTAATCCGTTTTCTCTAAAGCCTGTTAAACGATCGGAGATTGTTTAATACATCGCTTAAATTATTAACGGTATGCCGGTGCTTTTTCGGTTTCGGCGTACCGCTTCGGCGGAAAATCCGTTGCGATTTTTCGCGCTTTCGAGCAAATAAAATCCTCAAAAAAGGAGAGTGAAAAATTTGCATACAAAAGAAGAATTATATTCAAATAAAATATTCTTTAATGCAGCCTTACCGCTTGTTAAGGTAATTGCGAACGATGTGCCCTCGCTTAAAAAGCAGTTTGCGCACGTTCATGCGATTATTCAGGTAAGCGCTAAGGACCCGGATGCTCCGGGCGGCAAGGTCGGCATGCACTTTGTCGTAAACAGTGATGAGTGGCTTGTTCATTTAAACAAGGTAGACCCCAATCCTCACGTTGAGCTTGAATTTAAGAGCGTTGAGGCTATGAACGCATTCTTTAAGGGCAAAATGTCGCCTGCGACTTTGCCTAAGATGAAAGGTGTCGTATCACACTTTGGTGCGTTCAAGGCATTCTTAATGACGCTGCTTAAAATGTCGTCGCTTCTCGGCGCAACCGAGGCTCCGAAGGACGAGGCAACAAAAGAGCTTATGGTTAAGTGCTTCTTCTATCTTTTGTCAAGCGGTATAAGCCAGCTCAACAAGATGGGTCACGAGGATATTCACGACTGGACCAGCAAGAGCCCCGACCGTGTTTATGCATGGGCGGTTGACGGTTATCCGTCGGTTTCCGCGTATCTACGCATTAAAGCCGGCAAGTCAAGAGCAGGCAGAGGCGATTATAAGCGTGCTATGCCGTTCTTCACCTTGCGCTTTGACAACCTTGACAGTGCGCTCGGAATACTCCTCGGCACAGATGATATGCTTGAGGCGGTAAAGACGGGTCATCTTATCATGGACGGTGCTCCCGAATTCGGCGGCCAGATAGGTACATATATGCTTGAGGTTGCTGCTCTCGCAAAATAAAAAAAGACTTTATATGCCCTCCGTGCTTCTCTCGGGGGGTATTATTTTTGAACGGAGATGATATTTATGGCTGATCCATTGAAGTTTTACCTTATTACCGACCTTCATCACTATGCTCCGTCGCTCGGAACAAGCGGCAAGGCATATGAAAAGTGGAACAACAAGGAACAAAAATGCCTTGCCGAGACAGGGGCGATTATTGATGCCGCATTTTCAAAGCTCATTGCAGACAAGGACATTGACATAGTTTTGATAGCCGGTGATCTTACAAGCACGGGTGCTATGGAAAGTCATCTCGATTTGCTGCCCAAGCTGCAAAGTCTCCGTGACGCCGGGAAACAGGTGTATCTTATAACGGCTACACATGATTTTATAAGCTCGGAAATGGAACCCCTGCGGTGTGAGGGTGACGAGATTTTACCCGCAACGCCTACGCCGCGTCCGAAGCTTCGCGAGCTGTATGCGGATTTCGGCTGGGACAGAGCCGTTTCCGAGCACAAGGAGTCGTTTTCCTACTGCGTAAAGCTCAAAAAAGGATTTAGGCTTCTCTGTATGAATGACGACGGGACACCCGAACGCCACGGCTATACCGAGAGTCAAATCGAGTGGATGTTCTCGCAGATAGAAGAGGCGAAGAAGAACGGCGACTACATTTTTGTTATGAATCACCATCCGTGCCTGCCGCCGAATCCGATTTATCCTTTATTCTCGAAAAAGGATATGCTTGCAGATTATGACGAAATTACTACGCGTCTTGCCGATTCGGGAGTGAATCTCGTGTTTACGGGGCACACTCATATGCAGAATATCGCCGTAAAGCGTACCGAAAAGGGCAACGTTTTCTATGACGTAAACACCTCGTCGCTTGTAGGCTATCCCACGGCGATAAGAAAGGTAACAATAGACAACGAAAAGATTGATGTGGGGACAGAGCAGATAGATGATTTTGATTTTGACCGCAACGGCCTTTCGGTCAATGATTATCTGAAAAATCACTTTACGTTTTTCCTGAATGATATAATATCATCAACGGCTTATGATATAGACCATCTGGCGGACTTGGCGCCGAGCTTCAGTATGACGGCAGAGACGGTTTACAAATTAAAGGTGCCGCTGAAGGTAATCGGTACGCTTTTAAACAATCGTACCGTCGGAGCGGCGGCTAAATATCTCGGAGTATCCGGCAAAATAGACGACAGAGCGCGCGGAATAGTCCTGAAGGACCTTGTTTTGCAGATAATGATAAATCTTTATCACGGTGACGAGCCGTTTTATCCGGGGACACCCGAGTACGGAGCAATGGATGCCTTTATGGGCAGAATAAAAAAGCTTGTAAGGCCGTTTGACAAGGACGGTAAAATAAAAGGAATACTTGACGCGGTTTTGTCCTCAATGTATGACGCGCCACCCGAAGATTGGAATGCGGTGCTTCCGCAAAAATAAGGTGATTAAATGAAATTCAGGTTTTTTCTTAGATTTGCCGCCGTGTTCTCCGCTTTCGGAGCGGCTGCCTTGGGAGCAAAATATCAAAAGCTTAAAGAGCAAAAGCTTTCCTTGCCGCATGGCTTTACAGTCACTGCTCACACCGGCTGCGACGGTAGCCCCGACAATTCCATAGAGTCCATACAAAGGGCGATTTTTTTGGACGTCCCAGTAATAGAGAATGACTTAACGCTCAGGACTGACGGAACGCCGGTCTTTATGCACGCCGAATCGGCAGGAGACGGCGGCTTGCTCTTTGCCGAGGCGCAGTATTACATAGCGTCAAATTCGGGCACGGTTTTGCAAAATCTTGATTTAAAGGTATTTGAAAATCTTGACAAAATACAAAGCATCGTAAAAAAAGCAGGGCTTATAGGCAGATGCTTCTTTACGGGAGTTGAGAAAGATAACGCGGCAAAGGTCAAAAAATACGCGCCGGAAATACCGTATTATCTCAATATGAAGCTAAATGTACTGAGGCTTCGCGATAAGGAGTATTTACGTCGGACGGCAGATGAAATAAAGCGCGCCGGAGCCGTGGGTATAAACTGCAAATACACATATTTGTCAAAGGCCTTGGTTGAGGTTATGCACGAACGTGGGCTTTCGGTATCGGTTTGGACTGTAGATAAAAAACCGCTTATGCTGTATGTTTTGAGCCTTGCTCCCGATAATATCACTACGCGAAATCCGCGGCTTTTAATGTCGCTCATCAAGTGATTTTTTCATCGCTCCGTTTTTCGGGGCGATGTTTTTTCGTGCGGATTATATAAGCCGCTGCGTTTCTTGTCCGCCGTACCGTAACGCACATAAAAACACAACCTGCGGCATATACTTGTACAAAGTAAAGGAGGTTGTGTTATGAACGGCAGTAAAGTCGCGGTAGGTGCCGCCGAGGGCATAAAAGCTCCGCATAATGTCATTATGGAGGACAGACATACACTTACGGTTTCGGGAATTTCCGATGTGGACAGCTTTGACGAACAGACCGTAATAGTCTTTACCGATATGGGCGAGCTTACGGTGAAGGGCGAGGGTCTTCATATAAACCGCTTGAGTCTTGAGGTCGGGGAAATTATGATAGAGGGAAACATCAGCTCTCTCTCATATTCCGACAGCAAGCCGACGCAGGAGGGCGGATTTTGGAGCAGGGTGTTCCGCTGATGGATTACATAGTCGGTATGCCGCGGCAGACGACAAATTTTTTGCTGTCGCTCGGCTTTGGATTTTGTATAGGCGTATTGTATGACGTTGTCAGAACGATACGCCTTATTTTCGGCGGCGGAAAACGCACGGTGCTGATATTTGACATATTGTATTCGGCCTTTGCCGGCCTTGTGACATTTATATTTTCGCTCGTTATAACAAACGGTATGGTTATGGCGTATGTGGTTTTCGGAGAGATGCTCGGTTTTTTTATATATTACATTACGTTCGGCGTGTTTGCGGTGCGATTTTCCGAGCGCGTTACCAAAGCCGTTAAAGGCTTTTTTATTAAAATTTTTAAGGCCCTTGCAGCTCCGTTTTTAAAGCTATTTGGGTTTTTAAAGCGAGTTTTTGGAAAAATATCACAAAAAAGTCGAAAAAAAGCGGTAAAAGCGGCAAAAAAATCAAAAATCCACTTGAAACTATGCGGCTCTTTGTTGTATAATCAATTAAATAATAAGCACAATTATCCGAAAATGCGGAAGGAAGTGAAGCAAAATGGCTGCCGAAAAAAGAGCGGTAAAAGCAAAGAAGAAAAAAGGTAAAGCCAAGCACAGCTTCATACTTACCTTGCTTTTGGTGCTTGCGGTCGGGTATTTTACAATAAGTCTTATCGATACGCAGCTCAAAATTAAGGAGAGGGAAAAAACGGCGGAGCAGGTTTCTGCCCAGTATGAGCAGCAGCTCGCCGAAAACGAACGCTTGCAAAAGGTAGCTGACGGCGGCAGTCAGGAAGATTATATCGAACGTGTTGCACGCGAAAAACTCGGATACGTTATGCCTGATGAAAAGGTATACTATGATATTACACCGGGCAACTGAGAGGTTGGCTCACGGGGAGGATAAAATTCTTTTATGGTCGAAGTAGGGGAAATACTTGAAGGCAAGGTTACCGGACTCACAAATTTCGGAGCTTTTATAAGCCTGCCGGGCAATCTTACGGGTATGGTTCACATCTCGGAGGTTTCGCAGTCTTATGTAAGTGATATTCACGAGCATCTGAAAGAAAATCAAACGGTCAAGGTAAAGGTAATTGACATTACGCCGGAGGGCAAAATAAGCCTTTCCATCAAAAAAGCATTGCCGGCGCAGCAGCAGCCGCAGGGTGAACGTTCTTTCCGCCAAAATAAGGGGCACAGAAACAGCACTCCCAACGTTTGGAAGGGTCAGCCGTCCGAAAAGAAGGACGGTCCTATGTCTTTTGAAGATATGATGGACAGATTCAAAAAGGTCAGCGACGAAAAAATGACAGACCTTAAGCGTGCCACGGACGGAAAACGCGGCTCGTATTCAAGAAGAAAATAAAATGTACGGCAGGCAAGTATTTGTCTGCCTGTTTTTATGGAGCTAAATATGAGAGAAATTGATGTCGGAGAAATAATCAAAGCCGTAGAGGAGCTTTGCATAAAAGCCAATAAAATTTTACCGGACGATTTGTGCGGCTGCATATCCTGTGCAGAAAAAACCGAGACCGATGAGCTGCCCAAAAAGATAATGGGTACTTTGCTTGAAAACCTCGACGCGGCAAAGGAGCTTAATTTGCCTATTTGTCAGGATACCGGTATGGCGGTAATTTTTTGCGATGTGGGTCAGGACGTGCATATTGTCGGCGGTGATTTTGAAAATGCCGTAAACGAGGGTGTTTCAAGAGGCTACACAAACGGGCTTTTGCGCAAGTCAATAGTGCGCGATCCGCTCGACAGAGTTAATACAAACGACAATACGCCTGCCGTAATTCACACAAGAATAGTTCCGGGTGACAAAATAAAGCTTACCGTCGCACCGAAGGGCTTCGGCAGCGAAAATATGAGCAGGCTTAAAATGTTTACGCCCTCCGCCTCAAAGGACGATCTTATGGACTTTGTGCTTGAAACGGTGAAGCTTGCCGGGGGGAATCCTTGCCCTCCTATGGTGATAGGCGTAGGCTTCGGCGGAGATTTTGAATACTGCGCGTATCTCGCAAAAAAGGCACTTTGCCGCCCCGTAAGCGAGAGAAACAAAATCCCTGTTTACCGCGAGATGGAGCAGGAGCTTTTGCGCCGCATAAACGCGACGAATATAGGCCCTCAGGGCTTCGGCGGCAAAACCACGGCTCTTGCCGTAAACATTGAGGCGGCACCGACGCACATAGCCGGGCTTCCCGCAGCCGTGAATATAGGCTGCCACGTAACGCGCCACGCCGAAAAGACAATTTGATTAAGAAAAACGAGCGGCGCCCTAAAGTGGGCACCGCTTTTTTACAATCATCGCTTATTTAAATTTAACAAAAAAATTAAAAAATGTCTTTATTTTACTGTAAATATATGCTATAATCAAATCAAGCTAAAGAAATTCAGCGTATTGTCGCAACAAGGGCCTCGGCCTTTGAATATATAAATAAGGGGATGTCTTAATGAACATTACCATTATCGGCAGAAAATGCACACCGAGAGAATCCTTCAAAGAAAGGGCGGAATTAAAGCTCAAAAAGGTCGAAAAGTTTTTCGGACCCGAAGCTGATGCCAAGGTTACCGCTACGGTGGAAAAAAACATTAAAATTGTTGAGATAACGCTCTCAAAGGGCGGTTTTATATTCAGAAGTCAGGAGCGCTCACAGGACCTTGAGGACGCGCTTGATAAATGTGTCGATTCACTCATTCGTCAGATAAGAAAAAACAAGACGAGACTTGCAAAGCGCATACGCGATGTCTCCTTTGACGAGGCGTTTAATTCGGCTGACGACTCCGCCGAGGAGGAGTATGATATAGTCAGAACGAAGGCTGTTATTTTAAAACCACAGTCGCCCGAGGAGGCTATACTCCAGATGAATATGCTCGGACACGAGTTTTATATGTTCCGCAATGCCGACACGGACGACGTAAATGTGGTTTATAAGCGTGCTGACGGCGGCTACGGTATACTTGAGCCGACCGAGGGCTGATAAGCTCAGCGGCATAATACAATAAAATAAACAGCACCGCTCGGTCTTTGGCCGGGCGGTGCTTGGTATTTCGGATGAACTATATCATTTCATAAAGAAGAGTCTTACGGGCGAAATCAATGCCGTAAACAGATTTGTTGCAGTGTCATAGTCATAGTCGTAGTCATAAGAAAAGCTGTCGTCGATGTACGGCACAGCCGCCCATACCGCTGTCCACATAATCACCATAACAATTATGCTTAAAAGCACCTGTACGCCGAAGCTGATTGCGGCACAAAGAAGATATGATTTTGCGGCGCGCGGAGTATCGTTTTTCTGCACCAAAAAAAGTATAAGACCGACAATCGGAAAAAACACCGAGGCAACGCACAGCCCCACGTTTGCCTTTTCGTCGGGATTACGATATGCCTGCGGATTATAGGCTCCGCCATTTTGACTGTACTGATTGTATTGTTCCGGTCGGTTTTGCTGATAAGCGGCTCCGTTTACCGGAGCGTTATATGTGCTGTTTACGGGATTGTTTTGTTGAGAGCCGTAAAAGCCGTTTGTGTTTCCCGAGGGGCTGTTGTAATTCTGATTACAGCTCTCCGGTTTGTACGGAGCGTTTTGCCCGTTATAATTCACATTTGATACAGGGGCTTCTCCTTGTGCGAAGCTTGACCGGCTGACGGGTCGGTTGCAATTCGGGCATATCTCCGCACCGTTCGGTAAAGCCGCACCGCAATTTGTACAAAACATAATAATCACCCTATCCTTTTGAATTTTTTATTTATGGTATTTTCCGCCGGAAGATATTTCGAATGCTCTGTATATCTGCTCAAGGAGCATACAACGCGCGAGCTGATGCGGAAAGGTCATTTCCGACATTGAAAATTTAAAATCCGACATTTTTTTGATTTCGTTACTGAGTCCGAAGGAGCTGCCGATAATAAAGGCTATATTGCTTTTGCCGGACAGCGCAGTGGCGGATATTTTTTCGGAAAAGTCAACGCTTGACATCTGCCTGCCTTCAATGCACATCGTAAATACATAAGCACCAGACGGTATTTTGGATTTTATAAGCGCAGCCTCGCTGTCGAGAGCCTTTTTTATTTCACCCTCGCTCGGATTTTGTGAAAGACGTACGGGACTTAGCTCTGTTATGTTTATTTTGCAAAATGCCTTGAGCCGTTTTTCGTACTCTGCGCAAAAATCGCGCATATAGCTTTCCTTGAGCTTGCCGAGTGCTATAACGGTAACGCTTATCATAATATCATCACTTTCTCGTCGCAGACGGGCTTTGCAACCTTGAGTATATAGTCGCTGTTCTCTTTTGCTCCCGCCATGGTAAGTGCCGAGCACGTGGTTTGATATGCGAGAGCCGGAATATTGTTTTCGCGACTTAAGTGGCCGAGATAAATTCTCGTGGTACCGCCGCTTACGAGCCTTTCGGCGGTGCTTGCACACGCGTCGTTGGAAAGATGTCCTTTTTTGCCGAGAATTCTCTTTTTCAGAGAATACGGGTAAGGGCCGTTTTCGAGCATCATAACGTCGTGGTTTGACTCAAGCATAACAAGGTCTGAGCCGCTTACTGCCGAAAAAACCTCTTCGGTCATTTCACCGAGGTCGGTGGCTATGGAGATTTTTCTGCCGTCGCTGCAGTCTATTTTGTAGCCGCAGCTTTCTCTCGCGTCATGCGAGGTGTGAAACGGGGTCACAAAAAGAGGACCTGCTTCGTTACCGGAAAACGAGACCTCCTCCGTCTCAAATTTGCCGTTTAATATGCCCATATCGTCAAGTGCCGAGAGCGTACCATTTGTTCCGTATACCTTTATGTGATATTTTGAAGCGAATACGCGCAAGCCCTTTATATGGTCGGAGTGTTCGTGTGTGACAAAAACGGCGTTTAAACTCTCCGGGGCGACGCCTATGTTAAAGAGTGCTTCGCCGATTTTTTTTGCGCTCATTCCCGTGTCTACGAGTATTCCGCCGTCGTTATTGCCTATGTATATTGAGTTGCCGGAGCTTCCGGAAAAAAGCGGACAAAATCTTGCCATAAAGTCTCCTTGCCTTTGTGTCTGTTATTCCGGAAGAATGGAATTTGTCGTGATGTACTCTACGCCGGCGTCTATCATTGAGGCGAGCATTTCTCGGTTGTCAACCGTCCAGCAGGCGGTTTTAAGACCGTTGTCATGAACCTTGCGTATCCACTCCGGACGGCAGGCGTTAAATTCCGCCGAGAAGTCCATACCGTTGCAGCCTGCGTCTCTCGCATCTTTAATGTTTTTGCTGTCGAGATAGTTTACAAGATACCACATATTAAGCGTCGGGTCTATATCGTGCAGCTCTTTAAGGTCGTCGAGTATAAACGAAATTATAACGGCGTCCTTAAGCAGATCGTTTTTGAGAAGCACATTGTAGAAATCCTGCATTTTGTCCTTACGCGGATCCTTGATTTCGATTATCGGGTGGCAATTATACTTTTTGCAGATGTCGATGTATTCCTGAAGCGTGCAAGCTTTGAGTCCGGGGAATTTATCGGCATTGGAGCCTCTTGCGACGTGCATTCTTTCAATTTCGTCAAATGAAAGCTCTTTAACGTCGCCCGTGCCGCTGTATATGGTCGAAACGTCCGGATCATGCATAATTACCCAAACGCCGTCTCTTGTCATGTGCGTGTCGCATTCAAGGCCGAAATATCCGCCATGCTTGCCTGCCGCCTCAAACGACGGAGCGGTGTTTTCGGGATATGCTCCCGAAAGTCCGCGGTGCGCCACGAGCCCAACCTTGTCCTTATCGAGCGGTGCCAAGTCAGAGAGCCTTTTAAGCTCTTTCGGAACTATCGGTTTCCTCCGCATATTTCTATATACTATCTTGCCGAATACCGGCTGGAATTTATTTCCCATAAACGCTGTGAATTTGTTAAGCTTGCCCATGAAAATCACCTTAACCTTTCTTACTGCTGTTTAATACATATTATAGTTTAAAAACCTTAAAATGTAAACAGTATAAAGCCCTGTTGCTTTGGGATAATAATAAAAAAATTCGTTTTTTCGGCAAAAAAGGAAGGAAGATACACTTGAAGGAAAAAAGCAGAACCGAAGAATTTTTAAATAAGGTATACGAAAATGCCGAGATGTGCTGCGAATCCATTTCAATGATAACCGAAAAGGTTGAGGACCCGAGCCTTTTGTCGGAGCTTCAGAGCGAGCACAGGGATTATACCGATTTGTCGGGCGAGGCTGTAAATCTGCTCGCAAAGGAAAACAAATTGCCTAAGGAAAAGGGACCGCTGGCGCAGTTCGGAGTTTGGTCGGGTATACAGATGAATACGGCATTTGACAAAAGCCCCGATAAAATCGCCGAAATGATGATGCAGGGCAGTATGATGGGCGTTATAGATATGTCGCGAACCCTAAAGGAATACGGCGATACCCCTGAGGATTGCCGAAAACTCGGTGAGAATTTGATTAAGCTTGAGGAAAACAGCATACAAAAAATGAAACAGTACCTCGGTTAATTGTAATATCGGGTGGGGCGTAAAAAATCGGGCAGTTTTACGCCTCGCTCGATTTCGGCTGAAAACGTTGAAAATTTCGCTTGCTCCGAAACGTCCGCGTAATCGGCGATTAGGTCTTTTTAAACGTCCTTTTTTGTTGACATAGATTTGGTTATATCTTATAATAACAGAGTATATATTATGGAAAAGAAGGTTTTTCTATGCAGTTCCAGGAAAAGGAATTTTTACCGGTAATACTCGGAGCCGATATAACCGCTTATTCCCTCGCGAGGAGCTTTCACGAGGAATACGGCATCAAATCACTCGTGTTAAGTATGTCGGAGGGCGGTTACATAGCTAATTCCGATATTATAGAAAACAGAATATTCCCCGGTCTTGAAAACAAGGATGTGTTGGTTAAGCATCTTATTGAAGTCGGCAAGGAATTTGAGGGCAAAAAGAAGCTTATTGTATTAGGCTGCGGAGACTGGTACGTCAGAGCGCTCATAGAGAGCAAAAAAGAGCTGTCTCCGTACTATATCATCCCGTATATAGACGTTGACCTCTTAAATAAAATAGTTCTCAAAGACAAATTCTATGAGATTTTTGAAGAGCTCGGCCTTAATTATCCCAAGACATATGTATATGAGTGCGGCAAGGAAAACGATCTGAAGTTTGACTTTGATTATCCCGTTATAGCAAAGCCCGCAAACTCGGCTATGTATCATTATGCCAAATTCGACGGTAAGAAAAAGGTGTTCCGCTTCAACAATGAAGAGGAACTTCGCGATATGCTCGCAAAGCTTGAAAAATCAAGCTATGACTATAAATTCCTCATACAGGATTGTATACCCGGCGACGATACCTATATGCGCGTTTTAACCTGCTATTGTGACCAAAACCACAAGGTTCGTTTTGCATCTCTCGGCAGAACTCTGCTTGAGGATCACACGCCCACGGCGATAGGCAACCCCGTTGCCATAGTCAACGAGGTGAATCCCGAAATAGTGGCCGCCGCAACAAAGTTCCTTGAGCATATCGGCTACACGGGCTTTGCAAACTTCGATATAAAATACGATGAGCGTGACGGTAAGTTTAAATTCTTTGAAATAAACGTCCGTCTCGGCAGAAGCAATTTCTATGTTACGGGCAGCGGCTTTAATACCGTCAAATGGATTGTTGACGACTATATTTATAACAAGCTTGACGATTACACCGTAGCCGACAATATAAATCTCTATGCGGTTGTCCCGAAAGGCGTAATTAAAAAATACGTTCCCGACAGCGATTTCAAATCTCTCGCTTTAAAGCTCTGGTCCGAGGGCAAGGTTTCCGAGCCTCTGTTCTACTCCGCCGACCACAACCTCAAGCATAATTTTTACGCGAGAGCGGCTTATATCAATCAGTTCCGTAAATTCCGTAAATATTTCTGATAACGCGCACCCCACACGCTTTTATCGTTCTCTCGAGTACCCTTGTACACTTTGGAACGCTAAAAACGCACGGCTGCACGCATTCTCAGAAATATTTGGTGTTAAGGTTTCTGAAAATAAGACATAAGCCCCGCACTTTTTTGCCGTCCTCTCGAGTACCTTCGTACACTTCGGGGCGTCAAAAACGCACGGCTGCACGCATTCTCAGAAATATTTAAGCAAAGGTTTCTAAATATAACGCGCACCCCGCACTTTTTGCTGCCCTCTCGAGTACCTTCGTACACTTTGGAACGCTAAAAACGCATGGTTCACGTATTCTCAAAATTATTTAAGCAAAGGTTTCTAAAGACAATACGCACCCCGCACGCTTTTATCGTTCCCTCGAGTACCCTTGTAAAATGTGTTCTCGGCGACAGCGAAAATTGCGGTAATTTGCATTTAGCAGAAAAACAACTAAGCTCACAAACAGAGCAAAAAGAAAGGACACCTCAAAAAATGGAAGAAAAAACTCTCGGTGTTCTGGGCGGCGTAGGGCCGCTCGCTACCATATATTTTGCGGACCTTGTCGTTAAAATGACTGACGCCAAGACCGATCAGGAGCATATATCCATGGTTATTTTAAACCACGGAGCAATACCTGACAGAACGGACTATATACTCGACCACTCAAAGCCGAATCCGCTTCCCGTTATGATTGCCGACGCAAAAAAGCTTCAGGCTGCAGGGTGCGATTATATAGTCATTCCTTGTAACACGGCGCATTATTTTTATGACGAGATACAGAAAAACGTAGACATTCCGATAATCAACATTATAGAGGAGACTGTAAAATACGCAATTAAGACAGTCCCCGGGCTTAAAACGCTCGGAGTTTTGGCAACAGAGGGAACCATTAAGTCGGGTGCTTACGAGCGTGTTGCCGACAGGTATTCGATTGAGTGTAAATTCCCCGACGAAGAGGACAAAAGGTCGCTTATGAACATCATTTACGGTGAGGTCAAGGCGGGCGAAAAGGTCGATATATTTGAGTTTATGAGAATTATCGGCGATATGAAAAAGAAGGGGTGCGACGCCGTTATACTCGGCTGCACCGAGCTTTCGATAATTGACAAGGACTTCAATCTTTCAAAAAAAGACAGCAAAATTATAGACTCCATGGAGGTTCTTGCGCGCAGAAGCATAGAACTTTGCGGTAAGAAAATCAAGGAATAACGGAAGGAACAATATATGTGTGGTTTTGTAGGGTATGTCAACGACACACCGGATAAGTCTGTGAACGAAAAAATTATAAAGGATATGGCGGATCGCATACGTCATCGCGGTCCCGATCAGGACGATTATTATGTGGATTCGTCCGTTTCGCTCGGATTCCGTCGCCTGAGTATAATAGACCTTGACGGCGGCAGCCAGCCGATACTTAATGAGGACGGCACAAAGGTTCTCGTATTCAATGGCGAGATTTACAATTATCAGCCCATAAGAGAAGAGCTTATAAAAAAAGGTCACGTTTTTCGCACAAAGACCGATTCCGAGGTTTTGCTTCACGGCTATGAGGAATACGGCTGTGAGCTTTTAAACAAGCTGCGCGGAATGTTTGCATTTGTAATTTGGGACAGCACCGAGAAAAAGCTCTTCGGCGCGCGTGACATATTCGGCATAAAGCCGTTTTTCTATTATCTCAAAAACGGAAACTTCCTTTTCGGTTCCGAGATAAAGTCGTTTTTGTCAAATCCGCTGTTTGAGAAAGAGCTCAACGAGGAGAGACTTCCTGATTATCTCTGCTTTGAATATATCCCGACTACCGAGACTATGTTCAAAAACGTATATAAGATGGAGCCCGGCAGTTATTTCACTTTCTCGGACGGCAAATTTGAAACCAAAAGATATTTCACTCCCGAATATTCGATTGACGATACAAAGTCCATTGAATATTGGGAAGACCTTATTGACGAGACATTCAAGGGCTCGACTGTGGCACACGGTATTTCAGACGTTGAAGTAGGTTGCTTCCTTTCAAGCGGCGTGGATTCAAGCTATGTCGTTCATGAAATGGCAAAGCGCAACGACGTTAAAACCTTTTCCGTAGGCTACGCTGAGGAAAAATATTCGGAGCTATCCCATGCACAGGAATTTGCAAAGCACGAAAACGTCAAGAATTTTTCCAAAAAAATAACCGCCGAGGAGTATTTTAACATTACTCCCATGGTTCAGTATTATATGGACGAACCGCTCCCGAACCCCTCTGCAATAGCGCTGTATTTCCTCGCAAATCTCGCTTCGCAGCAGGTAAAGGTCGTTTTGTCGGGCGAGGGTGCCGATGAGCTTTTCGGCGGCTATCATTATTACCGAGAGCCGCTTGATTTCGCAAAATATATGCGCTTGCCGCAGGGCCTTCGCAATATGCTCGGCGGTATTGCCGAAAAAATGCCCTCGTTCCACGGCAAGAGGTTTTTGACCCGCGGCAGATACCCGATTGAGGAACGCTATATCCGCAATAATTACGTGTACAACCACGAGGATGTCGATAAGGTGCTCGCAAAGCACATTCCGTCAAAGGATCCCGCCGTTTACACAAAGCCGTTCTTCGACGAGGTCAAAAACGAGGACGACGTTACAAAAATGCAGTATGCCGATATTCGCACATGGCTTGTTCAGGATATACTCGTAAAAGCCGACAGAATGAGTATGGCAAATTCGCTTGAGCTTCGTGTTCCGTTCCTTGACAGGGAAATGCTTAAAATAGCACTTCAAATACCGTCAAAATACCGCGTCAATAAAGAGACGACAAAGTTAGCTCTCAGAGGCGCAGCCGCAAAGGAGCTTCCTCCGCAGACTGCCGCTATGAGAAAAACCGGATTTTTAACGCCTCTCAACGATTGGCTTCGTCGTGACGAGTATTACAATATGGTCAAGGAAAAATTCGAGGGCGAGGTTGCGGCAAAATTCTTTAACCGCGACTATATAATGAAGCTTTTGAATGAACACAAGGCAGGCACGGCGCACAATATGAAAAAGATCTGGTCTGTTTATTCGTTCATTCTCTGGTACGAAAAATATTTTATTGAGAACTGATTCGCTTTAACACAAGAGCTGCAAGAGCTTTATTCTTGCGGCTCTTTTTGTTTTTGAACGATATTTTTTTCTTTTCGACGTCTTGTTTTCGCTTAAATTCATTGATATATCGACGTGATAGTGATAAAATATAAAAAAGCAAAAAGGAGGCATATTTATGCAGATGACCTTTCGATGGTTCGGTAAGGATAAGGATACCGTAACCCTTGAGCAGATAAAACAAATTCCAGGTGTAACAGGTATAGTACCGGCTCTTCACTATCTGCCGGCAGGAGAAGTGTGGCCCCTTGAGGACGTTACCGCAATGCGTGACGAAATAGCTGCCGCAGGCTTTACCATGGAATGTATAGAGAGCGTAAATGTTCACGAGGATATAAAGATAGGTCTTCCGTCAAGAGATAAATATATAGATAATTATATTGAGAGCATACGAAATCTTGCAAAGGTCGGAGTTAAGGTTATTTGCTATAACTTTATGCCTGTTTTCGACTGGACAAGAACCGACCTTGCCATGAATATGGGCGACGGCGCCACGTGCCTTTCTTATGACGGCGCACAGATAGAGGGCAAATCCCCCGAGGATATGTTCCGCGAGATAGATAATAATTCAAACGGCTATGCGATGCCCGGCTGGGAAACGGAACGTATGGGTGAAATAAAGGAACTGTTTGAAAAATATAAAAATGTGACTTCCGAGGACCTTTGGAACAACCTTGAATATTTTCTTAACAGACTTATGCCCGTGTGCGAAGAGTGCGACGTCAAAATGGCTATACATCCGGACGATCCGCCATGGGGAATATTCGGCCTGCCGCGTATTATAACCGGGCGTGAGTCATATCGCAGACTTTTTGATATTGTTCCGTCAAAATATAACGGAATCACCTTCTGCACGGGCTCTCTCGGTGCAAACAAAGACAATGATTTGCCTGCTATGATACGCGAATTCGGCGACAGGATTTATTTTGCACACCTTCGCAACATCAAGGTCTCGGACAGACATTTCAACGAGACGGCTCATAAGTCGAGTGAGGGCTCACTTGATATGTACGAGATTGTAAAGGCTCTTCAGGATGTCGGATTTGACGGATATGTGCGTCCCGACCACGGCAGAATGATTTGGGGCGAAGTCGCAAGGCCCGGCTACGGTCTTTACGACAGAGCACTCGGCGCCGCATACCTTAACGGATTATGGGAAGCCGTAGAGAAATCAAAAAAGTAATTAAAAGTACGAACCGAAAGGACTGGACTTTATGAAACACGAAAATTTAAATGGCAGAGTTGCGGTAGTAACGGGCGGCGGCGGAGTTCTCTGCGGAGACTTTTCAAAGGTGCTCGCAAAGCAGGGTGTAAAGGTAGCCGTGCTTGATTTGAACGAAGCGGCGGCTCAAAAGGTTGTAGATGAGATAACCGCAGACGGCGGAACGGCAATTGCCGTAGGCTGCAACGTGCTTGACCCAGAGAGTATGCAGAAGGCGCGCGAGGTTGTAAACGAAAAGCTCGGCACCTGCGACATTCTCCTCAACGGAGCGGGCGGTAACAACCCAAAGGGTACCACGACCAAAGAAACTCTCGAAAAGATAGATTTGTCTCAGCACGACGATAACATCAAGACATTTTTTGATCTTGACCCACAGGGAATTTCGTTTGTGTTTAACCTCAATTTCCTCGGAACGCTTATTCCGACTCAGGTATTTGCGCGCGATATGGCTCAGAAAGAAAACACCTGCATAGTTATGATTTCTTCTATGAATGCCTATCGACCGCTAACGAAGATACCGGCATATTCGGCTGCAAAGGCGGCTGTTTCAAACTTCACGCAGTTTATGGCTGTTCATTTTGCCGATGTAGGTATCAGAGTTAATGCCATTGCGCCGGGCTTCTTCTCGACCAATCAAAATAAAGCACTTCTTTGGAACGAGGACGGCACGCCCACGGCACGCACCGGCAAAATTCTCGCTGCAACTCCGATGAAACGTTTCGGCGAGCCGAACGAGCTTGACGGCACGCTTCTGTTCCTCTGTGATGAGGATTATTCGGGCTTTATAACCGGTACTACAATTCCGGTTGACGGTGGATTTAACGCTTATTCCGGAGTTTAAGCTCCGTTTATGGGAGAATATTATGAATCTTAATTTAAAAGATGCAGCTTCCTGCAAATATGATATGATTTCGCTCGGCGAAATAATGCTGAGACTTGATCCAGGCGAGGGCAGAATCAAAACCGCGCGTTCTTTCAGAGCATGGGAGGGCGGCGGCGAATACAATGTCGCAAGAGGACTCAGACGTTGCTTCGGTATGCGTACCGCGGCTGTTACGGCTCTTGCCGACAATGAGGTCGGCAGGCTCGTAGAGGACTTTATGTTAGAGGGCGGAGTTGACACTTCACTTATAAAATGGGTCCCGTATGACGGTATAGGAAGAACTGTTCGCAACGGTCTTAACTTTACCGAGCGTGGTTTTGGCATAAGAGGTGCTCTCGGAGTTTCCGACCGCGGAAATACCGCTGTTTCGAAATTAAAGCCCGGCGATATTGACTGGGAACACATTTTCGGTGAGCTCGGCGTTCGTTGGTTTCACACCGGCGGAATTTTTGCCGCACTTTCCGAAACTACCGCAGAGGTTGTTATAGAGGCTGTTAAAACAGCCAAAAAATACGGAACAATCGTTTCCTACGACCTCAATTACCGTCCGTCCCTCTGGAAAGACATCGGCGGCAAGGAAAAGGCGCAGGAAGTAAATAAGAAGATAGCAAAATATGTAGACGTTATGATAGGCAATGAGGAGGATTTCACCGCTTGCCTCGGCTTTGAAGTAGAGGGCAATGACGCAAATCTTAAAAAGCTCAATATCGACGGCTACTGCAAAATGCTTTCCGAAGTCGTTAAGGTGTACCCCAATTTCAAGGCTATCGGCACCACCTTGCGCACAGTGAAAACCGCAACAATAAACGACTGGTCCGCAATGCTCTATGCCGACGGCAGCGTTCATAAGGGAATGTCTCTTCCGTCGCTTGAAATTATGGACCGCGTCGGCGGCGGAGACAGCTTTGCCTCCGGCCTTATCTACGGCCTTATGACCACCGGCGACCCCGACAAAGCCGTAAATTACGGCATAGCCCACGGTGCTCTCGCAATGACCACACCCGGTGACACATCTATGGCGTCGCTCAAGGAAGTAGAGAATATCGTATCCGGCGCAGGTGCACGCGTTCAGAGGTAAAATCTTACGCATCTTACGACTTTTCGGTGCCCAAACTCGCATATCAAAAATATGCTTCGGGGCATCAAAAAGCCGTAATATACGAAATCTTTTCCCTCTGAAATCAAGTGGTAAAATCTTACGCATATCAGGGCTTTTCGGCGACCGAACTTGCATATCAAAAATATGCTTCGGGGCATCAAAAAGCCGTAATATACGAAATCTTTTACCTCTGAAATCAAGTGGTATAATCCTACGCATATCGGGACTTTTCGGCGACCGAACTGAGTGCCCTTGGCTTTTCGAGTTAATATTAAGGCTGTGCGTAAGGAGCAAGACTAAATTTTAAAATAAATATATCCGGAGATGTTACTAATGGACAAAGAACAAATACTTACAAAAATTCAGGATTGCGGCATAGTTGCGGTAGTCCGCGCCGAGAGCACGGACAAAGCGATTCGTATTACCGATGCTTGCATCGAGGGCGGAGTTGCAGCCATAGAGCTGACGTTTACCGTTCCACACGCAGACGAGGTCATAGAGGAACTTGCAAAGCGCTACACACCGGACGAGATAATCCTCGGCGCAGGCACGGTGCTCGATGCAACAACCGCTCGTATAGCAATGCTGTCGGGTGCTCAGTATATAGTAAGCCCCGCTCTTGACCTTGACACGCTTCATCTGTGCAACCGTTACAGAGTTCCGATGATGCCGGGAATTATGTCGGTACGCGAGGGCTTGCTTGCCATGGAAAACGGAGCGGATATACTAAAGGTATTTCCTGCCGACCTTTTCGGGCCGAAAATCATAAAGGACATTCGCGGACCTATTCCCTATGCCAAAATGATGCCCACGGGCGGTGTTAACGCCGACAATGTAGGCGAATGGATAAAAGCGGGCGCAGTGGCAGTAGGTGCAGGTTCATCGCTCACAGCAGGAGCCAAGACCGGCGACTATAAACAGATAACCGCAACCGGTAAGAAATTTGTTGCAAACATCAAGGCTGCAAGAGCCGAAATGAGCAAATAATCAAATATTAAATAAAGGGGTAAATTAAAATGGAAAAAACCGTAATGGTGGAAACCTCCGCAAGACACGTTCACGTTACAGAAGAAACGCTTGAAATACTCTTCGGTAAGGGCTATCAGCTTACAAAGAAGAAGGATCTCTCACAGCCGGGTCAGTTCGCCTGTGAAGAGAGAGTCCAGGTTATAGGACCTAAAAACAGCTTCCCGGCTGTTTCAATATTGGGTCCCACAAGACCTGCCGATCAGGTTGAGCTTTCCGCAAGCGACGCGCGCTCAATAGGCGTTGCAGCTCCCGTTCGTGAATCGGGCGACATTGCAGGCAGCGGTGCTTGCAAATTGGTAGGCCCCAAGGGCGAAGTTGAGCTCAAAGAGGGCGTTATCGTGGCCAAGAGACACATACATATGACTCCCGAGGATGCTGAGAATTACGGCGTAAAAGATAAGCAGGTTGTATCGGTTAAAATTGATTCACCCGAGCGCTCGCTTGTATTCGGTGATGTTGTTGTAAGAGTAAGCCCGAAGTTCAAGCTTGCAATGCACATTGATACCGACGAGTCAAATGCCGTAATGGCAGGACGCGACGCAACAGGCGTTATCGTTGATTGAACTTCCTTTTAGCCTAAGGCTTTTGAGCGGGGCCGCGTTAATTCGCGGCCTCGCTTTTTTTGTCCTCTATAATCGAGCTTTTACTGACGACAAACGTATGTAAAAGCGCAACAAAAAACCTCAATCTCTTTTGCGAGATTGAGGTTTTAAAAAAGTTACATTTTAAGCTTCGGCTTATTTCTCGTCGGAATCCTTGCTCTTTTTGGTGAGCACAAGCGCGAGACCTGCTGCTACCGCAACACCTGCAACTGCATATATCGCAACGTCGCCGGTCTTCGGGATAGAAGCGGTCGAAGATTTTGAAGAGCTTGACTTTGTGGTAGATGCCTTCTTTGTGGTGGTCTCGGTGTTGTTGCCCGAGCCGCCGCCGATGCCGAGGCCGCTGAGAAGACCCGAAATAGCTCCGCCTATCTGAGAGAACGAATCAGAGAAGCCCTTGAAGAGGTCGCTGAAATCGCCGTTTGAGAAATCGGGGAAAAGCTTATCGAGCACGTTGCTGCCGCTGCCGTTTGAGCCGATGTTTGATGAACCTTCGCCGTTAGCAGCCTGATAGCGGCCGGTAATGGTTGCGTACAATTTGAGCATCATTGTGTTGAGGACATTTTCGTCTGTAATGGGTGCAGCAAGCTTTGCGTTTGCAGCCTCTAAAGCAACGGAAACATCGTCTGCGATTGTGTCGGGAGAAGTAATGTCAGCCTTGTAATCAAGATTGCTGCCTACATAATTTGCAAGAGTATCAGCGGTGTTGTTGCCTGCGTTGAGACCGTCGAAAATCACTTCGGCAAAAACCTTCTGCTGAGCGGTGAGATCGGCGTTGTCATCGAAATTGCCTGCAAATGCGGGGATGCTTACCATAAGCATCATGGCAATAGCGACAATAACAGAAATTGTCTTTTTCATAACTTAAACAAACCCTTTCATTTTTTGTTAGGGAATGACCCCTTATATACTCTTGTATTATAGCAACTAAAAAATTAAAAGTCAACCTGAAAATAATAAAAAAGATACATAAATATCCTGTCCTTTTTTCGGCATAATAATGTTATCACATAAAGAAAGGGTGATAAATTTGAGCAAAAAAAACAAAGACGAAAAGAGGCCTTCAAAAAAAGCCGTTAATAAGCTGAGCGAGCTCGGCACGGAGATGGCGGAGATTTGGAACGGCTATAACGATACCACAAACTCCGATGTTTTGGGCAGCTATACGGGAAATCCCGCGGACAGCGACAAAAGGCCGGAGCAGGATTCCGACGACCTTTGAAAAAAAGCTTGCAAACCGTATATATATATGGTATTATAACACAGTAAGAATATTCGTATGATTGAGAGTGGGGCGACCCGCTCTCTTAGTTTTGTTAAGACTTTTTTTATGAAAGGATATATCGAATGGCAGAAAAATTGACCGGTACCGTCGGAACGGTCTGGAATATCGCACAGCCGCTCGCCGAGGAACTCGGGCTCATTTTGTGGGACGTCCGCTTCCAAAAAGAGGGTGCAGAGTGGTATCTTCGCATATTCATAGATAAACAGGACGGCGGCATAGGAATTGAAGACTGCGTAAATATGAGCCACGCTTTAGACGAGCCGCTTGACGAGGCTGACCCAATAGACCGAAGCTATTCTCTTCAGGTCTCATCGCCCGGCATTGAGCGCGAGCTTACAAGGGATTTTCATTTTACGAGATATCTCGGCAGCCGCGTGATAGTTAAATTCATACGCCCCGTAAACGGCAAGAGAGTTTACAAATGCACATTAAAGGATTACGATGCGGGTCTTATCACGGTTGAATTCGATGAGGGCGGCGGAATGTCCTTTGAAAAGAAGGAAGCTTCGTTTGTAAAGCTTGACGACTTTGATATGTAAAAGACAATAATCGCCGTGACGAAAAGACACGGCACTACCTTGAAAGGAATGATTATTAAAATGAATAAGGAATTTTTTGAAGCTGTGCAGATGCTTGAAAAAGAAAAAGGAATTCCTGCCGAGTATCTCTATGAGAAGATACAGAACGCCATAATTGTTGCGCTCCGCAAGGATTATAACGGCAAGGACGTAGTTTCGTGCGAGATTGATCCCGAAAATTATGAAATGAACGTATTTGTTCGCAAAAACGTGGTTGACGAAATCGACGACGAGGATACCGACATAACCGTAGCCGATGCTCAGCAGTATAAGCCCGGCGCCGAGGCAGGCGACATTATCGAGATAATGCTCGACACGAAGGACTTCGGCAGAATAGCGGCTCAGACCGCGAAGCACGTTATCCGTCAGGGTATCCGCGACGCCGAAAAGGGTCAGATAATGATGGAGTTCCAGTCAAAGCAGCAGGAGCTTGTCACCGCTAAGGTTCTCAGTGTAGACCCGATTACCGGAAATGCCACTCTTGAAATCGGAAAGGCAGAGGCAATACTTCCGAAGGGTGAGCAGGTTCCCGGCGAGGAGCTTACCGTCGGTGAGCTTATAAAGGTATTTATAGTTGACGTCAGAGATACGGAAAAAGGCCCGAAGGCTATGATTTCACGCACGCATCAGGGTCTTGTAAAACGTCTGTTTGAGACAGAGGTTCCCGAGATTTACGACGGCACCGTAACCATCAACGCAATTTCACGTGAAGCCGGTGCCAGAACAAAAATGGCGGTCAGCAGCAAGGATGAAAACGTTGACGCCATCGGAGCCTGCATAGGTCCGAGAGGTTCGAGAGTCAACAAGATAGTAGAGCTGCTCGGCGGCGAAAAGATAGACATAGTCAATTACAGCGAAGACCCCAAGCAGTTTGTTGCGGCTGCTCTCGCTCCCGCAAACGTACTTAGCGTAGAGATACCCGATTCGGAGGTTAAATCCTGCGTAGTTACCGTACCGGACAATCAGCTCTCGCTCGCAATAGGCAACAAGGGTCAGAACGCACGTCTCGCGGCGCGCCTTACCGGCTGGAAGATAGATATAAAACCCGAAAGCGGATTTTACGAAGGCTGAGTCTTTTGATGTTTAAGGGAGAATAAAATGAAGCAGAAAAAAATACCTCTGAGAAAATGTCTCGGATGCGGCTGCCAAAAGCCTAAGCAGGAGCTTGTGAGAGTGGTCAGAAGCGCCGAGGGCGAGGTCTCGCTTGACCTCACCGGCAAAAAGGCGGGCAGGGGAGCGTATATATGCAAAAGCGCACAGTGCCTCAAGGCGGCGCGCAAAGCAAAGCGGATAGACCGCGCGTTCTCGGTGACGGTACCTGACGATGTTTACGACGAGATGGAAAAGGAGCTTTCGGAAAATGAATGACAGGGCATTAGGGCTGCTCGGTATAGCAAGGCGGGCTTCGGCTCTGAGTCTCGGGCACGACGCGGCACTGTCCTCCGTAAAAGAAGGCAGAGCCTCAGTGTGCATTCTGGCCTCCGATTCGTCCGAAAGACTCAAGGACGAATTTATCTCCCTTTGCGAAAAGACCGGCGGCAAAACTCCGGCATTAACCCTTGGCTGTACAATGAACGATTTAGGCAGGTGCCTCGGCGCCAAGATGACCGCGGTATTAACGGTCAACGACGGCGGCTTCGCACGTAAAATAACAGAATTGATCCGGGAGGGAAAGTAATATATGACAAAAAAATATAAGATACATGAAGCAGCTAAAGATTTTGATATTCAGAGCAAGGATTTAATAGAGCTTGTCTCAAAATACTTTGACGGCGAGAAAAAATATCAGACCGCGCTCGAAGAGAAAGAACTTGATTTGGTTTTTGATTTGCTCTCAAAGCAGAATGCGCCGAAGAGCCTTGACAGCTATTTTGCAAGGCAGAAATCGGCGGAAGATGTTAAGGAAAAGCCGCAAAAATCCGCAGCCGAGTCAAAGAAGACGGCTTCCAAGGCGGATGCGGGCAAAACGAAGCAAAATGCAAAAACAGACAATTCGGCTCCGTTTAAGAGCAAAAAGGAAAAGAAGGAAAAAGATCCTTCAAAGCCGATGCAGTCGCGCACCAAGGGCGAAATGCGCCACGTTGATACAAGAGGCAACTCAGTTGACCTTGACAAGTACAACGAGCGTTATGAGAACATCGCTCCGGTAAACAACCGCAACAACGGTGACAACACCGTCCATAAGCAGAAGCTCAAGCAGAAGTCTCAGCAGTACAGAAGGCAGCAGGGTGTAAGAAGCCATAAGCGTGAGACTGAGGCGGAGAGACTAAAGAGAATAGCGGCGGAGCGCGCCAAGAGACACATTAAGATAACCATTCCCGATGAAATCACCGTAGGCGACCTCGCTCTTAAGCTTAAGATGACAGCTGCCGAGGTAATTAAAAAGCTTATGGCTCTCGGAATTATGGCTACCGTCAATGATGTTATCGACTACGATACGGCGGCGATAGCAGCTTCCGAGCTCGGTGCAAAGGTCGAAAAAGAGGTCGTAGTAACGATTGAAGAGAGAATTATCGACGACACCGAAGATACAGAGGAAAATCTTGAGCCGAGAGATCCCGTAGTAGTTGTTATGGGTCACGTTGACCACGGCAAAACCTCGCTTCTCGACGCCATAAGAAATACCTCCGTAACAGAGACCGAGGCAGGCGGCATAACTCAGCACATAGGTGCTTACAGAGTAAACCTTAACGGTCAGATGATAACCTTCCTTGACACTCCCGGTCATGCAGCATTTACGTCTATGAGAGCAAGAGGCGCTATGGCTACGGATATTGCCGTGCTCGTAGTTGCCGCCGACGACGGTATAATGCCGCAGACAATAGAGGCCATAAACCACGCGAAGGCCGCGGGAGTCAGCGTAATTGTAGCCATAAACAAAATGGATAAGCCGGACGCGTCACCGGACAGAGTTCTTCAGCAGCTCACCGAGTATGACCTGGTTCCCGAGGAATGGGGCGGCGATGTAATATGTGTTCCCGTTTCGGCTAAGACTCATATGGGCATCGACAAGCTTCTCGAGTCGATACTTCTCGTTGCGGAAATGCTTGAGCTTAAAGCGAATCCGAACCGTGCCGCAAAGGGTATTGTAATAGAGGCTAAGCTTGATAAGGGCAGAGGCCCCGTTGCGACGCTCCTTGTACAAAACGGTACGTTGAGGACAGGCGACATCGTAGTTGCCGGAACGACCGTGGGCAGAGTCAGAGTTATGACAAACGAGCGCGGCAAAAAGCTTGAGGAGGCAGGCCCGTCCGTACCCGTAGAGGTTATGGGTCTTGATGAGGTTCCGACCGGCGGTGACAAATTTGACGCCGTTTCCGACGAAAAGCTTGCACGTGAGCTTGTTGAGCAGAGAAAGCATGAGCAAAAGGAAGAGCAGTTCAAGCAGTTCCAGAAGGTAACTCTTGATAATCTCTTCTCATCTATAAACGAGGGTGAGCTTAAGGAGCTTAACATCATTGTCAAGGCGGATGTTCAGGGCTCCGTAGAGGCTGTAAGACAGAGCCTTGAAAAGCTCTCGAACGATGAAGTCAAGGTAAAAGTTATACACGGCGGCGTCGGTGCCGTAAGCGAATCCGACGTTATGCTTGCCGCGGCTTCCAATGCGATTATCGTAGGCTTTAACGTCCGCCCCGACTCCGTAGCCGAGTCAATAGCGGAGCGCGACGGCGTAGATATGAGAATGTACAGAATAATCTATGACTGCATAGAAGAGATAAGCGACGCAATTAAGGGCATGCTCGCACCGAAGTACCGTGAGGTAACGCTCGGCAAGGCAGAGGTAAGAAACGTATTTAAGCTCTCCTCCGCCGGTATGATAGCCGGCAGCTACGTTCTTGACGGCAAAATTACAAGAAATTCACAAATTCGTGTTGTCCGCGACGGCATAGTTGTTTCGGAGGACAGCATCGCATCCTTAAAGCGCTTTAAGGACGACGTAAAAGAGGTTCAGTCCGGCTACGAATGCGGAATCGGTCTTGAGAAATTCAACGACATTAAAGAGGGAGACATCCTCGAGGCATTCGTTATGGAGGAATACAAGGACTGATTCCTTTTATATGAAAGGAATTAAGCTATGGCAGGATACAGAAAGGACAGAGTCGCGGAGGATATTAAGCGCGAAATAGTTGCGCTTATCCGCGAGCTCAAGGATCCGCGCGTAAAAGATAAAATGCTCACCGTGGTAAGGGTTGAGGTAAGTCAGGACTTGAGCTATGCAAAGGTTTTTGTAAGCTCACTCTCCGGCATAGATGACGCAAAGCAGGCTGTAAAGGGGCTTGAGAGCGCAACGGGGCTTATACGGCATGAGGTCGGAAAACGGCTTCGTTTGAGAAAGGCCCCCGAGCTTAAATTTGCGGCAGATGATTCGGTTGAGCACGGTATGGAAATTTTCAGAAAGATTGAGGCTCTGAAAAAAGACGATGAAGAGGATAAATGAGGCCGAGGCGGCAGAAATTCTCAAAAGTAAAGACAACATTCTGATTTTGACGCACCGCAGTCCCGACGGCGACACGCTCGGTTGTGCTTTTGCGCTCCGACGCGTTCTCTCCGGGATGGGCAAAACGGTTATGGTTGATTGCTCCGACGACATACCTAAGAAGTATTCGTATATGTGGGAAGAGTCAGAGGAAAATTACAATCCGCAAAAGAGTATGGATTTTTCTCCCGATTTTGTGTTGGCGGTTGATGTTGCCGATTCAAAGCTGCTCGGCGCGCGTCTTACGGAAAAATACCCCGAAATACCGCTGTGCATAGATCATCATATTTCAAATACGGGATATGCCGATATGCTCTGTCTTAAAGACAGTGCGGCGGCGTGCGAGATAGTTTACGACGTAATAAAGTGCCTGGGAGTAAAACCGGACGCTTGCACGGCAGACTGTCTGTATACGGGAATCTCAACGGACACAGGCTGCTTCAGGTATTCAAACGTAACTCCCGAAACTCATGTTAAGGCAGCGGAGCTCATTTCGCTCGGAGCACGATTTGACGAGATAAACCGAGTTATGTTTGAGACAAAGACCAGAACTTATTTGCGGCTTGAGGAGCTCGTTTTAAATTCGATAGAAATGTACTTCGGAGGGAAATGCGCCGTTATCACAATCACCAAGGATATGTTTAAACAGAGCGGCTCAAACGAGACCGAGTGTGACGGCATAGCTTCTCTTCCGCGTAAAATCGAGGGCGTTAAGGTAGGCGTTACGCTTAGAGAACGGGTTGACGGCACGTTTAAGGTATCGCTCAGAACCTACGCTCCCGTAGACGCCTCGGCTATTTGCGCCAAGATGGGCGGCGGAGGTCACGCGCGTGCGGCGGGCTGTGATTTTTCGGCCGATTATGCCGACGGCAAAAAGCAGCTTCTTGAAATAATCAAAACGGAGCTTGAAAAAGCATGACAGGATTTATCTGCATTGACAAGCCTGAAAATATGACGTCGTTTACGGCGGCAAATTTGGTAAAGAGAATAACCGGCTCCAAAAAAGCCGGGCATACAGGCACGCTCGACCCTATGGCAACGGGCGTGTTGACTGTTGCCCTCTCGGGGGCGACGCGCTTTATAGAGCTTATTCCGGACCATGAAAAGAGCTACACAGCGAGAATTTTGCTCGGCGTCACAACCGATACGCTTGATATTACCGGAACCGTAACGGGCAGCTTCCCGGTAAGCGTTACTCCGTGTGAAGCTAAGGAGGCGGCGCTCTCCTTTTACGGCGAGCAGCTTCAGACTCCGCCTATGTATTCTGCCGTGAGCAAGGACGGAGTTCGTCTTTATGATCTCGCAAGGCAGGGCAAGGAGATTGAGCGCGAAAAGCGCAAGATAAATATAACCGAAATTCGCGCATACGATTTTTCGGATAATGAGTTTTCTCTCGATGTGACCTGTTCCGCAGGAACATATATAAGAAGCCTTGCCGACGATATCGGCAAAAAGCTCGGCTGCGGTGCGGTTCTCAAGTCGCTTCGCAGGACGAGGGCAAACGGGTTTTCTACGGACGACTGCATTACGATAGAGAAGCTGCGTGAAATATGCGAAAACGGCGAGCTCGGCAATTATGTTATGCCGGTTTCAAGAGTTTTGTCACAGTACAAAGAAGTACACGTAACTGCGGCGCAGGCGGTCAGATTTAAAAACGGCGGAGAGCTGTTTCTCGACCGCATAGGAAATCCGAAGGGCGACGGCTTTTTCAGAGTTTTTTCGCCGGAGAATGAGTTTCTCGGAATAGGAGAAAAAAACGCCGAAACGGGATGTCTCGCGGTAAAGAGGGTGCTTCAAGGTGAATGAATATAAAAAATCAATAGCCCTCGGAACCTTCGATGGTTTTCATTTGGGGCATCAAAAAGTTATAGAGCTTTCTAAAAAGAGCGGATATATGCCGTATGTGCTGTTGTTTTCCGTTCATCCGCTCAAGTGCATTAAGGGCGAGGCTCCTCCCGAAATACTGACGGACGGTTTGCGCAAAAGCTTGCTCGGAGAAATGAACGTAGGTGCTTTGGAAATAGACTTTTCGGAAATAATGCACCTGTCTCCCGAAAGCTTTGTGCGTGATATTCTTGTCGGAAGATTTTCGGCAGGGGCAGTCTCCTGCGGTGAGAATTACACCTTCGGAGACAACGGCTCCGGAAACGTCGAGGTGCTGCGCAGATTATGCCGAAAATACGGTATAGAGCTTTATGTGGCACCGATGGTTGAGTTTGACGGCATAGAAATAAGCTCAACGCGCATAAGAGAGGCAATAAGAAGCGGTGATATGCAAACGGCGGCGAAAATGCTCGGCAGACCGTTTTCCTACGACTTCACCGTGGTTGCCGGCGACAGACGCGGCCACCTTCTGGGCTTTCCTACAATAAATCAGTTTTTCCCCGACGGATTTGTGCAGCCGAAGCACGGAGTTTACGCTTCGTACGTAGAAATAGGCGGCAAGGCTTATCCGGCGGTGACAAATTTCGGCCGGCGTCCGACAATAGGTACTCCCTCGGTTCGCAGCGAGACTTGTATACTCGGCTTTTCGGGCGATTTGTACGGTACCGATACTGAAGTGCATTTGCTTGAATTTTTACGGGCGGAAAAAAAGTTTGACGGCCTTTCGTCTCTTTCCGCACAAATAAAAGCGGACAGCGAGAGTGCTGTGAAAATATTTGAAAATGCTATTGCAAAAAATGCTTAAAAAAGGTAGAATTAACCTATAAATTCAATTTATAATTTACAAAAAGGGATGGTGTTTATCTATGTGGGCAATGAAGGTAGCTTATTACCGTGCTTTTCAGAAGGTCATGAAAATCTTTATGATGTTCCTTGACTGGTCTGAACCGCAGCTGCTTACAGGACCCGGAGCTATCAAAAAGCTTCCCGGCGTCATTAAAGACAAAGGTATCAACAATGTTATGATCGTCACCGATAAAGGCCTTATGAGCCTTCATCTTCTTGACGGGCTTTTCAAACAGCTCGAAGAGGACGGCATTTCATATACCGTATATGACGGTGTTCAGCCCAACCCCTCGATTGAAAATATCGAAGAGGCTCGCGCTCAGTTCGTAGCAAACGGCTGCCAGGCTATGATAGCTTTCGGCGGCGGTTCTCCGATGGATTGTGCAAAGGCTGCCTGTGCAAGAGTAGTAAGACCTAACAAGACCATTCCGCAGATGCGCGGTCAGCTCAAGGTTATGCACAAGCTTCCTCCGTTCTTCGCAGTACCCACAACGGCCGGAACAGGCTCAGAGACCACTCTTGCCGCTGTTGTTTCAAATACCAATACTCATGAGAAATATGCCATAAACGACCCGTGCCTTCGTCCGAAGTTTGCGGTTCTTGACCCGGAGCTTACCGTAGGTCTTCCTCCGCATATCACCTCCACAACGGGTATGGACGCGCTCACCCACGCGGTTGAGGCTTATATAGGCAAGAGCAATACAAAATCAACACGCGATTATGCAGAAAAGGCGGTCGCAATTATATTTGCAAACCTCGAGACCGCTTACAAGGACGGTAAAAACATAAATGCAAGAGGGCAAATGCTTCTCGGTTCGTTCTACGGCGGTATGGCTTTCACAAGAGCTTATGTAGGCTACGTTCACGCTGTTGCTCATAATCTCGGCGGTATGTACGGTATTCCGCACGGCCTTGCAAATGCCGTTATTCTTCCGGTTATGCTTGAGGAATACGGCGCAGCCATCTATCCGCAGCTTTCAAAGCTTGCCAACTTTGCCGGCATTGAAGGCACAAGCGATGATGATAAGGCCAAGAAGTTCATTGCCGAGGTTTATGCCATGAACGAGAGAATGAATATCCCGAAGGGCTTTACCCAGATTAAGGAAGAAGATATTCCGACTATCGTATCAAGGGCTCTTAAAGAGGCAAATCCGCTCTATCCTGTTCCCGTTATCTTTGACGAGGACAGAATGACTCAGATAGTCAAGAAGCTTATGATTACCGAATAAGCGATAACTCAAAGTAAAAAATCAGCGAGTGTATTTTGGCTTGGCCATAATACACTCGCTTTTTTATGCTTTTGTTTAATTGTGCTCGTTATTCTTTAAGGGAGACGCGGTATCTTTTTCCGCAGCGGTTGTGGCCGAAGTTGTGCCGTGACTGTCCGTTGTGTCCGGCTTTGTTGCGGCTGACGGGTCGGTCGTATTCTGCGGCTTTGTTGTTGCAGGCGATGTTGTTGTTTCGGGCTTTGTGCTGCTTGGCGGTTCATCGGATGCCGATTTCGGTGCAATTACCACCGCTTGACAATTCAGCGCGTTGTATGCGGATATGACCTTACTCTTGTCGTAACGCATATTTTTACATTGTAACGAATCGTTAAAGTAGTACCCGCTGTCATCGTAGCCCACAAGAAGCAGGCAGTGCATGGGAGTTATCCATGTGAATTGGTCGGATGTACCCGTGATATACCAAGTCTTGTATCTTCTTGCCGGAGCCATATTTTGCGTAGCCCATACAAGCACCGGAATGTCGTTATCTATATATTTTGAGCAAAGCTCGTCAATTGAGCTGCCGTATATTGTTTTTACGGTGTAATTTTTGCCGATGAATTTATTGACTGCGTTCTCTATTACCGGTGCCCAACAGCCCCACCCGTTTTTGCTGTAAGGGTCGCCCAAAAACACCTTGCGCGGATCGTCTCCGAATAAATTTCCGCTTTCGTCGCTGTACGGTGTGCGTCCTTTGTCAAGATAATTGTCTATAAAGGTTTCGGGCGAAATAGATATACCGAGGTATTGAAGCGCCATAACCGCAGAGATGCTTTCACAGCCTGTGGGATATTTTTTTCTCTGGTCGATAAACGGCACGTTTAAAAGCTTTGTGGGCGTTATGCTCGGCTTCGGCTGCGTCAGTTTTTTCGGTATCGCCGGAGCGGCTCGCTCTACCGGAGCTGTTGTGCCGACGGGCTTTACAATCGGAGCTGTTTCGGATGCTGTTTCCGAAACGGTTTCTTCCTCCATGAGAGTTTCTTCCGATTCCTCCGAGTAAGTCTCGGTTTCGGACACAAATTGCGCTGCCGCCGCTTTTTTCTTTGCTCTCGATGCAAGCACTGCGGCGGTTATGCATATCGCAACCGTAACGATACCGATTATAATAATAATTGCATTTTTCTTTTTACCGCATTTGAAATTCACTTTTTTAGCCCCTTAAAATTATGATTTATTTTTCTTTTCCTTGTAAAACACGCTGATGATCCAATAATACAGCGGAATTATAAGGAAAATAAGCCATTGCGGATGCCACATTCCCGCGGTAAAGCCAAAGAGCAGGTACACCGCGACCAATACAAGATGTATCGGCATAGTGAGAAGCATTGCCTTTTTGGTTCGGCAGCAAAGAGCACCGCCGACGCAGTAGTAAACAGGTATAAGCAGCAGTATTATCCAGCCGGGATGCCAGTTACCGTTCATAAAGCCGAGAAGCAGATATGCTGCGGCAATTAAAATCGGAAACGGGAATTTTACCATTTTGCGGCCGACCCTTTGTCTCTCGGACATATCGGCAAGCTTCTTTTCCTTAAGCTCTGCCTTTGTCGGCTCATTGTTCGGCGTATCCTCCTGCGCTTTGGGACCGTTGAGAATTTCGTCAAGCGGTACGCCGTAAAGCTCCGCGAGAGCGACTAAATTATCGGTGTCGGGCGACGCCTCCGCGCGCTCCCATTTCGAAACAGCCTGGCGGCTGAGTCCGAGCTTTGAGGCAAGTGCTTCCTGTGAGAGATTATGCTCCTTGCGAAGCTTAACGAGTCTGTCGGCTATTTCTATATTCATCTGTTATCTCCTGTTCATGAATGTATTATTTTGCTGTGTAGCCCATTCTTGTGCAGTTCTCTATATGCTCATCGTATGACGCCGAGAATGCCGAATCATAGGGCGGCTCGGTGTTTATTACAAAGTATAGATAATCCGTGTTGTCGGGCTGCAGCGCGGCGTTAATCGACTCCATGCCGGGATTACAGATAGGGCCGGCCGGAAGTCCCTGACAACGGTATGTGTTATAGTAATACTTGTATTCGTCTATTTTATCGGGATACTGAAGCTCTATAACGCCGGTGCAGTATTTTACCGTTACGTCGCATTGCAGCTTCATTTTTGCGTTGAGCCTGTTGTATAAAACGGAGGAAATAAGCGTCCTCTGCTCAGGAGTGTACGCCTCTTTTTCGATTATGGAGGCTACCGTGAGAACTTCGTGAACGCTCCTTCCCATAGAGGCAGCCTTTGCCTTCATATCGTCGGTAAAGCGTGACTGAAACGTCTCGACGAGCTTGTCTATTACCGCTGTCGGGTCGCTGTTTTTCTTGAATGTATATGTAGCGGGGAAAAGATAGCCCTCAAGAGGGAAGCAAACGTTCTGTGCACTTTTGACGTCTGCGAGAATCCCGTATTTCGAAAGGTCGTAGCTTTGCGCCGCGGAAATGAAATCCGCAGAAGAGCAAACCCCGTTATCCTCCATAAGCCACGAAATTTTAACGAGCGTATATCCTTCGGGAATTGTCACCGTAGCGGTGTTACTGTCCGAGGTGCTCTCTTTATTGCCCGATTTTTGCGTAGCGGGTGCGTCGGGATCATATGTTGCGGTTGTGTCGTTGGCGGTCTTTTTTTGGCAAGCCCCGAGCAGCAACACAAGCACGAGACACATAATAACCGATACGGCTTTTTTGGTTGATGATTTATTCATATGTAAAAATCCTTTTTTAATTGAATATTAATATATATTTTAACATTTTACGAACGCTTTTGCAATTACTATATAAAAGAAAAGGGGAGCAATCGTCTGAGACGACAGCTCCCGATTTTTTTGTAAGCTGAGCGGCTGAAAAACCGCGCCCTGTTTTTTGTTTACGGATTATTTTTGATGCTTTATTTTTTTTCGCCCGACTCTATAAGCACATATGAGCCCGACCAAACGACCATTCCTATATAGAGGAAGAGCAGCATAAACCAGCCGGAGCTCACCTGAACCACGGTGAATTTGGCTATGTACGGAATTATCTGCGTTATTACGGCAGAGCCGAAAAGGCCCGATACGCCGGAGAGAAAATCCGCGATTGTAATTGTGCCGTTAACGATAGCGGCGGCAATAGATTTAAAGCAAATCAGCATTCCGATTACGGATACAAGCCCGACGCCGGAAATTATGAGCTGAGGGATTTTCTTCTTGCTTATAAGCGCAAAGAAGAATATGACAACAGCCAAAAGAAGAGCTATCGCAAAGAATATCAATGTGCCGAGCAGTGCGCCGTGTACCGGTGACAGAGCGTCCCAAATAGATGAGAGGCTGCTCTTGTCGCCGCTGCCGTCGTGAACGAGCGAGACAACACGCTTTATGCTCCAATAATCATATGATGTGCCGTCGTCGTTTGAGTCACCCTTTAGCTTGGCTACAAGCTTATATATATCGGACTCGATAACGGTGTAAACAAGATTTCCGAAATATGCGACTATCGGTACGCACACCGCCATTGCCGCCATAATAATGCGGTACAGAATATCGGTGCCGAGATTTTTATTTTTTTGCTTGGTTTTTGCCATTTAATACTCTCCTTTATTTGCCCCACGAGGAATTCAGCGGAACAGTCAGGTTGAATATAATATTATCACAAGTTGAATTTTTGTCAACACAGAAGTAGCCCTTGCGCATAAACTGGAAAACATCGCCCGGTTTTACGTCCTTTAAGCCGCTCTCTATAAGGCATCCCGTTAACACCTTTAAAGAGTCGGGATTTAAGTTGTCCTTAAAGCTGCCGGTGCTTTCGTCTGACGGGTTCGGCACGTTAAAGAGCCTGTCGTACATATTTACGGTAGCCTTAAAGCTGCCTTCTGCCGATACCCAATGAATGGTTCCCTTGACCTTTCTGCCGTCGGGTGAATTTCCGCCGCGGCTCTCGGGGTCGTAAGTGCAGTGAACCGTGGTGACTTCGCCGTTTTCGTCACAGTCAAAGCCGACGCATTTCACAAAGTATGCACTCTTGAATCTTACCTCGTTGCCGGGGAAAAGCCTGAAATACTTTTTAACAGGCTCAGCCATAAAGTCCTCGCGCTCAACAAAAAGCTCTCTTCCGAAAAGAACTTTTCTTGTGCCCATTTCGGGGTGATTAGGGTGAACCTCAACTTCTATTTCTTCGGTCTTACCCTCGGGATAATTGTCTATAACTACCTTGAGCGGGTCGAGAACAGCCATTGCTCTCGGAGCGTTTTCGTTAAGCTCGTCACGTACGCAGGATTCGAGAAGATCCATACTTACTACCGAGTAAGCCTTTGAAACGCCGATTTTTTCACAGAAGGTGCGAATTGCCTTTGCCGGGTATCCGCGGCGTCTCATACCGCTTATTGTAGCCATTCTCGGGTCATCCCAGCCGTCAACAATGTGCTCGTTTACAAGCGCGAGACATTTGCGCTTACTTGTAAGGCAGTAATTTAGGTTGAGCCTTGCAAATTCTATCTGTCTCGGAACATTTTTAAAGCCGAGCTCACGAAGGAACCAATCGTAAAGTGGTCTGTGATTTTCAAATTCGAGAGAACACAGCGAGTGTGTTACACCCTCTTTGTAGTCGGAGAGCGGGTGTGCGAAATCATACATGGGATATACGCACCACTTGTCGCCGGTCTGATGATGCGGAACGTGCGCAATGCGGTAAATAACGGGGTCGCGCATATTTATGTTAGGCGACGCCATATCGATTTTTGCGCGCAAAACTCTTGCACCGTTCGGGAATTCGCCGTTTGTCATACGCTTGAAAAGGTCGAGGTTTTCCTCTGTTGTTCTGTCGCGGTAAGGACTGTTTTTACCGGGCTCGGTAAGAGTTCCGCGGTATTCTCTTATTTCGTCTGCGGAGAGGTCGTCAACATATGCCTTACCGTCCTTAATAAGCTTTACCGCACATTCATAGATAAAATCAAAATAGCTCGACGCATAAAGGCACTTGTTCCATTTGAAGCCGAGCCACTCTATATCCTCTTTTATGGCGTCTACGTATTCGGTGTCCTCTTTCTGCGGATTTGTGTCGTCGAGACGCAAATTGCAAACGCCGCCGTATTTCTGCGCCGTACCGAAGTTTATGCAAATTGCCTTTGCGTGGCCTATATGCAGATAACCGTTTGGCTCCGGAGGAAAACGTGTCTGGACGTGGTCGTAAACCCCTTCTTTTAAGTCCTCGTCGATAAAGTCGTGAATAAAATTCGACGACATTATTTCTTCGTCCATTATTTTACCTCCTTGTAGTAATTTATTGCGTCCGCTATACGGCTTTCGGTTTCGTCTTTGCCGAGTATTTTCATAATCGCGCAAAGGTCGGGCGTATTTGTTCTTGACGTTACTGCTATTCTGATAACCGTGGAAACATCGCCGACGTGACCCTTGTATTTTTCGGGATTTTGCTTGTATTCCTTGACATTAGGCGTGAAGCCGAGGGGCTCGCAAAGCTCCTTTATCTTTTGGAACCAGATGTCCTTTTCGTCCTCCTCATTGTATACCTTTAAATACTCGGTGAGAATTTTTTCGGCGTCCGAGGGAGCGATGTTTTCGGGCAGCGTATAGTCTTTTTGGTAATACATGGGATAAAAGTAAGAGAAGTAATCCTTGACTTCACTCCACTTTGCTATATCCTTGCGCGGCTTTTTGCCTCCGCGGTCAAGGTTCATCATAAGCTTTGCTTTGCTTTCGTTTTCCGAAAGAACGGTATAATATTCGTCGTCGTATTCCTTTGCCCATTCAAGGGTTCTCTCATACACCTCGTCTGCGGTCATAACGGAAATTACGTTTTTACTTATATCATTTAATTTCGCAAGATCAAAAAGGCAACCGCTGACGCTCATCTTTTTAAGGTTGAACGGGAAAGAAAATATATCCGCCGTCTTGTTTGCTCTGCGCCAATCCTCAAAATTTGAATTTAAGAGAGTCATAATGTATTCGGTGAGCGCTTCCTTCGGGTAGCCGCTCTGCGCGAAATAGCTTACCGACGCCTCGGGGTCCTTGCGCTTTGAGAGCTTGCGCTTTGTGCCGTCCGTTTCGTCCGTTTTCATAACCTGCGGAGTGTGCGCGTATTTCGGAACCTTAAAACCGCACGCTTTAAATAAAGCTATGTGTTTGGGGACGGAGGAAATCCACTCTTCGCCTCTTATAACGTGAGTTGTACGCATAAAATGGTCATCGCAAACGTGCGCAAAGTGATATGTGGGTATGCCGTCGCTCTTTAAAAGCACTTCATCTATAATGTTTTCGGGCATTTCGATTTTGCCGCGTATCATATCGTCAAAGACAATTCTTTTGTTTTCATCGCCGTTTGAACGAAAACGAAGCACATACGGCTTGCCCTCTTTTATGTTCTTTTCGATTTCTTCGTATGTTAAATTACGGCACTTTGCATATTTGCCGAAATAACCTCTTATAAGAGCACCGTCATTTTCCTGTCTGTCGCGAAGAGCCGTAAGCTCCTCCGCCGTGCAGAAGCAAGGGTATGCAAGTTCCTTTAAGACAAGACTTTTTGCTACTGTTTTATAAATCTCTTCACGCTTGCTCTGCGTGTAAGGGCCGTAGTCGCCCTTTTCGCTGTCTATGCCGGTAACGCCCTCGTCAAATGTAATGCCGAACGACTTAAAGCCGTTTATGATGGCGGAAACGCCGTCGGCAATTTCTCTCTTTTTGTCGGTATCCTCAATTCTCAGATACACTATTCCGCCCGAGGCCTTTGCCGTCAAATAGTCCGTCAGCGCGCCGAAAAAGCCGCCGAGGTGAAGGTAGCCCGTGGGGCTCGGTGCAAATCGCGTGACGCGCGCACCCTCCTTCAAATTTCTTTCCGGATAGAGCTTTTCGTAGTCCTCCGGTGTTTTTGTGATTTCGGGGAACAAAAGCTCCGCGAGTTTTTGATTGTCAGTCATATCGGTACACCCCTGAATAAAAGCAAAAAGCCGCTCTCGGCGGCTTAATATTAGGATAACATTAACCGGCGTTTTTATGAGATTTTTTATCTTCGTCCGGGAAGGTCTTTCTCTCAATAACAGCGCCGAGCGAGCGGAATTTTTCAACGACATTTTCATATCCGCGCTCTATGTGATAAATTTCTTCAATCTCTGTAACGCCCGTAGCAACCATGCCTGCTATCATCATAGCCGCGCCTGCGCGAAGGTCGTCCGCTCTTATAGGTGCACCCTTAAGCGATGGAACGCCCTCGATAATAGCCGTTTTTCCGTCGACGTGTATTTTGGCACCCATTCTTGTGAGTTGCTCCGCATAGCGGAAACGATTGTCCCAAACGCTCTCGGAAATAATGCTTGTACCGTCAGCCAGACATAAAAGCACGGCGAACTGCGGCTGCATATCGGTCGGAAATCCCGGGTGAGGCATGGTCTTGATATTGCACTTGCCGGGTCTGCGATCGCATGAGACTCTTACGGAGTCATCATATTCGGTGACGGTGACGCCGCATTCTATAAGCTTTGCCGAAATGCTCTCGAGATGCTTCGGAATAACGTTTTTTATAAGCACGTCACCCCTTGTGGCGGCTGCCGCAACCATATAGGTTCCGGCTTCAATCTGGTCGGGAATTATGGAATATTCGCAGCCGTGCAGGTGCTCTACGCCGCGAATTTTGATAACGTCCGTGCCTGCGCCTCTGACGTCGGCACCCATAGTGTTAAGAAAGTTTGCGAGGTCTACTATGTGAGGCTCTTTCGCTGCGTTTTCGATTATTGTAAGACCCTTTGCCTTTACTGCTGCCAGCATCACGTTTATGGTAGCGCCGACCGACACAACGTCAAGGTAAACAGCGTTGCCCAAAAGAGACTCGGCTCTTGCGTTGACCATCGCGTTTTCCTCCATGGTCACCTCGGCACCGAGAGCCTCAAAGCCCTTTATATGCTGGTCAATGGGGCGAACTCCGAGATAGCAGCCGCCGGGCATTGCAACCTTGGCCTTGTTAAATCTGCCGAGAAGTGCGCCTATAAGGTAATATGACGCGCGAAGCTGTTTTGAAAGCTCGTGCTCTACTACAAATGAATTTATGTGACGCGTATCTATTTCAATAGTGGAATTGTTGATGAATTTAATTGACGCACCCATATTGCTCAAAATGTTGAGCATTGCGGTAACGTCGCTGATATTCGGTATATTTTCTATGCGGCATACATCTTCGGCTAAAATTGTAGCCGGAAGGATGGCAACAACGGCGTTTTTTGCGCCGCTGACAGTAACCTCTCCCTTAAGCCTATGACCGCCGGTAATAACGAATTTATCCAAAGGACGGTTCACTCCCTAAAGTTTTTATGTAAAGAAAAAATTAAAATCAAGCAAGCCTGAGGCAAAAACGGGCGCACTTCGCCGTACCTCGAGGCATATAATATGGTTATTATACCACCGAGCAGCGTAAATTAAAAGTTATTTTTTACTCTTTTTTTGTATATGGTGATTTTTTGTTGAAAATAATAAAACATTTGTTTGAATACGTCCGTTTTCGATATAATACGCTTTATATTTGCATTTTTTTGTGTTACAATGGCTAAAAAAAGAAACGGTGCTTATAGAAAATGAAACTTACATTTTGGGATGCGGTAAACCCGTTTGCCGGCGAATATATATTCGACGAGCCGCAGCAAAGACTTGAATTTATAATTACGGCGGCAATAGCCGCGGTGCTTTTGCTGCTGTTTTGTATTTGCCTTAAAAGGGCGATAAAAAAACATAAAAACGATTCGGAGAAAAAGTAATGTCACTCAGTAAAAATCAGAATGTAGAACTCTATATAGACAGCTTTACGAGCGAGGGCAGCGGTGTCGGAAGATATGAAAATATGGCTGTTTTCGTTTCGGGCGCAGCGGCAGGCGATAAGGTAACGGCGCATATAATTAAGGTTAAAAAGACGTATGCCGTCGCCCGCGTCGAAAAGGTGCTAAGGCCCGCAAAATCGCGTATAATGCCTGCGTGCCCGTATTTTCCGTCATGCGGCGGCTGCGCTTTTCAGCACATATCGTACGAAAAAGAAAAGGAGCATAAGAAAAAGCGCGTCGAAGATGCGTTTTCTCATATTGCCCATATCAATATAGAGGCGGAAACGCTTCTGTCCGACAATAAAACGACCTGTTATCGCAATAAGGCACAGTATCCCGTATCGTTTGACAGGCAGCTTAAAATAGGCTTTTTCGCTCCGCGCTCGCACCGCGTGGTAGATTGCGAAAACTGCATATTACAGCCGCCGATATTTGCGGATATAGTTAAGATTTTCAGAAAATTTATAATTAAAAACGGTATAACGGTCTATGATTCCGAAAAGCATACAGGGCTTTTAAGGCATATATATCTCCGTCTTGCCGAAGCTACGGGCGAGGTTATGGTATGCGCCGTTATAAACGGTGAGGATTTGCCGCACAAGAACGAGCTGATTAAAAAGCTTACCGAAATACCCTCGGTTAAGAGCATAGTTTTAAATATCAACCGTGACAGGACCAATGTAATTCTCGGCAAAGAGTGCGTGACTGTTTGGGGAAACGACTGCATATATGACGTGCTTTGCGGAGTTAAGGTCAGATTGTCGCCGCTGTCGTTCTACCAGGTAAACCACGATATGGCACAGCAGCTTTATGAAAAGGCGGCAGAGTATGCCTGCCTCAGCGGCAAAGAGACCGTGCTCGATATGTATTGCGGAACGGGCACAATAGGTCTTTCCATGGCAAAAAAAGCAAAGAGGATAATAGGGGCGGAGATAGTTCCGGAGGCTGTGCTTGACGCAAAGCGCAACGCCCTCGAAAACGGCATAGAAAACGCCGAATTTATATGCGCCGACGCAGGAGAGGCGGCACAGGAGCTGTCGTCACGCGGAATAAAGCCCGATGTGGTGCTGCTTGACCCGCCGCGCAAAGGCTGCTCCGAAATGCTTTTGGCGGAAATCGTAAAAATGTCGCCCGAACGCATAGTTTATGTGTCGTGCGACCCGTCGACTCTCGCAAGGGACTGCTTTAGGCTTAAAGACCTCGGATACGAGACAAAACGGCTCGCCGCCGCCGACCTTTTTCCCCGTACCGTTCATGTCGAGAGCGTTGCATTGCTTACAAAGCAAAAATAAGGCTTAATAGTGACAAGTAACTATTTTGTCGCAGAGAACGGTGTGACCCGAAGGTCACGCCGTTTTTCTGCGTTCATAGGTTGTTTGTGTGACAATAGGCTCGGAAATAACGGGAATATCCACATCGTCCACAAAGTTGAAAAAAATCTTCACTTTCTGCTTGCGCTTGCCGCTGGACTTGTCCGGGGCATAGACAACGATCTTCTTGATATACTCGTTCACGATGGTCTGTGTCAGTTCCTCCACATCCACATATTTCTGTGTCAGGGCGATAAAGGCATCCAGACCGTCATTCATTTCTTCCCGCTGTTCCACCCATTCTTCGATAACTTCAATTTCGAGCTTTAACCGTTCCTGTTCGGCTTCATAGTCCGCAGACATCTTTCTGTATCTGTCCTGATTGAGATTTCCAAGAACATAGTCCTCGTACAGCCGGGAGATGATGACATCCAGATCGGCAAGGCGTTTCTTTGCCTGTTCCAGCTTCTTTTTGTCATCCCGGATGCTGCGCTCCTGGTCAGTCCTGCGGCATTGCAGCCATTCCTCCTGAAAACCGTCCACATCGCTTCGGATATACTCATTGACTGCCCGGATGCGTTCCAGAACGATTTCACGAAGCACATCTTCCCGGATATAGTGGGCAGTACAAGTACCACGGTTGCTCTTGTAGTTGTTGCAGACGTAGTGATCCTGCTTGCCCTCAAAGCTTTTGCTTGTGGCAAAGTGGAGCTTGCCGCCGCAATCGGCACAAAACAGAAGCCCTGAGAACAATCCCTGCCGTTCCGCTTTTGCGGGGCGGCGTTTGTTTTTCCTCAGTTCCTGCACCCTGTCAAACTGTGCCTGAGATACAATCGCTTCCTGTGTGTCCGGCAGATAAAACATATTCTCCGGCTCATTGGGAATCCGCTTTTTCAGCTTGTAGGACTTGGAATAAGTCTTGAAGTTGCAGGTACAGCCTGTGTACTCCTGCCGTTCCAAAATCCCTACAATGGACTGGTTGCTCCAGTGGTACGGTCTTTCCGGCATCGGCTTTTTCTTTCGCTTGGCATACAGAGCTTTTGCGGTCAGAATCTGCTTTTCTTCCAGAATCCTTGCAATCTGCTCCGGGCCTTTGCCGTCAATGCAAAGGTCGAAGATGAGCTTGACTACCGGAGCCGCTTCTTCATCCAGAATCCAGTGATCCTTGTCCTCCGGGTCACAGCGGTATCCGTAGGGCGGTTTGCCCATGTGCTTCCCACTGGTTCCTCTCTGCCGCAAACTGACACGGACTTTCTTGCTGGTATCACGGGGATACCACTCGTTGAACAGATTACGGATTGCGGCGAAGCCCTCGCTGTCTCCCCGGTTGCTGTCCACACCGTCATTTACGGCGATAAAGCGGACATCGTAGCTCGGAAAGATAATATCCGTATATTGTCCAACAGTCAGATAGTCACGACCAAATCGGCTGAGGTCTTTGACCAGCCAGCAGCCTACAAGCCCCTGCTTGACAAGCTCAAAGCCCTCCTGCACACCGGGACGATTGAAGTTCGTCCCCGTATAACCGTCATCCACCAGAATTTTCAGGTTTGTATACCCGTGGTCACGGGCATATCGGGTTAAATACTCTCGCTGATTTGCGATACTGTTACTCTCTCCATCTTGGGCATCCTCATTGCTCAAACGACAGTAGAGAATGGTAATTTTCTGCTGATCCAACATAATATCCTCCTTCGGTTGTTGGTCAGCCGACAGTACCGTTGTGCATACTGGAATTATATCATGCTTTTGTGTCGCAGTCATTAACAAATCACCCCCTTGTCAGAAAAAATGAGCCGTTTTACCTTGTCGGCAAGCGGCTCATTCCCGTCACATTCTGTTTCAATCACATACCATGTGTTCCCGATCTTACGCTCAATGGTTTTGCGGAAAGAAGACTGCGCTGTTTCCCAATGCTTGCGGCATTCTTCCAAAAAATCAATGGGCGGCTCAAAAATCGGGTCGAAGCAGGAGTAAATATCAATATAGCCGATGGCATCATTGATTTCTTCCATCGGGGCATCTTCCATAATCATCTTGTTAATTTCCTCTACGGTTTTATTCATAGGCAAATAGTTCCTTTCTTAAATTTCCATATCCTGCCTACGCTTACGGGCAGGGTGCTTATGTTCCTGTGTTTCCTTTCCTCTGGCGAGAATGGCATGAACAAAAGCCCAAACCCTTTCAGACGCAATCTCTATCGCATCCAAGAAAGGCTGGGCTTTCTGTTTCAGTTCCATATATTTTTCGTTTACTGCTTCATACCGCTGTTTCCAGATGGAAATTGTTTTTTCAGCAGAAGCCAGTTTCTCTTTCAAACGCTTATTGTCAGCATTGGCAATAATGCCGTTGACCGCATAGCGTTTGAGTGTATCGCACTGATCCGGCGTGAGCGAGACATTTCCGGTGAGGGCATTTTTCTTGCCCATTTCCTCAATATCCTGCACCGTCAGCGCAATGGTCTTTGCTGCCTTGGTTTCCTTTTGCAGAGCTTCCAGTTTCTTTTTCTGCTTCTCCGTAGCAGCCTTGGCATCCGCCAAACTCTGCTCGGCCTGTTCCACCTGTCCGGTCACAGTTTCCAGGCGGTGCTGTTCGGCCTGTAACTTGAACTGTGTCACCGTCAGATGTTCCTCGGTACTGCCACGCTCTCCACGCTCCACATCGGTATATCCGGCGGCTCGCATGAAATTAAAAAAGTCATCCTGCAGCACACTGTAGGACGACTTCAAAATCTTTTTCCCTTTTGCGTTCAACATCGGATTGCCATCTTCATTGAGAACGGGTTTGGATTCCCATTTCTTACTGCGGCTGACCTGTGTGATCGTTTCTTTTACCGTTCCCCGGAGGAATTCATCCTTGCACCGCTTCGACCACAGGATTTGCTTTTCCACCACCGGGATATAAACCACATGGAGGTGGTAGTGATACACATCCTCGCCCAGGGCTTCGGACATTGCCCGGTTGCGCTCATCGGCGTGCATCACAGCGGAGAGGATATACTGCTCGCCGCCCACAATCTCCACGGCGGCTTTGTAGGCATCGGCATAGAACTGTTTGGCATATTCATAGCCGCCGTGGTTGTGGAAGTAGGCAGAGTTTACATCAAACAGCAGCTCCCCATATTTCACCGCATCGGCTTTCAGACCACGGGTGGAGATAACACCATCTGCAATCATCTGATCGAACATGGCGGCATAGCTGTCGGTAGGTTTCTTGAAGTGGACATTGCGGTGGGTCTGGGTGGTATCAATATCTTGATTGGAGTAGCTGTCTTTTTCTCGCTCGTTATGCTCCTGAACTTTCGCCACATCGTCGAGGGTGGGCAAGTCCTGGTTACGGGCAAAGGTACGGTCAATTCCATCGTTTCTTGCCATAGGTTTTTTCCTTTCTTTCGAGAGTAGCAGACGGGCGGGGCTGCGGGGATGCACTTCTGCGGAAGTGTAATAACCCACTATAACACTTTCATCCATTCTGGCTGCAAAGTGCCGTGGGCTCTCCCGAGGGGGTGTGCGGTCACTGCGGTGACCTCTGCTGACCAAGGCAAAATGTCTGCAACTTTTCCCATGGTCAGCCCGTCTGCATGAAGCTGTTCTGCGGAACGTTTCTTGCAGACGTTGGCAGCGTCTTTCACTGCCATCCATAGGCAGCACTGCGGTGTGCCTATGGGGACGGAAGATGCGAGGGGCTGTTGCCGGGGGCATCACTTCTCCCGTCTTTGCTGCCATACAATGTCGCATCCCAGCACATCGGCAAGCTCCAATACTTCCTTGTATCGGATGCTTTCCCGCTGTAATTTTGCGGACAGGTTGGAAACGCTGTCGCTCCATCCGTACTCGTCCGAGAGCAGGTCAACAACTTCCTGCATGGTCATCCCAGCACGGATGATCTGTGCCTTGATTTCATTGCGTACATTCATATTGAAAAATCCTCCATAATTCTGTTTGTGGTTCGGTACAATCTCTGCACCCCAAAACGGAGCAGATACACCGAACAGTGAAAAATCTGCAATCTCTGAAATCCGTTCAGAATTTTGCTTGTGATGTCCTGTCCATATATGACCATATCCCGCTTTACTGTTTCGTGTGATTTGGTCTGGAAAAATGAAAACATCTATTGTTCCGTGAACAGGGTACACGGTTCAGAGAAGCACGATTTCGTGAAATAGCTTCGTCCTGCGGTCAAAAACTTTGCTGTTTCCATTGCCATTGATTTTCAATACCCGAAAACAGGTTGTCTCTGAAAGCCGTTGTTTCCTATAATGGGAGAAAACAGGGGTAAATGCTGCGTACATACGTACAGAGCATGACTGGCAAAATCAATCCCGCCATTCCTCCGGTACGTACGTACATGACGAAACATCGTAAAACCCATTTATATGAGGTCTTGCCACAGCTTCCACACCCATAAATCCCCACACCCGCCGTCCGGCAGAGTTGGTGATGTTGTTGCAATGTTCCAGATTGAATCTCCCGGCATTGGCAATCATGGCGTCGCTGAAGCTGCGGGCTTTCAGCGGTGCAAGGGAATTTTCTTCGCACCACATCCGGTAGATTTCATAGAAATCCTTGGAGCTGATGGACGCATCCGCTTTGCACCGGATGTATCCCTCCGATTCCATGAAATCAAAGATATTATTATTGTCACGCTTGACCGCTTCCCGGTTTTCCCGGATACGGTCACTCTCTGTGAATTTGAAGTTGTTGGCAACAAGCCGCTGTAAGCCTTCAAATGCCCACAGGAAGATGCCCTCGGCTTCGGCTTTCATCTTCTCCGCAAGGTCAGGATCATCAGCTCTATCCACAGGCTTTTCCTTGGTGGTCAGCACAAGCTGTCTGCGATAAAATCCGTCACTGCGATCATAAAGAGCTTGCAAATCGCCGTTGCTGAACGCAAGCAGCCGGACGAACATCCAGCCCTGATAACTCTGCTTGCCCTTGCGTTCCAAATCCATCTTGCCCTGTGCTGTCACGATGGATTTCACATAGTTGGTCTGGCGCAGAGCTTCCATCCGCATATCATCATCCACGCACAAGAGGATATGTTCCAGATCGGCACGGGCAAAGCGGTTTTCGGAAATCTTTCCGATGCTGCCGTCTTTCATATTCATGCCAAAGATTGCCGAAAGCACCGCACCGATTTGGGATTTACCCTCGCCGCCGTTGCCCTTAATCACCATCATGCGCTGTCCTTTGTTGGAGGGAATCAGGCAGTAGCCGATAAACTCCTGCAAAGTGGGAATGTCCTCTGTATGAAGCAGGTCATCCAGAAAGTTCAGCCAGACCACAGGAGCAGGAGCATCGGGATTGTAGGCAACAGGCAGACGGCTCCGCACGATAGCAGGTCTGCCCTCAGTGAATGTTCCGTTCTGCAGCAGCGTACCGTTGGCAACATGAATCCGATCCTGCTCCGGAGGAAAGTCAGGCACTTGTGCTTCCAGTTTCAGCACCTCCAGAATATTGGTGATCTTCCGGGGGATGTTGTTCACGGCACAGAATTTCAGCTTGTCGTAAATCTCACCCCGGAGAGGGAGATCGTCTGTTACCCGACCATCGGGCGTAAAAAAAGCTCCGTTTGCGAAGATGATTCTGCGCTCACGCAGAAATTCTTCACAGAACAGAGCTTCATTGATGTTCTGCCCGTCAAACCAGATCGGCAGATTCATATCCGGCATTTTACCTTTCTTCCCCATGGGACAACCCCTCCTTTCGTTTCCGTGCCACATAGTTCCGAAGGAAAGCAATCTTGCTCTCCTTCATTAGCTCGTCCACCACGGCAACCCGTTCTTCTAAATCACCGACTGTCAAAATATCTGCCAGATATTCGATATAATCAATCATCTGGCAGGCTTCCACAAAACGGTCATCCAGATCATCGTCCGGTGTTTTCGGTGCATATCGCACTTTCCAATCTTCCAGCAGATGCAGATAATCCATCAGCACCCGGAAGCACAGCATTTCGTCCTCCCGAAACTGACGGATATAGGGACGTTTGGGCTTGAGCATAGCTGCGGAAGTGGGCGGTTTCGGGTCAAGCCCAAAATCCGAAGCCAGCTTTTGTGCTGCTTCATAGCTGCTCAGATCGAACGACCTTGCCACGAAGTCGATCACATCCCCCTTGACTCCGCAGCCAAAGCAGAAGAAATAATCCTCATTCAGCTTCATGCTCGGATGCCTGTCATTGTGGAACGGGCAGCAAGCCATGCCGTTTCGGTTGACTTTCAGCCCGTAGTGTTCGGCGGCTTGCTTTACGCTGATTGCCACCTTGATGGTTTCATAGATTGTCATAGAAAACCTCCGTTCATAGTATTCAGAAAGCACGAAACACCCGCCGTGATTGGCAGGTGCTTCGCTCCGTCTACTATTGTTATGCCGGATTTTTCAAAAAACAGGCTAATCGGTGGACAACCCCATTTCAAAAAACAGGACAGCTTTTCGGAGGATGTAGATTTCTTCACATTTGCATGATATAATGAAAGAAATGAAAAAACAGGACAGGAGAGCAAGCATGAATCAAGAATTGATGACATTGGATTTTTGGCAGGATACAATCATATATGAGGACAAAGCACTTCCTATCGGCACTCTTGCCTGTGATGCGCTGAATGTTTCGGCGGATACTCTTGCCAAAATGAATGAACAATGCCAGAAAATTAATCTACTGCTTGGAATGCTGAACGCCGGACAGGACGCTTCTGCACTCTTTCCTATGGCAAGGGAAGCTGCATTGACAATGTTAGAGATTCTCAGCAAAACGCCGCCGTTTTCCTATATGGATATACCAAAGCACCGGGAACGGATAGAAAAGGTTTTTACTGCGGACAGCGCACAAAAATATGTGGAGTTCGCTACAAAAGCTGCAACCAATTCTTTACCGTTTGAAGAAGTTCCGAAATATGCTGATGCGGTGATGCTCCAACGTTATACCGCTGTATTCGGACATTTGGCATATTCTCTTAGGGAATACCAAACCGCAGTGCTTGATTTTGCGGAAAAATCAGACAGCAACGAAGCAGACCGTACCGCAGAGGGCTTTGCAAAAATGTTCGGCAGCTATTTCCCGCCGGAGTTTTCTATCACGGAGGGCAATGCCTGGATGTCTGTTGCGAACAACTCTATTCAGTATGTGACAACTGTCCGTCCCGGCGAGGATGTGGCGAAGCTCGTCAAACGGATGCACTATGTATCCTTTGTGGGAATGTTCCGTTCTGATCTCTTTGAGGGCTTGTGTGTTGGTCATGCACCGAAAAAATGCCGGATCTGCGGCAAATGGTTTCTGACCACCAACGCAAGGCACACCAAATACTGCGGCGGTTATGCACCGGGAGATAAGCTGCACCGCACTTGCCGGCAGATCGGCAATCTGAAAGGCAGAGAACAGCGGGAGCTTGCGGACGATCATCCGCTGAAACAGATTTATGAGAAGCGGCTGAACACCATAAACCGCTATGTGAAGCGTGGTACTCTGGACGCTGATCTTGCAGAGGTTATGAAAAAACTGGCAAAAGATAAGATGCTCCGGGCACTCAGCAATGTTGCCTATGCCAAGGGTGATTATGAAAAAGAGATGGAGCAGGCGGCTTTGAAGAAAGAAGCAAAATTACGGACGAAATGAGGAATATGTAATGGCACAGAAATATGATTTAACTGATATTGGGAATGCGCTTAGCCGGGTTATGGACAATCCTATGACCAAAATAATCCGTTCTGGCTCTATTGGTGTGTTGGGCGTAGTAAACCCAGTTGCGGGAATTGTAGGCGGAATAGGAAATGATCTTCTATCTGAATACAATACCTTCAAACTCGGCCATCTACTGAACGGTCTTGCATCTGGCTTTAATCTCGAAAGAAGATTGAATGAGCTTTACAACTATGTAAACTCCAGCCCGGAAAAGGCTATTATCGTAGCCAATCTGTTCAAACAAACCGTAAATGCAGAATGCCCAAAGGTTTGCGTTATTTATGGTCTAATTCTTGCAAACCATTTAGAAACACTTACAGAATTCACGCACGAAGAATTGATTGTCTGTAAAGCTTTGGAAAACGCTACGGATTATGATCTGAAGAATTTCAAAGAAATAATGGAGAACTATCTTAAGCCAACATCAAATGGAAGAAGAATTGTATTTCCAAAAGACTTTGCAGATATTGCTGCTTTCACCACCACATGCGATTGGTGTGTATATAATAGAATCTTTGTTTCCCGAACAGCAGAGTGGGGTGAAATGGAAGAAGGCGTTTTGGATATAAGCACGTACTATTACGAGGCAAATCCTGCATCTGTTCTTCTGGATAATATAAATGCTGCAAGACAAACCTGGAATTATGGTTAATTATTCCCGCTGATTACTTAGAAGGAAGGTGCGCTATGCTGAATGATTTTACATGGAATATGACCGGATACATACCAAAACACGCTGTCAATCCGCACGGTGACGGCATCATTCCCTATGTGGCAGAGCGCATCTTCCAACTGGAACCGGAGCCGCCATCAGTGGGCAATCTGAACGAATATATCCTGTCTGCTTTGCATGAAAAGAATTTGCTACATTTTTCGTTCTTTCTACATCACTACGAGCCGCAGCTTAATAAGCGCATCAAGAGCTTTCTTGGTGTGGATGGCGGCGATTTGTACGATACAGACCGTTTTCTGGATATAAAACTGTCCTGCCGGGAGCAAATGCTCCAAAAGCTGATGGACTATGATCCTGCCAAGGGTGCGGAGTATGCTACATACATCTATCCGTTCATCTGGGATTCTATGCTCCGTTTCCGCATGGGCGAAGAAAAATGGTCGGTATCCTCTCTGACCAATTACAAAATGGTGCGATCAATGGCGTGGCTGTACCATAACACCAAAGATGCGGTCAACCAGTTTTCCAAGAAGTATAACTGCGACCTTGCTCTTGCGGAAGAATATCTGAAAGTTGTCCGTGGAATCCGCAACCAGCAGCCGTTCTATATAACGGACGAGGACGGCGAGGAAACAGGCGAGGATATAGCCCTTGACGATAGCTGGAACTATACCGACATCCTCTGGAACGGCATACAAGCAGAAAAGGTACAGCGGGCATTTGAGAAGCTGAATTACCGGGAACAGACCTTGCTCGAAAAACGGTTAGCAATCTGTATGACCTGCGGGCGAGTTGGCTCATGGAAGAACCGCCCCACTTTTGAAGAATTGGCGATTATGTTTGAGGGCAGCACAGCCAGCGGTGCAGAGCGAGCCTACCGGAAAGCGGTGGACAAACTGGCAGAACTGCTGGTTGCCGAAGGTGCGCTCCATGCTGTCCGGCTGAAACAGAAAACCAAAACCAAGCGCAAAAAGAAAATCGCCGCCGCAATCTACGAATATCAAGCAGACTGCGACGGCGAATGGGGCGAAATTTCAGTTGATTTTGAGAACGGCACAGCAGAGATTATCCGACTTGCTGATTGGGATACAATTAAAACGAACTGGTTTGCCAAGGAGGCGATCCGGTATATTTTATCATTGTCGCCTGATGCTCTTACAAAATATATGCTCGTCCCCCTTGAGCCGCCACTTATATCTTGAATCCTTACAACCACTGTAAGTGGTATTTGCTGTGTTCCCATGCTATCATTTTATTACAAATGATAGGAGGTATTCACATGAAACCCATTTTGAATATTGAAAATTTAACAAAAATCTATGGCAATGTGCCAAGTCAAACAAAGGCACTGAATGGGATCACCTTCCAGGTGATGCCGGGAGAGTTTCTCGGCATTATGGGAAGCAGCGGTTCCGGTAAATCCACACTGCTCAATTGTATTGCGACTGTGATTCAACCCACAGGTGGAAGCATTCAGGTGGAAGGCGATACTCTGCAATCCCTCAAGGGAAAGGCTCTTGCAGAGTACCGTGGCAAAAAAGTTGGTTATCTATTCCAGAACTTTGAATTGCTGGACAACCTGACTGGCAGGGAAAACATCCTGCTCCCGACTTCCTTGCATGGGGTATCCGAAGCAGAAAGCAGCCAGCGGCTGAAGCAGTTGGCTGACTATCTGGAAATCACTGATGTTCTGGATAAGTTTCCGTCCAAGATGTCCGGCGGCCAGCGTCAGCGTGTTGCGGCAGCAAGGGCTCTGATCTTACATCCCCAAATGATCCTTGCCGATGAACCGACGGGTGCGCTGGATTCTAAGAACGCAAGAAGTCTTATGGAGAAGCTGTCCGGCCTGAATCGTGACGAACAAGCTACGATCCTGATGGTAACCCATGATTCCAATGCCGCCAGCTTTTGCAAGCGCATTCTGTTCATCCAGGACGGCGTGATCTTTCATGAGCTTCGGCGTGGAGACGAAAGCCAGCAGGAGTTCTACGGGCGCATCCTGAAGGTGATGGCGCAACTGGGAGGGGGCAGCGCAAATGTTCTCTAATCTCATTCTTCGGAACAGCCACCGCAGCCGAAAGGAAAACGGTCTGTTTTTCAGCTCCCTGGTGATTTCTATTGTTGCCTTTTACATGATTCTTTCCATCTCCACTCAAGATGTGATGCTCTTTTTGCAGAAAATGGAGAGTGACGCAGTTGACAAACTCCTGCTTCTGATTCCTGCGTTTTATGGGATGACCCTCGGTATTCTGTTCTTTTTGATCTATTTTGCCTGCAAGTATCAGTTCGAGCGCAGACGGCATGAGTTTGGTGTTTATCTAATGTTGGGGATGCGTAGAAGTAAACTGTTTGGTATGCTTCTGGCGGAAGATTTCCTGACCAGTATTCTTGCCATGCTCATAGGCTTACCTGTGGCTGTGGTGCTTTCAGAAATTGTCAGTCTTGTCACCGCCAAGCTGGTAGGCATGGGGATCATCGGTCATCAGTTTTCTTTATCCTGGTCTGCAATTGAATGGACGCTGGCAGGATTTCTGGCAATTAAGCTGACGGCACTTCTGATTTTGAGTGGACGAATCAGCCGCCAGGAGATCGGTACTTTGCTATCCCAGCCAACGAACCGCCCCAAAAAGCAAATGCCATCTGTTATCTATGGACTGGCTGCTATATGCGGAAGTGTGATGTTGGCAGTGGCTTACTACATGGCGATTCAGGGAATTGCATGGACAAAGGTAAGTATGATGGGACTGACTTTGCTGTTGGGCATAGTTGGTACGATGCTGCTTTTCTATGGGATGCGTGCGCTGATTGCTTTGATTGTTAAGAAAGGAAAAGGAAATAAGCAGCTTCATGTATTTACCTTCCGGCAGATTCAGGAGAATGTTATTCATCAGTCAACCTCCATGGCCATCAGCTCCCTGCTGATTCTGGCGGCGCTGTGTTGTTTTGGTGCGGGCGTAGGAATTGCAGGAACGAATAGCCTGTCTTCTGGCCATGTAATCGACTATACTTTTGAAGATCATACTGCAGAAGATTCATCGCAGGTTCTTCCGAATATAAAGGCAGCCCTGAAAGAAAACGGTTTGGAAAATCAATTTTCAGAGCTTTTTGAAATGAGGGTTGGGCGTATTCGCACCACAGAAGATTATGATAATGCCTACAGCATGGACGCTGTTATGGACTCTCTTCGGAGCCTGCCCCAGTCGGAAGACCGGGATGTCCTTCTGAACAATCTTGGTTATGCCACATACCCATATTTGATTTGTTTATCGGACTATAATCGTTTGTTGGAATTGTCCGGCAAACCGGCTCTCCAATTAGGCGAAAAGGAGGCCGCTGTCTATATTGATACAGAGTTTACTACAGTAAGTCGTACCGCAATGCTGAACCAAGTATTGGCCGGACAGCCCAAGGTGGAACTGGATGGTAGTCCGATTCATCTTACAGGAGAGGTTCAGTCTGTGAATTTGGTCACGGACCGTTCTATAACCTTGTCCTTTGCATTGATTCTTCCGGATGAAGCATTCCTATATTATAGCCAGGGAATGTATGATACCTATGTCAATGCGGTGCTCAGTGAGCAGGCTCTGGATGGAAATAGCCTTATGACTGCATATTTGGATTTGAACGAGAAGCTGGACGAAACTGGCATTGAATATGAAAGCTATCTTCAGAATATAGGTCGTCAGCTTTTCTACACCATAGCATCCAGTTATATTACCCTCTATCTTGCGATTGTTTTCCTGGTAGTTGCCAACACCATCGTGGGTGTTCAGTTCCTGATGAGTCAGCAGAAAACCGGGCGCAGATACCAGACCCTGATCCGCCTGGGAGCTACTTACGAAACCCTTTGCCAGTCTGCTGGAAAGCAAATTACCTGGTTTATGGGACTTCCTGTATTGGTTGCGGCTGTCAGCAGTCTGTTTGGAGTCAGGGCGTTATTTACAGGGATACTCTCGTCCCGAACCCGTGGGACAGTGTCTGAAATGCTGCTTGTATCTGCTGCTATGATTTTACTACTTTGCGTGATAGAATATATTTATATGAGAGTGGTCAAGCGCTCCAGTGATCGGTATTTGCTGACACTGATGCAGCCGCAGAGAGAAGAATAATTTGGAAGGAGGTGCTGTCATGAAAAGAATTGCTGTTGTGGAAGATGAAGTCTATATGCGGGAAGAACTCTGCGATATGCTCCAAAAGGACGGCTATCTTGTGGAGGCAATTACCGAGTTTGAAGACGCCGCTCGGCTCTTGGCAGCCCTCCGCCCTGACCTTGTGATCTTAGACCTGAACTTGCCGGAGATCAGTGGCTTTCAAATCTGCCAGGAGCTAAAGAATAAAACTGCTATCCCCGTCCTGGTGCTGACTTCCAGAGATCAGGTAAAGGATGAACTGCAAGCGTTCCAGTTGGGTGCCGATGAATATTTGACGAAGCCGTGCAGAAAAGATCGACTTCTTGCCAGGGTATCCAATATTCTCAAAAGGTATGAAGGCCGTACCAATCTCATAGAGGGACCAGATTTCCTGTTAGACCAGCAGACCTACACGCTTTATATTCATAATACCTCTGTGGTGCTTCCAAAAAATCAGGGAAAACTGTTGGTCGCTCTTTTGTCCGGCGGCGATGCTCTGGTCACGACGGAGCAGCTTTGCATGGCACTATGGGGAACCACGGAATACATAGATGAAAATGCCTTGCAGGTTAACCTAACCCGGCTGAAAAAAACGATGTCCGCCCTTGAAATGAAGCAGCGAATCGTTGCAGTTCGAGGAATGGGCTACCGTTTGGAAGCGGAGGTGTCTCTATGAAGCAGCTTTGGCACATGATAGAACGGTACTACCCCTGGCTTCTGTTGCTGCTGGGCGTGGATTGCTTTTGCGCTGTCATTCTTTGGATTTCTGACATTCAGGTATTTCAAACCTTGATCGGGTTAGTAGTTCTGACGAGCATCCTTTTGTTTTCAGCGATTCTGTTTGTACTAAACAAGAGGGAGAACACCCACATGGAACTGTTCCGAGATTTCCTCAGTGATCCTACCATCTGCAATGAAGAACGGCTGCTCAGTGCCATTAGTCAGAAAGAAGGAGAATCTGTCCGATTTTTGGCTTCGGTTTTACGGGAATACAAAAACGAGAGTAACAATATGGCGGATGCCCTACGGGACTATGAAGAATACGTGGAGGGCTGGGCACATGAAGCGAAAACGCCCCTATCGTTGCTGACCATGCTCTTGGATAACCGGAACGATGAAATCTCTCCTTCCCTGCAAGCAAAGCTGGATTATGTCCGCAGTCAGCTTCAGGAGGATGTCACGCAGATGCTGTACTATGCCCGGTTGAAGAGCAGTACAAAGGATTACCGATTTGAGGATGTCAATTTGAATGACTGCTTGGGTGAAGTTCTGGAGGACTATGCCCCACTTCTTGAAGAGAAGCATTTTGTCATTCTCAACAAACTGCAATCTGAAACAGTCTATACAGACCGTAGAGGACTTCAGTTTATGTTGGGACAAATCGTTAGCAATGCCATCAAATATAGCAGCGATAGTCCCATGCTTACAATTTCCGTGATACATTCGGAGACTGCAGATATCCTTTCTGTTGAAGATAACGGCATTGGCGTAAAAAAATATAATCTGCCGTACATTTTTCAAAAGGGCTTTACCGGGGATTCTACTGACAGCAGAAAGAAGGCTACCGGTATGGGACTTTACCTGGTTAAGAAGATGGCCGACGATCTAAATCTTCATCTGGAAGCAGCTTCCCAGTGGGGAAAGAGCTTCAAGATTGTCATCTTCTTTCCTAAATTGAGATCCAACGGAGGGAAATAATATAAACAGAAAAACGCCCGCAGGATTTTCTCCTGCGGGCAGCGTGTTGTCAGCTATCCCAAGGCTTGTATTCTGTTACAGTTTTCAAATAGGTTTCGGGATCGCCGTTCAAGATAAGGTCTGCATACTCCAAAGGAGCGTTGTAGATCAAATAATCCAGCTCTGACCGCTGATACATATTGTCAGCAATCTCGTTCTCAACGACGATAGTGTCAATCGCAATCATACTGCCGTCGCTGAATTTCACTTCCACACAGCAATTATCCATATTGTAGGCACAAGATATTAAGGTTTTCATGGTATGTCCTCCATAATTCGTAATATAAAGCGAAAATCCCGTCTGACTTCCTGTTAGAAATCAGACGGGATTTGTCCGTATGCACCCCGGAAACCGTCAGCTAACAGTTGATAAGTAAATTAGTTCCTTATCACTGTTAAGCCAAGGTGTATTTGTTTTTTACGGTCTGTGCTTGACAAATGTGCTATATTGATGATGATATGACTTTTTGTGCCCGAAAAGCTACTTAAATTAAAAAGACCTGAATTGTAGGAAAGGATAAAATTATGGAAGCTATCGAAAATATGAAAACGAGAAGAAGCATAAGAAAGTTTAAGCCCGACGCAGTACCGCAGGAGCTTATGGATAAGATTATCGAGGCGGGACTTTATGCGCCGTCGGGTATGAATAAGCAGTCGCCGATAATCATTGCCGTTACGGACAGGAAAATGCGCGACGAAATATCCGAAATGAACCGCGAAATAGGCGGTTGGCAGGAGGGCTTTGACCCGTTTTACGGCGCGCCCGCAATACTTATTGTGCTGGCAAATAAGGAGTGCCGCACAGCTGTTTACGACGGCTCGCTTACAATGGGAAATCTTATGCTTGCCGCACATAATTTCGGACTCGGCTCATGCTGGATTCACCGCGCAAAGGAGGAATTTGAATCCGAAAAGGGTAAGGCGATTCTCAAAAAGCTCGGTATAAACGGCGAATATGAGGGGATAGGACATTGTGCCTTAGGCTATGCCGACGAAGAGCCGAAGGAGCATATCATAGCCGAAAACCGCGTTTACCATATCAAATAAAGCGAAAAATTACCGTTTAAAACAGATGATTTATAAGTAAAAAACAGCCGTCCGAAAACCTGATTCGGACGGCTGTTTTTATGAGTTATGTGTGTTATATGGCTTTAAGAGCATTATCTATGTCGGCGATTATATCGTTTACATTTTCAATGCCGACGGAAAGTCTTACGAGGTCGGGGGTTACGCCGCATTCCGTGAGTTCCTCGTCCGAAAGCTGACGGTGAGTGGAGCTTGCGGGGTGAAGAACGCAGGTTCTCGCATCGGCGACGTGTGTGACTATGGCGGCAAGCTTTAATGAGTTCATAAACTGTTCGGCTTTTTCTCTTCCGCCTTTTACGCCGAAGGAAATTACGCCGCAGGTACCGTGCGGTAAATATTTTTTGGCAAGCTCGTAATCCTTGCTTGATTTAAGCCCCGGGTAATTTACCCAAGCGATTTTATCGTTCTTTTCAAGATATTCGGCAACCTTTTGTGCGTTTTCGCAGTGGCGTTCCACACGTACCGCGAGCGACTCAAGACCTATGTTCAAGAGAAACGAATTAAACGGCGACGGAGTTGAGCCGTAGTCGCGCAAAAGCTGTGCCACTATCTTTACGATATAGCCGTTTTTGCCGAAGTCCTTAGCGTATGTAACTCCGTGATAGCTCTCATCCGGAGTTGTAAGCCCCGGGAATTTATCATTTTGATACCAGTCAAAATTGCCGCTGTCAACGACGCATCCGCCTATTGTAGAAGCGTGACCTTCCATATATTTTGTGGTAGAGTGAGTTACTATGTCTGCGCCGAATTCAAACGGACGGCAGTTTATGGGAGTGGGGAAAGTGTTGTCAACTATAAGCGGAACTCCGTGCGAATGTGCGATTTTTGCGAACTTCTCAATGTCCAATACATCAAGCGACGGATTCGCTATTGTTTCGCCGAACATCGCCTTTGTGTTGTCGCGGAAGGCTGCGTTTATTTCCTCTTCATTCGCTCTCGGGTCAACAAACGTAACGTCAACACCGATTTTACGCATAGTCACGTTTAAAAGATTAAATGTGCCGCCGTAAATAGTGGCGGAGCTTACTATATGGTCGCCTGCACCGAGTATGTTTATAAGCGCAAAGAAATTTGCCGCCTGACCCGATGATGTGAGCACTGCGCCGACACCGCCCTCAAGGCATGCGATTTTATTTGCGACCGCGTCGTTTGTCGGGTTCGCAAGGCGCGTATACATATAACCCGGCTCAAGGTCAAAAAGCTTTGCCATTTCGGCACTTGTGTCATATTTGTATGTTGTAGATTCATAAATGGGCAGAACTCGCGGCTCGCCGTTTTTCGGCTGCCAGCCTGCCTGTACGCATTTTGTCTCTATTGCGGAATCAGGATTGTATCCCATTTTTTTAATCCTCCAAAAATCTCTTCATAATGTCGGGGCCATGCTCTATAAACAGGCCGGTCGTTTTTGCGCTCTCTTCGTTTATAGAGTCAACGCCGCTGTCCTTTTCGTCATTTTTATGATAAATCATAAACGGTACGGGGTCCGAGGCGTGCGTGCCCGTAACAATGGGAGTCGGATGGTCGGGGAGCACCATTATTTTGTAGTCGTCATACTCCTTGAGCGCGTCGAGAACTATGGGGAGTACGCGCGAATCTATCATCTCAATGGATTTCACCTTGTTTTCGGGTTCGTTTCTGTGGCCGCACTCGTCGGGAGCTTCAAAGTGAATATATACGAGGTCGCAGCCGTTTTTAAGCTCTTCGACGGCGGCTCTTGCCTTGCCCTCAAAGTTAGTATCAATGTAGCCTGTGGCACCCTCAACCTCGGGAGCGGCCATACCGGCGCATTTTGCTATTCCTTTAAGAAGGTCAACCGCCGAGATTATAGCACCTTTTTTGCCGAAGGTCTCGTAAAACGACGGCAGAGCCGGCTTCTTGCCTTCGCCCCAAAGCCAAATTGAATTTGCGGGGTGCTTACCCTCGCTTATTCTCTTTTTGTTGACGGGGTGCTGCATTAAAAAGTCGTAGCTCTCCTTCATCATGGCAATAAGCTCTTTTGCGTTTTCGGAAGAGGAGAGATATTCGCCTATAACTCTGCCTGAAATATCGTGAGGGGGAGTCATATTTCCGAGCTCTGTTGTGCCGTTTGACCAGACAAGGCAGTGGCGGTAGCTGACTCCGGGGTAAAAACGGAATCTGTCGTTCCCGAATTTTTCCTGTACCGATTTGATTATTTCGTGAGCCTCCTCCGTCGAAATATCACCGGCGCAGTAGTCCACCATGGTCTTGTCCTCGTAATTCGGCTCGTCGGAGAGAGTTACGAGATTTGTCCTCAGCGTAACGTCCGTGTCAAGAAGCTCAACGCCCATGCTTGCCGCCTCAAGAGGAGAACGTCCGGTGTAGCACTTCTTTGGGTCAAAGCCGAGAACGCTCATATTGGCAACGTCGCTGCCGGGCTTTAAGCCCTCTGCAACGGTTCTTACAAGGCCTACCTCGCCGTGCTTTGCGAGAAAGTCAAGATTCGGTTTTTTTGCAACTGCCATCGGTGTTTTGCCGCCGAGAGCGGGAACGGGGTAATCGGCCATTCCGTCATAGAGAACTACAACGTATTTCATTAGTTTTCACCTTTCATATTATCTGAATTATCCGAGTCCGGGTTGCCGGGCTTAAATGTATCCTCGGGATTTATGCCGACAGCCTTGTAGGGGTCGCTGTCGACGGGGGCGGAATATGAGCTGCCGGCCGCGTAAGAGCTTTGAGAATCGCCGTTTCCACCCTGTGCGCCGCCCGTAACGGGAGCTATACCGAACGCCTCGGGAGCTACAATGCCGTTTTCAATCGAATATCTCTTGAGGTTCTCATAGTACATGGCAGCCGTCGTCTCAACATATGGAGTGACATATATTGAGAGTATTCCGCCGGTGAGCCCCACCAAAATATACCAGCCTATAAAGCTGAGATACATCGAAAAGAGATCGCCCTTGAAGCCGTTTGTCATTCTTTTGCTTATCTCGATGGCCTCCTTGCCCTTAAGGCGCGGATTGTCGTGGATAACATAGTTTGCCTGTGAGTAAGCGAGAGCCTTTATTATGCCGGGAACCACAAACAGAAGCGACCAAAGGAAGGTAAATACATTTACGAGCACACCCGTTACGAGATATGAGCCGTAGTTGTCTATACCCTCCTTATATAGGCTTTTCCATTCGGGGTTAAAGCCGCGTATGTGATTAAGGTAGTAGCCTGATGCGGCTATGGTAAACGGTATAAGCAAAAGAGTAATTATACTGCTTGAATAACCGACTGTTGTCGAAGGGTCGTCGCGGTTTATGGCTGTGGAAATATTTACGTAAATCGAAATTCCGCCGTTGAGCAGATATATAGCAATCGTTGCGAGCGTCATTTTCCACCAACGCGCATTTTGACCGATAAAGCTTTTTGCCTCGGCCTTTATTGCCGGGCGATTAAGAATTTGTTGCATAAAAGAAACCTCCGTGAATTTCAAATCAATAAAATAATATCATTATAGTAGGGCAAATACAACACTTTTTCGCATTTTGACTTTGTTACCAGCCGCTTATTCCGCCTCTTTGCAGTGCACCCACGATTTTTTCTCGGAGTGCCGGGTATTGCCTTTCGAGAGACGCGAGCAGCTCTTTTGTGCTTTGCCGCTCCGTTACCCCGTCTGCCGGGCATTTGCTTTTGACTATCGGCAGGTCAAGGCTTGCCGCCGCACGCTTTACATCTTTTTCGTAAGCGAATATCAAAGGGCGTATCAAATACAGCTCTTTTCTCGAAAGAAACGAGACAGGAGAAAAACACTTAATTGTGCCGCCGTTCAAAAGATTCATCATAAAGGTTTCGGCGGCGTCGTCAAGGTGGTGACCGAGGGCGATTTTGTTGCAGCCGTATTCCTTAGCTGTATCGTGAAGAATGCCGCGACGCATCTTGGCACAGAGGCTGCAAGGATTTTTTTCTTTTCTGATATTGAATATAACGTCCCAAAGGTCGGTTTTTTTTACGATGTATTTTACGTCAAGGCTGTCGCACAGCTTTTGTATTTCCGAATAGTCGCCGTCCATGCCGCCGAAGCGGTAGTCGAGCGTAATTGCAATAACCTCAAAGTGCTTAGGATAAAACGAGCGAAGCCGCGCGAGAGCATATAAAAGGGCAAGCGAATCCTTGCCGCCCGAAACGCCCACGGCGATTTTATCTCCGTCGTCTATCATGTCATAACGGTCAACGGCCGCTCTGACAAGGCTCAAAAGTTTTTTCATAAACAGTACCCCGAATTTTAAATGCCTACGAAAACGAAAAAGCGCTCTCCGGTAACCCGAAAAGCGTCGTAATTTTTCGTCCGTATAAAGTTTGCTTTATGCCTCAGACAGCTCTTGTGACCTTGCCTGAACGAAGGCAACGAGTGCAAGCATAAACTCTTTTAGGAGAGCCGTTTACGATAGCCTTAACTTTTTTTACGTTTGGCTTCCAGGTTCTGTTAGAACGTCTGTGTGAGTGAGAAACTTTAATGCCGAAAGCTACGTCTTTACCGCAGAATTCACATTTTGCCATAACGAAGAGCACCTCCTTTAATGATTAGCAAACAGTATTCTAACAGAATACGAAGTAAAATGCAAGCATTTTTTTAAAATTAACTATTTTTATAAAAACTCTTGCTTTTTTTGCACCGATATTATATAATGACGTCAAACGAACATTTGTACGATTGAGAGGTAATTTTAGATGTCCGATAAAAGTAAAGCGCTTGATACAGCCATACTTCAGCTTGAGAAAAAATACGGCTCCGGCACCATTATGCGTCTCGGAGATAATAATGCGCTCAATGTCGAAGCTATTTCGACAGGCTCGATAACTCTTGATTGTGCTACCGGAATAGGCGGCTTCCCGCGCGGCAGGATAATTGAGGTTTACGGCCCGGAGTCATCGGGTAAAACCACACTTGCGCTGCACGTTGTGGCAGAGGCGCAAAAGCTCGGCGGCGAGGCTGCATTTGTTGATGCGGAGCATGCTCTTGACCCGGTATATGCAAAAAATCTCGGCGTAGATGTTGATTCCCTTTTGGTATCGCAGCCCGACAACGGCGAGCAGGCACTCGAGATAGTTGAGGCACTGGCACGTTCGGGCGCGCTTGACGTAATAATAGTTGACTCAGTCGCGGCTCTCGTTCCGCGCGCGGAAATAGACGGCGATATGGGCGACAGCCACGTCGGTCTTCAGGCCAGACTTATGTCGCAGGCTCTGCGCAAGCTTGCCGGTGTTATTTCAAAATCAAATACCATAATTATATTTATAAATCAGCTCCGTGAAAAGGTCGGTGTGGTCTACGGAAATCCGGAGGTTACAACCGGTGGCCGGGCACTTAAATTCTATGCTTCCATTCGTGTTGACGTAAGGCGCATCGAGCAGCTCAAGGGCACGGGCGGTGAATTTATCGGATCGAGAACAAGGGCTAAAATAGTTAAAAACAAGGTGGCTCCGCCCTTTAAGACAGCTGAATTTGACATTATGTACGGTGAGGGCATCTCAAAGGTCGGCGAGATAGTTGACCTCGGAGTTAACTACGGCATCATCAAAAAGAGCGGCGCGTGGTTCTCTTACGGCGAGACAAGGCTCGGACAGGGCAGAGACAATGTTAAAAATCTCTTTAAAAACGACAAGGCGCTCTCTGACGAAATCGAGAAGCAGATTCGCGAAAAGATGGCGGAGGAGCACGGTGCGGGAGACGAGAAAAAAGAAACCGTCAAAAGCGCCGCCGACGATGACGCGCCCATAGCTTATCGCCCCGTAAAGACCACCAAGACCGCGGCAAGAGCCAAAATCGACGTGGCGGTGGATGACGACGAATGAAACTGAGCTTTAAGGACGGCAGGCAGGGTAAAATACATATATATGTGGACGACGTATATACCCTTACCGTCGATGATACATTTTGGTTTTCCGAAAAATGGCATAAAGTAAATGAAATTAACGACGAGGAGCTTGCGGACTTAACTTTGTCCGTGAACTCCCGTCGCGCTTTTTTAAAGGGTGCCGAGCTTCTGTCGCGTCGGGCGCACGGCAAGGCGGAGCTCGTGAGAAAGCTTATGCAGAAGTACCCGAGAGAGTGCGCCGAGCAGGCGGCGGATAAGCTCGAAAAGCTCGGACTTATAAATGACGGCGAATTTGCCGATATGCTGGCGCAGGAGCTTTATACGCACCGCAAATACGGCGTCAGCCGTGTCAAACAGGAGCTTTTGAGGCGCGGAATTGACCGGGCTTTAGCCGAAGAAGCGGCTGAAAGACTTGACAAAGACGATTTAAATCGTATTATATTATTGTTGCAAACGAAGTACAGAAATAATCTCGGAGACGAAAAGGGCATAATTCGCACAAAAAATTCCCTTCTGCGCCTCGGCTATTCGTATTCCGACATACGTGCGGCGTTTGAGAGCATAGAAAACGAATCGTTTTGATTACAGCGTGAAAGGCTATGTGTGAGTTTTATGAGTAAAAAAGTCGGTATGATATCTCTCGGCTGTCCCAAGAACCAGGTTGACGGTGAAATTATGCTGTCTAAGCTTGCGGACAACGGCTTTGAGATAACAAATGACGTAGACGGAGCCGACGTGGTCATAGTTAATACCTGCGGCTTTATTGAGGATGCAAAAAAAGAGGCCATTGAAAACATACTTGATATGGTCGAATTGAAAAAAGAAGGCGTAATACGTAAAATAGTTGTCACGGGCTGCCTTGCGGAAAGATACAGGGACGAAGTATTGTCGGAAATTCCCGAGGTTGACGCCGTTGTCGGCATAGGCTCGAATTCTGACATATGCGAGGTATGCGAAAAGGTTTGCGGCGGCGAAGAGAATATTAAAACCTTCGGCGAAAAAACCTGCCTGCCGCTTGACGGCAAGCGCATGCTCACCACACCGTCATATTACGCATATATAAAGATAGGCGAGGGGTGCTCAAACAACTGCACCTATTGTGCAATACCTTCAATTCGCGGAAAATACAGAAGCCGCACGCCGGAGAGTATATTGGAAGAGGCTAAAACGCTTGTAGACGGCGGAGTAAAAGAACTTATAGTTGTTGCGCAGGACACAACGCGTTATGGAGAGGACCTTTTCGGTAAATGCGCGCTGCCGGCTCTTTTGACATCGCTGTCAAAAATCGAGGGCTTGGAGTGGATAAGAGTTTTATATCTCTATCCGGAAAGGCTCAGCGACGAGATAATAGATACATTTGCGAATAACGATAAAATCGTAAATTATATGGATATCCCGATTCAGCATTGCAATTCGGATATTTTAAGGCGTATGAACCGCCGCGGCTCAAAAGAGGAGCTTACGGCACTCATAACGAAAATAAGAGAGAAAATACCCGATGTGGTGCTTCGTACTACCCTGATAACAGGCTTTCCGGGCGAAACGGAGGAGCAGTTCTCCGAGCTTTCGGAATTTGTCAAGGAAATGAAGTTTGACAGGCTCGGTTGCTTTGCCTACTCTCAGGAGGAGGGAACTCCGGCAGCGAAATTCCCCGACCAGGTGGATGAGGAGATCAGGAAAAAACGCGGCGAAATCATAATGGAGCAGCAGTACAATATATTTGAAAAGCTGAATCACGACAACATCGGCAAAACAATGCGCTGTGTTGTTGAGGGCTATGACGGCTATACCGACAGCTATTACGGCAGAACTTGGCGTGACGCTCCGGATATAGACGGCTCTGTAAGCTTTACCTGCGGTTATGAACTCAATGAGGGCGACTTTGTGGATGTGGAGATATTCGACGTAAATGAATACGATCTGATCGGAGAAGTCATATGAAGATGAATTTGCCCAATCAACTGACCATTGCCAGAATAATAATAACGCCGTTTTTCCTTGCGGCATTGCTTTGGGAAGCACTTCCGCACCGCTTTCTTATCGCAACGGCAATTTACGCCGTCGGAGCGATAACGGACGCCGTTGACGGCCATCTTGCGAGAAAAAACGGTCAGGTGACGAATTTCGGAAAGCTGCTTGACCCGATAGCGGATAAGATTCTCACAACCTCCGCTCTGCTCGCGTTTATGACTATGGGGCTTTGCAATATTTGGATTGTTATGATAGTGCTTGCAAGAGAATTTGCCGTGGCTTCGGTCAGAATGATAGCGGCCGCGGACGGAGTTGTAATTCCCGCCAACAAATGGGGAAAGGCCAAAACTGTCAGTCAAATGACCTTTACGATTATAATAATGCTTCTTTGCGAGGCGGACTATATAGCCGTAACGTCGTTTTCAAAAGAGCTTTTTGCGGCGGCAAATACTTGGTTCACATTGCCGCATATTTCAAATTTACTGCTGTGGATAACCGCCGCTCTGACAGTAGTTTCGGGTGCTATTTACTTAAAGGACAGTAAAAATGTTATCGATTATTCAAAATAATTGGTGCAAAACACGAAAAATGTGATACAATATATTAAGATGTAAAAATGCATTGATCGGAAAGAGTAGCGATCTTACGCGATTTTCAGAGAGAGGGCACCTGTGCTGAAATGCCCTTAAGGCTGCGTGTCGTGAAGTGCGTCCGTGAGCAGGCGAAGGGAAAAAGAGTATCTTCGCACGTTTTCCGCGTTAAGGATAATGAGTTATAAAACGAAGTGGAACCGCGTACTCACGCCTTCGCAGGATGATTTTTTCTGCGGAGGCTTTATTTTTTTGCGGGAGGTGTTTAAATGTTTGACCGCTTAAAGGAAGATATACAGTCGGTTAAGGACCGCGACCCAGCGGCAACCTCGACCATACAAATATTGCTTTTATACCCGGGGCTTAAGGCCATCAGAATGCATAGAAGAGCTTACTGGTGTTGGAACCACAATATGAAATTTCTCGGCAGATATATTTCTCAGCGAGCCGCCAAAAAGACAGGAATAGAGATTCATCCCGCGGCTAAAATCGGCAGACGCTTTTTTATTGACCACGGCACGGGAGTTGTAATAGGAGAAACCACGGAGATAGGCGATGATGTAACGCTCTATCAGGGAGTAACGCTCGGCGGTACCGGCAAGGATACCGGTAAAAGACATCCTACAATAGGAAATAACGTGCTGATAGGCGCCGGCGCAAAGGTGCTCGGTCCTTTTAAGGTAGGCGATAATACAAATATAGCGGCAGGTGCCGTAGTGCTTGAGGAAATACCGCCGGATTGCACAGCCGTCGGAGTTCCGGCAAGAGTCGTAAAGCATAAGGGCGTGCGTGTCGATTGCCTTGACCAGATTCACATTCCCGACCCCGTATCTCAGGAGCTTTGCAGAATGTCGCACCGCATAGCGTTGCTTGAAAAAGAGCTGAAAAAATATCAAAAAACCGAATACGAAGAACAAAACGAAAGGAATTACGAGGATGAAAATATATAACACGATGTCACGAAAAAAAGAGGAGCTTCAAACCATTACTCCGGGCGAAGTCAAAATCTATGCCTGCGGTCCCACCGTTTATAACTATATCCATATCGGCAACGCGCGTCCTCTTTGCGTTTTCGATACGTTCCGCCGTTACCTTGAATACCGCGGCTACAAGGTGAGATTTGTTCAGAATTTTACCGATATTGACGATAAAATAATCAAAAAAGCCATTGAAGAGGGCTCCGATTACAAAACCGTGTCGGAAAAGTATATCAAAGAATATTGGACCGACACAAAGGGTATGAATGTGCGTGAGGCGACCGTTCATCCGAGAGCCACCGAAAATATCGACGAGATAATCGATATCATTTCGACTCTTGTCGAAAAGGGCTATGCATATCCCGTTTCAAACGGTGATGTGTACTTCAGCCCGTCCAAATTTAAGGAATACGGTAAGCTTTCTCATCAGCCGCTTGAGGACCTTGAGGCCGGCGCGAGAATCAATGTCGAGGAGCTTAAAAAAGAGCCCATGGACTTTGCACTTTGGAAGGGCGCAAAGCCGGGCGAGCCGTATTGGGAGTCACCTTGGGGTAACGGCAGACCGGGCTGGCATATTGAGTGCTCGGCAATGGTAAGACGTTTTCTCGGCAAGACCATCGATATTCATTGCGGCGGTCAGGACCTCATATTCCCGCACCATGAGAACGAAATAGCACAGAGCGAGTGCTGCAACGGCGTTCCCTTTGCACATTACTGGATGCACAACGGATATATAAATGTTGACAACGTAAAGATGTCGAAGTCGCTCGGTAATTTCTTTACCGTTCGCGATGTTGCGGAAAAATACGGCTATGAGCCGATACGCTATCTTATGATTTCCTCTCAGTACAGAAGTCCCATAAATTACAGCGTTGACATTATAGAGCAGTGCAAAGCCTCGCTTCAAAGGCTCTATACCTGCCGCGATTCGCTTGATTTTGCTCTTCAAAACGCAGAGGACGCTCTCCCCGACAACGCCGAGGAAATTAAAAAGAGCCTTCTCTCTCACAAGGAACGCTTTATAGAGGCTATGGACGATGACCTCAACACCGCCGACGGACTTTCAGCGGTATTTGAGCTTGTCAGAGACATAAACTCAAATGTAATACCCACTTCGTCCAAAGAGCTTTTGATATTTGCAAAAGAACTGTTTTCGGAGCTTACGGGCGTGCTCGGTCTTGTGTACGAGGAAAAGGACAACGACCTTGACGGCAAGGTTGAAGAGCTGATAGCCGCAAGAACCGCTGCGAGAAAGGCTAAGGACTTCGCCAAGGCGGACAGCATCCGTGATGAGATAGCCGCCATGGGCATAGTTTTGGAGGATACTCCGAACGGCGTAAAATGGCACAAAAAATAATATTGATGTGATTTTAAAAGCAGCGACTGACATCGTTTTTACCGTGTCGTCCGCTGCTTTTTTACAAATGCTTACAATCGCCTGTTTTAATTGACATATTTAATGTATAAGTATATAATAAATTAGATATATCATAGTGTTTTTTAGGATGTGTAACGGTGAGAGGCTTTTATAGAGCAGTCAAAAGATTTTTAGATGTCACAGCGTCATTTTTGGGGCTTGTTTTGTTGTCTCCGCTGATGCTTGCGGTGTCGATACTGATTAAAATCGACAGCCGCGGTCCCGTTATTTTCCGTCAGAAGAGAATAGGCAGAAACGGAAAGGTTTTCGAGATATATAAATTCCGCTCAATGTGCGTCGGAGCGGAAAAAACCGGCTCCGGCGTTTATTCCGGAAAGGGCGACGCCAGGGTTACAAGGATAGGTAAAATTTTACGGGCTACGAGCATAGATGAGTTGCCGCAGCTTTTAAATATTTTAAAGGGCGAGATGAGCTTTGTCGGGCCGAGACCTCCGCTTACATATCATCCGTGGAAATATGAGGAGTATACCGATTTCCAAAAACGTATGTTTGAGGTGCGACCCGGTATAACCGGCTGGGCGCAGGTCAACGGCAGAAAGGACGTAGAGTGGCACAAAAGAATCGAGCTTAACGTTTGGTATGTTGACCATATGTCGCCTTTACTTGACATCAAAATTATGTTTATGACCGCGTTTAAGGTACTTACGAATGCCGACAACGAAAACAGCGGTGCAACCGTAAATAAGAGCACCGAACCGTCAAATGATGCAAAGGTTGTGAAAAAATAATGGCTCTTAAGCTGATGTATCTCACAAACGACCCGAAGATTGCAAAAATCGCACAGGACGTTTCGGTAGACCGAATATTCCTTGACCTTGAAACCCGCGGTAAGGCAGAACGTCAGGCAAATATGGACACCGTAATATCCCATAACAGCATTGATGACGTGAAAAAGCTCAGCGCGGTTTTAGACAGGACGGAGCTTTTGGTCAGAGTAAATTCGTTTTACGACGGTTCACGTGAAGAAATCAACCGCGTAATAGACGACGGTGCGGATATAGTTATGCTCCCGTATTTTAAGACTGCGGACGAGGTAAAAGGCTTTACAGACTGCGTCGGAAAAAGGGCAAGGACATGCCTTCTTGTGGAAACGCCCGAGGCGGCGGAGCACTTAGACGAAATTCTTGACGTTCCCGGTATAGACGAAGTGCATATAGGGCTTAACGACTTGCATCTCGGCTATAAAATGGACTTTATGTTCCAGCTTGTTGCGGACGGTACGGTGGAAAGACTGTGCTGTAAGCTCCGCGAAAGGGGCATATTTTACGGCTTCGGCGGCGTTGGCAGAGTTCGCAGCGAGGTTATGCTGCCTGCGGAATACATAATAGGTGAGCATTACAGGCTCGGCTCCGGTATGGTTATATTGTCGAGAGCCTTTTGCGACGCTTCAAAGCTTCGTGAGGACGAAATCTTTGACAGATTCAATGTCGGCGTCAAAGAGTTTCGTGAATATGAGGGAGTTGTCGAAAATATGAGCTCGGACGAGCTTGCGGAAAATCACGAAAAGCTTGTGGCTTGCGTCAATTCAATAGTTGAGGCAAAAAAGGCTTGCAAGGTCTGAAAAACTTCGTTTTATAATCATTTACAGGGGCATCTTTTAATGAAAATCCTTTTGACCGGTGCATATAAATATACGGAAGGTCAGCTTTCACGGCTTAAAGCCTTGGGGGCGGACTTTTTATATGTCGAGGACGAGAGAGAGGAGCTCTCTTTTGACGTTTCGGCTGTTGACGCCGTTGTGTGCAACGGCCTGTTTTTATATAACGACATCAAAAAATTCAAAAATCTTAAATTTATTCAGCTCACAAGCGCGGGGCTTGACAGAGTCCCTGCGGAGTATATAAAAAGTAAAAATATTTCCCTTTTTAACGCAAGGGGTGTTTACAGTGTGCCGATGGCGGAATTTGCCGTTCTCGGTACTCTGTTAATTTATAAGAAGAGCTTTTTCTTCCGCGAAAATCAAAAAAATCACGTTTGGCAAAAAAACAGGGAGCTTTTTGAGCTTTGCGGAAAGACCGTTGTGACAGTCGGCTGCGGCTCCGTAGGCAGCGAATGTGCGAGAAGATACAAGGCTTTAGGCTGCCGTGTTTTAGGCGTCGATTTGTACCCGACGGAGAATGAGCTTTACGAAAAAATTTATCCGCTGTCGGTTCTTCCGAGTATACTTTCGGTTTCGGATACGGTCATTTTAACGCTGCCGCTTACTGACGAGACGAGAGGGCTGTTTGACGGAGAAATGCTTTCTCATATGAAAAATACAGCCGTGCTTATCAACATTTCGAGGGGCGCGGTGGTTGACGAGGACGCCCTTACGGCGGCGCTGTCGGAGAAGAAGCTTTACGGAGCGGTGCTCGACGTTTTTGAAAGCGAACCGTTGTCGCAGGACAGTCCTTTATGGGATATGGAAAATGTCGTTATAACTCCGCACAATTCATTCGTTTCGGAGAAAAATTCGGAGCGGCTGTTTTCCGTGATATACGGTAATTTAAGCGGATTCCTAAAGGGGGACAAGGCAGAGTGAGGTTCATATTGGTTTCGCCGAAAAACAGAACGGCGTATAATTTCAGAGGTGACTTAATAAAGAGAATCATCTCTTGCGGATACGAGGTTATTGTCACGGGGCCCAACAGGGTGGGTGTTGAAAAAATCGAGGCTCTCGGCGCACGCTTCGTCGAGATACCTATGAATAAAAACGGAGTAAATCCGAAGGAGGACCTGAAATATCAAAAGGCTCTTTACGAGCTGTTTAAAAAGGAAAAGCCTGATGTGGTTCTCGGGTACACATCGAAGCCCGTAATATACGGCTCCATAGCCGCAAAAAAAGCCGGCGTTCCGCACAAGGTCGCCATGATAACGGGGCTCGGCTATGCGTTTACCGCGCAGACTAAGAAGGCAAAAGCCATAAGAGCCGTTATGTCGGTGCTTTATAAAAAGGCTCTAAGCTATGCCGATACGGTGATATTCCAAAATCCCGACGACAGAGAGCAGTTCGTTTCATCGGGACTTGTTAAATCCGAAAAATGCCGAGTTGTAAACGGTTCGGGCGTCAATACAAACCGTTTTTCCGTTGCGGATTATCCCGATAAAATCACGTTCTTTATGCTGTCGCGCGTTATGTATTCAAAGGGCATACGCGAGTATTTGAGGGCGTGCGAGCTTGTCAAGGAAAAGCACCCCGAGGTCAGATTTATGCTGCTCGGAGCGTGCGAAAACATACAGGATTCTCTGTCAAAGGAGGATTTGGCGCCGTATGTCGAAAAGGGTATAATAGAGCATTTCGGCGAGACGGACAGAGTAGAAGATTACTACAGGCAGTGCTCGGTATATGTTTTGCCGTCATACCGCGAGGGCACTCCGAGAACGGTCTTGGAGGCGATGAGCATGGGCAGGGCGATTATAACGACCGACGCACCCGGATGCCGTGAAACCGTGATTGACGGGAAAACGGGATTTTTGGTTCCCGTAAAAAATGCAGAGGCGGTTGCCGAAAAAATGACGAAATTTATTGAGAATCCCGAGCTCATAAAAACGCTCGGTGCGGCATCGGCGGAATATGCCCGCGAAAAATTCAGTGTTGATAAGGTTAACGATGATATGTGCTGTCATCTTAACATAGAAAGGATGAATAAATATGCAGTTGTATGAAAAGCTCGTTTCGGGTGATGAAAAATTGGCTCTTGTCGGCCTCGGATACGTAGGTATGCCGATTGCCGTTGCGTTTTCAAAGAAGGTTAAGGTTGTAGGCTTTGACCTCAATGCAAAGAAAATAGAGCTTTACAAAAACGGCATAGACCCGACCAATGAAGTCGGCAACGAGGCTGTTAAGAATTGCTCTGTCGAGTTTACGGCGGACGAAAGCAAGCTCAAGGAGGCAAGGTTTATAATTGTTGCCGTGCCTACTCCCGTAAACGACGACCACACCCCCGACCTTACACCGGTAGAGGGAGCGAGCGAAATTGTCGGCAGAAATCTTACAAAAGGCTCGGTAGTTGTATACGAGAGCACCGTTTATCCCGGCGTTACCGAGGATATTTGCGTGCCGATACTCGAAAAAGAGTCGGGGCTTAAATGCGGTACGGACTTTAAAATCGGTTACAGTCCCGAGAGAATAAATCCCGGCGACAAGGTACACCGCCTTGAGACAATAACCAAAATAGTAAGCGGTATGGACGATGAAACTCTTGATACCGTGGCGAAAACCTATGAGCTTGTCGTAAAGGCAGGCGTACACAGAGCGGAGAGCATCAAGGTTGCCGAGGCTGCAAAGGTTATTGAAAACAGCCAGAGGGATATAAACATTGCGTTTATGAATGAGCTGTCAATAATCTTCAACAAAATGGGCATAGATACAAAATCCGTTTTGGAGGCGGCAGGCACAAAGTGGAATTTCCTCAAATTCTATCCCGGACTTGTCGGCGGACATTGCATAGGCGTTGACCCCTATTATCTTACATATAAGGCGGAGGAACTCGGCTATCATAGTCAGATAATCCTTTCCGGCAGACGCATAAACGACGATATGGGCAAATATGTAGCCGAAAACACCGTTAAAAATCTTATAAAGGCGGATGTCCCGGTAAAAAACGCAAAGGTTGCGATTCTCGGCTTTACGTTTAAAGAAAATTGCCCCGACACGAGAAATACGAAAATCATCGACATATACAATGAGCTTCGCGAGTACGGAATAACCCCGGTAATAGCCGACCCTGAAGCTGATGCTGACGAAGCAAAGCGCCTTTACGGAATTGAATTCGTTGATATAAACGAAATTAAGGATTGTGATTCGGTAATTCTTGCGGTTGCTCATGAGCAGTTTAAAAATCTCGGGCAGGCCGATTTTGACAAAATGTTCAAATCGGGCCGTAACGAAGAAAAGGTGCTTGTTGATATTAAAGGGCTGCTTTCTCGTAAAGAATACGAAAAAGCGGGATATATTTATTGGAGACTATAATTTAGCTGAAGCTACCGCTATTTATCAAAGCTCTTATTTTTCTAAAAAAGGAAACGTTAAAATGAATTACGTATCATTCAAAAATGCTGCTGTTATAAAAGATATACTTGAAAAAAAGCCACAATACCGTGAATGTCTGTTTTCGAGGGGATATTTAATAACCAAAGACGAGAATATAAGTCTTTCTGATTATCCGTTCTATTCGCTTTGGAACAGTGAAAAGGTCTGCGGCTTCGATGTAATTGTACATAAGGATCAGGATTATACCGTTTATTCCGAAAAAGAGGAAAAACTTGTTTTGATAGGTCATGCGTACAATCCGTTTAACGGAGTTTATGACGAAAAGGAGCTGCTCAAGCAAGCAGCCGAGGCGTATGAAAAAAGCAGGGATGAATTTTTTGAATGTATAAATGATTGGACAGGAATTTTTGTTGTTTTTGTCTTTGATGGCGACAGAGTAATAGGAGTACAGGACTGTTCGGGCATAAAGGCTCTTTATTACGGTAATATCGAGGGTAAGGTATGCTTTACCTCTCACCCTCAATTGGTTGCAGACATTTATTCGCTTAAAATGGATCCATTCGTTAAAAAGCTGGTAACAAATCGCTTTTATAATATAGGAAATCGCTATTTGCCGGGTGATTTGTCGCCGTTTAGCGAGCTTAAAAGGATAGGCGCAAATGTTTATCTTGAATACTTCGCAGATAATTTTGAAATAAAACGTTTTTATCCCGTAAAGCCTTTGGAGCTTTGCAAAACACAGGAGGAATACGAGCTTGGCATTAAAAAAGCTTATGAAATTTTACATAAGAACATAGAGCTTGCTTCTGAAAAATGGGAAAGCTGTGCCATTTCTCTTTCCGGCGGTACGGACAGCAAAACAACCCTTGCTTGTGCGAACGGACTTTATGACAGATTTCAATTTTTTAGCTTCCAGTCCAAAGATACCGAGATTACGGATTCCGAAGCTGCTCATGCCATTTGTGAAAAGTTAGGCTTGAAGCACAATGTTTATCCCATTCCCACAGAAAACAGCGAGATTGAGGATTTCGATGAGCTTAAAGCAATAATTATACATTCATACGGATATGTGCGTGGACTTGCTGACAATGAGATAAGAAAGCATATTTGTATGTATAGATGGCACTATTTTGACACAGAAATCAAGTCGTGGATTTCGGAGATAGTAAGGGTCTTTTTTGAGAGAAAATACGGTATGAAATTTCCTGACAGGCTTACGCCGAGGCATTTCAGTATCCTTCAGACAAGATATTTTGCTTCGCCGTCTCTGCTTAGAAAATCTGACAAAATCTACGGCGAATACATGAAAAAATTTGACTTGGAAGAGCCAAAATTCAACTTTGAGCACACTGACTTGTATTATTGGGAAGTAAGAATGAGCAGTTGGGGTATGATGGTAACTCAAAGTTTGGATCTTTGCCACAGAATAACATTTCCCTTTAACAACAGGCGGCTTGTGGAGCTTATGCTCACACTTCCGAGGGAATATAGAAAAAGCGACAAGGCGCATCAGGACATTATTAAATATGCCAACAAAGAAATATACGACGCTGACATCCATATTCTCAATAATTATTTCCATTCGGGCAGGATAATGCTTGAAAAAATTTACTTTAAGTATCGTACTTTCTTAAAAAAATAGAAAAGAAGGAGAAAATCTAAATGGGTTTTACCGAAATAAAATTTCCGTCGGACACGCTGTTTCTTGTAACAGGTGCGGCAGGATTTGTAGGCTCAAATCTTTGCGAAGCTATACTCAATATGGGTTATAAGGTCAGAGCACTTGATGACCTTTCAACGGGCAAGCAAAAAAATGTTGATATGTTCCTTGATAATCCTAATTACGAGTTTATCAAAGGCGATATTAAAGACCTTGACACTTGTATGAAGGCATGCGAGGGCGTGGACTATGTGCTTAATCAGGCGGCGTGGGGAAGCGTTCCGAGAAGCCTTGAAATGCCGCTGTTTTATTGCAAAAACAATATCGAGGGCACTCTTAATATGCTCGAAGCGGCAAGACAATGCGGTGTTAAAAAGTTTGTATATGCATCTTCTTCGTCCGTTTACGGCGACGAACCGAATTTGCCTAAGACTGAGGGCAGAGAGGGCAATTTGCTTTCTCCTTACGCTCTTACAAAGCGTTGCGACGAGGAATGGGCAAAGCTTTATACAATGCACTACGGACTTGATACATACGGAATGAGATATTTTAACGTATTCGGCAGACGTCAGGATCCGGATGGCGCGTATGCCGCGGTAATTCCGAAATTTTTAAAACAGCTTATGCACGGCGAGGTGCCGACAATCAACGGCGACGGCAAGCAGAGCCGAGACTTTACTTATATCGACAATGTTATTGAAGCGAACCTCAAAGCTTGTCTTGCTTCTCATGAGGCGGCAGGCAATGCGTTTAATATCGCCTACGGCGGCAGAGAGTACCTTATAGACATTTATTACGGTCTTACAAAGGCACTCGGCGTTGATGTCGAACCGAATTTCGGCCCGGACAGAAAGGGCGACATAAAGCACTCAAACGCCGATATTTCAAAGGCAAGGAAGCTCCTCGGCTATGACCCCGATTACAGTTTCCAAGACGGAATAAAACTTGCTATTGAATGGTATAAGGAAAACCTTTAACGGTAGAAAGTATTAGCATTAAGGATGTGCTGTTGTGAATCCATTGGTAAGCGTAGTTGTTCCCATAAATAATACGGAAAAATATCTGATTAAATGTGTGAATTCAATTATAGCGCAATCATATAAGAATATTGAAATAATTTTGGTTGACGACGGCTCTACCGATTCTTCGCCTGCGCTTTGTGAAGAACTGAAAAAGACAGATGAACGCATTTCAGTCATTCACAAGGAGAATGGCGGGCTTTCTTCTGCGAGGAATGAGGGCATTAACAGAGCAAGTGGCGATTATATCATGTTTATAGATTCCGATGACGAGCTTGCCGAAAGTTCGATTGAGGATATGGTAGAAATTGCCATAGCTAAAAAAAGTGATGCGGTAATACCGATAACATATTACAAAGTGTATGAATATAGCGGAAAAACAGAGCAGGTTTTTCATTTTGATGAGGATATGTTCTCAGAAAATCCTAAAAAATTTGCTCTGGATGTGCTTATCGGTAAATGTAGGGCAAGTCGCTCAACAGCTGTTTTATATTCGTTAAGTATCATAAAGGATAATAATATATGTTATCCTTTGGGAATTGTTTCTGAAGACTTTTTCTTTAATATCGGTTTTTTCTCTTTTTCGCAAAAGATTTCATTGTATAAAAAACCCTCATTGTATAATCTTAAAAGAGTCGGAAGTTTATCGAATTCATATCATGAGGATTTTTTTGACACGGTTCTTTATATGGATGATGAAACCGAAAAGTTTTTAAAGAAGCTTGACGGAGAAAAAAACAATTATAACATTTTCGGAAAAAGAGAAACTTTGTTATTTAAAAATGTTTTGTTTTATTCGATTTCTGTAATGAGCAATACGGCAGAACCGTATCGCTCAAGAGTGAAAAAATGCAAGCAAATGTTCAGAAACGAGCGTGTCAGGAATGCCGTATCAAACGGTGCGGGCATCCCGTATTTTGCAAGCAGAATAAAGCAAAACTTTGTCAAAGTATCTCTTTTGCTTGTTAAGTTAAAGTTATATGATTTGGCTTGCTTGTTGGCATATTTTGCATCTGAAATAAAGGCGGAGGATAAGAGATGAAAGTACTTATTCTGTCAAATACGCCATGGAGAGAGGACAACAGTTTCGGAAATTCCTTTTCAAATATTTTTGGAAACATTCCTAATCTTGAAATAGCAAATATATTCTTTAAGTACGGTGAACCTGACAACAATATCGTAAAAAGATATTTTCAAATAACCGAAAAATCACTTATAAACAATTTGAAAGATAAAACACAGCCCTCCGGCAGTGAGATTTTTGTGAACAAAACCAAGCCGACTGAACTTAATGAAAAAGAACGACAGATGCTTGATTCTGCTCGAAAAAAACGCTGGATGCTTATGTTTTGGGTGAGAGATTTTATTTGGAAAATCGGAAGATGGTGTTCTCCTGAATTAAAGGCATTTATTGATGACTTTAAACCTGATATAATTTTTCAGCCGATATATTATTCAAATTATATTTTAAGAACAGCATTGTTTATCAAGGAATATACGGGCGTTCCCATGATAGGCTATATTTCTGATGACTGTTACACACTCAAGCAGTTTAGACTTTCTCCGCTATATTGGATAGATCGATTTCATAAACGCAGAAAAGTTAAAAAGGTGTTTTTGTCCTGCGAGTTTGTGTATGTGATTTCCGATATTCAGAAAACAGAATACGAAAAAATATTTAAGAAGCCGTGCAAGGTGTTAACTAAATGTGCAGACTTTTTTTCTGAACCTGATTTGAAGCAGACCGTCGGAAATCCGATAAAACTTGTGTATACGGGTAATCTCGGAAGCGAAAGATGGAAATCAATTTCTTTAATTACCGACGCACTGAAAAAAATCAATTCAAACGGGAAAAAAGCAGAATTACATATTTATTCCGAAACTCCGCTTACAAAAAGACAGTTGAGAAAAATCAGCGACGGACATAATGCGTTTTTTGACGGAAGTGTAAAATCAAGTGAGATAGAGCGCATACAAAAAGACGCCGATATTCTAATTCATGTTGAAGGGTTGAGCTTAAAGAGCGAACTCCAAGCTCATCAATCTTTTTCCACGAAAATAGTTGATTATCTCAAAAATGCACGGGCTGTTTTTGTGGTGGGTGCAAGGAATACAGCTTCTGTTGATTATTTCTTGAAAAACGATATAGGCATAGTTGCAACCGATAAAAAATCCGTGTACGATTGTCTTTGTAAATATATAAACAATCCTGATATTATCAGAGAATACTCAAAAAAAGCATATTTTTACGGAAAAGGTAATCATTCACAGGACAGAATTAAAAATATGGTTTATAATGACATTTTCGATACGGTTGAGAATAAAAAGTCAGCACTATAATGCTTGATTACCGATTGTTTTAAATAATGAGCAATAGCATTTGTTGACGATGTGATAAAAACAAAGTATAATATTTTAGTTTATGGATTTGTTTCTCGTTTGTGGAGGCGATGAAAATAAAGATTATTCATTTGATTTATGGCTTGGCGAACGGTGGGGCTGAAACATCATTATATAATTTAGTTAAATATCAATCCGGGAAAAATGATATCGAATATACAGTAATAAGTTTGGGATTAAACCGTTCAACCTTCAACGGCACAGTTGATTATTACAAAGACCGACTCGAGCAGGAGGGCGCAAGGGTTGTTAAGGTTGATATTTTGCACCACCCTTTTAAGAGTTTTCGCATAGTGCGTAGAGAAATGAAATCGGCGAATATTGTATGTAGCTGGATGTATTATTCAAACCTTATAGCTTACTATATTGCAAAGTTTTCTTCTGTTTCAAATTTAATATGGTTTGTAAGACACGCTGATTTAAGTAAAGAAAACAATAACAAATTAACTCTTTTAGCAAATAAGATTTGTGCACGAAAAAGCAAGAGTAAGAGAATAAAGAGGATAGTTTATAACGGCGAATTATCAAGGAAAATTCATGAGGCTGTAGGATATGATAAAACTAAGTCGTCGTCTGTGAATAACGGATGCGATTTGGATATTTACAAATTCAATCCCGACAGCAGAAAAAAAGTTTATTCACAACTCGGAATTGACGAAAATCGTAAAATAATGCTTTCGGTTGCACGGTATAGCAAAATTAAAGATGTGCCGTTGTTTATTTCGTCGTTGGCAAGGCTTAAAAAGGGACATCCCGAGCTTGTCGGCGTTATGTGTGGGATGAAAATCGAGGAGAGTAATGCTGAACTTGTCAGTATGATCAAGGATAACGGACTTGTTATCGGTGAGGATATTTTTCTTTTGGGACGCAGGGATGATTTGCCCGACTTGTTTTCAGCAAGTGAAATATATGTTTTGCATTCAGCGGGAGAGGCTTTTCCGAACACACTCATTCAAGCGATGTCTTGTGGGTGTTTGTGCGTTGCAACAAATGTAGGAGATGTCAGCAATATCATCAGTAAAGATGTTATTGTACCGCCTCAAAATTCAGATGAAATGGTTGATAAAATTGATTTTGTATTGCGCCTTCCCGATAATGAAAAGGCAAAAATTCGTAAGCAGAATTCCGAGAATGTGCAAGAGAAATTTAATATAAGAAATATAGTGTTAACGTATGAATCATTTTTTTCGGAGGACAAGGGATAACTATGTCTAACAGTTCCGTAATTTTCATTACAAACTCATTTTTCCCATATGGGCAAGCGTATTCACAACGAGCATTGAACCTTTCCCGTATTTTTAGAGAGTGCGGATATAATGTTAAAATCATAGCCGATTGCACAAAAGAAAAAAGAAACGAAGGCACCTTTGATGGATTTCCATATCTTATTGCAGGCGATAATTCTAAGAAGGGCAGATACTTTTATAATAAAATAAACAGTGTTAAACTGTTAAAAAAATCGCTCGAAACAGATAATGTTAAGGCTGTTTTGATAAGCGGTGGCGCATATGACAGATTTAATGCAGTCAGAGCCATTTGCACAAAAAAAGGTGTACCATTGATTTTGGAAACTTGTGAATGGTATGATGTTTCATCTTTTAAACTCGGAAAAGCCGATATGCGTTTTAATCAGTTTACACATTGTATCGAAAAGGCTTTTTTCAATGCGGATGCGTTTATTACAATAAGCAGACTTCTTCAAGAGCATTTTGAAAAAAGCGGGAAACCAGTTATCAGAATACCCACGGTTATTGATTGTGGGGATTTTTCATACAGTGAAAAAACAAATAACTCAAAAATTAATCTTATCCATGCAGGTACTGCCGTAGGTAAACAGCATAAAGAATTGTTCCGTGAAATAATGCTTGCTATTTCCGAATATGGCAAAGATTCTCCGTTTGAGTATAAAATTTTCGGTTCGGATAAAATCACTGTACTTGAAAATATCGGAAATGATACAGCTTTGCTCGATAAAGTGTCAGATTGTGTAACCATTGTAGGGAAAATTCCTCAAAAAGAAATGCTCGAAAGGTATTGCGAGGCTGACTTTTCAATCTTTGTAAGACCTGATAGGCGCTCATCTCATGCGGGATTTCCGACTAAACTCGCAGAGAGTTTGGCAGCAGGAACTCCTGTAATTACGAATAACACAGGCGATATAGGTTTGTATTTGAAAGACGGCGAAAACGGATTTTTACTTAAAGACGGTACACAGAAGTCTGTAAAAGATGTTTTGGATAAGCTTATTCAAAATCGAAATTCTTTTGAGCAAATGCGTTCAAATGCAAGACGCACGGCACAAGAAGAATTTAGCTATATGACCTATAAAGAAAGCATAAATTCTCTAATGAAAACACTTCTCAAATAAGGATTACATATGAAAAAGCTATGCAAAAAGTTTAAGTTCCTTTTTACTAAGGAAAAAATCAAAATATACATATATACTTGTTCGCAGTTAATCAGCTTCTTGATGGCGTTTCTGACAAACCTTTTTTTCACAAGGTATGCAGATCCAACAGGGTATGGCGAGTATAGATATGCAACGAATTTTCTTTTGACAATTCCCACATTTTTTGCTTTTGGAATACCGTTTTGTTGCAGTCGATTGATAGCGAGGGACAGCTCCGATGAAAAGCATAAGGTTCTCACGGCAGGATTTTATGTAACATCGATTTTATCGGTTGTGGTTTCGCTCGGGTTGTATTTGGTTTCATTAACAGGCAGGTTTGACAAACTCGGCAAAGTTCAGATGGTATTTCCGTTTATTATTATTTTCGCTTTGAAAAATTTGTTTATTCAGGTTTATCAAGGAACAGGAAAAACCAATAGATATGCCGCCTTTACTTTGGCTCAGAACTTAATCGTTCTTCTTGGTATATTTGTAGGTAATAAAATCTATGGCGAATTACCGTTTAAATGGTGTATTATTGTATTTATATTGTCAAATACCCTAACAATGATACCGATACTTTCAAGAATGAGATATCGTACAGATAAAGAATCATTTGGTACATTGATAAGTGAAATTAAACTAAACGGAATTCAAATGTACTGTTCGTCAATCATCACGACAAGTGCCTCAAACCTGATAGCTTTAATTTGCGGTTCGCAGTATGGTTTTGCGGAATATGGTTATTATTCATTGGCATTGAGTTTCGCAAGATGCTTTACTCTAATTTCTTCGGCAATGACCGTTGTCAAGTTCAGAGATAATGTTAAACAAAGATTCATTAAAAAGTCGGATATGTTATTTATGGGTGCGTTGAACGCAATCATTTACGGAGTATTTATCATTTTCGGAAAGCCGATATTCTTTATTTTCTTCTCGAAAGAATATGCAATAGCATATGATTATCTTGTCATTTTAGGCATAGCATATTTGTTCGACGGTATGACTCTTTACTTTAACAGATTCTTTGTTGCAAGAGGCAGAGGCGATACCGTTGTTAAAAATTCCATAATCACATCAGTTGTAAACATAGCAGTTTCTGTTGCTTTGATTCCGAAATTTGAAATCAAAGGATTGGTTTCGGCAACCGTAATTTCGGCAACATTTAATTTGATTCAATATATAGTATCTTATTTAGCTTACCGCAAAAAAGAAATAAAAGAAATCAACTTACAGGAAAAATGATATGAATTTTATTAAACGAAAACAGAATACCTTGATTTTTTTAATCGTTGCGGGACTCTATGTGGCGATTATGTTGCTGCTTTACAGTATGCATTTGGGCAACTATTCTTTGCGCAAAATAGTTTTTATGCTTGTTATAGCAGTTTCCGTAATTATGCCTACTGACAAGTTGCCTATAATAATTGCAATGCTGTTTCCCTTGAACGAGTGTATAAGATTGAGTGATAATTCACGAACAATATTACCGTTTATTGTAATGATTTATGTTGTTAAGGCTTTTTTCCGCAAGATGTTAAAGCCTAATAACGCTTTGCTTTTTTTAGTACCGTTTATTTTGTTCACTGCCATGAATATGATAAGCAGTATGGCTTCTTTCGGTAGTTTTATAAATCCTCTTGTAACATGTATATTTATATTGTTTGCATATTTAATGTCATTGCAAGAAAAAAATGATAAGTTGAACGCTTGTATTGCAACAGTGTTTGTAATAAGTTCAGTGATAACTGTTGTATTTTCATTGATGTATAAAGATTTATCAATGAAAATAAGCGGAAGTAACGAATATGCAACACGTATGTCGGGATTTTCTTCTCCATGGAACTTTGGCTTTTGTATGGTGCTCGCATGGTTCTTTTTAGCAACTTTGTTTGAGCAAAAGAAAATAAAATACATCTTAACATTTGTAGGTTCAGTGTTTTTTGCATACTATGCGATTGCGTCGGGAACTCGTTCGCTTTTGATAGGAATGTGCATTGTTTTCTTTTATCTTGTGTTCGTTGCCGGAAAAGGTTTTGTTAAGAATAAAGCAATATATTATTCAGTTGTGTTTTTGCTTATTCCCATAGTTGCAATTCTGTATTTATCAATAATCTTTAAACCGATGATTGAAAACAGAGGCGAGTTTTACGATGTTTCGAGAGTTGAACTTTGGTCTTATTATTTTGACTTCGTAAAAAGCAATATAAAAGTATTTTTAGTCGGTTTGGGTTGTAACAATTTGTCAGTCTATGCAGCAAAGGTGGGAATGTTGACTGCACACAGTGTTTTTGTTGAAATGTTTGTTGAATTAGGTGTAATCGGATCGATTTTCTATCTTTTCTTAATATCAATAATATTTGCAAAAGCACAAAAGAATCCGTTTAAGAACAATATGATGATACCGATTATTTTGTATTTGACATTTTTGTTTACGCAGGGAGGTCTGTCAACAGAACTGTTGTATTTCTTAATAGCTCTTGCTTGCCAGACATACCCCCGACCGCAAAAAGAAATGCAGAAACTCGGTTATCAAGAATAAATATAAATATAGAGAGTGTGAAATTATGTTTTCTGGAAAAACACTTATGATTACGGGCGGAACAGGCTCATTCGGTAATGCTGTGCTCAACAGATTTTTGCAGACGGATATAGGCGAAATTCGGATTTTCTCAAGAGATGAGAAAAAGCAAGACGATATGCGCCATGAGTTTCAGGCGAAAATGCCCGAGGTCAGTGATAAAATCAAATTCTTTATAGGCGATGTCAGAGACTTGGCGTCCGTTAAAAACGCAATACACGGTGTAGACTATATCTTCCATGCGGCGGCCTTAAAGCAGGTCCCGTCTTGTGAGTTTTTCCCCATCGAAGCGGTAAAAACCAATGTTCTCGGAACAGATAATGTGCTTACGGCAGCTATTGACGAGGGTGTTAAAAGTGTAATTTGTCTTTCAACCGATAAAGCCGCTTACCCTGTAAATGCAATGGGTACTTCAAAGGCTATGATGGAAAAGGTAATCGTTGCAAAGTCGAGAACCGTAAGTCCCGACAAGACCAAGATTTGCTGCACTCGTTACGGAAACGTTATGTGCTCGCGCGGCTCGGTAATTCCGCTTTGGATAGAGCAGATTAAAGAGGGCAAACCGATAACCGTTACAGAGCCGAATATGACACGATTTATTATGTCTCTCGACGAGGCGGTTGACCTCGTTCTCTTTGCATTTCAAAACGGCGTGTCTGGCGATATTCTTGTTCAGAAAGCACCGGCTTGCACAATCGGTGTGCTTGCCGAGGCTGTAAAGGAGCTTTTCTGCCCCGACACCGATATAAAGGTTATAGGTATTCGCCACGGAGAAAAAATGTATGAGACTCTGCTCACCAACGAAGAATGTGCCCACGCCGAAGATATGGGAGAGTTCTACCGCGTACCCTGCGATAAGCGTTCGCTCAATTATGATAAATATTTTAAGACGGGCGACATAAAGCGCAATCCATTAACCGAATTTAATTCAAACAATACGGAGCTTTTAAATGTGGAGCAGGTAAAGGAAAAGCTTTTATCGCTCGCTTATATCAAAGACGAATTAGCCGAATTCAAGAAGTGATTTTGTATTTCGAAAGGCAGCTTTTTTATGAAAATACTTGTTACGGGTTCAGCCGGATTTGTAGGTGAAAACCTTGTCGAGGCACTTAAAAATCTTCGCGATAACAAAGACCGTACCCGTCCGTCGCTCTCAATTGACGAAATATTTGAATATGACGTTGATACGGATAAGGCTCTGCTCTCCGATTTTTGCAGGGAGTGCGATTTTGTTTTCAATCTCGCGGGAGTAAACAGGCCGAAGGACGACGGCGAGTTTATGAAGGGAAATTTCGGCTTCGCCTCGGAGCTTTTGAAAACTCTTGAAAAGCACGGTAACCGTTGTCCAGTTATGCTCTCAAGCTCCATACAGGCGACGCTTGTCGGCAGATATGCAAATTCCGTTTACGGAGAGTCTAAGCTGCGCGGAGAAGAGCTGTTTTTTGACTATGCCGCAAAAACCGGCGCAAAGGTGTTTGTTTACCGCTTCCCGAATCTTTTCGGAAAATGGTGCAGGCCGAATTACAACAGTGCCGTTGCAACCTTTTGCAACAACATCGCGAACGACTTACCCATAAGAGTTGATAATGAAAAAACGGAGCTTGAGCTTTTATACATAGACGACCTTGTGAGCGAAATGCTCGATTTGCTCGAGGGGAAAGAGCACCGTTGTGATTTTTCGGGAGCGGATACGGTACTTAAAAGCGACGGCAGATATTGTGCCGTCCCGGTGACATATCGCGTTACGCTCGGCGAAATCGTGTCGTTGCTTCACAAATTCGATGACCAGCGAAAGACTCTTGTTATGCCGGAAATTCCGAACGGCAGCTTTGCCAAAAAGCTATACAGCACGTATCTTTCATATCTTCCGAAGGAAAAAACCGCGTTTGAGTTTAAAACAAATTCGGACGCGCGCGGCAGCTTTACCGAGCTTTTGAAAACCGAAAACTGCGGTCAGTTCAGCGTTAATGTGTCGCTGCCGGGCATAACCAAGGGCGAGCATTGGCACAACAGCAAGTGGGAGCAGTTCATAGTCGTTTTGGGAAAAGGGCTTATACGCGAACGCAAAATAGGCACGAACAGCGTTATGGAGTTTTATGTTTCCGGCGATAAGCCCGAATGTGTGCAGATGCTTCCGGGCTACACTCACAGCATAGTTAATTTAAGCGATACACAGCCGCTTGTCACCTTGATGTGGGCAAACGAAATGTTTGATGCAGAGCACCCGGATACATTCGGAGAAAAGGTTTAATACTGTCACACACGGCGGAGGTAATATAATGAAAACCGATTACAGCGATATCAAATTTAAGAATAACGGGAAGTTAAAACTCCTTATTATTGTCGGCACGCGTCCCGAAATAATAAGGCTTGCCGCCGTTATCGACAAGTGCAGAGAGTATTTTGACTGCATACTCGCACACACGGGTCAAAACTACGATTATAATCTTAACGGTGTGTTCTTTAAGGACTTGGAGCTATCTGACCCCGAGGTGTATATGGACGCAGTCGGAGCCGATCTCGGTGAGACAGTCGGCAATATCATAAGCTGCTCATATAAGCTGATGCGTGATATTCAACCCGACGCACTTTTGATACTCGGCGACACAAACTCCTGTCTCTCCGCAATATCGGCAAAGAGACTTCATATACCGATATTCCATATGGAGGCGGGCAACCGCTGCAAGGACGAGTGTTTGCCGGAAGAGACAAACCGCCGTATAGTGGATATTATTTCGGACGTGAATATGGCTTATTCCGAACACGCAAGAAGGTATCTCGCCGAATGCGGGCTCCCGAAGGAGCGCACATACGTCACCGGCTCTCCCATGGCGGAGGTGCTTCATAAAAACCTTGAAAAAATAGAGAACAGCGACATTTTAACAAAGCTCGGACTCGAAAAGAAAAAGTATATCCTTTTGTCGGCTCACCGCGAAGAGAACATCGACACCGAAAAGAATTTCAACAGTCTGTTCTCCGCAATTAACGGCCTTGCGGAAAAATATGATATGCCGATACTCTATTCGTGTCATCCGCGTTCAAAAAAACGTCTCGAGGAGAGCGGCTTTAAGCTTGACGAGAGAGTTATTCGCCACGAGCCGCTCGGATTTCACGATTACAATAATCTTCAGATGAACGCGTTTGCCGTGGTTTCCGACAGCGGAACGCTGCCCGAGGAGAGCAGCTTCTTTACTTCAGTCGGAAAGAGCTTCCCTGCGGTTTGCATCAGAACCTCCACAGAACGTCCCGAGGCTCTCGATAAGGGGTGCTTCGTGCTTGCCGGAATTGATGAAAAATCATTGCTGCAAGCGGTTGATACTGCGGTTGAGCTTGACAAAAACGGCTTTTGCGGAATCCCCGTGCCCGATTATACCGATGAAAACGTTTCGACTAAGGTTGTCAAAATAATTCAGTCGTATACGGGTGTAGTCGATAAAATGGTTTGGAGAAAGCTTTGACATATCAAATCGTCGGCTAAAATACGCTTTACAATGTAAATTTTGTTTGTTATAATAATCTTAGATTAAAAATAACTATTGGATGTGATTTGCCGTGAAGTGCCCTTACTGCGGATACGAGGAGAGCAAGGTAATAGACTCAAGACCTACCGACGAGGGCGAGAGAATTCGCCGCCGTCGCGAGTGCATCAAGTGCGGTAAGCGTTTTACTACATATGAGGTCATTGAAAGCGTGCCGATACTCGTCGTAAAAAAAGATAAGTCTCGCGAGGTGTTTGACCGCAATAAGCTTTTGGGCGGTATGATGCGCGCCTGCGAAAAGCGTCAGGTCTCGATGGATACCTTGGAGCGCGCCGTTGACGATATTGAGGCAAACCTCCAGAATTCCCTTGACCGTGAGGTTTCGTCAATGCACATAGGCGAGCTTGCCATGCAGAAGCTTAAGGACATAGACGAGGTTGCCTATGTCAGGTTCGCTTCGGTTTACAGGCAGTTTAAAGACATAAATGCCTTTATGGACGAGCTGTCGCAACTCCTCAGAAAAAGATAAGATTTGTATTCGGCAGAGACCTTGTATATAAGGCCTCTGCTTTGTTGTTCTGTTGACAATCTCAGCCGAAATAATATATTATATAATCAGATGATAAAAATTCGGAGAAAAGAAGGAATTGTCTTGAGAAAAGCTTTGAGTATGGTTTTTGCAATAGTCTTGACCATGCCGTTTTTGTCACTCTTATCGGGGGCAATGACAGAAAAAACGCTTTACGCGGATATGCCCGTAGAGTGGGCTGTCAGCTATGACCCTAGAACGGACGCTTCCGATTTGGTTCCGGAAAGCGACAATAAAGCATTGCCGTTCTTTTCGGACGGAGCGGATACTCCGTATACCTTTTATACATTTTTGAATTCAAACCAACGAGCGGTTTATAACACGGTCAAGGAAAAGCTGTTTGAAAGCTCGATTGATGTAGCCTTGCCGTCGCCGCTTACCTGGGACGGCACAAGCACAAGTGTGCCGAGCAACATAAAATCAGCCCTGTCAGAGGCGGTCACGGGCGGATTATCGGCACTTTGCGACGATTACCCGATGATTTTTTGGATAAACGGGTACAGCATAAGCTACGGGTATTCCTATTATCAAACAAGCAGCGGTTATCACTTTACGATTTCATCGGTTACGGTGAAGCCGCGAATAAACACAAACGCCTATGCCGATATGAACAAGGTAAAGCAGGATTATAACGATATGGCGGCTGTTGTTGACAGCGTAGAAATCAAAGGCGCAACGCGCTACGAAAAGGTGAAGTTCATACATGATTTTATCTGCAAACGGGTCGAGTATGATGAAAAGTTTGAAATACCTACCGCACATGAGCCGACGAGCGTATTTTTGACACCGTACAAAACCGTGTGTGAGGGTTACAGCGAGTCGTTTAAAATCCTCTGCGACAAAGCCGGAATACCGTGCGTAATAGCTGTGGGCAATTCGAACGGCGGAGGTCACGCTTGGAATTACGTAAAAATGGAGGACGGCAAGTGGTACGGCGTTGACTGCACTTTTGACGATCAGGGCGATATTTTGTACGATTATTTCCTTGTGGGAACAGCCAGCGGAAACAGGTATTTCGGCGCGAGTGAAACCTTCGGCAGCAGCCATACCGAAACGGGAAAACGTTACGGCGGAAGCTTTACGCTGACATATCCTACCGTATCGGAAAATGCCTATTCGCCCGTTGTACCGGAAATAAACTCCGGCGCAACGGTGAACGAAAAGTCTAAGCTTTTGTATATCACAAACGGTGCGAGCGTAAATTCGGCGGTTTATATGCAGAGCGGTTACAGTTTCGCTTCCGGCGGCAATAAAACAGGCTCGATATTTACTGTCAGCAATACTTCTGCGGGCACAAGCACGGGATATACCGTTATTATGCGCGGCGACGTTGTGCCGAGCGGATACGTGGACGGCAGCGACTTTGACGCCGTGGTTAAGCATTCCGTTGAGGATAAAAAGCTCGGAGACGGTTCAAGCGAATATTTGGCTGCCGACGTAAACGGCGACGGAGTTGTAGATTTATTTGACGCCGCGGAGATAGACTTGATAAAAGCAGGCAAAGCTTCATAAAGCTGTAATTTGATAATAAAAGCGACACCGCAAAAATCACATAAGACCGGGGCTCTTAAAGGCTGATAACCTCAAGGAGCCCCGTTTTTCTTTTATAAACACTTGACAAGTCCCGCTTTTGGGACTAATATTATATTTGTAAGCGAACAAATGTTCTATAAATCAACACCCGAAATCTGTTTTTCGGGTGTTGATTTGATTTTACGGACAACGGTTTCGGGCGACGTACCGATAATGCCGTCAGTCCGAAAGGAGAGTTATGGACGAAAAAATACTTGCGGAATTAAGCCTTGACGAGTACATCTATCTCACGGAAAATCTTGAGGTTATAGAGCACGGCGGAGACAAAAACGCGGCGGCGTATATTTTGGCGCGTAAAAACTCCGTTATCAAGAGGATAGTCGGGCTTGTTCTCCGAAACGAGCTGACACAAGAGGAACGGGATTTCCTTCTGGCGAGGCATATTTCGGGACTTAACAAATCTGAGATTGCGCGAAAAAACGGCGCATCACGCAATTATGTTGACAGAGTGCTTTTGAGTGCCGAAAAAAAGCTCTATGCCTATCTTAAATATCCCGTGATGATGCGATTTTCGCTTATCTGTCCGCCGGAAAGCATATTTGATGAAATAAAGGAGTATTTATGACGAAAACCATTTCTATCTATATTTTTTTAGAGGACGAGCCGTCCGTTGAGTGCATAACGGCAGGGAACAGTGCCGAGCACAACGCGACTACGCTGAAATTCATTCTTGAGAGCACCTTTACCGACGAGTTTAAATATTATCTTGATTTTGTGCTTCCGAACGGGAAAATTTTGCGCACGGATTATCTTCCTCTCGATAAGAATGACGAAAATTCGGTGTCGTTTGACGTGCCCGCGTCAGTCACAAAATACGGTACGGCAGAATGCTGCCTGAATGCCGTCAAAATTGACGAGAACGGCATTACCACAGAGGTTATGAAGCCGAAAAACGTAATACTTTATTTTAATACGCTTGCCGATGCCGACGGTGCGCTGCTCTCGGATTATGATTTCTCCGTGAATACAATGCTCGAAAACATAAAGAACGGTGTGTTCAAGGGCGAGAAAGGCGACAAGGGCGACAACGGTAAGGACGGCAGCAACTATATTTTGACAGAGAAAGATAAGAAAGAGATTGCCGCTCTGATAAACAAGAGCACATACGGTCTACCGTATACTCGCCGTGTTTCGGGAGAAAATACGCTGACTCTTACGGATTCTCTTGCGATGCCGTTTAACGGCTTTACGGTATACGGCAAAACCTCGGTTACGGGCTCCTACGGCGGTACGGCAGAGCCTGCTTCTTCCGTAAAAATAAGCGGTGTGTCCTCCGTAAAAATCGGAATAAACGGCGCGGAGCAAACGGTGAATACGGGAAGCGAGCTTTTTTCTGCCGGTGATTACGCGGACAAAGCCGACGTCATAAGCGGAATCTTCACGAGAAAAATCGGCAAATATGCTCTTACGGGAAACGCCCAGACGGTGCTTGCCAAATCATATACAAGCGGCGGCGTAACTTTAAACAGGATATATACTCCGACCCCCGTCGGTGCAAAAATGGTTCGCGGAACCTGCCTTCCCGGTTACTGCACGCATTTTGAGGTGTTTACGGATAATATCACAAACGACGAAGAGCTCGGAGCGCGCATTTCGGCGGGTAAAAATTATATCGGCGTAATGTACGGTTACAGAAACGATGTAATATATTTCATGACTACTCTTTCCGTAGACGGGCTCAAATCGTATCTTCAGTCGCAATACGCCGCAGGAACGCCCGTTACGGTATATTATCCGTTGGCATCGGAATCGGAGGAGAATATTACAGCGGCGGCGCTGAATTCGGAGTTTCCGACCACCGAGATTACGGTTTCTGAGCCGGGCGGTAAATTCGACATATGCTATTGTGCCGATATATCCGAGGCGGTAAAGCGCCTTGAAGAAAAGTAAAGAACGAAAGGAATATTTATATGGAAGCTAAATATAAGGGAATAGACGTGTCAAAGTGGCAAGGCGATATAAATTGGGAAAAGGTTCGCGCTTCGGGTGTCGAATTTGCTATGCTGCGCGCGGGCTTCGGCAGGTGTCAAGGCCAAAATGACACTTCATTTGAAAGAAATTACCGCGAGGCAAAGAAAAACGGTATACTTGTCGGCGCATACCATTACAGTTACGCAAAAACCGTCTCGGACGCAGAAAAGGAGGCGGAGTATTTTCTCTCGCTTATATCCGGAAAAAGCTTTGAATTTCCCGTGGCATTCGATATTGAGGACAACTCGCAGAAAAACCTCTCACGTGAGGAAATAAGCAATATTGTCGAGGCGTTTTGCGGCAGAACGGAAAAGGCAGGATATTTTGTTTCGGTCTATGCGAATCTGTGGTGGCTCAATAACAAAATTTCCGACAGGGTAAAGGAGCACTACGATATTTGGCTCGCGCAATGGGCTGACGCACCCTCCTACGGCGGAAAATACGGTATGTGGCAGTATACGTCATCGGGCAAAACGGACGGCATAACAGGCAATACCGATATGGACTTAGCCTTTAAGGACTACCCGAATATTATGAGAGCCAACGGACTCAACGGATTTTCAAAAGGTGCCGCAGAAAGCACCGATAACGTAAAAAGCGGCACATTTCCACCGCGCCGGTCCGTGGCACTTTGCAATACACCCTTGTTTTCGTCTGCGTATTCAAAAGCTCCGTCGGCGAGAAAATCGGGTACTTACTATATCTACGACGGGATTGAGATAAACGGCAGGTACCGCATAACCTCCTCTGCGAGCTTTGCTCTTAAAAAGCCGATAGGTGAAAATGTCACGGGATTTGTGAACGCCGATGATATAAGGTGAGGCACCGCTATGAATGAAAACGAGCTTTTTGAGCATCGAATCAAAACACTTGAAAACGACGTTAAGATACTGTACGGAAAGGTAAATACCTTTGCGATAAATCAGGCGGAGGAAAATACAAAGCTTGATAACTTGCTCTTGTCCGTCGGAGAGCTGAAGGAGAGCATAAGCGAAATTAAACGCAGACCCTCGGCGTTTTGGGATAAGCTCTTATTTGCGCTTATCGGTGCCGTCGGAACTGCGTTAGGTTATGCGCTTATCGGCTTTGTGAATTAAGGAGGAAATATGAATTTGATGTCATATATAGTCGAACGTGCGCTGATTTTAATCCCGGCATTAAACGTTTTGGGACTGATTTTTAAATCTATTGAAAGAATACCCGATAAATTCATACCGCTTTTGCTGTTGATTTTCGGAATTTCCGGAAGCATAGCTCTGACGGGGCTGTCTGCCGATTCGGTAATTCAGGGAGTGCTTGTTACGGGAGCCGCCGTTTACGGCAATCAGGTGGTAAAGCAGTTAAAAAAGGATAATTGATTTTTAAAAGGGGCTGTAAAAACTTGTGTTTTACAGCCCCCGTATTTATGTGAAGAGCGCGCCGTTATCCGAGCATTTCTTTGATAAGGTCGTCTGTCAGCCTGTCAAGAGCACCGAAGTCCATTTCGCTTATATAGCAATCTTCAAGCTCGTCGTGTATGTCCTTTGCCTCTTTAAGTATGTCAACGCATTTCAGCAACAGCGTTTTAATGTTTTCTTTATAAAAGCACAGCTCGCTGTCATATTTGCTCAAAATATTTTTATCACAATACTTATCTGCGGAAATATGCTTTGCGCCCTTAATGCTTATCGGGAATGCGTCGCAGGAGGTCACATAAGCAAGGCGTTTTTCGGGAATCAGAACGTGCGCGGTCTTTTCGGGGAACAGTACATCTCGGCAGACTATGACGTCGTACCCGATAGAAGCCGAATAATCGGCAATGTCTGCAAGCAGCTTTTCGGTTATTCCTGATTCGTCGCGTATAACGGTTATGTCGTCGGCAAGATTTTTAACGGTATTTGTAAATGTTATAAGCCCTTTCGGAGTAACACCCGAAAGGAAACGGTTTTCGATTCTTCCCTTTTTATCGGAAACAGGCTCAAATTGCAAAAGAATATCGCCCGTAAGCTCGTGAAGCTTTTTCTTTTTCAATGCCGTTTTATATATTTCCGACATATTTTGCTTTAATGCGGTTGCGGCACAAAGAAGCGATGCAACCCTCTTGTGACAAAAGCCGTTTTCATTTGACAGGCGTATAATTTCCTTGCTTTTCTTTTTGAGATTTTTTCTGTTCCAAAGCGCGGCAACATTAACTATCTGTTCTGCGGCGCCGGCAAATACGGGCTCAACCACGTGCGGAGCGGTTCCGTCGCAAACAGAACAATGCTTTTCGGGAATGAACACGCCGTCAAGCGAATCGGGGTCGGATGAGCACCAAAGCTTTTCATTAAAAAGACCGCGTTTTTCGCATTCTTCCGCTACTTTTTTCATAAGTCCGGATTTTCCCGTCCCCGGACCGCCTTTTATTATAAAAGTGCTGTACGGCGTCACATGTTCGGTGAGGTCATAAAAAAGCGAGTAAAAGCCGGTGCCGGAATTTGTGCCGAGAAAAAAGGATATGTCGTTTTTCATTTTTTGTCCTCCTAATAATATATCCGTGTTATTATATGCGGCAAAACGAAAAATGATAAATAAAAAACAAGGATTGTAAAAAATACAATCCTTGTTTTTGCTGTTTTATACGGTATCATCAAAGGCAGATTATAAATATTCGCGCCCCGTGAGCACTCTGTAAAGCGCAAAGTACTTAACCGATGAGCGGCGTGTATGACTTCCGACTTCATAGTAAAAGCCGTTGGACGTTGTGAAATACAGCTTTGTTTCGCCGCCCATTGACATTTTGACTATATCCGAGAGCATAAAGACCTTTTTGCCCTTGCTTTCATCGCTAAATTCGAGTCTGTCGGCATAAATACTCATCGTGCAGTTATCCGAGAAAAGCTCCTTTGTCTCGTTTTCTTCAATGCAGTTCAGTATCTGCTTTTCATCCGAGGTTATGGGCTTTTCCGTGAACGAGCGCCACAGAGCGAGATTGTCCTTAACATAGCTTTTTTGCCATTTATCCCAGTCGAGGACATTGTCAAAGACAAGAGAGTCGCCCTCAAAAAATCCGTATTCGTTGATGTGCATCTTATAGCCGCATTCACACGAAAACTCATTGTCGTGCGAATGTGTTTTACCTATGGCGTGACACTTGGGGCAAAGATAAAGAATCGTTTCGAGGTCTTCTGCAAGAGCGCGTCCCTTATATTTATGCGGGTCCTTTCTCTGCTGTTCATAGGCGTTTATGTATATGTCGCGGCGAATTGCTTCGTTTATTTCGTCAACGGACATTCTTTGAAGCTCCTCAGGCATGTATTCGCGGACCACGCTGCCGCGCATTCTGCCGCGGCGCGAGTGTTTTGCCCATCTCGGGTCCTTGAAATAGCCGCCGACTGTGCGGAATGTGATAAGGCCGGCACCGCTGTCCTTGACAAGCTGACCGGTGCGCGGCGAAACAAATCCCGTTTCGCCGTTTATCGAGCAGTACCCTTCGGCGTGTATACAAACGCTGACGCCGTTCCTTACGGATTCCGCCATCATTTCCATGGTCTTTTCGGAGTCGGCACCGCGTCTTTTCGGAATGGGATTAACGCAGAACTTTATGAATTTTCCCCAGGCACCCATTCTGAGAAGATGGTCGCTTGTCACAAAGCGCAGATACGGTTTAAACGAGAGTGCTTCAAAAAACGGGTCGAACATTGTCGTATGATTTGAAATGAGAATAAAACTCTTGTTTTTCGGCCTGTATACCTTGCTTCTGAAATTGAAGTAAAGTTTGATTATCCAACCGAGAAGAACCTTTGATGTGAAGTAGATACCGTGAGCACGTTTTATGTGAGATAATGCTTCGGGCGTTTCGTTATTTGTTTTCGTTGTCATTTCCTTGCTTCTCTGCTTTTTGCTGCTCATATTTTGCTGCCTCCTCTTCTTCAAGCTTCCTGTACGCTACCTTACCTACAAGAGTCTTGGGAAGCTCCGTGCGGAATTCTATTTCGCGCGGCATGGCGTATTTGGATATATTTTTGCGGCAGTGCTCAAGTATTTCTTCTTTTATCTTTTCACTCGGTTCAACACCGGGACGAAGAACGACAAAAGCCTTGACCTTGTGCATCTTGTACGGATCCGGAATACCTATGGCGCATGAGAGCAGTACATCCGGATGAGCGTCTATGGTGTTTTCGACCTGTGAGGGATATACGTTTATGCCGGAAACTATGATAAGACGCTTAAGTCTTTGCTTAAAGTATATGAAGCCGTCATTATCCATGGTGCCGACGTCGCCCGTGTGGAGCCATACTCTGCCGTCTGCATGGGTGCGCAGCGTTGCAGCCGTTTCGGCGGCATTGTTGAGATAGCCCTTCATAACGGTGGGACCGCTTATACAGATTTCACCCTCTGTATCGGGCGGAAGCTCGCTGTCGTCCTTCGGATCGACTATCTGATAGTAAACGTCCGGATACGGTATTCCGATACTGCCCTCGCGGAAAAAGTCACGCGGGGTAAGGCAGGACGCCGTAACGCACTCCGTTGTACCGTAGCCCTCTCTAATCTGTACCTTAGCGTTGTGCTCCTTTAAGAATGCGTCAACCTTCTTTTTAAGCTCAACCGAAAGAGAGTCACCGCCGCAGAAAACACCCTGTAAGAACGAGAGGTCAACGCCTTCAAGTCCCTCTGTGCGAAGCAAAGCCTCAAAGAGCGTGGGAACACCGGGGATAACCGTAGGTTTGTTTTTCTTTATCATCTTGGCATATGTCTTAACGGTGAACTGCGGAACGAGTATGCATGTGCCTCCGTTGATAAGAGGCGTGTGAATGCCGACACCGAGACCGAAGCCGTGGAACAGGGGCATAACCGAGAGCATACGAAGACCCTCCATGGTAAAGCCGGCCGCCGCGGCAACCTCCATACCGAGCGCGTTCATATTGAGATTTGTGAGGAGTATACCCTTGCTTGTTCCGGTTGTGCCGCCGCTGAAAAGTATGGCCGCCGTTTTGTCGGCCGAGGGAAATGTTTCGGGCAGCGTTTCGTTTTTACCTGCCGCGATAAAGTCGTTCCAACGAATGACATTTTCGCTGTCGGGCAGCTCCGGAGGCTTTTTCTTCAGTGTGAGCGGATACAAAATGTTAAGGGGAAACTTTAATTCATCCTGTATTCTCGCTACGATTATTTTAACGGGTCTGCCGAGATCCTTTACCGCCTGCTCAACCTTCTCATAGAACATATCGAGAACGAGTATTGCCTTACTGTCGGTGTCTTTAAGGTAAAACGTGATTTCGCCTGCCGCAGAGAGCGGATGTATCATAGCCGGAACGGCGCCTATGCGGTTGAGTGCATAGAAGCTGTCAACTCCTTGCGGCGCATTGGGCATACAAATTGTTACGGTTTCTCCTTCTTTTATTCCGAGAGCTTTGTAAGCCTTTGCGGTTCTGTCGATTTTTTCTATGAATTTTGCATAAGTCGTTCCCTTACCCTGAAATTCATAGGCATTTACCTGCGAATGGGTCTTGCCTGCGTTTACAACGGCTTCATACATTGAGATTTGGGGGTATTCGAGAGTTTTCGGAATATCCCCGTAGAATTTCAGCCATGGTGCATTAGGTGTATTCATATTAAATCCTTTCCGTATTTTTATTATTTGGTGTTATATGCTGCGGAACTTTTTAGGTGTGGTTCCGTAGAAGCTTTTAAATGTGCGTATAAAATTATTTATATCCGAAAAGCCGGCCTTGCGGCAAATTTCGTTTATGCTGAGGTTGGTAGTCATCAAAAGCTTGTTTGCGTTTACAAGACGTACCGCCGTGAGATACTGCTTCGGACTGAAGCCCGAGAAGCTCTTAAACGAGTGACTCAGATACGGCGGGGACAAATAAGCGCTTTCGGCGAGCTTTTCGACTGTGATTTCTTCGCCGTAGTGCGCGTCTATATACTCACGTATTTTCTGCATCGACTTGTTTTGGCGCTCTGTATTTCCGAACGGTGACGGGTTAAGCTTATATATTTCAAGCATAAGCAGCTTTAAAAGCACTTCTGCGGTATTGCCGGCAACAACGTAGGGACTTTGATACTCCTTTTCGAGCTGTGAGCATAACTCCTCGGCAATGCTGCTTTCCGAAAAATCAAAAATATGATATGAGCTTTTAAATTTCTTAGCGAAAAATGAAGAAATGCTCGAATTTCCGAGAATTTTTTTGACCTCCTCGCTCGCGAGAGAAAATGAATAATATTTAAACGGTGCCTTTGTTACAGACATTGTTTTACCGTCGGCAGAGGAAACTATAAGCATTTGACCGCCCGACAAAATAAAATCCGTATCCCCGCTTTTTATTACGGCTTCACCGTCTTTTGCATATATAAAATCAAACATTGATTCCGGCAAAAGCTGAGAAGGAGTTATGTCTTTTTTTTGCGAGGATGATAATACCTGCATGGTTAACCTCCTTTCAACAGATTAAAAAGCAAATTTTACATATTTTTGCCAAGACATAATATATCATATAAAATCGCAAAATGCTACTGTTTTTTTAAAATATTGCAATTTGGCGTAATTTGGTACACAAAGCCGCAAAAACAATGATGCAAAACGGCTTGTTTCGGTAACTCGTTTTGCTTTCGTCTTTACCGGCAGAACGTATCTCGTTTCCTTTTTAAACATAAAAAATATGAAAAACGACGAAAACGCCGTTTTTCGCCGTTACAGCGTCAAATCGGATTGACACTGCTTAGTTTTTGTTGTAAAATAAATAAAATTATAAGGGGCAGAATATACTTGCCCGACTTACGGCGATTTTGAGCGACGTCGCTTATAAACGTCATTTATATTTTGTGGTATAGAGGTAGTTATGAAAAAAGAAGATAAGGATATAGAAATACACTTTGAAAACGGTCATGTGCCGCGAAGACAAAATCAAAACAGCAATATTTCACATACCGCCGCACGCGGTATGCGCGGAAAGAAAAAATCCAAGGACGCTAAGGAACCGGGAAAGCTTAAGAGAAGATGGAAAAATCTGAAAAAATGGCAGCGCGTTGTAATAATAGTTGTTGCCGTTATTCTCTTACTCGCTGCTGTCTCCTGCGCCCTTGTTTTCGGTATGTGGGGCGGTTTTAAAAAGAACGTAGATAAAGACAATCTCGGCGTATCGGATGATATAGCAAACAAATACGGAAAGACTGATATTGTAAACATAGCGCTTTTCGGCGTTGATACAAGAGATAAGGACTCTTTCTCCGGCCGTTCCGATTCTATAATGATAGTGAGCATAGATAAGGCAAAGAACGACGTTAAGCTGATTTCCGTCCTCCGTGACAGCTGTGTTGCGATAGACGGGCACGGCAATCAGAAAATAACTCACGCCTATGCTTACGGCGGAGCGGAGCTTGCCATCAAAACGCTAAACCAGAATTTCAATATGAATATTACCGATTATGCCACGATAAACTTTTATAAACTTGCCGAGGCAATAGATATCCTCGGCGGAATAGATATTGATATAACCGAGGACGAGCGTCTTGAGCTTAACAATATCGGTGACGACGATAACCCGAATTTCCAATATGTCGAAAAATCGGGTATGGTGCACCTGACGGGCGAGCAGGCGTCCGTGTATTCACGTATCAGAAAGCGCGATTCGGATAACGCCCGTGTGGATAGGCAGAAAAAGGTTATTGAGTGTCTTATAGATAAGGCGAGAAACATCAGCCCCACAAAATATGCCGATTTGGTAAAGGCGGGTATGGCTCTTTGTGAAACATCGATGTCGGTTCCGGAGGTTCTCTCTTTTGCTCCGATGCTTTCAAATGATATAACCATTGAGACTATGGTTGTTCCCGGCGACGAGGATAACGCGGTAGGCGGTATTTACGACGGCGCATGGGTATGGAGATACGATCTTGCGGCGGCAGCCGACAGAATGCACCTGTTCATTTACGGCGAAGCCCCGGAAACAACTGCGTCGTCAAAGAAAAAACAAGAGTCGCAGACAACAACCAAGAGCTCAAAATCCTCTTCGTCCGCAACAAAGAGCAGCGGCTCTTCAAACGGCGGTTCAAAAAGCAAAAGTTCCGCCACGACATCGGCTAAGCACAGCGGCGGCAATAATAAATCCGAAACCACGACAAAACCGCAGACAACCGCCGAGGCAACCAAAAACAGCGAAACTACCAAAGAGCACACTACGGCTGAACCCAAGACAACGGCATCGTCCGACGAAACTAAGTCGGCGGCGTGATAAATTCAAACAATACATTTTTTAATTGCGCTTCGGCGCAGGAGGAAAAATTATGAAACAGTATGACTATCTTATCGTAGGCAGCGGACTTTTCGGAAGCGTTTTTGCCCACGAAGCGACAAAACACGGTAAAAAGTGCCTCGTTATCGACAAAAGAAGCCATCTCGGCGGAAATATTTATTGCGAGGATATTGAGGGCATAACCGTGCACAAATACGGCGCGCATATATTTCACACAAACGACAAGAGAGTTTGGACTTATGTAAACGACCTTGTTGAATTCAACCGCTACACAAATTCTCCGGTTGCAAATTATTACGGAGAGCTTTATAACCTGCCGTTTAATATGAATACCTTTAACAAGATGTGGGGTGTTGTGACTCCAGAGGAGGCAAGAGCCAAAATCGAGGAGCAGAAGAAGCAGGTTACGGGTGAGCCCAAAAATCTCGAGGAGCAGGCAATAAGCCTTATCGGATATGACATTTACAAAAAGCTCATAAAGGGCTATACCGAAAAGCAGTGGGGCAGAGAATGCAAGGATTTGCCTGCATTTATAATAAAGCGTCTGCCGGTCAGATTCACCTATGATAACAACTATTTTAACGACAGATACCAGGGTATTCCGATAGGCGGCTACAATAAGCTTATCGAAAAGCTGCTTGAAGGAATCGACACCCGTCTTGATACCGATTTCTTAAAGGACAGGGAAGCTCTTTCCGCCCTTGCGGACACCGTTGTCTACACGGGCCCCATAGACCAGTATTACGACTATCGCTTCGGCAAGCTCGAATACCGCAGCCTCCGTTTTGAAAACGAATTGCTTGACTGTGAAAACTATCAGGGTGTAGCCGTTATGAACTATACCGACGAAAAGACCAAATTCACAAGAATTATAGAGCACAAGCACTTTGAATTCGGTACTCAGGAAAAGACGTATATAACAAGAGAATATCCGTCCGAGTGGCAGGAGGGTATGGAGCCGTATTACCCCGTAAACGACGAAAAGAATCAGTCGCTTTACAGCAAATACAGCGACCTTTCAAAGAGTGAGGACAATATTATCTTCGGCGGCAGACTTGCCGAGTATAAATATTATGATATGGATAAGGTCATAGCTTCGGCTTTGGCGGTAACAGATAAATTATTTTGAGCGAGGAACGGTCAAAGGCTATGAATGATGTAAAAGTTAGTGTTATAATGCCTGTTTACAACGTCGAAAATTACGTTGGCAGGGCTATCGAGAGTATACAAAATCAGACCCTTACCGATTGGGAATTTTTTGCCGTAGACGACGGAACTCCAGATAACAGCGGCAAAATCTGCGATGAATACGCCGCAAAGGATCCGCGTATAAAGGTTATCCATAAGGAAAACGGCGGCGCTCCCTCGGCGAGAAACGTCGCCATAGATAAGGCTGTCGGAAAATATATGTATTTTATGGACTCCGACGACTGGGCTGAAAAAACCATGCTTCAGGATATGGTTGATTTGGCCGAGAAAAACGATTTACAACTCGTTGTTTCGGGTTACTATATCGACACATATTACAGTGACACCGAAAAATTCACGCAGGAGCAGGTCTACAAGGATAAGATATACAAAACTCAGGCTGAATTCAGAGCCGACGCACACAACCTTTTTGACCGCAATCTTCTCTACACTCCGTGGAATAAGCTCTTCTCGGGCGATTATATAAGAGACAACAAGCTCTATTTCCCGCAGACCTTCTGGGATGATTTCCCCTTTAACCTCTCCGTTGTGCGCGACGTTGAGAGAGTCGGCGTGACGTCAAAGAAGTATTACCACTTTATCCGTCAGAGAGCCGAGTCCGAAACCGCCAAGTACAGAAGCGATATGTACGAAAAGCGCGAGGAGGAGAACGAGTGGATGAGAGAGCTCTATGAGCACTGGGGAATTATGACTCCGGAGATAGAGGAATTTCTCTCGAGAAGATATATTGAGCGCATAGTCGGATGCGTTGAAAACGTTACAAACAAAAACTGCACCTTGCCTGCCGGCGAAAAAAAGGCGCAGATAAGAAAGATGATAAACGACCCCAAGGCGCGCGCGGCTGTTTCTGCGGCTGTGCCGAAGTCAAAGTATATGAAGCTTATGCTTATACCGATTAAGATGAAGAGCACCGCGCTCACATATCTTGAGGGCAAGGTCATTTCTTCCGTTAAGTCGGGCAATACGAAGCTTTTCGCAAAGCTTAAAGCGGGAAGATAAAATAATCCGAAAGGCTGTGAAAAATATGAGCGCACCGTATTTCAGTGTTATAATGCCGGTTTACGGCGTCGAAAAATATCTCAGGGATACGCTTGACAGCGTTCTTCGGCAAACCTTTGCCGACTTTGAGCTTATACTTGTAGACGACTGCTCCAAAGACGGCAGCGGCAAGATATGCGATGAGGTTGCAGCCTCGGACGGCAGGGTTCGGGTTATCCATAAGGAGAAAAACGGCGGAGCGAGCAGCGCGAGAAATCTCGGCACAAAGTCCGCTTCGGGCAAATATCTCTATTATATGGATTCCGACGATAAAATAGACAGCGATATATTTGAAAAAATGTATTCGGCTTCGCGTGACGCTTCTCCCACGGTTGTGATGTTCGGCGCGGTGGAGGAGTATTACGACAAGACCGGTAAGCTGTATATGACAAATCCCGTATCATATGAGAGCAAAGCTCTCTCTGGTAAAGAGAATGTGGCGAAAGAAGTAATTAAAATCGAAAACACCACGCTTTTCGGCTACCTTTGGAATAAGATTTATCTTAAAGACGCGGTGGTTTCCTCCGGAGTTACATTTTGCGATATGCCGCTTAACGAGGATTTTAAATTTAATATAGATTTCTTTAGATATGTTGATTCCATGGTAATTCTTGACGACACGGCATACCACTATGCCAAGAGAGACAATCAAAGCCTTACGTGCCGCTTTGTCAAAAATTACTTTGAGCTTCAGGAAATGCGTATAAACGAGCTGCTCGGTTTTTACCGTGAAAACGGTATGTGTGACGGAGATATACTTAAAAATCTTGCCGGCATATACGTCAGAAGCGTATTTTCGGCTCTCGAAAAAAATAATGACAAACGCTCCGGAATGTCCGGGAAAGACAGAAAAGACTGGCTCAAGGCTCAGCTTAAAAGTGAGCTTTACAAGGAGCTTATGCCTTACGCCGAGCCTGACAGCAGGCTTGTAAAAATTATGGCGGACCAGCTTAAAGGCGGAAATACAGGCGTGCTTCTTTTCACGGGCAAATTTATTTCGGCGGTCAAAAAAAGCTTCCCGTCGCTGTTTTCGGGGCTTAAGCTAAAAAAATAATGTGGAGGGCAAACAGTTGAAAAAGGTACTTTTCGGCTATATTATGAACGGAAAAGCCGGCGGAATTGACAAGTATATGCTCAACTTTTTTGAGCACTTTTCCCCGGATGAGGTGCATTTTGATTTTCTCACAACACAAATAGATAATGAACTCAAGGAAAAGCTTGAGAGCAAGGGCGCGGGGCTTTTTGAAATACCGACTCTTAAAAATCCGCGTGCTCAGTATAAGGCGATTTGCGATATAATAAAGAAAAACGGATATGATACCGCATATTTCAATATTTCTACCGCGATATGCTATCCGGGACCCAAAGCGGCGCATGACTGCGGCGTTAAAAAGGTCATCATTCATTCGCACAACACGTGGTATGATTGTCCGAATCCGAAAAAGCGTGCGCTTATGATAAAGCTAAACAATATTTGCCGTAGTTTCCTTTATAAATACGGAACCGATTTTTACGGCTGCTCGGTGCTTGCGGGAAAATGGATGTTCCCTGAAAAAATCGTTGAGTCAGGTAAATTCCGAGTTATAAAGAATGCAATTGACCTTACAAATTTCGTTTATTCACCGGAAAAGCGCGAGAAGATGCGCACCGAGTTAAATCTCGGAGATAAGTTTGTAATAGGAAATGTCGGAAACTTCCTATATCAAAAAAACCACGATTTTATGGTTCGGGTATTTTCCGAACTTTGTAAGATTGACGACAATGCGCATCTTTTGCTCGTCGGTGACGGTTTGCTTTTCGAAAATGTTAAAGAGCAGGTAAGAAGCCTCGGCTTAACCGACAAGGTCACCTTTACCGGCAGGCAGACCAATGCGTATGACTATATGATGGCGATGGATATATATCTTATGCCGTCTCATTTTGAGGGCTTCGGCATTGCAGCCATAGAAGCTGAGGCGACAGGGCTTATGTGCTACCTGAGCGATCATATACCGTCCGACGCCGTGATAACTGAAAACTGCATTACTCTTTCCATAGACAGGGATGAGGACGCAAAAATTTGGGCGGAAAAAATCGAAAAAGCCAAGGGCTATAAACGGTTTGACCGTTCGGATGAGATACGAAAAGAAGGCTATGACCTTTCTGCACAGAATTTTAATGAATTGGTGTGAGGAGTCAAAATGAAAGAAAACTTACTTAGGAAGGGGTCGCAGGCGACAGGCTTTAAGCTGCTTTTCCTTGCGCTTACGCTGTTATCGTTTAACAGCCTTATGGCAAACCGCTCGGCACTTACTTGGATTGCGTATGCGGTAACGGCGATAGGAATAGCGGTTCTTGTAATAAGAGTCGTCTGCTTCAAAAAATACTTACATGCAAAAGGCTTATTCTTGCTTATTGCATTTTGCGGAAGCTACGCGTTGTCGGCGCTGCTCACAAGGCAGTACGGGCTGTCGGAAAACGCAAAAGCGCTTGTTTGGATGGCATTCCAGTATTTTATACTGTACACTTATGACACCACGTCCGACGGCACGGCGGAGAAAAAGGAATTCTACATAATTTCACACTTCTTTATGGCGTATACATTCCTGGCTGTTGCGGCGGGAACTGTGATGCTCTTTACGGATTATTATTCGTATACCGAGGTTAACGGTGTTGTTGTAATACTCGGTTTCCTCTGGAACAGGCTTTGGGGCGTGTATTCCGACCCCAACTACGGTGCAGTATTCTCGGCAATAACCGTAATAATGAGCCTGTATTTTTACAAGGACGCAAAGAAGCCGTTAAAGGTTTTGTACATCATAAACATTGTTTTGCAGATATGCTATATAGCTTTTTCGGATTCGCGAACCGGTATGGTATCGCTGTTCTGCGCGCTTTTGGTCTATGTGTATCTCACCGCGCTCAGAAGTAAAAAGCTCGAAGCAAAAAAAGCGTTCGCAAGGGGCGTAATATGCGTTTTGCTTGCTATTGCAGCGGCAGTCGCATCCTTTGCCGCCATAAAGGTTGTATCGGTTTCGACATCCGCGTTCAAAAAATGGCAGTATGAGCACATCATAAGCAGCGATAAGGATAAAACCGAGGCTCAGAAGGAAAAGGACAAGCAGAAGCTTGAAATCGGCCGTCAGAGTAACGACATAAACGGCGACGTGAGCAACCGCCGCTTTGCTATTTGGGGCAGCGGACTCGAAATATTCAAATCGAAGCCGCTAACCGGCGTAACCTTCAGGAATTATGTTCCCTATGCCGAGGACAAGCTTCCGGATACCTATATAGTCCACAATGATTTTGATAAATTCCGCAGTATGCACAACAGCTTTGTCGACATACTTGTAAGTCAGGGCATTTTGGGCGTTGTGATTATCGCGGCATATATAATATTGGTGCTGGTGCTCATATTTAAGAATTTCTTTAAATTTAAGGGTGAAAAATACAAATATCACACCGTTCTGCTCAGCATTATAGCTCCGATATTTGCCTCTATGATGTTCTATTCGGAGACGTTTTATATGAACACCGGCGGAGCGTTCCTTTTCTGGCTTGCGCTCGGCTATCTCATTCAGTCCGTCACATCAAAGAATTCCGAGGCAAAGGAAATAACGCCGGGCAAATAAATTTTTAAATCGTATTGTTTCGGAGAGAATAATACTGCTTCACGGAACTTATTATTGAGGTGAAAATTATGGATAAGCTTCTTACGGTTGTAATACCGTCGTACAATGTCGAAAAATTTTTGAATCAGACGCTTGACTCGTTTGTTTGCGACGAGGCTGCAATGAAAAAATTCGAGGTTATCGTGGTTGACGACGGCTCAAAGGATAACACCGCAAAAATAGGCAAGGAGTACGCCGATAAGTACCCCGATACATTCAGAGTTATCTCAAAGGAAAACGGCGGTCACGGCTCCACCATTAACTGCGGCATTCGCAATGCCGTCGGCAAATACTTTAAGGTTGTGGACGGTGACGACTGGGTCAACACCGCTGATTTTGTAAAGCTCGTCGAGGATCTCGAAAAAACCGAATCCGAATATGTGTTTACAAACTATTATGAGTATTATGACGACGTCAACCGCCAAAAGGCTGTTGATTTTTCACAGTTCAAAGACGGTACGGAATATGACTTCGCCGATGTTGCAAATAAGGTTTGTATCCCTATGCATGCTCTTGTAATAAAGACGAGCGTGCTTAAAGATAATAACATTGTTATTGACGAAAAGTGCTTTTATGTGGATGTCGAATATGTTATGTTCCCGGTGCCCTTTGTAAACAAGGTGACATTCTTTGACCTGCATGTTTATATGTACAGGCTTGCGCTCTCAACTCAGAGCGTGAGTATTCTCGGTTTCCAAAAACATATAAACGACCATCTCAGGGTTACGTTCCATATGTTTGACTTTTACAGGGACTATATTTCCTCGGATAAGGCAGACAGCGCAAAAGCGGATTATATGAGGACCTGCATAGCAGACCTTATAATTACGCAGGGCGCAATATATTCGAGCTATCCCGACAGCGATATGGAAAACAGAAAACGCTTTATGGAATTCGACCGCAAGGCAAAGGAATTAAGCCCCGAAATATATGAGCTCAGTTCCGTTAAGAGCGGAAAATTGCGTTTGCTTCGCAAATATAATTTCAAGCATTACAGGCTCATACAGTCGCTCAGCCGTCTGCACTTCAAAATGACAAATAAATAAAACACATATTGCTTAAAAGCCGTTCGCACTCGTAGTTTTTCAAAGGGTGCGGACGGCTTTTGTCTGTCATCCGATTATCAGCTTTTCCCCGACGTATATGAGATTCGGATTTTTAACGGAGTTCAGCTTTACCAGATTTTCAACGGTGGTGCCGAATTTCCTTGATATTCCCCAAAGCGTGTCGCCGCGCTTTACCGTGTAAATTACGGATTGTTCCGAGCGGGCAGAGGGTATTTTAAACACTTCGCCCGCATATATGAGGTTCGGATTTTCAATGCCGTTAAGCGCGACTATGCTGTTTATGCTTGTGCCGAATTTTCTCGATATTCCCCAAAGAGTATCGCCGCGTCTTACCGTGTAAAGCGTGTATCCGGAGCTTTCCGCGGACGTCATATGGGGGATTATAAACACTTCTCCGACGTATATAAGATTGGGATTTCTGATATTGTTTGCGTTTGCGACAGCTGACACCGTAACGCCGAATTTCTTTGCAATCCCCCAAAGCGTGTCGCCGCGCTTTACCGTATATCTTATGGCATCGGGCGACTTTGTGGGCGTAGCTTCGTTTGCGCCGTTTAACAATACCGACGAAGTAAACCTGTCGAGGTCAACATTGCCGTAAATCCCCGGAATTTCGCCGCGGTCGCTGTACTGAAATCCCGCATAGCTCTGCCAAATATTACTTGTAACATACGGTTCTTCCGCGTCATAATCGGCAACCCAGAGCGGAAACTGCGCAAAATTCCAGTCCCAGGTTTCCGAGGCGTTGTATGCGTCGGTGTAAAGAATCGGTACTATTCCCGTAAGCTCTCGGAGCTTTTGCATAAATGCGAGCCCCACAATATTGATGCCGTTTTTCCCGAGGCTGCCGAATTCCTCAAAATCCATGGCAGGTCTTGCGGCAAAGGTTTTTCCGCTTATAAGCTCGGCAAAGCGCGTTGCCTGCAAATATGCCTGCTCGGTATTTCGTGCGGTCACAAAATAGTACGCGCCGCATTTAAGACCGGCCTTTGTCGCGTTGGTGTAATTTTCCTCGAATTTCGGGTCGGTTACGGAAAAACCGTATCCCGCTCTTATATATACAACTTCGATTCCGCTGTTTTTAACCTGTTCAAAATCTATATCTCCCTGATAAACGCTGACGTCTATTCCCGAAAGAACCTCGTCGGTGTCGGCGGAAATTGCCGAAACATGCAACACAGATGCCGAAATCGCAACAAGGAGCACTAAAAGAAAAGATAGTATTCGTTTTGCCCGCTTCATAGAAAAATCACAGCCTTTCTGGTGTTTAAAGCCTCAATGCATTATATTTTAAATAGCACGCGAGTGTGACTTTGCTTGCCTGCCGTAAGGACGATACCCTTGAAAAACCACGGTATCGGCGATAAAATAACGCTGAAATAAAAAATTCGGAAGCGAGAAAAATGAAACTTGCGATTTTGTATCAACAAAGCGAACCGCCTGGACCGTGTAAGCCGAAACGCCACCGTTTTATGCACCGCCGGGGTGCGCCGAATAAAAAAGCACTCAGCTTTACGCTGAATGCTTTATATGGTTGCGGGGACAGGACTTGAACCTGCGACCTCCGGGTTACATCTCACAAGGCTTCGCCTTGCTTGCCCCTCAGAAATATAGTCGCATATGCTTGCTTGGAGCGCATCGCAATGCTCCTTATTTCTTCACCTCAGCGGCACGCCTTAATCTGCCACAGGCAGCGGCGCACCGTTTCGCCCCAACGAGCACCGCTCATCGTGCTCATAACCCGACAAAAAAAGAACTGTCATAAAAGACAGTTCCTAAATGGTTGCGGGGACAGGACTTGAACCTGCGACCTCCGGGTTATGAGCCCGACGAGCTACCAACTGCTCTACCCCGCGATATTAAGTTGTGCCCTCTTTCAGAGTGCCTAACTATTATATTATCATTATATGCGTTTGTCAAGTGTTTTATTTGTATTTTATATTTTTCGGTATGTTTCGGTTTTACAGCGATTAAAAAGGCGGCGACATCTCAAAATAAGAGCCGCCGCACTTTGTAATTTTTCAGTTCTGAAAATTTATCTGCTCGTCTTTTTCGGGCGAATAACGTATCAAAGCGGAAGAATCGAGATTTTCGCGATGCATATCAACAGCCGAAATTTGATGATTGTCATACGTTGTGTAATAGTAAATTCCCTTATCTGTATTGCAACAAGATGTGTAAAGCGTAATCTCGTATTTGCCGCTTTCAAGCTTGCAGCAACCCCTTGGCTGGCTTACCGAATTCAGAATATGGAAAAACTGACTTACGCTTTTTTCTTCGCCGTCCTCGGACAGAGAATTTGCCTTGACGAACGCCGCTCTGACAAACCTCGACTGCGAAGAGAGATCTCCGGGAAGTCCGAGCGCGCCCATACCGCGAGAATAAGTCGAGAGATTTATATCGGGAGCAAATGTGTTTTTCGGGTCGGCCGCGCTGAGGCTCATATAGTTGTTTAAATTTTGAAGCTGCATATCAAACGGCGGATTGTTTGTAAGAACGCCTACGGGATTTTCGTAGACTTTAAGTCCGTCCTTTACGGACTCGACTACGATACAGCCGCTTTTGTCGGCTATTATCCAGTGAAGCTGTGCGGCGGGGAGCGACTCGTTAAACGGCGTATTTGTGATATTTACATTTGAGAGCAATTTTTTCGCTTCGTCAACGCTTGCGCATCGACATAAGAGCCACGGTATAAATTCGCATTGCGCAACGTTGCATTTACCGCTTTTTTCGTTACCGTAATATGCGTTGCCGACAAAATTAAGTCCTGCCGCGGCAAGTCCCTTTTCGTTTGCTGCGTCGTAATAGAGCGGATAATTATCCGCAACATATGCCATACCTATTATGGCATAGTGGCTCTTCAGAGGCTCCGCGAATTTGAATTTGAACGGGTAATTACGCGGCGTCACGGTAATTTCGTCTCCGTATGAAAATTCATAGTCGAGCGTGCGGCCGAAATAAAAATCGTTTGTTTTGTATGTTGCTGCGGTACACATATTAAGTCCTCCCGAAATATTTGATTTTTACAGAGAAAATGCTATACTTATGTTTGCCCGAAAAACGGAACACTTAAAATATAGATTATAATTGTTTTAATATTATGAACTTTATGAAAACAGATTATGAGTTGAAAAGGTCAAAAAGAAAAACTCTGTCGCTCACCGTGACAAAGGATTTAAAAGTAAGCGTAAAGGCGCCTGTCGGTTGCCCGCAAAAAACGATAGACGATTTTGTTTTATCGCATAAAAAGTGGATAAACGAGCATATAGAAAAGCAGAAGAGCCGTCTTTCTCTTGAAAAAACGCTTGACGAAAAGAGAGTGTCGGAGCTTCGCGCACTTGCCGCCGCTGAATTGCCGCGCCGCGTGGAATATTACAGCGAGAAAATGGGACTTTACCCGGCAAGCGTAAAAATAACCTCCGCAGCGACAAGATTCGGTTCGTGCAGCGGTAAAAATTCAATATGCTTTTCATACAGGCTTATGCTTTATCCGCCGGAGGCTGTTGATTACGTTGTTGTGCACGAGCTTGCGCACATTAAGGAAAAGAACCATTCGGCAAGGTTTTACGCCCTCGTGGAAAGGTATATGCCCGATTACAGGGAGAGGGAAAAATTACTCAAAAAAACACCGAAGCTTTGATTTACAAGGCTTCGGTATTTTTATTTTACATTGAAAATGTCTTGCGCATTTCTTCCTGTCTGCCGCAACAGAATCTGCCCTCGGGGCAGGATGAAATAAAGCAGCTCGGACCGTAGTATTTGAAAATCCCCGGAGCGGCTTTTCTCAAAAGCTCGAGTGCCTCTACCGCATGCGCTCTGATTTCCCACTGAGCTCGTGAGCAGGTGCGCAGCTTCATAAATGTCAGTAATTCGCGAGCATTCATGGTTGTGACTATATCGAGCGTGTTGCCGCTGAGAAGGTAGTACACGAGGCTTTCCTCACTCTTGCCGAGTGTGCGAAGTCTCTCATATTCGGCGGCATTTTCCTTGAATGCGGCTTCGTATTTAAGAAGCAGTTCAGGGTCTTTTTTGACAGATTCGGGGACGATGTGCCGTTTTCTGTCCGCTCTTATCAGTTCGGGAATTTCTATACTCTGCATTCTGTGGCGTGTGAAGTGAGTTATTCCGGAGAGCGAAACGTCATTGAAACGAAGTGTGAAATCCGCCGCCTCGAGCGCTCTCGGCCTTGAAGAGTGAACAAGACTGTATGTTATTTTGTCGGCAACCGTGTCATCCGATAAAATACGGTCTATATCCTCGGTTGAAGCGTTGGTGTAAGAGATGAGCGCGCTTCTCTGAACATTTTTTTCGGCGTCGCCCGTGTATGAGAGAAGCTCGACTTTTTTGCCGTTTGTGCGGCGCGGAACGTCGCCGGTAAACGAGAGGTCGGGGTTATCCGGCATATAACTTTTGCTGCGCTCGTCAAAGCCCGTCATTATGCCGGGAGTGAGCTTTTCCGCCTGTTCTTTTAATTCGCGACCGAGCTTTACTATTTCGGGGTATTTGCTGCCTCTGCCGTAGAGCATGGCTTTTAACAGGTGCAAAAATTCACGCCCGTTTATGCTGCAAAAGAAGTTGGAAAAAAGGCAGTACGGCAAAAGGAATCTCGCATCCTCTTTGGGTACGCCGGCCTCGCAGAATTCGCTGTACAGACCGAAGAGCTTTGCCATATGGCCTTTGTAGTTTTCGTCCGCATCCTCGGGAATAAAAAATCCCGCATCCGAAAAATCAACGTATCTGCGTGATTTTACGGTGAATGAAGCGAGCCTGAATTCGATGACGAATTGCTCGACAACCGCCGTGACATTTTGAAAGGCGAGATTAAAATATGTATGCTCCACTACCGAATTGTGACCGGAGCGCGTAACCTTGTCGATAAGCTTTGCATTTTTTTCGCAGTCCTGCGATTTTTGCCATATACCGAGCACGGTGCCCTCCTGCGTAGACACTCTGCCGCCGGCCGAGGTTATTTTTTCGCCGCAGTCGGAAAGGCCTATTATGAATGCTCCGCTTTTATTTAAATCCAAATTATCGAGATTCATCTGTGCATTTGCCCCTTTTCGATGTTTTACAATATTTTATCACATTATATCGGTTTAGGCAATTTGGAATATTGTGCATTTTTTGTTGTAAAAAATGTAATTGTTTGCTATAATAATTTAGATTAAAAATTAAAAGGGGTAAAAGGTATGTCCGGCAAACTTATAGTTATAGAGGGACTTGACGGAAGCGGTAAATCGACTCAAACGGAGCTTCTTCAAAAAAAACTTGCGGCTCTGTCTGTCGATACAAAGAGAATTAAGCTGCCGGATTACGACGACCCGTCAAGCACGCTTGTCAGAATGTATCTCGGCGGCGAATTCGGAAATGACCCGTCGTGCGTCAACGTCTATGCGGCGTCCTCGTTTTATGCGGTGGACCGCTATGCGAGTTACAGCCGTCATTGGAAAGAGGATTATCTTTCGGGTAAGGTCATTTTAGCCGACAGATATACTTCGTCGAACGCCGTTCATCAGGCGGTAAAGCTGCCGCAGAGCGAGTGGAACGACTATATTAAATGGCTTTGCGATTACGAATACGAAAAGCTCGCCGTGCCGAAGCCCGACAGGATTATATATCTTGATATGCCTGTTGACGTGTCACAGCGGCTTATGACAAAGCGCTACGGCGGCGACGAGGTGAAAAAAGACGTCCACGAGGCAAATGTAGAGTATTTGCGTCGCTGTGCAAAAGCGGCGGCATTTGCCGCGGAAAAAATGGGCTGGGAGACCGTGGTCTGCTCCGAAAACGGTGAGCCGCGCCCCATAGCCGATATAAGCGAAGAAATATTGGGTATAGTAAAAAAAGAACTTGGTTTAGGAGAATAATTTTGCTTGAATTCAGAAACCCCGAATTATCGGACAGAGCTTGGGTAACGGGCGTAATGGAGCGTTCGGGCGATATGGCCTGCGAGTACTGCTTCGGTAACCTTTATATATGGGCGCCCGTGTATGAAAATACAATTTGCGAGTATGACGGTATGTTTTTGGCGCGCGACGGCGTAGGCGATCCGATGTATCTTTACCCGTGCGGCGACGGCGATAAAAAGGCCGCCGTAAACGAACTTATACGTTATGCCGAAAATCACGACGGCGCGCGTTTAACCATGTACTGCCTCACTCCGTCAAATGTCCGTGAGCTTGAAGATATGATGCCCGGAAAGTTTGAGTTTACCGAGATGAGGGAATTCGCCGATTACATTTACAATACCACCGATCTTATTGACCTTGCCGGCAGGAAGTACCACGGCAAGCGTAACCATATAGCTTATTTCAAAAATAACCACGATTGGCATTTTGAGCCGATAAACGACGGCAATATGCAATTATGTCTTGATATGAACAAGAAGTGGGAGGCTTTAAACCGCGAAAAGGACCCCGATGAAATAGATAGCGAACTTGAAGCCATAAAGCGTGCGTTCTCGAATTTTGACGAGCTCGGGTTCAAAGGCGGAGTTTTATACGCGGACGGCGAGGTCGTGGCTTACACTCTCGGCGAGGAGCTGAACAGCTCGGCTTTTTGCACACATATAGAAAAGGCGTATGCTTCGGTTCGCGGAGCTTACCCGACGGTAAACCGTGAATTTGCGGCAAATATGCTTGCTAATTATAAATTCATAAACCGTGAGGACGATACGGGAAGCGAAGGGCTCCGCAAGGCAAAGCTCTCATATTACCCGGAGATACTTTTGCAGAAGTACCGCGCTTTTTATAAGGGATAAGTTATGGAAATTCGGCTTTCTTCTCCGAAGTACAAAGAAAAGATGTATTCGCTGTGGCAAAGCTGCTTCGGCGACGACGGAGAAACAATCGATATGTTTTTCAAAAACAGCTTTTCTTATGAAAATGCGGTTATCTGCACGGACAAAGCAGAGGTTGTGTCACAACTGTTTTTGCTTCCGGAAAAGCTCTCACTCGGCGAAAAGGAGTATTTTGCATACTATATTTATGCAGCCGCCACCGCAGAGAGTTACAGAAAACAGGGCATAATGGGTTCGTTACTGGAATTTACTTCAGCTCTTGCCGCCGACAGAAAAGCCGATTATCTGTTTTTGGTTCCGGCGACGGAGAAACTTTTTGATTATTACGAAAAATTCGGCTTTTATAAAGCTCTCTATGCCGAAAAAACCGTCTTTAAATTGGCCGGCGGTGAGCCGCTCGACATTAAAAGCACCGAGCCGTCGGAAATAAAAAAGGCAGCTCTCAAAAGAGAAAAGCTGTTAAAGGGCGTAAACCGTGTAGTGTGGCGAGAAAACGAAATAAAACTGTTTTCGGATTTTCTCGGCGACGACGGCAAAATAGTTTTCGGAGACGATTTTTATGTCTCGTACAGTCCGGCTGAAAACGGTGTTTTTGTCACGGAGCTTCTCTGCGGAGGAACATATGAAAACGCCTTGGACGTTTTGAAAAAAACGGGTGAAAATACGTTTTTTGTCTCTGTGCCGGAGGAAAAAGCCGCCGAATTAAAAAATTGCAAACGCACCGCCGTAGGTATGATAAAAAATATCAAAGGCGAGAAGATAAATGACAGCGTGTATACAGGGATAACGCTGAACTGAATGCTTAAAGAAAGGATTGCCGCATTCCCACGCGGCGGTACAAAAAATGATTTATGTTTTTCTTGCGGACGGCTGTGAAGAGATAGAAGCTCTCACGCCGATTGATGTTCTGAGAAGAGCAAAAAAAGACGTTAAGGTTGTAGGCGTCGGTAAAAAAACAATAGTTTCGTCTCACAATATCAGGATTACGTGTGACGCCGAGACAACCGAGGTTTCTCCGAACGAGGACATAGAGGCGGTTATTTTGCCCGGAGGTATGCCCGGTACTTTAAATCTTGAAAAGTCGGAAAAGGTAAATGAATTTATAGACCGCGCTTCAAGCGACGGAAAGCTTATCTGCGCTATATGCGCGGCACCGTCCGTGCTCGGCCATAAAAATCTGTTGAGGGGTAAAACCGCAACATGCTTTCCGGGCTTTGAAAAAGACCTTTACGGCGCTGTTGCCACAGGTGCTCCCGTAGAACGGGACGGGAACATAATAACTGCGCGCGGAATGGGCGTGGCTCTCGAATTCGGACTTAAAACAGTCGAGGCACTTTGCGGAAGCGAGGTTGCCGAAAGCATAAAAACATCTGTTCAAAGCGAGTGATAAAAATGACGGCTCAAAGTGAGGATAAAGCGTTTTTAAGAAGACGCGCCAAGGAGTACAGAAAATCACTTTTGCCGGAGGAGAAGGCGAGACGTGACAAATTTGTTACGGACAATCTGTTTGCCCTCGATGAATTTAAAAACGCTAAAACCGTTTTGTGTTATGTGTCGTCTTCACGCGAGGTTGACACATCGTGTATAATTAAACAGGCGGAGCTTTCGGGCAAAATCGTTGCCGTGCCGAGATGCGTTGACGCTTTCGGGCATATGGAGTTTTGCCGTATAGACTCTGTTTTTGATCTTGAACCCGGGGCGTTCGGCATAATGGAGCCGAACCCATCATGTGAAATTATGACCGCCTTTGATAACGGTATATGTATAGTACCGGCTCTTGTATTTTCCGAGGACGGATACCGCGTCGGCTTCGGAAAAGGCTATTATGACAGGTTTTTACAGTCGTTTTCAGGCACAAAAATCGGGCTCGCATACGAAGAGCAGATAATAAAGAGAATCCCGCACGACAGCTACGATATTAAATCCGACATAATTGTTTCGGATAAGAAAGTACACAGAGTTTAATGAAAGGAGGAGCGCCCATGGATGACAATAAAAGAACTCCCGATGATTCATATAAGGACCTTTTGGATATTTATGCGCGTGAGGAAGACGAGCAGAAAAAACCCGAGCTTAAAAATATGGTTGAGAGAAACCGTAAGAGCGGCAAAAAGCCCTTTAAGCTTGAAATAAAAGACCTTGACTCCGAGTTTACCGACGCTCCGCAAAAAAGACCGCCTGTCAGACGAGATATGCCCGTGCATCACAGTACCGATGCGCCGGAAAGACATAACGCTCACAATGCTCACAAAAGACCGCCGGAAAAACACAAAATTCATAAAAGGCCGCCCGAAAAAAACGGTACGGCACCGCGCGGAATAAGCTATGATGACGAATTCGGTCCCATAATTACACGCGGCGGAAGAAACGGCGGAAATGCCGCCTCTTTCGGAACAGCCTCTTACGAGCAAGCGTCAAAGCAGGGTGCCGTACGTAAAAGGCTGCCGATAAAGGGTATAAAGGGAAACGAAAAAGAAATTGCGGTAAGAATAGCCGCGTATTTCGTAAGAAACAAAAAAACATGGATAACGATAGCGGTTTGCGTTGTATGCGCAATTTGTCTGTCGTCGTATCTGATTAGCTGTATGAACGACGTTTTGGCAATACGCCGCGACAGCGAAAACGTTATATCTGTTACAATTCCCGCAGAGACCAACACAAGCGACGTTATCAACATATTAAAGGATAACGGCCTTATAAAGCATAAGCATTTCTGCAAAATGTTTGCAAAGATAATGAAATACCGTGATGACAACTATATGTCTGGTATTTACTATATAACCAAGTCGATGGGCGTTGAGAAGATGCTCTCAACATTTAAATCTCCTCCGTCAACGGGCGAGACCGTAAGGCTTTCGTTCCCCGAGGGCTACACGGTAGACCAAATAGTCGAAAAGCTCGAAAAATATGAGGTTTGCTCAGCTGATGCCATCTATAAGGCCATGAGAGAGGTGGACTTCAGCAGTGAATACACCTTTATTAAGAATGAGCCGAATAAAGAGCAGCGTTACAGGAGTCTTGAGGGTTATCTCTACCCCGACACATATGATTTCTATAAGGGCGAAAATGCCTCGAGCGTTATAAGGACCTTCCTGAACAACTTCCAGAAGAAGTGGACGGACGATTATCAGAAAAAAGCCGACGCGCTCAATATGTCGGTTGACGATATAGTAAAGCTCGCCTCCATTATAGAAAAAGAGGCTGCCGATGCGACTCAGATGCCGCTTGTATCGTCGGTGCTTCACAACCGTCTCAATAAGCCGGGGCTTTATCCGTCGCTTCAGTGCGACTCCACGGCGGACTATATCAACGATTATATTGCGAAGAATGTTACAAATGCCACGGAGCTTGCCGCTTACACCTCACGTTACAGCACATATAAGTGCGAGGGTCTGCCCGTGGGTGCGATTTGCAACCCGGGTAACGACTCAATAAACGCGGCGCTCAATCCCGCAAAGACCGATTACTACTTCTTCGCGCACGATACCAATAAAAAGATTTATCTTGCGAAAAACGATTCGGAGCGGCAGGCCAATAACATTGCCATACTCCAGGCCAATCAAAAGGCGGCCAAGTCGGCTTCGCAGTAATTTACCAGAGGAGCAATATGAAAAGACGACCCGAATTACTAAGTCCGGCAGGCGATTTTGAACGCTTTGAGGCAGCCTTGCGCTTCGGAGCGGACGCCGTCTACCTTGCCGGCAGCTCATTCGGTATGCGTGCAGGTCCGCAGAATTTTCCCGAAGAGGATCTCATAAAGGCGGTAAAGGAAGCGCACGAAAAGGGTGTTAAGGTTTATTTAACGCTTAATACGCTTCCGCGAAACAGCGAAATACCGCTTTTGCCGGACTTTATAGAAATGACTGCAAGCGCGGGAGTGGATGCGTATATTGCAGCCGATATCGGTACTATGGCATACTGCAAAAAGTATGCGCCGTCGGTGCCGCTGCACGTTTCCACACAGGCGGGCATCGTAAATTATCTCACGGCAAACGAGTTTTACAATATGGGTGCCGAGCGAATAGTTACGGCTCGTGAGCTATCTCTGTCGGAGATTGCCGAGATAAGAGCCAAAACTCCTAAGGAGCTGCAAATCGAGTGCTTTGTACACGGCAGTATGTGTATGTCGTTTTCGGGCAGATGCCTTTTGTCAAATTATCTTACCGGTCGTGACGCAAATCGCGGCGAGTGTGCTCAGCCGTGCCGTTGGCAGTATGCGCTTATGGAAAAAACGCGCGAGGGCAGGTATTTTCCGGTAAATGAGGAAGAGGACGGCACATATATATTAAACTCCGAGGATATGTGTATGATAGAGCACATTCCGGAGCTTGTAGATGCCGGAATCGACAGCTTTAAAATAGAGGGCAGAGCAAAATCCGCATATTATACGGCGGTCATAACAAATGCTTACAGAGCGGCAATTGACGCTTATATGTGCAGCGAGTCGTGTAGCTTTGTTTTGCCGAGATGGATACTCGACGAGGTGCGAAAGGTAAGCTATCGCGACTACTGCACGGGCTTCTATTTTGATTCGCCGCACGAAAAAGCGAATATCAGCTTTGAGGGCGGTTACCGCCGTGAGTGGGATGTTGTGGCGGTGGTCGAGGATTGCCGCGACGGCTTTATTTACTGCGAACAGCGAAATAAATTCTTTAAGGGCGACACTCTCGAAAGCCTCGAGCCGGGGAAAAAGCCGCAGAGCTTTGTCGTGACGGAGCTTTTTGACGAAAACGGCGAACCTACTGACAGCACGCCGAGAGCCATGATGAAATTCAAAATACGCTCCGATTTAAAATTTGTTCCCGGAACGATCCTCAGAAAACAAAATATAAAATAAAACACACGCTTCCGTTCAATAATAAAACGGGAGCGTTTTTTTGTTTTTTGAGGTGAATTATGAACAAGCGAGTTTGTGCCCTTTTCTTTTTGTTGTGTCTGTCGTTCGGCGTGCTTTTTGTAAAAATGGCGGAGCTTTGCGGCGGTAACGTGTCGGATGTCGCCGCATCAAAAAATACCGTCGGCGTGACGGTGGCTTCGTCAAGGGGCAACATTTACGACTGTAAAAAGCGTCCGCTTGTCAATTGCGATACCGTTTTAAAGGCGGCGATAAAACCGTGTGAGGAGTCATTGTCCTCTATCCGGGTTATTGTCCCCGAAAGCGAAATACCTTCTGTTTATTCGACTTTGTCTCAGGGGAAAATAGCGGTTTGTGCGTCAAATGCCGTTTTTGACGAAAAAAACATAAAGACGGCAAAAACGGTGGTGCGATACGGTGAAAACAGCCTTGCGCCGCATATAACCGGATATATCGACGGCGACGGAAACGGCGTTTCTGGAATTGAAAAGTGCTACAACGATATACTTTTGTCGTATTCGGGAACTCTGAAGGCAAGGTGCGGCGCGGCGGCTTCGGGAAAATTGCTTGAGGGTGCGGAGATTACATTTTTAAAGGATGGGTATATGTCGGCCGGCGGAGTGGAGCTCACAGTTGACAGAGATATACAAAAGCTGTGTGAAACGGCTCTCGGAAAATTCGGTATCGACAGCGGTGCGGTCGTTGTTCTCGACAGCGCCACCTCCGAAATAAGGGCAATGGCGAGCACACCGTCGTTTGACCGAAATGCGCCCGAAAAAAGTTTAAACGACTCATCTTCTCCGTTCCTTAACAGAGCGATAACTCCGTACTCCGTAGGCTCTGTTTTTAAAGCGGTTGTCGCCTGTGCCGCCTTGGAAAACGGAATTCCTACAAGTTACAGCATCGTCTGCAACGGTAAATACGACTTGAACGGAGAAATATCGTTCGGCTGTTTTAAAAAGACGGGGCACGGCAATATGAATATGTATTCGGCTATGGCGGAGTCATGCAATCCGTATTTTATAAGTCTTGCGCTTAAAACGGGCAAAGAAAACATTTGCGCCATGGGTGAAAATCTCGGGCTCGGTCAAAAAATCGAGCTTGCGGACGGTTGGGAGACAAAGTCCGGTATTATGCCGTCCGCCGACAGCTTGATTTCTGAGGCGGATTTGTGCAACCTCGCATTCGGTCAGGGTAAATTGCTTGCTTCACCGCTGCAAATGTCAGCCGTGTATGCGGCTGTGGCAAATAACGGAGTGTATCGTGCGCCCTCTCTTATGAAAGCCGTAACTGATGAGACCGGAAAGGAAATAAAAAGGGCGGAGCTGCCTGTTCCGAGGCGTGTAATGAGCGTTGATACGGCAAAAACAGTTACCGAGCTTTTACGCGAAACCGTTGTGTCCGGCAGCGGAAAAAGGGCGGAAACCGAGTATTTTGACGCCGCAGGCAAAACGGCAACGGCGCAAAGCGGCTGGTTTGACGAGAACGGAAATGAAGTGACGCACTCGTGGTTTTGCGGATTTTTTCCGTATGCTTCGCCGCGCTATGTCATCACCGTCTTTAAAGAAAACGGAGCGGGAGGTGCCTTAGACTGCGCTCCGGTGTTTAAATACATTGCCGACGGAATTAAAAGATAACTTGTGCTGATTCGGCACAAAAGCTTTATTTTCGGCTTCGTAATGTTATTATTTTCCCATAATGTATCGGGGGAATGAGTATGAAGAACGAAGGGAAAAGCGCAAAACACGGCTTTAAAATTATGACGGTCGTAATTACCGTATGCGCCGTTTTGTGTACGGTGTTTTCCGCGATGTCGCTTGTGCTACAGTATAAAGACCATATTATGCTGAAGAAATACGGAGATTTTGTGTCCTATGAAAATTCGACGAAAAACGCAGACGAAAAAGACGGTTTTTATCTTGTGACCAAGGAAGCAAAAGCCGAAGGAGAGTCCGATACGGCTGCAAACGCCGAAACAGAGAGTGCGGCGGCATCATCTGCCGCAGGGCAGACTTCGGCCTCGACTTCAGTCGGCGTAAATTCACAAAAAAGCTCCGGTGACGCACAGCCCTCCGAAGGCACATATACAGTAAACGTGAACACCAAAAAAATTCACTCTCCGTCATGCTCCTACGCTATGAGGACGTCCTCGGAAAATAAAAAAGAGATTTCCGCCTCGGAGCTGTCATCGTATCTTGACAACGGTTACAGTATCTGTTCAAAATGCAATGCCGGCAGATAGTTCAAATATTCTTTTCGACCCGAAATACTCGACACATCGAAAGAGTTTGTCATCAAACCGCATTGCGCCGACTGCTTCGGAATTTTACGCATAGTCATTTTCAACAATGCAAAAAATGACAAAACAATGTGCTTTAAAGCCTTAATCTAACCGATTTTACAAAATGAAAAACTTTTTTTGTGAAAAATGCAAACTAAATTTTTAAAATATCAATTTTTAGCTTGCAAAATCTTAAAAGATTGTGTAAAATACATAATATATGATTTGTGAAATTGTATAAAAATGCAGACGGGAAAATTTGTATTGCCGTTTCGGCTTAAAGCAGAGTGCGGCATGGAGGTTTTCTCCGGAGAAAAAAGATAGATGGAGGTTTTATCAATGTCGAACAGATTGTTCCAGGGTATTGTGCATCAGCTCACAGACAGTATCGACCGTACTATAGGTGTTATAGACGAGTCGGGTACCATTATTTCCTGCAGCGAACTCGGTAAGATAGGTGAGGTGCTTTCAACCGAGGTTACCGCGGTTTTCAGCGGAACGGAGGTTATATCGGTAGACGGGTATTCTTATAAGCCGTTCGGTGCGCGTATGCACCCCGAATATGCCGTATTTGTTTCCGGCGATGACGACCTTGCCTTGAAATATCTCTCAATGCTTGCCGTAACACTCTCAAGCATTAAGCAGTATTATGATGAAAAATACGACCGCGCAAACTTTATCAAGAACGTAATTCTTGACAACATACTGCCCGGTGATATTTATCTCAAGGCGAGAGAGCTTCATTTTAACAATGATGTGTCACGCGTCGTAATTCTCATAAGAATTACCGAGCACATAGATATTTCCGCTTATGATATAATTCAGAATCTGTTCCCGGATAAGACCAAGGATTTTGTAATAAACCTTAACGAGACAGATATTGCCCTTATCAAAGAGGTTAAGCCGAATATCGACACAAAGGATCTCGAAAAGCTTGCACGCTCGATAGCCGACGGTCTCGGAACGGAATTCTATTCTCACGTTCTTGTCGGCATAGGTACTACGGTTGAGGGAATAAAGGATCTTGCACGCTCATTCAGAGAGGCTCAGGTTTCTCTTGAGGTAGGCAAGGTGTTCGACACCGAAAAGAGCATTGTGAGCTATGACAATCTCGGTATTGCGAGACTTATATATCAGCTTCCCACAACTCTTTGCGATATGTTCTTAAAGGAGGTTTTCAAGCGCGGCTCTATCGACAATCTCGATCAGGAAACGCTCTTTACAATTCAGAAGTTCTTTGAAAACAACCTCAACGTATCCGAAACCTCAAGAAAGCTCTTTGTACACAGAAATACTCTTGTATATCGTCTTGAAAAGATTAAAAAGCTCACAGGCCTTGACCTTCGCGAGTTCGACGACGCAATAGTATTTAAAGTAGCTCTTATGGTTAAGAAATATCTCGATTCAAGCCCCGTCAAGTATTAAAGAAAAGTAATTTTCCGCGCGCTGTTGCGAATGGGAAAATTGCACAATGTTACAAGTGGGATTTTGTCTAAAGTGCGCGAATATAATTTACCATATTACAAAATGGTTACAAACTTGACGTTCTATGCTATAATTAAAGGCGGTATTATGAGTGATTATACTCATTTTGCCGCCTATATTTTTTATAGCGGTTGTGTAGAGTCTCTGCCCGTCGGTATTAAACTTTACGGCAGAGTTCAGCGGTGGGAATATTGTGAAAAGCAGAGGTATGTTCTAAGTGATTGAATTTAAAAATGTATCAAAAACTTACGATAACGGGACCGAAGCACTTAAAGATGTCAATATCAAGATAAACGACGGAGAATTTGTCTTTGTGGTCGGCTCATCGGGAGCCGGCAAGAGTACGTTTCTCAAGATAATGATGCGCGAGCAGGTGCCTAACAGCGGTTCTGTTATCATAAACGGTTATCATCTTAACAATTTAAAGAAAAAAGAGATTCCTCTTTTCAGAAGGACTCTCGGTATAGTATTCCAGGATTTCAGACTTATCCCGACCATGACGGTGTTTGACAATGTCGCATTTGCGATGCGCTGCATCGGTGCCAAGGAAAAGGAAGTCAGAAAACGCGTGCCTTATATACTCAGCCTTGTAGGACTTGCCTCCAAGGCGAGAAATCTGCCGACGGAGCTGTCGGGCGGCGAGCAGCAGAGAGTTGCGCTCGCGCGTGCGCTTGTAAATAATGCAGGGCTTATAATTGCGGATGAGCCTACGGGCAACATCGACCCCGAAATGTCTTACGAAATAGTTGACCTTTTAAACCATATAAACGCAAACGGAACCACCGTGGTAATGGTAACTCACGAGCATAATCTCGTCCGTCATTTCCACCACAGGGTTATTACAATAGAGCAGGGCGCCGTGGTTTCGGACTCCGAAGACACCGAGGCACTTCCCGATGATTACGCCACCATCGAAAGAGATTACGCTTCCGACGCGTCAAATGCGGAAAGAGCGGCGGCAGCCGCGGCTGCGGTTCAGAACATTGCCTCCTCGGAGACGGTGGAGGACCGTGTGGCCAAGCAAAAGGAAGACAGCATAAGTCCGTTTTATGTTCAGCCGAATTCGGATGCCGACCTTGAAAAGTTTATGGCGACATACGGCGTGGATTCGGATTCCTCCGACGATGACGTTGATTACTCAAAGTATCTCGACGCCATTGAAAAAAAGACCGGAGGTGACAACAGGTGAAAGGGACAAGCTTAAAATATCTTACGCACGAGGGCTTCCGCAATGTGTGGGTCAATCGCCTTATGTCATTGGCATCGGTAACCGTGCTTATGGCATGTCTTATAATTATGGGCGCGGGCATAATGATATATTTTAATATTAACAATGTAGTCGACAAGGTGCAGTCGCAAAATGTAGTAATGGTCTATGTTGCCGACGATGCCTCGGAGGACGAAACAACACAGATAGGTACCTCGCTTAAAGGCATAAGCAATGTTGAAAGCTGCGAATTTGTGCCGAAGGAAGTTGCGTTCCAGGAGCAGATACAGAGCATGGGCGGCGATGCGGCTCTGTTTGAGGGATTTGACGAAATTCCGCTTCCCGACGCATATAAGGTCACGGTAAAGGATTTGTCACAGTTTGAAACCACCGTTTCTCAGATAAAGCAGATAAACAAAGTCGATTCGGTGCGAGAAAACAGCGACCTTGCAAGCAAGCTTTTGTCTCTTCGTCATGCGGTTTCGATAGTCAGCGTGGGGCTTGTTATAATGCTGTTCCTTGTTGCGCTTTTCATAATTTCAAACACAATACGCATAACGATGTTCTCAAGAAAGCTTGAAATTTCAATAATGAAGGCGGTAGGTGCCACAAATTGGTTCATTCGTTGGCCGTTTATGATAGAGGGTATGATACTCGGTACGATTTCCGGCATAGTATCCCTGGGAGTTCTGTGGGGACTTTATGCAGTAGCCGAAAAAGTGTTCGCACAGACCCTCTCGTTAATCGGCTTTTCGCTAGTACCGTTCAGCGGGTACTGGTGGCAGATACTTCTCGTATTTGTTGCAATAGGATTGTTTACAGGAGGTTTCGGAAGTCTTGTTTCGATGGCTAAATACCTGAAAGAGCAAGGGAGCGTGGTCTCTGATGACTAAAAACGGTCTCAAAAGAGCTTTGAGCCTTTTACTGTCGGTAATATTCGTTTTTTGCGCGTCCTTTTTACCGGCTTCCGCGGCGGATTCCAAGGAGGATTTGAAAAACAAAATCGCGGCTGCCGAGGCAAAGAAAAAACAGAATGAGCAAAAAATAAAGGATTTGCAAAATAAAATCGACGGTGCCAAAGAGTCAAACGGCTATTCCTCGGAACAGATTGACGCTTTGCAGGAGCAGCTTGACACGTACCAAAGTCAAATAACGGAGCTTAACAGTCAGATAGGCGACAAAAACGCCGTTATAAACGATTATCAAAAAGAAATAGACTCTCTTCAAAAGAACATAGACGAGGCAAGCGAGAGCATAGAAGCTCAGACAAAGACCGTAAACGATACATATAACCTTTTAAAGGAGAGACTTCGCGCGGCATATATGGCAGGCGAAAGTTCCACTCTTGAGGTGCTTCTTACGGCAAGTGATTATGAGGGCTTCCTCACAAGGCTTGAGCTTTTAAGCAAAACCACAAAGCATGACAGGCAGCTTATGAAATCTTTGCAGGATGATATTGCAAAGCTTAACGACACAAAGAAGCTTCTGTCGTCAAATCAGCAGGAAGTAAAGGCTAAGCAGACCGCCGTAGAGTCGGAAAAGGCGGATATTGTTTCGTCTAAAACGCAGGTGCAGTCGCTTTACAATACCGTAGATTCAAAGCAGTCTACCCTTGAAAAGCAGGTTGCACAGCGAAACGCATATATCTCGTCTCTCAGCGCAGGCTCCAAGGAATTAGAAAACGAGAATAAAAAAATACAGGCTGCGAAAGACAGCTACGATAAAAAGCTTGCGGAACTGGCGAAAAATGCGTCGCAGGGCACCGGCGAATTGCCAAAGCCCGGCGGCAATACAGGCGGAAACGCGGGCGGCAATACGGGAGGAAATACCGGTGGAAATACAAGCGGTTATACGGTATCTCCCAAGGGTATGATTTGTCCGCTTCAGTATTCAAACGTAACCATATCGGCAGGCTGGTACGGCTACCCGGGTCACAAGGGTATTGATTTTACCACAAGGGGTGCAACCGGCAATACATACGGTAAGGAGATCAGGGCCGCGGCTGACGGTAAGGTTCTTTCCGCCGAATATCATTCGAGCTGGGGCAATAACGTCTTTATTGACCACGGCAACGGCGTTTGCACAAGATACGCTCATTGCAGCGTTATGAAGGTAAGCAAGGGGCAAACGGTAAAGCAGGGGCAGGTTATAGCTCTTGTAGGCAATACGGGTAACGTAAGTCCCGCGCCGACGCCGGCAAATCCGCACGCCGGGGCGCATCTGCATTTTGAGGTCTGGATAAACGGCACAAGGGTAAATCCCGCGCCGTATCTTCCGTAATTTTTAAAGGGGTAAATCCGGTATTAAAGGAGTTCTTTTTATTTTGAAGCATCAGAAGAAAGCATTTATACGCATTATTTCCGTTACATTAATAACAGCTATGCTGTTTTCCGTGACGGCGTTTTCGGGCTCGGCTTCGTCCGTGCAGGATCAAATAGACGAGCTTGAAAGCAAAATAAATGCCAATAATAATAAAATCAGCGATAATAAGGCGTCCGTAAACGATTTGCTCAATCAGATTTCCGATATGCAGGCTCAGCTTGATGTTTACAACGCCAAGATAACCGACCTTAACAAGCAAATAGCGGCAAAGGATGAAATTATCAACAACTATCAGGCGGAAATCGACAGACTTCAAGCCGAAATAGACACCGCAAATATTCAAATAGAAACACAGACAGCCGCTGTCAACGTAACATACGACGTACTTAAAGAGAGACTTCGCTCGGCATATAAGGCAGGCGAAAGCTCGGCGCTTGAGGTACTTCTCGGCTCCGGCGACTATGCGAGCTTTTTGACAAGACTTGAGCTGCTCAAACGTGTTTCGGAGCATGATAATGAGCTTGTAAAGGGTTTGCAGGAAGAAATCAATGAGCTTAACAAAACAAAAGAACAGCTCTCCTCCGATCAGCAGTCACAGCAGGAAAAGCAGACTGAAATAGTTAACGAAAAGGCCGCCATAGAGTCTGCCCGCGCAGAGGTCAAGAGCGTTTACAATACCCTTGACGCAAAGCAGTCACGTCTTGAAGCTCAGGTGAAGTCGCTCAAATCAATGATTTCAAGCCTTGATTCGCAAAATGACGCTTATCAGGCCAAAATGGATAAACTCGAGGCTCAGTCAATCAGCAATACGACGGGTTCTTCGGGTAACGGTGTGCTTTCAAGTGGCATGAGCTTTCCGCTCACGTGCAATTGTTACGTTTCACAGCACTACGGCCACAACGGCCACAAGGGCGTTGACATAGCCGGAGCAAATATAAACGGTCAGCCCGTTTACGCCGCGGCAGGCGGTACGGTAATTTCCGCCTCGTATCACTCAAGCTGGGGCAACAACGTGCTTATAGACCACGGCAACGGCGTGTGGACAAGATATGCGCACCTCAGCAGTATAGGCGTCAGCGCGGGTCAAACCGTATCGCAGGGTCAGTATATAGGCAAGGTCGGCTCCACCGGCAACTCCTCGGGTCCGCACCTTCATTTTGAGGTCTATGTAAATAAAAATCGAGTAAATCCCGAGCCGTATATAGGTCTTTGATAAAACCCCCGAAAGAGAGGCGTTCATTTGAATAGGAAAATATCCCTGGGCCTTGCGCTCGCATTGATATTCGTGGCTATGGCAGGCTCTGTGGCAGGTACCATGGCTGTGTCAATGAAAATGTACAATTCAATAATCAAAGATCTCCCGAAGCGTTCACAGACTTATTCGCTTTTAGCGGAGATAGACGACGTTATCCGCACCAATTACTACGGCGAGATTAACGAAACGCTTTTAAACGCGGATATGGCAGAGGGCTTTGCAAACGGCGTAGGCGACAGTTACAGCTATTATATGACTGCGTCCGAGTATGACGTATATAAAAACGAGATGAACGGTCAGAAAATGGGCGTCGGCATAATTCCGGCGTTCAATGAGGACGATATGTGCCTTTATGCGGCAGAGGTCTCCGACGGTTCTCCGGCGGCACTTAACAATATGACTAAGGGCGACCGTATAGTTACCATAGATGAAGAGGAAGTCACGGTTTATAACTATAAAGAGCTTGTAAAAAAGCTTGAGGGTGAAAAGCTCTCGTCCGTAAATGTTGCGTTTATTCATGACGGTAATCTCGTTGCCGCAAATATGGTAAAGGGCTACACCGCGCAGACTGTTTATTATGAGACGGTAGGCGAGGTGGGTTATGTTAAAATAACCGATTTTTATTCGACCACCGCATCGCAGCTCAAAAATGCCGTAAATACGCTTATAAAGCAAGGCGTGAGCGGCATTATAATAGATTTGCGGGCAGTCTCGAACGGAACCGTAGAGTATGCGGCAGACGCGCTTGATGTGCTTGTTCCTGTGGCAAGCGACGGAACAAAGGCACTCGCTACCGCCGTTGATAAAAACGGTGAAACCATAGAGACCTTTACATCGGATGCCGACAGCATAAATGTGTCCACGGTGATACTTGTCGATAAAGATACCTCCGGGCCTGCAGAGCTTTTCGCCTGCGATATGCGCGATTTCGGCAAAGCAAAGCTCGTAGGTACGGCGACAAAGGGCAACGGAACCATGCAAAGGGTTTATCAGTTGAGTGACGGAGGTGCGGTAAAGCTTACCGTGGCAGAGATAAAGCCGTATACAAGCGATGTGTATAACGGTGTGGGCTTAACTCCGGATTATCTTGTGGAGCTGTCCTCTCAGAAAAAGAACCGTTTGGCGCTTTTATCTCATTCAGAGGATGAACAGTATCAAAAGGCAAATTCTCTCTTAACCTCTTCGGCAGGCGCGGACGAGCAATAAACAACAAACATTAAAATCAAAACCCCCGCATAATATTATGCGGGGGTGCTTTTATGTTCGGAGTAATTAAAATAGAAAGAATCGGCGGCGGATTTTTTAAGAGGCTTCGTTACAGGCTTTTTCCGCCCGAACCCGTTATTGAGCGGATAAGCGTTTTAGGCAGTGCTCCGTTTTTTACGCTGACGCTTGTGTGTGATGAAAACGAAGAAGTCGATACGGGTGAAATATACAGCCTGCTCGGGCGGTGCGCGGGCAGAGTTATAGTGTGCGGAGGAACCATAACGGAGGACGAAAAGGTTAAGAATTTCGAGCCTCGTATACTGCCGTCCGTTATGCTTTTTAATTCCGCGGTTGATTATATAAAGAAATGCTCTCTTCCGCCGGAAAAAACGAGCGTGGCTGTTATGGATTTTAACGGCTTTCAAAAGGATAAGCTGTCTTTACTTGTTCCTCTTGCCTCAAATCTTAAGGTAATAACGGGTAATCCCGAAGAATTTTCTCCCATGCGCCGACGGCTGTATGACGATTGGGGTCTTGCGATGACCGTCACGGAAAACGTGAATGAGGCGGGCGGCTGCACATTTGTAATAGCTCCGCGAACAGATAAAAGCAATCCGGACGGAGGGTGCCTTTTATATAGGAATGAGTATTCGGGAAGTACCGTCTGTTTGTCGGGCAGCGGAGTTACTCTGCCCGATGACATAACAAAGGTTCTGCCACCGTGTAATTCGCTCTTGTTTGCTTCCGCCTTGTATGAATTGTGCGGTGCAACGCGTCTTTCCGAGCTGTGCTTTGACCGCCTTGCGGACATTAGCTCTAAAGGCAGAATTGAATAATCGGCGGCCTTAGTGTAACAATACGTTTTTTCTGCAGCCGAACAAAAAATAGCGGCACCGAAACTTTTTGCTTTCGGCGCCGCCAGCTTTTTGTTTATAGGGCATTATTGCTTCAAAATAACATACCCCCAAGATAAGCTAAGGCACATCTTGGGGGTGGCTTTTTATTTTTTCATTTTCATGGAAATGTCAAATGCCTGAACGGAGTGAGTCAGCGCTCCGATTGATATTATGTCTACGCCGCACGCCGCAACGCCGGGTATGGTTTCGTCGGTAATTCCGCCCGAAGCCTCCGTAAGAGCCTTTCCGCCGATTATCTCAACGGCTTTTTTCATGGTGTCACAGTCCATATTATCGAGCATTATTATGTCGGCTCCTGCCTTGACCGCCTCTTTTACTTCATCAAGGTTGCGTGTTTCAACCTCAATCTTCACCGTATGGCCTATCTTTCCGCGAAGCTTTTTTACGGCTCCCGTTATGCCGCCTCCGGCGTCTATGTGATTATCCTTGAGCATAGCGCAGTCGGAAAGATTAAAACGGTGGTTTTTGCCTCCGCCGCAGGTTACCGCGTATTTTTGAAGGGCGCGCAGAGACGGAAGGGTCTTTCTTGTGTCGGCTATCGAAGCCGACGTTCCCTCACAGAGTTTTACTGCCTTTGCGGTCGCCGTGGCTATTCCCGACATATGCTGCAACAAGTTTAGGGCAGTTCTCTCGCCCTTTAAAAGAAGCGTGGTTTTTCCGCTGAATTCGGCTATAAAGTCGCCCTTTTTCACCTTGTCGCCGTCGTGCATATATACCTTGGCGGTAAAAGAATCGTCCAAAAGTTCAAAAACTCTCATTGCGACATCTATACCGCAGAGAACGCCGTCTGCCTTTGAGACGAAATACGCCTCATTACGCTGTTCCTCGGATATCAGGTAATCCGACGCCACATCGACATAGTTAATATCCTCAAGTATGGCGCGCTTAATAATGTCGTCCGTGTAAAACTGCGGTAAAATCATCCTTCGTCCACCTCTTTTAAGATTATATGGGCTACCGTGGCAAGACTTAAAGCCTCACAATAGTCGGGTGTAATTGCAAATTTGCCGTTTTTAAGTCTCATAAGTATAGCGTCAACGCGCTTCAAGCCTACTCTTACCGCGTCCATATCCGGAATTACAAAGTAAGAACGTTGCATAATCGAGCGAATTTCCGTACGCATCCCCTTTGGCAGCGGAGCACCCGAAATATCCGTTTTGTGCTCCGTAACGGTCACGTGGTCAGGGTCCTTTTTAGAAAGAGACGTTATATCGTCTGCCGCGCGCTTTCCGAATACGAGTGCCTCCAAAAGCGAGTTGCTTGCGAGGCGGTTTTTGCCGTGAACTCCCGTGTGCGAGCATTCACCTACTGCATACATTCTCGAAATAGAAGTACGTGCGTCAAGGTCAACGTCGATTCCGCCCATGAGGTAGTGCTGGCACGGGAATACGGGAATTAAATCCTTGGTCATATCAACGCCGTGTTTTAAGCAGCCCTCATATATTCCGGGGAAGCGGTTTACAAGGTAATCGTGCCCCTTGTATCTTATATCAAGGTAGAAGTTGTCGCTGCCCGTTCTGCGGCTTTCAAGAATTATAGAGCGCGATACAACATCGCGCGGGGCAAGCTCAAGGCGTTTGTCATATCTGTCCATAAAGCGTTCTTTGTTACAGTTGAGCAGGTATGCACCCTCTCCTCGTACCGACTCGCTTATCAGGAATTGCTCCATGTCGTTTCCGTTAAAAGCGGTGGGATGAAACTGAACGTAGCTTAGCTCCTTTATCGTAGCGCCCATATCGTATGCGAGGCGGATTCCGTCACCGGTGGCAACGGCAGGATTGGTGGTGTATTTGTAAACTCTGCCTATACCGCCTGTCGCTATTACGCAGAAATCCGAAAATACCGTGGCGGCGGTCTTGCCGTTTAAGAGCATATCCGCGCAAAAGCCGTTTTTAACCTTTGTGAGTTTAAAAACGTCGGCATTTTCGACAAGCGTTATGTTGCTTCGCTTTTTGGCTTCTACAAGGAGCGCGCGCACAATTTCCGCACCCGTGGTGTCTTTGTAGTGAACTATTCTGCGACGGCTGTGACCGCCCTCAAGCGTTTTTTGAAGAGTACCGTCGGAATTGCGGTCAAAATTAACGCCGTATTTTATCAGCTGACGTACCTGGTCGGGGCCTTCGTGAACAAGTGTGTTTACGGCGTCCGGTGTGTTGGCCTGACCGCCGGCAATCATGGTGTCGTTGTAATGAAGCTCATAGCTGTCGTTTTCAAGGCTTAAAACGGCAGCTACGCCGCCCTGAGCCAAAGAACTGTTGGAAACGGTTTCGTCTTGCTTTGAAAGCACAAGAACGGACAGATTTTCGGGCAGCGAGAGTGAAGTGTAAAGGCCGGCAACTCCGCATCCGATTATCAGAACATCATATTTTTTATCCATATATATCCGCCTTCCCGGATTTGATTTGTGTAGATTTCGGCGGCTGTGTTAAGCTTTTCCCGCCGCATGCATTAAGGCTTGTCTTAAATCCTTGCCGTAATACCTTTTTAAGTATACCACAAAACAGAAAAAAGTGGAGATAATTTTTGCCGATTATGTATTTTGATTGCTTTATACAAATTATACCGTCGATTTTACTCTGTTTTCGGCTTATCTCGCTCTTAAAAATGCAATTTTATTTGTTTCGGTAAACAGATATATTATAATTATTTAGCCGTAATATTTTATTTATATGGCGATATTTCGGCTGCTTCGGAATATAATAAAAAACGATTTATTCTTGCCGAGCGTAAAAAAATGTTGACTTTTTGTTCTAATAGTGTTAATATACTTGAGCAGTAAAAATTGCATATGCGCCGGTAGCTCAGCCGGATAGAGTGTTTGGCTACGAACCAAAAGGTCGCGGGTTCGAATCCCTCCCGGCGCGCCAGAAAAGGACAGATTTCGTTAGAAATCTGTCCTTTTCAACTAAATCCACCCTTGCGGGTGGGTGAAATATTGCTTCGCAATATGAAATACGCTTTCAGCGTATGAAATCGCTGCGGCGATGGGTGGATTTAATTTCATTTTCTGCGTAGCCGAAAATTTCATCAAAACCGTAGGTTTTGATTTCATCGTGAGCAACGCGAACGATTTCATTAAAAATTCCGAGAGTTCAACTCTATCCACAAAAAACATAAAAACATCTTTTCTGTACCCCACAGCCAAAAATCGACAAGTCTCATAAGAGATTTGTCGATTTTTATTTTATATCGGCTCTGCGGTCAGTTTCATATGACGGCTCAAAAACACCGATTTCGGTTTATCGGTATTCGAAATTGTTATTTCCGACAAATTTGAAGGTGTTTTATTATACTTTCGGCGAATTGTATTTAGCGGAGAAAAGAAGTAAAATTATAATAGATGTGCGGCGGTGAAGACACGACGCTGTGCATAATTCACCGAACACGAAAGGAAGATAATATATGAAAAAGACCTTATGTACGGTTTTAAGTCTTTTGCTTGTTTTTACCTTGCTTTACGGGTGCGAAAATTTTAAACCTACTTCCACGGGGCGCGCCGTGGTTTCGGGAAGCAGTTGTCTTATAGTTTTAAACGGCTCTCCTACGGTTATGATAAATTCCTCGGACGACGAAGATTTGTTTTCCGATGTCCGCACGGGCGATCTCATAAAAATAAAGCGCGCGAATGAGATTATGGAGTCATATCCGCCTCAGGTCAATGTGTATTCCTGCAAGATAGTGTCAAAAGGTACCGCCGATGATGTGGATAAAGAGGTCTTGGATGAGCTCGCTTCCCACGGCTGGGACTATGAATAATCCGAAAGGCTGATATTTATGACTGTGTTTGCTGTTGTGTATTTCGGAACGGCCTTGGCGGTCACGGCCGCCGTATATTTTATGTCGCTTAATTCCGAAAAAAAGCCGGCTCTAAAAACCGTTCTTTTGATAGTATATATTTTAGCTCTTGCGGGGCTCGTCTTTGCGACCGGCTGCCTTGAGGCAAAATACGGCTTTACACGGCTTAAATCCACCGCGATAGCCGTGCTGATACTTCTTATGATTTATCTTGCCGACACATTCGGCAGTAAAAAGGCAAAGAAGAACGAATGAAGGTTTTATTTTGAGGCTACGTTTTTTGCAGTTTCATAAAAACCACCGGGAAGGCGGCACCTTGCCTGTACTTTCCGATAAATTCGCGGCACAGCAATCCGTTTGACTGTGAAATGTACGGCACCGTGTAAAATAGCGGAATTAAGAGTATGCAGAAAAGTATTCGCCAAGCAAAGCTTATATTATAATTTACAAGCCTGAACCGTTTTCCCTCGGTCAGGCTTTTGCTTTTGTTTACGGCAAGCGCTACGGAGCATTTTTTGTTTTTGAAGTATACCTTTTCGCACAGCCAAAATGTTTTCGAAAGAACCGCGCCGAAGTACAGTCCGAGCAAAAACAGCACAGAGCAGAGGACGACTGCTCCCGCAAATACGGTTTTGTATAATCCTTTTTCGGAGAGCTCGCGGTAAAAAACAAGACTGCAAAGCAAAAACGGTATTTCAGCTGCAACAAGACACAGCGCAGTCATCAGCTTTTTGAAAAAGAAAAAATAAAAGACCTTCAGCCTTACCGAAAATTTTTCACTGGCAAAAAGATATGATACAGGCGCTTTTTCCGAGGCGTTGCGGTAAAACCATCTTTTGCGGTTGTAGGAAACAGCGGACAGTGCAAACAGGGAAACGGTAACCTCCGACGAAAAAAGGGCATATAGTAAAGAGAGAATGGGAACGCTGTATTTTTCCTTGTCGAGTCCGCTCACGGTATAGAGCGAATACACTCCGAAAAGAGCGGCGCCGAGAATCAAAAGCGACAGCACAAAGCTTAAAAGGCAAACAAAAAACGCTCTTGCGTTTTCGTGCCGTAAAATATCCTGCGAGTCAATGGTGCACCTTTTTATATCCATAGATTACCTCCGAGCTTTTATTAAAATTATGTGTAAAAACCAGAGTTTTAAACATAATAATATTCGCTGCGTAAGTTTAAAAAAAGGTATAAAAGTATTATTTTCCGTTGACATTTGCCGCGTGGCATATTATACTTTAACAAATGAGCCGTCGGCTGTGCGAGCCGCCCTCAAAAAAGCGAAAGGAGATTTTTTGTTTTTTAAAGGACTTTCCGCAAGAGAGTTTTAGCGCCGGACCTGTATGTCGCACTATCGGCTTTGCCGAATTTGCAGGTGACGAGGAAGAAGTTATCGAAGTTTTCGGCGGATGCTTCTTGTCCCATAAGTGCGGGGATCAAAGGCTTTTCACAAAGGCGGAGCGGCAACGCACCGTGTACAAAGGGAAAGCAAGGCACAAATTTTATTTTTTGAAAAGGAAAAATTTAATATGTGTGGAATTGTTGGTTATGTAGGGGAGAATAGTGCCTCTCCGATATTGATTGACGGTTTAAAAAAGCTTGAGTACAGAGGTTATGACTCGGCAGGCATTGCCGTGTCAGAAAACGGCAAAACAGACGTTGTTAAGACAAAGGGCCGTATAAAAAATCTTGAGGAAAAACTCGAAGAGGTCGGCGGTCTTTCCGGCACGGTCGGAATAGGTCATACAAGATGGGCCACCCACGGTGCGCCGACAGATGTCAATGCACATCCGCATAAGGGCGGAAACGGCAGAATAACGCTTGTGCACAACGGTATAATCGAGAATTATATTGAGCTTAAAACTATGCTCCAAAAGGGCGGCTATGTATTCGTTTCCGAAACGGATACCGAGGTGCTCGCGCATTTGTTTGATTATTACTACAAGGGCGATTTGCTTGACGCCATGGTAAATGTTATGAAGACCGTGCGCGGCTCTTATGCCGTTGCGATTTTGGCGGACGATAAACCCGGTACAATTATAGCGGCACGAAAAGACAGTCCGCTTATAGTGGGGCTCGGCGACGGTGAGAATTTCCTCGCGTCGGATATCCCCGCGGTTTTAAAATATACAAGAGACTGCTATTTGCTTGAAGACAATCAGATTGCGGTTCTCACAAAAGACAATGTGACGCTTTACGATACAAACAAAAATGTTGTCAAAAAGGACGTTTACCACGTAACATGGGACGTTGAGGCTGCGGAAAAGTGCGGCTACGAGCACTTTATGCAAAAGGAAATTGCCGAGCAGCCTAAGGCTATACACGATACGCTTTCACCGAGGATTAAGGACGGCAGGGTGTCAATTCCCGAGCTCACCCTTACCGATGAAGAAATCAAGAATATCGGCAAGATTCATATAGTGGCGTGCGGCAGCGCATGGCATGTAGGTATGACGGCAAAATATATATTCGAGGATATGGCGCGTATTCCCTGTGAAACAGACCTTGCAAGCGAATTTCGCTATCGCGACCCGATAATCAAAAAGGGCGATATCTGCATAGTTATAAGCCAATCCGGTGAAACCGCCGATACCTTAGCGGCTCTGCGTGAGGCTAAAAGCAAGGGTGCAAAGGTGATTTCGATAGTAAATGTGGTCGCAAGCACAATAGCACGAGAGAGCGACGACGTTATATATACCATGGCGGGACCCGAAATCGCCGTTGCAACAACAAAGGCTTTTTCGGCACAGCTTGCCGTAGTATATCTGCTTGCACTTCGTTTTTCAAAGGCAGTAGGGCTTCTTCCCGAGGAAAGAGAAAAAGAGCTCACAAAAGAGCTTATGTGTCTTCCGTCGCAGATTGAAAACCTTTTAAATCTTACCGACGAGCTTAAAACGCTCGCCCATAAATACGTCAGCTCCGATGATGTGTTTTTTATCGGCAGGGGGCTTGACTACGCCATTTCTCTTGAAGGCTCGTTAAAGCTCAAGGAAATATCGTATATTCATTCGGAGGCCTATGCTGCCGGTGAGCTTAAGCACGGCACCATATCTCTTATCGAAGAGGGGACTCCCGTGTTTGCCGTTGCGACGCAGGATAAACTTTTTGAAAAAACTCTCGGTAATATTAAAGAGGTTAAGGCGCGCGGCGCGTCGGTAATCGCACTTGTCACGGATAAGCATGCCTCCGTTTCGGAATTTGCCGACGAGGTTATACGCGTACCGTCAACAGACGGTAATTTCTTACCGTCGCTCAATGTAATACCTCTTCAGATATTCGCTTATTATATGGCTGTGCTTCGCGGCTGTGATGTTGATAAGCCGCGAAATCTCGCAAAATCCGTCACCGTGGAGTAACCGTGAATATTGCTTTTCTTATGGATTTTCTGTATAATAAAAGCCTAAAGCATAAAGGCAGGTAGATAAATGGTACAGCTGTATTACGGCTTCGGCAAAGGAAAAACCTCCGCTGCGGCAGGCGCGGCCGTAAGAGCCGCGGGCAACGGAATGAGGGTTATATTCGCACAGTTTTTTAAGGACGGTAAATCGGGCGAAATAAAAGTGCTGCGAGACATTCCGGGTATTACGGTGGTATTGCCGAAAAGCGACTACAAGCTGTTTGAGAATATGACCGATATGCGAAAAAAAGAGATTTTTGAGGATTACATGAAGCTGCTTCGCTCTGTTTTTGAGCGTGAAAATGATTGTGATATGATAATCCTCGACGAAGCTCTCGACGCATACACGGGCGGATTTATTGACCGTGAGTTTTTTTTGAGCTGTATCAAAAGCTGCCACGACAAGCTTGAAATTATAGTGACGGGTCACGCAAAGAGCGACGATATAGCGGACACTGCCGATTACGTTACGGAGTTTACCGCCGTTCGTCATCCTTACGAAAAGGGCGTAAAAGCTCGCCGAGGCATAGAATACTGAACAATATACTGCAAAAAGGAGCCGTAAAAAACTTCCGTTTTTTACGGCTCCTTGGTTTTTATAAAACACTTTATTTATTTTTTGCTGCCGTAAACGCTCTCGTAGTTAAACTCGCGGCGCTCACCCTTAACTATATGGAAACAGTGCTTTCCGAGCGAAAATATGGGACGGTCATGACGCAGGCTGTCGGAATATACGTCTGTTACCTCGGCATCGGGGAAAAGCTCCCTGAAGCGTCTTACCTTTTCCTCGTCGCGGCAGTTAAGCCCTATAATGGCACCGGTTTTGGGGTTGTGCTTTGTGCATATCAGCGTTTCAAATTTGAGCCGCCTTTGGATTTCGCACAGTAAAAAATCGGGGCTTGCGCTTATTACAACGGCGTATCGCTTTCTCTCCTTAAACCAGGGAAATACCTCTTTTTCGTGTTTATCCCAAAACTTATTAACGGCTTTGTTTAGCGGAACGAGCATCACAAAGCAGAAAAAATATTTTTTGAATGTGGTAAAGCTGATTATTTTGGTGACCAGCAAAAGAGCCATAATTATTTGGAACGGTGCAAAAACGAGTATCCACGGGTAGTGCAGCACACAGTAGCCGAAAAAGCGCGAGCCGCTGTCCATGGGAAAAAGCGTGTGGTCAAAATCATATATATCAACTTGCATAATAAACCCCTCAATTACAATTTGCGGTATGATTTTAACATATTTAATCTTTCTTGTAAATACGGCGTCAAATACCTTGAAAACCGCCTGGAAGCGTGATAAAATAATGAACAATACAGGTAGCGGTGCTCATTGTTATGCGAAAAGGAGTTGAACGTATGAGCGAAAACAAAAAAGATAATAAGAGTATAGGCCAATTTCTTAAATTTGTTGCTTTTTCCTGTTCTGCGGGACTGATTCAAATAGGCAGCTTCACTCTTATGAGTGAGGTTTTGATAAAGCTCTCGTTCTTCCAAGGCTTAATGCAAAGCAATGCGACGTTTGCCAAAATAATGGAAAACGAATACGGCCCCATGTATCTTATCGCGCTTATTCTTTCTGTTGTTTGGAATTTCACGTTTAACCGCAAGTTTACCTTTAAATCGGCAAATAATGTTCCGATTGCAATGCTCAAGGTTTTCGGCTATTATCTTGTATTCACACCGGTCTCTACCGTTTTGGGCAATTATTTCACGGCGAAATTTGCCTCACTTACGGCTGTAAACTATATCGTTTTGGGTATCACGATGATAGTTAATATGGTAACGGAATATCTTTTTGATAAATTCGTTGTGTTCAGAGGCTCAGAGGGTACCGCGCAGAATAAAAAGAGCGCGAAAAAGGACGATGAGCAGGTAAAAGAGCAGGCTTAAAATTTCAGCGTATTCCGACCCGCTGTGCATTTGCGCGGTGGGTCTGTGTTTTGTAAAGGAAAATTATGAATTACAAGGACTCGGTAAAATATATACATTCGCTTCTGAAATTCGGTATGAATTTAGGGCTCCAGAGAATATCCGCGTTGCTGAATGAGCTAGGGAATCCTCAGGAAAAGCTCGAATTCGTTCATGTTGCCGGCACAAACGGTAAGGGTACCACATCTACGATGCTGAGCAGCATACTTTGCGCCGCAGGCAAAAAAACGGGGCTTTTTACTTCGCCGTATGTATTTGATTTTTGTGAGAGAATACAGATAAACAATAAAAACATTCCGCATGATGACCTCTCACTCGTTGTCGAAAAAGTGAAAAATGCCTGTGACAGGCTGTCGACAAAGGGAACGGAGCCGACGGAATTTGAGGCGATAACAGCCTCGGCAATGCTTTACTTTTATGAGCAAAAGTGCGACGCGGTCGTGCTTGAAGTGGGTCTCGGCGGAAGATATGACAGCACAAACATAATTCCCTGCCCGAAGGCCGCGGTAATCACTTCAATATCGCTTGACCATACGAAAATACTCGGCGACACCGTTGAGAAAATAGCCGCGGAAAAATGCGGCATAATAAAAAACGGCGGAACGGTAATTACCACAAGCGAGCAAAACGAAAAGGCTCTTTCCGTCATAAAAGATACGGTAAAAGAGAAAAACGGGCGGCTTTTAATCGGCGATGTCTCCGCCGCCGAAATACTGTCCGAGGATATTTTCGGCACGGAAATATCATATAACGGTCTTACCGTTAAAATACCTCTTGTCGGCAGGCATCAAGTAGAAAATACCGTGGGCGTTATAACTGCGGCAAGAGCGCTCGGAATAAGCGATGAGTTTATAAAAAAGGGCATAGAGAGCACGGTTATTCACGCGCGTATGGAGATAATATCAAGGTCGCCTGTCATTATGCTCGACGGCGGCCACAATCCGGAGTGCGCAGCGGCGCTTGAAAACGTCCTTGTGCGGTTTGCGGGCGATAAAAGCATAACCGTTCTTATAGGTATGATGGCTGATAAGGACACAAAGGATTACCTTGCAGCAATTTTGCCGCATTGCAAAACCGCGGTGTTTACAAAGCCGTCAAATCCGCGCGCCGAGGATGAAACCGAGCTCCTTCGTGAGGGTAAGTGCTTTTGTAGGGACGTTGTTTCCGTAAAAGACCCGAAAGACGCTTATAAAAAGGCAAGGAGCCTTGTGAAAAGCGGCGATATGCTGCTTGTGTGCGGTTCGTTTTACCTGCTTTCCGACATTTTCGGAGAGCCCTAAAAAACTTGACATATCTTTGCTCTTTTGATACAATATTTATTCGTGTAATACTGAAATTTAACGGCCGCGTATTTTATTTGCGGTACGATTTATAAACTTGAAAGGCTATGGTGAATTAGTATGGCTCAGCAGGAAACCTTATTGACCGCAGAGGGGCTTCGCGATCTTGAAAAAGAACTCGAGGAATTAAAAACCGTCGGCAGAAAAGAAGCCGCGGAAAAAATTAAAGTTGCGAGAAGCTTCGGCGACTTGTCGGAGAACAGCGAGTACGATGAGGCAATGAGCGATCAGGCAAAGCTCGAGGCTCGCATAAACGAAATTGAGCATATGATCAAAAACGCAAAGGTTTTTGACGAGGAGGCTCTCGGAACAGAGGTTGTTCATATAGGCTCAAAGGTCACTATCACAAACGATTCCGGCGCAGAACTTCAATATAAAATAGTCGGCTTTGCACAGGCCGATCCCGACGAGGGTAAAATATCGGACGAATCGCCCGTAGGCAAAGCTCTTATCGGCCACAAGGTCGGCGAGACCGTTGAGGTTGAAGCACCTATCGGTCTTCTTAAATTCGTCATTAAGGAAATTTCAAAATAATTAAAAATTTAACGGGGCGAAAAGGGACTCTCTTTGTTCCCTTACGCTCCTTTTTTGACAGGATGTGAAGATATGGCAGACGTAAAGAAAGTAAACAATGCAAACGATGAAAACCTCGACGAGCTGCATATGATAAGAGTTCAGAAGCTTCGTGATTTACAAGCCGAGGGCAATGACCCGTTTGTTATCACAAAGTGCGATGTTACTCACCACAGCGCGGATATTAAAGCTGATTTTGATAATCTTGACGGCAAGGAGGTTTCCGTTGCCGGCAGACTTATGTCAAAGCGTATTATGGGTAAGGCGTCATTTTGCAATGTGCAGGATCTAAAGGGTAGTATACAGTCGTATGTTGCCCGTGACTGCATAGGCGAGGATGAATATAAAGCCTTTAAGAAAATGGACATCGGCGATATAGTGAATATCAAGGGTACCGTTTTCAAAACCAAAACAGGCGAGATTTCGATTCACGCAACGCAGGTGGTACTGCTTTCGAAGAGCCTTCAGGTTCTTCCCGAAAAGTTCCACGGACTTACCAATACCGATACCCGTTACCGCCAGAGATATATCGACCTTATTATGAATCAGGACGTAAAGGATACGTTTGTAAAGCGTTCAAGAATAATCAGCAGTATCAGAAATTATCTTGATTCAGAGGGCTTTATGGAGGTTGAAACCCCCATGCTCGTTGCAAACGCTGGCGGCGCGGCGGCAAGGCCGTTTGTCACTCACTACAATGCTCTCGACGAGGATGTTAAGCTCAGAATTTCTCTTGAGCTGTATCTGAAACGCCTTATAGTCGGCGGACTCGAGAGAGTGTATGAAATAGGCAGAGTTTTCCGTAATGAGGGACTTGACACACGCCACAATCCCGAATTTACTCTTATGGAGCTTTATCAGGCATATACGGATTATCACGGTATGATGGATCTTACCGAAAATCTTTACCGCCACGTTGCAAAAGAGGTTCTCGGCACTACCGTTATAACATATAACGGCATCGAGATGGATCTCGGCAAGCCCTTTGAGCGTCTTACTATGCTTGACGCGGTAAAGAAGTATTCGGGTGTCGATTTTAATGAGATAAAGACTCTTGACGAGGCAAGAGCCGCCGCAAAGGAGCACAATGTTGAGTTTGAGCCTCACCACAAAAAGGGCGATATACTCAATCTCTTCTTCGAGGCTTTTGTTGAGGAACACCTTATTCAGCCTACGTTTATTATGGATCATCCCATTGAAATATCTCCGCTCACCAAAAAGAAGCCGGAAAATCCCGACTATGTTGAGCGTTTTGAGTTCTTTATGAACGGCTGGGAGATGGCAAACGCTTATTCGGAGCTTAACGACCCGATTGATCAGCGCGAACGCTTTAAGGCGCAGGAGGAGCTTTTCGCTCTCGGTGACGAAGAGGCAAATCATACCGACGAGGACTTCCTATATGCTCTTGAGCTCGGTATGCCGCCCACAGGCGGTATAGGCTTCGGCATAGACCGTATGGTAATGCTGCTTACCGATTCCCCCGCAATCCGCGACGTTTTATTCTTCCCGACGATGAAGTCCTTGGACGCTGACAAGAAGACAAATAAGACTTCCGAAGCAGCTCCTGCAGCTGCAGAAAAGGTCGCTGAAAAGATAGATTTTTCTAAGGTAAAGGTAGAGCCTTTATTTGAGGAGTTTGTTGATTTTGATACATTCAGCAAGTCGGATTTCCGTGCAGTAAAGGTTAAAGAGTGTGTTGCAGTACCGAAGTCAAAGAAACTGTTGCAGTTTACTCTTGATGACGGAACAGACACAGACCGCACCATTTTAAGCGGTATTCACGCATATTACGAGCCGGAAGAGCTTGTAGGTAAGACACTTATCGCTATCACAAATCTTCCTCCTCGTGCTATGATGGGTATTGACTCTTGCGGTATGCTCCTCAGTGCTATCCACGAAGAAGAAGGCGAAGAAAAGCTTCATCTTCTGATGGTAGATGACCACATTCCGGCAGGTGCAAAGCTTTATTGATAAGCAAAATAAAGTATTTGGGCAATTCCAATCGGAGTTGCCCATTTTCTAAAATGAATGAAAATGCAAATCGGGATTTGGAGGGGCAACATGAATTCTTATAAATTACTTTTTGATTGGCAAATTTCTATGCCAGATAACTGGCAAGGCGAATACGATAAAGAGAGTAGTCAGTACATTTTTTATCCTGACAATAGTGATTTGACAATTCGTATAACACCGTTCCACGCAGAAAGGGATGGTATACTTGCACCAAGAGAAGTAATGGAAGATGCTTATATCAGAACAGTGCCAGTATCTGCAAGACAGCGAAATTTAGATTTCTACATTCCAAGCGGATTTGAAGCAAAGATATACGACGATGTATTAACGGAAGATAGCAACACTATTTATGTTGTTTATGTAGGGTATTATTCTGCGGGTGAATTATTGTCTATCAGCGTATGGAGTACCAACAGAGATGAAGGTGAACAAGCCTTAAATGTTCTTAATACGATAAGGAAGTAAGCAATCGCCAACTTCAAGTTTGTCGACCTGCTCTTTGAGAGAGGAGAAATCCTTTTCTCAAAAGGTTGTGCGATACTGAATGTTATGTTAAGATAGCAAGTATAGCGAGTGGGCAATTCCAATCGGGATTGCCCATTTTCTAAAATGAATGGAAATACAAATCGGGATTTGAAGGAGTGTGGAATATGAATGATATGCAAAAAAAGTTTTTCAAACATATTGCAGATATACAAGAAACCTGCGTTGAAATCTGTTTGTCTAAACACAAAAAGTATAATGATAACGAAGCCAGAGCAATGCTGTACAATATAACCTATGAATTTGCTGTTGAAATTATGGAAATGATAGATGGTTATTCGGAATATAGCCATGATAAGCATGACATTATCAATACAGTTACGGGTGAACACCTAAAAGAAAATCCATCTATTGAATTACACGACCAGTTAGATGGAATAATGAAATCGAAGATATAAGAGAATTATGGCAAACTATTCAAAATTAAATCTGTGATAGAATTTGACAACTTCCAGTTTGTCAATTTGCCCTTTGAGAGAGGAGAAAATCCTTTTCTCAAAAGGTTGTGCGATACTGAATGTTATGTTAAGATAGCAAGCATAGCGAGAGGGCAATTCCAATCGGAGTTGCCCATTTTCTAAAATAAACAGAAATGCAAATCGGAATTTGTAGGAGGGGATTTTTTAATGAATATTACAGTTTATCTTGGGGCAAGCGAAGGCAATGACCCATGTTTACGAAAAGCAGTTGAGGAATTGGGAGCGTGGATTGGAACCGGCGGGAACGCGCTAATCTACGGCGGCTCCAAATCCGGTCTGATGGGTGCAATTGCTGACAGCGTTTTGAAGGCGGGAGGTAATGTAACGGGTGTTGAGCCGAATTTCTTTATTGAAAAGGAGCTTCAACATGACGGGCTGACAAAACTGATTGTGACTAAGGATATGTCGGAGAGAAAAAACAAAATGATTGAGTTGGGGGAAGCGTTTATTGCTTTCCCGGGTGGCACCGGAACATTGGAGGAAATTGCGGAGGTAATGTCGAAGGTGTCGTTGAAACAGCTGGACGCACCTTGCATTCTTTATAACCTGAACGGTTACTACGATGACTTGAAAGCACTTTTGAATCATATGATTCAAAAGGGATTGTCGTCCAACGAACGACAGAAAGGAATCTATTTTGCCGAGAACCTGGGTGACATAAAACGAATTTTGAAATCGGCGTGAATTTCCGTCGATAAAATTAAGAAAATCAGAATTCGAAGGATGAAAGTGTGTTAATTGATTTTAACAAAGCAAAGGAAATTACAGTACCGGGAATGAACAACGGAACAGGGACGATGACAGCGAAGATGTATATGGACGAGCAAGGTAAAATTATTTCTTGTGCTATTCATAAAGGCGGTTCCATTGGATTACACAAGCATGAAACCGGTGACGACATCAACTACGTCTTATCGGGTACCGGTAAAGCAATTTGTGACGGTCAAGAGGAGCTGTTAAGTGTAGGGACTTGCCATATTTGCAAAAAAGGTTCGGAACACAGTATTGCGAATATCGGAGATGAGGACTTGGTTTTGCTTACAGTTGTGGTGGAACGATAACTCGGTGTTTGTGAGGAAAAGGTGAATGAAAAGGCGAATGGAGCAAAAAAGTAAAAATGCGATTTCAATTTCAATCATAGGTGGTGCAGATGGTCCTACAAGCATTTTTACAGCAGGACATTCAAAAAAGCAACCATTAAAGATTAGAATTAAAAATAGCATATATAGATATAAGAGAAAAAAAGTAGAGAAGACAATAGTTGCAAATCCGCATTCTCTTTCTGAAACAGTGCAGTATGCAAAAGATAAATACGAATTGACCGAAACTGCTCCCGCTGATAGAGAATATATTGAACAAATAAAATGTCTAAAAGAGAGTTTGATTTTGCAGTATAAACCAGAACTTTTGGGTGAAATGAAGGATATTCCGGTACCGGATTTTTCTAATGAAGCATCCGTCAAAGAGTATTTGGGTAAAATAAAGACTCGAAGTGAAATGATTGCTGAAATGCCCGATAGTATAATTCCTATGGATTTTCATTTGTATAAAATAAGAATCGATGATGATTTTCTTGAAATGGAGATAGATTATACTTGGAATATATTTGGATTGTCTTATTCAGGAAATAAGGCGGTAATGAAAAAATTTAAGAAAATATCCGGAGATTTATACAGTTATTATGGTGTTACTGAGGAAGATATTAAAAATAAGACAAAAAGATATTCGTTACTGGTAACGAACTTGAGTTTATAAATTCCGGTTTGCCAACTTGCCCTTTGAGAGAGGAAAAATCCTTTTCTCAAAAGTTTGTGCGATACTGAATGTTATGTTAAGATAGCAAGCATAGCGAGTGGTCAATTCCAGTCGGAGTTGCCCATTTTCTAAAATGAATGGAATACGAAGCTGAATTTTATGCGAGGTATATATTATGAAATATTTATTTATGGTGGGAATGGCGCTTGTAATATTTGGGATTTGCTTTTTGGTTACTTTTCGTAAAGAAAAAGCAAAAAGATATATAGTTGTTCAAGGAAAAGTAATCGAAGTCGTCAAAAGTCTCGGGTTAGGGAAAGGATTTACCTATACTCCTATCTTTGAATATCAATACAATAATAAAACATTTAGAGTTGCACACAGAATTTCATCGTTTACACCTAATTGCACATATAAGGTTAATGATGTTGTGGAACTAAGAGTATATGAAGATAAGCCGGATAAAGCTATTGTTAACAGCAAGAAGAATTTGATAATGCCACTTGTTTCGGGTATAAGTTCCATAATTCTTGGCATTGTATTCGTTATTATATATGCTTTATTTAAGTAATTCACAAATTCCGGTTTATCAACCTGCCCTTTGAGAAAGGAGAAATCCTTTTCTCAAAGGGCTTTTTTGATTTTACGGATATTCGCAAACTACAAGCGGAGATAAGCAATTTATTTGCTAAACTATATTACTTTGAGCAACGGTGTGAAAATGCACAGTTGGGCTATGGCGTATTTCAGGTCACACAGGAGGAATGCGAACGTTGCGTACTGGATGCACTAAAGACCGGCTATTGTGCCATTGATACGGCACAAAGCTATTTTAATGAAGAGCAGGTCGGTGCAGCAATCGAAAAAAGCGGTGTTGACCGTAAAGATATTTTCCTGACCACAAAGGTCTGGATCGAGCATTACGGCTATGAGAAGCCACGGTTGACGGATACACAGATTTTATCTTTATAAACCGTTTTGGTCAGCCGCAGAACCAAGCAACGCTCAATAAAGCAATTCGTCGCATTATACGAAATTGTAATGATAAGCAGTTTTTGGGAAGTGATAATCCGGAGGTTTTACTTCCGCACTTTAGCAGCCATTCTCTTAGATATTGGGGATTTTTTATCTGGGCGTATTAGCAATAGAGTGGTTGGGTTACTTTGTTGTAAGACGTTCTAAATATTAACTTCCGGTTTGGAGAATTGAAAAAAACGGAATTTACCTATTAAGACATACAAACCGTTGACAATAAAGCTCCTATATAGTATAATTTTATAAACTACTATATAGGAGCTTTTGCATGAAAACAAATGGCGGATTTCTTGTCACCAAAATAAAACAACTTGGAGACCGGATTTTTGAGAAGATTCTCAGTGAAAAGAATATTGATGCGTTTAATGGAGCCCAGGGGCGTATTCTTTATGTGCTGTGGCAGGAGGATGGTATCTCAATCAGGTCACTCTCGACTAAATGCGGATTAGCGATAACATCTCTTACTACGATGCTGGAAAGAATGGAAAATCAAGGGCTGATAAGCCGTGTTCAGTCTGAAACGGACAAAAGGAAAACACTCCTGTTTCTGACTGAGAAAGCACATGCCTTAAAGGGCGAGTACGATTCTGTATCTGATGAGATGGGCAGTATTTACTACAAAGGTTTTTCAGAGGAAGAAATTACCCGGTTTGAGGAATGCCTCGACCGCATCAGAAAGAATCTTGAGGAGTGGCAGAAGTCATGAGTATTTGTATCAAAGATCAGATTCAGAACATGAATATCGTCATTGGCTGCACAGTGGGGTGTGCATATTGCTATGCCCGCAACAACGTGAAACGCTGGCATATGATTGATGACTTCGCTGACCCTGAATTCTTTCCGGGTAAGCTCAAGATGATGGAAAAGAAACGTCCGCAGAACTTTCTTCTTACCGGCATGAGCGATCTCTCCGGATGGAAGCCGGAATGGAGAGACGAGGTGTTTGCAAAGATCCGTGAAAATCCACAGCATCAGTACCTGTTTCTTACCAAGCGCCCCGATCTGCTGGATTTTGATACCAATCTGGAAAACACATGGTTTGGCGTTACGGTGACGAGGAAAGCCGAACTGTGGCGTATCGACGCCCTTCGGAAAAACGTCAGAGCAAAACATTACCATGTTACCTTTGAGCCGTTATTCGACGATCC